>OAUU01000049.1_pt1 | contig 130369 bp, 150 predicted proteins | sample 1501381 | NCBI WGS metagenome assembly OAUU01 (sample SAMEA2580057, study PRJEB22360) | human gut metagenome | reverse complement strand
GTATAGAAAATAGATTACAGATAAGAGGTAGGCTAATGATAGCAATAATTGACTAAAATGCCTATCATTATTCGACAATCACCATAAAATAAGACTTTATAGATGTTACGTTTACAATAAATTTATATTTTACTAATTATTTACTAAATATAATGTCTTGAATGAATACAAGGGTACCAAATGGCGAAGAAACCAAGAGGTACTCTTTTTCTACATTATCTTTAATTTTTATATATAATGAACCTTGTCAGTGAGGTGAAAAAAGATGAATTACATATGCGAATCTTGCGGTAGTTATTTGAAATATTATGATAAAGTTTCAAGAATGGTACGGACGAAAAATCGTAAAGCGTCTATCATTACTGTAAAAAGATTCAAATGTCCAGTTTGTAATTGTATACATAGAAATCTTCCAAATAATATTTTCCCTTATAAACAATACGACGCGAGAATAATAACAGGAGTTATAGAAGGTAAGATAACAAGCGATATGATAGATTATGAGGATTATCCTTGCGAGATGACTATGACTAGATGGAGAACGCTTAATTTACAATCTCTCTTATGAGAAAACCCTGAATAAAAATGTAGTTATATGAAAGGAGATTTATATCATGGAGAGAAAAGGAAACAACATAGCAGAGGATACATTCTTATACTGGATGGATGTAGAACGATATATGGCAGAATTCAAAGAAGGAAATTTTAATAATTATGAAGAATGTCAAACAGTTTTACGACATCTTGCTTTAAGAGAGATGAATTTAGTTATAGAGAAAAACAATAGCTCTCAAGTAACATCTATCGAAATACCAGCATTTTTAGTAAAGCGTTAAAACGAAGGGCAGTCTGTGAAAACATAGACTGTCTTTTTTTTTTCGTATTAGTTTCCACCGAGGTTGTTTTTACTATTATGCATTTCTAACCTAGAATAGAATCACCGGCGGTAATAAACACAAAGGAGATTTATATGGGAACAACATTAAGAGCTGAATTATCAGAAAAGAATCCATATTGGATAGAGAAACATAGATACTACGAGTTAAAACATTTTTGCCTGCAATATCCTATATGGAAGAAAGCATATGCTGCATTAGACGGCACAAATACAAAAACTATGAATTTGGCGATGAGAGTTATAACCAATAATATTGATGACCCGACATCAAGGTATGCAATAGCCAGAGCATATTATGCAGACCGTATGAACATGCTTGAAAGAGTTGCTAATTTCACAAATCCAGAATTAGCAGAGTACTTACTAAAAGGAATTACGGAGGGCTGGTCTTATGATATTTTGAAAGCTAGATTAAACATTCCATGTTGCAAAGATATTTACTATGACTTGTACAGACGATTTTTCTGGTTACTTGATAAGGAACGAGGATAGCTTCGCGATAAACACATTGTCCTTTATGAAGAAAATAAAATCATAGCGGAGGTATTAAAAATGGATATTGTAAAGAAAGTAGCAAAGATGAGATTGAATTTTCATGCAAGTATGCTAGACGTATATAATGTTGCTAATCAGTTAGGAATATTAAAAGACGATAAAGCTGAAGAAATAATGAAAAAACATACAATGAAATGCTTTGATGCAATGGAACATATGGGATTAGATCCGTTTGGAAAGCATTCTAAAGATTGAGCCAGCAATGGCTCTTTCTTTTTATTCTAGGTTAAATCCAGTACGTAGGTTACTGGAAATCATACTATATTGATATTTGAAAAATTGCCCGGTGGGAAAATTCCGGAAAATGTTTTCAGAAAGGAGGAGCATATGCCATTAATTTGGTTACTGGTAGGTATTCTTATAGGATTGCTTGTATCAAGATTTATATTTAAGGACAAGCCAATAGGTTCGCTTAGGGTTGACCAATCTGACCCGGATAGCGGAACTTATTTATTTCTTGAAATAGACCGAGGAGGTATGGATGATATCTATAAGAAGCAAACCGTACGTTTACGTGTGAAAATTGAGGATTACATTTCGCACAAATAACACTTTCTATTATGAAGAAATTATTAAAAGGAGGTTTCACAAAATGAGCGAACCAAGTATTAAAGATTTATTGAATGAGGAAATTGCAACGGAGATTCAAAACTTATCTGAACTTGAAGCAGGTTCTGATGAAAAATCGAGTGCTATTGATGATTTAGCAAAGCTGTACAAGCTGAGAATCGAGGAGAACAAGAGCGAATGGGATGCGGATGAGAAGTATGACCGTCGTGTGATGGAAGGAAAAGCCAACACTAAAGACGATGAACTGAAACAGAGGCAGCTTGAAGAGCAGGTTAAGGAGCGATATTTCAGAGTAGGTGTAGCAGCGGCAGAATTAATGGTGCCATTGATATTCTATGGAATCTGGATGAGGAAAGGATTTAAGTTTGAAGAAACAGGAACATATACCTCAAAGACATTTACAGGTTTGATCAATCGTTTTAGACCAACAAAGAAATAATGATTTTTTGATAAGGGGACATGTACAACGCATGTCCTTTTTTTTTCTACACTATTATAACATTTACTACTATGAGAAACAGAAAAGGAGGTAAAATTAGATGAACAAAATCTATGTGGAGGTACCAATTACTACAAATCAGACTACATTAAGTATTCCTTGTGGTGATGACGAAAGCTTATGGCATTTTACTGTCATATTCAATGAGAATGAATATTTGCATAAGAGATTGGTTACTGTTATGGACAACTTTGATGATGGAGAAAATCCGGCAGTTCAAAGTATGTTAGTAACGAATGAAAACAATCGAACAGCAACATTTGAGTATCATATGGATAAAGACATAAAGGCTGATATCAAGCTGTCGGTATATTATTGCAAGGAATGCAGAATAATTACTGCTGAGTGGTAATGGTGTTATTAGGAGATGTGGAATTCTATACGCATCTCCTTTTCTTTTTTTTTACGTGAAAAATACATTGCTCTTTATGAGAGAATAAAGCTTTATCTCTTGAACAGATTAACACCAGTTTGTATACTAGACATACGAGTATGCGAGCAGGTCAATTTTGAAAGGAGATATTTAGCATGAGTATTTTTAATGAAAAACAGAGAAAGGCAATGACAGACGGAGAATATATCTGCTCTGAGTGCGGAGGATTAATGGAATTTGAAGATGAATGGGAAGACACATTAGTGTGTCCTCATTGTGGTCACAGCGTTGATTTAGAGGAATATGGCTGTGAAGGAGATGAAAAGTACGAGAATTTATATCCGACCAGAGAGGAAGTTTTGGGTATTGCCGCGGATGAGTCCGAAGAAGAAAATTAAAAACGCAATAAGCTAGAGGAGAGGGTCTTAGAGAAATCTAAGGCTCTTTTCTTTTTATGGAGAATAGAGATGAGATACCATTATAAAAAACCGGATATTTATCTTTCTATGTATGGAAAATTATATATATGCAATCATCCGGTGTATGACAGATGTACATTATTTACAATTGGTGATAAAGGTTTGGCAGTTATTCAGCAAAGATTTAATCCAGATACAAAGACTACATACTGGACAGAGGTTGATTCATGGTTGACAGATTCTTTATATTTGCATCCTAAGTTCAAAAAATTTTTTGATGAACGAGCAGGAGAGTGTACGGATGGATTGTATCCAACGGTCAGCATTAGACAAATTATGTGGGCGTTGAAAATGAAACCGATACAGAGGCAAAGATGGGAAACATGCTTTGACAGACGTAATATTTAGCGAATTTTACAGTTCCTTTTATGAGAAACTAAAGCTTTAAAAGGAGTAAAAGGAGCATGGACGAAATGAAAATAGTATCTAAATTTACAAGAGGAATTATTTCAAAAGCATTAAAAATGGTGATACATAAAAAAACCGGATACGATATTGATATTCAGTTAAATGAGGTCACTACAACTATTGCAGACGGAAAGACACATCTTCATGTCGATGTAGATGCTGAAATCGGAAAGGACGAGCTTATAAACATACTGAAAAGTATTGGTTTGAACTGACGATTAGGGTCGCTTATGGCGGCTCTTTTCTTTTACTTCGCAAAATTTACAAAGCATATTATGAGAGGAATAGTAGCTCAGTTGGTAGAGCACTGGTCAATATACCGTACCAGGGGTCAATGGTTCGAATCCATTCTATTTCTCTTTTATTTTTCTGGAAAGGAGAGTTCATATGTCTATTGAGCAGCTTGAACTGATATTAAGTGACACATATCAGATGGATGTATCATTTCCGACGATATTCGGACATCGCAAGGAATTTATGCAATCGAGCTATTCCATATGGTCAGTAAACGAATTACTGGAATATGTATCTTACGAATTATATCCAAAAGACAATGCGTCAATAGCAGAAATTGAAGAAATCGTTGGATGTTTCAAATGTATGATGAGTAAATATTATCATATGAGACAAGACACACAACTAATGTTTTCAATAGCAATAAATCTGGCAGATAATGTGCTGGATATTTTACGAGCTATGGAATAAAGAAAGGAGACAACCATTATGAAACCAAAAATCAATCAACTCATTAACAAATCAGTTATACAACTGAAAAGAGGCTCACCAACAATTTTAACCTGTCTTGGAGTTGCTGGACTTGTTGCAACTACTGTATCTGCCGTTATAGCAACACCAAAAGCAATAGAAAAGATTAAAAAAGACAGTTTAATTAATCACAATGGAGACCCATGTGGATATAGCAAGACAGAAGCTATTAAATCTGCATGGGTTTATTATATTCCGTCAACAATTATGGGGGTCTCAACAATCATTTGTATTGTTGGTGCAAATGTATTAAACCGACATCAACAGGCATCTTTATCAAGTGCATATGCGCTGATTAACAAATCTTACAATGAGTATAAAGAAAAACTCAAGGAATTGTATGGAGAGGAAGCACATCAGAAAATAATTGACTCTATTGCAGCCGAAAAAGCTGAAGATGTGTATATATCTTCTGGTAACTTTTTTGGTACATCGTCATTATCGTTTGGCGAGCGTAACCCAGAGGATATTAGATTATTTTATGATACTTTTTCAAAAAGATATTTTGAAAGCACCGTACCGCAAGTGTTAGAAGCAGAGTATCACTTAAATCGAAACTGGCATTTAGGAGGCGATATCTGTGTAAATGATTTTTACGATTTTTTAGGAATAGAGCACATTGATTGCGGGGATGAACTCGGTTGGTATTGGTCAGACGGAATAGACTGGATTGACTTTAATCATCATAAAACAGTTTTAGATGACGGACTTGAAGTGTATGTTATTGACATGGCATTTTCGCCTAGTATTAACGATGACCCATTCGCATAAATTACAGCCACTATTATGGAAAGGAGGCAACGGGCTATGAATAGTAAAATTATTAGAATCATTGGTCTTGCTGCAACAGTAATCGGATTAGGAGCGAATCTTATTAACGATTGGGCTGATGAGCAGAAGATGAATGAGCAGATTGATAAGAAAGTTAATGAGGCTCTTGCTAAAAGAGATGTAGATGCGAAGGAGTCCTAAAACAAGGACTCTTTTGTTTTATGGAGGTTAAGTATGTCATCAATAGATACAGCTATTGAAATTACTGAATATTGTCTAAAGCAATCAAGAAAAAATAGAGTTGATTGGTATAGCGATAGTTTTATCAGTAATAGCTACTCTATATGGGCGGCAAAAGAGTTGTTGACACGATTGAAAAACAACAGGGATATTCCGCCATTGATAACTCTTGAAAATTTTGAAGAGTTAATGGATGAGTACGCCTGCAAAAACATCAACAACAGTTTTTTATTTTCGTGTGCTAAAGATATGACACGATGGATCATTGATTTATTAATCGCATAAAGCGATATTTTGAAAGGAGATTAACATTATGTGTAAAAGAGAAATGACATTAGGAGAAGAAATTATTGGATTATCAACAAGAGGGATTGACACACCTACAGTAGAAAGAATGTACAGAAAGTATATTGAAATGACTGCTGATAAAGAGCTTGCAATTAAAGAATTTATTAATTCATTATTCGGAGTACCTGCAAAGTCCGACTTAAAAGATGCTGAGGTAGGAGATAAGACAACAATTAAATTGGATGGATTGGGAGAATTTGCAGCAACAGTACACAAGGTTACGGACGATAAGGTTATGCTTATTTTCGATGATTATGTAGCTGAGAGACCTATGAATGAGTCAGACACAAATAAGGGCGGATTTGAATACTCTGATTTGAATGAATGGTTACATACAGAGTTCGTAAAGGCAATACCTTATTCAATTAGAGCAAGACTTACTGATGTAACTATTCCGACAGTAGGTGAGATGTTTGGCTGGGACGACGAGTGGAATAGAAACTACTTTGAGGCTGATAATGACAAACAGCTTCCACTTATGAAGCAGAGACGCAATCGAGTTGCTTATTATAACAATGAGTGTGAGTGCGGATGGCTCCGTAATGCTACCAAGAAAGAATTTTCTGCGGCTTATTTCGCTCGTGTGAGCAACTATGGCGCTTCGAACTGCCACGGCGCTTCGGCCTCTTATGGGGTTCGTCCGGAAATCTGGTTGGTTAAGTAAAAATCTCCGCCCCTTGTGGGCGGGGTAATCTATAGGAAAGGAAGTAAAAAAAAATGCATAAACCCAATATTAAAGCGGCATATAATGCAGTGAAAAAATCAACCATAAAACACAGTCCGGAAATATTGACCGGAATAGGTATTGCCGGAATGGTAACAACAACTGTGATGGCTGTAAGAGCAACACCGAAGGCACTAAGATTAATTGATAATGCTGAGATTAAAAAAGCTAATGAAACAAATACACCATATGAGGAACCTAATCTCAGCAAGACTGAAATTATAAAAGTTACATGGAAATGTTATATTCCAGTAGCTATAACAGGCGGTTTATCTATTGCTTGTCTGATTGGAGCAAGTTCAGTAAATGCTAGAAGAAACGCCGCACTGGCTACGGCATATTCTATAGCTGAAACATCACTCAAGGAATATCAGAACAAAGTTGTTGAAACGATTGGAGAAAAAAAAGAGCAGACTATCAGAGATGCCGTTGCAAAAGAGAAAATCGATGCACATCCGGCAAAAGAAAGCGAAATTATATTTGTCGGGGATGGCGAGACTCTTTGCTACGATGTATTATCCGGACGCTATTTCAAATCAAAAATTGACAAGATTAAAAAAGCTGAGAATGACTTGAATAGAAGAATGCGAGATGAAATGTATATTTCTCTTAATGAATTCTATTACGAGATTGGTTTACCATCTATTAAAATCGGCGAAGATATTGGATGGAATATTGACAGAGAAGGATATATAGACCTTCGTTTTAGTTCACAGCTTAATGATAACGATGAACCTGTATTTGTAATAGATTACGGATGTGGACCTAGATATGACTATAGAAACTTGATGTAGGTTCGCAAAAATTACAGCCACTATTATGGAAAGAATAACAAATTTTTAATCTAAAAGGAGATTAACATTATGGAAACAAATGAAATCATGAACAACGAAGAGGTTATGGACACAACAGAGGAAATCGTAAAGACAGCTTCCAAAGGAGGATTCAGTAAGGTAGCAACTATCGGTGTGGCTATGATTGCAGGCGGTTTAGCTTACAAGTTCGTAGTAGCACCAGCAGTTAGTAAACTGAAGGAAATGAAAGCGCGTAAAGGGTTTCGTGTTGTCGAGAATGAGAACTCAATTGAAGATGAAAACACTGAAACAGTTGATGAGAATGATTCTGAAAATTAAAGAATTATTATTCTGACAGGAGAGAGGGAGAGTACCTATAACAAGGTGCTTTCTCTCTTATTTTTTATTGTGGAGGTATTGTTATGAACCAGTATGCTTATAATGGTCCAGTTATGGAATTCGGCAAGTGTATTGCTAATAATTGGGCGGGGTCTACATACGCAGCATCTGAAAAGAAAGCAAAGAGTAATTTAGCGTATCAGTTTAAGAAAAATAATAACCGTATGCCAGCATCGAAAATTACTTTGCCTGGGGAATTAATGGTTATCAATTAGGAGGAAAAGGATGGAAGAATACAAGTCCAACTCACATAAATCGAGAGAACGAGCGAAAGCTGAACTACCAGAAAAGAAGGTAGAAAAAATTGTATCCGGTTCTGTTAAGACAAAGAAAAAGAGCGGAATTAATAAACTTGCAGGGATATTTGTTCCGGAAGATGTAGATAACGTAAAAAGCTACATTTTTGAGGATATCGTTGTGCCTGCCGTAAAGGATATTATTCTTGATGCCGTTAAAGCAGTTCTTGGAGTTAAGGGTTCTGGAGGCAGAAGATCTACGGCAAGTAAAGTATCTTATCGTAAGTATTACGAAGACCCAGCACAGAACGGCAGAAGAAATTACAATGCACAGAGTTCTATTGGCGGTTGCGATTTCGATGATATTTACTTTAACACCAGAACTGAAGCGGAAAATGTATTAGCTGCTATGGACGAAATCGTTGCAAGTTACAGAATTGTAAGTGTTGCGGATTATTTCGATTTGGTTGGTATTGACGGTCCGTGGACAGGAAATAACTACGGCTGGACTGATAATATCAGAAATGCAAGAGTTGTTAATACTAGGGATGGATATACTATCAAGTTCCCAAGAGCAAACCCAATAGATTAGGAGGCAGATTATGTACGAGTCAAAAGATGTCATGGTATCACATCCAGCTCATTATCAGAGTGAAACTGGATTAGAGGTAATTGATGTTATTGAGGCATTTACATTTGATTTGAAAGGCATTGAAGCTACTGACACTGGAAATGTACTCAAATATATGTGCCGTTGGAAAAATAAGAACGGCATACAGGACTTAGAAAAAGCGAGATGGTATTTAGAGCATCTCATTGATCATGTAAAACTTTTAGAAGAGGAGAACAAATAATCATGAAAAAAAATGAAATCATTGCAAAAGTAACAACCGTTGTAAATACAGCAACTATTAAAGTAAAAAAGCATAGCCCAGAAATTCTTATCGTAGCTGGTGTTGTTGGAACAGTTGCAAGTGCTGTAATGGCTTGTAAAGCGACAACAAAATTAAGTACGGTATTAGAAGAGCATAAAAAAGACGTAAATGCTGTGCATGAATGCTCTGAAAATGAGGAAATCAAAGCTGACTATTCACAGGAAGATGCTAAGAAAGACTTAACTATTATTTATGCTCAGACAGGTGTTAAGCTTGTTAAGTTATATGCTCCGGCTATTGCATTAGGTGCATTATCAATCACAAGTATTGTGGCGTCTAATAATATTCTCAGAAAGAGAAATGTAGCTCTGGCAGCAGCATACGCAACTGTCGACAAGTCATTCAAGGAGTATCGTAATCGAGTTGTTGAAAGATTTGGAGAGCAGGTTGACAAAGAGCTGAAATATGATATTAAGGCTAAGAAATTCGAGGAAACTGTAAAAGACCCAGAGACAGGTAAAGAGAAGAAAGTAAAATCTACTGTCAATGTGGCAAAGGCAGACAGTGGATATGCAAGATTCTTTGACGAGACTTGCAAGGGATATGAGAAAGATACACAGTACAATTTACTTATGTTACGCGGACAGCAGCAGTATGCAAATGATCTTTTACATGCCAGAGGATATGTGTTCTTAAATGATGTATACGATATGCTTGGAATTGACAGAACTAAGGAAGGTCAGATTGTAGGCTGGGTATATAACAAGAACAATGAAGTTGGTGATAACTTCGTAGATTTTGGCATCTTAGAAACAAACAGAGAGACAGAAGACGGATCATATGAGCCAGCTATTTTATTAGATTTCAATGTGGATGGCAATATATTAGATCTGATTTAAACGGAGAATTTGCATATGAAAAAAATAATTTGGATGATACTACTGATAATTGCCAGTTCTTTTTGCATAGCAGCATCGCCAATTACGACAAGTGAAAACGATGAAATTACAGGTAAAGAAGTAATTGAGGTTGTCAAAACTGAGGTGGTTGAAGAAGTATCATTTAGTCCGAAGGAGGAAGTAGTAGTGCAAGAGCAAGCACCTCAAGATGTTGTTTGTGAAATTGATACCGATATTTCAAATGATGATATCGAGTTGGTAGCTCTTGTTACTATGGCTGAAGCTGAGGGAGAATGCGAAGAAGGCAAACGATTGGTCATTGATACAATTTTAAATCGTGTTGATTCTGCTTCTTTTCCTAATACAGTTTATGAAGTAGTTTATCAGCCAAGTCAATTTTCTTCTATGTGGAATGGACGAGTCAACAGATGCTATATTGACGATTATATTTGTCAGCTTGTAGTCGAAGAGCTTCGTAACCGAAAGAATTACGATGTTATATTCTTTACAGCTGATAGATATGGAAACTATGGAACACCTATGTTTCAGATTGGAAACCACTATTTTTCAAGTGGAGAATAGAAAGGAGAATTGTTATGCATGTAGTAGGATTAACATTATCAGCAGTTGCAGGAATTTGCTTTTGGAGTGGTCTGGCTGTTTTATTCGGTGGAAAGGACCACTAATTATGGAAGAAATCGGTAACTTCATATCAATGATGGATTATATTCTTGATACCCATCGAAAAAGACATATTACAGGAGGCATTCTGTTGAGTGCCTCTTTACTTTTTGGCGGTTTAGCATTAACCGTTATGACTATCAAGACAGAGGAGGATAATAATGAATAGTAAAGTAGCATTTATTATTGGTTCTGTAGTTGGCGTTGGAATTGGTGTGGCTGGTACATATTCGTATTTTAAAGATAAGTACGAGAAGCTTGCAGAGGAAGACTTCAATTCAAGAAGAGTATTTGATGAGGATAAAAAAGAAGAATCAGTAGAGCCTATTGTTGAAAAAACTGCTGACAGTAGAACTGTAGATAAACCGAGTATTGCTGAATGTGCAGCAATATTACAGAGAGAAGGCTATATGAACTATAGCGATATGCAAAATAAAAAACAGAAGCAGGAAATTGCTGTTGACAGACCATATGTTATACAGCCGTCAGATTTTGGAGAGTTTGATGATTACGAAAAAATAAGTCTTACATATACGGCTGACGGAGTGTTACTAGATGATATGAATGAAATTGTGGATGATATTGAAGAAACTGTTGGGGAAGATTCACTTGAGCATTTCGGAGAGTATGAGGATGACTCCGTTTATGTGAGAAACGATGCTAAGAAATGCGATTATGAAATTCTGTTAGACCAGAGAAACTATCAGGAAATTTTTGAAACTCATCCACATAGAACGGAGATGTAATGACCAGAGACGAATTAAAATTTGATTATTTCGATTGGATGTATGGTCTGGTATGTGATACAAAATATCCGAAGAAATTATCATATAGAAAGCTATTAAATTTTCTCCACAATATGGATTTCACATATCAGCTTACTATGGACAGCAATCGATTTGAGGACGGTATTGAACTACGTTATCGATTTGGATACGAGAACGGATATGACTGCTCTGTTATAGCGAATTATCTGGATGATAGTCCATGTAGCGTATTGGAGATGCTAATAGCACTTTCAATTCGTTTAGAGGAACATATTATGGACGACCCAGAGATTGGCGACAGAACAGGACAATGGTTCTGGAATATGATTACTAATCTTGGGCTGGGCTCTATGGATGACAGAAAATTTAATGAGAATCGTGTTGAAGATATTGTAACAAGATTTTTAGAGAGGCAGTATGAGCCAAACGGGCAAGGCGGATTATTTACACTTGAAAACTGTCACTATGACTTGAGAAAAGTGGAAATTTGGTATCAGGCATGTTGGTATCTTGACAGTATTACTTGATTTGAAAGGAGATTACTTATTATGAACGATTTAGTAAGTTATATTTTTAGAAATATGGATGCTACAGATAAGCATCTTATACGCATTTACAAAGCACTGGTGCATCAGAACAAATTTAATAAGGCTGTAACATTATTTAGTGTCGTTACAACCTTAAATTTACTTGCGATGCGTGCTGATAGTAAAAAGATGCAGCAGGAAATTGCAGCTTTGCGAAAAGAAATTGATGAGTTGAACGAATCGGAAGGAGTATAAAAATGTGATGTTGGATTTTATGGTGGTTTCAACGCGTAGTACAAAGCGCGGAACAATAGAAATCTATCCAAAGTTCCTTATAAAAAAAAGCACAGATCTTATGATTCGAGGTGGTGATTTTTACGCTATCTGGATAGAAGAACGTGGTTTATGGTCTACTGACGAACAGGATGCTTTACAACTTATAGACCGCGAACTGGATAGATATGCTGAGGAGAATCGCCAACGCTTTAACTCAGATATTAAAGTCCTGCATATGTGGGACGCTGAGAGCGGAATGATTGACTCTTGGCATAAATACTGTCAGAAGCAATTACGAGACAGTTTTCATACGCTTGATGATAAACTTATATTTTCCAATACGGAAACGACGAAAAAAGATTATGCAAGCAAGCGACTTAATTATCCTCTTGAAGAGGGGGATTTAACAGCATACGAAAAACTGATTAGCACTTTATATTCTCCGGAAGAACGAATGAAGATAGAGTGGGCTATCGGTTCCATAGTATGTGGTGAGTCGCAGAAATTACAGAAATTTCTTGTACTATACGGAGCAGCTGGTACGGGTAAATCAACGATTTTAAATATTATTCAGCAGTTATTTGAGGGTTACTACTCAGTCTTTGATGCGAAAGCATTGGGGTCTAGTAGTAACTCTTTTGCGTTAGAGGCGTTTAAAAGTAATCCACTGGTGGCTATTCAGCACGATGGAGACTTGTCAAGGATTGAGGATAATACAAGGCTTAACAGTTTGGTCTCGCATGAGTTAATGACTGTAAATGAGAAATTCAAATCAACATATGCGAACCGTTTCAAATGTTTCTTATTTATGGGAACTAATAAACCTGTACGTATTACAGATGCCAAATCTGGTCTTATAAGACGACTGATTGATGTATCTCCATCTGGAAATAAACTTAATCCAAAGGAATACAAAACAATTGTGAAACAGGTCGGCTTTGAACTTGGAGCTATTGCTTATCATTGCCAGAAAATATATTTGGATAATCCTGGCAGATACGATGATTATATTCCAATTTCAATGCTTGGTGCATCTAACGATTTCTATAACTTTATAGCTGATTCTTATTATGTGTTTAAAAAAGAAGATGGAACAACACTTAAGGCAGCATGGGAAATGTATAAGAATTACTGCGATGAAGCGAAAGTTGGTTATCCGTTATCGAGAAGAGCATTCCAGGAAGAATTGAAAAACTATTTCAAGGATTTCCAAGAGAGATTTAATTTTGATGATGGTTCAAGAGTACGAAGCTATTACATAGGATTCAGAACAGATAAGTTTGAAAGTGATACTCAAACAAAGAAAAAAGAGACACCAAAAACTTATCAGATAGAGTTCAAAGAACAGGAGTCAATATTTGATTCTGTATGTGCGGATTGTCTAGCACAATATGCTTCGCAAAATGAAACCCCACAGCAGAAATGGGAAAAAGTAAAAACAAAATTATCTGCTCTGGATACCTCACAAATTCATTATGTGAAAGTTCCAGAAAATCACATTGTTGTAGATTTTGATATTCCAGATGAAACGGGAAATAAATCTTTCGAAAAGAATTTGGAAGCCGCCAGTAAGTTGCCACCGACTTATGCAGAGTTGAGTAAAAGTGGTCAAGGGATACATCTCCATTATTTATATTCTGGAGACCCTTCTCAGCTAAGCAGAATCTACGATGACCATATAGAGGTAAAGGTATTTACAGGTAAAAGTTCGTTAAGAAGAAAACTAACGAAATGCAACGATTTACCAATAGCTACTATATCCTCTGGGTTACCAATGAAAGGAGAAGACAAAATGGTAAATTTTGATGCCATAAAAAGCGAGAAAGGACTTAGGACACTTATAAAGAGAAATCTCAATAAGGAAATCCACCCAGGAACTAAGCCAAGTATCGATTTCATATACAAAATATTGGAGGATGCTCATAGTAGTGAACTCAAATATGATGTAACAGATATGCGAAATGCGGTATTAGCATTTGCAGCGAACAGCTCTCATCAGGCAGAGTATTGTATTAAGCTCGTCAACAAGATGCAGTTTAAATCGGAAGAAAATTCAAATGCTGTAAAGAATGATGATGCAAAGCTTGTATTCTATGATATTGAGGTATTTCCGAACCTGTTTCTGGTCAACTGGAAAATCGAGGGCGAGGGAAAGCCTGTTGTTAGAATGATTAATCCGACCCCAAGCGAAATTGAGGAATTAATACAGCTTAGATTGGTCGGATTTAACTGTCGACGATATGATAATCATATTATGTACGCCAGATTGATGGGATATACAAACGAACAACTGTTTAACTTATCACAAAAGATTATTAATAACAGTCCAAATTGTTTCTTCGGAGAAGCCTACAATATTTCATTCACAGATGTATATGATTTCTGTTCAAAGAAGCAATCTCTTAAGAAGTGGGAAATTGAGCTGAGTAACATGGCTAATGATCCGCATTCGAAGATGGACGATGAAGTCAGAGCATTATGTAAAAAGATAAAGCATCACGAGCTTGGACTTCCTTGGGACCAGCCTGTTCCAGAAGAACTTTGGACAAAAGTAGCTGAATATTGTGATGATGATGTTATCGCCACAGAGGCTACATACAAAGCAAATCTTGGTGATTTCGTTGCCAGAGAGATTTTGGCAGAGTTAGCTAATGGTTCAGTAAATGATACTACCAATAGTTTGACTACAAAATTTATATTTGGAAAGAACCGTAATCCTCAGAGTGAATTTATGTATAGAGATTTGTCTGAGCCGGTTACGGAATTACCAGATGATGTGTTAGCATTCTTAAAAGAGGCAAAACCGGAGATGATGGCTGAGCCATTCCACGGACCCAAAGGTGATAGTTTATTACCATATTTCCCAGACTATAGATTCGAGAACGGAAAATCCCTTTACAGAGGTGAGGAAGTTGGAGAAGGCGGAGAAGTATGGGCGGCTCCTGGAATGTACGGACGTTCAGAAACAGAAGATGTTGGTTCGATGCATCCTAACTCAGCTATATCAGAGTGCTTATTTGGACCAGATTTCACAAAGAGGTTCAAAGATATTTTGGACATTCGTATCTATATTAAGCATGGTGATTTCGATATGGTACGAGATATGTTTGAAGGTGCATTAGCCAAATATCTTGATGATACAGGTAAGGCAAAGGCACTGGCTCAAGCATTGAAGATTGCGATTAATTCTGTGTACGGATTAACAGCCGCAGGATTTATGAATGCCTTCAGAGACTCAAGGAATAAGGATAATATTGTAGCAAAGCGAGGAGCTTTGTTTATGATTGACCTTAGACATGAAGTTGAAACACAGGGATACAAAGTAATTCACATTAAGACGGACTCTATTAAGATTGAAAATCCGGATGATTATATTCTTGATTTCATTTGTAAGTATGGCAAACGTCACGGATATGATTTCGAGGTAGAGCATATATTTGACAGGATTTGCTTGGTCAACAATGCTGTATATGTTGCAAAATTGGCTGACGATGATCCGGAAAAACCAGGAACATGGACCGCTACAGGAACTCAGTTTCAGATTCCTTATGTATTTAAGTGTCTCTTTAGTAAAGAGGATATTAAATTCGAGGATATGTGTGAAACGAAGTCTGTAAGCGGTTCTTTATATTTGGACTTAAATGAGGACTTACCGGATGTGTCTCAATATGAAAAAGAATTTAGTAAAGCTGAAAGCGATTTCAAGAAAGGGCTGCTATCAGATACAACATTTGAAAGCACCTGCCAGAAATTAAATCCGCTTATTGCAGAGGGACACAATTATCGATTTATCGGAAAAGTTGGACAGTTCTGTCCGATTAAAGACGGATGCGGTGGTGGATTACTTATGCGTGAGAAAGACGGTAAATATTATGCCGCAACAGGTACAAAGGGATATAGATGGCTGGAATCTGAGATGGTCAGAGAACTTGATAAAGTTGATGACATTGACAGGTCTTACTATGACAAACTTGTGAATGAGGCAGTAGATACTATTTCTCAATATGGTGATTTTGAAATGTTTGTGTCGGATGACCCATTTATAACGGAGAAGAAGCAGAATACACCAAAGCTTATGCCTTGCGGAGATGCTAAATACGCAACTTGCTTTGACTGTCCGCACTTCAATGATGACGCATATCATATGGATTGTGAAAAAAATTATGATATTTCAGAAGTGATTTCAAGTCAGGTGATGAATCCACCTGTAGAAACTAAATAACAATTAAAGGAGATTTTTATCATGGCTAATAAAGCAGTAGGAAACATTAAAATTGAAGGGGCTCACATTATGTTTAGAAACTTCAGAGGGGAAGAGTCTAAGTACAATCGTGCTGGAGACAGAAACTTCTGCGTACTTATCGAAGATGACATGGATGTTGAGCAGTTATCAAATGATGGATGGAATGTAAGAATTCTTGAGCCTAGAGATGAGGGAGATGAGCCAAAGCATTATATTCAGGTCGCTGTAAGTTACAAGAACATTCCACCAAAGATTTATATGGTTACTAGAAGAACAACTACTGAATTAGATGAGGATTCTATCAGCACATTAGATTTCGCTGAAATCAGTAATGTTGATTTGGTAATTAGACCATATTCCTGGGAAGTAAATGGAAAGACTGGAATTAAGGCATATGTTAAGACGATGTATGTAACTATCGAAGAGGATGAGTTTGCTGAAAAATATGCAAGAGAAGAAGCTCCGGTAGAGGACGAGGTTCCATTCCATTAAAATCTGCGGGTGTCAGCTAATTATGGTTGGCACCCATTTATATTTTGAAAGGAGATAATCATGGGCGAAACTGACAAGATTGAAGACCGAATAGTAAAAGAAGAAATCAGCAATGCAATCAGTGCATTACAGAAATTAGAAAAGGCTGTAATGTACATTTCACGACAGCTTGTAGAAAAAAGTAATAATATTGATGATTTGCAGGCACTATCTAATATTGCTGATGGTGATTATTTTAATTATTCAGGAGATGATATTTCATCTGAGACTTTTAGATGGTGATTATATTTTGAAAGGAGACGCATATGTTCTTTAAGAAAAAACCGAAGCCACCGGTTAAGAAAGTCACAAAGAAATGGGAACAATGGGAACCGACAATTGATTTGTCGAACATTGATAAGAAGAAAACGGTTGAACCAAAACAAAAAGTAGAAATAAAAACAGAAAAAATGCCGGTTTGGACATATTCAAAAGACTTTCTGAATGAGTTTAATAAACTGACAAGAACTCATAGACCATTTGATGTTTGGAGAGATTTTGTGATCATGTTTGCTTGTGCAATATCAAATCCTCTTGATAAATTTCATTATAAAGACAGAGAGGAAAGATATTTGAGTATCATTCATAAATACAGTAAGGACGAACAGATGATATTTCCTAAACTGGCTGCATATACAACGATGGCTTTGGATGCTAATCCAGAACAGGATTTCTTAGGGAAAATGTTTATGGATTTAGGACTTGGTAACAATTCAGCCGGTCAGTTCTTCACACCATATTCAGTTTGTCAGTTGATGGCAGATGTTGTTACTAGCGATTTAGATAATAATCTTCAAGATAAGTTGGAAAAGCAAGGTTATATTTCTCTTGCCGATGAATGCTGTGGAGCAGGAGCAACCCTTATAGCTGCTATTAATACTATTAAAAGAAAGATGGAAAAAGCAATGCCATCGATGAACTTTCAAAGACATTTACTAGTTGTCGGACAGGATATTGATGAAACAGTTGCTCTTATGTGCTATATACAAATTTCTTTACTTGGTGTAGCTGGTTATATAAAAGTTGGAAATTCTATAACAGATCCGATGACCACGGATGACGATAAGAGCAAATACTGGTATACACCTATGTACTTTTCGAATATTTGGGTGATTAGAAGATTTTAATAACAAAGAAAGGATGACGCCATATGAAAAAGAAATATTCAATTTCTCAGAAAAAGTGCGAGCAGGGACTGGTAGCTTTTTATGGTTATGTAGCCGAGATATGCAATATAGAAGTTACAGAAAAGAGCACATTTGATTGCACAAAGATTTGTGTAACGAAACCTGTGCAGGATTCCATAATACGATATTATTCTGAATATCAGAAATTATCAGATGAAGAAATCGGTACAAAATTGCTTCTGTGCGGACCTAAAGCAAATCTCATAGGTGCTGGATACGAAGTTGAAGTTGAGGATGGTTTTGTCATTGAGGGTAAATAAATGGCAGGTGTTACATTAAGAAACTATCAATTAGATGCAATAAAAAGGATGAAAACAGGTTGCATTTTATGTGGTGGTGTTGGAAGTGGAAAATCCTTAACTTCAATAGCTTATTACTATGTGCGAAATGGTGGAATTATTGGGACTGATATTTATGAACCAATGGATGACCCACCTAAAGATTTGTACATTATAACGACCGCCAGAAAGCGTGATACTTGTGAATGGGATGGGGAATTAGCACCATTTTTATTGTCTACACATGATGATGTGAATTTATATTCTAACAAAGTGATTGTGGATTCATGGAATAATGTGAAGAAGTATTCAGATGTAAAAGACGCTTTCTTTATATTTGATGAACAAAGAGTCGTTGGAAGCGGAACATGGGTAAAGGCATTCTTGAAGATTGCGAAAAGTAACGAGTGGATTTTGTTATCTGCTACACCCGGGGACACTTGGCAAGATTATATACCGGTTTTTGTTGCGAATGGATTCTATAAAAATCGAAGTGAATTTACAAGAGAACATATTGTTTATAGCAGATTTAGCAAGTTTCCGAAGATTGACAGGTATCTTAATACAGAACGTTTAACCAGGCTTCGGAATAAAATTCTTGTTAATATGGATTTCAAACGAGAAACGGTATCTCACCACGAAGATATTTATGTTGGATATGACTCCATTAAATATAAGGAAGTAACTAAAAATCGATGGGACCCATATAAAAATGAACCCCTCCAGAATGCAGCAGGTCTTTGCTATGTATGGCGGAAGCTTGTAAATATGGATGAATCAAGACAAGTGGCGTTGCTTGAGGTTATGGAGAAGCATTCGAAAGCTATTATATTTTACAACTTTGATTATGAGTTGGAGCTATTGAAAAATATTCTAACAGAATATGAAGTTGCAGAATGGAACGGTCATAAGCATCAACCAGTTCCGACAAGTGATAAATGGGCTTATCTTGTTCAATACAATGCTGGAGCAGAGGGATGGAACTGCATTACAACGGATACAATTATATTCTTCTCACAAAATTATTCTTACAAAATAATGGCTCAATCAGCAGGAAGGATTGACAGAATGAATACACCATTTAAAGACTTATATTATTATCACTTGAAATCTCGCTCTGGAATTGATACAGCCATAGCCAGAGCATTAAAAGAGAAAAAGACGTTTAATGAAAGGAGATACGTAAAATGGTAAACAATTCAGTAAAGGTAGTAGGACAGATACGATTAGGTAGTAGTGTTCTTGATGTATATGGTGATTTGGATGAACCATTGTTCAAGGCAGCAGATATAGCAAATATTATCGAGTATAGTTACGGAAATACGTGGCGAATGCTTGATATGTGTGAGGCTGATGAAAAGCTGAACCTACCAATGGTAGTTGCAGGTCAGAGAAGATCTGTAAGTTTTGTAAATGAGCACGGATTGTATAGTATTCTTTCACAGAGTAGAAAAGAAATTGCCAGAGCTTGGAGAAGGGTTGTTCACGATGAACTTATCAATCTCAGACGAACAAAAGGGTTTGATATTTCCGAGCAGTTTGATGAATGGAACAACGCTATGGACAATATATATTTCGACGAAGCAACCGGACAGCTTATGCAATCAGTCACTACTCCTGGCGGAGATGTAGAACAGATACCATATAAAGGATAGGCGCTTTATGGAGAATTTATATTTTGAAGTTGATTTTGAAAAATATTGCAAGACCTGTGAGCATAAAGACTTGGACGAGAAATGTGACCCTTGTTGTGAGTGTTTAGATCATGGCTGCAATACTCAATCAGAAAGACCTGTAAATTGGAAGGAGAAGAATGAATAAAGGTACAGAAATAGAAAAGGTAATTGCATATTTAGAAAAACGAAAACAAGAAGGATATACACATGTAGCTATAACAACACCAGATAAAATGTATGATTCAAGTATTTTTTATGACGAATGCAGTAGGAAAAATGAAGGTGTGCTGCGTATAGGCTCATCATGCCCGAGGTGTTTAACTTGTTTTAACTATAGTAAGTACCGAAAGGAGGATACTCAATGAGAGATACAGTTTTAGTAAGTATTGATTATGATGATAAGACCAATAAAGGTGTACTGTGTGTTGGAAGACAGTTGCCGAATAAATCTGTTGATATTGTTAATGCGATCGATGGTCCAGAAGCCAAGGAACTGTTTGTAAAGTTAATCACGAAAAAGGCGGTGAAGAAATGAGTTTCCAGTATGACCAATATTTAGCAAATCACAGGGCTAATGTTAAAAGAGGATTTGACTGGCTATGTGAAAATTTACCAGATGTTACGAATAATATTTCAGATGCAGCCTGGCAGATTGAGTTTGCTCACGATAAGTCGAAGGATGAAGAAGACGAGTATAATGCATACGATGAATATTTCTATGGAAATAACAGGTCTTATAAAGTCGTCCAGGATTATGAAAAAGCATGGCTGATACATATTCATAGAAACCCACATCACTGGCAGTATTGGATACTTATTCATGACGATATGGAAAATGGAGAATTAGAGACTATTCTTGAAATGCCATACGATTATATTGTGGAGATGATTTGTGATTGGTGGGCTTTTAGTTGGGCTAAAGGAAATTTGTATGAAATATTTAACTGGTACGCCGAACATTCTGAATTCATGAAACTTGCGCCTAGAACCAGAGAAACTGTTGAGGATATTCTTGATAAGATAAAGAATAGACTGGATAGTTTGGAAGTTGAGCATAGTGGTGTAAAAGGAATGAAGTGGGGTGTTAGAAATGGTCCGCCATATCCTATAAAAGATAACGGACGAGTTGCAACTGTGCAGAAACATGGTACAATAAAAACAACAAAAATACCTAGAGAAAAATTTACAGAATATGCACTTAATCCAGATAAAGCACCGAATAAAGCAAGAGCGTTTAAGTCGGCATTGGGATATACGAAAGATAACGCTGACGAGTTAATTAATAGTATCAATGAACATTTTGATGTTACTAAATTAGAAGAGCGTGGCGATGGCGGATACGGAATGAGGTACCAACAAATCATGAAATTAAAAGGTCCTAATGAAAAAGAAGCAAATGTTCTTACAGCTTGGATAGATGACGGTAATGACGGTATTAAATTAACAAGTGCATATGTTACAAAGAAGGAGGCTTCAGAATGAAAATAAATCTGTATGATAGGGTTATATTAAAAGATGGAAGAAAAGCTTCGATTGTTGAAATCCTAGAAGAAGGTGTCGCATATATTGCTGATGTGGATTTACCTGGTCAGGATTGGGATACAGTAGAAATCAAATATGAAGATATTGAAAGATTAGAATAGAAAAAAATATAGTATATGTGACCCCATGAGTCTTTTATAGGCTTGTGGGTTATTTTTATTTAAAGGAGACGAATACAATGGAAAATAATATTATTGCAGTAGATTTTGATGGAACTTTATGTGAGAACAAATACCCTGATATCGGCGAGCCAAATATGGAACTTATTGATTTCCTTATGAATTGTCAGTTAAATGGTGATAAGGTTATTCTTTGGACTTGTAGAAACGAGAAACAGACAAAGGCGGCTGTTGACTGGTGTTCAGAGAAAGGGCTTGTCTTTGACGCTGTTAATGAGAATCTTCCAGAAATTATTACTGAGTTTGGTGGAGATACCAGAAAGATATTTGCAAATATTTATATCGATGACAGGAATGTGTCTTTATATTCTTGCAGAGAAAAGACCTCTATGGATTTATGGGCTGAAAATGAGGTGGAGCTGGCTTGCGAACATGAGAAATCTGGTGATGATGGCGATGGATGTGCTTGCTACAGAAGTGCATTAAAGGCATTTGACAGTCTTATGGAGGATGAACATAGTGGTATGAGTATTGGAATTACTAGAAATATTCTTAACCGCTTAATTGCAGGAAAGCCATTAACACCAATTGTAGATACTGATGATATTTGGGATGCCGGTGCTAGTTTTGAGAAAAATGGAGAGAAATCAATTCAGTGCAAACGAATGAGTTCTTTGTTTAAGCATATCAAAGAAGATGGCTTAATTAGTTACAACGATGTAGCAAGAGCTGTATGTGTGAGTATCAATAACCCGAACAATACTTATCATAGCGGATTAATTGATAAGATTATGGACGAGATGTTTCCTATCACTATGCCATATATGCCGTCAACAAAACCATTCTATGTATATTGTGAGGATTTCTTATATGACACAGAAAATGGGGACTTTGATACCGTTGGCGTATTCTATGTGATTACTCCAAATGGAGAAAAGGTTAAGATTAACCGCTTCTTTGCAGAGAAAGATAATAAGTTTGAAGAGATTGATATTTTCAAATATGACGCAAGAAAAGAGGCTGCGGAGCAATTAAAGAAAGCTAATGTTCAGAGAGGAGCTGGAGAATGAATAGAACTAGATTTATTCAAGGTTTAAATAGTAATATTGAACTTTCTGATAAAGAGAGAAGGCGAGCTATACGAAATAGCATAAATAAGAGACCTTGGAAATTGAATTGCACTATTGCTATGGAGGAATTTGCAGAACTCACACAGCAGGTTAGCAAACAAATTAGAGGTTATGGTGACAGAATTGGACTCATAGAAGAGATGGCAGATGCTTATATTTGCTTGAAACTTCTGGAGTCCATTTTTAATATCTCACCAGAAGATATGCAGAAAGCAATTGATGTGAAGATGGACAGAGAAAGGAAAAGATAGTGAATCGAACAACAAAAATTAATGTTCTTGCATACGCTTCACGACCAGAAATGGATATCAACTACTTCGGAGATATTGTGGAATATCAGGGGAAAAGATATTTTGTCAGTCTCTCTGAAGAAGTGGTTGAATTTCGTGGAATTGTGAAAGAAAGTGGCACAGTAAGCGATATGGAAAATTTGGAAGAGAGGAGGTAATAAAATGATATTTGTAATTAACAGCCTTAAATACGATACTACCAAAATGGAGTTGATATCAACAAAATGTGAATATAAATATACCGGAACGATGCTTAATATGACTCTCAGATATAGTGGAAAAAATGTAAAGATATTCAAAAGTTTAAGAAATCATTGGCTTTTGACATATGAAACAGATTATAAAAATTGTGCAGTCGCATTGTCTGAGGAAGAAGCTAAGAAATATCTTATGCATTATGATTTAGAAGCATATGAAAAATATTTTGGAGAATTGGAGGAAGCGTAAATGATTGAAATTATTAAACCCGGAACCAAAGAGAAAATCAGTTGCAACTCGTGTGGGTGTTTATTCAGTTATGAAAAAGAAGATATAGAAATCGGGCACCCACATAATTTGCATCCTTTAGTAGCTACAGAAAGCAAGTATATAACTTGTCCACAGTGTAACGAAAAAATAGAATTGGAGGCTACAAAATGATGTTATACGTAGTTCATGGAAATACCTATTATTACGGATACGGACATATCGAAAATATATTCGGTATCTATGCGAAAAAAGATGATGCAGAAGCCGCTAAAGAATTAATAACTAAAAAACTCTACGAAAAAGAAATTGCAAGAGGTCAGATGTCTGTTGTTGCAGATATATCAGACGTCGAAGTGGAAATCGCAGAAATTGAAGCAGGCAGACTTGTAGAGATTGAACTTGGAGGGTATTGTGAATGATTAAATTAGAACACGTAGTTCTGGCGAGTCCGGAGCAGATGGAGTTTATTATTGAAGGTATGCGTAATCCTATGAATTCGTGGGAGAAGAGTGATAGTGAGTATTTGGGATGTGAAATTGATGAGACCGATTTAGCTGAGTGGTTTAAATTGGGCAAAAATGACCACTCACTCATGCAGTGTCTCTCCTATGCAGGCACAGAACACAGAAAATTTATGCGAATGATGCCTGTATATGTTAGAATTACTGCACCTTTATATTGGTGGAAAGAATTTGATACATACAAAGTTGGTACTGTTGCTAACAGTTGTAGTACCATGCATAAAATCCAAGCTAAGGAATTTAAACTGGAGGATTTCTCTCACGAACATATGGACATTGCTTCTGAAACATGCCTTGAAACAACTATTGGGTATTTGAATCTTTTCAGACAGAGCTTTTTAGAGAATCATGACAAGGATATTTGGTGGCAGATAATTCAGCTTCTTCCGAGCAGTTATAACCAGACGCGCAACGTTATGATGAATTATGAGGTGCTGGTAAATATTTATAAATCTCGTAAGAATCATAAGCTGGACGAATGGAGGAACTTCTGCAAGTGGATTGAAGAGCTTCCGTATTCTGAGCTGATTACTGGAGGCGTGGAATGATAAGTATAATGCCGAAGTGGTTAAGAAAGATATTTCATAAGAAGCCAGATCCGTGTGATGGATGCGATATGGCTATGCTTACAAGTTGGATTTCCTGTGATACTTGCGTAGATGGATGTAATAAGCGGAAAGCTACAGAAAAAGAACTTGACGATTTTATGAAATATAGAGGAAGTCTTATGGGTAAGGAGTGATATTTTGACAGTTATAGTAAAAGACTACTGGAAGTCTCATGTCAGTTCTGTAATTTATGGATATTGCGTTTGCGGGCGAGAGGTACAGCACTCAGCTAAGAAGATTGATGAAAAGTGTCCATTATGCGGAGCAACTCTTGAGTGGGATTTATCAGATAAGAAATTATGGCATAACGGAAAGGAGAACGAAACAATATGACACATGATAAGTATGATACTGATATTTTAAAAACTCTAAAGTCTATAGATGCGAGTTTGAAGAGTATTGCCAAAAGTGTACAGCCAGTAAACACAACAGTCGTTATTGATAACAATTCAGAAGAGGCTGTAAAAGAGTTCCTAAATTCATTACATAGAAAAAATGTTCAACAGGAGGATGCGGAATGTTAGCAAAAATTTTTGGTGTTTGTGTAGCACTACTTATTATATTTGTATGGATACCGTCATTCACCATTGGATTAGTTATATGGTGGAATTTTGTTCACTACATATTCTTTGAACCTAGTAGAAATGAATGTGGCGGTCAAAGATGGAAACACTTGGCAAAATTGCGAAAGCTATGATCGAAAGAGGTTCAAATGTTAATATTGAGAACCTCATGAATGTGTTAGACAGAGAAAAGAAGGACAAGAAATAACAGGCTAAGGAGAAGTAAATGCGTATGATTAGTGGGTTCGGTTACAGAAATCCAGAAGGTTATCCGGACCCAACTGCATATAGTGCAATAAATAATGTAGAGAAAACACATGTAGAAAACAAAACATCACCAGAAGATGAAGAACGTTTTCACAAGCTTTTAAATACTATATTTACTATATGTGAGTTGGCTGGATTTCATATCGAAGGAAGAATTGCTATAAAAGACTGTAAAACAGGTAAAATTTGGAGGTAACTATATGAAAATATGTAAAGTAAGACCAGATCACTCGACCTGTTCCGCTTGTTTAGCTACTCAGGAAATGTGTAACGTGGTCGATGATTGTAGCAAATGTAAATTAAATACTGATACTTATGAATTATTGCAGATTGGAGCTGGATTTTTGAGCGTAGGTTACGCAATGGTTCAAAAAGATGGAAAAATCACCAAAGTGTCATTAAGTCGTATTTATGATGTAAAGGAGGCTTTATAATGGATATGGAATATGATGACATTTTACAGGCATTATGTGATGTGTGGGAAAGAGTTAAGGAGATTATGAGGGAATTTGCCGAACGATTAAGGGAACTTTTCGGAAGCTTATCTAAAGTCGTTGAGCCTGGAAAGCCTATAAAGGTAACAGATTATCGATGTCATAGGGACTTTTACGTTCGTGCAGAGTATACATATATTCCAATATTCCGCAGAAATATGCCGTATCACAGAAGAAATTTTTAAGATTTGGAGGTAAATTTGCAGGTGAATAAGCGTGGAAGACCGCCTAGAGACGACGGAGAAGTGAAAAATAAGCAGTATAGGTTGCGTTTGTCGGACGGTGAGGAGTCTATTTTAGATGAATTATCGACTGAATATGGTATGCCAAAGGCTGAAATCCTGAGAAGGGGGCTGAGAATGCAGCATAATTTGCTGAGACATACCGGGTAAATTGATGGAAAATGGCTGAATTCGTGGATATCCATTTAATCATTTTTGGTCATTTTCTGCCCACTTTTGGGAAAATAAAAACGGGCAGAGACTGAAAAATTTGGGCAAAAGTGCGAAAAATATTTAGTGGATATCCAACTTTGGTCAAAAATTTGGGTTTTCTGCCCACTTTTTAAAACGTTTTTGTCCATAGACCGAATGCCTGTAAACCCAGTATTTATGCGGGTTCCGAGTTCTTGGATATCCAACTTTGGTCAAAAACCCACTTTTTTTTCAACTTTAATGCGAAGAAAAAGTTTAATAAATATATATAATTAGCAAAAATTTTTGGGTTTTTGTCCAAGAAGGTAGTTCCAGCTCAAGGAGCGACTTTAAATTTAGTTTCGGCTATGGTATAATTTAAGAGCCACACAATCATATATTGCTAAACGTTTAAGGGAATGACTTTGGTAAAAAGTGTAATCTCTCTTTACTTGTACCCTTAGACGAAAAGCAAGATTGTGTGGCAACAATGGGAGATGCCTTTTTCGGTGCGTCTCTCAAATGGGGCGCACTTTTTATTTTGCGTTTCCATATTGATATTCTGGATATATGGAGGAGTGGAAATGAACGAATCAAGTGATAATACAATACAAATGATGACATTGCAAAATGATTTTCAGTTAGAACCAGTAAAACAGGAAGTTAATTTTGACAGAGGGTTTACTAAAATTTCATTGACAAATAATCAGAAAAAACAAATTAGTGCCGCACTCCAGCATATGCCAACAGCAGTTGCTAGTAGCACAATGGCAAATGCATATATTCTCAGATTTCCAGATGGAATTGACAACACTTTAATGTCATTGAAGCAAGGTGGAGTATCTAGTACATGGTTAGATGCTTCTGGTCATATTGGTGGTACGGCATCTCTTTATTCGATGAATATAGAAGCCGCTATGTTAGGTGCGTTCTCCGCAATGGCAATAGCTTCTAGTCAATATTTTATAAAACAGATAAATTCTGAATTACAAATGATAAATCAAAGTATGGATAAAATTTTAGAATTTTTGTATGGAGATAAAAAAGCAGAACTGTTATCAGAAGTAAGTTTTATAAAATATGCGTATGAAAACTATTCTTCAATTATGGGACATAATGAGCAGAGAGTTGCGACAATAGCAAGTCTTCAAGATGCAAAGAAAGTTGCTATGAAAGATATTGAATTTTATATGTGTGATCTAGATTCCACAATAAATAGCAAATCAAGTATAGATGAATTAGTGACGAATGCATTTCAAATAAAGGAAAGTTTAGAGCTATCTATTCAATTGTATGGCATGAGTAGTGTGCTTGAGACTTATTTCTCTCAAAATTATGATGTTGAATTTATCAAATATGTAGAGCAAGAGATAACATCATATATTGATAAATGTGAAAAAAGGATTCTTAGCAGTTTTAGTGCTTTAAAAAAATTTCTTAATGACTATAAAGGGCGATTGCTAAAAAAAGAGGATAAGTCACAATATGAAAATTTAGTTGGAGAATTAGTGGACTCTTTATATAATGGAGAAGAATCGGCGATACGAAAGTCTCTTAGAAAAACATTACAAGAGACTTTATCGGCAAGGGAATACTATGTTAAAGAGAATGGTGAAGTATATTTGAAAGAAGCTTAAAAAGTATATTACATACATGAGACAGAGGTATTGTTAAGTATCTCTGTTTTTTTTTTACGCTAAATTTGCAAGCTGTATTATGAGAAACAATCATTAAATGAATGGAGGTATTTATTATGAAGTATTGTACAAAATTAAGAAAAGAACAAAGTGATTTCGAGCAGTGGTTACCATTGGTTGGAAGTTATTGCGGAAATGCTAAAATAGAAAAAGTATTAGAAATAACAAATTCTGATCAGTATGTAATATGCTATACGGGAACATTAAAGGATTTCTTAGCTGAAAGACACTTCTTTGGTAAGTCTAATGTATTTAGATGTGATTGGTAAATTTTAAGGAAGAATCTTGTTACTTAGGTTCTTCTTTTTTTATGCTCTTTTTTTGCGCGCGAAAAATACATTCCCTTTTATGAGGAGAGAGGTAAAATATGCGTTTTTAACAGCATTCACTTTCTCTTTTGATATTTGTGAAAGGAGCTTACAAAATGTTAGAAAACAAATTCCAGGCTAATTTAATTAAAGAGCTTAAAAAACTTTTTCCTGGATGCATCGTTATGAAGAATGATGCGAGTTATATTCAAGGCATTCCAGACCTGCTAATTCTTTATAATGATAAGTGGGCTTCTTTGGAATGTAAAAAAAGCGCGTCGGCTAATAAACAGCCTAATCAAGAATATTATGTGGATCAAATGAACAGGATGTCTTTTTCTCGTTTTATTTGTCCAGAGAACAAGGAGGAAGTGCTATATGAACTTCAACAATCATTCCAATCTTGAGGGGCAACACGCTTTCTTAGGAGCTAGTAAATATCATTGGATTAATTACAGCGAAGATAAAGTTGCCGATGCCTATTCAAAATTTCTTGCTACTCAGAAAGGGACTGTACTGCATGCATTTGCTGCACAGTGTATTTCTTTGGGACAGAAATTACCAAAATCACAAAAGACTTTGAATATGTATGTTAATGATGCCATTGGTTATAAGATGACACCTGAGCAGACATTATTTTATTCTGAAAACTGTTTTGGAACAGCAGACTCAATTTCATACAGGTCTGGATTACTTAGAATTCATGATTTGAAGACAGGCGTAATTCCAGCACACATGGAGCAGCTTATGATTTATGCCGCTCTTTTTTGTTTGGAATATAAAGTAAAACCTGCTGATATTGATATGGAATTAAGAATCTATCAGAACAACGAAGTTCTGTATCATAATCCAACAGCAGAAGATATCATTCCAATTATGGATAAAATTATTACCTTCGATAAGGTTATAAGAAAAATAAAAGAACAGGAGGGTTAATCGATGAATCGAATAGCTAAAGTATTATCTCAAATTTCAGATGATATGCTTATGCATTACGGTGTTGCCAGAAGATCTGGTCGATATCCATGGGGTTCTGGAGATAACCCTTATCAGCATAGTGGAGACTTTCTGAGTCGTGTGCAGTCTTTGAAAAAGTCTGGTATGAGTGAAACAGATATTGCTAAGACTATGGGGCTTACAACAACTCAGCTTAGAACACAAATGAGTCTTGCTAAAGATGAAAGAAGAGCAGTGCAGGTTGCAACAGCCAAAGACCTTAGAGAAAAAGGTTACAGTTTGAATGAAATCGCTGACAAGATGGGATTTGCAAATGACTCATCTGTAAGGTCTTTATTGAATGAAAATTCAGAAGCCAGAATGAACCAGGCGAAAGCCACTGCTGATGTTCTTAGAAAACTTATTGATGAAAAAGGTATGATTGATGTCGGTACCGGAGTTGAAAGAGAACTTGGAGTATCGAAAGAGAAACTTAACCAGGCTCTTTATATTTTGGAAATGGAAGGTTATCCGATTTATGGAGGTGGAGTTCCACAGGTTACTAATCCTGGAAAACAGACAAACATAAAAGTAATCTGTCCTCCTGGAACAGAGCATAAGGATATTTATAATTATGAGGATGTACATTCTGTAAAAGACTATATTTCTTATGATGGTGGTGAATCTTTTAGAAAAGGCTTTGAATACCCTTCTAGTATGGATTCTAATCGACTTGCTATCAGATACAAAGAAGATGGTGGTATTAACAAAGATGGTGTTATAGAACTTCGTAGAGGAGTCCAGGATTTATCATTAGGCGATTCGCATTACGCGCAGGTTCGGATAATGGTAGATGGAAAGAAATATCTAAAGGGAATGGCTGTCTATTCTGATGATATGCCAGATGGAGTTGATGTTATTTTCAATACCAATAAATCAAAATCAGTTCCTAAAATGGAAGTTCTTAAGGATATTAAGAATGACCCGGATAATCCTTTTGGTTCTTTGATAAAGGAACATGGTGGTCAAAGTTATTATGATGACCCAAAAGGAAAGTATACAGACCCCGTAACTGGAAAGAAACAGAGTTTGTCTTTAATCAATAAGAGAGCCGAAGAAGGAGATTGGGGCGAATGGAGTAAAACACTTCCATCTCAGTTCTTATCAAAACAGAGTCTATCTCTTATTAAAAAGCAGTTGGGTCTAGCAACGGCAGATAAGCAATCTGAATTTGATGAGATTTGTTCATTAACCAATCCTACAGTAAAGAAAACTTTGTTGAAATCCTTTGCTGATGATTGTGATTCAGCTGCTGTACATTTGCAGGCAGCGGCATTGCCAAGACAGAAATATCAGGTAATACTTCCATTGACAACCATTAAAGATAATGAGGTTTATGCACCAAACTATAAAGATGGTGAAACAGTTGCCTTAATTCGTTATCCTCATGGAGGAACTTTCGAGATACCAATTTTGAAAGTAAATAATAAGTTAGCTGAAGGAAAGAGGGTTCTTGGCAATACTCCGGCTGATGCCATTGGTATTAATAAAAAGAATGCTGATAGATTGTCCGGAGCTGACTTTGATGGTGATACCGTAATGGTAATACCTTGTAATTCTTCAAAGAGCAAAGTAAAAATTACTTCTACACATTCTTTAAAAGGATTAGAGGATTTTGATACAAAAGATGCATATGGTCCAGATTCTAGTAAACCTGTAAAAGTAGATTCTAAAGGAAAAGAATACTATACCAGAAATGGTAGAACATACCAAAGGATGACGAATACTCAGACTGAAATGGGTAAGATTTCTAACCTTATTACAGATATGACTTTGAAGGGTGCTACTGAACCAGAATTAGCAAAAGCTGTTCGTCATAGTATGGTTGTTATTGATGCTCAAAAACATAAGCTTGATTATAAGCAGAGTGAAATTGATAACGACATTGCAACTTTGAAGAAGAAATACCAAGGTACAACAGATTCAAATGGTCACTATCATGAAGGCGCGTCTACTCTTATCTCAAGAGCAAAATCTGAAACTTCTGTATTAAAGAGAAAAGGAAGTCCTACTATCAATGAAGATGGTTCTCTTAGTTACAAAGAAGTTAAAGAGACATACACTGACAAAGATGGAAAAATAAAAATTCGTACTCAGAAGAGTACAAAGATGGCTGAAGTTAAGGATGCCAGAGAATTATCATCCGGCACCCCACAGGAAGAAGCGTATGCAAAATATGCAAATTCTATGAAGTCTTTAGCAAATCAAGCAAGAAGAGAAATGGTTAATACTGGAAAGATTGCCTATTCTGCTTCTGCAAAAGCAACCTATCAGTCTGAAGTATACTCCCTTATGGGAAAATTAAATGTTGCTTTAATGAACGCCCCTCGTGAAAGACAAGCCCAGACTATTGCCAATGCAGAGGTTCAATCTAAGAAAAGAGACAACCCAGATATGACAAAGGCTGAAATTAAGAAGGCGAGTCAGCAGGCTCTATCGAAAGCCCGCAATTCTGTAGGAGCTAAGAGAACTTCTATAGATATAACTGATAAGGAATGGGAGGCTATACAGGCTGGTGCTATCAGTGAGAACAAGCTAACACAGATACTAAACAATACTAACATTGATGTTGTCAGACAAAAGGCTACTCCTCGTGCCACAACATCACTCAGTACAGCTAAACAGGGTAGAATTTCAGCTCTATCTGCATCTGGCTACAGTACATCTGAAATAGCAGAAGCTTTAGGGGTATCTACTTCAACTGTATCTAAGTATCTGAATGGAAAGGAGTGAACATAGAGAATGGATGTAACTAAGTGTGCATTGACTACAATTGACAACCCTTATGATCCGTTCGATCAGTTCACCGAATGGATGCTATATGACGAGGAGAAAGGCTATCACTCGACATCGTATCTTGGTCGCATCGCAAGGACATCGGATGAGCTATCGGATGAAGAGAATGACAAAGAGATCGAAAGAGCAATAGACGAAATCATCAAATATGATTTTAGAAACATATACAAGAAAGTGAAGAAAACACTAAAAAATACGCAGACTGTCTAAGGGTATAGGGGGGTGTCTGAAAAAACATACCCCCACCCATATCGCGGCGGTCTTTATTTTTTCCCCAGAGGGAAATTTTTGAAAAATGTTCTGATATATCAGCAGGGTTTTAAAGAGTTTATAGGATTGTTACTGAGCGGTGGCTGGCTCATCTTTAAAGGTTGTCTCCTTTCATATACAAGAGTGTAGTAATAGTCTCTGTAAACTCTTTAAAACCTTGCTGAAACTTTATGTAAAGTGTGCAGAAATTATTTAAAAGGAGGCGGTAACTATGAGGAAAGTTAAGCCAGACTCATCTTCTGATACTGCCAGTCAGCGAATGCGACCAGCAATTACACCAGAGGCAAGGCAGAAACAAATGATTTCTCTTGCAACTGATTGTGCTGAGGATTTAATGAGGTCTGGTAAGGCACCATCGCAAATTATTGTCCATTATTTGAAACTCGGAACAAAACAGGCAGAGCTTGAATTAGAGAAGACAAAAAAAGAGTTAGCTCTAACAGAGGCTAAAACAAAAAGTATTCAATCTTCAGAACAGGCAGAGGAATTATACAAGAATGCACTTGATGCTTTCAGAGGATACAGTGGACAGGATACACAAATGGAGAGCGATGAATATGAGTGGGATGATTAGGACATATACAGAGCTTACCCGTTTGCCAACATTTCAAGAAAGATTTGAATATTTGAAATTAGATGGTTCTGTTGGAATAGAGACATTTGGTTTTGACAGATATTTGAATCAAATTTTTTATAACTCAAAAGAGTGGAAACGACTTAGAAACGAAATCATTGTCAGAGATAGAGGATGTGATTTGGCTTGTGAGGGATATGAAATTCAAGGGAATATTATTATTCACCATATGAATCCAATTACACCAGAGGACATCATAAATAGAAATGATGACTTACTTAATCCAGAGTATTTGATATCAACAGTATTGAATACTCACAATGCTATACATTATGGTGATTCAAGTTTATTACCACATGCACCTGTAGAGAGAAGAAAAAATGATATGTGTCCATGGAGACATTAGAAGGAGGTTACTTATGAGTGAGGAAAGAAACGAAAATCAGTCAGTGCAGACAGCATCTGTTACTAAGTCATCAGTAGAGTCAGCAGATACTAATACAAATAATGAAAACATTAAAGTTTTTGGTGTTGTTGAAAGTTGCGGATATCTGAGAGTTAGAAAGGAGCCAGATAAAGAATCGGATGTCGTTACAACAATTCCAGTTGGGACGATGGTGGAACTTGAAAATGATGAAGTTATTGATGGCTTCTATGCTGTTCATACAGAAGTAGGAGATGGCTATTGTATGGCTGAGTTCATTCAGGTTACTCGAGCTGAAAAGGAGTGACTATATGGCAGCAGAGAGAATGAATGACAGTATATTAACATCTGTGAAAAAAATGTTAGGTTTGTCAGAAGAGTATGACGCATTTGATTTAGACATTATTACACACATTAATTCTGTATTCACAATTTTGACACAGATTGGGGTAGGTCCTGATAATGGATTTATGATTGAAGATAAAACTCCTGTATGGACAGATTTTATACAGGATAGTGGAATTTATCAGCTTGTAAAATCCTATATGGTATTAAAAGTTCGATTATTGTTCGATCCACCGATGAGCTCTGCTGTATTAGAATGCTATAAAACCCAAGTAAACGAATACGAGTGGCGGTTGAAAACAATGGCTGAAAATCAGGAGGTGACGGAAGATGGTAACAGCAACTCAGACTGAATCCGATGCGTCCCTTTCTCACCACGGAATTAAAGGTATGAGATGGGGTGTTCGTCGTTTTCAAAACAAAGATGGCTCTTTAAAAAATGCAGGGAAGAAAAGATATGATGAAGGGTCAAGAAATCCTGTAGAGAGGCATAGGCAAAAATTAATTAATAAAATATGTTCAAAAAGGATATTCTAATAGTGCCGCACAGACAATGGCAAAACAAAGAATGAAAACAGAAGCGGCATTAGGTATTGTTGGTGGTATAACCATAGCAATCGTTGCTAAGAAGGCAGCAACAAGAATTGGACAAGATTACTGCGATAAAGTCATTAAATCTGGTAAGGAAATTCAAAACATTGGTGCAAATAGTAAAGCTACATTTAAAGATGCACCGTTTTATGCTGCTGTAAATGGACATGATAAAAAAGCATATGGAATGTTATATCCTAATGAAAAAAGAGGTATGGCTAAGAATGCGCTCGGTTCATCATACGATGGCATATACAAAAACAAAATAAAGGTAACCAAGGATATAAAAATGCCATCCGTTAATAATGCCAGAAAAATTTTTAATCAAAAAATGAATAGTGATCAACAGTTTAGGCAAGAAGTATTAGACACAATTAAGCAAACTAACTATGGATATAATGCCGAAAAATTGTTTAATACAAATCCTAAGAAATTTTACGACAAATTTAATCAGGCATTGGCAACACCGCAATTTCAAAGTAAAGGCATACATAATAAGTTTTATTCGGAATTAGAAAAATATGGATATAACGCGCTATTAGATATTAATGATACGAGATATAGTGGTTATAAAAACCTTGCTAAGAGTCCGACTATTTTCTTTGGGAAAGATGCAGTAGAAAAAATTGCAAGTACGAAGTTATCAGATGTGGAAATTGATGAAAATGTTCGTAAATATGCGATAGAATTAATGAGAAAAAATGCTGGAAAAACAGCCGCTGAATATGCAGCAGGATTCACAATTGCAAAAAGTATTTCTGATGAGAAGATGATTAGAGATTATTTAGATAAGCATCCGAATTCAGAACTTTCAAGAAAAGAAATATTGGATACGCTTAATAAGAAGTAAAGATATTAAGTTTTTTGCTGATTTATGATAATATTATAGTACGCCATTAAATCATTCTCTTTTATGAAGAAAGGAAGGTGTTAATAGTATGACAAAACAAAAAAATAAAGTGCTTGATAAAATTGCTGTTGGTAATGGTTATAAGGACAAGTTTGAATTGCTTAGAGATTATAATATTATTCCAACAGTAAAGATGCCTAAGCATAAAAAAATGGAGTTTGTTTCATTACTCTTAAAACATCTTAAAAAACGAAAGAACTTAAAAGAGCCTTAGCTTAAACATAGGCTCTTCTACTTTAAAAGTGTTAAAGTAAATATTTGATTACTATGAGGGACTATGGAAACATAGTCTCTTTTCATTTGCAAAGAGACAGGGAGGTGAATATTCAAAATGAATAATGAATTAGAACACCACGGTATCAAAGGTATGAGATGGGGTGTTCGCCGTTATCAGAACAAAGATGGTTCTTTAACACCTCAGGGCAAAAAGCGATATGACAGAGATATAAGAGATAATCTCGCAAAGAAAAAAGATAACAGAATTGATACAAGTCATCCGGATCCTAATAGATGGGCTAGAGAAGATTTAGAACGAAGTAAAAAAATCGTTGACACCAGTTCGTCTATGGTTCGCCAGTTAAAATCAATGGAAAGCGAAACGCGACCGAAATCTAAGCGAAAAAGTATGGATTTATCGAATATGTCTGATAAAGAAATGCGAGACAGAATCAACAGAGAGTTACTTGAGCAGCAATACCAAAAATTATTTTCGGAAGTTGAAGAGCCGAAGATATCTAAGGGACGAGAATGTGTTACGAATGTATTATCAGTAGCAGGTGATGTACTGGTGGTAACAGGTTCTGCTCTTGGTATCGCATTAAGCATTAAAGAATTGCGAGGTAAATAAGGAGTAAGATATGGCATTATCAAACACAGCCGTCCCGAAATATTACGGCATGTTTCGTGATGCCGTTATTCGAGGTGAGATACCAGTAAATAAGGAAATCTCTATGGAGATGAACCGTATTGATGACCTTATTGCAAATCCTGGAGTCTATTACGATGATAAGGCAGTTGAAGGATTTATCTTATACTGCGAAAATGAATTAACGCTTACCGATGGTTCGGATCTGAATCTTCTTGATTCATTTAAAGTATGGTCTGAACAAATTTTTGGTTGGTATTATTTCGTTGAAAGAAGTGTCTATGAACCGTCGGAAGATGGTCATGGTGGGCATTACGTTAAAAAGCATATCAGAAAGAGGCTTATTAACAAGCAGTACCTCATAGTAGCACGAGGTGCCGCAAAATCTATGTATGGTTCTTGTTTACAGAACTATTTTCTTAATGTCGATATCACGACAACACATCAGATTACAACTGCACCAACAATGAAACAGGCAGAGGAAGTTCTGTCACCTATTCGTACAGCCATTACCCGTTCAAGAGGACCATTCTATAAATTTCTTACAGATGGCTCAATAATGAATACCAGCGGTTCAAAAGCCAATAGAGTTAAATTGGCATCGACCAAGAAAGGAATAGAAAATTTTCTTACCGGTTCGTTATTGGAAATTCGTCCGATGAGGATAGATAAGTTACAGGGATTGCAGCTCAAGGTTGCAACTGTTGATGAATGGTTATCTGGAGATATCAGAGAAGACGTAATCGGTGCTATTGAGCAGGGTGCATCAAAGGTTGACGATTATTTGATTGTTGCCATTAGCTCTGAGGGTACAGTCCGTAACGGAGCAGGCGATACAATCAAAATGGAATTGCAGGACATTCTAAAAGGTGAATATATTAATCCTCATGTTTCTATCTGGTGGTACAAACTTGATTCTGTCGAAGAAGTTTCAAATCCAGATATGTGGTTGAAGGCTAATCCAAACTTAGGAAAGACAGTCAGCTATGAAACATATCAGCTTGATGTTGAAAGAGCAGAGAAAGCTCCAGCTGCAAGAAATGATATACTTGCAAAACGATTTGGTCTGCCGATGGAAGGCTATACATATTACTTCACATACGAAGAAACCTTGCCGCATCGAAAAAGAGATTTTTGGCAGTTGCCATGCTCTTTAGGTGGAGATCTATCGCAGGGAGATGACTTCTGTGCATTTACGTTTCTGTTCCCATTATCGAACGGGGCATTTGGTGTCAAGACGCGAAACTACATAACACAGAGAACATTAATGAAATTACAGTCTGCAATGAGATTGAAGTATGAAGAGTTCATCAAAGAAGGCAGTCTTATTGTTATGGAAGGAACTGTTCTGGATATGATGGATGTATATGAAGATTTGGATAATTACATTATTGAAAGTGGTTACGATGTAAGGTGTTTTGGGTACGACCCATATAACGCAAAAGATTTCGTAGAACGTTGGGTACAGGAAAATGGTGTATTTGGTGTAGAAAAAGTAATCCAGGGAGCTAAGACAGAATCAGTTCCACTTGGAGAATTAAAGAAATTATCAGAAGATAGAATGCTTCTGTTCGATGAAGAGCTTATGACATTTACGATGGGAAACTGTATTACTTTAGAGGATACTAACGGAAACCGTAAATTGTTAAAGAAAAGATATGATCAGAAAATTGATGCAGTGGCAGCTATGATGGATGCCTATGTCGCATATAAGCTCAATCGAGATATGTTTGAATAAGGAGGAAAAATTCAAAATGGAATTAACAGTTGGCTCCAGACTGAAACACGCCTGGAATGCATTTCTGAATCGAGCCCCCACTGCCAATTATCAGTATGGTATAGGTGGTGGATATGCATATCGACCAGACAGATTTAGGCTCACAAGAGGAAATGAGCGTTCTATCGTGACCTCTGTTTACAATCGAATAGCTTTAGATGTAGCCGCCATTAACATTCAGCATGTTCAGTTGGATGATGAAGGGCGGTTTTTAAATGTTATAAAAACTGGACTTAATGATTGCTTATCATTAGAGGCAAATCTTGACCAGACAGGAAGAGCATTCATACAGGATGTAGTTATGTCAATGATGGATGAAGGTGTTGTAGCGATAGTACCTGTTGACACTACAATTGACCCAGATATATCTAACGGATTTGATATAACGTCAATGCGAGTAGGAAAAGTGGTTGACTGGTATCCACAGCATGTAAAGTTGGAGGTATATAACGAACAGACAGGTGTAAGGCAGACAATTACTATGCCAAAGAGAAACGTAGCAATTATTGAAAACCCGCTTTATGCCGTTATTAATGAACCGAATTCTACAATGCAGAGATTGGTTCGAAAGTTGAATCTTTTGGATGCTGTTGATGAACAGAGCAGTTCCGGAAAATTGGATTTAATTATCCAGCTACCATATGTTATCAAATCAGATGCAAGAAGAAAGCAGGCTGAACTTCGAAGGAAAGATATAGAAGAACAGTTATCCGGCTCAAAGTATGGAATTGCGTATATTGATGGAACGGAGCATGTTACACAGTTAAATCGTTCGGTTGAGAATAATCTGATGAAGCAGATTGAATATTTGACGAGTATGCTATATAGCCAGTTAGGTATCGCTCAGAGCATATTAGATGGAACAGCTGACGAGAAGACAATGCTTAATTACTACAATAGGACAATAGAACCAATTTTGTCAGCGATTGTTGATGAAATGAAACGCAAGTTCCTTACAAAGACCGCCCGTACAAAGAACAAATCGATCAAGTTCTTTAGAGACCCATTTAAACTTGTACCAATCAGTGAAATTGCTGAAATAACAGACAAGTTTACAAGAAATGAAGTAGCATCATCAAATGAAATGCGTCAGGTAATTGGATGGAAACCATCTGATGACCCTAAGGCGGATGAATTGAGAAATAGTAACATATCACAATCTGATTCTGGAATCGCAACTCAGACTGATGATGAAAATCAAGATATAGGAGGAGAAATTCAAAATGAAGTATGATTTTGGTGGCTATGCCACACGAAATGACCTTACTTGTAGTGATGGTCGTGTAATTAAAAAAGATGCTTTTAAAGCACAGAATGGACAGACCGTGCCATTAGTATGGAATCACAATCACGATGATGTCAATGATGTACTTGGATTAGCACATCTTGAAAATCGTAAAGATGGTGTGTATGCGTATTGCGAATTTAATGACACAGATAATGGCAGGACAGCAAAAGAGCTGGTACAGCATGGCGATGTAAAGTCACTTTCAATCTTTGCAAACCAGTTAATGCAGAAAGGTTCAGATGTAATTCATGGATTAATTAGAGAGGTTAGTCTTGTACTTGCTGGAGCTAATCCTGGAGCTTTTATTGATGATGTAATTGCTCATGGAGAAGATGGTTCCGGGATTATCGCTTGTTATGATGAGGGCGTAACAGTATTTATGCACTCTGATGACAAAACAGATGACGAAGAGAAAACTAAGAATTCGGAAGATAAGAAAAAAGAAAAGTCCGAAGATGATGAGACTGTAGAAGATGTCTTTGACTCACTTACAGAAAAGCAGAAGACTGCTGTATATGCCGTTATCGGGACAATTATGGAAGATAATGAAAACAATGACGACTCAGATGATAATGAAGGAGGAAATGATAAAATGGCGATGAAACATAACGTATTTGAGAACGGTGCACAGGCACAGGATAACACACTTTCTCATGCTGACCAGGTGGCTATCCTTGAGACAGCAAAGATGAGAACTGTTGGTACTTTTAAGAATGCATTACAGATGTATGCAGAGGAGAATGCACTTCAGCACGATGCAACTAGCAGTGGCGTTGCAACAGGAGACCTTTCTAAGCTCTTCCCAGAGTATGCAGAGGTAAGACCTGGTGCACCGGAGCTTATTACTAATGATCAGGGTTGGATTAGCACTGTTATTTCTAAGGTACATAAGTCACCTATGTCAAGAATCAGAACAACACAGGCTGATATCAGAAATATTGACACTCTTAAAGCTCATGGCTACCAGAAAGGAAAGCAGAAGAAGTTAGCAGGAAACTTCAATCTTGTAAGAAGAACAACAGACCCACAGACTATTTATGTAAGGAATGCACTTAACAGAGATGACATTGTTGACATCACTGATTTCGATTATGTTGCATATCTGTACAGCATTGATCGTATGAGCCTTAACGAGGAGCTCGCTAAGGCAATTATGATTGGTGACGGTCGTGACGATGGTGCAGAGGATAAAATCTTCCCAGAGCATATCAGACCAATCTGGCTTGATGACGACCTTTACACAATTCATACCGATCTCGATATTACAACTATGAAGGCTGAGCTTCAGGGAACAAATACAGGAGCAAACTTCGGTGATAACTATGTGTACGCTGAAGCAATGGTACAGACATTACTTTATGCAAGAGAGAACTATAAGGGAACTGGTACACCAGACTTATACTGCACACCGCATATGGCAAATGTAATGCTTCTTGCAAGAGATTTGAACGGTAGAAGAATCTACTCTTCTAAGGCTGAGCTTGCTACAGCGTTAAATGTTGGCAGCATCAATACAGCCGAGCAGTTCGCTAACAAGACAAGAAAGACTTCAGATGGAAAGACAAAGAAGCTTATCGCTCTTGTCGTAAATCTTCAGGATTATTCTCTCGGAGCAACAAAGGGTGGAGAAATCACACACTTCACTCAGTTCGATATCGACTTCAACCAGGAGAAATCACTTCTTGAGACACGCTGCTCTGGAGCTCTTACAAGAGTCTACTCAGCAATTGCTATTGAGGAAGATGTCACAGATACTAAGGGTCAGCAGACTGGCGACTTAGCAGGCTAAGATAAATCTTAGAAAGGAAATTTCAAAATGAGTAAATTTTTTGGAGCAATTGGTTATTCCGTATCAGAAGAAACAGCTCCCGGTGTATGGACAGACCATATTGTAGAGCATAATCATTATGGTGATGTTAATAGGAGTAAGGCTCAGCACGAAACTGGAACATCACTTAATGATAACCTTAATATTTCAAATGAGTTTAGTATTATTGCTGACCCGTTTGCTTATGAGAATTTCCAGAATATGCGATATATCGTATTTATGGGAGCTAAGTGGAAAATTACGAGCGTAGAAGTTCAGTATCCACGATTAATTCTGACAGTTGGAGGTGTTTATAATGAGCAGACGACTTAAACTGCATAGTATTCTTTGCGGCATATTAGATTGCCCAGAGAGAGGAAAAGAATGTCGAGCTTATTTTCAGCCGCCAGCATCTGTTAGTATGAAATACCCTGCCATTGTGTATGCCCTTAATGGAAAAGATAAGAGGCACGCCGATGACAGGGTTTATTTGTCTTCAAATCGTTATTCGGTGACAGTTATAGATAGTAATCCGGATAGCGACATAGTAGACAAAGTATCTGAGTTACCAATGTGCAGGTTCAATACAGCCTATACCAAGGATAATTTGAATCATACAGTATATGAAATTTATTATTAGGAGGAAATCAACATGTCAAAACTTACATGGGATAATGAAGGTGAGCGATTGTTTGAAACTGGTGTCAGTGAAGTCGCTCTTTACCCATTTCAGACAAATGGCTACACAAAGGGTGTTGCTTGGAATGGTGTAAGTTCTATTACAGACAGTCCTGGAGGAGCAGAGTCAAATAAGATTTATGCAGATAACATCGAGTATCTCAATCTTATGTCTGCTGAAACAGCTGGAGGAACTATCGAAGCATACATGGCTCCGGATGAGTTTGCAGAATGTGATGGTTCTGTAGAGGTTGCACCGGGAGTATATGCAGGTCAGCAGAACCGTAAGAAGTTCGGTCTTGCATATAAGACTATTCTCGGAAATGATACAGAGTCAAATGACCATGGCTATAAGCTTCACTTAGTATGGGGTTGTCTTGCTTCTCCATCAGAGAAACAAAATTCATCTGTAAATGAGAGTCCAGAGCCATTGGCTATGTCCTGGGAATACAGTGCGACACCTGTTAAAGTTACTGCGGCTGTTAAGGGCAAGAAGCTTAAAGCAACAGCAACAATGACATTCGATTCAACAAAGGTAGATGCCACAAAGCTTCAGAAGCTGGAAGGTATTCTTTATGGAACAGATAGTTCTGGATCAACTGAGCCAAGACTTCCAATGCCTGATGAAATCATTTCCATGATGACAACAGAAGGTTAATTAAATATTCAGTCTATGTGACGTATTCAGTTCGGCTGGCGTCGCTTTTTATTTGAAAGGAGAAATTCAAAATGCATAAAGAAACTATTACTTATGTTGATTTCAATGGAACAGAAAGAACAGAAGACCATTATTTCAACCTTAGCAAAACAGAGATTACGGAGTTAGAGGTAAGTATGCCTGGTGGTCTCGCAGAGTATCTCATGGGAATTGTAAATGCTAAGAATGTTCCGGAAATTATGGCTTCATTTAAGAAAATTATTTTATCTGCATACGGCATCAAGTCGGCAGATGGAAGAAGACTTGAAAAAGGGGAAGAAATCAGTAAAGCGTTCACAGAATCACCGGCATATGACGTGCTGTTTCAGAGATTATTCTTATCTGGAGATGTTAATGCTGCTTCTGATTTCATTAATGCAATCATTCCACAGATTAAGGATGACGCAGCACAGTCGGCAGCAGAGAATAAGAATTTAACAGTTGTTTCGGGAACGGCACAGTAAATTCATTTGGGAGGTGTACAGATGCTTAATATTGTAATACCTTCAGTTGAATTATGGGATGAAAAGAATGAACAGTTCATCCATACAAAGGAACAAAAAATACAGTTAGAGCATTCTTTGGTTTCAGTTGCTAAATGGGAAGCTAAGTGGAATAAGTCTTTTATAAATAAAAAAGAGAAAACCACTGCGGAAATTATTGACTATGTGCGATGTATGACCATTACGCAGAATGTACCAGACGATTGCTACAACTATTTAACAATAGCAAACATAGAAGAAGTGAACAGGTATATTGCGTTACCAATGACTGCTACTTGGTTCACTGAAACAAAAAAGAAAGTAACAACAAATCGAGAGCAGATTACAGCGGAACTTATTTATTACTGGATGATTAGTTTCAATATTCCTATGGAATGTCAGAAATGGCATTTGAACAGATTGCTTACTTTGATAAGGGTATTCAATGAGAAGAATCAACCTAAAAAGAAAATGAGTCAGCAGGAACTATATCGTCAGCACGCTGCAATAAATGCTGCAAATAGAAAGAGATTTCATTCAAAAGGATAGGAGGAAATACTATGGGACTTAATGGTATTGATATCAGCGGTTGGCAGGAAGGTATTGATTTATCTGCTGTTGCCGCTGATTTTGTAATTATGAAAGCTACTCAGGGTACTGGATTTGTCAGCAAAGATTTTGTTAGACAGTATCAGCAGGCAAAAGAAAATGGAAAGCTTGTCGGATGTTATCACTATGCCGAGGGAGGCGATTATGTTGCAGAGGCAAACCATTTCCTTGATGTTGTTGGAAATCGCGTCGGTGAAGCTATTCTTTGTCTTGATTGGGAAGGACAGGATAATCCAACATTTGGTAAGAACGATTTCGATTGGGTTAAAGGATTCTGTGATTATGTATTCTCTAAGACTGGTGTAAAACCACTTGTCTATATTCAGAAGAGTGCTATGGAAAGAATTGACGGTATTGGTGATTACGGATTATGGATTGCGCAGTATCCAGATTACACACCAACTGGATACCAGGAGACACCTTGGAATGAGGGGGCTTATGCGTGTGCTATTAGACAGTACAGTTCAGTTGGTCAGATTAGCGGATATAACGGAAATCTTGACCTTGATAAGTTTTATGGTGACGCTGACTCTTGGAGAGCATATGCAGCTATAAACGGAGAGAATATGTCACCAGAGCCAACACCTCAGCCGGTAGTTAATACTCCAGATGGTTCTACTCTTGAATTAGTTGAAAGAACTATGAGAGGCGAATTTGGAGATGGAGATGACAGAAGAGCTAATCTTGGAACACGATACGATGAAGTACAGAGTTTCATTAACCATATTTATGAAGCTTCTGCCAATGATTTGGCAAATGAAGTTCTTTCTGGAAAATACGGTAATGGTGATACAAGAAAGGCTGTTTTAGGAGACCGTTATTCGGAGGTACAGGGAATTGTAAATGGTGAAGCAGAAAAGAAATACTACACAATTCAGTCTGGTGATGTGTTATCAAAAATCGCCGCTGCTAATGGTACTACGGTTGACAATCTTGTACGTCTTAATGGCATTGGCAATCCGAATCTGATTTATGCAGGTACGAAGATTAGAGTTAAGTAGGGGTAAATACATATGATCAGTTTCAGACAAAAGGGCGACTTCCACAAGCTTACCAGATATCTGGAAAGAGTGAAAGAAGTAGCACAAATAGGCGACCTTGATAAGTATGGTCGTCAAGGTGTGGCAGCCCTTGCGTCTGCTACGCCGAGAAATACTGGAAAAACTGCAAATTCGTGGAATTACGAAATCAAGCAGGAGAAGGGTTCAGTATCTATTAGATTTTATAATACAAATATTCAAAATGGAGTTCCAATTGCAATTATCTTGCAGTATGGACATGGAACTCGTAACGGAGGCTGGGTACAGGGTCGAGATTATATCAATCCTGCTATTCAGCCTATTTTTGACGAAATTGTCAAGTCGGCGTGGGAGGAGGTTACAAGTCTATGAGTACAACTGTTGATCAAAGAGTCGTTGAAATGCGATTTGACAATAAGCAGTTTGAAAATAATATTCAGACAAGCTTATCTTCTATAGACAAACTTAAAAAGAGCTTGAATATGGATGGAGCAACAAAAGGACTTGAAAGTGTTGAAAAAGCCTCTGGTAAGATAAATCTTTCTGGATTATCAAATGCTGTTGAAACCGTTAATGCTAAATTCTCAGCATTAGAGGTTATGGCTATTACGGCATTGGCAAATATTACAAATTCGGCAGTAAATGCAGGTAAAAGTATTGTATCGGCACTAACTATCGATCCAATCAAAACAGGCTTTGAGGAATATGAAACACAGATCAATGCAGTTCAGACAATTCTTGCAAATACATCTTCGAAAGGAACCACTCTTGATCAGGTCAATAATGCATTGGATGAGTTAAACCATTATGCCGATATGACCATTTACAATTTTACGGAGATGACACGTAATATCGGTACCTTTACGGCAGCTGGTGTTGATTTGGATACTTCTGTTTCTGCAATTAAAGGTATCGCTAACCTTGCTGCTGTATCTGGTTCCAATTCACAGCAGGCGAGCACTGCAATGTATCAGCTGTCACAGGCATTGGCAGCTGGAACAGTAAAATTACAGGATTGGAACTCGGTTGTAAATGCCGGTATGGGTGGTCAGGTGTTCCAGGATGCTCTAAAAGAAACTGCAAGAGTTCATGGAATTGCCATTGATGAAATGATAGAAGACGAGGGCTCATTTAGAGAGACCCTCAGTAAAGGCTGGTTGACATCAGATATCTTAACTGAGACGTTATCGAAGTTCACAGGTGACTTAAATGAGGAACAGCTCAGAACAATGGGGTATACCGATGAACAGATAGCTTCAATAATCAAAATGGGTCAGACAGCAAATGATGCAGCTACTAAAGTAAAGACATTTACTCAGTTATTTGACACATTAAAGGAAGCTGCGCAGTCTGGCTGGACTCAGAGTTGGGAAATCATCGTTGGTGACTTTGAAGAAGCGAAAGAATTACTCACAGAGATGAGTGATGCATTCAGTGCAATTATAAATTCATCGGCGGATGCTAGAAATAGTATGTTGCAGGGCTGGAAAGATTTGGGAGGAAGAACAGCACTTATAGAAGCAGCTAGAAATACTTTTGAGGGAGTGCTTAGTATTATTAAGCCTGTGAAAGAAGCATTCCGCGAAATCTTCCCACCAATGACGGCACAACAACTGTACAACATTACAGATGCGTTAAGAAATCTGACAGCGCATCTGAAACTCAGCGATACAAATTCAGAAAATTTGAAAAGAACATTCAAAGGTTTGTTTGCAGTAATTGACATTGTTAAACAAGCATTCGTAGCGGTTGCAAAAGGCGTTGGTTCTCTATTAGGAGGGACTGGTGACTTAGCAAGTTCTATTTTATCGGTAACGGCACGCTTCGGAGATTGGCTTGTGAAACTTGATGAAACTATCAAGAAAACAGATATATTCAATGTCGCTATACAGACCGTGATTAAATATATAAAAACAGGCGTGGCAGTAGCAACAGATTTAATTGACAAAGTTGTTGACGCAGTCACAAGATTCGCAAATGCTATAAAGCAGAAGTATGATACCGGCGGATTTGCAGTTATTCATTCTGTTCTGGAAAGAGTACATACAAGAATGTCAGAAGTTGGAGAAGCTGCTGATGGAATGCGAAGTGGTGTTGAAATTGCAATTGGTGCAATGGGTAAAGCACTTGAAAATTCTAAGTTTTTACAAGCATTTCAGGCATTATGGGATGGAGTTAAAACTATTGGAACTGGTATTGCAAAAGCAATGAAAACCCTTGCAAGTGGATTTGTAGAAGATATCAGTGGCATCAATTTCTCAAGTGTGTTTGATGTTCTCAGCGGAATTTCATTAGTTGGAATTGCGGTTGGAATCAATAAATTCCTTAAAGGAATAACAGATGCAGTGAGTGATGTTACGAAACTAACAGACCAAATCAAGGGAATTCTTGACAGTGTTAGAGGTTGCTTTGAAGCATATCAGACACAATTGAAAGCGGGAACTTTGATTAAGATTGCCAGTGCAATCGCAATTCTTACTGGTGCGATTGTTGTGCTTTCACTTATTGACTCTGCAAAATTAGCATCAGCTATTACCGCATTAACAGGATTATTTGCAGAACTTATGGCATCTATGGCTATCTTTACAAAGATAAGCGGCGATCTTAAGAAAGCAACAAAGACCGTTACAATTATGTTGGGATTATCAGTTTCGGTGCTAATTCTTGCATCAGCATTGAAAAAGATTGCATCTTTGAGTTGGAATGAGATAGCTAAAGGGCTTACCGGTATTACAGTAATTTCTGGCGTATTGGCAGGAGTTGCAAAAGTTATTTCAAAAGATGAAAAGACAATTGCAAAAGGGGCGTTTAATCTTATATTCCTGGCAACAGCTGTTAAGATATTAGCATCCGCTTGCAAAGATATATCGCAACTTAGTTGGGGAGAACTTGGCAAGGGACTTACTGGAGTAGGTGTCCTAATGGCAGAAATAGCTTTATTCTTGAATACGGCTAAATTTAGTGGAAAAGCAGTATCAACAGCAACGGGAATTCTTGTGCTATCAGCTGCTATAAAAGTATTAGCATCCGCTTGCAAAGATTTTGGTTCTATGCAGTGGAGTGAGATTGGAAAAGGTCTTACAAGTATTGGCATATTACTCGCAGAGATTGCAACATTTACAAATCTTACAGGCAATGCTAAACATGTTATATCTACTGGTATCGCATTAATCGCTATTGCAGGCGCAATGAAAATTATGGCATCGGCTGTAGAAGATTTTGGTTCTATGCAGTGGGATGAAATTGGCAGAGGACTGACCGTTATGGCAGGGGCATTGGCAGAGATTACATTAGCTGTCAATTTAATGCCTAAAAATATGGTATCAACAGGTGTTGGTCTTATTGCCGTTGCCGGAGCACTTACAATATTGTCGAATGTTCTAAGTACAATGGGAAATTTCACATGGGAAGAGATTGCCAAAGGGCTTGTTACTATGGGAGGAGCGTTAGCGGAACTATCGATAGCGTTAAATCTTATGAACGGAACATTAGCTGGTTCAGCAGCATTACTCATTGCAAGTGCATCTTTAGCTGTGTTGGCACCAGTTCTGAGTATACTTGGCGCTATGAGCTGGGAAGCAATAGCCAAAGGTTTGGTTTCTTTAGCAGGAGCATTTGCAATTATAGGTGTAGCTGGCGCTGTATTATCACCGATTATTCCAAGTATTTTAGCATTAGCAGGGGCATTTACGCTTATAGGTGTCGGGGTTGCTGCGACAGGAGCAGGTTTATTAGCTGCTGGACTTGGACTACAGGCACTTGCTATTGGACTTACTGCGATAGCAGCAGCTGGAACAGCAGGAGCGACAGCACTTGTAGCAGCATTGGCAGTCATCATTACAGGCGTGGCAGATTTGATTCCGGCAGTATTGATTAAATTGGCAGAGGGAATTGCTCAGTTCTGCGTTGCATTAGCAGGAGCAGCGCCACAAATTTTAGAGTCGCTGGTCATTATTATTACGGCTTGTCTGACGGCGATATCAAATGTGGTACCACAACTGGTCGAAGTTCTCGTAACATTGTTGGTTACAACTCTTCAAACTTTGGCTGAGCATACGCCAGAAATTGTACAGGCTGTGTTCGATATTCTGATCGCATGTCTACAAGGAATTGCAGATAATATCGGAATGGTGGTTCAAACTGCTATAGATATTGTGCTGAACTTTATCGACGGAATAGCTCAAAAATTACCAGATGTGATTCAATCTGGTGTTAATTTGCTCTTGAGTTTCATCGAGGGAATTATTAGTGCCATTGATAATAACTCTGAGCGATTAGCAAATGACATACGAAATTTGTTTAAAGCATTAATTCGCGCAGCGGTTCTTGTACTTACTGGTGGAGTTGTTGATATCAAAGAAGTTGGTTCCAAGATAATGAATTCTGGACTTATTAAAGGTATCAAAGATAAATTATCAAATCTTAAGGAAACTGTGCGTGATTTGATATCAAATGCGAAACAGGTTATCGAGGATAAAATTGATTCTTTTAAGAACATCGGCAAGCATCTTATTGGTGGATTTATCGGTGGTATCAAAGATAAAGCTTCGGATTTAGCAGACTCTGCACTTGATGCAGTTAAAGGTGCTGTAAATGGTGTAAAGAGTTTTCTTGGCATTCATTCACCTTCAAGGTTGTTCGCTCAAATTGGTAGATATACTGATGAGGGATTTATCAATGGCGTGAAGGCTTATGCCGGAAAAGTATCCGATGCTACTGTTGATATGGGAAAAGGTGCCGTCGGAGCAATGTCTGACACACTTTCAACTATTGCAGATTTGGTTGATTCGGATATCGATTCGGAACCAACTATAAGACCGGTGATGGATCTGTCAAATATTCAAAATGGTGCTAATCAGTTGTTTAGTATGATGAAGAGCGTTGATGGATATTCATTATCTGGTTCATTAGATATTGCCAATAGAACTGGTAGTCGTATTAATGAAGTAAGAAGTAAAGCAACTGATAACTCTAGTGTATTGGATAAGATTTCGGATGCAGTTGGAAACTTTAATGGCGGAAATTCATTCGAAAATACATTTAATATCACAGGAAGTAATCCTAAAGAGATTGCTGAAGAAGTATCAAACATTATTCAGAGACAAGTTGAAAGGAGGGATGCTTCATGGGCGTAATTATTTACAATGGTGTTTCATCAGAAGAATTCGCTATCCAAGTGGAGCATCCGCCTGGATATGAAACTCCGGAAAAGGACTATGAAGTTACACATATTCCTGGAAGAAACGGGGATATTTATGTCGATAAAGGGTCATATAAGAACGTATCAAGAAGTTATGACATAGCTATTGGTGCTGAAAATAAGGATTTTACAATTATGGCAAATTTTATTTCGGAGTGGCTTAATTCCGCATCTGGATATGCTAAGTTGGAAGATTCATATGAGCCGGAATATTATCGACTTGCTGCTTATAAGAGTGGGGGAACAATTGAAAACATATTACAGCACGCTGGGCGTATTACAGTCGCATTTGATTGTAAACCTCAGCGTTTTCTTAAATCTGGAGATATTCCAGTAATTGTTAGAACAACGAGCAAATTAAGAAATCCCACAGGATTCAAATCGCTTCCTATTATAAAGGTGAACGGTTCTGGAAAGGGCAATCTGAGAATTGGTGACTATGTTATCACTATTTCGAACATTAGCTCGTATCTGACTATTGATAGTGAATTACAGGATGCTTATAAAGGTACTACAAATTGCAATTCACTTGTAACGTTGAGCAACGGATTTCCGAAGCTTATAAAAGGCGAAAACGAAATTTCTTTTTCTGGTGGAATAACAAGTGTGGAGGTGATACCTAAATGGTGGACACTATGATTACTCTTCATGAGTCTACAGAAATGTCATTCACAACGAATGGATTAGGTGCATTAAGTGATGCCATTATTTGCGAAGTTACTGAAGAAAGAAATGGTGAGTTCGAACTTGAAATGGAATATCCTGTCACAGGTATCAGATATAAGGAATTACAGCTTAGGCGTATCATTATGGCAAAGCCAAATCCTTATTCTGACCCACAACCATTCCGAATCTATGCAATCACAAAGCCAATTAATGGAATTGTTACAATAAATGCAGAACATATAAGTTACGATATGTCTGGATACCCAGTATCAGCATTTGCAGCCGACACAGTTCAAAATGCATTTATTAATATGAAATCCGCATCAGCGGTTGATTGTCCGTTTTTATTTTCAACGGACAAAATTACAACTGCAAATATGACAGTTCTCAAACCATCGAGTATGCGTTCACTACTTGGAGGTGTTGATGGTTCAATCCTTGATGTGTATGGAGGAGAGTATGAGTTCGATAAGTTCGACGTAAAACTTTGGAATAAAAGAGGCGCGGATAGAGGCGTTAGCATTAGATATGGTAAGAATCTTACTGATTTGAAACAGGAAGAAAATTGCAGTTCTGTCTATACAGGCGTTTATCCGTTCTGGTATTCTGAGCAGGAAGGTCTTGTGCAGTTAAATGAGAAGATTGTAAAAGCATCTGGTACATATAACTTTACAAGGATTTATCCACTGGATTTATCGCAGGAATGGCAGGAAAAACCAAGTCAAGAGCAGCTTAGAACAAGAGCTAATTCTTATATGAAAGCAAACAATATAGGAGTACCAGCTGTATCATTGACTGTATCATTTGCACAGTTATCACAATCTTCTGAGTATGCTAAATATGCACTTTTGGAAGATGTACATCTTTGTGATACAGTAGGCGTTGAATTTCCAGAGTTAAATGTTAGCGCTATAGCAAAGTGTATAAAAACTATATATGATGCAATTAGTAATAAGTATGTGTCAATTGAACTTGGCGAATCAAGAACAAATCTCGCATCAACTATTTCTGATCAAAAGCAGGCAATTTCTGATACCATTACCAAAACATTTATGCAACAGGCTATTGAGAATGCTACGCAGTTAATTAGTGGCGGTCTTGGTGGATTTGTGATTATGCATAGCAGTACTGGTGGAAAGTATCCGGATGAAATTCTCATTATGGATACGGATGACATTGCTACTGCGAAGAAGGTATGGCGTTGGAATAAAGGTGGATTGGGATATTCTTCAACAGGATATAATGGTCCATTTGCTTTAGCTATGACACAGGATGGTCAGATTGTAGCAGATTTCGTTAAAACTGGAACTATGAGTGCAAATCGCATAAATGGAGGCACTTTAATTCTTGGTGGAAGAAACAACTCAAATGGTACAGCGCTTATAAAAGACGCAGATGGAAATGTTCTTATTCGACTTGATAGGGATGGAATAACATTGTCGGAAGATGTTCAGATTTCTTATGAAAATATTTCAGACGCTCCGTCAATTCCAACTAAAGTATCAGAACTTACGAATGATAGTAAATATACAACTATGTCGGATGTTGAAAAGAAAGGGTATCAGACAAAGGCTAATGTGACCAAAATCACTAAGGATACAGTTACAACAACATATGTAAATGCTTTGGATATAACTGCTAAACAGGTTAATTGTAAATCTGGTAGTAAAGAAGCTAATATTAATGCCGGAGCATCACATTATAAATATTCAGATGAGTATATAGGCGAAATAGGTACAAACGGTTGGACTGGCGATGACAATCGTAGAGGATTGGTATTTGACCTTGACGAGAATGGCGACTACATGACATGGGCTGCACAGCCTAAAAGTGGTCAAAATTATTTAGTTAAACTTTTATATGAAAGAAATGGCTATAATTCAAAGGGTGTAACCTATGATGCCGATACTATAAATTTAGGATGCGACATTGATATGCATTACTATAAACTCAAGAATGTATCTTGGGAAAATGGTGGTGGAATAACCGGAACTATGAGATTTGTTCAAGTAGGTGGAATGAATAGCGATGGAACCGTTTCAAATTGGAGCAATAACGCATATTTACAATTTGAGAGAGGCGTTTTAATTAAAGCTGGTTGGTATGATTATTAGGAGGTTTTATGGAAGAAAATATTACAGAAGTTAAAGATAAGAACCTCGTATTAATCGAGGCTGATAATGAGGCATCTAAGCCTGATAAAGGCAAAGATGTTATGCAAGATAATTCCGAGCAAGAACAACTTCGCTCTGATGTTGAATTTTTATCAATGATGACTGGCGTTGATTTAGGGGGTGATTAAAAATGGGTGTATACACACCAGACTCAAATAGAGTTGTACATTATACATACGCTGATATGACAGCTCGTCAGATTGTACGTCCGGTTCATCTTGTGCAGTATGATCAGGGATTACCGATTATTGCGGTAAAATTATATAATGACGGACTTGAATATACGATACCTACGAATGCAACTGTTAATATCCGATGCGGTAAGGTTGATGGTAATTTTGTATATAATCCTGCATTAGGATGGGATTCAGCTATGCATACGGTTTACTTTGAAGTTACAAAGCAGATGACCGCACTGGCAGGAGAAATAAATCCTATTGTGGAGATTGAGTTAAACAACAAGATTGTATCCAGTGGGGCTATTGCCGTGCAGATCGATTTCAACCCTGTACAGGAACAGAGCATAAGGTCAACGACAGAATACCTCACTGCTAAGCAATATGCAGAACAGGCAGTTGATGCAGCAGCAAAAGCAGCAAGTTCTGCAAGCCAGGCATCTGGATATGCTAGCACAGCAAATTCAAGAGCAAACGCAGCGGCATCATCGGCTTCAGGTGCGGCTAGCTCTGCAAGTGCAGCTAATACGAGTGCAGTGAATGCGAAAAGCTATGCTGATTCAGCCGCTTCATCGAAGAATGCTGCGGCATCGTCGGCTTCTAACGCATCAGCATCAGCAACAAATGCTAAAAAGTCTGAAACAGCGGCAGCGAACTCAGCATCTTTAGCGCAGGCAGCATATGAAGAAATTCTTGGAGCAGATGTTGGTAAATTCGGTTCACAGCTTGCTAATGAACATTCTGTATTACAACCGATTTATGACTCATCTGGACAGAATATCTGCGATTCAAGCGGAAGAGAAATACAGGGACGTATAATATTTGCTGATGAGAGTGAAGTTGTATCATTACGACAGCAGGTATCTCATCTGGATAACTTTATAAGAAGCGTTATCAGCAGGTTAGGATATGTAACAGACCATGCACTGTTAGACAGTGACTACAAAGGGCTTTAGAGAAATCTAAGGCTCTTTTTTATTTTAAGGAGGATTAAAGAAAATGCCTAAAGTAACGGATTATTCCGCAGCAACCAGATTTGATAGCGGAGACGTAATTATTAAAGATGGTACTGACGGAACAAAGAAAATGACAGCAGAAAATGCAGCAGTAGAGTTTGCCGGGCTTGTATCAGCGATTAATCATCGCAATGTATATAGAGGAAAGAACCTCGGCTCATCAGTTACAGCAGCCCAGAAGGCAGCTATTCAAAATGGAACTTTTGACGACCTGTTTATCGGAGATTATTGGGTAATTGGCGGTGTGACCTGGGTTATTGCAGATATGGATTACTTCCTTAGATGCGGTGATACAGATTTCACAAAGCATCATCTTGTTATTGTTCCGGCGTCATCACTTTACAATGGTCAGATGAATGCGACTAATACAACAGAGGGCGGATATGTAGGCTCTGTAATGTATAAAACAGGGTTGGATAATGCGAAAGCAAAATTTAAAGCAGCATTTGGAAGTATGCTTCTTACACATAGAACTTATCTCGTAAATGCAGTTGCAAATGGAAAGCCATCTGGAGGAGCATGGTTCGATGAAACAGTTGCTCTTATGTCAGAGGTTATGGTATATGGTACACATTATTTCGAGCCCGCAAATGACGGAACGACAGTTCCTACAAAATATAGTGTTTGCAATTCACAGCTGGCACTTATGTCACTTAACCCAAGAATGATCAAGACAAGAGAAACTTATTGGCTACAGAACGTCGTTTCTGCGGCTTATTTCGCTTATGTGGACTACCTTGGCGCTACGGCCTCCTACTACGCTTCGCACTCTCGTGGGGTTCGTCCGTATGGAATCATTGGTTAAGTAAAAATCTCCGCCCCTTGTGGGCGGTGTAATCTATAGGAAAGGATAAGTATATGGAAGATTTAATTTATACTATGGTGCTGTCTGATGGCACTATCATTGAAAATCTTAGAAAAAATGGTGATAACTATATTTCAGCGTCTAAGCTTACAGCGGATATGTTTGATGGAAAATTATCAGAAGTAACAGTAAAAACTTCTGAAGATGAAATGGTTATGGAAAATATGGATCTTGTCCAGATTACTGAGATGAATGGCGAATACTGGTTTGTATTACGTCAGTTCTCAGCTACTGAACTGGCTATGGCTAAAATGTCTTCTAATATTGACTTCTTAGCTATGATGCAGGATGTAGAACTGTAAATTAGAAAGAGAGGAATAACAATATGGAACATAGTAAAAACTTTAAAAAGGTTAAAGACTATTATGATGATAAGCTCTGGGATGAGCGTAGAGTACGCTTAGCAGTTGGTCGCTGGATTACCTCAGAAGAGTATAAGGAAATTACAGGGAAAGATTATGAATAATGAGTGTTTTAGTTAGTGATCGTACAGAATCAAAATTTGAAGCTATCACATATTCAATTGAATTACATGATATGCTGATAGATTTTATGCAACATGGATTCGGTGTTAAAAGTGTAGATGATTATGTAAGACTTCGCTATGCATACGGAAAAGATGATAGAGAGAACTTTTCTAAGTATCGTTTTATGATGCAAAATTTTAAAAACAGAGTAGATCAACTAGCAGCACTGATTACGAATAATGTCCGGGCAGCCAACACGATTTATCCAACGAATCTTCACGAGTGTGAAATGAGAAGAGATTATCAAAACACCGCTATAGTCAATTGTGAGCAGCTTCTTAAGGAACTGCAACGGATTGCAGAGATATTTGAAGTAGACTTAAATCTCTACAGTCCATATGTTAAAGCTATCGACCGAGAAATCGGATTGATAAAGAAGTGGCGTCAGCGTGACAAGAAGATGGAATCATATTTCAGATGTAAGGGTGATGTCTAATTATGCGTCGTTTCTGCGGCTTATTTCGCTAATGTGAACAACAATGGCAATACGAACTACAACAACGCTTCGAACTCTAATGGGGTTCGTCCGGATTCTTCACTTAACCAATGAAGAAGGAGATATCATACCGTTCCTTATAAACAGGATAAATAGCAAAGCCTGAAACAATTTACTACGGTAAGTATTGTTATAACGGTGAATAGTATATGAATTATGAGGAAATTGTATGCGATGCCAATAATTTGTATCGGGCTTATAAGACCTCTGTAAAAAGTAGCAAATGGAAAGAAACCACACAGAAGTTTATGATGAACTTTCTGCGTTATATTTTTGAAATCCAGGATGACATTATCAACAGGACTCTCAAAAACGGTCTCACACAAGAGTTTACTTTACACGAAAGAGGTCGAGTAAGACCGATTACAAGTATACAAATCCGTGATAGAATTGTTCGCCATGTTCTATGTGATGATATTCTTTTACCAGAAGTTAAAAAGCACATAATATATGATAATTGTGCATCAATTAAAGGGAGAGGTATATCTCAGCAGAGAAAGCGATTTGAAATACATTTACACAAGTATTACAAGTTACATGAAAATGACGGATGGATTTTATTTGGAGACTTCTCAAAATTTTATGACAATATAATTCACGAAATTGCAAAACAAGAACTTCTTAAGTTATTTGACGATGATGAATTTATCGATTGGCTTTTAACATTGATATTTGATGGGTTCAAAGTCGATGTGTCGTATATGTCTGACGAAGAATATGAAAATTGCTATTCAGATTTATTTAACAAGCTTGAATATCGGCATATACCGTCTGAAAAATTAACTGGTGAGAAGTGGATGGCTAAATCTGTAAATATTGGAGACCAGCTATCACAGGTAATTGGAATATATTATCCTCATAGGATTGATACATATGTGAAATATGTCCGACAACAGAAATTTTACGGACGATATATGGATGATTGGTATATCATGAATCCAAGTAAAGAAGAACTTGAAGATTTGCTATCATGTATCATAGAAATTGCGAAAGAATATGGAATTCATATCAATAGGAAGAAAACTCATATTGTTAAAATTTCAAGTACATATAAATTTCTTCAAATAAAATATACATTAACAAAAGATGGAAAGGTTATTAAGAGAATTAATCCTAAAAGAGTTACTACAATGCGTAGAAAACTCAAGAAACTTTCACTAAAAGTAATAAATGGTGAAATAGAATACGAGAGTATTGAAAATATGTTTCGTGGTTGGATGGGAGCACACTATAAACTTCTATCAAAGCAACAAAGAAAAAATCTAATACAGCTGTATGAAGAATTATTTAATAAGAAGATTTCGATAATTAGTAGAAAACTTATCGTGTCTGATGCATCTTCATTAGCCGCATAAAAAGGAGGAATTATGGAACCTTGGTTTCAAATCATAATTACAATTTTTAGTTCGGTACTTGCGTCTTCTGGATTATGGGCGTATTTATCAAAACGAACAGAAAATAAAGATGTAAAGACAGAGATGCTTATTGGATTAGCACACGATAGGATTGTGTATCTCGGTATGTTATACATCGAGAGAGGGTGTATTACCCAGGAAGAATATGAAAATTTGAAAGTATATCTTTTTGAACCATATGAAAAATTGGGAGGTAACGGCTCTGCTAAAAGAATTATGCAGGAGGTCGATAAACTTCCAATACATAAATTTATTCAAAATAAGGAGGATGAACACGATGAACATGATGAAACTTAATGACAAGACTTACAACACACTGAAATGGATTGCAATGTATTTGCTTCCAGCGGCTGGTACTTTATATTTTGCTCTTGCAGGTATTTGGGGACTCCCATATGGTGAGCAGGTTGTTGGTACGATTACAGCTGTTGACACATTCCTTGGAGTTATTCTTGGAATTAGCACAGCACAGTATAACAAGGCGAACAAAGTAGAGTAGTATCAGTATTGGTTAAGAGGGCGTGTGAATAGCATTCCCTCTTAATTTTTCCGTACGTAGGTTACTGGTAAAAAGATTATGATTACCTCAAGAATGGAGGTGATTGTATGAAAGATAAACTTTTATTATCTATAAAGGAGACATCAGATTTATTTGGTATAGGTCAGCATAGATTAAGGGATATAATCCGTGAAGATTATGATTGTAAATATCATTTAATGGTTGGTCGTGTTATAAAGATAAAAAGACAATCATTTGAAGAATTTATAAGCAAAGTAGAGCAGATATAAAATATCGACAAGGTGCCCTGAATGTGATATTATTATTTAGTATTCATTCGAGGCACTTTTTAATGGAGGGCTGAGAATATGGCAAATAAAACTACATCTGAAAAGAACAAACCGACAAGAAAAACGTTGAGGGCGGATGAATACTATAACCCAAAAACGAAAAGGTATGAGTATCATTATAAAGATGCTCTTGGAAAGGAAAGGGTGGTAAGTTCCTATAGACTCGAACCTACGGATCAATTACCAAAAGGTAAACGTTCAGGTAAAAGTTTACGTGAAAAGGAGGCAGAATTAAAAGTACAGTTAGAAAATAATATCGACATAGATGGGGCTAAACTGACATTACTAGAAGTAATAGATAGATATCTTAACCATCTATATAATAGGAAAGAACTAGCTCATAATACTAAGGCTGGGTATAGCACAACCGTAAAAACATTAGCGCAGTATAAACTTGGTCATATGGAAATAGGTAAAATTAAACCGGAACATTGCGAAGAATGGCTTTCTGATATGAAGAAAAAACATCGAGGCTCAAGCATCCAGTCTCAAATTAGTCTAATAAAAAGATCATTTGAATATGCAATTGATTATGATTACATAGTGAAAAATCCATTCAGACGTATTACTACCGATAGAAGCGACAGTAAAAAAATGGAAGCAATACCAATTCCTGATATGCAGCGATTTCTTGATTTTTGTTCAAAGGACGCTCATAGCGCTCATTGTTATGACATGATATATGTATTGTTTTGGACTGGGTTAAGAGCATCTGAGTTATGCGGTCTAACACTTGATAATATAGATATGGAAAATCATTTAATTCGAGTAGAAAAACAACTGCAATGCATCAATCATACGCATGTTGTCTTACCGACGAAAACCATAAACGGCACAAGGTATATTCCTATGACCGATGATGTATATGAATGTTTTCAGAGAATATTGAAAAATCGTTATATTATGGGTGATATTGAACCAGTGTGCTATGACGAAAAGGGCAAAGCATATGAAGGATTTGTATTTCTGGCAACAAGAAGTAGAAAGACAATTGTTAGATCACATGTCGAAGAATACTTGCAAAATTGTATCAAGAGATTCAATAATGCAAATCCTGACAATCCTATACGAAAATTTGAACCACATATATGTCGGCATACATTTGCTACGAATATGCAGGGATTACCACCAAAAACACTACAGTATATTTTAGGGCATGGGAACATAACTACCACCATGAATAACTATGTAAGTGTGAGACCGAGTGAGCAGCAACTTGTAGAGATTAACTCGCTTGCAAGCTCGATAAATGATAATTAGTATAAAAAATCACGTACTAATTATTTACTAAATATATGCTGGTATGAGATGTAATTAAACATAATAAAGAGTAATGAGATGGAATGACTCCAAAAGCTATAAATAGCTGAATTACTCAAAAAATGAAGTAATGAATGGAGATGAAAATATATGATAGCAATAATTGATTATGATGCCGGTAATATCCGCAGTGTTGAGAAAGCATTGCTTGCACTTGGACAGGATGTTACAGTTACAGCGGACAGAGATGAGATCCTTCATGCAGATAAAGTGATTCTTCCGGGTGTCGGTGCATTTGGAGATGCTATGGAGAAATTAAAACAGTCAGGACTTGATGAAGTAATCTGCGAGGTTACAGAAAAGGGAACACCATTTCTTGGAATTTGCCTTGGATTGCAGCTTTTATTTGAGCACAGCGATGAGGCTCCGGGTGTAGAAGGACTTGGAATTCTAAAGGGTGAGATCTTAAGGATACCTGATAAAGAAGGATATAAGATTCCCCATATGGGATGGAATTCCCTTCATTTAGAGAATGATGGAAGACTTTTTAAGGGAATCGCTGAGAATTCTTATGTATATTTTGTACATTCTTATTATCTGAAAGCAGAAGAGGAACAGATTGTCAAGGCATCAACAGAGTATACAACACATATACATGCGTCTGTTGAGAAGGACAATATTTTCGCATGCCAGTTCCATCCGGAGAAGAGCAGTGAGGTAGGACTGAAGATTCTGAAAAACTTTGTAGAGCTGTAGGAGGTTGTTAACAGTTAAATATAAATTATAAAATCATATAAGTTGGTGTTGAGTTTTACAAGATATTAGAGTGGAATATTATTGAAAGGAGTTGATACTTTGAGTAAATATTATTCTATACATGAATTTTCAAAAATTATAGGCGTATCTGCTCAGACATTACGAAATTGGGATGCCAATGGAAAACTTCATCCGCATCATACTACAGTAAGTGGCTATAGATATTATTCCGATGAGCAACTCAACCAAGTAATAAATGTAAAGCCTAAAAATCGCATTACAATTGGATATTGTTGCGTTTTCAGCCATAAACAAAAAGAAGATTTGGAACGACAGATTGATAATGTCAAGACATATCTTCTGGCAAAAGGGCAGCCGTTTGAGATAATAAGTGATATCGGTTCTGGGATTGATTATAAGAAAAAAGGGCTTCAGGAATTGATCAGACGAATCTCTCAAAATCAGGTTGAAAAGGTTGTTGTTTTATATAAAGATAGGCTATTGCGATTTGGTTTTGAGTTGATAGAATATATCGCTTCACTTTATAATTGTGAGATTGAGATTATTGACAATACTGAAAAATCTGAACAGCAGGAACTTGTTGAAGATCTAGTTCAAATAATCACAGTATTCAGTTGTAAATTACAAGGAAAACGAGCGAACAAAGCTAAGAGACTTATCCGAGAATTGATACAGGAGGAAACAGATGGTAAAAGCCATAAAAGTAATGTTGATACCAAACAACGTACAGAAAACTAAGATGTTTCAGTACGCAGGAGCTTCAAGATTTGCTTATAACTGGGCTTTGGCCAGGGAAAAAGAAAGCTACGAAAAAGGTGGCAAATTCATTTCAGATTCAGAACTCAGAAAAGAATTTACAAAGCTTAGACATTCTGATGAATACGCATGGTTATTAAATATTTCAAATAATGTAACCAAACAGGCAATCAAAGATGCCTGTACTGCGTATAAGAACTTTTTCAAGGGTTTGCAAAAATTCCCAAGATTCAAGTCCAGAAAGAGATCAATGCCGAAGTTCTATCAGGACAACGTTAAGATACAATTCAGTAATACTCACGTTAAGCTTGAAGGTTTTTCTTCCAGCAGGAAAGCAAATAAGCAAAAAAAGAATTGGGTAAGACTTGCAGAACATGGACGTATTCCAACAGATGTTAAATATATGAATCCGAGAATATCCTTTGATGGATTGAACTGGTGGATCAGTGTATGTGTAGAATTTCCTGACTGTAAGGAAACACTTAATGATGATGGAGTTGGCATAGACTTAGGAATTAAAGACTTAGCTGTCTGCTCTGATGCCGTTAAGTATAAGAACATCAATAAGAGTCAGAAAGTAAAGAAACTAGAAAAACAGAAACGCAGATTACAGCGTAGTATCTCTCGTTCTTACGAGAAAAATAAAAAAGGAGAAAGTTACTGTAAAACAAATAATGTAATCAAAAAGGAAAAACTTTTATTAAAACGAAATCACAGATTAACAAACATCCGTAAAAACTATTTGAATCAGACCATATCTGAGATCGTGAATCGAAAGCCAAGATTTATTTGTATTGAAGATCTGAATGTCAGCGGAATGATGAAAAATAGACATTTATCCAAAGCAGTACAGGAACAAGGATTTTTTAGGTTTAGAAAACAGCTTGAATACAAATGCAATGATAAAGGGATCCAGCTTATTGTGGCTGATCGGTTTTATCCATCATCAAAGCTTTGCAGTTGCTGTGGAAACATCAAAAAAGATTTGAAGTTATCTGACAGGGTTTATAGATGTGAATGTGGGAATATGATTGACAGAGATTTCCAGGCATCTATAAATCTTAAGGCTTATGGAGAACGATTTGCAAGCTAACACTGAAACGTTAATGCAAATATGTACGGATACGTTAGTCCGGAATTTACGCCTATGGAGAGTACAAGAACTTGTGAGTAGATAGATATTTATATCATCAAAAGCATACTCGTTGAAGTAGGAATGAAACATGGAAGTTTATAACTTTTTATAAGTTTTCAGTAACGGAGTGCGAGAATGTTTACAAAAAGAATTATCCCATGTCTGGATGTGAATGCCGGACGTGTTGTAAAAGGTGTGAATTTTGTTGATCTTCAGGATGCCGGAGACCCGGTGGAGATTGCAAAGGCATATGATAAGGCAGGGGCTGATGAACTTGTATTTTTGGATATCACAGCTTCTTCAGATGATAGAGGAACAGTTGTTGATATGGTACGAAAGGTTGCGGAATGTGTGTTTATTCCGTTTACTGTCGGCGGAGGAATCCGGACAGTTGATGATTTCCGTGCATTGTTAAGAGAAGGTGCGGATAAGATTTCAATCAATTCTTCTGCAATCAACAGACCGGAGCTAATCCGTGAAGCGGCAGAGAAGTTTGGAAGCCAGTGTGTAGTAGTGGCGATTGATGCAAAGAAAAGAGCAGACGGAACAGGATGGAATATTTATAAGAACGGTGGACGTCTGGATGTCGGTATCGATGCAGTTGAGTGGGCGAAGAAAGTAGAGTCCCTTGGTGCAGGTGAGATTCTTCTGACAAGTATGGACGGTGACGGAACGAAGGCTGGATATGATCTGGAACTGACACGTGCGATTGCTGACAGTGTATCGATTCCTGTAATCGCGTCCGGTGGAGCAGGAACGTTGGAGCATTTTAAAGAGGCATTGACAGATGGCGGTGCAGATGCGGCGCTGGCAGCATCTTTGTTCCATTATAAGGAATTGGAAATTAAAGAAGTAAAAGAGTATTTAAGAAATGAAGGAATTTCTGTCAGATTGTAAAGAATGGTTGAAGCAGAAAGAAGAGGGGGACAAAAAATGAGTGGTTTGAACGGAGAATGGTATGAGGCATTGAAAGGAGAGTTTTCTAAACCTTATTATAGGAAATTATTTGAGACGGTAAACGAAGAATACAGGACAAAACTGATCTTTCCACCGGCACAGGATATTTTCAATGCATTTCATCTGACCCCACTGAAGGATGTGAAGGTTGTGATCCTTGGGCAGGATCCTTATCATAATAACGGTCAGGCACATGGATTAAGCTTTTCCGTGCAGAAAGGTGTGGATATCCCGCCGTCACTTGTGAATATCTATAAAGAACTGCATGATGATCTTGGATGTACGATTCCAAATCATGGATGCCTGACAAAATGGGCCGAGCAGGGAGTACTGATGTTGAACACCGTGCTGACTGTGCGCGCGCATCAGGCAAACTCTCACAGGGGGATTGGATGGGAAGAATTCACAGATGCAGCGATTCTGGCGCTGAACAGTCAGGACAGACCGATTGTCTTTATTCTGTGGGGAGCTCCTGCACAGAGGAAGAAGAGAATGCTTACGAATCCAAAGCATCTTATTCTGGAAGCACCGCATCCAAGCCCGCTGGCTGCTTACAGAGGTTTCTTTGGAAGCAAGCCATTTAGTCAGACAAATGCATTTCTGGAGAAGAATGGGATTGAGCCGATTGACTGGCAGATTGAGTAAATCATAGTAGCAAAGTATTAAAAATAGACGTCTGCTGGCCAAAGCAAGGACGTCTATTTTTTATGTGTATAATTCAAAATTAAAACAATCAAACTGGCTGTCGTCAGAATAACCATCAATCAAAGAGAAAAATGTCTATATTTATATTGACAAAACTAAAAACCTAGTGTACTATCTAACTATAGCACTGATACAGCAAATGCAAAAAAGATAAATGGAGGAATTACATGGAATATAATTCAGGAAGTCCAATCTATCTTCAGGTGATCAACGAGCTTAAGAAAAAGATGGTAAAGGGCGAGTTGAAACCGGGTGAGAAGATGCCATCGAACAGGGAGCTTGCAGTTTTGTATAAAGTGAATCAGAACACAGCGGCGAGAATCTACCGGGAGATGGAGATGGCAGGATATTGTTACACGAAGCGTGGAATCGGTACATTTGTGTCGGAGGAGGAGTATATGTTTGACAATGTGAAGAAGGAGATGGCAGAAGAGCTGTTGAAGAATTTTGTACACGAGATGCGTGATCTTGGATTTCAGAAAGGCGAGATTATCGAGCAGATTGCCGATTACGAGGAGGAGCAGAAATGATGTTAGAGTACAGAAATATCACAAAGAAATTCGGGAATAAAGAAGCAGTTAAAGAGCTTACTTTGAAGTTGAAGAAGGGCACGATTTATGGCCTTCTCGGAGAAAACGGAAGCGGTAAGACAACTTTGATGAAGATGGCAGCGGGACTGACACAGCCAACAGAGGGAGAGATTTTATTTGAGGGACATCCGCTTAGCTATCAGGACAAAGCATCCATCGCGTATATGTCAACGGAACCATTTTTCTATAGTTATATGAAGGTAAAAGATGTAGAAGAATATTATGCAGATTTCTTTGAGGATTTTGACAGAGATCAGTTTAGAAAAACAATTGAACGCCTGGGTTTGAATGAAGAGATGAAAGCATCTGCAATGTCAAGCGGAATGAATGCGAAACTGAAAGCGGCTGCAACATTGGCAAGAAAAGCAGATCTTCTCTTGTTAGATGAGCCTTTGAACGGTGTGGACTATAAAGCGAGAGAAGAGATCATTGCTTTGATCCTGGAAGAAGCAGATGAGAATCGTACAATGGTGATCTCTACCCATCTGATTGAAGAGGTAGAAAGCTTTATTGAGGATGCGATTTTTATAAAAGATGGACAGCTTGTGGATGTCGTGAATGTTGAGACAGAGAGAATGACAACGGGAAATTCACTTGCAGAGCTTTATCTGCAGAAGATGTAAGGAGGGAGTAACGATGGGAAAATTAATGAAATATGAATGGAAGAAACAGCGGACTTCGAGAATGATTGTTATGGTAGCTTTAGCTGTCTGTGTGCTTACATTTTTTGGAGGTATGCTGGCTGAAAAGGATGCATTGATGGGAATCAGTGCAACGCTTTTATTAGTCGGATCGTTTTTTGTAGTGTTCTATATGGGAATAGAGAGTATTCTGATTCTGAACAGAGATTTGAAAACAAAGCAAAGCTATATGATCTGGATGACTCCGAAATCCGTATGGGAAATTCTTGGAGCAAAATTTGTTGTAGCAATCGCACAGATGTTTTTCGTGTTTGCACTTTATGCGATTGCCGGACTGCTTTGTTTTGTAGGGACGATCCAATATGTCGGAGAACTTGGAAATGTATTTGCGATCATAAGAGAAAGTTTTATACGAGTGTCAGGCGAAGGGCAGCTGATCGCACAGATTATATGGAATCTTTTCTGCATCTTTGTCGGATGGACAGAAGTTGTGATGGTCGGATATCTTGCGGTAATCGGTTCCAGAACAATTTTAAGGGATTCAAAATATGCAGGAGGAATCTCAATCGTAGCTTTCTTTGTGATTACATTTATAATAGAAAAGATTTATAATCTGATCAGCAATGTACTTCCGAATGTAGAAGTAGCAGGAAATTCGTTCTTTGGTGTCGGATATCTTGTATACTACATTATAATCTGTGTAGCGGTATTTTTACTTAGCGGTTGGATGGCAGATAAGAAGCTTAGTGTATAAGAATAGATAGAAAAACACTCCCTGATTTGTGGCGGGGAGTGTTTTCGCGCTATAGTGTTCTTTAAATAAGAATATTTTTCATATCTTCTGGTAATTCCGCTGTGAATTCCATCGGCTCCTTTGTGATTGGATGAATAAAGGAGAGCTTCCAGGAATGTAATGCCTGGCGGTGGATGTATTCCATATCCGGATTATATAGATAATCACCGACAAGTGGGAATCCTAAATATTGCATATGGACACGGATCTGATGGGTACGGCCGGTCTCTAAGATAAGAGAGACAAGGCTGTGCCCGTTTTTTTCTTCTACAACTTTATAATGTGTGACTGCACGCTCTCCATGCTTGAAGTCTACTTTTCGCTCAATCATGGAACTGCCGGTGCGGGCAAGTGGTGCATCAATCGTGCCGGATGGAGGTGTTACACTGCCACGGACGATCGCGAGATATTCACGCTTGATCTCGTGTCGTGCGCCCATGGAAGATAGGATGCTGGAACTGATCAGGTGCTTGGCAATGACGGTTAGTCCAGAAGTATCACGGTCCAGGCGGTTCGTGCAGCGGAAGATAAAAGGCTTTCCTTGCTCTGTATAATACCACATTAGTCCATTTGCCAGAGAATTCTCATAATTATTCAGTGATGGATGGATCGGCATTCCGGCAGGTTTGTTGACAACAAGGATATCTTCGTCTTCATATATAATGCTAAGCGGCAGTTCGACAGGAGGAATATTCGGTGAACTTTCATTTTCCTGAATATGTACTGTGAGAATATCTCCAGTAGCAAGTAGTGAACGCATATATTCCCAGACTCCGTTTTTTAAAATACTTTCCGGCATCTTTTTTAACTGAGTGATGTTCTGGTAGGAGTAGCCCTGGTGACGCAGGAACTGCTCGATACGCAGGCCGTCCGCTTCTTCTGTTATCTGATAGTTGATCGTACGATCCATCTTTTTCTATCCTGTTGTGTCTGATAGCATAAAAACAGACACATCCTTTCTAATTTGACTCTTTATGAACTCTTGTATCATACACAAAATTTTCAAAAATTACAATAATCTTGAAATAGTGTTATGTTTCTTGGAATTTTATTATATCTTATTTTGGAACTTTTTCTTATAATAACATCATCAAGAAAAACAAAGACAAGTAATCATAAAAGGAGGATTCAATTATGAAGAAGAAAAAGATTCTTGCACTTGTACTTGCAGCTTCAATGGCAGGCGGAATGCTTGCAGGATGTGGAAGCACATCAGGCGGAGATGAAACAGCAAAAGGAGATAAGTCATCCGGAAAAGTTTATTATCTGAACTTCAAACCAGAGCAGGCTGATCAGTGGGTAGAACTTGCTAAAGAGTACACAGATGAAACTGGTGTTAAGGTTGATGTACAGACAGCTGCATCAGGAACATACGAGTCACAGCTGAAATCAGAGATGGCAAAAGACGAGGCCCCAACATTGTTCCAGGTAAACGGACCGGTTGGACTTGCTACATGGAAGGATTATTGCTATGACCTTTCAAAAAGTGACGTTTACAAAGATGTTGAGTCTGATGACTATGTATTAAAAGATGGTGATGCAGTAGACGGAATCGCTTATGTTATTGAGACTTATGGTCTGATCTACAACAAAGCACTTCTGAACAAATACTTCGAACTGCCGGATGCAAGCATCAAATCCATCGATGAGCTGAATAACTTCCAGGCACTTAAGACAGCTGCAGAAGAGATTCAGGCACATAAAGATGATCTTGGAGTAGAAGGAGCTTTCACTTCAGCAGGAATGGATTCTTCTTCTGACTGGAGATTCAAGACTCACCTTGCAAACCTGCCAATCTACTATGAGTACAAGGCAGACGGAATTGATAGTACAGATGCTATCAAGGGAACATACCTTGACAACTACAAACAGATCTGGGATCTGTATCTGAACAACTCTACATGTGAGCCATCTATGATCTCTTCTAAGACAGGAGATGACGCAGCAAGCGAATTCTCACTTGGTGAAGCAGTATTCTATCAGAATGGTACATGGGCTTACAATGATATCAAAGATAACGAAGTAGCAGAAGAAGATATGGGAATGCTTCCAATCTACATCGGAGTTGACGGAGAAGAGAATCAGGGACTTTGTACAGGATCAGAGAACTACTGGTGTGTAAATAAAAACGCTTCTGAAGAAGATATTCAGGCAACACTTGATTTCATGAAATGGGTAGTTGAGAGTGACGAAGGTCGTGACATGCTGGCAAATCAGATGGGATTCGTAACACCGTTTACAACATTCGCAGATTACCTTCCGGACAACCCGCTTGTAAAAGCAAATGCCGAGTACACAGAGGCTGGAAAGACACCAGTAAGCTGGAACTTTACAACAATGCCATCTGAGAACTGGAAGAACAATCTTGGTGGTGCTCTTCTGAACTATGCACAGGGCACAGGCACATGGGATAGCGTACAGACAGCATTCGTTGATGGATGGGCTGAAGAATACGCAGCAGCAAATGAATAAAAAAGACTTTTTCACAGGACCGGCAGATAAAAAGGCTGTGAAATAGTGAAAATATCATGCAGCCTGCCAACGAGAATACCGAAGGCAGGCTGAAAGTGTGTTATTAGAAGTGTAAAAAGAGACAGACCTTTTTACAGAAAGAGAGACAGGAGGAGAAGAACATGCAAAAAGCTATAAAAAGATATTTTCCGGTATTTGTATTGCCGACGCTGATTGCATTCACGATAGGTTTCCTTGCACCATTCGTGTTAGGTGTATACCTTTCGTTCTGCAAGTTTACAACGGTAACAGATGCCAGATTTATTGGACTTGGCAACTATGCAAAGATACTGGGAGATGGGGATTTCCTTCACTCTCTCTGGTTTACTGCATTATTTACGATCGTAACAGTATTACTGATCAACATTTTCGCATTTGCAGTAGCAATGCTTTTGACAAAGAGTATTAAAGGAACTAATATTTTCCGTACTGTATTCTTTATGCCAAACCTGATCGGCGGTATCGTACTTGGATATGTATGGCAGCTGTTATTAAACGGTATTCTGGCACATTTTCAGAAAACACTTACATATTCTTCAAAATATGGTTTCTGGGGATTAGTTATCCTGATGCTCTGGCAGCAGATTGGATACATGATGATCATCTACATCTCAGGTATTCAGAATATTCCTGGAGAGCTGATCGAGGCAGCGGAGATTGACGGAGCAAATAAAGTACAGCTTTTAAGATATGTTACAATTCCGATGGTTATGCCATCCATCACAATCTGTACTTTCCTGACACTTACAAACGGATTCAAACTTTTCGACCAGAACCTTGCATTGACAAACGGTGGACCGGACAAGATGTCAGAAATGCTTGCCCTGAACATTTATAATACATTCTATGGAAGAACCGGTTGGGAAGGTGTAGGACAGGCAAAAGCAGTTATCTTCTTCATTATTGTAGGAGTCATCGCATTAATTCAGAATAAACTGACAACATCAAAGGAGGTGCAGCAGTAATGAACAAAAAAGTAAAACATGGTACATTATTAACAATCATTTTTGCAGTGCTCAGTCTGCTGTATGTGTATCCGATCATACTGGTATTTATCAACTCCTTTAAGAAAAAAGCTTATATCAGTAAAGCACCGTTCGAGATACCGACCGGAAAGATGTATGTCGGATTAGAGAACTATATCCGTGGTATTAAACAGACAGGATTGATCCAGGCATTTGGATGGAGTTTGTTTATCACAATTTTATCTGTAGCAGTAATCATCTTATGTTGCTCCATGTGTGCATGGTATATCTGTCGTGTGAAGACAAAGTTCACAAAAGTCTTATATATGCTTTGTCTGTTTGCAATGATCGTACCATTCCAGATGGAAATGTTTACATTATCTAAGATTGCAAATATGCTTCATATGGGAAATCCATGGGGACTGATTGTGATCTATCTTGGATTTGGTGCAGGACTTTCCGTCTTTATGTTCACCGGATTCATGAAATCCATTCCACTGGAGATTGAAGAAGCTGCGATGATCGATGGATGTACACCAATCCAGACATTCTTCAAAGTTGTACTTCCGATTGCAAAGCCGACTTGTGTAACTGTTACAATTCTTCAGGCAATGTGGATCTGGAACGACTATCTGCTTCCATCACTTGTATTGGATCAGAGAAAATATAAGACAGTGCCGATGGCAGTCCAGTATCTGAAAGGTGGATATGGTTCCGTAGATATGGGAGCAATGATGGGAACTTTGGTTCTTGCAATCGTGCCGATCATCATCTTCTACCTGTTCTGCCAGAGATATATTATCGAAGGTGTTGTAGCAGGAGCAGTTAAAGGCTAGTTACTGTTCACTCCCGTGTCAATCACTCCGCTGATTGACACGGAGGATGCGTGTTTTGATTTGAATGCATCTCGCCCCATCGCCAAAGGCGATTTAAAATGGCGAGATGCGTTGCTGGTCGCACATCGTGTGAACAGTAACAAAGGCTAGTATAGACAATGGCTGAGAGATGAATTAAAATAGAATTATAAAAACTTAAAAAAGACAGCAGAGAGTGAGTGATCATTCCCTGCTGTTTTCGGACGTTATAAAAGGAATAGTGAAAATGTAAAATGAGCGTGTGGGAGGCGCGGGGGAATGATTACAATACTGATCGTAGATGATGAAAAACTGGAGAGAAGGGGAATCCGTTTTCTGCTGAAAAGAGAAGGAGACTTCCAGATTTTAGAAGCGGCGAATGGAAAGGATGCACTTGGTATACTGGCTTCGAATCATGTAGATATTTTATTTTCGGATGTAAAGATGCCTTACATGAACGGACTGGAACTGACAAAAGCAGTAAGAGAAGATCATCCGGAGATGGAAATCGTGATTTTCAGCGGATATAATGATTTTTCCTATGCGAGAGAGGCTCTGCGATATGGGGTCGTGGATTATGTCCTAAAGCCGGTCGATCCGAACGAATTTCATAAGACCTTTCAACGAGTGATGGAAAATATCTCATCTAAGGAAGAGAAGCAAAAGCAGCAGAACAGAAAAGAAGATTATCTGAAGAAATACTTCTTCCTGAGATATCTATATTCGGGAAAAGAAGAGGATTTTGTTCAACTTGAGAAATTAACGGATGAAACAGAAGACGATGTTTCACAGTTTTCGCGCATGGTTCTTGTCAGTGCATCCAATGGTTTTTTTGAGACGGAGGAGGAACATTTTCTGACAAGTCTGAAGGAAGAGGTGCAGAGAGAATTTTATTATGTGAATCTGAATTCAAATGAGTCCATCTTTCTGTTCCCGGAGAAGTATACAGACTATCATGTGGTTGTAGAGAAAATGTATCGGTTCTTTGCGCATCAGTTTGACAGTGAATGTTATTTTGCGGTCAGTAAAGAAATTGAGGATAGAAAGAATCTGGCAGAGGAGTTTAAGGCCCTGGAAGGAATGCTGGAAGAGCAGTTCTACCAGCCACATCAGCATTTATTTTTTCACGGAGAAAAGCAGGAAGAGAAGAAAGCAGACCCGGCAGAAGATTCTGAAATCATGGAACAGATCACGAATGATATTCAATATAAAGATCTGCCCCATCTCCGTCAGGATTTTCAGAAATTGGAAGATAAATACCGTGCCAATAAGCAGTTTTCAGATATGTATGTAAAGTTTGTATTTTCCGGAATTTTAAAAGAATTGCTTGATCAGATGGATGAAATGGATGAGAAAATGCTTTCGAAGAGAGTGGATCGGTTATATCGTTGCAAAAACCTGAAGGATGTGATCGCTATAGTAGACGAAGCACTTCAGGAATATGAACACTGTATACAGGAACAGGAAGACGGATTCCGTTCAGAGATTACGAAAGTAAAAAGTTACATTTATCATCACTACCAGGAGAGGAATCTTGGAGCAGAGACGCTTTCAGCAATGGTATTTCTTTCTCCCGGATATTTGAGTGCTGTGTTCAAAGAAGAAACGGGAGTGACACTGAACCGCTTTATCCGTGAAGTGCGGATGGAAAAAGCGAAAGAACTTCTTGAGACAACGAATATGAAGATCTCCGGAATTGCAAAAGAAGTAGGATTTTCCAATAACTCATACTTCTGCAGAAGTTTCCGGGAATTTTTCGGAGACACACCGGAAGCATGCAGGAAAGGAACAGAGGCGGATGAAAAAACAAATACGGAAGCTGCTCCATCGATTTGAAAATCTGAAATTCCGTAAGAAACTGTCAGTTTTGATGTTGATTGCAGGATTGGTGCCGGTTGTATTCCTGGCTTTTTCTATGCAATATGGCATGACGAATCAGCTGAGAGAAAAGGAACAGTATAACCTGGAAAAAATACTGGAGCAGTCGGTGAACTCAATTGAGAACCAGTCACAGATTTATGAAAATCTGGTCGATTATTTATCCTATTCACAAAGTCTCAGGAATATTTTCGATACGGAAATGGAATCAGATTATGAGAAATATTTGAAATATGTGAAAGTAGCAGATCCGTTGCTTCAGATGCCAACCATCTATCACAAAGAGATTCGGAGTATTACGCTGTATTCTGACAATATAGAAGTGCCACATGGAGATACACTTCTTCCAATGTCAGAAGCGGAGAATCAACAGTGGTATTCCAGGCTGAATGAAGGAACGCTGATGCAGTGGAGCATTACTCGTGGGGGAAATAAATCAATCATTGCCAGTCGAAAATTCTACGATAATGATACGATCAAAGCAGTATTGGAGATGCGCCTGGATTATGAAAAAGTTCTTAGTCCATTCATGAGTCAGATTACAGATAATACAGGTGGCATGATTATGGACGATAATGGAAATGTTGTTTATGCGGATTGTTCTATGGATAAAAAATATCGTCCAAAGAATATTGAGAATCTTAAGGATATCAGTGATAAGTATTATATTTCACAGAGAACAATGAAAGATACCGGATGGAATTTCTATATCTATCGTCCGAAGGCGGTAAGTGAAAATGCAATCCATAAGCTTTTGCTTAAAAATATTCCGCTAATTTTAATCAGTGTTCTCCTTTTGAGTCTTTTAGGGTATGTTTTCTCCATCCGTATGGTGTCACAGTTGGAATTATTGACAGAGAATATGAACCAGATCAATATGGGACTTCGCAAGGTTACGGTGCAGAGTAAGTCCAAGGATGAGGTTGGTGTGTTGATTCGGTCGTTCCAGCGCATGATGGATCAGATGAACCATTTGATCTCAGAAGTATATGAGAGTAAGATCCAGCTTCAGAATAGTGAGATGAGAGCGCTGCAGGCACAGATCAATCCACATTTCCTTTACAATTCACTTTCTATCATCAACTGGAAAGCAATTGAAGCGGGGGAGGATGAAATCAGTTATGTGACATTGGCACTGTCTACTTATTATAGAACAAGCCTGAATCGTGGTGAAACAATGACTACGGTGGCAAAAGAAATTGATAATATCCGTGCATACCTCAAGATCCAGTTGGTTATGCATGATAACGAGTTCCGTGTGGTCGAACAGATTTCGGATGGTCTTAATGATTATATGATACCGAAGCTGATCCTGCAGCCGCTGGCAGAAAATGCAATCGATCACGGAATCGATGTGTCAGATAATGAGGATCCAACATTGTGGCTGACGATTCGTGAAGAAGATGAGCATATTTTCTTTGAAATCAGGGACAACGGAGCAGGAATGACGCAGGAAAAGGCAGATCAGATCCTGACCTATCAGTCGTCCGGTTATGGCGTGCGAAATGTCTGTGACAGAATCCATGTTCTTTACGGAGAGAAAGGTGAGATGAAGATAGAAAGTACTCCTGGAAAAGGAACGCGTGTCTTTATCCGGATTCCGAAGAAGACGGAGGCAAAGGTGCTATGAAAAACGATAGGAAAAAGCGAATTCTTTCAGCCCAGCTTGTATTAATTTTATTGATGATACTTTGGTGCGGAACTTGTTTTGAATCAAAAGAAAGTCAAAGACAGATGGAACAGTCAGATGCATCTCAAAGTGAGTCTGGTGCAGGCGAAGCAGCTGAAGGGAAAAGAAAACTGATGTATGAAGCAATGCATACGCCGCTTGGAAAATATCCTGAGACAGTCACGTATACACTTGGCAAGATTGCAGGAGCAAATAATTCGAATCTCCCGGTGGGAAATACGTACGAAAACAATGCGTATACGAGATATCTGAAGAAAGTGCTTAATATTCAAAATGCAGATGTCTTTGAATTGCAGGATGGCAATACGTATGAAGAGGCAGTCAATGTAGCGATTGAAGATCGAGATATTCCGGATGTGCTTGTCGTGAAAGGAAGAGATAACCTGCTCCGCCTGATCGAAGCAGGTATGATTGAAGACCTCACAGAAACTTATGAAGAGTGTACGACAGATACAATCAAAGAAATGTATGACAGTTATGGAGATTCTCTCTTACAATCTGCAACAGTTGATGGAAAGTTGTATGCATTTCCGAATACGGTGATCGATGACGGAGCTCCACTTCTCTGGTTGAGGAAAGACTGGATTGAGAAGTTGGGATTGAAGGAACCGGAAACGGTAGAAGAAGCGTTGGAGATAGTGCGTGCATTTGTAGAACAAGATGCAGCAGGAGACGGTCAGACGATTGGTCTTGCCTGTAGTACAGATGTGATTGCCGGGGCGGACCAGACTTATGGAGTGGATTCAGCGTTTATACATGCAGGTGCAATGCCATGTCACTGGATTCTGGATGAAAGTGGAGATGTAGTTTATGGGTCAGTAACGCAGGAAACAAAAGAAGCACTTTCAAAGCTTCGTAATCTATATGAGGATGGGATACTCGACCAGAGATTCTTGTTGAGAAAGACGGAAAACATAGATAATCTGTTAAAAACCGGACATTGCGGAGCAATCTACGGACGTTGGTGGGCTCCGAATAATCCGCTTAGTGCGGCATATAGTGTCGATTCAAATGCAGAGTGGAAACCGTATCTTTTAGACAAAGAACAAGTGAATGAGACACAGAAGATATCAGTTTTTGAATCGTATGACCAGTGGATGTATGTGGTGGTACGCAAAGGATATGAGCATCCGGAAATTGTAGCAAAGTATGTGAGTGCTATTTTTGATCAGTCCAGATATGCAAATGATGCTTCAGCAAGAGAGGTGAATGACTATTTTTCCATTAATGTAGATCCGACGGCCCGTCCGCTGAATATTAATGTGGATTATGAGGATGCACTTTATCGGACAACGGAACATATTCAGGCAGCGTTGGACAAAACGCTTGATGTGTCGGAATTGAGTGGACTAGAAAAATCTTATTATGATACATGTAAATCATTTTTGAATGGACAGTTGACAACGGCAAATGGCTGGGCAGCTTATGCATCAAGAATTGAGGCAGTGGGGGAACTGCAGAAAGCGGGAATACGAAGTGCACAGACACTGCCTTTGGAAAACGTAAATGCCGAAATCCCGCAGGAATTACAAGAACTGGAGAATGAAGCGTTTCTTCAGATTATCAGTGGGGAGAAACCAGTGGATTACTTTGATACTTTTGTGGTAGAATGGTATGCGAACGGCGGAAAAGAGCTGACCGAACAGATACAGAATGCCTATGAAAGTGGAAAGGACTAAAAAGAATGGATATTAATCAGAGACTGACAGAAGAACTGGATGTAAAACGCTGGCAGATCGATGCGGCAGTACAGCTGATCGATGAAGGCAATACGATTCCATTTATTTCAAGATATAGAAAAGAAGCAACCGGAGAACTGAATGACGAACAGTTGAGAAAGCTGTATGAACGTCTGGTATATTTAAGAAATCTGGAAGAGAAGAAAGAACAGGTAATCTCAAGTATCGAGGAGCAGGGAAAACTGACAGAAGAATTAAAGAAACAGATTCTGGCAGCGGAAACACTTGTGGCAGTAGAAGACCTGTATCGTCCGTATCGTCCGAAACGACGTACCCGTGCGACAATCGCGAAGGAAAAGGGACTTGAGCCATTGGCTGCACTGATCACATTGCAGAAGACAAAAGAGCCGCTTGAGAAGACAGCGGAAGCGTATATTTCCGAAGAAAAAGGTGTGGAAAGTGCAAAGGATGCAATCAGCGGAGCATGTGATATTATTGCAGAAAGCATTTCAGATGAGGCAGCTTACAGAACTTGGATCCGAGAGACGACAATGAGAAAAGGAAAGGTTACTTCTCAGGCGAAGGATCCGGAGGCAGAGTCTGTTTACGAGATGTATTATGAGTTTGAAGAAGCCGTTGCGAAGCTTGCAGGACATCGAATTCTTGCATTGAACCGTGGTGAGAAAGAGAAATTCCTGACAGTGAAGGTGGAAGCACCGGAAGAAGATATTTTAAGATATCTTGAGAGAAAGGTGATCCGTACAGAGAATCCTTATACAACACCGGTATTGAAAGAGACAATTGCAGACAGTTACAACCGTCTGATCGGACCGGCTATTGAGCGTGAGGTCAGAAACGAACTGACAGAGAAGGCAGAAGACGGGGCAATCGAAGTGTTTGGAAAGAACCTTCATCAGCTCCTGATGCAGCCGCCGATTGCAGGCAAGGTTGTGCTTGGCTGGGATCCGGCTTTCCGTACGGGATGTAAGCTGGCAGTTGTTGATGAGACAGGAAAGGTAATCGGAACAACCGTTATTTATCCGACTGCACCGACAACAGAGAAGAAGATCCAGGCAAGTAAGGATCTGCTTAAGAAGATTATTCCGAAGTATCACGTTTCTCTGATCTCTCTTGGAAATGGTACTGCTTCCCGTGAATCAGAACAGTTTATCGTAGAGCTTCTGAAAGAGATTCCGGAGAAGGTACAGTATGTGATCGTCAATGAGGCGGGAGCATCTGTCTATTCTGCAAGTAAGCTGGCAACAGAAGAATTCCCGAAATTTGATGTGGGACAGAGAAGCGCGGCATCAATCGCACGCCGTCTGCAGGATCCGCTTGCAGAGCTTGTAAAGATTGACCCGAAATCAATTGGTGTCGGTCAGTATCAGCATGATATGAACCAGAAGAAGCTTGGGGAGTCTTTAAACGGAGTTGTAGAGGATTGCGTAAATAAAGTTGGAGTAGATTTAAATACTGCTTCTGCACCGTTACTTTCTTACATCTCAGGAATCAGCAGTGCAATCGCAAAAAATATTGTGGCTTACAGAGAAGAAAACGGTCGTTTTACAGACAGAAAAGAACTGCTTAAAGTACCGAAACTTGGACCGAAAGCGTTCGAGCAGTGCGCAGGTTTTATGCGTATTTCCGAAGGTAAGAATCCACTTGATGCTACAGGTGTTCATCCGGAATCTTATGCTGCAGCAGAAAAGCTGTTGAAGAAGCAAGGATACGAAGCAGATGCTATCACAGCACATCAGCTGACAGGACTTGGTCTTACGATCGGTGATTATAAGAAGCTGGCAGAAGAACTTGGAATCGGTGAGATCACACTTCGTGATATCGTCAAAGAACTTGAGAAACCGGCTCGTGACCCACGTGATGAGATGCCAAAGCCAATCCTTCGCACAGATGTCCTTGAGATGAAAGATCTGAAGGAAGGTATGGTGCTGAAAGGTACTGTGAGAAATGTAATTGACTTCGGAGTATTTGTGGATATTGGAGTTCACCAGGACGGACTTGTACACATTTCCCAGATTACAGACAGATATATCAAACATCCGCTGGAAGCAGTAAGTGTTGGAGATGTTGTGGATGTGAAGGTGATGAGTGTGGATCTGAAGAAGAAGAGGATTCAGCTGACGATGAGAGGGATTTAATAATTTTGTATATTGTATTGTTAAAGTGAATATGCTATAATGCCGATAGGCAAAGAGAAGTGAGTAGTTCATGTGATTTGACTACAAGCGCGAAAACCCCAGAGCGGCAACTCTGGGGTTTTCTATTCCCAAAAACGGTGGGAATAAATCCGTAGGCTCGTTACCGACTATTGTCTATAAAAAGAGAAACATCCAAACAGAAACCGATGGAGGTTAGTTTGGATGTTTCTTTCAGTGAACAATTCAATTATCTTATCTTCTGTGTAGCACCGTAAAGTTTTGGTCCTACGATTGCAGCAATGATAATTTTTGCTGCATCTCCTGCGAGGTATGGGATAACACCCATCATAAGACCTTCTTTGAAGGAGAGGCTTAAAAGTTTTGCAAGCCAGACCGTTCCGAATGCATAACATACAGCCATTCCGATGATCATTCCGATGATTGTAGGAACGAGCTTACGGTCAAAGTGATCGAGTGCAAATCCCATGATCAGTGCGAGGAAGATGAATCCGATCAGATATCCACCGGTTGGTCCTGCGAGAACCTGGAGACCTCCACGGAAAGAGGAGAAGACCGGGACACCAATTGCTCCGAGCAGGAGGTAGATGATGAAGCTGATTGTTCCGTTTTTCATTCCGAGAACAAAGATTGCAAGGAAGATTGCAAAGTTTGTAAGGGAAATCGGAACAGGGCTGAATGGCAGCGGGATGGAAAGTGGTCCGAGGACGCAGGTTACTGCAGTCATCAGGGCGATGAGTACCATCTGTTTTGTTCTTATTTTCTGGTTGTCTACGGCAACTGTGCCGGAAGTTTCATTCTGTGACATTTCAATTTACTCCTTTAGATCTTAATACTTATCGCTGTTTCAAGCGAGCTTTAACATCGTTGTCTGAAATATGACAACGATTGAGTTCTTCGTTAGTATAATTCATGAAAAGCTGATTGTCAACTATAAAATACGGAAAGGTTAACAATTAAAAACTTATTAATTTTGCAGACATGTGATAGGCAAAATGGAAAGAATAAGGTAGAATAGATAAAGTCAGGAAAATTGCCAGAAGAGAAAGGAATTGCATGTTTGGATATGTAACGGTCTGTGAACCGGAATTAAAAGTAAAAGATCTGAAGAAATACAGGGCATATTATTGTGGACTTTGCCGGACATTGAAAGAAGATTATGGATTTATGGGGCAGATGACATTGACGTATGATATGACATTTGCAGTTATTCTGTTATCCTCTTTATATGAGACAATTGCGAAACATGAGGAACACCGCTGTAAGGTTCATCCAGTGAAGCGGCAACATATGTTGTGGAATGAAATTACATCTTATGCGGCGGCGATGAATGTGCTGCTTGCATATTATCATATGGAAGATGACTGGCAGGATGATCATAAAGTGTCAAGTCTGATGACGAAGAGCCTGATTCAGGGAAAAGCGAAGAAAATCATAGAGAAATATCCGCGGCAGAGTGAGAGCATTCGGAAATCTCTGGAAGAACTTGGAGAATGTGAACATGAGAACAGCATGGATATTGACCGGGCTGCAGGATGTTTTGGCAGATTAATGGCGGAGCTTTTTGTCTGGAAGGAGGATATCTGGGAGAAGACGCTCAGAAAGATGGGATTCTATCTCGGAAAATTCATTTATCTGATGGATGCCTATGAGGATCTGCCGGAAGATAGAAAGAAGAATCGCTACAATCCATTGAAAGAACTGGCAAAGCGGCCGGATTATGAGGTGCAGATGGAACAGATTCTTCGGATGATGATAGCGGAGAGCACAGTCCGTTTTGAACAACTGCCATGTCTGGTTGACGTAGACATTTTAAGAAATATACTATATGATGGAGTCTGGAATCATTACAATAAGATTCAGATGAAGAAAAGAGAGGAAAAGAATGATGACAAAAAATCCATATGATGTGCTTGGTGTGTCACCGAATGCGTCGGATGATGAGATAAAGAGAGTGTATCGGGATCTGACAAGAAAATATCACCCGGATGCAAATGTAAACAATCCCTTAGCCGATCTTGCAGAAGAGAAGTTTAAGGAAGTACAGGAAGCGTATGATATTATCATGAGAGAACGTGCGAACGGAGGAAATTCGTACGGGAATAATTATGGATATGGTTCTTCTGAAAGTTATTCTTATGGAAATCAGTCTTATGGAAATCAGAACAGCTCTTATGGCTATGGAACGATGGATCCCAAACTGCAGGCAGCTGCGAACTATATTAACAGCAGACGTTATAGAGAAGCAATCAATACATTGGATCAGGTTCAGCAGAGAAGTGCGATGTGGTATTATCTGAGCGGCTGTGCGAATGCAGGAATCGGAAATCAGATTCTGGCAAGGGATCACGCGGCACAGGCAGTAAATATGGAACCAAATAACATGCAGTTCCGTCAGCTGTTGAATCAGCTCGACTTTAACAGCAGAAGATATCAGAACAGTCCGTATGGTGGAGGCTATGCACCGGGAGGACAGAATTCCTGCGGTACAGGAAATATGTGTTGCGACTTATGGCTTGCGGATACATTGTGTGAATGTATGGGAGGCGATCTCTGCTCATGCATGTAAAAGCAAAACAAATGGCATTTGGAGGTTTGATCCTTGCGGTGACTGTCGTGTGTATGGCACTTGGAAGCGTGATCGAGACGAATACATTGTTTTTGTTGGCAGCAGCGGCATTTTTTGTAGGAATTGTTATTCGTGAGTTCGGCCTTCGTACAGGGGCAGCCTTTTATCTGGCAGCAATTTTATTAGGATTCCTGGTTACGCCGAACAAATTTTATGTAATTACATTTGCTGCAATGGGATTCTATATTCTTGGAATTGAAGCAGTCTGGATATTTCTTGCGAAAAGACCACAGATGGGACATAGGATGGGGATTTACTGGCTTGTGAAATATGTGATCTTTAATCTGGTGTATCTCCCGTGTCTTTTCGGATTCCGCTCGATGCTGTTTCAGAAAGCAGTGTCAGATCAATTGCTTTTGGCAGCTGTATTGGTTGGGCAGATAGCAATATTGGTTTATGATAAAGCTTATCAGTATGTTCAGGGAACTGTATGGGAAAAATGGAGAAAACGTATTCTGTAAAGAATGTATGAGAAAATCTTGTCGAGATGACAGGATTTTTCTTTATATAAAAGGAATGAGCCACATCGCTGTGACTCAAGGGGGAAAAAGTTTATGAAAAAGTGTTCTTTTTAAGAACAATTATAGTATAGAGGTATTTTGTGAAAAAAGTGTGATGAACTTTTGAACCTAAAATGAACATTATTGAAAAAAATTATTAAGAACATGATTAACCTAGTAGAAAAATGGGAATATCGACATATTAATTGAAAGTGCTATAGGTGATATCGATTTCAGCATAAAAATGATATTAAATTTCAATAAAAGGGGTTGCATTTTTATTAAGAGCACGCTATAGTAGTAAGAGTAAAAGGAATTTAATCTTCGGGGTAGGGTGCAAGTCCCAACCGGCGGTATAGTCCGCGACCCGCATATGATGCGGCTGAACTGGTGACTCGTCTGTGATGGCATTACAGAATGGGAATTCCGGTACCGACAGTAAAGTCTGGATGAGAGAAGAAGTTCATGCCCGCAGGATCAGAAAAGAGATATCAGGATAGGATGCCTGACTATTTGAGAATCTTGCGAGAATGCCATTAAGAGCAGAAAACATGAATCCCGGAAGGTAATAAACCTTCCGGGTTTTTTCTTGTGAAGATTACCTTTTTCAAAAAGAAAAAGTGCTGTTTTGGGTAAAGATAGCGGATAGAAAAAGGAGAGTAACACTATGAGTACAGAGACAAAGACACTAACAAACGCAGATGCGAAGATTCAGCCGAAGCTGGGGGTAAAGGCATTAGTTCAGATCGGAATGCTTTCAGCAATCGCAATTATTCTGATGATGTTCGAGATTCCACTTCCGTTTGCACCGACATTTTATAAGATTGATTTAAGTGAAGTTCCGGTTTTGGTAGGATGCTTTGCGATGGGACCTATGGCAGGTGTTCTGGTAGAGCTTGTTAAGATCTTACTAAACCTTGTTATGACAGGAACATCAACAGCAGGTGTTGGAGAGATTGCAAACTTTATTATCGGATGTTCTTTCTGTGTACCGGCAGGTCTGATCTATAGAAAAAACAGAACAAGAAAAAGCGCTCTGATCGGAATGGCAACAGGAACACTTCTGATGATCGTGATCGGATGCTTCGTGAATGGATTCGTACTTCTTCCGACTTATGCAAAAGCATTCGGAATGCCGATTGATGCACTGGTTGGTATGGGAACAGCAGTTAACTCACATATCACAAGCCTTTCTACATTTGTTATGTTTGCAGTAGCACCGTTCAACCTTGTGAAGGGAATTGTTGTATCACTTGTTGTATTTCTGATCTACAAGAAGATCAGCCCGATCTTCAGAATCAGATAATAGACGAAGAGAAAAGTTTGAGATAAAAGAATATAAGTAGCCCTGGAACAGATTGGTTTTAAATCCTGTTCCAGGGTATTTTTTTGTTTGGATTTATTTATCCAGACCAGTAGAATGTATAACATACAAAACAGATAGGAATTGCATAGAAAAGAAAAGTGTGCTATGATGTGAAAAACAAATGACAAAAAAATAGTTTCACACAAAGAAAGGACCGGGAAGATATGACCAGAGAAGAAGCATGGAACTTATTAACAGAATACAATAAAGATGCATTTCATTTGGAACACGCGCAGATCGTTGAGAATACCATGCGTTATTTCGCGAGAGAACTGGGCTATGGCGAGGAAGAAGAATTCTGGGGAATCGTCGGACTTCTGCATGATCTTGATTTCGAGCAATTTCCAGAAGAACATTGTATAAAATCACAGGAAATTATGAGAGAGCGCGGGATTGACGAGAAGATCATTCGCGCAACAGCAAGTCACGGATATGCGATTACCGTAGATATAAAACCAGAGCATGAGATGGAGAAGGTACTTTATGCAGTAGATGAGCTGACCGGGTTGATCGGAGCGGTTGTATTGATGCGCCCGTCCAAAAGCGTTCAGGATCTGCAGTTAAAGTCAGTGAAGAAAAAGTATAAGAGCAAGGGATTTGCCGCCGGCTGCTCCAGAGAAGTGATCGAAAGAGGGGCAGAGATGCTTGGATGGACACTGGATGAACTGATCCAGAGGACAATTGATGCATTGAAAACATTTCAGGAATAACGAATATTGAGGATTATGCGATGGTGTAGAAGAGGGAAGCTGCAAGTGAAAGCAGCTTCCCTCTTAACAATTCTCCTTATACCAAGTTCCCCATTCTTTCATGGCATCCAAAATAGGGCGCATAGTTTCACCAAGATCACTTAAAGCATATTCTACATGAGGAGGGACTTCGGGAAATACGGTTCGGGTGATGAGTCCATCCTCTTCCATGGATCTTAAGGAATCGGTTAATACTTTCTGGCTGATTCCATCAAGATTTTTTTTCAATTCATTGAATCTCCAGGGTCTTGTAAGAAGATTTCTTAAAATCAGTAATTTCCATTTACTTCCGATTAATCCAACAGTAATAGCTACAGGACATTCCGGTAATTCTTCTTTTGTTAACATATGATCGCCTCCTAATATAACATCCTTTTTTATTGTTATATTTAATTTTAATGTAACAGACAAAAAGAAGCAATAGGTTACAAAAAAGTAACTAGGGTGTTACTGTTCACTCCCGTGTCAATCACTACGCTGATTGGCACGGAGGATGCATGTTTTATCTTGAACGGCATCTCGCCCATCGCCAAAGGCGATTTTAAATGGCGAGATGCGTTGCTGGTCACAGGTACTGTGAACAGTAACACCAGGGTTACCTTTTTATATCTATGTAATAAAAAAGTGTGTACTTTTGTCAGTTAAGAACTCTTGATATTATAATCTTGCAACAAAGATAACAACAAACAAAAATATCAGGAGGTAACAAAATGTCATTATCAAATCTTTTTGGATGGAAAAAGAAAGCAGAAACAGAAACTAGTGCAGCATGCGGAACAGCGTGTGGAGCAGCAGGTAAACCGGAAGAGAAATCGGCAGCATGCGGAACAGCGTGTGGAGCAGCAGGTAAACCGGAAGAGAAACCGGCAGCATACGGAACGGCGTGTGGAGCAGCAGACAAGCCAGAAGAGAAACCGGCAGCATGCGGAACAGCGTGTGGAGCAGCAGACAAGCCAGAAGAAAAACCAGCAGCATGCGGAACAGCATGTGGAGCATCTGACAAGTAAAATAAGTTAAGGAAGGAGTTGGATAGGATGAGTCAGTATTTTTCTTTTCAGTGGCATATTACAGATGAGTGTGATCAGCGTTGCAAGCATTGTTATATATTTTCAGGTGAAGGCTGCAAAGAGCTTAAGAGTATGACTTGGAAGCAGATGAAAGAAGTGGTAGAAAACTGTGAAGATTTCTGTAAAGTGTATAACAGAATCCCATATTTTTATATTACTGGCGGTGATCCTATCCTTCATCCGGATTTCTGGAAACTGATGGTGTTGTTAAAATCAAAAAACATACCATTTACATTGATGGGAAATCCATTTCATTTGAACGATGAAATTTGTAGAATGCTAAAGGTGTGTGGTTGCGATAAATACCAGATGTCTTTGGATGGAATGCGAGAAACGCATGACTGGTTCAGAAAGCCGGGAAGTTTTGACCTGACGATTGAGAAAATCGGATGTCTGAACAGAGCAGGAATAAAAAGTGTAATTATGAGTACGGTATCCAAAACAAATATGGAAGAGATACCGGATATTATTGATGAAGTTGTAAAAGCGAAAGTAAAGGTCTTTGCATTTTCGCGCTATGTGCCTACAGGTGGTGAAGTTGACACAAGCATGACACCGGAAGAATACAGAAAACTTCTGGAAGTCTGTGATGCAAAGTATAAGGCATATGAAAAGGCAGGATGTGAGACCTATTTTAATAAAAAGGATCATTTGTGGACGCTGTATGAATATGAAACAGGAGAGTTTAAGCTTCCTGAGAGTGCAGAGGCAGGAATGATCTATGGTGGCTGTAACTGTGGAAACTGTCATATTACCATATCTTCGAATGGAGATATTATGGCATGCAGAAGGGTGACAGACAGTAAAGTAGCCAATATTTTTGAAGACCGACTGGCAGACGTCTGGATCTGTCAGATGGAAAAATACAGAGATTACGATAAATTTGTAAAATGCAGCAAATGTGAACTTAAGGCATGGTGCCGTGGATGTCCGGCAGTTGCCAATGGAACAAGCGGTAACTTTTATGGGGCAGATTCACAGTGCTGGAAGACAAGAAATGAGATTACCGGAGAGATATTGGAGGAGCGATAAAATGGATTTACAAACATGCTTAAAGAAGATGCAACTGGTGGGAGTGCTTGCGTTTGCAACAGTGGACAGTGAAGGAGCACCACAGATACGAAATATCAGTGCCATTCATTACGAACCGAATGCACTCTATTTCTTTACCGCCAGAGGTAAAAATTTTTGCAAAGAATTAATGGAAGATGGCAGGGTTCAGATTCTTGCCTATACGAAATACAAAGAAATGATCCGTTTGTCAGGAAAGGTTTATGCAGTAGCAGAGAATGAACAGAAAAAATGGATGGATATCATTTTTGAAGAACAGCCGTACCTTGCGAATGTATATCCGGGAGATACGCGAGAAATCGGAATTATTTTCTGTATTGATCAGGCGGAAGTGGAGTATTTTAATCTTGGCGTAAATCCAATCTTTCGGGAGACATATATTCTGGGGAATGTTAATATAAAAGAAAAAGGATATTACATAACGGAATCCTGCATTGGCTGTGGCACATGTATGAAACATTGTCCACAGAAATGTATTGAGAAGGGAACACCTTTTGTCATCCGACAGGAGCACTGTCTTCATTGTGGAAACTGTTATGAAAACTGTCCGGTGAAAGCGGTGATCAGGAAATGAATCAGAATGACAGAAGAAGATATTTAATCGAAGAATTATTGAAAGAGCGACCGGAATATGAAAACATGCAGATTCCATCAGATGCAGGTGAGCAGAAAATGCTGCTCCGATCGCTTATGAATATAAGAATGCCGGAGGAAATTGATCCTGCATTTTTGCAGATTCAGGATGCGTACCTTTCAGAAGAAAATGAGAAGAAAGGGATTGTCACATTGGCAGATATCAGGGAGATGCAGCCTGATCTGTATATCTGGAAGGGTGATATTACAAGACTTAAAGTGGGAGCAATCGTAAATGCAGCCAACAGCGGCATGACAGGTTGCTATCAGCCTTGCCATAATTGTATTGATAATTGTATTCATACCTATGCAGGAATTCAGCTTCGAAACTATTGCAATCATATGATGATAAAACAGAGACAGGAAGAACCGACAGGGCAGGCAAAGATTACTCCAGCGTTTAATCTGCCGTGTGAGCATGTGATTCATACAGTTGGACCAATTGTGCAGGGAAGGCTGACAAAGAAACACGAACGTTTGCTGATATCCTGTTATGAATCATGCCTTAGGATTGCTGATGAGAATGAGGTGACTAGTATTGCTTTTTGTTGTATTTCGACAGGTGTGTTTATGTTCCCAAATAAAAGAGCTGCTGAGCTTGCAGTACAGACAGTAAAGCAATATAAAGAAAAGACAAAATCAAAGATAAAGGTGATATTTAATGTTTTTAAAGAGGAAGATGAACGACTCTACAAACAGTTACTCGGATAAGATATTACAGATAAAAGAAAAAATCAGACAGGCAGATGCAGTTATAGTTGGGGCAGGGGCAGGGCTTTCTACAGCGGCAGGGTTTGTATATACCGGAGATAGATTTACATACTATTTTTCGGATTTTGAGAAAAAGTATGGGTTTTCAGATATGTATTCAGGTGGGTTCTATCCCTATGCGACTTTAGAGGAACACTGGGCATATTGGAGCAGGTATATCTATATCAATCGATATATGGATGCGCCAAAACCGGTATATCAGAACCTGTATGAGCTGGTAAAAGAAAAAGATTATTTTGTTCTGACAACAAATGTGGATCATTGTTTCCAGAAGGCCGGTTTTGATAAAAACAGAATCTTTTATACACAGGGAGATTATGGTCTGTTTCAATGTAGTGAGCCTTGTCATAAGGAAACTTATGACAATGAAGAAACAATTAAAAAAATGGTGCTGAGTCAGGGATTTCAGATAAAAGATGGAGAACTGCAAAAACCGAAAGATGGAGAAGTTAAGCGTATGGTTCCGTCTGGTATGATTCCATATTGTCCACGTTGCGGTAAGCCGATGAGTATGAATCTCAGATCGGATCAGACATTTGTTGAAGATGAAGGATGGCACCAGGCAGCAGAACGGTACGAGAAATTTATACAGGATCACAAAAAGCAGAAAATGGTGTTCCTGGAGCTTGGTGTAGGATATAATACTCCTGGTATTATAAAATATCCGTTTTGGCAGATGACAAACAAATTTCAACATGCATTTTATGTGTGTCTGAATCAGGGTGAAGCATATGCACCTGCAGAAATAACGAGAAAGTCTGTTTGTATGAATGAAGATATTGGAGAGATTCTGAAAGAACTGTAGACTTGTGATAAAGAGCGGTTGTGAACGGAGTGAACAGTGACAAAAGAGGGTATGATAAAATGATAATACAAACAGGAATGAGAACAGATATACCTGCATTTTATTCGAAATGGTTTTTGAATCGGATAAAAGATGGATATGTATGCGTGAGGAATCCCTATAATCCAAAACAGGTGACGAAATACAGCCTTTCACCAGAAGTTGTGGATCTGATCGCATTCTGCACGAAGAACCCTCTTCCAATGCTGCCGTTTCTTGATAAGTTAAAACCGTATGGTCAATACTGGTTTGTAACAATTACGCCTTACGGACGAGATGTTGAGCCAAACGTTCCGGATAAAGAAACTGTGATGGAAGGTTTAAAAAAATTGTCGGATGTCGTGGGCGTAGACAGTATTGGATGGAGATATGATCCGATTTTTATAGATAAAAAACATTCTGTGGAGTGGCATATATCTGAATTTGAAAAAATGGCTGAAAATCTTGCCGGATACACAAAGACATGTGTAATCAGCTTTATAGATATTTATAAAAAGGTGGAACGCAATTTTCCAGAAGCAAAATCAGTACGGGCAGAAGACCGGGCTATGATAGGAAAAGCATTTGTAAAAATAGCATCAAAGTATGGAATGGTTCTGAGGCCTTGTGCAGAAGGAGAAGAGCTTGCCCAATATGGTGCAGATTGCTCCGGGTGTATGACTGTTCATACATTTGAGACAGCTCTCCATAGCAGACTGGAAGTTCCAAAGAGAAAGAAAAATCAGAGAAATGGGGAATGTGCGTGCCTTTTGGGGACAGATATAGGTGCCTATGATACTTGCGGACATTTGTGTAAATACTGTTATGCGAATGTAAATCCTGTTTTGGTCAAAGAAAATATGAGAAAGCATAATCCTGCATCTCCTTTTCTAATTGGTGGACATATGCCGGGTGATATTGTTCGTGAGGCAAAGCAGGAAAGCTGGATTGACAGACAGATTCGATTGGAGTTTTAGAATAAAATTGCATAATAACGGTAATAGAGAAAAGATAATTAGAACATAACAATTGATTTTCAAGTAGCACAACTATATTAGAAAAATGACCGAAAGGAGAACGTCAGAACGGAAAAAGAGTTCTGATGTTCTCCCTTGATTTTATTTAGAAATCTGTAGAGTTTCAGCAGATATTTAATGTAAGTTTTTGTGTGTCTAATCCTTTTCCGGAAACTTTTACAGTGACAGTACCTGGTTCATATCCAGCCCGGATAACGGCTAAGGATTTTCCGTAGAATGTCTTGAAAGTATCACTGCAGAAGCTTTTTTCAATATTCGGTCTTGCAGAGCCATAGCCCTGAAGGGTTGCAGGACCGGAGATTTCTATCTTCAGATTCTGGTCGACAGAAGATTTTGTGATTCCGTTTTCCCCGATAAGATCGATATTAAGGAAGCAGAGATCCTGACCATTTGCGCAGAGACTGGTTGCCTCAGGAGTAAGCTTTATCAAAGTTTTTCCAGTGGCAGAGATCAGTGAGGTGCGGCCTGTTTCTTTTCCGGAGGAGTCATAAGTAACGGCTTCAATTTTTCCGGCTTCATATGGGATTTTTTTGAATTTTGCAATATCTTTTTTTGTTTTCTTTTTACCGGCACTTTTTCCATTGACAAACAGTTCTACTTTGGCTGCATCGGAGTAGACTGTTACAGATGCCTTTTTACCTTCACAGCCTTCCCAGGACCAGCTTTCTACCGCATCTGTGATACGCCACATAGAAAGAGACTGGAAGTAGTCTGCACGTGTATAAGGATCAACGCCAATTGTTGGAGTTTTCTGTAATCCCCAGATGATTTTACTCCATCCGACTTCCGGGCGTTTCTTTCCACAGATATCAATGATACCGGCACCACCGGAAATAATGAGACCTGGATCAGCAGGTTGCTTTGTTTTCTTATCTTTATACTGGATGGTACCGATTCCTGACTCGCCAAGATAATCATATCCAGTCCACATAAAGTCGCCGGTCATAGTGGAAATGGATTTTACAAGCTGCCAGTTATCGTAAAGAGTCTGTGGAAGGGTTTCGGAACCGGTTGTTGCCTGTTCAGGATGATTTTTTGCATCAATTTTATAGCGGCTGGACGCGTAATTATATCCGGGAATATCAAAAATATCGGACATGATTTCAGCAATGGCAGTCGCCTTTTTGGTTTTGGCAGCTTTATTGATGAGTCCGCCCATTTTGTTCATCATGATATTGAAAAATTCAGAGGTTGGAGCATCATCCATTCCTCCGGTACCACTGTTTTTGACGTTGCCGTCTTCGTCTGTGCCATAAATACTTTTTTTACTTTTAGCCATTGTTGCGAGCATCAGGTTGATCCCGGCTGTGACAGGGCGTGTGTGATCCTGTGTATGGCAGAATTCAGTCATGATACGGGCTTGTTCCTGTCCGGTTGCAAGGCCAAGTTCTGTAATCTCGTTTCCAATAGAGTACATCACAACAGAAGGATGGTTATAGTCTTTTGAAATCATGGCAGCAATGTCATCTTTCCACCATTTGGAAAACTTTTCACCGGCGTAATCGTAAGGATTTTTTTTGATCAGCCACATATCAAAAGCTTCGTCAATAACGTACATACCAAGTTTATCACATGCATCCAACATTGCCTTTGAAATAGGGTTGTGTGAAGAACGGATGGCATTAAATCCGGCTTCTTTTAAAATGCGTACTCGCCGAAATTCGGCATCATGGAAGCCACAGGCGCCGAGTACTCCATTATCATGATGGATGCAGGCACCCCGGAAAAGGACGGGATTGTTGTTTACAAGGAATCCATCTTTTCCCCAGGAAAGGGTACGGATTCCGAAAGAGCTTTTTGCAGTATCAATGACAGTTCCGCCTTGCAGAAGAGTAGCCTGACAGGTATATAAATAAGGATCTTCGGAAGACCAGAGGTGTGCATCTGGGATGGTAATTGTGACATCTGTGCCTTCGGCAGATGCAATTTTGCCACTGTCACTGAAAATTTCCAGTACAATTTTTTCATTAGGCTGCATAACCGCATCAGCAAAAATGTGGATTGTATTAAGATCAACAATCTGCACTTTCAACCCTTCTGGGCGAATATAAGAACTTTCGGAACGGTAAAGGTGCACTTCGCGGTAGATACCGGATCCGGAGTACCATCGGCTGTTCGGGACATCTGCGTTGTCTGCAACGACTTTCAGTTCATTTGTTCCGGCAATGACTTTTCCAGTGATGTCAACAAAAAAGTTTGTGTATCCGTAAGGACGTTCGGCAACCTGTCTACCGTTTAAGAATACGATTGCGTTTTGATAGACAGCCTCAAATTCTAAGATCAGAGTCTGTCTGGTTTCATCTTCCGAAAGATTGAAAATTTTAGTGTAAATATATTTGCCACCGGCGAAATAGGCGCTTGCACTTGCAGTTTTATTCTCTTTTGAGCGCTCTTCACGGATCATGGCGTCATCTGGAAGATTGACATGAAGTATTTCGGTGGAGCCGTCTTTCTGCACGGTCCAGTCACGGTTGAAATCTGTTTTTTGCATAAGTTTTCCTCCCCTTTTACTATTGAACAGAACAATTCGGTTATACTAGTGAGTGGTAAAAAAATTTTGACACCCATATCATTTCATATTATTATAAATAATATGAAATGGAGTATAAATGGCATATATGAGGGGATTGAATCCTATATGTATCAGATTCAATTATTAAGAGCTATTCGTGCTAAACAGGAATGATAACTATAAAAAGACGAAAACTGATTTTTATCAGAAAGAGGAATAAACGATGTATTTTCAATCTACGCGTCTTATGATGCATCAGGATTTAATTAAAGAAATGAAGGCGTATGAAAAAGGTTTTGGAGAAAATCATTTTACAGAAGACAGTCTTTCTTTTATTTTAGATTCCTATTATCCGGAAAAAGAAGAAGGAAGAGAGGTGCTTACATTTATAGGACCGAAGGATGTAGGATATTTTTGCATGGACAAGAAGGAATCGGACAAAATTCTTGAAGGAAAAAGTATGCACAGACATAATTTCTATGAGTTGATGTATGTTGCGGATGGAAGGTTATATCAGAATATTGAGAATACCATACATCTTTATCCGAAAGGAAGTTGCTGTCTGATGAATATGAATATTCGCCATCTGGAGGAATTCGATGAGTATTGCAGAGTGATTTTCCTGGAGTTTACACAAGAATATATTTTGAATTTACTACAATTTCCAAGTGTTTTTACCGGGAAACTCACACCGGAATATGAAATGGTAAGGAAGTTCTTTTTACATGAACTGGATAAAGAAGAGGCATCACAACGGGCTTATATCGATTTTATTCCGATGAAAGAGACAAAAGTAGTGCATGATTGTTTTGACAAAATTGCACTAGGCCTGCAGGAGAGAACGCCAAAATCAAATTTTCAGATTGCAGGAGCAATGATTGAAATGTTATCTGCATTGTTTGATAAAGAAGCCTATACGAATACGCCGGTTGCTTTTGGAAATACATCTGAAAGGGAACTGTTTGATCAGATAAGCAGTTACATTCGAGAAAAAGATGGACAGGTACGTAGAAAGGATTTGGAGAAAAAGTTCAGTTATTCAGGGGATTATCTTTATAAAACGGTTGAAAAATATACAGGGTTGTCTCTGTATGAATATAGTACGAAATTTACAATGGAAAAGGCGGGGGAACTTCTTTTGGATTCTGACCTTACAGTGGCGGAAATTATGGAACGGATTGGATTTAGCAATAGGACACAATTTTACAGACTTTTTCAAAAAAATTATGGAATGACTCCGAGAGAATATAGAAAATCGCAGTTTCACTAAATGGAAAGCAAGAACAGCAAATGTATTTGCACGTGTCGAACCTGAAGTAAAAGAACAGGCAGAGTGTATTCAGCAGATGAAGTTGAAGCAGAAATGAAACGGGAATAGTATACGTAGTGCGAATTATGTATGGTGGACGTAATGTTCATAAACAGTTAAGTCAAACAGAAGACGTATAAAAGCACTTCTTAGGAGTTAATCTGAGAAGTGCTTTTTGTGGATATTTATCTTCGTACCTTCATCGCACTAAGTGCAGCACCGATCGCACCGGCGTAACGGGCATCCGGGCAGGAAAAAACATCTTTTCCAAGTTCTTTTGATAAAGCCTCACGGATGTAATCACATTCACACAGACCTCCGGTCAGGCAGAATGTGAACATTTCACCATTCATCCGGCTGACCTGGGCGGCAACTTTACGAATGGTGGAATTTACTACTGCATAAGCAATATTTTCTTTTGGCTCGCCTTTACCGATCAGTCCGATGACCTCAGATTCTGCGAATACAGTACACATAGAGCTGATCGTTGTGTCAGAACCCAGGCGTGCCAGATCAAACATTTCATTTGGGCGAAGGGAAAGTGTGTTGGCCATCACTTCAAGAAAACGTCCGGTTCCGGCGGCACATTTATCATTCATGATAAAATCTTTTACGAATCCCTGTTCAATCTGGATGATCTTCGTATCCTGGCCACCGATGTCAATTACGGTCAGGTCAGGATGCTGAAATAAATGTACGGCACCAAGTGCATGACAGGTGATCTCTGTAACAGTCTTATCGGCATAAGGAACAGAGATACGTCCGTAACCGGTTGCTACACAGTGGGAAGATTCATTAGAAAGATTGATTCCGGCAAACTCCAGTTTTTGACGGATTTCCTCGGCTGTATCTACGCTGCTCCATCCGGTTGGCTGAACGAATTCCAGGATAAGTTCTTTCTTTTCGTTCAAAACAACTGTCTTCGCACAGGTTGAACCGATGTCAATTCCAATATAGTTCATAATAAAAGCTCCTTTATAAAAACAGTCGGCTCTCACACGAGAACAGCCGATTGTTCAGAGCCAACCTCCAAAATGCTACGCATTTCGTCGGTGTGGCGTATCCGCCAAATAAAATTTCAAAAACATTCTTAAAAATGCAAGCATTTTATAGCTGTTTTTTGAAATTTTGCTTGGCTCTGAACAGTTACCAGATTATAACATTTCGATAAAGGCTGCAATACGTGTATTCAGCTGTCCGACATCAGTCTGGGAATAATCTGTCTCAACATTCATGTATGGAATTCCTTTTTCCTCGTTTACAAAGCGGCGGATGGAAAGAGTCTCTACGTTATATGTGTGGCATGCCTGAAGAGTCATCTCAAGGACTCCGTCTACTTTGTACTCGTCGATCAGTCTTCCGAGAAGTTCCAGACGGTTCGGGTTTGGAGTCATAACAGAACATCCGATTGAGAGATAACGCTCTGCGATTGCCTGGTAAATGTCTTCAGCATCTTCGTCGATGAGACGATCGATGGATTTTGCACCGGAGCAGTTTTCAAATGTAACAACGATTCCACCGTTATTCTCAACAGCGTCGATAATCTTCTCTGTTGCACCGCCGATCGGACATCCTGTGATTAGAATTCTAGGTTTCTTATCTTCACGTTTTCCTTCCGCATATTCTTTCTCGATCTTGGCTGTCAGTGCGTCAACTTCGTCGGCAATCAGTGTACGGTCGAGCTTGAATCCACTTCCATACAGAACGCGGAAAAGGTCATGCCCTTTGATCGGAGCAGGATCATGTCTCATAACTCCGTAAAGATTCTTCAAGGATGTGCGGACTTTATTTTCAAGCTTAACTGCTTCACGAACCTGCTCTTCAGTGATCGTTACCTCGAATTTTTCTTCAAGATATTCTTTGAAGCGGAGAATCTCAGCTTTCCAGAGATCAAGAACTTCAGCCCGCTGGGACTGTGGCAGTTCCATGATGAAGACATCTTTGAATTCACCCATATATTCATACATTTTCTTCTTTCCGTCACAGGTTGTCTCTCCGACAACAACGTCTGAGAAGTAGAAGAAAGGACATTTGTCTGTCTTTGCAAATCCATAACTGGATTTGATCAGTGGACATAAGTTACGTGGCAGATCCTTCTCAGCAGCAGGGATCGTCTCATCAGATGTAGAGCAGAGGCTGACTGTTGCTGCGCCCATTGCCATGGCAATCTCCTTTGGAAAATAAGTACAGTAGGATCCAATCACAGGGATTCCTTTGTCTTTCAACTGTTTTACAGCGAGAAATGATTTCTGACGCTGTTCTGCAAATTCTTCAAATACTTCCGGTAAATCTTTAATAATTTCCATAATCGTTCTCCTTATTGTTGGTTTTGTGGATGGCTGTTGTAGAGAGATTATTTTATTAAACGTATGTTTTCCAAAAAATAAACGATGGGAATAATACACTCATAACCAAAGTCTTTATAGATAAATTTTATCGTTTTTGAATGAAGTTTTCCAATAGATAATGTATATATGAAGAAAGAACTTATAGATAAAACCTATAAGGTGGAGATTAGAAAATTGGAACTGGATGAACTGTAAAATTCTGTTCTTTGTTCTGCCAGAAAAGTATGATAAAATGAAAAGAAGTAGAAACAATCTGTTTCATCAGTCAGGTAGAAGTGATAGATCAGCGAAAGGAAATAGAGCATATGAAAACAATAGGGATTGGAATTCAGGATTTTGCAAAAATAGCTGATAAAAATATGTTTTATATAGATAAGACAGCTTTTCTAAAGGAATGGTGGGAGAATCAGGATAGTGTTACATTAATCACCCGCCCAAGAAGATTCGGAAAAACACTGCTTATGAGCATGACGGACTATTTCTTCTCAGTCAATCATTCAGATTGCAAGAAGTATTTTGAAGGCCTGGACATCTGGAAAGAAGAAAAATTCCGTGAACTTCAGGGAACCTATCCGGTGATTTTCATGAGTTTTGCAGATATTAAAGGATCAACTTATGAAAAAACCAGAATGGGGATTATCCATAAGATTACAAAGTTATATACAGACTTTGAATTTTTAAAGAGGACGGGAGTTCTCAGTGGCAGAGACCTGGAGTTTTACGATTCGGTCTCAGTGGATATGGGGGATGATGTTGCAGGAATTGCGATACAGTATATGTGTGATTATTTGAGACGTTATTATGGTAAGAATGCGTTAGTGTTACTGGATGAGTATGATACACCGCTACAAGAGGCATATGTAAACGACTATTGGAAAGAACTGGCTGATTTTATAAGAAGCTTATTTAATAGCACATTTAAGACAAATCCGTATCTGGAACGGGGACTTCTGACCGGAATTACAAGAGTTAGTAAGGAGTCAATTTTTTCTGATTTGAACAATTTGGAAGTTGTAACAACAACATCAGAAAAGTACAGCACTTCCTTTGGATTTACAGAGAAAGAAGTCTTTCAGGTATTAGAGAATAACGGATTGTCTTCTGAAAAGGAAAATATCCGTTACTGGTATGATGGTTTTTCTTTTGGTAAGCGGAAAGACATTTATAATCCGTGGTCGATTACAAAATATCTGGATACAGGAGAATATGGAACTTACTGGGCAGATACCAGTGGAAATGTACTTGTATCCAATTTGATCCGCCAAAGTCCTGCAAAGATTAAATCGGAGATGGAAGATCTGTTGCAAGGTAGAACAATCTGCACAGATCTGGATGAACAGGTGATTTTTGAGCAGCTTGGAAGAAAACGTGGAGCCATCTGGAGTCTTCTGCTTGCCAGCGGTTACCTGAAAGTTGACCGGTATGAGATGGATAACAGAACCGGTAAGCGTCAATATTATCTGAAAATCACAAACCATGAGACGATGCTGATGTTTGAGAAGATGATCGAAGACTGGTTCTCGGAAGAAGATTCTGCATATGGCAATTTTAAAGATGCATTGATTGCAGGAGATCTGGATTATATGAACCAGTTTATGAATCAGGTTGCACTTCAGACCTTTAGCAGTTTTGATACTGGGAATAAGCCATCCGAAGAACAGGAACCGGAGAGATTCTACCACGGATTTGTTCTTGGACTGATCGTGGATTTAGCCGAAAAATATAGAATTACATCGAACAGAGAAAGCGGATTCGGACGTTATGATGTAGTAATGGAACCTTTGAAAGAAAATTTGGATGCAATCGTGATGGAGTTTAAAGTCCAAAACATGAAAAAAGAAAAATCACTCGAGCAGACAGTAGAGAATGCACTGCGTCAGATTGATGAAAAAGAATATGATACAGAACTACTTGCCAGAGGAATCAAAAAGGAGCGAATCCGGCATTATGGATTCGCATTTCGTGGAAAAAAGGTTTTGATAGGAACAGAAGAACAAAGGTAAAATAAAGGGATGAAGACTTTAGTGGATTCATCCTTTTGTTATAGTAACAAAAAGATTTTAAAAAGTTTTCTTTCCACTGGCTTGCCTTGTATTTACCAGTGAAATCGGATATACTAAAGAATAGTCAATCTTTGAAAAATTTGATATTTATAAGAACAAAAACCAAGGAGAAAAAGAATGAGTATATATGATTTGAATGCATATGAAGTGCTCCAGACAGAAGATTTATCTGATCTGAAGTCAAAGGGGACACTTCTGAAGCATAAGAAAAGCGGAGCACGAGTGCTTCTTATGGAAAATGATGATGAGAACAAGGTGTTTACAATTGGATTCCGTACACCACCGTCAGATAGTACAGGAGTTCCACACATTATGGAACATTCTGTTCTGTGCGGATCGAAAGAATTCCCGGTGAAGGATCCGTTTGTTGAGCTTGTGAAAGGTTCTCTGAATACATTTTTGAATGCGATGACTTATCCGGACAAGACAGTATATCCGGTGGCAAGCTGCAATGACAAGGATTTCCAGAACCTGATGCATGTTTATATGGATGCAGTATTTTATCCAAATATTTATCAGAATGACAAGACATTCCGCCAGGAAGGTTGGAGCTATAAGCTGGATGATCCAGATGGAGAGTTGACAATCAGCGGTGTTGTATACAACGAGATGAAAGGAGCATTCTCTTCTCCGGAAGGCGTACTTGACCGCGTGGTTCTGAACTCTCTGTTCCCGGATAATGCGTATTCCGTAGAGTCCGGTGGAGACCCGGAGGTAATTCCGGAACTTACTTATGAGCAATTTTTAGATTTCCATAGAAAGTATTATCACCCATCTAACAGCTATATTTACCTGTATGGTGATATGAATATGGAAGAGAAATTAAGATGGCTTGACGAGAAGTATTTGTCAGATTTTGAGAATGAACCGGTGGATTCAGAGATTCATCTGCAGAAGCCATTTACAGAGATGAAGGAAGTCGTTCAGGAGTATTCCATCGCAAGTGAAGAGAGTGAGGAGGATAACACCTATCTTTCTTATAATAAAGTGATCGGTACTACACTGGATGAGAAACTGTATCTGGCATTTGAGATTCTGGATTACGCACTTCTGTCCGCACCGGGCGCACCGCTGAAGAAAGCACTTCTCGATGCAGGGGTCGGCAAGGATATCTCAGGATCTTATGACAACGGAGTTTATCAGCCGATCTTCTCTGTGATTTCTAAGAATGCGAATGTAGAGCAGAAGGAAGAATTCGTTCGTGTAATTGAAGATACATTGAAAGATATTGTGAAAAATGGAATCAATAAGAAAGCACTTCGCGCAGGAATCAACTATCATGAATTCCGTTTCCGCGAGGCTGATTTCGGAAATTATCCGCGTGGACTGATGTATGGACTGCAGTTGTTTGATAGCTGGCTGTATGATGAGACGAAACCATTTATCCACATGCAGGCAATTCCGACATTTGAATTTCTGAAAGAACAGGTGGAGACAGGATACTTTGAAGAACTGATCCAGAAATATCTCCTGGATAATACACATGGTTCTATCGTGATTATTAAGCCGGAGCGTGGACGTACTGCAAGAATGGATAAGGAACTTGCAGATAAGCTTCAGGCATACAAAGACAGTTTGTCAAAAGAAGAAATCGATGCACTTGTGAAAGCAACGAAAGAGTTGGAAGAATATCAGGAAGAAGAGTCGGCACCGGAAGATCTGGCGAAGATTCCTGTACTCGGACGCGAAGATATTTCCAGAGAGATCGCACCGATTTATAATAAAGAGCTTGAGACAAGCGGAGTGAAGCTGGTACACCATGAAGTTGAGACGAATGGAATTGGATACACAGCGCTTTTGTTTGACCTGTCCGGTATTCCGGAAGAGAAACTTCCATATATCAGCATTCTGCAGAGTGTGCTTGGAATTATTAATACAAAGAATTATGAATACAGTGAACTGTTTAATGAGATCAATGTACACACAGGAGGAATCGGAACTTCTCTGGAGCTTTACACAGACGTAACAAAGGTAAAGGAGAAAGAATTCCGTGCGACATTTGAAATCAAAGGTAAAGCACTGTATCCGAAGATGGGTGTTCTGTTTTCTATGATGCGTGAGATTCTGATGGAATCTGATCTTGGGGATGAGAAGCGTCTGAAAGAAATCTTAGCAATGTTGAAATCCAGACTGCAGATGTCCTTCCTGTCATCCGGGCATACGACAGCAGCTCTTCGTTCTCTGTCTTATACTTCACCGATGGCAAAGTTCAAAGATGATACAGATGGAATCGGTTACTATGAGGTTGTAAAGGAACTGGAAGAAAACTTTGAGGAGAAGAAAGCAGAACTGATTGCAAACTTAAGACAGATTGCACAGCAGGTCTTCCGTAAGGATAATCTGATTATCAGTTATACTTCATCTGCAGATGGTCTTGCACCGATGGAAGAAGCATTTGCAAAGATTGCAGACACACTTCATACAGAGGAAAAGGAAGCAGAGATACCGTGTGAAATTCATTGTGTGAAACGCAACGAGGGATTCAAGACATCTTCAAAAGTTCAGTATGTTGCAAGAACAGGTAACTTTATCGACCGTGGTGTTGAGTATACAGGAGCACTTCAGATTCTGAAAGTCATCTTGAGCTATGATTATCTGTGGCAGAATGTCCGTGTGAAGGGCGGAGCTTACGGATGCATGAGCAGCTTCAATCGTATTGGAGAGGGATATCTGGTATCTTACCGTGACCCAAATCTGGAGAAGACAATGGAAATCTACGAAGGAGTTGTGGATTATCTGAAGAACTTCAATGTAGATGACAGAGACATGAACAAGTTTATTATCGGAACGATCAGTAATATCGACCGTCCGATGAATCCGGCAGCAAAGGGAAGCAGATCAATGAATCTTTATATGAACCATGTATCTGCTGAGATGATCAGGGAAGAGAGAGATCAGATCCTTGATGCACAGCAGTCAGACATCCGTGCACTTGCCGATGTACTTCAAGCATTACTTGATGCACATGAACTTTGCGTGATCGGAAGTGAAGAGAAGATTGAGGAGCAGAAAGAGATGTTCCTTGAAATAAAGACACTTTAAGATGGAAAAAGAAAGGAAAAAGTATGCAGGATAATTTTAAATCAGGATTTGTCACACTGATTGGAAGACCAAATGTTGGAAAATCTACTTTGATGAATCGTCTGATCGGACAGAAGATTGCAATCACATCAAATAAACCACAGACAACAAGAAACCGTATCCAGACTGTTCTGACAACAGAGGAAGGTCAGATTGTGTTCGTAGATACACCGGGAATTCACAAAGCAAAGAATAAACTTGGTGAGTATATGGTGAATATTGCAGAACGTTCTTTGAATGAAGTGGATGTTGTACTTTGGCTTGTAGAGCCATCTACATTTATCGGTGCAGGTGAGAAGCATATTATTGAGCAGTTAAAGAAGGTAAAGACACCGGTTATTCTTGTTATCAATAAAGTTGATATGGTGAAGAAGGAAGAGGTTCTTACTTTTATTGATGCATATCGCAAGGAATGTGATTTTGCAGAAATCGTTCCGGTATCTGCAAGAAGAGGCGATAATACGGATGAGCTTGTAAATGTAATTATGAAATATCTTCCATACGGACCGCAGTTCTATGATGAAGATACAATCACAGACCAGCCGGAGCGCCAGATCGTGGCAGAGATTATCCGCGAGAAAGCATTGCATAGCTTGAATGAGGAGATCCCTCATGGAATTGCAGTAGCAATCGATCAGATGAAGATGAACCACAAAGTGTGTCATATTGATGCTACAATCATCTGCGAGAGAGATTCCCATAAAGGGATCATCATCGGAAAGCAGGGAAGTATGCTGAAAAAAATCGGAAGTACTGCAAGATTTGAAATCGAGCGTCTGCTGGATTGCAAAGTAAATTTGAAGCTGTGGGTGAAGGTTCAGAAGAACTGGAGAGACAGTGATTATATGATGAAAAATTTTGGATACAGGGAAGACGAGATGTAAGCCCTGAAATGCATTTGCGGTAAATTCTGAAGAAATTCTAAAGAAAAAAGTGCTGTTCCTTAAAGAATGGTACTTTTTTCTTTAATAAATGCCAAAGCCTATTGTTATTATGAAAAAGTGGGATACAATGATGATTGTGGGAATTGCATAGCAATGGAGCAATCCGGTTACATCATAAAATGGGAAAAGAATGGAGAAAACAAGAAGTGAGACAAAGGACAGGAGATTTGGACAGAAAGAGAATAATAGAAATCTTACTCCCGCCAGTAATTGTTTTTCTGGTGAATTCAGCTGTCTACTGGGGAGCACCGAGATTGACAGATAACGGTGAGTACCATAACCTGTCACTTGCATTAGATACAAAGATCCCAATGATACCGGCATTTATTCTTGTTTATTTTGGATGTTACATTTTCTGGGTGATTAATTATCTGCTTGTATCATTGCGGGAGGAAGAGATAAAATACAGATTCTTTACGGCTGATTTGTATGCAAGAATCATTTGTTTTCTGTTTTTTGTGTTTTATCCGACAACAAATGTAAGACCAGAACTTGTCGGAAACGGAATTTTTGTTCAGGGCATGCGTTTTTTATATCAGATTGATGAACCGGTGAATTTATTTCCATCAATTCATTGTATGGCAAGCTGGTTCTGCTGTATTGGAATCAGGGGAGACAAAAAAGTACCGGTGTGGTATAAGATCGTATCTGTAATGATTGCAGTGTTGGTCTTTGTTTCTACGCTTGTAACAAAACAGCATGTAATTGTGGATGTGATCGGTGGAGTTGCGGTAGCGGAGTTGACCTGGTTTGTAAGCTGTCGGACAAACGGATGGAAAATTTACAGAAATTTGGTTCGTAAAGTAGGAGGAGAAAATGGAAAATAAAAAGAAAATGATATTTAATGTACTTTTTCTCTTTCTTGTCTTTGCGGCAACACTCTATGGAGTGTTCCATGGAGAGGATTTAAGCGAGATTGCAGAAATTCTGAAAACAGTGAATTTATACTGGTTGCTTCCGGGTGTTGCCTGTGTGATTATCTTTATCTGGGGAGAGTCAATTATTATATTTTATATGATGCATACGCTTGGTATTCATCTAAAGAAATGGAAATGTTTCTTGTTTTCCTCTGTAGGATTCTTTTTCAGCTGTATCACACCATCCGCAACAGGAGGACAGCCGGCGCAGATTTATTATATGAAGAAAGAGAAAATTCCAATCCCGGTATCAACACTTGTGCTGATGATTGTCACGATTACCTATAAGATGGTTCTCGTTGTGATCGGTCTTGGACTTATGATCTTCGGCAGGGGATTCATCAGAACACATATGTATGATATCCGTCATATTTTTTATCTTGGAACAGGTTTAAATGTGTTTTGTGTGGCTTCTATGCTGCTCCTTGTATTTCATCCGGTGCTTGCACGTTCTATTCTTGTGAAAGGGATGGAACTGCTGGAAAAAATGCATCTGATGCGATATAAAAGTACAAGAATTGAGAAACTGAATGCATCAATGGATCAGTATCATGCAACAGCGGTTTATCTGAAAGATCATATGATGGTGCTGGTTAATGTATTTGCAATTACATTATTTCAGAGGTTCGCACTGTTTACAGCAACCTGGTTTGTATATAAGGCATTTGGACTGTCCGGAACGAATGCATTCGTGATCATTCTTCTGCAGTCTGTGATTTCAGTTTCTGTGGATATGCTGCCACTGCCGGGCGGGATGGGCATCAGTGAAAAACTGTTTTCGATGATTTTTGAACCGGTTTTCGGAAGTGCACTTTTGATTCCGGGAATGATTTTAAGCAGAGGACTTGGATATTATACAGAATTACTGATCAGTGCAATTTTCACGATCGTGGCGAATTTTACAATAGGAAGAAACTTAAGGAAGAAAGCATAAATAAATGGAGAGTTCTTCTGATAAGAATAAAAACAAGGGGGAAATAAAATGTTAGGTGTTTATGATTACACAGTTATACTTACATATATCAGTCTGTGGATTTCGATTGGTGGGATGATGCTGTCATTGAATGGACATCTGGATCTTGCAGTATTGTGTCTTGCACTGTCTGGTCTGTGTGATATGTTTGATGGGAAGATTGCAAGAACAAAGAAGGATAGAACAGAAATAGAGAAACGTTTTGGAATCCAGATTGATTCCCTGTGTGACATTGTCTGTTTTGGAGTTGGACCGGCGATCATCTGTTATTGTATGGGAATGAATGGGATTGTCGGTGTTCTTATTCTTATGTTTTATGTGTTGGCAGGATTGATCCGTCTGGCATGGTTTAATGTAACAGAAGAGTGCAGGCAGGATGAGACAACAGAGAACAGAAAGTGTTATCAGGGATTGCCGATCACATCCATGTCGATCGCATTACCGATTCTTGTTGTGCTTCGTCCATTTTTGCACTGTGATTTCAGAATTGCACTGCATGCGATGGTTCTTCTTGTAGGACTTCTGTTTGTTATGGATTTCAAATTAAAAAAGCCGGGGAATAAGACACTTTCTGCATTAGTCGGAGTAGTAGCGGTTGCAGTAGTCTGGACATTGAGACGAAGATTCATGTAAGAGGAGAGATTATGATTTATGCAGACAGAAACGGAAATAGGATGGAGAAAACAACAGGGCAGGACAGATTCCTGGAATATATCTATGGACATACATTGACAAGAATGATGCTGAAACCATTGCTTGGTTCCAGGGTATCCCGACTTGGCGGAAAAGTGCTGGACAGCAGAGTGTCCAAGCTGTTGATTCCATCGTTTGTCAGAAAGAATCAGATTGATCTGTCAATTTATGAAAAGAAACATTATTCTTCTTATAATGACTTTTTTACGCGTAAGATTTTAGCGGAGGAACGTCCGATTGACGGAAGAAAAGAAGTGCTGATCAGTCCTTGTGACGGGAAAGTGACAGTTTGTCCGATTCGAAGGGATGGACTTTTTCTTATCAAACAGACACAGTATACAGTTCGCAGTCTTTTGAAGGATGAAAAGCTTGCGAAACGCTATGAAGGTGGAACAGCTTATATAATCCGTCTCACGGTAGATGACTACCACAGATATTGTTATGTGACAGATGGTGTGAAATCTGCACAGCGAAAGATCAGAGGAGTATTCCATACAGTAAATCCGGTGGCAAATGACTATGCTCCGATTTACAAGATGAATACAAGGGAATATTGTCTTGTACAGACAGAAGAACTGGGAACCGTTTTGCAGATGGAAGTCGGTGCTCTTATGGTTGGACGGATTAAGAATCATAAAAAGAAAGTATCTGTTGTACACCGGGGAGAAGAAAAAGGAATGTTCGAGTTTGGCGGATCTACAGTCGTTCTTTTGACAGAGCCGGGAAAAGTGCAGACGGATGAAGATCTGGTGAGAAACAGTGCAACCGGTGCAGAGACATTGGTAAAGATGGGTGAGAAAATCGGTGAAAAATGTCAGAAAGAACCGTTTTCGGGCGAGAACGGAGGATTTTCTATAGCTTTCTAAATTAAAGTGTGCTAAAATGGCTGTGTTTGTTGATGAAACACAGCCATTTTTTGCAAATATGCAGAGAAACTGTTACTGTTCACTCCCGTGTCAATCACTCCGCTGATTGACATGGAGGAGGCTTGTTTTGGCTTGAATGCATCTCGCCTCATCGCCAAAGGCGATTTAAAATGGCGAGATGCGTTGCTGGTCGCACATCGTGTGAACAGTAACGAGAAACTTTTTCGTATCAATATGGAGATAAGACAAAGAGAAGGAGGAAAATTCAGGTGAAAAAGAGAAGAATACTTGCAGTTCTTATGATCGTTGCACTTGCAGTTGCTTCTTTTTCCGGTTGCGGAAAGAAGAAGGAAAAGGAAGAGCCAAAGAAAGAGACAAAGCAGGTAGTGCAAGAGGAAGAAGAGCCGGAAGAAGTAGAAGAAGAGCCGGAAGTTAATCAGGAGACATTTGCTATTTTTGGAGTTGACTCCAGGGAAAATAATCTTGGTAAGGGAACAAGATCAGACTCCCTGATGGTGGTAAATGTAGATAATACAAATAAAAAAGTGTATATTGCTTCTGTCTATAGAGATTGTTATGTACAGATTGAAGGTCATGGTCTGGATAAGATCACACATGCACACTCTTTCGGAGGACCGGAGCTTGCAATGGATACATTAAATACAAACTTTGATCTGGATATTCAGAAATATATTACAGTTAACTTCATGAATGTAGCAGAACTGGTTGATGATATGGATGGAATCGAGCAGGATATTACAGAAGAAGAAACAAAGTATATCAATGGTTATATTGATGAGCTTAATGGAATCAGGGGAACATCTTCTGCACACATTACAGAAGCAGGTACTTATACATTAGACGGAACACAGGCGGTTGCATTTAGCCGTATCCGTTATACAGAAGGAGGAGATTATAAGAGAAGTGAAAGACAGAGAACAGTTCTCTTTAAGATTTTCTCAAAAGCACAGGAGCTTGACAAAGCGAAAAAGATCGATATTGCCAAGAGCATGCTTGATAAAATTAATACAAACTATTTAGAGAGCGAAGTACTTCGTCTTTTAAGTAAAATCACAGAATACAAGGTGGAAGCAATGGATGCATTTCCAAAGGTATTCTATTCCGGTAAGATTGATGGTGTGTTCTATGAAGTTCCGGTTACATTGAATGACATGAGTACACAGATGCATACATTTTTGTATCCGACAGAAACGTATACACCTTCTGAGACAGTTCAGTCTATCAGTGCTCAGGAGAGCGCAGTGGCACCGACAGCGAATAATGATTTTACACAGCAGTAAGAGCATTTTAAACTGATTTTTGAAAAGAGTTGTGAAAAATAGAGAATAATCTCGTTTCTCACAGCTCTTTTTTGTATATGAAAAAGTCGTGTTCTGGTTACTGTTCACTCCCGTGTCAATCACTTCGCTGATTGACACGGAGGATGCATGTTTTGGCTTGAATGCATCTCGCCCCATCGCCAAAGGCGATTTAAAATGGCGAGATGCGTTGCTGGTCGCACATCGTGTGAACAGTAACATGTTTTGACATACAAAAATGTTCTACTCAGGATGCAATTACTTCCAATTTTATGAAATGTGTGTTATCCTAGCATTGAATGCTACTTGAACGTTTAACTAAGACAAGAAAAAAGAAAAGGTTAGATAAGGGGTAAGAAAATGAAATACGAGAAGATGAACAATCTCTTCCTGCGTCAGTCCTATCTGGATTCCTGGGAAGATTATGAAAGAAGTTTAAAGAAAAAAAGCTTTATCAAATGGGATTATATTATATTGACAGCATCAAATGAAGCACAGGCAACGGCTTATCGGAATCAGATCGAGAACCGTCTGGAAAAAGGTCTTCTTCCGGAAGAGACAACGTATGCGGTTCTTCCAGATCCGGAGGGAAAACGTGTGGGATCAGGAGGCGCTACATTTCAGGTGATGCGTTATATTGCAGACCAGGAGCCTGAGAGAGAGAATCCTTTTAAGAATCGTAGAATTCTTGTGATTCATTCAGGTGGCGACAGTAAGAGAGTGCCGCAGTATTCTGCAATCGGCAAGCTTTTCTCACCGGTTCCGAGAGAATTGCCGGATGGAAGAAGTTCCACTTTATTTGATGAGTTTATTGTAGGAATGTCAGGAGTTCCATCCAGAATCCAGGAGGGAATGCTTGTTTTGTCAGGTGATGTATTGCTTCTGTTTAATCCACTTCAGATTGATGCGCAGTTTGACGGAGCAGCAGCAATTTCCATTAAAGAGCCGGTAGCTACAGGAAAGAATCATGGCGTATTTCTGAACGACGGACATGATTATGTAAAGTGTTTTCTTCATAAACAGACAGAAGAGCGTCTGCGAGAGATGGGAGCTGTTAATAAAGCAGGAAATGTAGATCTTGATACAGGTGCGGTATTGTTTGGCAGCGCACTGTTGCAGGCACTGTTCCGTCTGATTTCAACAGGGGGCAAAGTAGACGAGAAGAAATTCAGGCAGTTTTGTAATGAAGAAGCAAGGATCAGCTTTTATGGGGATTTTTTATATCCGCTTGCAAATGAATCTACATTAGAAGATTTCTATAAAGAGGCAGCAGAAGGACAGCTCAATGAGGCACTGCATGAATGCAGGACACAGATCTGGAATGCAATCCATCATTTCTCAATGAAGCTGTTGTGTCTGTCACCGGCGGAATTTATTCATTTCGGAACAACAAGGGAATTGAGAAGTCTTGTAACAAAAGATGTGCAGGATTACGAGTTCCTGGATTGGAAGATGCAGGTGAATTCAGCGGTGCAAAAAGAAGGATTTGCAGCGCATAATGCTTATGTAGGAAGTCGTGCGAAGATAGGAAAAGAAGCATATCTGGAGAATTGTTATATTCTTGGTAATTCTGAGGTCGGCGACGGAACCGTTCTTTCCCATGTGCGCATTATGGACCGGAAGATTCCGGAACAGATTGTTATGCACGGAATTGAACTGACAGGTGGGAAAAAAGTAATCAGGATTTATGGTGTACCAGATAATCCGAAAGGAAAATATCCGGGAGAGGTTTCATTTCTCGGCACGACATTGAATCAGTTTATGGCTCAGAATAAAGTGACGAAAGAAGAACTCTGGAAAGGAGAAGAGACCTATCTGTGGTTTGCAGATCTTTATCCGGTGTGTGATGACCGGGAAGATGCACTTGATATGGCTGAAATCATTTACAAGATGGCACATGGTACTGCAACAAAAGAAGAGATTTCCAGATGGCGTGAGACTGAACGCATGAGCCTCTATTCCAGTTTTAATGCAGCAGATATTGAGGCATCCTGTGATCAGGAGAGGTTTCTTGAAAACCGTATTCTTGCAAGGTGTTTCATCAGAAAACTGGAGCAGGGAATGTATTATACGGATGCACTCAAGATATTTGGAAAGCGTGGAATATCGAAAGAAATCTTTAAGTTACTGATGGAAGATGCGGCAGAAGCAGATTTCTCATTGAAGATCCGAATCTATCATGCAGTCTCCTGTTATATGAAAAAGACAAGAACGATTTATGATGATCTGCATTATGATGCACTTGAGAATGACTGTTTTGGAACAATCCAGGAGGTAATTTATGAAGAAGCAGAGAAGAAACTTCCGGATAGTGCAGGATATAGAATTGTAAAAGATCAGGTTGATATCGCCCTTCCGGTCCGCGTGAACTGGGGCGGAGGCTGGACGGATACACCACCACATTGTAATGAAAAGGGTGGAGTAGTTCTTAATGCTGCAATGAAATTAAGAGGAATCTATCCGGTACAGATCACGGTGAAGAGATTAGATGAGCTTCATGTGGAATTTGAAAGTAAGGATATTGGGGTCTATACAACTGTAGACAGTGCAGCTGAGATCCAGGATTGTCATAATCCATATGATTCATTTGCACTGCATAAAGCAGCTTTGATCGCCTGTGGAATTATCCCGGTCAGGGAAGAAGCAGATCTTCAGGAGATTTTAAAGCGGATGGGAGGAGGAATCTATCTTTCTACCCAGGTTTATGGAGTACCGAAAGGATCAGGACTTGGAACAAGCAGTATCTTATCAGGAGCGTGCGTAAAGGGAATCTTTGAATTTCTTGGTCAGGAGCGTACAGATGCAGAGATCTATGATGTTGTCCTTGGTATGGAGCAGATCATGAGTACCGGAGGCGGATGGCAGGATCAGGTTGGCGGACTGACAGAAGGAATTAAACTGATCTCAACAAAACCGGGGATTGCCCAGAATCTTGTTGTAGAGAAGATAGAAATGCCGGAAGAGGGAAAGAAAGAACTGAAAGAACGTTTCGCATTGATTTATACTGGTCAGAGGCGTCTCGCAAGAAATCTGCTGCGTGATGTGGTTGGTGGCTATATCGGAAGCAGACCAGAATCATTGAAGGCATTAAAGGAGATGAAGGCAATCGCCGTGTTAATGCGTTTTGCACTGGAGCAGGGAGATATTGACGAATTTGCTGAGCTTTTAAACCAACATTGGAAATTATCCTGTATGTTGGATGCCGGTACAACCAATACCTGTATCGATCAGATCCTTCTTGTATGTGAAGACCTGATCGATGGGAAGTTTATATCAGGAGCCGGTGGAGGCGGATTCATTCAGGTGATTCTAAAGAAAGATGTGACAAAGGAGCAGCTGCATGAACGTCTGCATGGCGTGTTCCAGGACAGTGGCGTAGATGTATGGGATTGCGAATTACTTGTTTAACGTATAAGTAAGACAAGAAATGAAAATTTGACAAAGAATTTCTACATGGTATAATGAGCGAAAAAGAAAGCAGTATATCAGTTAGGAGTAGATTTTTGAAGAGCAATAAGAAAACGAATAGAGCGAAGAACAGGAAATTGACGATGATCTCATTTTTGCCGGCAATCATTTGGCTGATCCTTCTTCTGGTTTTGTCAAGCCAGAATGGACCACAGACAGCGGCAACCAGTCTGCCGATGGCAGAATGGATCCAACAGCACTTTTTTCCACAGGACAGTGTGGATTATGTGCATATGTATCTGAGAAAATGGGCACACTTTATCGTTTATTTCATAGAATCAGGATTATTGGTTCTGGCAATGAAGAATGTGATGAAAGCCTGGAAAGCGGCGTGTGCGGTATTCGGACTTTGTACGATCCTGGCAATTGCAGATGAGGCACACAAGGTTCTGATCGTAGGAAGACACTGTCAGTGGGATGAAGCAGGAATCAATATTGTCGGTGTGATCATGGGAGTGTTGCTGACCTGGAGTATTCTATGGCTGATTCGTTGGGCAAGGGGAACACTTGAAGATTAGAAGGAATATTTTCGCAGAAAGCTTCATATAATGACATCAGGAAGACAAGCTGTGAAAGGGGAAATCGAAAGGTGGTTCTTGGATATATTGTCTGTTTTCTCGGTGGTCTGATTCTGGGCGTAGTCCTTATGTGTTTGCTTCAGATAAAGAGATGATTTGTGAGAGAGGTTGAGAGGCCTCTCTTTTTTGTATATCAGGAAAGTATTTTCCTGATATACAAAAAATACTCCGTTTAGGATCTGCACAAATCCGAAAAAACACCCGTTGTTGTTTTACATAAACTTAACATTTGGTTGATTTCAGACTTTACATTTCTTACGTAACATATGTACTGTGCTTGAGGGAAGCATAAATGGCTGCAGAAAATAAAAAAAGAAAATGCAGTGGGATTAGAAATGTGTATGAAATGTAAAGGAGATAATTCACATGAAAATGAAAAAGTTTATCGCATTACTTACAGTAGCAGGTATGACAGCAACAATGGCAGTTGGATGTGGAAGTTCATCAAACGAAACTTCAGATAATGCAGCAGATACAAATACAGAGAGCAGTGACAGTTCATTAAGCGGAACAATCACAGCAGCCGGTTCATCAGCACTGAAACCACTTGCTGATGATGCAGCAGATTCGTTTCTAAATGATCATCCGGATGTATCTATCACAATCGATGCAGGCGGTTCAGGAGAAGGACTGAAGCAGGTATCAGAAGGAACTGTAGATATCGGTAACTCTGATGTGGCAGCAGAAGATAAACTGGATGAGACAGCAGCAAAAGAGCTTGTAGATCATCAGGTATGTGTTGTAACTATGGCACCGATCGTAAACAAAGATGTTGCAGAAGCAGGTGTTAAGAGTCTTACAAAAGAGCAGTTGATCTCCATCTTCACAGGAAAGACAACAAACTGGAAAGATGTTGGAGGACCGGATGAGGATATCGTTCTTGTAACACGTCCTGAGTCTTCAGGAACAAGAGCAACATTCCAGAAATATGCACTGGACGGAAACGAAGAAGCTTCTAACACATCCATGGAAACAGATGATTCCGGAGTTCTTCTTACAAATGTGAAGAGTACAAACGGAGCAATCGGTTATGTAGCACTTTCTTATCTGACAGGAGATGCAGGTGTTGAGACAGTAGCAATTGATGATGTTGAGCCAACACTTGAGAATACTTACAGCGGAAAATATCCTGTATGGACATTCGAGCATATGTACACAAAGGGTGAACCAAATGAAGTGACAAAAGCATTCCTTGATTATATCACAGGTGATGAATATGGCGCTCAGATGGAGAAACTTGGTTATGGTGTTGCATCTAAGATGACTGTAACAGAGCACTAATAGCATAAAGTGAAAAGCTATGAAATGTACTGTGTGTTCCGGGAAAAATCAGAACAGCAGTACATTTCACTGATAAAAGGTGAAAATATGAAGAAACAAAACATGTTTACAAAAGAGTATGCATGGAGAGGACTGATGACAGCGGGCGGTTTGCTTGTTATTGCCATCACAATCTGTATCGGAGCCTTTCTTATATATAAGGGATCCGGTACATTTACGATATTTGGTCATTCCATATTTGAATTCTTAGGATCGACAGACTGGAACCCGGAAGATAATGCACAGGGGGGTGGAACTGTCGGAGCATTGATCTTTATCGTGGGTTCTCTATGTACATGTGGTCTGGCACTTCTGATCGCGACTCCATTTGCAGTAGGTTCTGCAATCTTTATGATTGAGATCGCGCCGAAATTCGGAGAAAAGTTTTACAGACCAATCGTTGAAATTTTCGCAGGAATTCCATCAGTTGTTTATGGATGGGTTGGACTTACAGTCCTGATTCCGGCAATTAAGAAAGTATTTCATTTACAAGTTGGACATTCAGTTCTTGCGGCAGGGATTGTTTTGGCACTGATGATCTTCCCAACCATCAGTAATGTGGCAGCAGATTCCATTCATTCTGTGCCAAAAGATTACCGTATGGCAGCCTACGGACTGGGTTCTACAAGATGGCAGTCCATTTATAAAGTTGTCATTCCGGCAGCAGGTTCAGGAATTCTTTCAGGAATTATTCTCGGACTTGCGAGAGCATTCGGTGAGGCACTTGCGGTTGCAATGGTAATTGGACAGACAACAGCTCTTCCAAAGGGATTATTCTCCACAACAAAGAGTTTGACTACAGAAATCGCAGCACAGATGGGAAATGCAACGGAGGGCGGTGAGATGAAGACAGCACTCTGGACAATGGCATTGTTATTGTTCTTATTATCTCTGTTATTCATCCTGCTGATCCATTATTTTTCAAGACCGAAGAAAGACAAAGAGTAAGGGGGAGCAAATAGATGAATCGAGTACAACGTGCGCGTGGAATAAATCAAATAATGACCGGCGTGTTTTATCTGATCGCAGTGTTCTTCTTTACATTATTGATTGGATTTGCATCTTATGTAATTATCAAAGGATTTACAGGAGCAACACCGGAGATGTTTGCCTTTGCGAGAAAAGGAAGCATCGGAAACCAGTTGTTCAATACAATTTATCTAGTATTTATTTCGTTGTTATTCTCCATTCCGCTTGGAGTGACAGCCGGAATCTATCTGGCAATGTATGCGAAGAAAGGATTTCTTACAAAATTTCTAAGAATCTGTATTGAGACACTTTCTTCGCTTCCGTCCATTGTTGTTGGATTGTTTGGATATCTGGTATTTCTTGTGTTTTTCGGACTTGGAAAGAGTCTTCTCGCGGGAGCATTATCAGTTTCTATTCTGGCGATCCCAGTTATCACAACAACGACAGAGGACGCGATCAATGGTCTGCCGGGACATTACCTGCAGGCAAGTCTTGGACTTGGAGCAACAAGATGGCAGTCCATTTATCATGTGTTGATCCCGGCGTGTATCCCAAGAATCATGACAGGTGTCATCCTGGCAGCAGGAAGAGGATTTGGTGAGGCGGCAGCACTTCTGTATACAACAGGATCAGGAACAGATCTGCGCTGGAACAACTGGAATCTGACATCCCCAACCTGCCCGCTGAATATTTTCCGTCCGGCAGAGACATTGTCATTGCAGATCTGGGGACTTCAGATCAATGGACAGGATCCGAATCTTGCAAACCTGTCAGCAGCAATCCTGATGATTCTTGTTCTGCTGTTCAGCATTGGCGCAAATGCATTGAGCCGACACATTAATAAGAAGAATTCAGGAAACTAAAGACAGAAAATGAAAGAGGAAGCCAACTGATAATTTCTATGTCAATCATTTCGTTGACTGGCATGTAGAAAGGATAATTAATAAAAATGGAAGCAAAAAAAGCAAATGATTATAAATTTGATATCAGCCATCTGAATCTTCATTATGGAGACTTCCATGCACTCAAAGATGTGAATATGAAGATCGAGGCGAATAAGATCACTGCATTTATCGGACCTTCCGGATGTGGAAAATCTACATTTCTGAAGACACTGAACCGTATGAATGATCTGGTGGAAAATTGTAAGATTGATGGAAATGTTCTGCTCGACGGTAAGGACATTTTCAAGGAAATGGACGAGATCACATTGCGTCATCGTGTTGGAATGGTATTTCAGCAGCCAAATCCATTTCCAAAGAGTGTGTATGACAATGTGGCTTATGGACCGAGAATTGCCGGAATCAAGAAAAAATCTCAGCTGGATGAGATCGTTGAGCGAAGCCTTCGTCAGGCAGCAATTTGGGATGAACTCAAAGACCGTCTGAATAAAAGTGCGCTCGGGCTTTCCGGTGGACAGCAGCAGAGACTTTGTATCGCAAGAACACTGGCAGTTGAGCCGGAAGTAATTCTGATGGATGAGCCGACATCCGCACTGGATCCAATCTCAACATCTAAGATTGAGGACCTTGCGATGGAACTGAAAAAAGATTATACTATCGTTATGGTAACGCATAATATGCAGCAAGCTGTCCGCGTATCGGATAACACAGCATTTTTCCTCTTAGGAGAAGTGATTGAATATAATGACACTGAAAAATTGTTCTCCATTCCTGAGGATAAGAGAACTGAGGATTACATCACAGGGAGGTTTGGTTGATTTATGCGGTACAGATATGATATGCAGCTTCATACATTGGATACACAGCTTACACATATGGGTGAATTGTGTGAAGCAGCAATTGCAAAGGTAACACAGGCGTTAAATGATGGCAGCACAGAACAGGCTCAGATTGTGATCAAGGAAGATGAAGAAATCGATCAGATTGAAAAAGATATCGAGAGACTTTGTCTGAAACTTTTGCTTCAGCAGCAGCCGGTTGCAAGAGATCTTAGAAGAATCTCAGCAGCACTTAAGATGATCACTGATATGGAACGTATCGGAGATCAGACTTCTGATATCGCAGAGATCATCATTTCCTCAAAGTGGGAGAAGATGGATGAGAATCTTGATAAGCTGACAGCAATGGCAACAGGTGTAAGCAAGATGGTTCGCAACAGTGTAACAGCATACGTTGAGAAAGACCTTGAGCTTGCACGTACAGTTATGAAAGATGATGATGAGATCGATGATTATTTTGATGAGATCCGAGATCAGATGATTCAGTTGATCCGTGAGACTGACAGCCGTGATGGAAGAAAAATCTTTGATCTGATCATGGTGACAAAATATCTTGAGCGAATCGGAGATCATGCGACCAATATTGCCGAGTGGGTAGAATTTTCAATTACCGGAGTGCATAAGGATAGTTCAGTGATGCATCAGGAGGGAGAACGAAATATATGATTTTTTGTGTAGAAGATGACGATAACATTCGCGAACTTGTAATCTACACTCTGGAGACAACCGGACTGGAAGCCAGAGGATTCGCAGACGGGACAGCATTTATGGAGGCTTTGGCGTTTGACACGCCAGAGCTTGTTTTGCTTGATATTATGCTTCCAGGGGAAGATGGACTTGAGATTCTTAAGAAACTGAAAAATTCATCAAAGACAAAGGATATCCCTGTGATCATGGTGACAGCGAAGGGGTCAGAGTATGATAAGGTAGTGGGATTGGATTCCGGTGCGGATGATTATGTGACGAAACCATTTGGTATGATGGAGCTGATTTCCAGAATCAAAGCAGTGCTTCGCAGAAGTGGAAAGCAACAGGATAAGACGAAACTTTCTGTTGGAGGAATCAGCTTAGATACGAAGAAACATGAAGTAAAAGTAGATGGCGAGCAAGTTGTGCTGACATTGAAGGAATTTGAACTTCTTGAGAAATTGATGCGCAATCAGGGAATCGTGCTGACAAGAGACCAGCTACTGACAGAGATCTGGGGATATGATTTTGATGGAGAGACGAGAACGGTTGATGTTCATATCCGGACACTCCGCCAGAAGTTAGGTGAGCAGGGCAGTCTGGTCAAGACAGTTCGTGGTGTTGGATATCGGATCGGTGGAGAAGCGTAATATAAGTCTGGAGGATATGAGAAAGTGAGAAAACGAATTCAGAAAAGCATGATGTTTATACTGATTGCAATTTTAGTTCCGATATATCTGATTATGTCTGTTGTTGTGTATCAGCGGAACCTGAAGATCCTTGAGGGTGAGATCAAACAGGAAGCAGCGTATATCAAACGGGCAGTCGATCTGTCAGGAACAGAGTATCTTGCACAGCTGGATGATGTGGATCAGGGAACGCGAGTGACGCTGATCGCATCTACGGGAGATGTTCTGTATGATTCCAGAAATGATGGAAGTACAATGGAGAATCATAAGACCAGAGCCGAAGTACAGCAAGCTTTGAAGAATGGGGCAGGCGAGAAGATTCGTATGTCAGATACCGTAAGCAAAGAATTGTATTATTATGCGGTTCTTCTAGATGATGGGAACGTTCTCCGTGTTTCAAAATCAATGGATAGTCTGATGTGGACTTCATTAAATATTTTGCCGGTGGTTATAGGGATTGGAATCATTGGACTTGTACTTGCCTGGTTTCTTGCAAAATGGCAGACAAACAGACTGATGGAACCTGTAATTCATCTGGATTTGGAAAACCCATTGGATAATGTTGTATATGAGGAGATGACCCCGCTTTTGGAAGCTATGGATAAGCAGAATAAAGAAAAAGAAGCTGTGGCCAATATGCGTAAAGAATTCTCTGCAAATGTATCCCATGAGCTGAAAACTCCGCTCACTTCGATTTCCGGATACGCAGAGATCATGATGAATGGACTCGTGCGTCCGGAGGATATTCCGAGATTTTCTGAGACAATTTATAAGGAGGCACGTCGGCTTTTGACATTGATTGAAGATATTATTAAAATATCAAAGCTAGATGACGAATCTGTTGAGCTTGAGAAAGAAGATGTAGATTTATTTGAACTGACGAGAGAAATTGTCAGTCGTCTTTCTCTTACAGCGTCTCAGCGGAATATTCATATGGAACTGACAGGAGAATCTGTGAAAATACATGGAATCCGTCAGATTCTGGATGAAATGATCTATAACATTACAGAAAATGCTGTAAAGTATAATAAAGAAAATGGAAATGTAACCATTTGGGTAGGAAATACACTGGAAGGACCGAAAGTCCGCGTGAGTGATACAGGGATCGGAATTCCAAAAGAACATCAGGATAGAATCTTTGAACGATTCTACAGAGTTGATAAGAGCCATTCGAAAGAACGGGGGGGAACAGGACTTGGACTGTCGATCGTGAAGCATGGAGCAATTCTGCATGGGGCGAGAGTTCAGGTGGATAGTGAGTACGGAAAAGGAACAAGAATGGAGATTATATTTCCTGAGAAATAAAATAGTGCTGTTTTACGCAGGAGAAGAGGAAGAAAACCTTCCTTTTCTTCTGCGTTTTTGCTTGAATCAAACAAGAGGTTGTGCTAGGATAGATATAACAAGTGGAAAATATCCCCTGCGGCTGATTTTACGTTACTGTTCACTCCCGTGTCAATCACTCCGCTGATTGACACGGAGGATGCGTGTTTTGACTTGAATGCATCTCGCCCCATCGCCAAAGGCGATTTAAAATGGCGAGATGCGTTGCTGGTCGCACATCGTGTGAGCAGTAACGATTTTACAGAAGACAGCAGGAGATCTGTTTTACACGAAAGAGAAAGGGGCTACGCGTATGCTGATAGAAGTTGATTTCAACAGTGATGAGGCGATTTACATTCAATTGTGTAACCAGATCATTCTTGGTATTGCTATGTCAGATATTCAGGAAGGGGATTCACTCCCATCTGTCAGGCAGCTTGCGGATACGGTTGGAGTGAATATGCATACTGTGAACAAAGCGTATCATGTGTTGAAGCAGGAAGGATATATCAGTCTGGATAAACGCAGAGGTGCGGTGATCGCAGTTGATGTAGATAAACTTCAGCAGCTCGAAGCGATGAAAGAGCAGTTAAGGATCGTACTTGCGCGAGGGCGTTGCAAGAATATCTCACGGCAGGAGGTTCATGGGCTGGTAGATGAGATATTTGACGAGTATGAGCTGCACGAGAACCGGTAGCAGAGAAGTAGAAAGACATAAGGGAGATATATATGCAGATTTCATATACAAAGTCGGCGCAGCATGCGCTTAAGTATGCGGCTAGAGCTGCCAGAGAGATGAAGCATCCGTATATCGGAACAGAACATTTGCTTCTGGCATTGAGAGAAGAATATACAGGAGTGGCAGGACAGGTACTTGCGAACAGTGGAGTAGAGTCGGAGAAGATCCTGAAGCTGATGGATGAGCTGATCACTCCGGCAGAAGAACATCCGGCAGTGAAAGGAAAGAGATTAGAAGAGAGTCCGAGACTCCAGTATCTGTTAGAGAACAGCGCGAAGGAGTGTAAAAGACTCCGTACAACGGAAATCGGAACAGAACATCTCCTTCTTGCGATGATACGTGATGTGGATTGTGTGGCAGCAAAGATTCTGATCACATTGAATGTGAATCTTCAGAAATTATTCCAGAGCATTATGAATGCAGCAGGGATCGATCCGAAGATCTATCAGGAAGAACTTCAGGAGGATAATCGCGGAAGCGGTGCGATGATGGAGCAGTACTGTACAGATCTGACAGAACGTGCGTCAGAAGGAAAAATGGATCCGGTTGTGGGAAGAAACCAGGAAATTTACCGTCTGATGGAGATTTTAAGCCGAAGAACAAAGAACAATCCATGTCTGGTTGGAGAACCGGGAGTTGGTAAGACAGCAATTATTGAAGGTTTAGCACAGAGAATCGCATCCGGTGTGGTTCCGGAGAAGATGAAAGATAAGAAGATTTACAGTCTGGATCTTCCGGGACTGATCGCTGGTTCAAAGTACCGTGGTGAGTTTGAAGAGCGTATGAAAGGCCTGATCTCAGAAGTAGAGGCCTGTGGAAATGTGATTCTGTTCCTTGATGAGATCCATACGATGATCGGTGCCGGAGGCGCAGAAGGAGCGATTGATGCATCCAGCATTCTGAAACCTTCACTGGCGAGAGGAGAGATGCAGCTGATCGGTGCAACTACGATTGCAGAATATCGGAAGTACATTGAGAAAGATGCAGCACTTGAGCGAAGATTCCAACCGGTGACGATTGAAGAGCCGACACAGGATCAGTGTATTGAGATCTTAAAAGGTCTGAAAGAGAAATACGAAGCGCATCATAAAGTTGTGATCGAAGAACAGGCACTGGAGTCAGCAGTACAGCTGTCAGAGCGTTACATCACAGACCGGAATCTTCCAGATAAGGCGATTGATGTTTTAGATGAAGCATGCTCAAAGGTGAGTCTGAAGGGATATGAGGTTCCAGAGAATCTGAAGCAGTTAGAACAGGCAGTGAAAGAACTTGCTTCGCAGAAGGAAGAGAGCATTGAACGGGGAGATTTTGCAGAAGCGTCCCTGATTCAGAAAGAACAGGATGCAGTGCAGAAGAAATTAGACTCAGTGAAGAAACGCTTTGAGAAGAAACAGGCGAAGGCCAACCCACCGGTAACTGTAGATGCGGTTGCAGAAGTGGTGTCTGCCTGGACAAAAGTACCGGTGAGTAAGCTCGCAGAGAGTGATGCCCAGCGTCTGAAGAATCTGGAGAATGTCCTTCAGAAGAGAGTGATCGGACAGGATGAGGCTGTCGGCGCAGTTGCAAGAGCCGTGAAGAGAGGAAGAGTCGGACTGAAAGATCCGAAGCGCCCGATCGGTTCCTTCCTGTTCCTGGGACCAACCGGTGTTGGTAAGACAGAATTATCAAAAGCACTGGCAGAAGCATTATTTGGGAAAGAAGATGCAATGATCCGTGTTGATATGTCAGAATATATGGAGAAACATTCCGTTTCCAAGATGATCGGATCTCCTCCGGGATATGTCGGTCATGAAGAAGGTGGACAACTCAGTGACCAGGTGCGTACACATCCATATTCCGTGATTCTGTTTGATGAGATTGAGAAAGCACATCCGGATGTATTCAATGTACTTCTTCAGGTGCTGGATGATGGGCATATTACAGATTCTCAGGGGAGAAAGGTTGACTTTTCTAATACTGTAATCATTATGACATCAAATGCAGGTGCGAAAGCAATTGTTGAACCGAAGAAGCTAGGATTTGCGACAAAAGAAGATCCGGCGAGTGATTATAAGAAGATGAAGCAGAATGTGATGGACGAAGTGAAACAGATCTTCCGTCCGGAGTTCCTGAACCGAATTGATGAGATTATTGTATTCCATTCGCTCGGCAAAGAAGAGATGAAGAAAATCGTTTCTTTATTATGCAATCAGTTTACTAAACGTCTGGAATCACAGATGAATATTCATCTGAAACTGCGTGAATCTGCGAAGGCTCTCATTGTGGAGAAAGGAACGGATGCGAAGTACGGAGCAAGACCACTGCGCCGTGCATTGCAGACAGAACTGGAGGATAAGCTGGCAGATGCGATCCTGAACGGAGAGATTCAGGAAGGGGATCATGTGGCAGTAGGAGCATCCAAAAAGGGAATTCATTTTGTGAAGACAGAATCTTAAAATTACATCGAATTGTAAATGTGAAGAATAAATAAAATCTATAGAAAAACTATTTTAAGTAGTATATAATAGGAACATATATATACCCAGGAGGAAATTAAAAATGGCAACAGTGAAAGAATTATTGCGTGCAGAGAACGACGGAACATTAAGCTTTGGAGATTACACTCTTGCATCCAAGACAAAGAAGGACGGATTTGAATTTAAAGGAGATCTTTATAAAGTAAAGACATTTGCGGAGATTACAAAGCTGGAGAAAAATGGAATGTTCGTTTATGAGTCTGTTCCGGGAAGTACAGTAGAGAACTTCAAAGAGACAGACACAGAAGTTGAGTTCACAGTTTCCGCACCGGAAGACGTACAGTTTACATTGGAACTTGAGCCAGAGAGTGAATATGAAGTATTTATCGCCGGAGAGTCTGCAGGTAAGATGGGAACAAACTTAAGCGGAAAATTAAGTGTAAGTGTTGAACTTAACGCAGATCAGAGTGCTGCAATCAAAGTTGTCAAATGCTAATCAGTCAGATTCGGATAGAAACAAGAGTAGTGTAAAAACAGAGGGAAAGGAATTGCAAGATGCGCCTTTCCCTTTTCTAATCTATAAACCTGGCAAGCTGTATTACGCTTGCTTAGAACAGAAAGGAAATTATGAATGGCAAAAGGAAAGAAAACAGTTTACTTCTGTCAGAATTGTGGGCATGAGGAAGCGAAGTGGCTCGGTCAGTGTCCAATGTGTAAGGAATGGAATACATTTGTCGAGGAGAGGATTGACAGTGGCATCACGAAAGGAACGACTGTAGCAGCCAGAGCGGTGAATGAAGCGAAAGTGGTTCCAATCACAGAAGTTTCCGCGGATGATGATACAAGGAATAAGACTGGAATTAAAGAATTAGACAGGGTTCTTGGTGGTGGGATCGTGCCGGGGTCACTCGTTCTGGTAGGAGGAGATCCGGGAATTGGAAAATCAACTTTGCTCTTGCAAGTCTGCCAGAGGATGGCGAAGCAGCAGAAGATTTTATATATTTCAGGTGAAGAGTCTCAGACTCAGATCAAGCTTCGTGCAAACCGTATGGGTGAATTCAGCCAGAATCTGTTGCTTTTGTGTGAGACGAATCTTGGGATTATCCGTAGCGTGATCGAGAAAGAGAAGCCGGAGCTTGTGATCATTGATTCCATCCAGACGATGTACAGTGAAGATGTGAATTCCGCACCGGGAAGTGTCTCCCAGGTCCGTGAGTCTACGAATGTATTTATGCAGCTGGCGAAGGGACTATGTATCCCAATCTTCATTGTTGGCCATGTGACAAAAGAAGGAACCGTGGCTGGTCCGCGTGTGCTGGAACATATGGTGGATACGGTACTTTATTTTGAAGGAGATCGTCATGCATCTTACCGAATCCTCAGAGCTGTGAAGAATCGTTTTGGTTCTACGAATGAGATCGGTGTCTTTGAGATGAGACAGAATGGACTTGTAGAAGTAGAGAATCCATCCGAATATATGCTGAGTGGAAAACCGGAGAATGCATCCGGTTCTGTTGTAGCCTGTTCGATGGAGGGAACACGCCCAATTCTTCTGGAGATTCAGGCACTAGTTGCAAGAACGAACTTTGGTATGCCAAGAAGAACTGCAGCAGGAACAGATTATAACAGGGTGAATCTTCTGATGGCAGTACTTGAAAAACGACTTGGTATGAATCTTGGAAATTGCGATGCTTATGTAAATATTGCGGGCGGAATCAAGATGAATGAGCCGGCAATCGATCTCGGAATCGTGATGGCACTTGTGTCAAGTTACCGAAATCGTCCGATTGATGAAAAAACGATCGTGTTCGGTGAGGTTGGTCTGAGTGGTGAGGTACGTGCGGTGAATATGCCGGAGCAGCGTGTGGCTGAGGCGAAGAAGCTTGGATTCGAGACGTGTATCCTTCCGGAAGTGTGCATGAAGACGGTGAAGGATGTTAAGGGAATCAAGCTGCTGGGTGTGAAGAGTGTGAATGAGGCTGTGGCGATTTTTTAGTAATAAGAAACATTGCAAGGTTATAATGAAATAGAGCAAATGAAGAAAGAAGTTTCTGATATAAGATGAAAAACTTGTATAGGAAACTTCTTTTATATTTTAAGAAAGAAAATGGTTTACAATATGCTGGGGATATTGGATAACGGAGTAATACAGTAAAACAATGCCCTGAAAATTGAAAAAACAAACAGTATATAACAGTTGACAACAGTGATACACTGTTATATACTGTTTACAACAGGAGGTTGCTTATGAAGATTATAATCAATAATTCATCGATGGTACCGATCTATGAACAGATCATGGAGCAGATCAAAGCGCAGATCATCTCCGGAGAATTAAAAGAAAATGATATACTGCCGTCAGTGAGAACGATGGCAAAGGAACTGAAGATCAGTGCACTTACCGTGAAGAAGGCATATGACAATCTGGAAGCGGAGGGCATGACGGTCACGGTTCATGGAAAAGGAACTTATGTTGCAGCTTCGAATACACAGTTGATGGAAGAAGAGCGCAGAAAAGAAGTTGAGGCGGATCTGGAAGCGGCGATTCAGAAGGGAAGACGCTGCGGAATGAAAGAGGAAGAGATCCGCTCCTTGTTTGAACTCATCATGGAGGACGAATAATTATGTTAGATATCAAAGGGGTAAAGAAAAGCTACGGCGAATTTCAGTTAGACTGTTCGCTAAATGTAGAAAAAGGAAGAATCACAGGTCTGGTCGGAGAAAACGGAGCCGGTAAGAGCACTGTGTTCAAGGCAGTACTCGGACTCATTTCCTATGATGGTGGCGAGATAAAGATTCTTGGAAAAACACCGCAAGAGTTAAGCGAGAAAGAGAAAGAACAGATGGGAGTAGTCCTGGCAGAAGCAGGATTCAGCGGATATTTAAAAGGAAAAGATGTTAAGGCAGTTCTTGCCAAACTGTATCCAAAGTTTGAAGAAGAAAAATTTCTTCAGATGTGTGAAAGATATCAGATTCCACTGGATAAATTCTTAAAAGAGTACTCAACCGGAATGAAAGCGAAGCTGAATCTGATCATTGCATTGACGCATCAGGCAGATTTTCTGATGCTGGATGAGCCGACAGCCGGTCTTGATGTCGGAGCAAGAGAAGAGATGCTGGATATTTTGAGAACATATATGGAAGAAGAGCCGGAGAGAAGCATCCTGATCAGTTCACATATATCTTCAGACTTAGAGCATCTGTGTGATGATATTTATGTGATTCATAAAGGAAAGATCGTACTTCATGAAGAGATGGATAGAATTCTTGAAAAGTATGCCATGTTGAAAGTCAGCGAGGAACAGTATCAGGCTTTAGATAAAAACTATATCCTGAAAGAGAGAAAAGAAAATTTCGGAATTGCCTGTCTGACAAATGAGAAGCAGTATTATACAGAAAATTATCCAGAAATTGTAGTGGAAAGCGGATCACTCGATCAGGTGATTCTGATGTTGACAGGAGGTGGGATGTGATGAAAGGAATCAGAGGACTTTTAGAAAAGGATTTTCGGTTGTTTTTTCGGCAAGGTGGCAATCTTTTTTGTGTGTTAGCGTTTGTGGCGTTATTTTTTACGCTGACGGAAAAGAAGACAGCTACTTTTATTGCAATCTATATCCCATCTGTTATAGCAGTATATGCGGGGAATACAATTAGTTATGATGAAAACAATCATGGATATATGTATTTATTTTCTTTACCTGTAAATAGAAAAGTATATGTTAGAGAAAAATATATTTTTTCCTTTATTATGACAGCGTGTGGATGGTGTATTGGAGTAATCTGTGCAGGAATCACTGTACTCATAAAGCCAGAAGAAGTGTTTGATCCGGAAACGCTGGCAATGGAGTTGATCACAATCTTTGTATTTCAGGCAATTGCGGGAATTACGATTGCAATTCGGTTAAGGTTTGAAGGAGAGAAAGGACGATTAGTGCTACCAATTGCAATTTTAATTGTTTTTGCAATTTGTTATGCAATTGGCTCTTTTGTGATGGATAACCTGGGATTAAAAGAAAGTATTTTGTATATGATAGAAGGGATAGGCGATTTTGAAATTGCGATTGCACTTATCGTGCTGAGTCTGCTTGTATGGTTCATTTCTTATATTTACAGTATGAGAGTCATGAAAAAGAAAGAGTTTTAGTTATTGTTCACTCCCGTGTCAATCACTTCGCTGATTGACACGGAGGATGCATGTTTTGGCTTGAATGCATCTCGCTCATCGCCAAAGGCGATTTAAAATGGCGAGATGCGTTGCTGGTCGCACATCGTTTGAACAGTAACGAGTTTTAAGATGGAGTGATGAAATCAGATGGTGTCAGCCATTTGGTTTCATCATTTTTATACATTAAATTTAATTAACTATCTAACTTGTTTGTGTGCAAAAAGTATTAAGAAAGTGTGAAAAAATAGAAATAATATTGACTTACTTTGTGAAAAGTACTATATTTTCATTTAGTTAATTAACTAACTAATTTTCACTATTCATTCTGTGGAAAAAGTGATAGTCAGAATTTTTTTGGAGAATGTATCAATAGATCAAGGAGGGAAAAGAACGTGAAGTGTCATAAAGAGGATGCCCCATTACTTGGATTGATGGGACAGAGTATGCGTCTGATTGGAAAGAGAGCACAGGAATTGTATGCAGAATACGATTTGAACAGAGCCCAGTCAGGGATCTTATTTGCCCTTCATCAGGAAGATTCCATGTCTCAGAAAGAACTTGCGAAGCGCCTGAATGTAACGCCGCCGTCAATTACATCGATGATCAAGAAGATGGAACAGGAAGGTTACATTACAAGAAAAGCCGATGAACAGGACCAGAGAGTGATGCGCCTGACTCTTGCACAGAAAGGGAGAGACAGCATTGCTTATGTGATCAAGACAGCTGAGAAACTGGAAGAAAAAGTGTTTGAAGGAATGAGCGCGGAAGAGAAGATGCTTTTTCGCCGGCTGCTCCTGCAGATTATAGAGAATGTGGAGTAGTGAATGAAGTAGATTACTGTCGCTGAGAATCAGCGGTTAGTGATAAATTGTGTAACTTGAAGAGAGTTGTTGTTGCTTACACATATTGCGAACAGTAACAGAGAATTACCAGGAAAGGAAATACGCAGATTATGAAGAACTTATTCAAATACGCTGCATCGTACTGGAAAGCTATGATTGCAATCGTGCTGATTCTGGTTGTGCAGGCGTATTGTGATCTGTCCTTGCCGGCCTACACATCAGATATTGTAAATGTAGGAATCCAGCAGGGCGGTATTGAAGATGAAGTACCGAGACAGATTGCAACAGAAGAAATGGAAAAATTGCTTTTGTTTGTATCGGAAGACGATCAACAGACGGTGATGGATGCATATACAGAAGATAATACTTCTTATAAAAAAGAAGCTTATGTCTTGAAAGATTCTGTTGCTGAAGAGGAAAATACGATGGAGAATCTGAAAGATATTCTTCAGATTCCAATGATGATGACATCCGGAATCGAGTCCGGAAGTGATACAACAAAACAGATGGAAGACAAGCTGAAAGAGCAGATGTCCCAGGGAATGGCGCAGAGCATGCCACAAGGGGCAGACCGGACAATGCCGGAAGGAATGCCACAAAGTGAATCCCAGACGGAATCCCAGTCAGTGTCACTGGATGACATGTCTATGTTTGATCTTCTGAAAATGCTTCCGGCTGAGCAGAGAGCAACAATGGTTGAGAAGATTGAAGAGCAGATGTCAGAGATGCCGGATACAATTCTTGATCAGGCATCAGTGAGCTTCTGCAGGAGTGCATATAAAGACCTTGGAATGGACATGGATCAGACACAGATTCATTATCTGTTAAAAACAGGAGGTCAGATGGCTGCACTTGCTCTTCTTGGAATGGCAGCAAGTATTATGGTTGCATTTCTGGCATCAAGAGTTGGAGCAAGTGCAGGACGTGATCTGAGAAGTGGAGTATTCCATAAGGTTGTTGGATTTTCAAACAACGAGTTCAATCACTTCTCAACAGCATCTTTGATCACGAGAAGTACGAATGATATCCAGCAGATTCAGATGCTGATCGTTATGCTGCTTCGTATGGTTCTGTATGCGCCAATCCTTGCAATCGGTGGAGTGCTGCAGGTTATGAAGACGAATGTATCCATGTCCTGGATCATTGGACTTGCGGTTATTATCATTGCATTTGTAGTTTTGTTGCTGTTCCTTGTTGTTATGCCAAAGTTCAAAGTGCTGCAGAATCTTGTTGACAAGTTGAACCTTGTAACAAGAGAGATTCTGACAGGACTTCCGGTTATCCGTGCCTTCAGCACAGAGAAGCATGAGGAAGAGAGATTTGATGATGCGAACCGCACACTGACGAAGACGAATCTTTTCGTCAACCGTGCAATGACATTTATGATGCCGGTGATGATGTTAGTCATGAACGGTGTATCTGTTCTGATCGTATGGACAGGAGCACATGGAATCAGTGATGGACAGATGCAGGTTGGAGATATGATGGCATTTATCCAATATACGATGCAGATCATTATGGGATTCTTAATGCTTTGTATGATTTCAATTATGCTTCCAAGAGCAGCTGTGGCAGCAGATCGTGTTGAGGAAGTATTGAAGAGTGAGACAATGATCCACGATCCAAAGCAAGAAAAACATTTCCCGGAAGACGGAAAAGGAGTACTTACTTTCGATCATGTATCTTTCCGTTATCCAGGTGCAGATGAAGATGTTCTGGAAGATATTACATTTACAGCGAAGCCGGGTGAGACAACAGCAATTATCGGAAGTACCGGAAGTGGTAAGTCTACGCTGGTAAATCTGATTCCACGTTTCTATGATGTGACATCCGGAGATATTACGCTGGATGGTGTAGATATCCGTGAAGTGAAACAGCATGAACTTCGTGAGAAGCTTGGATATGTTCCGCAGAAGGGAGTTCTGTTCTCGGGAGATATCGCATCTAATATCATGTTTGGTAATTCACATGGAAGTGATGATGAGATGATCGAGGCGGCAGAGATTGCACAGGCAACAGAATTTATTGACACAAAACCGGAGAAATATAAGAGCCCGATCTCACAGGGAGGTTCGAATGTATCCGGTGGACAGAAGCAGAGACTTTCTATTGCAAGAGCAATCGCAAAGCACCCGCAGGTATTTATTTTTGACGACAGTTTTTCTGCCCTTGACTATAAGACGGATGTAACACTCCGCCGTGCGCTGGCTGAAAAGACAAGCGGAAGTACGGTGCTGATCGTTGCACAGAGAATCAGCACGATCCTGCATGCAGAGCAAATCATAGTATTGGACGAAGGCAAAGTGGCAGGTAAGGGAACTCATGCGGAGCTTCTCAAGAACTGTCCGGTATACCGTGAAATCGCAGAATCCCAGCTGTCCAGGAAAGAGTTAGAAGCAGCGTTAAATGAGCAGACAGATGGAAAGGAGGATCAGATTCATGGCTAGAATGCATGGCGGTCGAAGACCGAATGAAAAAGCAAAAGACTTCAAAGGAACAATGAAGAAACTGATCCGCCACATGGCAATTTACAAAGTACAAGTATTTTTCGTAGCCGTGTTTGCTATCTGTGGAACAATATTCAATATTGTCGGACCGAAGATTTTAGGAAAAGCAACGACAGAGATTTTCAATGGACTTGTAAGTAAAGTTTCCGGTGGAGACGGAATGAATTTCGGTAAAATCGGACAGATTCTGCTGACTGTTCTTTGCCTGTATGTGATCAGCGCAATCTGCAGTTTTGTGCAGGGATATTTGATGACGGGGGTGTCTCAGAAGACAACCTACCGTTTGAGAAGAGAAATCTCTGAGAAGATCAACCGCATGCCGATGAGCTATTTTGACACAAAGCCGGTAGGTGAAGTGCTTTCCCGTGTGACAAATGATGTTGACACACTTGGACAGAGCCTGAACCAGAGTGCGACTCAGATGATCACATCGGTTACAACTCTGATTGGTGTATTTATCATGATGTTGTCAATCAGCCCGCTGATGACAGTGATTGCAGTTTTGATTCTTCCGCTTTCTGCCGGATTGATCGGATTCGTAATGAAACATTCACAGAAATATTTCGTAGGGCAGCAGACATACCTTGGAAATGTGAATGGACAGGTAGAAGAAATCTATGGTGGTCATAACATCATCAAGGCATTTAATAAAGAAGAGGAAGTAATTGAAGTATTCAATGAAACAAATGATAAGCTGTATGATTCCGCATGGAAATCCCAGTTCTTTTCCGGTTTGATGATGCCTGTAATGCAGTTTGTAGGAAACTTGGGTTACGTGGCAGTGGCAATCCTTGGGGGATATCTGACAATTAAGGATGTAATCGAGGTTGGAGATATCCAGTCCTTTATTCAGTATGTACGTAACTTTACACAGCCATTGCAGCAGATCGCACAGGTGGCGAATATGCTTCAGTCAACAGCTGCAGCATCAGAGCGTGTATTCGAGTTCCTGGAAGGACCGGAGGAAGATCAGACAGTAGAGAATCCGGTTTCCGTAGAGAATCTTCAGGGAAATGTTGAATTTGAGCATGTACGTTTTGGATATAATGAAGATAAGATCATCATTAATGACTTCTCAGCGGATGTGAAAGAAGGCCAGAAGATCGCAATTGTTGGTCCGACAGGAGCCGGAAAGACAACAATGATCAAATTGCTCATGCGTTTCTATGATGTGAATGGAGGTTCGATCAAAATTGACGGACATGATGTCCGGGACTTCAATAGAAGTGAACTCCGTGAAATGTTCGGAATGGTTCTGCAGGATACCTGGCTGTTCCATGGTACGATCAGTGACAATATCCGTTACGGAAAACTGAATGCGACAGAGGAAGAAGTGATTCAGGCAGCGAAGGCGGCACATGTGCATCGTTTCATCCAGACACTTCCGGGTGGATACAATATGGAACTGAATGAAGAAGCAAGTAATGTATCCCAGGGACAGAAACAGCTCCTCACAATTGCAAGGGCAATCCTTGCAGATCCGAAGATCCTGATTTTGGATGAGGCGACAAGTTCCGTTGATACCCGTACAGAAGAAATGATCCAGAAAGCGATGGACAATCTGATGAAGGGAAGAACAAGCTTTGTTATTGCCCACCGTTTGTCAACCATTCGTGATGCCGATCTGATCCTTGTTATGAAGGACGGAGATATCATTGAGCAGGGAAATCATGAGGAACTTCTTGCAAGAGGCGGTTTCTATGCAGATCTGTATAATTCTCAGTTCGAAAGTACGACAGAGATCGCGTAAGGGAAATTTTACAAGTTAATAAGTTTATATACTAAGAGCAGTCAGAAGATTGCTGGTCGCACATCGTGTGAACAGTAACGGCTGCTCTTTTTAAGAAAGGAAAACAAGATGAAAACAAGTACAATTGTCCGTAAAGCATTTGCGGCAGGTGATATGGTAAGAGATGCCGGATTAAAGACACCGGAAGATGTTCAGAGATTTGATAACATTGTTTATGGAGAAGATAAAGTCTGGCAATCGCTGGATGTATATCGACCAAAAGCAACTAATATAGAAGAAAAACTTCCGGTTATTGTCAGCGTGCACGGTGGCGGCTGGGTCTATGGTGATAAGGAACGCTATCAGTATTACTGCATGAGCCTTGCACAGAGAGGATTCGCAGTAGTGAATTTTTCCTATCGTCTTGCACCGGAGTCAAAATTCCCGGCATCTATCATAGATACGAACCTTGTGTTTGGCTGGATCTTAGATTATGCAGAAGAATATGGATTAGATTCAGAAAATATATTTGCAGTCGGTGACTCTGCCGGAGCCCATATGCTTGGTCTGTATACAAATTTATGTACGAACCCGGAATATGCAAAAGTTTGTAAAGAAAAATTTGGAATCCAGACACCGCAGGATCTTAAGATTCGTGCAGTAGCCCTGAATTGTGGTCAGTACCATTTTGGCCTGGAAGAAATGAGCAATGAGATGACAGATAATCTGATGAAAGAACTTCTTCCGGAAGGTGGTACACCGGAGGAATTAGAGTTGGTTAATGTAGACACATATGTGACAGAGAAATTTCCACCGGTATATCTGCTGACAGCAGAAAAAGATTTCCTGAAAGAGCAGGCACCACTTCTGGAGAAGGTCTTGAAAGAAAAGAAAGTTCCGTATACATATTCCTGCTACGAGGGGACGAAAAAGAAATTGGAGCATGTGTTCCACCTGAATATGAAGCTGGCGGATGCGGAGAGATGTAATGATGCAGAGTGCGAATTCTTTCGTCAGTATTGTAGATAGATGAATGTTACTGGTCGCGCATAGGGTGAACAGTAATAGATTAATTGGAGCTTTTTCTTTTTGGGAGTGGAATTGCAGAAAGTAACTTGTTATAATGTATACAAGGCAGAGAGAACACTACTGATAGCATGTAAGGAGGCTCTTGAACAGATAGAACTTACACGGTATGCGGAAGCGTTTGAAAATGAAAGGATAACGAATATTTTGAAATATGGAATAGCCTGCTATAAGAAAATATGCAGAGTTCTAGTACAAAAGAATAAAATCAATATATAAGCAGGATTTGTTTTATATCCTATATAGAAAAAGGGGCGCGTGAAAACTTTCACACGCTCTTTTTTACAATGATAAAAACTCAATTGCATATTGTTCAAGTGAAGCAAGAAGCTTATCAAGTGGAAATACTTTAAGATCATTTACCGCATCTTCGGTAACACTGAGATATCCATGCAATGAATCCAGGACTTGCTGTACATTTCCATACTGAATTTCATTAATCCCGGGATTTATTATCTGTGCGTTCAGATCAAGTGGAATCTGATAGCGGTTTACAAGATAAGTATTCATCTTTGTATAGTCCCCATAATAATATTCCTCAGTAAGATATTTTTCAAAAGGGATATAAGTCTGGAAATTTCTGATATAAACGGTCGCAATCTCTTCTTTTATATCTGTAATCTGTCCGGTTTCATCATAAAAATCAACAATCTCCGGAATAAAATCCTTGAAAAACCGACGGTCGATATATAAATGAAAATAGTAGCCCAAAACACTGGAATCAGAAAGAAGAGAGGCGTATTTAGCAGTAAAGCGTGTTAAATCCGGAAATACCATCATCTTATCACGATAAACAGGATTCCGGAAATGTGAAAGCTCTTTTTGGTCTGTCGCATCCGGTAGAAGATTCCCAATCAGAAAATCATTTACAGATTGAATCGGATAAGGAAAATCAGGGTACTCGTGAAGATGGCTTCGCAGCATCTGGGCTGCAGTTAAATGTAAAATAAAACCAGGCATGAGAAAATCCTTTCATATATAAAGCTGATATTATCTTAACATGAAATGAGTATATTATACAAGCGAGCTGATACGGGAGTAAAATAAGTCCTTTTTGTCATGTCACGAATTTGATATTTTGAGTTCTTATTTTGTATATTAAT
>OAUU01000046.1_pt1 | contig 133439 bp, 105 predicted proteins | sample 1501381 | NCBI WGS metagenome assembly OAUU01 (sample SAMEA2580057, study PRJEB22360) | human gut metagenome | reverse complement strand
CGCGACTTTGTTCACCAAGGAAAAATCGAAATTGATGTAAACGAAAGGGCAGTTTGATAAAACCGCAAGACTGCTTTTTCGTTTACACCAACTCCGATTGTTTCCTTAACAATTTATAGTGTTGGAAAAATCGTAATTTGAGGAGAAAATTCGCATATGGAAATACTGCAAATATCAGATGACATAGAAAAAAAGAATATCGCCAGATTTATTCTTGAAGCATTGCCCGATTGGTTTGGTATTCCTGAATCAAGAGACGAGTATATAGAAGGAAGTATCGGTAAAATATTCTTCTGTGCATATAAGGATGAAAATCCGATAGGCTTTCTCTATCTAAAGCAAACAGGAAAAGATACCGTAGAACTTGCCGTTATGGGAGTGTTAAAGGAATATCATCGAAACGGAATAGGTAAATCACTATTTGAATGTGCCAAACAAGTAAGCATCGAACAAGGATATTCGTTTATTCAAGTAAAGACAGTTCAGCAGGGTAAATACAAGCAGTATGACAAAACGAATCAATTTTATAGTTCACTTGGTTTTAAGGAGTTTGAAGTGTTTCCAACATTGTGGGATGAGTGGAATCCTTGTCAAATCTACATAATGGCATTATAATTTTCAATTTTATCGAAAACCAGGGGGCATAGCATGGCATTATCCATACAAGAACGCATAAAAGACCTGCGTTTAGATCGTGGGCTTACACTGAAACAGCTTGCAGAACAAGATTGCAGTTTGTCTGCCTATAAAGTTTTTTAACCTCTAATGGCAGATATCTGTTCTATATTTGTAACCCAAAAAAATATGTGCCACAAGGGACAGTAAAAAAAGCCAAAAACACCGTTCCCAATGGCTCTAATGGCTCTTAAGGAGGTAAATTATGATTCACACCACAATAGAATTAAAGCCTGACTATACAAAGGCAGGTATATCACACAGCGATTGTGTGGCAAAGCTTACAACTTATATTGTCGACCATCACAGCGAATACCGAGGTGACAAGACACGTCCACTGATTCTTATATGTCCGGGCGGCGGCTACACACATCTCTCATTCCGTGAGGCTGAGCCAATCGCCATCAGGATGAATTCTTACGGCTACAATGCATGCATTCTGTCATACAGCCTTGCACCTGACAGGTATCCGTCACAGCTTTTAGAGGCTGCCATGGCTGTCGATTACATAAAAAAACATGCCGGGGAATGGCATGTAGACACAGATAAGCTATGTATATGCGGCTTTTCGGCAGGTGCACATGTCGCAGGAAGCCTCGGCACAATGTGGAAGGACAAGCTCATAACCGATATACTCGGCGGCGAGAGCACCGATTACAGGCCATCCTGCATGCTCCTATCCTACCCTGTGATAACAGCGGGTGAGTTCGCACACCGCGGCTCCTTCAATGCACTGGTAGGCGGCGATGAAAAAATGTATGACACTGTATCACTTGAAAAAAGAGTAAACGAGGACACCATACCTTCCTTCATCTGGCATACATTTGAGGACGGCACAGTGCCTGTAGAAAATTCACTTCTCATGGCAGGTGCACTGAGAAAATATAAAATTCCATGTGAGCTGCACATCTTTGCCAAGGGCTGCCACGGTCTTGCACTCGCAACAGAGGAGACCGCCTGCCTTACCGGCAAGGAAATCCAGCCTGAATGTGCATGCTGGCCTGAGCTTTTTGCCACATGGTTCAATGCCCTGCAATAATCAGGCACTGCAAATGTATCAACAATACATCCATTAAAATGCTACATCTGACAGTCAATTTATATCCCTATACGCCTGTCCAAGCTGCTCCAAAGCCTGCTTGAGGACTGCCCTTGGGCAGGCTATATTTATTCTTATGAATTGTCCGCTTTCCCTGCCGAAAATCTTCCCGAAATCCACCCACAGCTTCGCCTTATCCTCAACAAAGCTCTCAAGCTCTTCAACGCTCAGACCAAGCTTTGAACAGTCAAGCCAGATAAGATATGTACCCTCCGGCTCCACAAGCTTTAGCTCAGGTATATTTTCGGCAAAATATGTCCTCGCATAATCAAGATTGCCCGCAATATATTTTTTCAGCTCCCTGTACCACTCATCACCCTCAGAGTACACCGCCTGACATGCCACAAGCCCCATTATATTAGGCTGTGAAAACCCGATTGCCTCAAGCTCACCCTTGAATTTTCTCCTGATTTCCGGATTCGGAATAAAAATGTTTGAGACATGAAGCCCCGCTATGTTGAAGGTCTTGCTCGGCGCAGTGCACAGGACAACATTCTGCTCAAATTTCTCCCCAAGCGACGGAAACATAATATGCCTATGTCCTTCATAGGTAAAGTCACAATGTATCTCATCAGAGACAATAACAACCTTGTGCTTAAGACAGATTTCACCCATTTTTCTAAGCTCCGCCTCAGTCCATACACGCCCTACCGGATTATGCGGGCTGCACAGTATAAAAAGCTTCACTTTTTCGTCAACTATCTTCCTCTCAAAATCCTCAAAGTCAATGCTGTACTTCCCATCCTCATATACAAGCCGGTTGTTCACAAGCTTCCTCCTGTTGAGCACGATTGCCTCCGAAAAAGGATAGTACACCGGCTGCTGGATGAGCACACCATCACCCTTTTTTGTGAGTGCCCTCACAGCTATTGATATCGCAACGACAACCCCCGGCGTGACCGTTATCCATTCCGCCCTTCCCTTCCAGCCGAAATGCGAATCAAACCATTCTATTACGCTGTCAAAATACTCCTGCTTAGGGTCCGTATATCCGAATATTCCATGCGAAACCCTGTCCTTGATGTCATCAAGTATCTCCTCCGGCAGCGCAAAATCCATATCAGCAACCCACAACGGAAGAAGGTCATCCCTGCCGCGCCTTTCCACCTGAAAGTCATATTTCAGACAGCTCGTGCCCCTTCTGTCCACTATTTTATCGAAATCGTACATAATACTTTTCCCCTTTTCTACACAGTCTGTCACATGATTCTAATAATTAATTTATGCATTCCATTAAGATGATGTTGCAGGCAAAACATGCTCTATATACTTAGCTACGCGAACGCCTTTTCCAAATCCGCAATAAGATCCTCAATATCCTCAATTCCAACCGACAGTCTGAGCAGGCTCTCCGTAATTCCATTTCTCTCCTTTACCTCCGCCGGAACATCCGGATGTGTCTGCAGTGTCGGATATGTCAGAAGTGTCTCCACACCTCCAAGGCTCTCGGCAAAGCTTATCAGCTTCACGCTGTTCAGAACCTTCACCGCACTCTCCTTCGACTCCATCTCGAAGGAAATCATGCTTCCGAAGCCCCTTGCCTGCTTCTTCATAATATTATGTCCTGGATGATTTTCAAAGCCCGGATAGTACACCCTCTTGACCTTCGGATTAGCCTTAAGCCACTCCGCCAGCTTAGCCGCATTAGCCTGCTGCCTCTCCATGCGGATTCCAAGTGTCTTGATTCCCCTTAGTACAAGCCAGCTGTCAAACGGTGAAAGGTTCGCACCTGTTGTCTTAGAGACGTACAGTATCCTCTCAGCCAAAGCCTCATCCTTCACAACAACGAAGCCTGAGAGGGTATCATTGTGACCACACAAAAACTTGGTTCCGCTGTGAACCACAATATCCGCACCAAGCTCAAGCGGGTTCTGAAGATACGGTGACAGAAATGTATTGTCCACGATGAGAAGTATGCCATGTTTTTTGGTAATCTCTGCAGCCTTGGCAATGTCCGTAACATTCATCATGGGATTGGTCGGTGTCTCGATATACACCGCCTTTGTCTCAGGGCGGATATACTTTTCCACGTCCTCCCTGCTTGTGTCAACATACTCCACCTCATAACCATTTTTCCTGGAAATATTGTCAAATAATCTCACACTTCCGCCATAGAGGTCATCACCTGCTATGATGTGGGCGCCCTGTGAAAATATCTCCATCGCAACTGTTATCGCCGCCATTCCTGAGGAAAATGCGTAAGCATGTGTCCCCTTTTCAAGTGATGCAACCACGCTTTCAAGCTGGTTTCTTGTCGGATTGGAAAGTCTGCTGTAATCATAGCCGGAGCTTACGCCAACCTGCGGATGCTGGAATGTCGCTGTCTGGTAAATCGGATAGCTGAGTGCTCCGTAGTGCTTCTCATCTCCCTGCTCTCTTTCCTCTCCGTATATACATCGTGTATTTATTCCATAACTCATGGTCATTTCTCCTTCCGAAATTTCTGTTTTTACAGCGGATTCCTACAGCCACCAATTACTTAATCCGGCTTTTTATTCGCCCTTAATTCTGTCAAATCAATCTCCTGTTTCCGACACGTCCTTTGTTGTATGCCTTTCTATGTCTGAAAGTATACCAAACCTATAGGAAAAGTGTTAATACAGCATTTTTATAATTTGATATAGATTACACCTATAACTGTTTTTTTGCTATTATTCTCAACCTATTTCTGTTAAAAATCAAAAGCTTCAGTAAAGCGGACATTCGCAATCTGCTTTCGCTACTTGCTCATGAACGAAGTCGCTTTGCGAACTGTCAGTGGGAGCTTTTAACTCCCACTGACATAAGCATCCCCCTTACCCCCGCTTAGTGCTCTACACACTGGAAGCGGGGGATTGCTTATTCTGCGTCCAAACTGTCCGCGTGGGTATTTCAACAGCTTTTTCTCAAAATATACCCATTTATTGTGTTTTTCTGCTGTTTTCTGAGCCATTTTGGGTATAATACTCTTCTGACAACAAAAAATACCCTCGAAATGCCTGAAAAACAACATTTCGAGGGTATTTTTTTCATCATTTGTAATATTATACCCCATCAGGTATCAGTGGAGAGCAAAATAACTTTTCACCACAACATCGTGATATTTATCCATAGTCCCTATTTCTGTGTGTCAAAATGTGGCTCTCCGCCAATCTTTGTACTAATCATTGATTCCATGAAATCAATATACTCCTGCTTTGTGAAAACAGGCTTATAGTCATCGACAAGTCTCCTCGCCGCCTCAGCGCCGCCCTTTAAGAATCTGTAGGCTGTGAGCGCGAATATCTTGGCAGTCACTATGTAGGCAAGCTCCTCGTCATTGATGTCAAAATCAACGCTGTGAAGTCCGCTTCCTGAAGCTCCTCCTGTATTAAATGTAAAAACCGGCTGAATATGCTGTACATCACCGACATCTGTTGAACCTCCGCTTGGTTTATCAGTCCCATCAAAAACATTTACGTTGTACTTATCACCTGCCGCAAGACGTGCCGCCTCGACAAGCTCATCCGGAGCATCAACCGGAATTGTCGGAAGATATCCTGGCATTGTCTCTATCTCAACCTGTGCTCCCACCGCAACTGCACCCGCTAAGAATGCTCTGTCCGTTTTCTCTGAGGCGTCCAGAATTGCCTCCGTGTTGTTCGCCCTCACAAGAGTCTCAATAACCGCCTCATTCGGGATGACATTTACAAGGTCGCCGCCCTTTGTCATAATCGGATGCACCCTCACAGTGTCCTTATCCCGGAATGTCTCTCTCTGATATTGAAGTGCCGTAAGACCGATGGCTGCTGCATTGAGCGCGTTCACTCCAAGGTGCGGGCTTCCCGCGGCATGTGCCGCCTTGCCCTTGTAGCGGATGACCTTGCTCACAAAGCCGTTTCCGCTTCCCTTCCTTATCACAACCTCATTTCCTATAGCGGTATGATGTGCAAGATTTATGTCGATATCATCGAAGGCACCAATCCTTATCAGCTCGCACTTGCCACCGCCGTATCTTATTTTTCCCTCGTTCTTCAGCTTATTCTTGAACTCAATCTCACCGTACTCCTCAGCGGGAACCGCAAAGAAAACCACCTGACCGTCAAGTGCCTGTGCAATCTCCTTGTCTGCAAGCGCGATTGCCGCACCCACAACTCCGGCAAGCTGGCTGTGATGTCCACAGCAATGTGCACCGTCCGTCTCCTTATTCGCATATTTATGCTCCGGTATCCTGAGTGCGTCCAGCTCACCTATAAGTGCAAGACTCACATTATCCTTCTTATCCTGATTGAGGTAGCCCTTAACGCCTGTTACCGCAAGCCCCTCCTTCGTCTCAAGCCCAAGAGCCTTTAACTCATCCGCAAATTTTCCTGCAGTACGGAACTCCTTGTAGCCAAGCTCCGCATGTGTGTATATGTCCCTCGCGAAATCCTCGATTTTTTCCCTGTTGTCATCAATGATTTTAATTATCTTCTCTTCTATTTTATCCATACAATTTTCCTTCCATATTTCTTATATGCTGTGGAGTAATTGTCAAACTTAAAACCCTAAATTTGCAACCGTAAAATTTTTCGATTCACATTTAGTACTCCGGTATTGACCACAGATTTCTGTACTCGCTCTCATTGTTAGCTTTCAGCCAGTCTGTAAACTCCTTAGACTGGTATGCCGCAACAATATCCTTAGCCCACTGTGTATCCTTGTCGGCATCCTTTACCACAACCTGAAGCCAGAATTTTTCTGTAAGGTTCTCGTTAAAAAGCGCTGTCGATGGGTCAATGCCGGCATTGTAGACAATACTGCCTGTTATAATACCATAGTCGTAATCTGCAAGTGTAGTGGCAATTATATTTGTCGCAATATCAAGAAATTCAAGGTTGTATGGGTTCTCAGCAACATCCTCCGGACTTGCTGTGGCGTAATCTGTTCCTTCCTTTAACTTTATCCAGCCGATGTCTTGAAGCATTACAAATGCTCTCGCCATATTTCCTTCATCCTGCGGAACCGCTATCTTCATGCCATCGGAAATCTCGTCAAACGATGAATGTGTCTCCGAAAAAATTGAAGCCGGAACAGTAGGAATAGGTGTAAGTGCAACAAGATTTGAATTGTAGCTCTTGTTAAATGCATTCATATAAGCTATATGCTGCTCAACTGAGAAATCGACATCCCCATCTGCGATCGCCTCATCCGCATATTGAAGTGAAAGCTCTGACACCTTAAATGTATATCCCTGCTTTTCAAGTATCGGAATTATATGCTCCTCGAACAATATTGTATATGGACCTGAGCCCTTCGCATATGTTAGCTCCTTCTTCTCCTCACCCGCCGATGAACTCTCCTTTTTACCACAGCCTGCCGCAAGTACTGCTGTTAACACCGCTAACCCAATCACTGCCAATCTCTTTCCAAACTTTCTCATAATTCGTCCTCCCTTAATATTTTCTGCCTATTTTTTATCTATTCTTTTATCTGTTTTTTTCTTGTTTCTGCCTGATTTCCGCTTGATTTCTGCATTAATGCTCAGACTTCTATTTAACTGCTTTTTCCTTTTTTATAAAATATTCTCAAAATACTCACTATGATAATCTTATCATACTTCCGCCCAATGCCCTTATCTCCTGCGCGCCTTTCTCGCAAAACAGCTTCCAAGGCTCTGTATAAACTGCGTGATTATGATAAGTACAACCACCAGCGAATACATCAGGGTAAAATTAAATCTGTTGTAGCCGTAGTTCAATACCAGTGCCCCGATACCGCCTCCTCCGACATAGCCTGCCATCGCACTTGCCCCGATAAGTCCGACGATTCCTGTCGTGAGTGAAAGTATCACCGAGCCGAGCGACTCAGGTAAAATGAACTTAGTTACAAGCTGGAGCGGTGTCGCTCCCATTGAGAGAGCCGCCTCTAAGATTCCGTTTCCGGTATCTAATAGTGAATTTTCAAATAATCTTGTGAGAAGCGGTATCGCATTCACCGTGAGCGGTACGATTGCAGCGGTAGGGCCGATTCTTGTTCCGATAATAAATTTTGTCACCGGCATTATTGCAACCAGAAGTACGACGAACGGTGTGCTTCTCACTATATTTATTATCACATTTATGATGTTGTACACCACTGCATTCGGATATAGTCCGCCTTTTCTCGTAAATATAAGAACTACTGCCAGGATAAACGCAATCACGGTCGCGATTATCAGCGATATACCCACCATGTACAGCGTCTCAGCAAATGATGTGATCAGCTTTTCATTTGATATACCCAGAAAATTTTCAAGTGCCATATTCTTTCCCTCCTTCTAATCTTACAAACCTATCTCTGTGTAGCCTACGCCATGTTTTGTGAAATACTGCTGTGCCCCCGCGATTGCCTCCACGCTCCCGACAATCTGGACAATTATTATTCCAAGCACTCTCTCCTGTATCTCGCTGATATTTGCAAAAAGAATATTGGTCTCGACATCATAGTTCTTATTGACGCCGGATAAAACCGATTCCGTGCTGTCGCTGTCAAGAAACTTGAGCTTAAGCAGCTTATTATTCTTCTTTTCAGACTTGATACTTTCAACCAAAAGCTCGGGAACACTGTCATTTATGACTGTCTTTACAAAATTTCTTGTAATCTCCTGCTTCGGCTCACTGAATACCTCAAGCACCTCGCCCCTCTCAACTATTCTACCGTTTTCCATAACCGCCACATGATTACATATACTCTGTATGACATTCATCTCATGCGTTATGAGAACTATAGTTATCTTCAGCTCCTTGTTAATCTTCTTTAGAAGCTTTAGTATCGCCTTGGTTGTCTTCGGGTCAAGTGCACTTGTGGACTCATCGCTCAAAAGTATTGAAGGCTCCGTTGCAAGTGCCCTCGCGATTCCCACTCGCTGCTTCTGCCCGCCGGACAGCTTCGACGGATATATGTCCCGCTTATCCGTAAGCTCAACATACTCTAAGACCTCCTCGACCTTCCTTTTTATCTGTTCCTTAGGAACATGATTTAAAACCAGCGGAAGTGCTATGTTCTCGTATACCGTCTTTGTCTCCAACAGGTTGAATTGCTGAAAAATCATTCCGATTTTCTTTCTCTTCTTTCTAAGTTCAGATTTCCTTAGAGCGTTTATATCTTCGTCATCCACCAGAACCTGCCCTGACGTCGGAACCTCCAATGCATTTATTGTTCTTATCAGTGTGGATTTTCCTGCACCCGAAAAACCGATTATTCCGTATATGTCTCCGTCCTCTATCTTAAGACTCACATCATCTAAAGCCTTGACCTCGCTCTCCTTGGTCTTAAAAATCTTTCTTACATTCCTTAACTCAATCATATATCCCCCTCCATCCGCTCTTTTCAGGAAGCTTCTGCCGTACCTAAGAATTTTCTCTTTGAATCCTGTTTATTGTTATCTGATGTCTGAAAGTATAGCAAACCTATAGGAAAAGTGTTAATACGGTGATTTTATAGTGTGATATAGGATAAGGTTATATCAGATTGTTGGTTATACTGTAAATATCGTAAATCTTCCCAACTATTGCCCTAGCCGGTTATCCATAATAGGAAAAGCCATCTCTATAATAAATTCATCTTCCTCTATCCTTGCCCCGATTTCACCGCCCATTCTGTCAACCAGTTCCTTCGCGATGGCAAGTCCCAGCCCGGTTGAGGTTCTGCTCCTGGCGCTGTCCGCCTTGTAGAATCTGTCAAAGACATGGCAGACATCGATTTCTCCGGGATTTTTTACGAGATTGCTTATCCTAAGCACCGCCTGTCCGCCCCTGCGCTCCAATGTAATGCTTATCTTTTTTTCCCCATGGTCGAGACCATTTTTTATAATATTTCGGATAACACGGCGAAGCCCCTGCACATTACCGTTTATGAAGAGCAGCTCCTCCGCAATCTGAATATCCGGCTCAAGCTCGTTCCTCACCCAGTCATCATAATATGAAAAAACCGTCTCCTTCAGAATCCTGTTAAGGCAGCACGGCATAAGCTTCAGACTGTACGAGTCGTTTTTCAGCTTTGTGAAGGTGAACAGCTCCTCGAGCATCTCATTCAGGCTGTGTATCCTCTCATGGATAATACCCAGATACCTCCTCTGGTCGTCCACATTTTCGCAGTCCTCCATCAGCTGAAAATATCCGTCCAGGGAGGTCAATGGCGTTCTTATATCATGCGAAAGGTTGGTGTAGGTGTCCGCAATCAGCGCCTCCTTCTCCAGATAACGGCGCTTTTCTTTTCTTCTCATATCCAGCATCTCATTTAAAAGGTCAACAAGTCTGCCTATCCCGCCAAAGTCAAGCTCTCTGCTTATGAGCATATTGCTGTCCTGCTTCATCTGAAACGACAACTGGCGGCAGATGTCCTTCACCTGCCGCACATGCTTCCATAAAATAATAGCCTGCAAAATAATAATTCCCGCTAATATTCCAATGACAATATACATTTTAAATATCCCTTTTTCTGAAAATGACGCTGCCAAGCGTTGTCACCACAATGCCGAATATAACTGCAACCGCCAGCGATACCAGACATTCCCTGCCGCCCGGCTCCATGCCAAGCATCGCTATCCGCCCGGTAACCGTATACCTGCTTATCACAAAATTGTGAATACCGACTTTATCGATTAACCGGTCTATCAGGTAGTACACAAGGCTCATCAGGTTCATGGTAATACAGATGGAGATTACCATACTTATAACATTGTTTTTGAGAATAACCGCAATCGCCATGCAGATGAGCACAAGTGCATAGTGGAGTGCTGCTTCCGTGAAAAAATATGCCAGAAATGCATTTAAATTTCCCCATTCAACTTCCCTGAAATAGATGAAATTTGACACTGCCTGTAATAAAAATACTCCCGCCATCGTAATAAATGTAAAGACCGCCAGTGCGGCTGCCCTCGAGACAATAAGCGCTCCCCTGTTTTTTACCTGCCCTCCGATATTTTTTATGTAGCCGCTGTTTATATCCGCCGTAGAAAATATGACCGCAAAAATCACTAAAAACAGTGCGTAAAATCTCGACGTCGAATTGGCATAAAACACGTCAAATACCGTAATGCTCTCACCGCGCTGCGTCGGCAGCTCCACATTAATTCCTACGTTGACATCTTCCGTTCCCGCTTCGATAAGCTGCTCCTCCTGTGCCGGATTTTCCGCATTTATCGCATCAAAATCCATTTTAACCAGGGCAGTTGTAGCCACTATCACTACAGCCATGACAATCCAGATTACATACATGCTCCTGGTGCAAAACATTCTGTACAAATCCATTTTCAACATGTTAAGCATGAGCTGCACCTCCTGTCAGATTAAGAAAATAAGTCTCGAGTTCCTCGCTTGTGATGGATATTCCCTTCACCGGAATTCCTGCCTTCGCAAGCTCCATATTGACGAGCGCACTCTCGTTTAATCTCTCAAAAATGTGGATACGCTCCTTATCCACCACCTGATAATTGACAAAGCCCATGGCATCGAGAACAGGAATTGCCTCCCTCGGATTGTCCAGGGTAAGCTCCATCCTCTCACCGCATCTTTTCATAAGCTCATCTCTCGTCAGCTCCTGCAAAAGGCTTCCGTTATGAATAATTCCGTAATCCGTCGCAATCTTTGAAAGCTCCTCCAAAATATGGCTTGAAATACATATTGTCATGCTGCGCTCATTTTTTAATCTCAAAATCGTATCCCTAATCTCGGCAATGCCCTGCGGGTCAAGACCGTTTATCGGCTCATCAAGAACCAATAAATCCGGTTCACCTACAAGCGCAAGTCCAATTCCAAGGCGCTGTTTCATTCCCAGCGAAAAATGCTTTGTCTTTTTCCTTCCCACGTTATCAAGTCCGACAACCCTCAGAATTTCCTCTATGTAGCCTTTTTTCTTTATTCCGAAAAGCTTACACTTGATATTCAGGTTTTCATACGCCGTCATGCTGCCATACAGCCCCGGTGCCTCGATAAGACACCCCACGCGCGACCTTATCTGCCGCAGATCCTTTCCCTTATATCCGAAAAGCTCAATCTCACCGTCCGTCGCCTCCGCAAGTCCGCTTATCATCTTGAGACAGGTCGTCTTTCCGGCACCATTCCTTCCGATGAAGCCGTAGATGGCTCCCTTTTTGATATGCAGGCTGACACCGTTTACTGCCTTATAGTGCCCGTACTGCTTGGTCAGATTTCTCGTTTCCAGTAACATTTCACCCAAGTTTTTTCATCTCCTTTTTTTATTTGCCTTTATCATAGCTGGACAATCCTAATTAAACGCAAATAAATAGTAAAAAAAGAGTAAAGCTTATTCATGTAAACGGTATCCTATTCCCCACACCGTCTCAATGTATTCCTCAGCCGTGACTTCCTTTAGCTTCTTGCGGATATTGCTGATATGCACATCGAGCGTCTTGGTCTCGCCCATGTAAGGCTCATTCCACGCATACTCAAAAATATCCTCCTTGCAAAATACACGCTTTGGATTTCTAAGCAGCAGCTCCAAAATCGCAAATTCCTGTCTGGTTATCTTAGAAAGTATTTTTCCGCATACACTGACCTGAAAGGTGGATTTGTTGAGCACCATATCCTTGAACGTGATAATATCGTCGGCAACGTCGCTCTCCTGTGCACGGCGGAGCTGTACCTTAATTCTCGCTATGACCTCCCTGACCTCAAATGGCTTCGTTATATAGTCATCGGCTCCGTCAATCAACACCTGCACCTTGTCATCGAGACTGTCCTTCGCGGTCAGCACAATTACCGGGAGCTTTCCATTGCTGCGTATCTCCCCCAAAACCGTCTCCCCTGGGATACCCGGCAGCATAAGGTCAAGCAGCACAAGCGCATAGCCGTGTTCCTTCATATTTAAAAGAAGTCTCGCCTCCGTGCCCGAAAAAGCCTGCTCACAGGAATATCCCTCCTTCGTCAATGCCTCACAGAGCAGATTATTAATATTGGTATCATCTTCCACAATCAGTATTTTCTGCATGATTTACAACTCCTAATTCTTATAACGCCCTACAGCAGCCCAAAAAGCACTGAAAACTGCCGTATTTTCGTACATCACTGCCACGTTCTATTTATTTAGAAGCATCGAACTTCACCGTGATATCCGCGTTTGATGTGTTCAGCTTAAGCTTTGACTGACCCTTTCCCCCGGTATACTTCGTTCCGTGTACATCGCTGCCAAGCTTAATGCTGCCGTTGCTGGTTTTAAGCTCATAGTAGTAATCGCTGTCCTCGCCATAGAGCGATGCCTTTATGCTGCCGTTCGAGGTATGCGCCTCGAGCGCGCCGTCAAAATACACTTCCCTTAAAGCTATCTCGGCATTGGTGGTCTTAAGAAGAGCCTCAACACCGCTCACCTCCTCAAGTTCGACCTCGCCGTTGCTTGTCTTGACATTTAACCGGTCTGCCTGCACGCTTGAGAGCTGTGCCGTTCCGTTGCTTGTAGTCACTGTAAGTTCTTCAGCCGTAACTCCTTCCACTACGACATTGCTGTTCGTAGTCACTGCACTGAGCGTCTCCCCGCTCACATTTGAAAATGTTATCCTGGCATTCGTCGTGCCTGCGCTCACCTTTCCCGTGGCAGAGATATCTTCGATGACAATATTTTCATTGGCGGTCGACACGTCTATGAACCCGCACCCGCCGTCAGGGATATATAATTTTATATACTGCTCATCATCATTGAACAGATTGTAGATAAAGCTCAGCCTCGCGCCATTCATGGAATTTTTTATGATGAGCTCATCACCTTCTACCCCGAACTGTATATTGTCATCGTCATAGTTGTACAGCTTTAAATCCACACCGTATTTGCCGTTGTCCGAGCTGTATATGTAGATTTTACAGTTGGCTGCATCTACCGTGACACTCTTAAACGCATCATAGTCCATATCGTTAAATGATAATTCCTTAAATTGCGCGTCCGAGATTATGCCCTTTCCCGTAAAATCAAAAACTATTCCGCTTCCACCCATCACCTTTCCTATGGAGAACAGCACTCCTCCCAGAAATATGCATGCAACCGCAGTCAGCAATAACACCTTTTTTTTCATTGTATCCTCACTCCTTTTTCAGATATCCCATAAAATACATAAGCAAGCTTTTAATTTTTATTAAAAAACATCTTAAAAGCACTCATGACTCCCTTTACAATGTATGTTCCAAGGAAAAATGCGAGTATTCCGGCTCCAAGCATAAACAGACCGCCGCCGAGCACAAGCAGCCCATCCGCAAGTGACTTGCCAAAAGCAAAAAATCCCGCTGCCACGCTTGCAATTCCGGCTATCACACACGCCGCGAACACGACAAACACCGCAAATACAACAGCCACAACGACCAGCAGCAGGCTGAAAAGTATTGCCAGCCCCGCAAATGCCAAAGGAACCCATATCGGAGCCGTGCATGCGAGCGCGATTATTTTTCCGGGTGATTTTTTCTTTTTGGTGTTTCCTTCTTCCCATGAATAATCATAGGCTCCTGTGCTGCCAGCATTATAACCGCCATATGCCTTTGCCGTATTCTGTGTACTTGTATAATTCCCTGCACTGTAGTTCTCACTATTCTGTGCTCCGTTCCCGCCGCACAGTCTCGCCGCAAGTTTCTCAGGTGCACCAAGCTCCTCCATAGCTGCCCATTCATCGCCCGAATCACTGAAATATTCCAGATAATATCTTATAACATCATCCTTCTCATCATCTGTCATAGTCGTCAGATTATCCCTCAAAATCTGAAGATACTCATCTCTTGTCATCCTTATTCCCTCCCATAATGCTGTCTATAATGCTCTTATATTCTTCCCACTCAATTCTATACTCTGCAAGCTTACCGCGCCCGGCATCCGTTATCGAATAGTATCTTCGGTTCCTTCCGTTGTATGGCATATCATAAACTGTGACTAATTCATCCTTCTGCAGGCGTCTAAGCACGGGATACAATGTGGATTCTGAAATCTTCATCAGCTCTTTTATTCTCTGCGTAAGTTCATATCCATACACATCGGACTGAGCCAGTACCGACAGCACGCAGGCATCCAGAAGCGCCGAACTAACCTGAAAAGCCATAGAAATCCTCCTTTTTATAATATTATTTCTTGTTCAATACTATACGTGATATAATATTATATGTAAACAAGTTTTTATTGTAACTTTTGTCATGCGGCTTGGGACAGGGGTCTGGTCCGTGTCCCAGCACATGTGATAGTTACCATAACACTAAAAAACAGCAATTTCTCCGCACATGGAAAAATTGCTGTTTTCATATTATAGGTTCACATTGGGACACGGACCAGACCCCTGTCCCAGATTAGCAGTCTAAGAATTTTTCCTCACCGAATGCCTCTGATATTGCGGCTCCCGGTGCAACCATAGGGAATACCTTGTCATCCTTCTCGATGTGGCAGTCAAGCAGGCATGGAATGTTGAGCGAAATGGCATCCTTGATTGCCGCCTCGAACTCCTCGCAGGTAGTAACCTTGTAGCCCTTAGCGCCCATCGCCTCGGCAAGCTTTACAAAGTCTACCTGATCATCAAGAACTGTAGCGGAATATCTCTGTCCGTAGAAAAGCGTCTGCCACTGGCGAACCATGCCTAGAACGTGGTTATTCACAACAACCTCGATAATCGGGATATTATATCTTGTGGCTGTGGCAATCTCATTCATGTTCATACGGAAGCAGCCGTCACCCGCAATATTGATGACTGTCTTATCCCTGCGTCCCCACTTAGCTCCGATACTAGCTCCAAGGCCATAGCCCATGGTTCCGAGACCTCCGGAGGTGAGAAGCTGTCTAGGCTCCTTGTACTTGTAGAACTGTGCTGCCCACATCTGGTGCTGACCTACCTCTGTCGTGATGATGGCATCGCCATTGGTCACCTCATAGAGCTTCTCCATAATGTAAGGACCAGTAAGCTTATCCTTATGGTATGTAAGAGGATATTTTGCAGCAAGCTCCTCAACATGTGCAACCCACTCATCATGGTTCTGCTGCGTAAGCTTGGCATTGACGCACTTCAATATCTCCTTGATATCTCCGATTACGCTCGCATCAACCTTGACGTTCTTGTTAATCTCCGCAGGATCAATGTCAAACTGTACAATTTTTGCCTCTGTGGCGAACTTCTTTGCATTGCCTGTGACACGGTCTGAGAATCTTGCTCCCACAACAACTAAAAGGTCACACTCTGATACTCCGAAATTGGCTGCCTTCGTACCATGCATTCCAAGCATGCCCATGTAAAGAGGATCTGTTCCGTTAAATGCTCCCTTACCCATAAGTGAATCCGTAACAGGTGCCTGAAGCTTATTAACAAACTCGGCAAGCTCCTTGTCCGCTCCCGATATAACCGCTCCTCCGCCTACGAATACGAACGGCTTCTTAGCCTTGGAAATCATATCAATAACCTTATCGACATCCTCTGTCTTTATTGTATCCTTTACACGCTCAACCGGCTCCGGCTTCTTGTATTCATACTCAGCCTTGGCTGCTGTTACGTCCTTCGTGATATCGATGAGAACAGGACCGGGTCTTCCCGAAGCAGCGATTTTGAATGCACTTCTTACAACCTGGGCAAGCTTATTTACATCCTTTACGATGAAATTATGCTTGGTTATCGGCATTGTCACGCCTGCTATATCAATCTCCTGAAAAGAATCTTTTCCAAGAAGTGAGACACCTACATTGCATGTAACAGCTACAATAGGAACTGAATCCATATATGCTGTTGCAATACCTGTTACAAGATTGGTTGCTCCCGGTCCTGATGTAGCGAAGCATACACCGACCTTTCCCGTTGCTCTTGCGTATCCATCGGCAGCATGTGAAGCTCCCTGCTCATGGGATGTAAGAATATGCGTAATCTTATCTGAATTCTTATATAATTCGTCATATACATTGAGTATGGCACCACCCGGATAACCGAATACTGTATCTACCCCCTGCTCCTTCAAACACTCAATCAAAATCTGTGAACCGTTTAACTGCATCTGTGAATCCTCCCAAACAATTATTTCTCAAGTACTGCTCCCTTGCAGGAATCAGATACCATCTTAGCGTACCTTGCAAGATAACCTGTTGTAACCTTAGGCTCTCTCGGTTTCCATTCAGCCCTTCTCGCCGCAAGCTCCTCGTCTGATACCGCAAGCTCAAGCTTATTCTCAGGAATGTTAATCCTGATCAAATCGTCTTCCTTAACAAGAGCTATAGGCCCGCCAACTGCTGCCTCCGGGCACACATGTCCGATTGATGCTCCTCTTGAAGCTCCCGAGAAGCGTCCGTCCGTGATGAGTGCCACACTTGAACCAAGTCCCATTCCTGCGATTGCAGAGGTAGGATTGAGCATCTCACGCATACCCGGTCCTCCCTTTGGTCCTTCATATCTGATTACCACTACATCTCCGGCAACAATCTTTCCGCCCTTGATAGCTGCAATTGCATCCTCCTCACAGTCAAATACCCTCGCCGGTCCCTCGTGAACCATCATCTCAGGGACAACTGCCGAACGCTTGACAACACATGAATCTGGTGCAAGATTTCCCTTGAGAACCGCTATACCTCCTGTTGTGCTGTAAGGATTATCTATAGGTCTTATGACCTCTGTATTCATATTGACACAGCCTTCAATATTCTCTGCCATTGTCTTTCCGGTGACAGTCATTACATCCGTGTTCAAAAGCTCCTTCTTGTTGAGCTCGTTCATGACGGCATATACACCGCCAGCTTCATTAAGCTCCTCGATATATGTGTGGCCTGCCGGTGCAAGATGGCAGAGGTTAGGTGTCCTTGCGCTTATCTCATTGGCGATATCCACGTTAAGCTCAACACCTGCTTCCCTTGCAATCGCCGGAAGATGAAGCATGCTGTTCGTCGAACAGCCGAGTGCCATGTCAACCGTTAGTGCATTCATAAAAGCTTTCTCCGTCATTATATCCCTAGGCTTGATATCCTTCTTTACAAGCTCCATAATCTGCATTCCCGCATGCTTGGCAAGCTTGATTCTCTCCGAATACACAGCAGGAATCGTTCCGTTGCCGCGAAGTCCCATTCCAAGTGCCTCTGTAAGACAGTTCATGGAGTTGGCTGTGTACATGCCTGAGCATGAGCCACATGTAGGACAGGTCTTTGCCTCATACTCCTTAAGCTGCTCCTCGGTAATCTTACCGGCAGCATAAGCACCTACCGCCTCGAACATGCTCGAAAGGCTGGTCTTGCAGCCTGCGACCTTACCTGCAAGCATCGGTCCGCCGCTGACAAAAATTGTAGGAATATTAACTCTCGCCGCTGCCATTAAAAGACCCGGAACATTCTTATCACAGTTAGGAATCATCACAAGTCCGTCAAACTGATGTGCCAGCGCCATACACTCTGTCGAATCGGCAATCAAATCTCTTGTCACAAGTGAGTACTTCATTCCCGTGTGTCCCATCGCAATACCATCACAGACCGCGATAGCCGGGAATACTCTAGGTGTACCGCCAGCCATTGCAACCCCGAGCTTTACAGCCTCGACCAATTTATCAATATTCATATGACCCGGAACAATCTCATTGTAGGAGCTGACGATGCCGATAAGTGGTCTGTTCATCTCCTCCTCTGTAAGTCCCAGCGCATTAAACAGGGAACGATGTGGAGCCTGCTGTGTTCCCTTGAAAACTGCATCACTTCTCATAATATACTAATCCTCTTTTCTGAGCGATCTGTTACGAAGAAATAATAAGAAATTCACGAATGTGACTTCTAATCTGCCATAAAAGCAATTCATTTTCGCTCTGAAACAAATTGCATGTATAAAAATAGATAACTATTATCTGCACTACAGATAAAAGATTGATTTATTATAGCACACTTTCAGACTTTAATCTACTGAATTTTTAAAATATAGATATAAAATACTATTTTTATCTTTCAAAACTATCACTCACATAAATTCTATACTAATTGCAATACTGCCTCACATCAGCATACAACAATAACAGCCTTATATTTTCCGCATTATACTCTTTCGGCAATCAAATCACCCATCTGTGTAGTACTTACCTGCTTCATTCCATCCGCCATGATATCGACTGTCCTGTAGCCCTCTGAGATAACGCTCTTGACCGCAGCCTCAACTGCAGCCGCTTCCTTGTCAAGATCGAATGAGTAGCGCAGCATCATAGCCGCTGAGAGGATTGTCGCAATAGGATTTGCCTTATCCTGCCCTGCTATGTCCGGAGCTGCACCATGACTAGGCTCATAAAGACCAAGCCTGCCCGCTCCAAGGCTCGCCGATGATAACATTCCGATGGAGCCTGTTATCATGCTCGCCTCATCCGAAAGAATATCGCCGAACATATTCTCCGTGAGAACCACATCGAACTGCGCCGGATCCTTCACAAGCTGCATTGCACAGTTGTCGACAAGCATATCCTCAACCTTAACCTCAGGATAATCCTTAGAAACCTCGGCAACAATCTTTCTCCAGAGTCTCGATGTGTCAAGGACGTTAGCCTTGTCAACACTGATAATATGCTTATTTCTCTTCATCGCAATCTCGAATGCCTTGATTGCAATTCTTCTTATCTCATTCTCATCATACTTGAGTGTATCCACCGCCGTCACAACACCATTAACTTCCTTGGTGTTTCTCTCTCCGAAATAGAGACCACCTGTGAGCTCTCTGACGATAATCATATCAAAGCCCTTATCAGCAACCTCCTCCTTGAGAGGACATGCACCCTTAAGCTCGCTGTACAGGTATGCAGGTCTTAAATTGGCAAATAGCTCAAGTCCCTTCCTGATTGCAAGAAGTCCTGCCTCAGGCCTCTTGTTAGGAGGAAGCTCATACCAGCTGTCCACTCCCACTCTTCCGCCAACCGCTCCAAGAAGAACGGCATCCGAAGCCTTCGCTGTGGCAAGTGCCTCATCCGTGAGCGGAACTCCGTACGCATCTATTGAACAGCCACCCATAAGCACTTCCTTATATGTAAATCTGTGTCCATATTTTTCTGCCACCCTGTCAAGAACCTTTCTTGCCTCACGCACAATCTCAGGTCCGATTCCGTCTCCCGGAATAAGTGTAACATTAAATTCCATAACATACCTCCAAATCACTGCCGCGCTTATGTATCCGGCTGTCTATTTTGCTTTTCTAATTATGGTACATCAAGTTATTTTTATTTTCAAGTTACGATTATAACATATATTTGATTAAAATACATCAAGGCTTATGTACTTTTTTTATGCAAAATTATTTTTTTAAATAAATAAAAGATTACTGAATTATGCATTGCATAAATGTATAATATAGATATATGCATTGCATAATTAATTATTTGACATTAAGGCGGTTCAAATGGAAAAAGATGAAAAGATGTACCTTCTAATTGAATTAAGAAAAGAAGAAGGCTTAAATAGAAAAGAATTTGCAAAAAAATATGACATACCATACCCGACAATTACTGACTGGGAAATGGGAAATAGAAGAATTCCTGAATATTTTCTAAGATTACTAGATTATAAAATAAAATCGGAATGTAATACAGCGAAAAATTCATCAAGTCAAGACGATACTGATATCTCAGGCAATAGCAGATTATTAATTTCCGAACTCAAAAATAAAAGAATTACTGAAAAAATAATAGACCGAGCTCTCTTTGAAGGTCTGAAAGATACTGGAGAAATTGTTGATTGTATAATTGTTTTAGGTGATTTAAATTCAGTACAAGCTCTTGTCTCTACCGCAGTTAAAGAATACATGAACGGACGCTGTTCCAGACTTTTGCTAAGCAGCGGTTGTGCTCATGAATTTACAGAGGGTACAATGAGCGAAGCTGAGCATATGTACAATATAGCTTTAAAGCTAGGTATAACAAAAGACAATATTATAATAGAAAACGATTCACTAAATACCATTGAAAATATTTTATTTTCATTAACTAAGCTACAACGAGCTTGTGGATTAAATAATATCAAAAAGATTCTACTAATTACAACAACATATCACATGAGAAGAAGTCTTGCTATTGCCAACTATTTATTTCCTGAACAAATTAAAATAATACCTCATACAGCAGATGATAATATTACCAGACGCACTAATTGGATGAAAAGTAAAACAGGAATAGAAAATGTTAAAAAAGAGCTTGATGCTATTATTTCATCTGTAAATGACGGAATTTTTCCCGATTTTTACATATAGCCTGTTGACAATATGTCGTATACAACATAAAATATAAAGGAGAACATATGATAGATATTGAGTTTTACGATACAGAAGAAGGTTCATGTCCTGTACAAGAATACTTAGACACATTAGAGCCAAAGCTACTGGCAAAAACACTTAGAACCATTGATCTGCTGGAAACTAATGGAACTAAGCTTAGAATGCCATTCTCGGAACATATTAAAGATGGCATCTTTGAGCTGCGGGCAAAACAGAGCTCTGACATAACCAGAATTTTATATTTTTTCTACGTGGGGAATACAGCAGTACTTACAAATGGTTTCACCAAAAAGACCAGAAAAACACCCAAAAACCAAATCGAATTAGCCAGGAAATATAAAGATGACTATGAACGGAGGCATAAAAATGAGCAAGTATAATGAATATAAAAAAAAGGCGCTGTCCGATTCAGAAGTAAAAAGAGAATATGATGAATTACAGCCTGAATATGACATAATTCAAGCTATGATTGATGCTAGAGCAAGCCAGAATATCACGCAAAAAGAATTATCAGATAGGACAGGAATAACACAGGCAGATATCAGCCGAATTGAACACGGAACAAGAAATCCCAGCTTAGCAATGATGAAAAAACTTGCAGCCGGACTGGGCATGCAGCTCAAGCTCGAATTTCTGCCATTCCCTATCAAGAAATAATGCATTCGATAGGTTCTTATCTAACATTTCCAAAAAAACACCCTCCTTACCGGTCTGCCCGGCAAAGAGGGTACATATTCAGCATTCATACTCAAAAATGTATGTTTACACCGCCGATATTACTTCTCCGGCTTCTCAACCTGTACGATAGCTGTCTTCTGCATAGGGATACGGCAGTTCTTGTTGTTACCGAACTCTACGATTACAACGTCATCTGTGATATCGAGAACAACTCCATAGAAACCGCTTGTTGTGAGAACGCTGTCGCCAACCTCCATTGAGGCAAGTGTCTCATTGAGCTGCTTCTGCTGCTTCTTCTGTGGACGGATTGCGATAAAGTACATAAGTACAACGAAGAAAATAATATATCCTACTAATAAAAGGATTGATGAAGCTCCGCCTGCTGCTGACTCTAATAATACCATTTTTTCCTCCTTGACCGGAAATATTTTGTGTGAACCGGCTAAAACTTATATCATTATATATGATATGGGGGATATTTGCAATTAAAAAATGATAAACAATGTTATAAGTTATCGCTCTTTCCGGCTATGTTCATTTCTGATACGTAAGCTGCTATACCATTCTCTCATTTTTTAACACTGACTTTTCCGTCATCCATCTCATATACTGCACTGTACAAATCTCTGGAATTATCCAGCTAGACCAGCTCTGGAGAAATAAAACTATCAACCTGGGGTGTTGTTTCATCGATCACCGCTTCCTGCAATTGTCCATCTGCCCTGTGACAGCCACAAATCAGAACACATGCAAAAATAATAATGATAATGTTCTTTCTAATATTAATCCTCATTTCTCATCCAGCATGAGCTGCACTCTGTTCTGGATTATATTTATGGTCTCATCTATAGTTCTATTATTCTCAATAAGCATTCCCGCTTCCTCGCATACAATCGCTATACAGTCACGCTCCAGATCATTATAAAACACTGCATTTTTTATAGCAGTCCTGACCTCATCTACCTGCCGGGTTGTCATTGGCTCTACAGCTCTTCCATTAACGTATGTCACATCCGCTATTTTATCTCCATTCTCATCCAGTACATAATTTCCATCAGAATCCTTAAGGTACTCTGTCTCAACCTCCTTAGCAAGCGTTGCCTCCAATGCTTCCTTTCCGGTAACGAACTGCCCACTCTCGCTCTCTATAAATGCCCTCGACAGTACTGCCTCAAGAAATTCCCATGCAGCATCCTTATATTCAGAAGCAGCCGTTATCGCAACAAGGCTTCCATAAGACATTATACCTGCACTTACTCTTTCATTTCCACTCGGAAAACCTATAAGCTTTAATTGCCTCCCGCCTCCGTTCTGCCATTCAAGCTTCTCAAAATCGCGTGCAGAATATATGTATTTTCTCCATACTACGTTATCCCCTGCTGCACTCCTCTCTTCCCCGCTTAAGGTTACCGGTGTGATATTGAGTGCATTAATTCTGTTTAATATATCTCTGAAGCGTTCATTATCAAAATCGGCGGTTCCCTCATCAAAATCAACAAAACCATATATTCCATTCAGCATTGCCATATCCATAATACATTTTTTGGAATCTTCTGCAGTCCAGCCCGGCTCAATATAAAGCTGGGGATTTTGTTCACAGTAATCTAAGAATTCTTCTATGGTCCAGGATTCTGTGTCCCCTATTGAATCTGCAGGCACAGCCAGAGTATAGAATGAAAAATCCGTAGGAAATGTATATAAATTTCCATCAATCGTAAAATCCTCCACAACCCGCTCAATAATTCCGGTCAAATCAACTATATCGCTCTTTTCTATGTACGAATTTATACCTTCAAGATAGCCCTTGCTTACATATTCCTTCAATGTGTCCTTGCTTGCACCTGATAAAACCTCCACTATATCTGGTGCATCCGTACCCGCAAGTGAAGCATTTATCTGATTCTGTCTTGTATCACTGTCATCACTGTATTTACCAGCTTTAATAATGTACTCCTTATTAGATTTATTAAAAGAAGAAACATAACTAGCATATTTACTGCTTGTTGTCAGCGTTGCAATACATAACTCCTGTTTTTTTACTTCATCCTCATTATCTGCCTTCTTTGTAAGGCTTACTATCTCAATTCCATTTTCACCTTCATTTACAAATATATAAGAACTATCATTAATCTTTTCTACCGAACAGAGATTTATTCCAATCAAATCATAATCCGCTAAATCAATAACCGTCTGATTATCACTGTCGTTAACATAACAGTTCAGTTTTCCGTTTTCCACATAAAAAATATTATTATAACAATTTAAAAGCTTAACCTGCTGCGGGAAGCTTTTTACCTTCTCTGTATCCTTACCGTTCTCCAAAATCACATATAAATTCTTTTCTTTACCTGAAAATGTTGAAAAATATACTTTATCCTCCGGTACTACGAACACATTCGTAATAATTTCATTTACATTATACTCCTGCTTAAGCTCCCCCGCTTCTGAGTAAACATACAGACTGCCCTGTGAGGCAATATATATGTTATCTCTGCTGTCTGCAGCCATAGCGTAAACATCTGAATTGTCATCCGGCATGGCAAGCTCAGTCTGTGAAATATATTTTCCAAAGATATCATAAACCTTAACCATTGTCGTGTTTTCGAGATTATTTCTGAGTATAACAAAAATTTTATCCTGCCCTGACACAGCCAGATTGAGAATTACTTCATTCTCATTCGTAATGTTATCTAATACTTTTTCCCCTGAAATCTTATTGTATTTAACGACATTCTTACTATCTGCGTCCTTATAAATAACATTCTGCTTAATAAGCTGATAATTGACATCCTCACTCTGCCCAGCCTGTATGGTTTCATACGAAGCAGAATACCCGGCATTCTTTTCTTTATTACATGCTGACAATGTAATTGCTGCCAGAAACAAAATAACTGTAATAAGCTTTTTGTTCATTTTCTTTTCCCCCCATATTCAATTATTATCTAAAATATATGCTCGCATAAAAGCGAGCATATATCAATTTGTTCATAAATATATTAAATTCATCTTTTGAAGCTCTTATATTCTCTTTAATCACCTTCTTCGTCTAAATTTTTATTAAATATACCTTTCTCCCCATCTGTGCTCTTACACAGTTTACTATCAATAGTACGACTTATATTATACATCCGTCCTTTTATTTAGCTAAATATTTTCATTATGTTCATGGGTTCGTTAAAATTTGTCAGGCTTTCTTCTATTTTTTCTCATCAAGGTACAACTGTACCCTGTTTGGGATTTTCCTGCCTATCTTTCTTTATCACCGTGACATTCTCTCACCAAGATACAGTTCAACCCTTCCCTTCAGGTTTGAAATAACCTTATCCGCATCCATGTCTCCCTCAAAATAATTTACCAGTTCCTCCGCCATAACATCATTAAGTTCAACCGGAAGACTGCTATCAGGTGTGGACTTTTCAATTAAGTCAAGCAGAAGTTTTCTGTCCTTGTCATAATCAAGCTGTTCTTCTTCAATATTTACAACCGGCAGTCCCATAATATAACACGACACCTTTGTATCAATCTCACTTAACTGATGTTCGAATACATCCTTTCGCACACTTATATCAAAATCATCACTTTCTGAGGCTTCGAGCTGTTCTTTGTAGGAAAGCATAAGCTTGATAAACGAATGTGCAATACGTTTTTCCTCATCGCCGGCATTGTCCCTCACAGCCAGCATGGAAGTCGGTGCCATGTAATGCCCATTTCCATCCTCACAAGGATATCCGATAAAATTCACATCATCACCCATAAGTAATCGAAGGTACGGTATATCAAGTGGTTTTTTAATTTCTACATCAAGGCACAGCATGCTGCCATCTAAAAGATTTTCATATTTTCCGTTTGTTCCCTGATACTGCTTTCCCAATTCTATAACATTACGAAATGCTTCCGTATCAAAGGATGTTGTGCCATTCACAGAATCAATAAAATAATTATCTTTGAGACCATGCATGAAATACTTCAAAACAAAAGCTGTACCATCATCCATAGAATTTCCATAAAAAATTGATTTCAATGAATCCTTCCTGTCATCTATGCATTTAATGAACTCCTCATAGTTCCACCCATCCATGTCCTTCATTGCGGTGATAACCGTTCTTATGCGGAAGTTGGTCACGACACCATAGAACTTATCATCGACCCTCCCCATGTTAACAGCTTCCGGAATAAGTTCATCGGTAATTCCCATCTGGTCAAATATATCATCCAATGGCTCCCAGTATTTTGTCATATCTTCGAACTCCACAAGGGCAGTGTCTATTATTACAGGACCTTCTCCCGCAGTCAGCTCAGTAAGCATTTTCTGGTCATCATACTGATATTCTGTCAAATTTATCCGATAAGCAGGATACATTCTGTTAAAATCCGCAACTGCTGCACTATAGGCATTCTTATTCCAATGATCAACAGCAAATGTTATACTCTTAACCTCGACCTCCTGTGTCGTAGGTTCAAGGTGCACAAATCCGTATCCCTTAGAATCACTGTACAGTACATTTATCCCCTGTTCCTGCGAGCCGGACACAGTCTCAGCTTTTGATACCCTTATACCATGATTTTTCCACAGATACAGAGTCTGTGTATTGCCATCAGAAGTATTTTTTAAATAAACGCCATCTTTATCTGCAAAAAGGATATTATTTTCATCCCAGTATGTAAAGCATCCGCCATAGCCTTCAAGTTTTTCAAGCCTTGTCTCACTTGCAGCTACAGAATCAACCATGAATATTTCACCACTATTCCATAATGCAACCGTGCCATCACCAAGTGGATTTAGTGACACATTTTCTTCATTATCGAGTTCTATTTCCCAAAGCAGCTTCCCATCTGCGGAAACTATACAATAATGGCAGGAGTAAGAGTACTCTTCCTCCTGTTTTGAGTAAATGAGATGAACATTACCATCCTTATCCTCTGACATGGAAAGCGGAGTCACATAATCTGACACAAAAAAATCCAAATCCACCCGGCTGACTTCACTCATATCTTCGTCAAGCTCGCAGATTACATACTTAAAGCCATGAGGAGTGTCTTCGGCAGGCTCCGAGCTGAATGCCACATAGTGCTCACTTGCCCAGATACTTCCTATTCCTGTCACCTGCTTTTCAAAGCCTTCTGTGATTCTGATTGATTTTTTCTCTCCATCAGAGCCAATATATACCATCTCATCCCAGCAGTTAACCCTATCCCCATCTATGAAAAAATGTTTTTTTAATGCTGCAGCATGCTGCATTCCCATTGCCGCCATGGAATTGCCACCGGATATATCACTCTTAAGCTCCTCAAATGACAGGGCTGTCGGCATTCCTGTTGCACTGTACAAATCTCTGGAATTATCCTGCCAGACCAGCTCTGGAGAAATAAAACTATCAACCTGGGGGGTTGTTTCATCGGTCTCCACTTCCTGCAATTGTCCATCTGCCCTGTGACAGCCACAAATCAAAACACATGCAAAAATAATAATGATAATGTTCTTTCTCATATTCCCTCTCCTCACTCAAAACTGTAATAAATATTTACAAAATAAAGCATATCTCTGATTTTACATAATTTAACTAAATCCGAATTATTAATTATGGTGTGCCGAATGTAATTTTTTATTAAATATACCTTTCTCCCCATCTGTGCTCTTACACAGTTTACCATCAATAGTACGACTTATATTATATAACTGTTTCTTTTTTTAGTCAAGTGCTTTCATTATTTCCATGGGTTCGTTAAAATTTGTCAGGCTTTCTTCTATTTTTTCTCATCAAGATACAACTGTACCCTGTTCTGTATTATCGCAGCAGCCTCAGCAGCACTACTCTGACCTGAAATGAAGCTCATCGCCTCCTCATAGACTATATTGTAAACTGCCATATCATATTGCTTATAGCCCGATGCTGTGTAAGCAAGCTCGCGAAGGGTATCAGCCTGTTGGGATGTAAGATTGCTGCTAAGATGGTTATGCCCCTTTACGCCGTCCTCATATTCATGCATGGCAGCATATAGCTGTGCCTCGAATTTATCTTCAAATACCGACATGCCGGACGGTTCAAAATTCGTTAGATAATACTTCATAAATTCCCATGCTGCAGCCTGATTTTCACTCACGGCACTCATCGCCATATTATTATCAAACACCAGCTGTGCACTTGCATGTGATTTTGATGGATAGCCCAAGTATACCTTCTCAATATTGTCAAAATGCATGTCCAGCATTTTAATGTTTATGATATCCATGCTGTCCAACTCCTCAAGCAATACCTCTTTTTTCTTAAGCTTGTCATTTATCTCATCATCAGGGACAGAGGTATATGTATCCGGAAGTGTCTGGACAAGCTTCAGCATATTTATAAAATCATCCGACTCAAAGCTGCACTCCCCTGTATCCTTATCGTAGAATAAATCCATTGAATATTTTAAAAATCTCTCAAGCTCGAAGCTGTTCTTTTCTCTGGCAAATAGCTGTGCACCGCTATATTTTTCAAGCAGTTCATACATTGTTGTGAAATTCCAATCCTCATCAGCATTAAGAAGTCCCTCGCTTCCGACAACCGTCACCAGCTTAAACTCAGGTGCCATAACATAAAGCCTGCCGTCATCTTCCAATGACGAAAGAACACTCGGTATAAAATCTTCCCTGCCAATATCGCCATCCTTATCAATGCAGGTGTACAGGTCGGTTAAAATTCCCTTGTCTGCAAGATTGTCTATATCTAAATTGTCATCAATATTAAACCAGAACAAATCAGCACCATTTCCTGTTATCAGGTCATTGTAAAACCTTGTGAGTGCTGTATCATACTCATCATAATCATAATTAAAGTATGGTTTAACCGTGACATAATATTCAGTATTATATCTGTTGAACTTATTTATCGGCTCCGCATATATCCATGAAGGAGCAGTAAACGCTGAGAGCACAAGCTGTTTTCTCTCAGTGACATCTGCTGCCTGCTTTCCCTCCAGCACCGCAAGCTCAATTGCCACATCCGCCGCCTGTCCCGACAAATCAATATCTTCCACAGAAGCTATATAAAAAGTGCCCGACTGTGCCCTGCCAAAGCCTGATTCCCCGGAATCCTCCGAGCTGTTGATTCCATAATCCTGAAGGCAGACAAGTGTAGTGTAATCCGAATTATCAACATTATATTCATATATATAAGTCTCTGTTATAATATATAGCACACCATTTTCGGAAACACCCAGCTCTCTTATATTGCCCTCATAGATGTCAGGAACATTTTCCAATCTGTCTCCTAGTCTTCCGGATTCCCTGTCGATGTTATATATATCGACCTTATACTCATTATTGACACACACAAAATACCATTTACCGGATGGTGCAGCCAGAATGCGCCCTAAAGCTAAATAACCAATGCCTCCCATATTAGCCGGCTTATCCATCATCCCCGACACTGTTCCCTCGCTGTCAATGTACACAAGCGTTTTCTCACCGACTATGCCTATATTTCCCTGCTCATCAATATCCACATCTCCAACCGAAAGTCTCTCATTCCTGTCGGACAATGCTTTCTCAACATTCTTAAGGTCAATCTCCTTTAGAAGGTCAAAATTATCATCATACAGCATCAGTTTCTTATTGGCAGAACCTGCAAAACCCTGAGAAGTCTTAAAATAATCTCCCAATGTTCCAAGCTGCTTCTTAGTATATCCATCCCCTTCAATATCCTTAATCACAACATAATTGCTTCTTGTATGCGTCATATCGTCACTATGCTCTGCAACCCCATACACCGCCTTCTCATTAACGAATATATGCGAGAACGCTCTTGGCGGAACAGCATCCTCCTTGCCCATCTCACAGGAAAGCTGCACAAAAGATGGTTGATATACAATATTCTCCTCACTTCCCGTCACCACAGTAACGTCCTCCGGCTTGTTCTTCCCAGAATTGCAGCCTGTGCAAAGCACAAACGCCGACAACAGCACCAAAAGCTTTCCCCTGATTTTCTTATTCATATTCAACGCCTCGATTTTTTTAAATCACATAATTTTTTCATGTATTTCCTTATTATCCTCACGTCGATTTATCGCTAAAAGCAGTTCCTCCAAATACAAAAGCTTTCTTACAATATAATATAAGATTCCTAAAAAAAACAAACTTATTATAATTACCGCGATGTTTATCCCTGGAGCATCAATCAGTATAAGACTTACAATAATATCTACTATACAAATAATAGCAAAAATAGTATTTACTCGTTTTTTCATATCCTGTTCTCCTTCAATAATAAATTATGATATCATGGTTAAAAGATCAGAAATCTGATGTAAGCTTACCACTGACAGTGCTCCCCTATTATTTTTCTGTGCGCTGTAATAAGCCTTTACAGTTCCTTGCAAAATCGAAATATTGTCAACAAACAGTGCTGCAACATCCACATTTCTATTTTCCGGTTCTATAAGCCATCTTCCAGTATATGAAATTCTGTAATTGTCATTACCCATATCAGCTAATACAACTGTACCCTGAAAATATCCATCTGCAGTCTTTTGAACATCTGAACTTTGAAGTGCAATGCTATTTTCAACATTCTGTATTACAACATTTTCATACACGTCATCACTTTCGTTTATAATGTGTAGTTATTGTTTTCTTCTCCCCATCTGTGCCCTTACACAGTTAACAATTAATAGTATATTTCAATTATAAACTTTCACTTTGTTCCTACCATGGCGAATGAGGAAACTATACAATTTCTTCATTTGTCATGGTAGAGAATTGCTTTTCATATAAAATAGGAATTACAACAACACTATTAAAGGAGATAACGCATTATGAATCTTAAAAATTATTTTTTACTTTTTTTGTTGAACTCACATTAATACTCAACATTACCAATTTAACTGGCAACACAAAAAAAATCCAAGATAATACAAAGGAAACAAATAATTATTCCGTCAGTGTATATTCCAATGATATATATTCAGATTCAAACAATAATAAATAGCCTGAATTATTCACGGAACAGTATCTGAACTGGTAACTGTACCATGAATCCACAAATTGCCCCATAAATACATCATACATCCATTCATGATTATTTTCGCTACAATTCTTGTATACATATTCTATAAACTCTGTTTTCTTGCAATCAACATAATTACTTCTACTCGAAATTAAGGAATTGACGAACATACACTTTTCCTGAGTAATGAAAAGGTTATCATTATATACTATTTTCTCATATGGTATCGTACACTTGAGTGCCTTTATAATATTTTTAACATGCTGATTTTTATCTATTAATCCAAGGTCATATCTGATGCTGCTCTCTGTTCTGATTATATACTGCTGATTGACAGGAATATCCAAGTCTATCATTCCTTTAAGTTTCATGAAGAGAGTCAACGCCTTATCATAGTAAAGCGGACATTCGCAATCCGCTTTCGCTACTTGCTCATGAACGCAGTCGCTTTGCTTATTCTGTGTTCAATTATCTGTGCTCAGTTTTTACCACACAATAAACATGTCATGATATTGTTAAATATTCAACTGCCTTTTGGGTTATTACAAATTTTTAATTTGTTCTTTGTGTATCCGGAATATATAAATTACCGTCAATACCATGAAAACCTTCAGCGTCTCTCTTTATTGCAAAACAATATATATCTCTCATTTGTACAACATATACATTTTGGCTCGGCTCCGGATTGTATTCATACATCACAATTTCAGTTTCATCTTCGGTTATATGATAGTAAACTTCATCATAACAAACTAAATAACCAACAAATGCACCAACTAATTCTTGAGAAAGTTCTGTAGGTAAACCACAAGCTTTCAAAATACCCGCTTCTACATCCGGCCTACAAATTGTATACTCAAAATTATTTGCTAAGATCGTTGGTGCCTTGCTTTTACTATTTCTATTTTGAGTAAACACAAAATGACTAATTATTAATACTATTATAAAAACAAACACAAATACAACTGCCATCCATGCCATATTTTTCTTCAATATTTTTCCAAATATATTTACAGTAATCTTGCTAGATTCACAAGAAGAGTTGTTGTTTTTCATATTTAAATCTGCCTTTCCGCGAAAGATACCAATACGATATGAAGCCTGTTGACTGACTTTCGCTTTATAATCTATCAATAGCCAAAGCAAATAAAAAATCAAATCCTCTTTAATTTCCCATGCTTTACTTTTTTAACCACATTTTTAGCTGCATTATTTGATATGCACTTTATTCCTTGGTTATCTCCTACTAATTTGTTTCAATCTTGCCTCTTTTTTTTAATTCGAAAATGCCTCCAAAACATTGTAAGGACGCATTTTCGAATTTTTATGTTATAGTTAAACTATAGTATTTAATTTCTAACTTTATGTTATCAATTCACCGCATTAGATATCTCATCCATAAGCTCTTCATTATAAATCAGACTAGAATTTTTTCCACGAACAATTAAACTTCCATCATTCTGTTTATATGCAAAAAAAACATATGTATTTCTTTCTTCTAGTAGAACATCTCCTTCTGGAATAATATAAAATTCACCTGATTGATCCAGACCACCAAATTTTTGAATTTCAATTTTATCTGATAACTTCCCCTTGATATTATTAATAACTGAAACATCATAATTAGTATACGGTTCGCCCCACAATTTGCTGTTTCCATCTTGCGCTGTTAAACTAATCTTATTTTTATACGATTCCAGTGTACCAATATGTCGTAGCATTTGTATTATTTTTCTCATATACATCAGAAATTTCTACATCATTTATTGCACTTCCTGTATCTTCTCGTATAACTCCTGGCTTATAATCATTCCACATATTAACCGCAGATTTCCATTGACTCAAATACTTTGTTCCTTCATCACTCCAATCAAGATGTCCACCCGCATCAATAAGACCCCCAAATGCATTAAACAAACAACTCATTGAACTCATGTATAAATTTCCTTATTTTTCGTTACATCTTTAACTAATTCATTTAAGGAGTCTGTGAAGAAATCAACTTCACGGATTCAGGTAAAACAAAATACAGTCATAACAATAATGCTCATAATTGCTGTTATTTTTTCATAAGTGACATCCTCTCTTTCCCTTTTATGCATTGTCCATGTGTTTTATATGTTCTACTATATAGTATAACTCTATTATAATTCATTCTTTATATTGAACCATGACAAATGAAGAGAATTTTTATTTTCCTCATTTGTCATGGTGGAATGCTTTTTAGTCACTTACAATATAACTATTAGAAAATCAAGGAGAACACATTATGAAGTTAAAAAAAACTCTTTTAGCCTTTGCAGCAGGAATTATATTACTACTCAACATTCTTAATTTAACGGATATCACAAGAAACAGCACTAATGGTAAGTCAAACAACTATTCAATTAGTGTGTGTTCTGATGATGATACATGTAACCAGACCGTAAAAAGTAATTATTGTTTTTCCAGCCATCTGCGATATAACCCCATTCTTATATTTTGTTTTTTTAATTTTGCTATTTCGTATGCACACCGGCAAAGTTCTTTATCATTTTCCGAAACATTACCTCTTTCCCCGGCATTCCATGCACGGCAGTACAGCAATGTATTAAGGCAGTGCATTCTTTCACATTCTATCTCAATTCTGATGCCTTCTTCGGCAATTCTGTCCGATTTCTCATAATGTCCGGCATTTCCATACAAATTTGCATATCGCATATTTAAATCTTCAAAAATACTTGCAAATTGCTTCTTGGAAAGCTCATTGGTTATCCATGATGTCATTTTATCGTAATCAGGTATAGCTTCGTATTTTTCCATCTTGCCAAGACACTCAATATATGTAGAAAGAATCATTCTCTCATGCTTAACAAGATATTTGTACTTTCCTATCTCGCTATATTTAAACGGAAGCAGACTTTCCAATCTATTCACTACCTCTGAAAATTCCACTTCATCTTTCAACATCTGGAGCCATATTTCAAGATACTCCAACACAATGTTATTGATTTCTACATTTGAATAAAACATCGTCCGTAATTGCGAAATTAGCCTTTCCGCATCCTCAAATTTACTCATAGCAATACAGTCCAATGCTTTATCCAAAGTCTCATACGCCTCAACTCCGCTTCCCACAATCACATCACTTCTCAAGACTCCCTTTAACCCTAGACGATCTAAGAGTTTCTTTGATGTGTTATAGCTTGGTGATACATACCCTTTTATAATTCTCTGAACATTTCTCGAACTCTGTGTATCACCAGCAAGTTCCTCTATGGATATTCCCGTCATGCATCTACGCTCAGCAATCAGCTCATTCACACAACAAAATTCACAATCAACATAATATGGATACCACTCAAACAGTTCACGTTCATGTCCAAACTTATCAAACAGCTTTTCTATAGCCTCCAACAGCTCCTCATAATCATTAATATTGTCGTCATTGTTACCAAGTCTGCTCTTAAAACTGATGATGTTTCTAAGTATAGGCCGGATATAATGAAGTCTTGATGTATCTATGAGCACATTCAATGCATTCTCACAATGCACCAACATATCTTTGACTTCCATAATACCCATCTTATCAATTCCGATAATATCTATCATTTCACATATTGCCTTAGGATATATGCAGACTAAAATCCAATTTTCAATGTTAGAATTCGTACAATAATTCAATAATAACCTATACAGATTGTATGCCGCTGTCTCATAATGAAGCTTTGCTTTTATCCTTGCCACACCCAATATCATGTATGCTTCATATATTGTCAAACAGGAAATATTCTGTCTATCTGCATACCACGGCATAGTTTGTTGAACAGCATTCTCATAGTATTCAAATGCCTTTGTATTATTTAGTTTAAGTTCTGCCAGTCGGCCTCTCATAAACAAAACAAACTGACTGTTAAGCGGATTTTTCTTATATGTTTTTTCATAGCATGCAAGCCGTTCCTCTGCCCTGTCAATTTTACCATCTTTGATGTATTCAAGAATATACAGCCTGTCCATCATCTCATCATACTCTGCCTGCGGAAGGTATGTTCCGCATCTGTCCGAGTTAATCCCCAGCCTCTGGCACAGTGCCCTCAGAATATGTATCCCTCCGGCGTATTCCCCGCTCTCAAGCTTGGAACACGCAGCCGCACTGCATATCCCATTGCAGACATCATTCACGGAAAGCCCGCGCCTTGTACGTTCATTTTCAATTATTTTTCCAATGTAATTTTCATAAGTATCCAGCAAGCCGTATCTTCTCCCTCAAATTTATAATCCTGAATAAAATATAGTTATTTTAATAATAACATATATCAGCTTAACATCAAATACTTATTAAAAAAAATTGAACATAATGCGTGAAATGCACTATGTCCGATTTTCACTTGATATTCCAACTATTTTCTTTATCACTGTGAGACTTCAAACAGTATGAATATATTATTTTCATTGCGCAAATTACATATATTTAATCTGTCTGCCGCATCACCAAGGCTGCTGATAGCCGACTGAATAATGCCATCATCTACCTGCTCCCCAAAAAATACTATATTTTCCTGAGTATCTACTCTGAAAGGCACATCCCCAACTGCCTCACTAATTATCTCTGTAATTGCCAGACTCAGCAGTTCTTCATCACTCATATCGTATGAATACTGTAATGAATTATCTGACTTCTTTCTCATATAATCAGTTATGATATCATCATGTATATCTGCCTGCATTTCTACTGTCTTCCACGCACCATTTTCATAATCTACCAGTTCATTTATCTCATACCACTTCCACTTGCTTCCCAGACAGAATGTGTACTTGATACATGTTTTTCCTTCGTATGTTGTAAGAGTGGCATATTCTGGTTTGGCAAGAAATTCCGTTTTTCCATTATATATATCTGTATGATTGTCAAGATTATCTATGGTATCCCAGAAATATTCCTCATATTTATTGGTATCACATGCAATTTTTACCCTTGTTCCATCACGCACAATGGTAAACATATGTCCTTCATCTGCTGTTTCGGGCTCAATACTAACAAACTCATTATCCTCAAGCTTATATACACTAAGGTATGAAGTGGCTTCTCCTGAAGATTTGAATTCCGGAACAAATACAAATATTTCATTGATGTCATCACCTGTTATATCCGCCCCCTGAATTGCATTTGAATAACTTCTGTTATAATAATCGCCATATACACCAACAATACATTCCAAATCATCATCTGAAATATTATAATTTTCCTTCATGCCAGCTTTCTCGCCATGTGACAGTGATGAATGGAAATATAATGTATGCCCCTTTTCTTCATCCTTTCTATTTTTTTTAATATATAAATGGTCTGCGATTCCATCACCATCAAAATCCACATCACTGCTCTGGGTAATGTAATTTGAATCATCAGGCAATTCAAGAGTCTCTCTTTCATCTTCAACATATTCCGCCATGCCCTGGGATGTAACAGTATGTTGGGATTCTTCAAGCCCGCTCTTTGAGGTGTTATTGCAACCGGTCATAAAGAAAAAAGATATACTTAATATAACTAAAGCAAAATACTTTATCACAGCTTTTCCTTCCTATTGTGTCAGTTTTATAAATGGGACAGGTGTCAGACCCCGCTGTATCATATATCATAGATACATTTTCAAGACTGTACACCTCATCCCAACTGTTGTGTTCCTCATTATATCTGTAAGAAACGTCAGGCTTTTTCTCCGTCCCGTCGTCGATTGGGAGTACAGTGTTTTTGTATTTCGGCTGTACAGGTATGCTTATGTCCGACTGCACTGTCTCAGTACTCTTTTCACTTTTATATTTGCCTATGTATCTTACATTTTTTACTATTAATAGCATGACTTCATTATAAGCCATTTTTTATATCGCGCCATGACAAATTTGCATGTAAGCAGATTTCACATTTCACCCAACACGCAGCCTCAGACAGAAGCCATGAAACGGCGGCAGACACGTGCCTGCGGGTGGATGGTCTGTGGCTTGCTGTGTGATGGCTGCCCTTACGCACTATCTGTATTTATCGGTCAGCTCCCTGCTCAGCTTTTTGATTTTTTCAATCGCCGCATCCGACATCAGGGTAAAGTCCTCACTCTTAGCTTCACTATATAAAGCCCAATTAGCATTCTGCGATATACTTTCGTGTGCCGTTGCATTGACCTCCGAATATGGAAAGAAAGGAGAGAACAAATACTCATCACGCTTATTGTATATATCCATATATGGCGTCTTAATGCAGTCATTAAGCAGAACAAGATATTCCCTACCCGGCTTCATTTCTCCCACAAAGGACATATTGATTGAGCGCATATCGAGGAAAATACAGTTAGCTACAAGTACATTAATCGTACTTCCGACAAGCTCCTGCCCGCCTCTGTACACCCTGTCAATTCTCACGCACTGTGTTGCACATGCAAAATTATATTGGAGCCCGCTCTCGCAGGTCACCTTGAATATGTATTCGTTATCATCACCGGTTTCCCTGATTTTCTTTATGGTGTTATCTAAAAGTTCGTCAGGCAGAATTCCGACACTATACTCTTCAATGATTTCCTCACTGAAATCTTCAAAATGACTTGAATTCCACAATCCATAGCCCACGCAAAGCATGAACAGTACTGTCGTAATAATAATAGTATGCGAAAATCTAATCATACCTTCGTCAGCCTCCCATCAGACATACTGTATACTACATCAGCAAGCATATCTATATCTTCACGGTTATGACTTGTGATAATAATAATTCTGTTTTCATCCTTCATATTCAATACCAGTTCTCTTATAAGGCTGACTCCGCCTTCATCAAGAGAATTAGTCGGTTCATCCAAAAGTAAAATAGATGGATTATCCATAATTGCCTGTGCAAATACAAGCCTGTGCTTCATACCCAATGAATATTTTCGAAATGGTCTTTTATCATCCGGGTCAAGTCCCACCCTGCTTATATATTCTTTTATTATTCTTATGTCCGGCTTTTTGTTAATTCCCATAAGAAATGAAAGATTATCCACAGCGGACAAATCCGGATAGAGTCCGGCATTTTCAAGCATTATTCCCAGTCCCGGCAGCATTTCAAAATCCTTATGGAGTCTTCTGCCGTCCAGCGTCACTGCTCCCGAATCCACCTTCATCAGCCCGGACAGTGCCCGGAACAGCATTGTCTTTCCCGAACCGTTTCTTCCAACCACAGCATATATCAGCCCGCTCTTGAACTCAGCAGATACATCGTCAAGCACCTTTTTTTTCTTAATTGTCTTTGAAGCTTTATCAATCTTAAGCAGCATTACCGTTCCCCCTTTTTCAATTTATCTGGTTCTCCGAATTATTTCCCATAATATCCATTTTTCGTATTGCAATTAACCATATCAGCACAGTCACAGAACATGCGACCAGCAGGTACAGCGCCGATACCCCCATATCAAAGTTCAGACCTCCGATATTAATTAATTCGTTAACTGCATCAATTGTACTGCTATGTATCTTAATGAACAGATGGCAGACCGGATTCAGCCACAGCAAAAATGCATATTTTTTAAAATATTCATAACAGTCTGCATTCGTTGCTTCACCAACTGCACAATAAAAAGCTATGCATGCCATACATACAGTCTCCACAAGTGCAAAGCCTGCGCCGCTTGATATATATACAGCAATGAGGTTGATCAGCAGTGTTGTTGTCAGTGCAAACATTGTAAAGCAGAAAAGATAGAAAATAATAAAGAATATATCAGCCGCCGTTGCCGCTTCAAGCTTGCCGGATAGCAGATTAAGTATAATAATCACAGCCAGATTAATACCAAGATAGACTACAATATCAAGCGCCAGCTTTGCAAATTCATGCAGAATCCACTTGCGTCTGTCGCCCATGCGTGCAAAATAATACACGGAGGCTTCACAAAAATGTCTGTAGATTTTTGTTCCGTACAGGACATGGATGAACGCAATGTTCATATAACAGAACATCAAATAGCTGCTGTTCGAAAATACAGCCTCACCATTTCCAAATGACATTCTGAATATCATATCGGCAATGCTTACATTATCTGTCGCCAAAAAGTATACTATAAAAGTAAACACTCCCCATACTGCCGGAATAATATATCCCTGTTTTCTCACAATATCCATCCCCCCGTTTTTTATATAGAATTCTATGTTCAGATAAGCTCGTCCTTTTTTATGTGTGCAGTCATAATACCCACGGAAAAGCAGATAAGCACTACAAGTGTCATTGCATACGCCATGTAATTTTTACCACTTATGAACAGACGTAATATCAGAAAGTAATTCGTTAAATACTCCAGCGAGAATACTGACTGGAAGGTCGAGCAGATATCTAACAATATATATACCGAAATCATGGTGAATATCGCATACTTTATTTTACTGTTGGAACTCACCGCCACATTGAATACGGCCAGTACCCCCGACACCATGCCAAACAATACTACTGCGAGCAGGAGCCATAGGAACCTGTTATTTATAAAGAGTTCTGAGAACGGGTAATCATATATTTCTACCGCTGTTTTGTATAATTCAAAATTTGTCGGGTCTCCGTGTGCTGATGCCGGAAGACATATAAAGGAGATTATAAGCTCTGCCACGAATGGAACTGTAAATATGATAAAGGTGCTGAAAAAGACTGCTGCAAACTTAGAAAAATAATAAGCGGACTTTCCCGACCTTGCCTCGATATATATCCGCATCCGGCTTCCGGTATCATTAAAAAATGACGTAGCTGTCGGAAGTACCACTAAGACCGGATAGAATGTCATCAGAAAGAATCCGCTTTTTGACCACCTAGACAGCGTGGTAATATAGGCAATATCATACATCTGCGAAATGAAGTGACGGTCAGCAGCCGTATTGACGTTGTTAATAAAATTCCACAGTACAAAAAAACACATTGCCAGCCATGTAATAACCGCACAAGGCCGCCTCAGCATTAACGACATTTCATTCCCGATGTTTCTTAATATGTTTCTCATAGTCGATCTCCTTCACAATTCATGTCCTACCGTGGAATAATATAATACTCTGACCATGCCCCCTCACCCTTGTCTGACTTGGTGTTAAATGACTCAATCAGAATCCTGCCATCATATTGACCATCTTCTCCTACATATAATTTCATTTCAATGTTACCATTAACCGGCTGATTATCCTCACTGTTACGTTCATCACTCAGATAATAAAGGTAGCGTTGTTGTGTATATTCAGAATATACCGGTGATAAATCTTTCTCATTCGCGATATCATATATGAATATCACTGCCGTATTGTCGGCAGAATCATATACATGTAAAACAAAATCCTTATTACCGTCACCGTTTACATCCATAAGGTCACTATCGCTTCTCCAATGCAAGGTAGCTCCCCACGGAACACTCACTCTTTTATCACCATATTCCATATACAGCTGGCCTGTTGAATTAATCTCCCACACAAGCCTTATTCCCTCCTCAGAAAAAACGAAATCCCATGTCTGTGAGTTCTCATTGTATACATAATCCTGAAAGGTGTCCTCATTTTTATAGCTCATATTCATTGATTTCTCAGGTTTCGGGGTGGCTGTCTTGGCGCGCTTAATTCTCTTGGCCTCGGTCGTTACCGCCATGTCCGAAAAGACATATTTTCCCTCATCAACGGAATAGTGGTATGAGAATTCAACCTCCAGCTTCGCCTCACCCGAGTTCTCATTGTAATTTATTTTTAATATATTTTCCTCATCGATAGTTGAACTCAGATAAGCACCTGCGTCAGCGGAGAAGAAAGACAGGGGCAGATTATCAGAAGATACATTATCAGTATGAACATAATCATCTCCATATCCGTCCCTTTGTGCTGCAAAATTAATACTCTGAATTACAGCGTCAGCATTCAGCTCCAGCACAACATTGTCATCTTCAATATGGTACGGAGAAATAACCGCACAGTTCGTCCAATCAAAAATATACTCGACACTATATTTTTCATTGGACACACAATAGAGCAGTTCCTTATGTCCATCACCTGTAACATCCCTCATTGCAAACATATTTGAACCTGCAATTAATATGATTGTAATAAAAAATAAAAATAATTTTCTCATTTATGTGCTCCTCCTCAAAAAAATGTATGATAACAGGCAAAACAGTTTTCGTCTGTTTTACCTGTTATCAAGATAGTTATTTGATAAAAATTAAGAATTTTTAGAATGATTTGTTGCAGAACACATTATATCCACCATCCCTATATGGATTTAAATCAGTCTTATATGTTGTAGTATTAATATTGCCTAATGGAACCATCCAACAATCATAATAGCTTACTCCGTTGCCAATTATTTTGTTTCCATCTGCATATGTATTTTCTAGTATACTTTTTACACTTGAAAAATAAAGTTTATTAACTACTCCATAGTACAATCCCGTTGGTAAAGTACGATTGGCGTCTAATAAAATTGCAGCTAATTCATTTGCATATACCCACTGTGGCTTAGAAGCATATGAACTAAAATTATTATACTTAACGCTTTCATAAGTAGAAAATTGCTTTTCACCTCCTGTAGTTTGGCTTACAACACTTACAGCATCGTTTACAGTACAAAAATCACTATTTTGAGAATCTATCCTATTTTGTATTATCCATGCAACACACTCTTGATCTTGGCTATATGTAGGAGACTCTAGCATGATAACTCTAGCCACTATGGTTTGATCAGAAAGCCCCACCGCCCTTGTCTTGGTATTAAATATATTTCTGCCCTCTGTGTATATTTTGGATGTAACCTCCCATTCATGGTATTCATCATAGAATAATTGTGCTGTTTCAGCACTAATACCATCTACAAAACGTCCGAGTTCTGGTATGTAATATCTTCCGTCAAAAAACCAGCCTGTCTCGTTTTCATATAAATTACCAGCATACCTAAATGAATTAACATTTCCAATAAAGCTTAAATCGTTGCTTTTATCAACCCTATTACCATGATTATCTACGGAATATACTTTATTTATAATATCATTAAAATATTCATATTCCACAACTCTTTCATTATCATATTGGATGCCTTCTATTATCATTCCATCATATACATATTCATACTTTTTTCCTGAATACTCAAATCCATCCAACATTACTGTACCATTTTTACTAGAATATATATATTTTACGACATCACCATCTTTATTTTCTGATACCAGCCGCCCATCTTCATAGCAATACTGTGTTAATACACCATTAACACTTTTAGATACCCTATTGCACTCTGAGTCATATGAATATTTTATATCATACTCATCATTTTTTGCTTCAAGTAAAGTGTCAAAAAAATATCCCGTATCCCATTTAAGTGTCCAACCATCTACATAATCTTCGGACCATACTTCTCCGCACCCCTTTGTTTCTTTTTCTCTCCTCCCAATTCCTCTGCACATACATTTTCAATAAAGAGATGAGAAAAAGCAACCAACAATACCATGCACATTGAACAAATCTTGAATAAATAATTCTTCATAAAACAATCCTCTCTTTCTCTGTGAATTAAATGTGACAGCTGTTACAATTTTGCCATGTTGCGCATCAAGGCACCACCATTAATGGTTACGAATATTCTACCCCCTTCTTTTTGATTGCACCATGGCATATCATGATACAAATTAATTTCATCATATGTCATGGCTAATAAATTTCTGCCATATATATCTTATCAAAAGAAAACAGGAGGATTTACCACTATGAAACTTAATAAAATAATATTTGTCCTAATCACTTCACTTGTTCTGTTATCTGATTTGCTCCCACCCGCACATAATATGTATGCGAAAGCAAATGGGAATGCTAAACCTGTCATCACTGAACTTTCTGATGATGACAATGTCATTGTTACACAGAAATAGTCATATATTTACTCTTGTTTTTTATCATGGCTTTTTATCCATTTTGCATAAAAAGCCATTCTATTTGTATTTCCCTTGTATCGTGCCATGATATATGCCATCCTGCAAAAATCCAAATCCATTTTAGAAACTTTGCCACGCTGCTCATTATTCCACGCTATACAATAGAGTAATGTGGATAAAGGGTGCATCCTTTCACACTCAATTTCTACCTTAATTCCCTCACTTGCATATATGTCTGACATATCATAATTGCCGGCATTACCTAAATAATTAGAATAATGCATGATAGCGCTCTCATACATTGACGCATTCAATTTATTTGACAAGTCATCACCGATATATTTATTCATGAACTTATCAAATGCCGGCTGTTCGTCATACAAATGAAGCTTATCAAGACAGTAATAATAGTGAAGAATAATAATCTCTTCTATTTTAGTTAATATCCTGTATTTTCCCGCTGCTTCTATCGGAAACGGTAACAGTTCCTTGAGCAGTCCGGCAGCCTTTGAGAAGTCAATGTCTCCCTCAACCATATCGAGCTTTATTCTCATGAATGACATAGTCATTTTATTAATTTCCAATGCAGCATTTAGATTTTTACACATCTGTGTGTAGATATCCTCAGCCTTTTCATAATCTCTTAATACAAAGCACTCGCCAAATTCATCCCACAGCTTATATGCCCTGATATTATCCGCCACAATCACATCACTTCTAAGTGCACCCTTGAGTCCGAGCTTGTCAAGCAGCATTCTGGATGTCCTGAAGCTTGGGGAGACCTGCTTCATTATTATTCTCTGGAGATTTCTTGCACTGCAGTCCGTTCCTGCAAGCTCCTCTATTGTCATGCCATGCATGATTCTGCGCTCATTAATAAGGTCGTTGACAAGACAGAAGCCGCAGTCGATGTAGTATGGATACCACTCGAACAGTTCATAGTCATGTCCCTGCATTTTGAAGAAATGTTCACAGCCTTCAAGTAATTCCTCATATTCCTCAAGCCTGCACTTGTCATTATCCTGTGCAAGCACAAGCATATATCTTAACAATGGTCTTATATAATGCAGCCTTGAGGTCTCCTTAAGCACTGACAGGGCCGCCAGAGCATGCTGATACATCCTACTGTATTCCTCCCGGTGTGCCCTGCCTGAAGCTATGATATCCAGCATTCCGCACACCGCCTTCGGATATATGCATGCCATATTCCAGCTCTCAGCATTGCTGCTGTGGCAATAATCCAGCAAAGTGGCATATATCTCCTCCGCCTTAGCTATATGCCCCCGCTTATATTCCAGTCCTGCTATATTAAGCATCATAAACGCCTCATACACCGAGATGCATTTGACAACCTTTATATTATCATAGTCAGGCATGGTAGCCTTAAGTGCACGATTATACAATAGTATTGCGCTCTCATCATCACCCTCAAGCTGTGCAAGTCTTGCTCTCATATATGTACAAAATTGTGCTGAAAAACAATTATTACCATATTGTACTTCATATATCTCCAGCAGCTTCTTAGCTGCACATACATCTCCTGAATGCAGTCCTTCAAGTATATTCTGCCTGTCCGACAGCTCGCGAAACTCATCGAGCTTCAGATATATCCCGCATCTGTCAGCATTGATACCCACCCTTTGAAAAAGAGTCCTGATAAGATGCGTACTGCCTGAAGTGCCTCCGTTCTCCAACTTATTATATATTCCCTTGCTGCATATTCCTTCACATATATCATTAACAGACAGGCTGCGTCTTTCACGTTCATACTTTAGCAGCCAGACGAAATACCCCTTATCCGAATCGCACATTCGATATATTTCTCCCATCTACACAAGCCTGTATATTATCACGAACTTATATTCATTTCGCACATTAGAACTATATATGTATATAGTAGCATCTATATGTTTAAATATCAAGCGATTTTTATAATTCAGCCCGAATTATTTATTAACTTACCCACCACATAGCCTCAGACGAAAGCCGTGTAACGGCGACATACACGAGCCTGCAAGTGGATGGTCTGTGGCTTGCTATGTGGTGGCTGTGAATAATTCAACAAAAAAAGAGAGCAACATCACATCTCTGTGCTATATACTCTCTTCTTGTGACTTATCCCGGTTATTCTATATTACTCTTACCTTGACAACTCCATCCATCGCGTTCATCTTATCAATAAGCTCCTGTGAAGGAGTATCTGATACATCGAACATGGTGTATGCGTAATCACCCTTGCTCTTATTGAGCATGTTGTCGATGTTGATGCCCGCCTCACCTACTATGGTCGTAAAGCTGCTTATCATCGCAGGAATATTTTTGTGATTTATAAGTATTCTTGCCGTGCTCCTGCATACACCCATGTCACATGCAGGATAGTTGACGGAATTCTTGATATTTCCGTTCTCAATATAATCCATGAGCTCACGAACCGCCATTGCAGCACAGTTGTCCTCGGACTCCTCCGTTGATGCTCCTAGATGAGGGAACGCAACCACCTTCGGCTGTCCTGCAAGCTTGGCTGTCGGGAAGTCTGTCACATAGCGGGCAATCTTGCCTGAGGCGATACCTGACAGAATAGCGTCATCATTTACAAGCAGGTCACGCGCGAAGTTCAGGATGACAACGCCGTCCTTCATCTTCTCGACCGTGAGGCTGTTAATCATGCCCTTCGTATCATCAAGAAGAGGAACATGGACTGTTATATAATCGCACTGCTCGAATATCTCATCCCTCGTCTTCACAAGCTTAACCTCACCGGAAAGGTTGAGCGCATGCTCAACTGAGAGGAATGGGTCGCAACCGTACACCTCCATGCCAAGGGCGATTGCAGCATCAGCCACAAGGACGCCGATAGCACCAAGACCGATTACTCCAAGCTTCCTGCCTTTAATCTCATTTCCGGCGAAGGCTGATTTAGCCTTCTCCATTGTCTTTCCTATATTCTCATCCGTCTTGTTATCTTCGACCCACTTCATTCCGCCTGCGAGGTCACGCGAAGCCATGAAGAGTCCGGCAAGCACAAGCTCCTTGACACCGTTTGCATTAGCTCCCGGCGTGTTAAAGACAACCACGCCCTTGGCTGCACATTTGTCAAGAGGAATATTGTTGGTTCCTGCTCCGGCTCTTGCTATGGCAAGAAGTCCCTCAGGAAGCTCCATGTCGTGCATTGCAGCACTTCTTACAAGTGCCGCATCTGCCTGTGCAAAATCATCAACTATCTCATAGTTATCGGAAAAAAGCTTCATTCCTGCCTTGGAAATCTTGTTAAGACAATTAACCTTTACCATTATGCATTCTCCTCCTCGAATTTTTTCATGAACCCGACAAGCTTTTCGACACCCTCAATAGGCATTGCGTTGTAGATGCTTGCTCTCATACCGCCGACGGTTCTGTGTCCCTTAAGGTTTACGAAGCCTGCTGCCGTAGCCTCTTTTACGAACTTGGCGTCAAGCTCCTCATTGCCCGTTACAAATGGAACATTCATAAGTGAACGATCCTTTGGAACTACTGTTCCCTTAAATAGCCTGCTCTGGTCAAGGAAATCATAGAGAATCTTAGCCTTCTTCTCGTTGCGCTCCTTCATTGCTGCTAAGCCGCCCTGCTTCTTTAACCACTTGAATACCTTTCCGCAGATGTAGATTCCGTAAGCAGGAGGTGTGTTGTAAAGCGAACCGTTGTCAGCATGTATCTTATATCTTAACATTGTAGGTGTACCCGGAAGCACATCCTCTGTTATAAGGTCCTCTCTTATAATGACAATCACAACTCCGGCAGGTCCGATATTCTTCTGAACTCCGCCGTAGATTACGCCGTACTTTGTGACATCCACAGGCTCCGATAAGAAGCATGAGGATACATCGGCTACAAGTGTGTGTCCCTTGGTATTAGGAAGCTCCTTGAACTTGGTTCCGTAGATTGTATTGTTCTCACAGATGTATACATAGTCAGCATCCTCGGGAATATCAAGGTCTGAGCAGTCCGGTATGTAGGAGAAGGTCTTATCTGCAGATGAAGCTACCTCTACAGCCTCGCCGTAGAGCTTCGCCTCCTGATATGCCTTCTTAGCCCACTGTCCTGTCACAATGTAGGCAGCCTTCTTATTCTTCATAAGATTCATAGGAATCATGGCGAACTGCTGTGAGGCTCCGCCCTGTAAAAATAGTACCTTATAGTTGTCAGGAATATTCATAAGCTCCCTGATATCTGCTTCTGCTTCCTTAATAATAGTCTCGTAAGCCTTAGATCGGTGACTCATCTCCATAACGGACATTCCCGTTCCCTTGTAGTCAAGCATCTCATCAGCGGCTTCTCTCAAGACCTCTTCCGGTAATACGGCAGGGCCGGCAGAAAAATTATAAACTCTTCCCATATCATTGCCTCCTATAGTCACCTTATATGGCGCATTGTATTTTTTACACCCTGTTTATATGACACTCATTACTCCGGTTATAATATACCGGTTATGAAATCTGTATGTTTAACATTACAACAATATGTCAGCTTATTTCCTTGAATCAAATATTCAACCGCTAAATTGTCACAACACTTCGTGGAACATAATGTATAATGATAAAATATTCACAAGATGTTAAAGTGAATTCTAACTCATTCATATCAATAAGTCAATACTTTAATGTGGTAAAAAGCAAGCGTGTAAAACTAATTTACTATTTTTTATGGCTTTCTCCACAACTGGTATGGTCTTTTTTTTCAAAACTGGCAGTTTTAAGAAGCCACTGACAATGCTATTGTATATTGAAGCGCTGAAGTATCACGATACAAAAGCAATATATTTTAATTTGTATCGAAAATAAATAATAAGGAATTCATCATGGTGAACTATTTATCCGGTATTAATCGTGGCAGCCAGAAGAAGCTCGCACTCATAAATGATTTCTGCGGCTTCGGAAGATGCTCCCTCACGGTATCCATACCTATCGTATCCGCAATGGGGATTCAGGCATGTCCTGTACCTACTGCCGTTTTTTCAAATCATACAGCTTATAAAAGCTTCTACAAGCACGACATGACAGCGGCTCTTGACAGCTATCTGTCCGAATGGAGCAAGCTCCATCTCAAGTTCGACGCTATATTGTCGGGCTACTTATCATCACCTGAGCAGATTGGCATTACCTCTGAATTTGCAGGGAATTTTCTTGCAGAGGATGGTATCTTCATTCTCGACCCGGTGATGGGAGACAACGGCAGGCTCTATTCTGCCTACAGCCCGGATATGCTGGTGCTTATGAAGAAGCTTCTAAAAAGCAGCGATATCATCACACCCAACCTGACTGAGTGCTGTTTTCTCACAGACACACCTTATGGGACTGTGAAAAAGCTCAGGGGTGCTGCACTTAATGAATGTCTAACCTCCATGGCACAAAGCCTGTCATCCGGAATGAAAAATGGACATGGCGGTGTTGTCATATCGGGCATTGAATCGGAGCATTATATAGGAAATTTTGTTTATGACACCTCCTCTGCAAATGATATTGGCAATAACGCCTCTGCGAAGCATAAGCTGATAAAAATAAAGAAGAGCGGTGCGTCCCGATGCGGAACCGGAGATATATTTTCAGCAATTATAAGTGCCTCTCTTGTGCGTGGCGGCAGCCTTGGGGATTCGGTATCCCTCGCAGCACATTTTATCCAAAAATGTATAACGGTAAGCGATAATTACAATATTCCGCTCACCGATGGGGTTGCATTTGAGGATGTACTGTGGATGCTCACACCACACAGTTCAGGCACAGCAGCTGCACAACATAATCTTTAAAAGGAGCTTACATTATGAAAAAGAATATTAAATTAGTTCGTATCATCATCGCCGCGGTGATTTTCATCGCAGGTCTTGTACTCGGAATCAACGGATATTCAAAGAGAATGTCCGACAGCTATGCAGATGCAAAAAGCGTCATAAAGGCTTATAAGGAAAATGCCGACAGTGTAAGTGCCGGTGCATTAAAAACAGCTGAAGCAACAATAAATTCCACCGATATGCTCTACGCAATAGGTCTTGTGCTTGTCGTAATCGGCATTGTAATTTTCATCGCCGCCCTCACAGCACCTAAGGACACTAAGAACATTCCAATCATTGTTCTCGCTGAGGCTGCCCTTCTCGCAGCACTGTGCTACGTCGGAGCAGGCTACTTAAAGATTGACATTCCTGTAGGAACCGAAAAGACAATGTTCCACCTCGGAAACGTGTTCTGCGTGCTCGCAGCACTCTTACTCGGCGGTATGTGGGGTGGTCTTGCGGGAGCAGTCGGAATGACGCTCTCAGACCTTATGACAGGCTATGTGACAAGTGCACCTAAGACCTTCCTTCTCAAGCTGTGCATTGGTCTTATCGTCGGTCTTGTCGCACACAAGGTATTCAAGATTGCTAAGGAAGGCTTCCCTGCTAAGAGACTTCCTGTAGCGGTTGTTGTTTCATGTATCGCAGGTATGGCATTTAATGTTGTTGCAGACCCGATTGTAGGCTATTTTTACAAGACGTATCTCCTCGGTACACCTCAGGAGCTGGCAAAGGCACTCGCAAAGATTAACTCAATAACAACTCTTGTTAACGCAATCATCGCTGTTATCGTGGCTTCCGTTGTGTACCTTGCACTCCGCCCGGCACTCAAGAAAGCCGGACTTTTCCGCGAAATATAAAACTTGGGACAGGGGTCAGACCCCGTGTCCCAACTATGTGGGACACGGGGTCTGACCCCTGTCCCATGCTTTATCTTGCCAGTCTCATTGCTTCAAGAAGCTCCGCCATCTCCTCCGGCGTCTCCTTGTAGCCGTTCACCGCCCAGCTTATATACAGGTTATACAGCGCTCCCGCAAAGGCATGCAGACAATATGCCTTCTTCTGCCCGTCACCGCGCTTCCACCATATCTTCATAACATACTTGTCAACCTCAGAGAGGAAAATGTAGTTAAAGCCTCTTTTCATCACCGATTCAAGAAATTCTCTCTGCTCGAAAAAGTACTGAAAGCAATGAATTATATTCTTCTTGTCGTAATAATTTCCCTTGCCTAACTCATCACCCATATCCAGCTTGTACTGCTTAAGCACATCCTTGAAGTGCTCTGAGAGAATATCCTCCTTGCAGCTATAATTCCTATAAAAGGTCATTCTTGAGATTCCAGCCATCTGTGTGAGTTCCGATATGGTAATATCATCCATCGGTTTCTCGTCCAATAGCGTAAGCAGTGAATTAACAACATTCTGTTTTGTCGAATCCAGCATAATACCCACCTATCCCCTTACAGATAAATATTTCCGTCAAGCTCCTGAAGCCCATAAAGAGTCCGGCGCTTGAATTCCCCATATCTGTGCTCCTCAATAGCCAATCTGATGTCCTCCATGAGGTGGTTGTAAAAGTACAGATTGTGAAGAACGCACAGACGCATTCCAAGCATCTCCTTCGCCTTGAGAAGATGTCTTATATATGCCTTACTATAATTCCTGCATGCAGGACAGCCGCAGCCCTCCTCGATAGGCTCATTGTCAAGCTCATACTGCGCATTGAAAAGATTAATCTTTCCCCTGTGGGTATACACATGCCCATGTCTTCCGTTCCTTGAAGGATATACACAGTCGAAGAAATCAACACCTCTGTCAACCGACTCAAGAATATTAGCCGGTGTCCCGACACCCATAAGATATGTCGGCTTATTCTTAGGAAGGTAAGGAGTGGTCTTCTCGATTATATTGTACATATCTGCATGGCTTTCGCCTACAGCAAGACCTCCAAGTGCATAACCGTCAAGTTCAAGCTCCGATATAGCCTTTGCATGCTCTATTCTTATGTCCTCAAAGGTTCCGCCCTGATTGATGCCAAACAGCATCTGGTGCTTATTGATTGTATCCTCCAGACCGTTAAGACGTGTCATCTCTGCCTTACAGCGATGAAGCCATCTTGTAGTTCTGTCAACGGAATTCTGCATATACTCTCTTGTGGCAGGATGTGGAGGACACTCATCGAATGCCATCGCGATGGTTGAGGCAAGGTTCGACTGTATCTGCATGCTCTCCTCCGGCCCCATGAAAATCTTTCTTCCATCTATATGAGAGTTAAAATATACACCCTCCTCCTTAATCTTACGAAGGCTTGCAAGTGAAAATACCTGAAATCCGCCTGAATCCGTGAGTATCGGTCTGTCCCAGTTCATAAACCTGTGAAGTCCGCCCATCTGCTTTACAATCTTATCACCCGGTCTTACATGAAGATGGTAGGTGTTGGATAACTCCACCTGCGTACCAATCTCCTTAAGATCCGTTGTAGCAACAGCTCCCTTTATAGCTGCGGCAGTGCCGACATTCATAAAAAGCGGTGTCTGCACTGTTCCGTGAACGGTGTGGAAGGTTCCCCTCTTAGCCATTCCGTCTGTTGTCAATAATTCATACATATTATAAAATTTCCTCCAAAAACTGTTTACTGCAATTTCATTCTGAATGCTGTGATTCACTATCTTTTATAAAAGTCCGCTATTCTGTCAAGTCTGCTCGTCATTCCCATGAACAGCATATCGACAAGCGTTATCGCCGTCATCGCCTCAACAACAACAACCGCCCTTGGCACAATCATCGGGTCATGTCTTCCATGTATGGAAATATCAATCTCCTCACCGGCCTTGTTCACTGTATGCTGTGTGGCTGCAATTGACGGAGTCGGCTTGACTGCCGCCCTCAGAATAATATCTGAGCCATCGCTCATGCCGCCTAATATTCCTCCGGCATGATTTGTCTGCTTTACAATGTGTCCATCCTTCATTCTGAACGCATCATTGTTCTCAAGTCCTGTGCTGTCCGCAGCTGCGAAGCCATCACCAATCTCAACACCCTTGACAGCCCCTATTGACATAATCGCCTTGGCAAGGTTCGCATCCAGCTTATCGAAAACAGGCTCCCCTATTCCTGCCGGCATGTTCTTTACCACACACTCTATGATTCCGCCCATGGAATTACACTCTTCAAGCTTCCTGTCGGCATACTTCTTTATCCTGAGCGCTGCCCCGGCATCCGGCATTGCAAACGGATTATTGTCCCTCTCCTCAAGATTAAATGAGTCTCTGTCCATCGCTATGCCACCTATGGCGCTTGCATAGGCATACAGCTCAATGCCCAGCTGTCCTAAAAGCTTCACGGCAACAGCTCCTGCCGCCACTCTTCCGATTGTCTCACGGCCTGATGAACGTCCTCCGCCTCTGTAATCCCTGAAACCGTACTTCTCATCAAAGGTATAGTCTGCATGTCCCGGTCTGTAATACCCTGCTATCTCTGAGTAATCTGCCGAACGCTGTGACTCATTCCGAACCATAAGTGAAATAGGAGTTCCCGTTGTCTTTCCCTCGAACACACCTGAAAGTATCTCGACACTGTCACTCTCCCTGCGCTGTGTAACATACCTTGACTGACCCGGCTTTCTTCTGTCAAGGAATACCTGTATGTCATCCTCACATAGCTCAAGTCCTGCGGGACAGCCGTCAATCACAACACCTAATGCCTTACCGTGGGATTCACCCCAGGTGCTTATTCTGAATATATTACCAAATGTTGAACCAGACATAATATCTCCATTCCGCTCATATATTTTTACATGTATAATTTTATCATAACATCCCATTAATTCAAGAGAAACTTATACACGCTTTTCCTACTCCTCTACCGTGATTATATCCTGTAAAATATACTTAAATGTTGGTGCTGAGCAATTATCATTCTCCCTGTATCCACCCGACAAATCATATATATCATCCGGGTCATCCACATTGATTCCTATATAATTTCCCTTAAAAACCTGTATTTTCCCTTTCTTAAAGCCCTCTATAACCTCCTCCAGCTTCTCTGCGGTGCCTTTAGCGGCAACTACTTCATTTATTTTAAGCATCTCTACCCAGCCCTGGTCAAATCCTGCACCGATATCATTTCCGACTACATGTCCCTTCACCGTTTTTTCTATGGATTTACCGCCAAGGACAGCAGCCACAGCACCTGTCACATAAGGCTTCCAGTTGATTTTACACCCGGTTATGTATGTTGTAGGTGCAATGTCGGACATGCTCTCGTTGTAGCTTATCAGATACACCGGAACAGCTACGTCTGTCTCCTCACACGCAATGGCAGGTCCGGCGGTATCGGAATGCTGGGATATAATAACACAGCCCTCATCAATAAGCTCTCTTGCATATTTCTTTTCGAGCAGATAATCGTTCCATTTATATGTATACTTAACCGTCATCACTGCATCCTCTACCACAGAACGCACTCCCAGCAGAAACGCTGTGTATCCCGATATAACCTCGGCATAAGGATATGCACCTACATATCCGATTCTCGCCTGTTCAGCTGTAATCACCCCTGAGTCAAGCAGCTCCTTAAGCTTCATGCCGGCTGCTACACCCGATGCATACCTTCCCTCGTATATCGCACCCATGAAGGTGTGGTAATTCTCAAGATAAGGCTCCTCATTGGCATTGCTGCAGGTCGCCATGCAAAATTCAATATCCGGATACCGCTGTGCAAATTCTTTTGTTGTAATACCATAATTGTAGCTTGTGGAAAAAATAATGTCACAGCCTGCATCAACCAGTCCCTGAAGGTACTCCCCTTCCGTCCCCTCAGCCACATTGTACATCGCCATTATCTCCACCCTGTCCTGATACAGTGTTTCAAGTTCCTTCTGCGCAGCAATGAAATTACCTGTATATCCTGTACTTGCATCACCTACATAGATAAATCCTACCTTCACCTTGCTGTCGGCATCCCTCCTGAAAACACATGTGAGCATAAGTACCAGTGCGATCGACACAGCACATGTAAGAAAAGTTATAATATATGTCTTTTTCATGTTCTTTCCCCCTGTACTCCATTTTGTTTGTTTTCATACAGACTTTGGATGTCAATTTTTCCGTCAGCTATAAGCCGCAGCATAATATCCACAAGCTCAGGGTCAAACTGTGTTCCTCTTCCCTTTTCCAGTTCATTAAGCACATAGTCCATGTCAAGCTGCTTTCTGTAAATTCTGTTGGCTGTCATCGCATCGAAGGTATCGGCTATTCCGATAATTCTCGCATTTAACGGAATCTCCTCGCCGTTTAACCCATGCACATACCCCTTGCCGTCATATCTTTCGTGGTGGTAGAGCGCTCCTTCCTCAACATGCTCTATCAAGGTAAAGCTCTTAAGTATCTCAGCTCCCTTTACCACATGTGACTTCATAATGGCATATTCCTCATCTGTAAGTCTTTCCGGCTTGTTTAGTATTCTGTCCGGAATGCCTATCTTGCCAATATCATGAAGCAGGGCCGCCTTTCTTAACTGTTCCTTACTCTTCTCATCATAGCCCAGCTCCTCCGCTATAAGCACCGAATACTCTGCCACACGCGCAGAATGCTGGCTTGTATTCACATCCTTCGCATCCACCGTCCTTGCAATTGTAAGCACTGTTTCATTTCCCATTTCAAGCTGTGTTCTCGCCAGCTCAAGCTCCTTCCTCTGAAGATTCAGTGCTTTCTGGAACTGGGTTCTGAAAACCAGCCATGTAAGATATGCAACAGCAATTGCAAACACTGTAACCATGTAGAATATAAACCACCAGTGGTCATAGATTTCCGCATCCTTTATCAATGTGTATGTGTTTTCAACAACAACATTTTTTCCCCTGCTGTCTAATACCGCAAGATGAAATGTATATGTTCCTATCGGAAGTCCGGTATATATCACTCCCGACAGTTCGCTCTGCAGCATCACACTCGGCTTCTCATCATAGCCCTCAAGGTATACGCTGACATAAGGTGTATTGACTGAATAATTTATTATCTCCGGAAATATCTGAACCTTCTGCACACCGCTTCCGATGTGAATATCGTCACCGTCTTCAATGATATATCCCACATCGTCAAGCTCTATAGCCTTCATCTGCATTCTGTAGGAACGTATTGATACCTCATAATTATTCAGATTCACACACACAACTCCTGTATCCGTCGCAAGATAGAGGTTATTGTCATCATCAATATGGTTCCATGCATTCGGAGTCAGTGCCTCCACAAGCCCCGAATCGCTGCCAAGAAGCTTATACTCCAAGACTTTTCCGCTTAGCAGCTCTGTCTTGTCAACGATATATATACCTGCTGAGCTTAACACAAACAGAACCCCATTATCTCCCTCAACAATATCATAATTGTTGTAGTACGGAAAATTGTTAAGTATTCTGATACCTTCGCCGTCCATATAGCATATATTGTTGCTTGTCACTATAAAGACGCCCGTCCCGGACTTGTCCTCAACCATTCTCAGAATTACCTCTGAGCTTAGTCCGTCATCTTTTCCGTAATTATCAATCACCTTACCGTCCTTTATCACATCTATGCCGTTTCCATCCGTCCCGGCAAAATACACGCCGGCTTCCCTCTCAATCACACACAGTACCTTAGAATTTTCCATTCCCTCGGAATATCCTATATTTTTCTGTACTCTTCCATCCATTATAAAGGTAAGACCCGCATCCCCAGCGGCGAGCATTGAGCCATCCGACAGTGCTGTAATTGTTCTGAATTTATTCCCGCTCGTCCCATTATCGCTGTCATATACATGTATTTCTCCATCCGGCGAAGACATATATATACCCCTTCCGGACGTACATATCCACAGATTGTCATGCCCATCATTATACACACACCTTATACGCACACCGGCAAGCTTATCCGTCAGGGCATTAGAAATATTTTTATCGGAACAGCTATCAGATATTATAAGCCCACTGTCCGTTCCAATGTATATTAAGCCCGCTCTTTCAGCTGTCGAGTTTACAACCTCCTCACCCATGTCAGCACCATAATCATATCTTTTAAAGATAGACCTGCACATTCTCATAACTCCGAGTCTTGATGAGGTAAACCATAGATTTCCCTGATAATCTATGAGCATGTGATCTATTGAACTGTTAAATGCTGCTGCGTTTATTGTCTCATATTTTCCATCTGCGGCAAAATATGCTATCCCATTGTCGGCACAGATAAACATGGTGCCGTCCTCACTAAAGCATAGCGATTTTATATTCTTTATATCTCCACATTCAACCTTCTTCTCGCAGACAAGCTCTCCATTATCTGTAGAATAGATTTGTATTTCGTTTTCTGATGTTCCGGCATATAGCCTGCCACCATAATACCGACAGCAGGTATAACTGTCTGTGCCATCGGGAAGGCGCATATTTATTATTCTTCCGCTATTAAGCAGGTACAGCAATCCCTTGTCCGTGACAACGGCAACATCACCATTGGAATCTGCATCAATACACCTTGCGTAGGTTATGTCATGCACGGTACTCTTTACAGACAGACCACCTGCAAGAGTAACGATTGACAGCTCGCCTGTGGTTCCGACATAGTAATCTCCGTCCGTACTCTGGGTTATACAGCGCACAGAATCGGCAGCCAGACCATCCTCCTTGGATATCACATTCGTCAATGTATCATTTATTATTATGGAAATTCCATTGTCATTGGTACCTATCCACAGTCTTCCTTCCTCATCCTTATAAAGGCAGTTCACAGTCTTTACAGACTCATATCCGTCCATCCATTTGAATTCGCTTCCATTGTACCTGTAAAGCCCTCCGTAGGTTCCGAACCACAGCACACCATCATTAGTCTGGGCAATATCGTTGGCACATCCTCCGGGAATACCATTCTCCCTGCCATATATAGTTTGAAGATAATCATTATAATTTTCCGTATCCGCACTGTCATCCTGCGAAGTCCCCACACATGTATGGTCATCCGCGCTGACGCTTCCGGCAAAAACTCCTCCTGCAAGCATGCTGCTCATCAGAAACGCTATCACAAGCCGTGATACATTTTTCTGCCTGAGGGAAAATTTCTTTCCACGGTATTTTTCCTTATAAATTCCATAATGCTTCACAGCAAGATACAGGGCAAGCACCGTTATAACCTTGTCAAGGAAATCAAGATAAAATTGTCCTATACAACAGCTGAAAAATTTATTGAAGCCTATTTTTTTCATAGCCTCAATAATCCCATCGCCCCATATATTCTGTGTATATCCACCTGAAAACCTGAAATTAAGCGGAACCGAAATGAAGACTGAAAGAACAGTCACAAGAAAGCTCACTGAAAGAGCTCCGAAGAGGCTCTTAAGATATCCCTTTTGGGCACAAACTCCCACAGATATTCCCACCATCGCACTCACAAGGGCATATATAGCACTGTCCCACGAGTTAACAATCGAATAGATTATATTGCCTGTCATGCCAACCATTGCACCACAGACAGGTCCTAAAACATACGCCGCAAGCACTGTTCCAAATGAGTCAAGCCACAGCGGGAGCTGCAGTCCAAGTGCCATAAATTTTCCTGCGCAGTTCACCGCCAGACATGCCGCTGCAAACAACATGATTGTATACCACCTTTTTAACTTCATCCTCCGTTCCTCCGCCCCATGTAAATACTCTTTTTTAACTTTACCACACTAAAACTAATTATATAATACTGCAAAATATCTCATTTGTGAACCACCCAAATGGCTAAGATGTAGTTTTTAAATATAAAACCGACATAATTTATTCAGTAACATGCCTGATAAATATTAAGCTTTGAGAGTCAAAAGGTAATTTTGCTCCGCTGTAAAACAACCCATGAGCTGTATAACAGCCTATGAGCTATAAAACAGCTCATGAGCTATAAAACAGCTCATGCAAAAAGCCGCATGGCTTCAACCCATACGGCTTTTAAAATCATTATGTAGTCTGACTTTACATCCAGACCTTGCCCGTAACCTTACCGTTAATTACATAGTATGCTGTGTAATCCTCAGGCTTAATATATACATCAAGTGACTTGATGCTTGAAAGTCTGTGTCCGGCAGCAACCCACTCATTCTTAATCTTATCAACAATCTCGTCAACCTTGCGCTGTGTGCCGTTGAATTCTACAACCACATTGACACCTGCTGCCTCAGTTTTAGCTGCCTCATTCTTAGCTTCCTTAGCCTTCTTTGCTGCCTTAGGAGCTTCCTGGGCTGCGGTCTTCTTAGGTCTTCCAACCTTCTTTACAGGCTTTACCTCTTCTGCCTCAGCCTTAACCTCTGTCTTATCAGCCTCTTTAACCTCTGCCACAGGTTCTACTGCGGGAGCCTCGGCCTTAACCTCTGCTTCCTTAACCTCAACTGTCTGTGGCTCCTCTGCCTTAACCTCTGTTGCTGCCTCTGCTGCCTTAACCTCAGCTGCCTTTGTCTGGGCTTCCTTTGCCCTTGCTGCCTTCTTAGCTGCTCTAGCGTTTGCCATGTCGATTCCTCCTTCTTTCATTTAGACTCTTTTCTTTTTCATTTTCTGCATAAAACTACCACATTTACGGATGTTTTGCAAGCAGATATCTGACCTTTTTGTTCTCCACACGAATATTTACCTTCGTCTGGTTCCCACCGAACTCACCGTCTAACACCCATGGTATCTGTTCTTCACTTGTGAATGAAATATCACTGCATTTAAAATGCATTACCATACTGTTGTCATTCTGAAAAATAAAGCCGTTAAACATAGTCTGGAATTCAACGGGATTTTTCGGTCCCTTTATAAGTATAACCTCAAATAATCCATCGTCAAGCTTAATTTCTTTTCCCGTAAGTCCCTTCATGCCTCCGACCGATTTTGAATTAGCGACCATTCCATATATGAACTTGTCCTCTATAACCATGTCACCCATCTGCACCTTAAGCTGGTATGACTTAAGGCTGGCGAAGCTTTTGACACTCTCGATGATGTATGCCTGATGCCCGAATGTGTTTTTAAGCTGCTGTGGTGTAGCATACGAAACCTCTGTAAAAATTCCAAATGCCGCCACATAATTGAACCAGCGTCCGTTGAACGAACCTACATCGCACAAATACTGCGTTCCCTCTATGATATTTTTTACTGCATGTGAGACCGTCTTCGGAATAAGAAGACTTGACGCAAAATCATTGGTACTTCCACTCGGTATATAGCCCATCGGTCTGTCACACCCGCTGTCTATCATACCTGCAACCGCTTCATTAAGTGTCCCATCTCCGCCACTGCATACTATCACGTCATATTCACCCGCGCACTTCAGCAGATACTCATAGCAATCTCTTGAACGCTGTGTCGGATAGACCGTGACAAGATAACCTGCTTTGGCAAACTCGTCTGTGATCTCAAAAAGATGGTCCTTGACATGCGCTTTACCCGACCATGGATTAAAAATAAATAACAGCCGTTTCATAGGAAAGACCTCCTTTTATAATTTATCGTAATTAGGTATGATCTTCACAATTGCATACTTATCATAATGGTTAATTTTATAAAAGCTCGCTGAGAACCCTCACCACCACATCATTCTCCTCATCGGTCTTAACGGACAGTCTTATATAATTTCCTCCGTTAAGTCCTTCCTTGGTTGAAAGATCCTTTATAAGAATATTATATTTATTAAGCATTATATCTGCAAGCTTTCTTGATGACATACCATTATCAAGATGACACATAATGTAATTCGCCTGGGAAGGAAATACCCTGAGTGCCGGAATCTTCGCAAGCTTATCAACATAGCGCTTCCTGACATCCATGAACCTGCTCATTGCCTCCTCATAGTCAGCCTTGTACTTTTCAATTATCTGCATATAGTATTCCGCAAATGAATTGATATTCCATATAGAGACATCCTTTTTCATTGCAGCAATCATATCGGAATCTGCCGATGCGATTATACCAAGGCGAAGCCCCGGAACTCCGAAGGACTTGGAAATACTCTTAAGCACAATAAGATGCTTATGCTCATCTATGATACTCTGTGTGAGCAATGTCTGCTCCGGAATGTCTGCAAAGTCCACAAACGACTCATCAACAATTATGTTCACCCCTCTCCCTGCAGCCCACTCTTCGAGACGGAGTATATCATCCCTCATTATAAAATGTCCCGATGGATTATCAGGGTTTACAAGGACAATTGCCTGAATATCCTTATCCTTGTAGAAATCCATGATGTCATCGACCGTATATGTGAAATCCTCATTGATTACCCAGAACGGTACTAACTGTTCCTTCTTTTTTCTGTGCGGATACTCTTCAAAGGTAGGATATATAAGACCTATATTTCCTGAAAAATTCTCCATAAGGGACTTAATAAGCTCCGCAGTACCGTTTCCTACACACACCTGCTCAGGTCTTAACTCAAAATATTTCGCGGCAAGAAGACTGTTTACCGCCATGCCGGAAGGGTATTCTCTTATCAGTGTCTCAAAGTTAGCCTTCATCTCGTCCATAAATCTCTGATTAGGGAAGAAGGGATTGACAAGGTAACAGAAATCGTACATTCCCTCATATCTCCAATAGCCGCCGAAACGCTTCATGTACCTGGTAAGCTTCTCATCGCCCTCTGCGAATATGCTCTCTGCAATATCTATATCCTGAATATCATTTATCTCATACCACTTCTCATTCTCCAAAACGATTGCTTTTAATACTCTCTGCTCCTTGAATGCAACCACCTTGAGAGCCGACTCATAATGTGTCTTATTTCCCCATGCCTGAACATACGCAGCGAGAAGCGGAAGGTATACATTGTTAAGGTAATTTTTTGACAGCTTGTACATGCTTACGGTCTTATAATAGCTGTCCATATTCTGGAAAGCAAAATTATCGGCTCCTATAAAATCATTGATATAGCTGTCCCCATCAAGTGTCACAATTGAGCCATCCATCCATGGCTTAGGACGTGAAACGAATGTAAGGCACTCCTCATCAGACTCTAATATCCTGTCAATCACAGCAGCTTCATAAACAATATCCGATTCAATCACAAGAGTGTCATCCTCCTTGAGATACTCTCCTGCGAGATTAAGCGAATACAGGTTACTTGTATTTTCATATTCGCTATTGTTTATATATACAACCGGCGTAGAAAGCTTAAGGGAATTAACGTGTTCCGTCAGACCTTCACTCTTATAACCTGTAACAATAACAATCCGGGACAGACCCTTAGCATCTAAGATTCTAAGTCCCCTCTCGATTATTGTCTGACCTCCCACATTGACCATACACTTGGTCTTGTCCTTTGTATGTTCCTTGAGTCTTCTGCCCATTCCGGCAGCAAGTATTACAGCCTGCATCTGTGTTCCTCCATATATATAACTGTCTAATCAGCATACCCGCTCTTGACCCATGCCACAGCATGTTCATAGTCTGCCATTGTATCAATTTCCTTGGTTCTGATAAGTTCCATCGGGAGCGGAAGAAGCGGAACCATCATATCGCATACATGGTGATCTCCCGGAGTAAGTCTTGCGGTCTTTACCTGTGCAAGACCTGTCCACTCGTACTCACCCTCTTCTCTTGAAAATCCTACACCATAAATCTGCCCATTCTGTGTGAGCGTCTTCATAAGCATCGGATCCTCTGTACATGGAACAGCTCCGCACACACATTCCTTATCTGAATGTAAAACACGCATAAGGTCATCCGGATGAACCAAAAGGTCTCCGTCAAGTGACACAACAAGCTCTGCCGCATGCTTGATTGCACGCGAGAAGCTTCCCCCTGTTCCGGTATTCCTGTAATCATGGTTAAATACGAATAGAATATCCTTACGGTATGAATTCACAACCTCAATGACCTTTTCCATCTGGTATCCCACTACAATCCTGATATCGTCAAAATCCTTTAGAAGCTCAAGCTGTCTTATAATAAGCGGCTTACCATCTATATCAATAAGCGCCTTGGTTGAACCTATTCCAAGCCTGGTACCCATTCCGGCACAGCTTATAACAATTGTCTTAGAAACTGACATAATCTATCCTCCGAATATGTTGCATGTGTTGCACATTTTAAAACTGCAGGTGCAATATTCCTCACACCGCCAAAGCCTATTCCCACCTCAGCAGCAGCTATCATCTGGGCATCATTATTGCCATCTCCGACAGCGACAAACGGCTTATTTCCAAATTCCCTTACCACTTCTGCTTTGTCAACCACGTAATCCACGCTTACAATCTTATCATTCTCAACAGCAGCCTTAGAGCAGAAATAATGACCATCCATTCCAAGCTCCGTCATAAGCTCCTTAATCCACACATCCAGATTTCCGGTAACTACATAGCAGCGTTCCCGGTTCTCACGGATAAATTCCACAAGCTTCTCATTAAGCGGCACACCTGCGATAATCCTTCTCACGGTGCTTACCGGAATCTCTGAAAGCAGCTTAACCCTCTCTAAAAAACTATGGTCAAACGGAATCTCCCCGGTCATCGTCTTTTCAGTCAATTCTCTCATCTGCTGCTGTTTATCTATCTTTATCGCTATCTCAGGTAATATCTCAGTCCTTGTGATTGTCGCATCAAGGTCAAACAAAAAAACATATTCGCTCAAAAAAATCAGCCCTCCTGCCATTATTGGTACATCCACTCTGAAACGTGGCAATATATTATAAATATTACCACGTATCAGATAAATGTGCAAGAGAACTGATTTACATTTCGTTTAACGCTTTTCTTTAAAATGCTGACTTGAAATCTTCCCGGATTAATTGACTTATTATCACAATAATAAATTATAAGGTCTGCATACTTAACCATCCAAAGTCAGCATGGTTGCTGCTTGAAGCTCCATTAGAAGAGGCATACATTCCTACTGTACAGCCAACAAATCCGCCTGCCTCTTCTGTTGTATACGGAAGCAGGTCAATGTCCTGTGCAGCCATGACATAGCCTTCGCCTGCCTCTGTCCACACAACTGCCTTCTGTGATTCGCATCTTAACTTTATTTTGACAATATTGTTGTTGTCGGGCAGTACGATATCTGCAGCTTCGGATTCATCTGCGTGTATACAGCTTGTTATTATGATATGCCTTTTACCTGCTCTGCGGCAAATCTCAACACGAAGATTATTCTCATGGTTCTGAAATAAGACAATACCCGCCGTCTCGTTTTCATTCTCAGGAGTAAAGTCAACACCTGTTTCAATTTCAAAGTGATAGCTCTTCTGTCTGAGTGCAAGATATGACGGATATGTAAGCTCTGTTATCTTCTGCTCCCTGTTGTAAAGGCGCAGCATACCTTTTCTCTCAGTGAGTGAGTATATCTGCGAATCCCGCTTTCCTATACCCACAAGTCTGTCATCAAGCTCGTCGCTCCAGAAATCAATATAATCGGACAGTCCTGCTTCCTTCGGAAAACGATATTCATCAAGAGGAATTTCAACTTCATCCTCAAGATGCCCTACTCCCGGTGCAATAACCGGCCAGCCATTCTCCCATGTTACCTTGGCAAGGAACGTCTCTCTTCCCATGCTGCTATGCTTCATACACGGTCTTGATGCAAGCATGACAACATACCAGTTTCCCTTGCCATCATCAACAAGGTCTCCATGTCCTGCATATATAACAGGATAGTCCATTCCAAGATTTCTATGTGTGAAGATAGGGTTTCTCGGACATCCCTCAAACCACTTAAACAGTTCTTTACTCCTTGCAACACTTATACTGTGCTCAGGACCTGTTCCACCCTCTGCATGCATAAGGTAATAGTATTCACCTATTTTATAAATATGAGGTCCCTCAGGCCAGATAACATCCTTGACCGCACCCTTCCAGATTGCCATACTCTGTCCTACAAGCTTCATGGATGCAATATCAAGCTCCTGCACCCATATCTCCCAGTCACCGTTATATCTTACCCCTTCAGGATTCGGTCTTGTTCCACAATAGTAGCACTTACCATCGTCATCAAAGAAAAGACTCGGGTCTATTCCCGGCGCATTCTCAATGTAATATGGTTTCGACCATGGTCCCTCCGGTCTGTCGGCCGTTACAATAAAATTACCCCCATGACTTACGTTGGTGGTTATCATATAGTATGTTCCCTCATGGTATCTTATTGTAGGTGCAAATATTCCACGCGAAATCTCGCTTCCGACTACCGGAAGCTGTTCTTCCCTGTCAAGAACATTTCCAACCTGCTCCCAATGTGCCAGATCCCTGCTGTGGAATATCGGCACACCGGGTGCATATACAAAGCTTGAATTAACAATATAAAAATCATCCCCTGCTCTGCAGATGGACGGATCCGGATAAAAACCGGTTAAAATAGGATTCTTTGCGATTACCATAAATTACCTCCTGATATCTTGCTAGGGTAATTGTAACCTATATAAATCCTATATTCTATCAATCCATTGCCACGCATTACTCATATCTTGCTTTTTATTCCTGTTCATTATCCTCATCAACACACTCAATTTTGCTTACCGAAACCTCGTAAGCGGTTCTCTTAATCTGGGTATCCTCATCAAGCTTCTTGGTATACTCTCTGCTCTGAACGCGTCCCCATATACGGATGTGTTCACCAATCTTGAAGCCCGCTGCATATCTTGCGTTACGTCCCCAAGCAATGCAAGGTATGTAGTCCGACTTGCCATACGGACGGTTGACTGCGATAAGAATATCCGCAATCTCTCTCCCAAGAGGAGTCTTTCTGTATACAGGCGGCTTGCAGATATATCCGTCAAGGAATATCTGATTGGTATTGGTAGCCTCCTGTGTCTCCTCCGCTACAGCAAATTCCCTTGCAAAAATGGAAAGAACAAGACGGTTATGATTCTCCTCGTGGCGGTTATAGGAACGGAACTGCCCTGTAGCCTCGATAATCATTCCACGATAATCCTCCGTCACATCGACCAGCCTCTCAGAAACCATAAGCGGGATAATATCCACGCTGTTGCTGAGTCGATTTACCGCGATGTCAACCATGTAGAATCCCTCCCCAAAGACCTCATGGCTGTAGGTGAAGTCTGATACAACCTCTCCTATGATAGTTACCCTGTTGTTTTCAATTACTTTGTCAAGCATTCTTCTGTTTCTCCCTTCATTTTTGGCGTCACCATCCCGCATAATGATTTTACGCTGTTAAAGGATGATACTGTACGCCTGATAATATCTTTATCCCTAAATATATATGCAAAATGTGTTCAAATATTCACGAAACAATAAAAAATATATAAAAAATTTTAAAATTCGCATAAAAAATCCCCATTCCGTTACATCCCATCCTCGGACGTTTCCCATCGTTCCCTCCCCTGTCCTCCTGTACATAACTTCACATATTTATATAAGGAAATAATCATACCGGCACACATGAGTGCTCTGTTGTGATAATAATTATACCCTATTTTCCAAATTTCTTAATTCTCTACTTGTAATTATAAAAAAATGTGATAAACTAGTAAAGTTGAAAATTAGGTTTACGTTTTTTAGGAGCGCCGGGGGCGCAGAAATGAGGAAATTTATGAAAACAACCCGTAATGATGTCAGAAATATTGCGATTATCGCCCATGTAGACCATGGTAAGACAACATTAGTAGATGAGCTGTTAAAGCAGAGCGGAACTTTCCGTGCCAATCAGGAAGTGGCAGAGCGAGTAATGGATTCCAATGACATAGAGCGTGAAAGAGGAATCACCATTCTTTCCAAGAACACTGCCGTATATTATAAGGATACTAAGATAAATATTATTGATACTCCGGGTCATGCCGATTTCGGTGGCGAGGTTGAACGAGTTTTAAAGATGGTCAACGGTGTTATCCTCGTTGTCGACGCCTACGAGGGTGCCATGCCGCAGACAAAGTTCGTTTTAAGAAAAGCTCTTGAGATGGATCTTGATATAATTGTATGTGTAAATAAGATTGACCGTCCTGAAGCGCGTCCTGACGAGGTTGTCGACGAGGTATTAGAGCTCCTCATGGACCTCAACGCAAACGACAAGCAGCTTGACTGTCCGTTCATTTTTGCATCTGCCAAGGCAGGCTTTGCAAAGTACAAGCTTGAGGATGAGTCGAATGATATGACTCCTCTCTTTGAGACAATTTTAAAGCATATTCCTGCCCCTGAGGGCGACCCTGATGCAGACCCGCAGATTCTTATCAGCACAATCGACTACAACGAATATGTAGGAAGAATCGGTGTCGGTAAGATTGACAATGGTACAATCAAGGTTAATCAGGATCTCATGTTAGTTAACCATCATAATCCGGACAAGAAGATGAAGGTCAAGATTGGCAAGCTCTATGAGTTCGAGGGACTCAACAAGAAGGAGGTCAACGAGGCGACAATCGGTGCCATCGTTGCAATATCAGGTATTGCTGAGCTTCACATCGGCGATACACTCACCTCGGTAACCAACCCTGTTGCCATTCCTTTCCAGAAGATTTCAGAGCCTACCATAGCCATGAACTTCATCGTAAATGACAGTCCGCTTGCAGGCAAGGAAGGTAAATTCATCACCTCCCGCCATCTGCGTGACAGACTTTACCGTGAGCTCAACACCGATGTAAGCTTAAGAGTTGAAGATACAGAGACAACGGAAGCCTTCAAGGTATCCGGACGTGGTGAGCTTCATCTTTCCGTTCTTATCGAGAATATGCGCCGTGAGGGCTATGAGTTCGCAGTAAGCAAGGCTGAGGTTCTCTACCACTTTGATGAGCGCGGTCAGAAGCTTGAGCCGATGGAGATTGCATACGTTGATGTTCCGGATGAGTTCTCCGGTACAGTTATCCAGAAGCTAAGCAACCGTAAGGGTGAGTTAAACGGTATGTCCCCTGCGAACGGCGGCTACACAAGACTTGAGTTCTCAATCCCTGCACGTGGTCTTATCGGTTACAGAGGTGAATTCATGACTGATACCAAGGGTAATGGTATCTTAAATACAACCTTCGACGGCTATGGTCCATACAAAGGAGACATCCAGTACCGTAAGCAGGGCTCCCTCATCGCAAGCGAGGCCGGAGAGACTGTAACCTACGGTCTTTACAATGCACAGGAGAGAGGTACTCTCTTCGTTGGCCCGGGCGAGCAGGTATACGGCGGAATGATAGTCGGCCAGAACGGCAAGGCTGAGGATATCGAGGTTAATGTATGTAAGAAGAAGCAGCTCACCAACACACGTTCTTCAAGTGCTGATGAGGCTCTCCGTCTCACACCGCCTAGAGTATTAAGCCTTGAGCAGGCTCTTGAGTTCATCGACACAGACGAGCTTCTTGAGATTACACCTAAGAACCTTCGTATCCGTAAGAAGATTCTTGACGGAACAGCAAGATACCGCGCTAAGAGAAACGCATCCAACTAACTGGGACAGGGGTCTGACCCCATGTCCCAGTTCTGGGACACGGGGTCAGACCCCTGTCCCAAACACATTTCTCAGGCACAGCGCTCCCCAGCCTGTTCTCTTAGAGGGTACCGGTTCGCCGGGCAGATGTCTTGCAGTTCTTATAAGGTATGCCTTCACCTTCTCACCGTACAGATATGGGTCATTCCGTTTAACAATCCCCCACTGCATGAGAAGTGCTGCGCTTCCGCTCACGAACGGCACCGCCATAGATGTCCCGCTCCTTACCGTGTAGCCGCCGTTCACCGCCGTTGAGACAATATTCACCCCGGGTGCCACAATATCCGGCTTGATATTATCGTTAGTTCTTGTATAACCTCTCCCTGAAAAATCGGCATAGGCGTCGGTTCTTGAGTTGTAGGCACCGACAGTTATCACCTTGCCGGCCGCTGATGGGACCGTGAGTGTTGTCTCCTCCGAAGGGCTGAAAAATCTTGTGTCCTCATTGAGTGTTGCACTCTCCTGAAGCCACAGATCATATCTTCCATCCACAATTCTTACCGGAGTCATCACAATTCTCCACACACCCGGCGTGACATATCCACCTGCAGGCACGAATTCAAAATAAAGCTGCTGATATCTGCTGTACGGTGTCGGCTGTCCATAATATACATACACCTGCGTATTGTCAAGACTCATCCTGTCCGCCCCGTATGTCCTCAAATTTCCGCTCCGCTCTCCGGACGGTGCAATAAGCTCCACGCCATACTCATCCGAATAATTTTTCCATAATTGCAGATTAAAGCCAGACTCATACTCTCCGACCGCAAGCTCCACACTCTCCGCCTTTCTGCCGCTAAGCATGCCGGACGCATGTATTCCGTTCCCTGCCTCATTTCCACTGCCACAGACAATCACATTCTTCCAGACATCCGAAGCGGCGTTAAGGTAAGTCGACAGCAGGTCGGTGCCATCGTGGGAGCCTTGGTTGTTCCCGAAGCTCATGTTAATTACAACAGGCTTTCCCTCCTTCTGTGCCTCCATTATACAGTAGTTGACCGCCTCCATAAGCCTTGTTGTCCGCGGAAACTGTCTCTGCTCACTGTCCCCCAGCTTGACAATGATAAGCTCGCTTTCAAATGCCACACCGCGGAATGAGCCTGCCATACCCTGACCGTTTCCTGCCGCAATACCGGTCACAAAGGTTCCATGTCCTGAATAGTCGCGTGACAAATTCATGCTTCTTAGTGCCGCTTCGTCCCCAGACAGTGCAAGATTTATCACATCACGATTGTACTCCGTACCCACAACATAGCCCTCCGGCGGGGCATACCCTGAACTTTCAGGTGCCACCGTCTGATCCCATAATTTAAGTATCCTCGTTGAGCCGTCCGAATTTCTGAAGTCTGTGTTTTTCCAGTCAATTCCGCTGTCGATAACGGCTGCAAGCACTCCTTCCCCGCTCAGGCTGTATGGTTCGCTCCACGCATAGTATACGCATGAGCGCTCCAATGCCTGCCGGTCTGAAAAAAACAGCCTGTGCGGCTTTTCGATATATACAACCTCAGCACAATCGGCAAATTCATTGATATGCTCCTGCGGCAGGGTAACTATGGCATATCCGCCAAGAAGCACCACCGCACTTGCTCCATACCGCTTTGCCACGGACTGTATATCGCCGGTATATTTCACAATAAGCTCCCATGTATTACTGCCTGAATCATAGCCCGTATATAGCCCGCTATCAGCCGCCACACGCTCATACCCCATATCAAGTGCCAGATTCAGGTCGTTCGCAAGCTTCTGGCTGTTTTCCTGCACACTCATATCATTCACTGGAATTTCAATACCATTGTCCATATCACAACACTCACCATTTTTCTATAATGATTATTCAGAAATCTCCTGAAACATTCGCAAAAACCTTTACCCCATTTTCTATATATTCCACCTGATAGATATAATTGGCACTAAAATACAGACATTATCAGCGCACAGCGGATGTATTTTCTCACCGTATGACACCACCTGAAGGAGAATACCCATGATTAAAAACATAACAGACTGAAAAACACAGGACATTATAGGAATAATTATAATCCGGGGAATTATAATGACTTTATTTTTAGTTTCAATTTATGTTTCAAACTCAATGAAGCAACGGTAAAGCGCTTAAAAGAGAAGAAATAGATTATACTACTTTCCTTCTATAAATAACATAGCATATCACGGAAATAAAAATTACCGTGATACGCTATGTTATTATGACCACAAATCCTTTACTATGATATTACTGGACAAGGGTAAACACTCTGTACAGTATCTTCGAACAAATCCATGGTACCGCCTGCCACGGTATCAACTAAAACACTATAAAAGGAGGTTTCATGGTTCTATATTCTATAGTCTTTTTTAACTTTCTTGAAATCATGTGGAACTGCTGATCTTAGGTGCACATATATGTTCAAGATCCCTGTTATACAGTTCAAGCAGATAGGAGCGAAGCTTCATTGCATCGTCATATAATCCCATGCTTTTAAACATCACATAGGCACTTATATATTCTCTAAGAATATGCTCTTCAGGGCAGTTCATGCTTAAAAGAACTGCTGCTTTACAACAACAGAAGAACGGGAGCATGCGCATTTTTCCACTCTTTATACAGGCTTCCCGGCCGATTTCGATATATTCATCCGCTTCTTCATATCTTTTCTGTTCATTAAGCCATTGTGCTAAATTACACAGAACCATAGGATATCTGAAGCTATCAATACCGATTGTCGAATACTGTTCACGCAGTGCATCAGTGAGATTCATAAGCAGGTTAATGGCTATGATATTTTTTCCGCTCCACCAATATGAGACAGCCATCACATTAATGATATTCACTTCCATGTCGGTCAAAAAATATCTTATTTTCTTGGATTTTTCAAAATGCGGACAGGTATACCTGATTGCTTCCTCTGTCATCGTGATTGCTGTTTCATACTGCTTGTCCTCATAGCACAGCTTGATAGCCTTAATACCGCATAAGAACTGCTTTCTGAACTTGTTTTTATCCATGTATTGTTTATTCTCCATGACATATTCATAAGCTTCCTTATACTTTCTTAGAGCAAGCATCTGTTCCACATCGCAGTTTATCCGGTAAAACTCATGCTCATCCTCTGAAACGAATGACAGATACCTGCTCCCTTCAAGCCCCAATCTGTTTAATAATGCCATTGCTTTTTCCATGGTAGGAGTCTGCTCATTATGCTCTATCCTTGACAATGTACTTACCGCGCATATTCCAAAGCATAACTCCTCCTGTGATATCTTATGTTTCTCCCGCTCATTTTTTATAATCGAGCCCACCGTATACATGATACTCTTCTCCTTTTTGTGAGTATTTTTCACCCCATATTTACCGAAAGAAAAAGCATATCAGATATTTGTCAAAATGACCATACAAGCTGGTTATAATTTTATTTCACGGTTAACTGAAACTGAATATATGATACATTCCTTTACCTTTACATCGCTTATCTGCTCAAGAGCATCCGCATATAATCTAAGCTGCTCTGTATATCTCTTTTTCAGGATTTCCTCCGCATTATCAGGCTCAACATGATCCGTCTTATAATCGACAATCACATATCCGTCCTCCTCCTCAAAACAGCAGTCAATAATACCCTGAACCATTATTATATCATCACAGGCTTCATATTCCTGCCTTATCCTGTTCGCCGGAAATCCGGTAATAAACTGCCGTTCCCTGTACATTCTTCCTGAAAGTGCCGCTTTTTTCATTCTCTGTCCAAGCCTGGAATTTAAAAAGGCAACATACTTTCCGGCTCTCACCAGCTTCTCATACTCTGCGTCCATCCTTCCTGAAAGCACAAGACCATGAATGAACTCACGCACGGAGTCCTCATCAGGATTCACATTGTAATCGAGCAGCTCAAAAACCTTGTGGTAGGCATTACCTCTCTCCGCTCCCATGTTTTTCTTGGTATCACCATCGGCTTCAGGCACAGGCTTTTTCCGCTCACTCTGTACGATATGTACCGCTTCGTCCTGCGATTCATCTATATCCCGGTGCTTTAATTCCGACACAGAAAATTTTCCCGGAAGGTGTGTTGAAAGCTCATGCGGATACTGATAATCAAAACGGCTTCTGAATATATCCGCAAGCTCTCTATTGCCGTCATCGTTTTTGTCCACGTCATTGCCGTCATCACTGCTATTACTACCGCTCACAACACCATCCTGTACCTCGCTGCCTGTATCCACCCCATACAATGTATCCCTTATCACAACATCATGGCTATCCATCCCATGCGTTCCGGTTTCAGGCATTTTATCTAAGCTATCAGCATTTCCATCCCCCCTGCCAAACGTAACCGTCCTAAGCTCCAGCACCGCCGATGTCACGCTCTTGAAAAACACCGGTGCCGCAAGGTCAAGGTAATTGGAATAGGTGTACACATAGCCGTAATCTCCGCCGTGCGTCTGTGCCCTTCTCTCCCATCTTTCCATTGAGCTGTCATACTTAGAATCAGCGATTCCGCCTACAAGAATCAGCTTTTCGACAGCTCTTGTGAGTGCAACATACAGCACCCTTAACTCCTCACCGATTGAATTGAGCCTGATACCCTCCGCCATCGCCCGCTTCTGGAAGCTCTTTTTCCTAAGCCTCAGCGAAGTGTCAACCATGTCCAGACCCAGACCGAATTTCACATGGAAATTAACTCTCTCCGTTGTGTCCTGCAAATTATATTTCTTGTCCATATCGGGTACGAAAACAATAGGGAACTCAAGTCCCTTGCTCTTATGGATACTCATTATCCTTACAACATCATCATTCTCGGACATGGTGTCCGCCTCTCCCATGTCCACCTCATATTTTTGCAGCTTATCAATATACCGCAGAAAATTGAACAGACCGTGCAGGCTTGTATTTTCGTACTCGGCCGCCTTGTTCACAAGCATGTCAAGATTCGCCATCCTGCGCTTTCCGTTTTTCTTCGATGCCGCATAGACTATATATTCCGTATCGTATATGAGGTCTTTTATCAGCTCATGGATTGGCATATAGGAAGCCTTCTTTCTGTATGCGTCCACAAAATCAAGGAATTTGTCGATTTTGACGGATAACTCTGTGTCAAAGCCCTCCTCCCCCTCATGGCTGCGGTATTCTATGACAGCTGTATATAAATCCGTATCCTTGGATGAATTCTTAATAACTGCAAGCTCCTGCGCTGTGAGATAGCAGAAATAAGAGCGCAATGCACCCGCCAGGGCGATATCCTGTCTTGGATTATCTATCACTCTCAGCATATTGAGTATCTCAACTATCTCCGGCGCACCAAAATATCCATACGCCGTACTGCACACAGCCGGAATCCCCGCGTTATTTAAGACCTCAGCATACACATGTCCCGCCGAATTGGCGCTTCTTAACAGAATAACTATATCCCTATAGTAGGCTGCCCTGTAGCCGCCGTCCCCATTATTCAGGGAATCATCCCATATCATCTGCGGCTTATCCCCGGTCAGTTCCCTTATCCTTCCGGCTACCGCCTCAGCCTCATACTCGCGCTTTTCCTTCTCCTCCTGTTCTTCCTCATCATCCTTCGGAATACGGCACAAAAGCAGCTCCACTGAACCGCCCTTCGGTGTGACCGGCTCCGCTCCTTGATTTTCAAACGGCTGGAAAACCTTTCCCGGAACAAGCATTGCGTCCGTATCATACTCGACACCACCTAACCCGGCGTGCATAATGTCGCGGAAGATATCGTTCACCGCATAGAGGATATTAGCCCTGCTTCGGAAATTATTGTGCAGGCATATAAGCACGTTATCAGCCTGCGGATTGTTCTCCTCATAGGTCCGGTATTTTTCCAGAAAAATCCCCGGATCCGCCTGCCGGAAGCTATATATGCTCTGCTTGATATCGCCCACCATGAAAATATTATTTCCGCGCGATATCGCCGTGAGTATAAGCTCCTGAACCATGTTGCTGTCCTGATACTCATCAATATATATTTCCTCATATAATGACTGTAACTCGCATGCCGCAGGTGTAAAGCCGTCCTCCCTGCGCAGCACCCTGAGGGCTAAGTGCTCCACATCGGAGAAGCTTAATATATTATCCTCATTTTTTCTCTCCGAATATCTCTTCTCAAATGCCAGCACAAGATCTATGAACGCCTTCGCCGACGGAGCCATGCTCTCTATCATGGCAAGGTTATCCTCCACCGACCACTCAAGCAGCTCATCGGAAAGCTTTCCCACTATCTTCTTCTGCCTGTCCCTTAGCTCCTTTGCGCGCTCCTTCAGCTCCTCGTCCGCATCCTTTGGCGCATTGGCAAGTCTCTCAAACTTAATCTGCAGCTTTTCCCTCAGACTGCCGTAGCTGTCCGCAGCGTAAGCCGCCTCAAAAAGCGATAAATCGTTCCTGAATACCGGGACATATTTATCTATGCCGCCAACGTCCGCAAGCTGCTCTATTACATCCTTATACTCATCTATCGCAGCCTTTAGAAGATTCTTTACATGCTCCTTTGTAAACTTAACAACCTCCGAATTTTCAAATTCATCCTCAGTTGTTATGTCATACCATTTTTTACACTGCAAAAGCCACTCCTCAGGGTACGGATGGCTCTGCGAAAAGGTGTACAACGATATAATCCATTCGGACAGCCTTTTATCGCTCTTAGCCGGCAGTTGTCCATCCACAAACTCAAGAAATGCCTTGTCGCCGCACGAATATGCCTCCTCGATAACCTCATCGGCTACATCTGACATAAACAGCTTAAGCTCCCCCTCGTCACCGATTCTGTAGGATGGGTCAAGGTCTATGGTATTAAAATAATTTCGCAGTATATAATTGCAAAAGCTGTCAATTGTACATATAACTGCGTTTTCAAGCAGGGCAAGCTGTCTTCTTATAAGCACCACCCGCTTTTCATTCTTTTCCGACAGCATGACGGACGAGAGCGCCGCAGCGATTCTCTCCTTCATCTGTGCCGCAGCAGCCTTTGTGAACGTCACGACAACTATTCTGTCGATATCCACCGGGTGCTTCTCGTCAAGAATCCTCTGTATAATTCTCTCAACCATGACAGCTGTCTTTCCCGAACCTGCTGCCGCAGAGACAAGGAGATTGGAATTATTCTGCGCTATAACTCTTTTTTGTTCATCAGTCCACGTTCTCGCCATCTTTTTTCATCCCCTCACTGAATTTTTTATAACAGCCATCATCATTGTTAAGCTTAGTGTGATACCTGTAGCTGTCACGCGCCGGATCAAAGCCGCATATAAGCTGATACGGACAGTAATCGCAGCTATCCGGGTATGGATTAGCCCCTATCTCACCTTCACTGATACGTTTTCCGAACTGGACAAGCTTCATTGAGGCATATTCACCCAGCAATTTCAGCCTGTCCGTGCTTGTGGCGGATGAGGTCTTAGACAGCGAACCATCCTTGTTATATGATACCGGTATATAGCTCGATTTGCCCGATGTGGTCACCTTATCTAAGAGCTTTAATATATTGCTGTCGCTGTTTACGATTCCCTGCGGCTGCAGCGACGCCAGAATACTGTCATCGACATCCGCTCCCGCCTTATAGTCAACTATAGGATTATCAATATTATAATACATTGCCGCAGCCGGAATATTGTCCTCCATAAGGCTGTTAAGGTACACCATGAGCTGTAAGGACAGGCCATCATATATTTTACCAAGGTCAAGGGTTCTCTTTCCTGATTTGTAGTCTATTATCTTGACATAGCTCGTGTTCTCATCCCTGGCGATGTCTATTCGGTCAATCTTACCTGCTATCTTCATGCCGTTCTGTTCAAACACGAAGCTCTTCTCGAACCTATCCGGCACAAAGCTTCCCGCCTTTGTCTGCTTTCCAAGCGCCCACGCCGTGCGCTCTAACATGGAATATATCTTTTCCTTCATGTATTCATTTCTCTTGCTGTCATAGAATATCGAATTGTTGTAATCTGTCATCGCATACTCGACAGCCTCACGGATGTACTGCCCTGCCTTGTCCCCTACGCTCGCAAAATCAAGCTTTTCCTCGGCAAGCCTCATGGAATATAGCTTGAGAGCTTCATGAAAAAGAGTTCCAAGGTCCGCAGCTCCTATCTCATACAGCTTCCTCTCCTCAAGCTGCAGCCCATACTTCGCAAAATGTGAAAATGCACATGAGGCAAATGTCTCCATTCGCGACACGCTTCCCGACAGTCTCTCGCCGTACAGAAGCTTCGCCGCATTCTCGGTTATCCTCTGTTCCGTGACATTCTTCATCGCCGCATAGGCAAGCTCATTGTACTTTCTGGCATATTCTGTATCATTTTTGAGCACCATAAGAAGGGCTTTTTCCGTATCATTCAATTCATTTCCCTCGTTAAATCTGGAAAATATATACCTGAAGCCCTCAATACTGTTATATATAAGCTCTGTCGGCTCAAGCGAATCGTCCGACATGCACACGGCGTCCGGAAACATTCTCAGCATGTCGGCGATAAGCTTGGACGGCTTACCCTCGCGGTTCACCGTGAAGGTCAAGGTCTGTGACGGCTTCGTTAAAAGCAGATACAGATAAAAATTCTGCATGAATGCCTTATGCCTTGACGTCGGCGCAAGCTCAAGCTGTACACCCTCTAACAGCTCCCTCTCCGCCTCCGAAAAAAGTCCATGGTTGGAGCTGACCTCCGGGACAAGCCCTTCATTGACACCTATAAAAAACAGCGCGCTGATATGGTCAAGTCTCGTTCTCTTTACATCTCCCACCATGACCATGTCAAGCGTCGGAGGAATGATACCTATTTTTATTTCATTAAAGCCCGCGTCAAGTATATCCGAAAACTCCCTGATTCCCATTTTTTCTTCGCCCAACAGCTTTTTTGTCTGTTCAAAAAGGGCAATAATCTTCTCATAGCTCTGACCGTATTCCTTCGCAGCCGCGGCCTGATTCTCCTTCTCCATCAGTTCCCTTAGCTGTTCAAGCTGCTCATACACCATGCTCTCGTCAAGGAATTGAAGCATGGTGTCAATATAATCCGCAGCCGTGCTGTCCTTGTCATGGAACACCTGATAAACCGGTTCCATAATCTCAAGCAGCTTCACGCGGATATCATTTATTACGTCTAAATCCATGCCCCTTTTGGACGGATATTTGCGCCTGAAGGCTTCAGTATATTTTTTATGTCCACGGATACCCAGCGCAAGGACATAGTTCTCAAATATATCAAGGCTCCCCACACTGTCAACAAATCTCCCACTGTTCTTACACATGTATCCCTTGAGCAGCCTGAAGACGGACTCGTACGAATAGTCCTTCTCCACTATGGCAAGCGCAGCCCTTATATACTCGACCGCCGGGTTTGCAAGAATTGACCTTTTATTGTCCATAAATACCGGAATTTTATTCTCCTCAAATATGGACGCTAACAGCTCCTTATAATCGGCCATGCTGCTGACAATAACGCCAATCTGTCTGTACCTTAGACCATTTTCAACAAGGCTCTTTATCCGGGAAGCGACATACGAAACTTCCGCCTTCTTTCCAAGTGCCGAATATATGGTTATATTGTCTGCCTCTCCATCGTACTGCGCCATGTCCCTGTACAGGTTTCTCTCAAGATGTGCAAGCTGTGGTGAATCCTTAAATCTGTATGGCACCGCTTCCCCGACATTCATGCGCCTTACTCTTACATGGTGCCTGTCGGCACATTCACCGATTCTTCTCAGCTCATCATAACTCATGTCAAAGAGCCATCTGTCGCCGTCCTGCGGCAGTGTAAGCGTAAAATACATCGTATCCGCCTTGTCAAACAGCAGCTCTATAAGCTGATACTGCACAGGTGTGAAGCCGGTAAACCCATCGAATGCAAACACCGCATTTTTTAAAAGCTCCGACTTGTCAACATACCTGCACAGAATAGCCGTAACCTCCTCTGTTGTGATATATTTGTCCGATATATACTCCTTAAATGCACTGTATATAAGTGAGATATCCTCAAGCTTTCTTCTCAGCCTCTCATTGTTATTGATACCGCCGGTGCTAAGTCTGCCGCAGGCATCCTTTAACATATCCGCTGTGACAGAATACTGTAAAAGCTCCGATATGACGGACTTAATCTCACTTACGAAGCCCTGACTGTCCTTAGCCCTTATTATTTTGAAATCCTTCTTGTTCTCATCTATGATTTTCCTGAGTATCAGATTCTTTCCCGTATCATCTATCGCTGTCGGCAGCTCTATTCCCAGCTCCTCAAAAATCCTGTACGCCAGTCTGTTAAAGCTGACAATATCTATATTGAACGTGCCATGCCCCGGACTGTTCTCAACAATATTTCTCTGTGCCTGCATTGTGAACTGCTCAGGCACAACCAGAAATATTTTCTTGTCCGGATTTTCCTGCGACATATCCAGCAATATATCATAAAGCCTTTTCGATTTTCCGCTTCCGCTGCTTCCCGTGAGGAATTCTACGTGCATTCTTACTCCCTCCAATGTCCATGATTAATGCTAAAATACTACTATGATGTCGGAGTCAAAACATGCTCTATAAACTTGGCGTGTATAACGTATTATATTTATGCATATCACGACTTTTGGGAGAAGCTTAGATGTTCTTAGAACATCTTGCTTCGGACAACGGAGCTGATATGCATAAATATAATACGTTATACACTCGCACATTAAGTTGGCATGTTTTGACCCCAACATCATACTATCGTATCAAAATGTAAAACGCAATATAAACATATTTGGCATATTTATGCCGTACTCTCATAATATATACAAAATAGTAGTGCAAGGAGCCTATAATGAGTTCTTCCACCAAAATTGTAGTATTAAAACTAAAGGAACTGGTTATTGCCTGTGTGCTCGCTGTGTTGGCAGTCATCCTGCTGGTGCTTTTTATAATACATATAACCTCGGGCACCCGGAAAATGCCTGACGAAGCGTCGCTTGGCACCTTCAGCCCCGGCGTGTACACAACATCGGTAACACTCTCCGGCAATACCATGGAGCTTGCAGTCACAGTTGACAGCGACACCGTGAAATCCATCCGCCTTGTCAATACCGCTGAGACTGTTGAGACCATGTACCCTCTCATCTCGTCATCGCTTGAAGCGCTTGAAAAACAGGTGAGAGAAAAAGGAAGCACCGACGGAATCACCTATTCCGCCGATGCCAAATACACATCCCTTGTCCTTATAAATGCCATAGACACGGCACTGGACAAAGCAAAGAAATAATTCACCCCGCCGTAAATTATCTGCCTGCCATATTCAATTGCCTATCATTTATTAAAATCATCCATTAAAATCATTTACTAAAGTCATTTATTGGCGGCTTTTATTAAGGTCATTTATTGAAGCTAAATCCTCAAGCCATAAGCTTCTCACAGCATCACTCGGCATGCGAAGGTCCCCTCTCGGCGATACAGCCACGGAGCCGACCTTCGGACCATCCGGGAGGCAGGAGCGCTTGAACTGCTGTGCAAAAAATCTCCTGTAAAATGTATCAAGCCATCTGTATATGGTCTGTGTATCATATTCCCTCTCAAAGGCATGGCATGCAATTCTGTATACCTTATGCGGCATATATCCGAATCTTAGTATATAATACATGAAAAAATCATGCAGCTCATACGGACCAACCAAATCCTCCGTTTTCTGCGATATCTGCCCTTCGGTCGGAGGCAGAAGCTCAGGGCTTACAGGTGTGTCAAGCACATCCTCCAATATCTCACTGAGTGATGAATCCCCACAGGTATCCGCATAATATTTTACAAGATGTCTGACAAGCGTCTTTGGCACGGAACAGTTCACGCCATACATCGACATGTGGTCGCCATTGTAGGTTGCCCAGCCAAGTGCCAGCTCAGACATATCTCCGGTTCCTATTACCATTCCACCTGATTTGTTGGCAATGTCCATGAGAATCTGTGTCCTCTCCCTCGCCTGTCCGTTCTCATAGGTGACATCATGTACACTTTCATCCTGACCTATGTCCCTGAAATGTATGCGGACTGCCTCCTTAATGTTGACCTCCGTCAACGCCGCTCCAAGTCTCCTTGTAAGCTCCACAGCGTTGTTGTAGGTTCTGTCCGTTGTTCCGAAGCACGGCATAGTCACCGCAGTTATATTTTCTCTTGGAATCGAAAGGCTGTCAAAGGCGCGCGCAGTGACTAACAGTGCAAGCGTCGAATCCAGTCCGCCGGATATTCCGATTACCGCGTTACGGCAGCCTGTGTGTGCCAGCCTCTTTTTAAGCCCCATCGCCTGAATGGATAGAATCTCCTCACAGCGGACATCCCTGTCCACCTTGGACGACGGCACAAACGGAGTTCTGGCATAGTATCTTGTAAGCCCAAGGTCATATTTCTCCAGTGTAAAATCAACTATCTCATAGTCGTCGTCTGTATTCACGGTGTATGTGTTCATCCTTCTGCGCTCATTCACAAGCCTCTGTAAGTCAAGCTCCGCTATGGCTGTCCCATTCTTGAATCTCCGAGTTTCCGCAAGCACATTTCCGTTCTCACACACAAGGTTCTGTCCTCCGAACACAAGGTCCTGCGTTGATTCACCCTCGCCTGCATTGGCATATATATATCCGCACACAAGCCTTGCTGACTGCCCCGAGATTAGCGCTCTCCTGTAAATATCCTTGCCCGTTGTCTCATCACTTGCTGAACAGTTCACAATGAGTGTTGCGCCTGCCTGCGCATGGTATGTGCTTGGCGGGCATGCAACCCACACATCCTCACAGATTTCTGCACCCACTACAAGCTCCTCTATGTTCTCACATCTGAACAGCAGTCTGCTTCCCAGCTTAACACCCAGCGCTGTGTCAACGCACTCATCCATCCCCGGTGTAAAATGTCTCATCTCATAGAACTCCGAATAGTTCGGAATATTCTTCTTAGGCACAAGTCCTAACAGTCTGCCATCACATATTGCCGCCGCAACATTAAAGAGCTTCCCCTTGTGCATAAAAGGCATACCGACAAACACAAGCATATTTTTTCCTGCGCTGTGCGAGACTATATGCCGAAGGCTGTCCTGCGCCGCCTTAAGCAGCACGTCCTGCAAAAACAGGTCGCCGCATGTATATCCTGTGATACATAGCTCCGGGAACACCAGCACCGAAACCTGTTTTTCATACGCCTCATCCATAAGGTTCATAATATTTTTCTCATTATATGCACAATCCGCAACCCTGATATCCGGTGTGGCTGCACATACCCTGATAAATCCATCCTTCATGTCTATCTCCCTTCCAATTCAAGCAGCTTATTTTTAAGCCGCGTTATATCTGTGAATGTAACCTTTCTGTAAAAAGAATAACCCTTTCACTTATAAAGAGAAAGGGTTTATTTTCAAGCCATTTATTTATTAGACGCCAACGGTGGGCGAACATTATTTACATATATATAATATGTTCATTCCGCATATTTGTCAACGTATATTATCAGTTTCAGCTATTTTTAAAAAGGAAAACGCCGGAAAGCATTTCCGGCATTTTCCCCATGCAATATGCAGCACCTTATCTCATTCTTGAATTGTTTCCATTGACTTTATTGCCGTCAATGTCATCGATGGCTGTCTCAATCTCATCCAATCCATCATTGATGATATCGCCGACACCGTCTATGATGTTGCCGTTACCATCAGTGTTGGTTTCCCTGTTGTCGTTCATGCCGTTGGTGTTTCCATTGTTGGTATTGCCGTTGGTTGTTCCATTCATATTGTTATTGGTGTTGCCGTTGGTGCCATTAGTTCCGTTGGTGTTATTGTTATTCATTCCATTAGAACCATTGTTGATACTGCCTGTTGTGGAATTGTTGTTTCCGGTGGTTGTCTGATTGGTGTTACCATTACCAGTTCCCTGTTGGTTACTCCCATTGCCGAAGCAGCCCGTCAGTCCAAAAACGCCGATTACCGATATAACAGTGCATATCAGAAATAATTTCAGCTTTTTCATAATTTTCTCCTTTTCATACATAATTGTTGCCTCCGCCGCAAAAGGCTGAACGCAAATCTATTCATAACAGGAGCTCTTTGCGCTTCTGATATGCTTAGTATGTTCGGAAAAAATTATATTAAAGATGAAAATTTTGTTAAAAATAAACACCTGAATCGGCATATCCCACACGATTCAGGTGCTTAACTGCATATTAACCTATAACCTCCTTCATGGTGTACCTTCCGGCCGGCTTACCTGCAAGGTACTTGGCAGCTTCAATCGCACCCTTGGCAAATACAGCCTTGGAATAAGCTGTGTGCTTAAGCTCAATCACCTCATCCTCACCTGCGAATATTACCTCATGTTCACCGACGATGGTTCCGCCACGCACGGCACTTATACCTATCTCATTGTCTGTTCTTTTCTCCCTTACCTGGCTGCGGTCGAACTTATATTCAAATTTATTTCCATTTGCTGCATTTATAGAGTCTGCAAGTGCCAGAGCTGTTCCACTTGGAGCATCCACCTTAAGTCTGTGGTGCTTCTCAACAATCTCAATATCGAAGCCAGCCGCCGATAAAAGCGGTGACACATCTGCAAGCACCTTGAACAATGTATTGATACCAAGTGACATATTAGCCGACTTAAGCACTGCAACCTTTTTAGCAGCCTCCTCAACCTTATCAAGCTGCTCCGCTGAGAGTCCTGTTGTGCAGAGTACCACAGGTATATTCTTCCTGACCGCATAATCAAGAAGATTGTTGACAGCTCCCGCCGCCGCAAAATCGATAATGACATCCGCAGGTATATCACACTCAAATATTGAGCGGTATACCGGATAAGCGTTATGCCCGTCATCATGCGGGTCAATTCCTGCGACAATCTCTATATCCGAATCCGCTGCAGCAAGATTAGATATAACCTGACCCATCTTGCCGTTGCAGCCATGCATAATAGCCTTAACCATTGTATTTTTCCTCCAATATTTCAAAAAAATCCATTTCTCTTATAATATTCCGTAGTTCTTCATAGCTGTCTTAAGCTTCTCAACATTAGCCGGCTCCATAGGTGATAAAGGTCTTCTGAGCGGACCTGCCTCCCAGCCAAGAAGATTCATTGCTGTCTTTACAGGGATAGGATTAACCTCACAGAAAAGTGCATCTATAAGCTCAACTGCCTCAAGCTGAAGCTTAGCACTCTTCCTTACGTCACCTGCAAGATATGCTGCAACAATGTCGTGTGTCTTCTGTGGTGCAACATTGGCAAGAACTGAGATAACACCCTTTCCGCCAAGTGAGAGAATAGGGACTATCTGGTCATCGTTTCCTGAATAAAGGTCAATCTCGCCGTTGGTAAGTGACATAAGCTTAGCCACCTGTGATATATTTCCTGTAGCTTCCTTGATACCAACCACGTTATCTATATCCTTAAAAATCTTAGCTGCGGTAGGTGCTAAGATATTGCAGCCTGTTCTGCTCGGGACGTTGTACATGATTATCGGAAGGTCTACGCTTGCAGCAATCTCCTTGTAATGCTCATATAGACCATTCTGTGTTGCCTTGTTATAATATGGGGTTACAACTAAAAGACCGTCAACCCCCGCCTTCTGTGCCTCTGTAGAAAGGTATACGGCTGTCTCTGTACAATTAGAGCCTGTTCCGGCTATAACAGGGATTCTCCTGTTAACCCGCTCACTGCAAAAGCGTATACATTCAAGGTGCTCCTCGTGTGTAAGTGTTGATGCCTCTCCTGTTGTTCCGCATATTATGATGGCATCAGTATGATTCTTTATCTGGTCATCGATAATCTCACCCAGCTTATCAAAATTGACTGACTTATCCTCATTCATCGGTGTAATAATTGCAACTCCTGAACCTGTAAACAATGACATATTCTCCTCTTTTCCGCACTGCTCCACATGCCTGTACACAATGCTCATATTAATTTAAAATGATTAAAAATGCCTATATGTAGTCTTATAAGGCTCCCATAAAGAAATAAAAGGACTGACGAAAAGCCAGTCCTTAAGGTTCCATCTCATGTAACGGACTATGTATGTTCCGATACAAACAAAACTTCAAGTAGCTCTCCATCAAATCAAGTATGATGACAGTCGCACAGCTGTTAACCATGCGCCCAGCCGGACAGTCTACAGACCATTCTGCCCGCTTCGGCACCACTTCCTTTTTCCCACCTTCATCCATGTCTGTCATGTCCACTGGGATACTCATAATCGGTGCAACCTCTACCATAAATACATTGGTATGATACCATTATATGCTCATTTAGTCAATATGTTACTGCACATTGTAAGGTAAAAATCAGTGTTTCTTTCTCTTAGGAACCTCATCATTTATTCCTTTATTATATCCATTCCCGCTTTTTCTGTCAGAATGCTGTGTGTCTGCAGACTCAATACCATCTTCACGATGTATTCTCTCTCTCTGCTCAAGTCTTCTGTTGTATCTGTTATTCTTCCTTATAGACATAACCGCAAACACAATAAGTGCCACCATGAGAACTATAAGGACAATCAAAACTGCTATTATCCAATCCATAGATTTTTTCTCCTTATTATCTGTCAATGTATTATGAACAGAGCTCTGCTCAGCTGAACTGTCCGATAATGTATCCGATGTACTACTGCCCGCTGATATTGTCCCAGTCTGTTCTGATTCTTTCTCAATTGTGAGTGTCTCCGGTGAAGTCTCCTCATCGGACACTGTCTCCTCCACAGTTGTTGTCTCTGCTGCCGTTGTCTCCGCAGCTGTAGTCTCTGCAGTTGTAGTCTCTGCCGCTGTCGTCTCATTTGTTGTTGTCTCTGCTGCCGTTGTCTCCTGCTGTGTAGGCTTTTCGCTGTTTTCAAAACCATTGCTTGTATATGGTGAGCCGGAAACACCTGATACCTGAACAAGCTCCGGGAATGTGAAGATATCTGAATAATCTCCCTTTAACTGATACAAATAATCAGAATAGGTTCCTATTGCAGCAGTCGTATCAAGTCTTATAAGAAGTGAAGCGTTAAAGCCATTATGGGATATATTGACGAACTGTCTTCCAGACATGTATGGGTCAATATCGCCCACCGTATAGCCCGATGTCTGCTGTCTGCTTGTTCCATCACTGTAGATTGCCTTGACAATTATCTTGCTCTTATCAATAGCCGCTATCTCATCCGACGTTCTGTATACAGTAGGATTGATTCCGGCTGACACGCCGACCTGCGTTACCGGTTTTGTTGTGAAGGTACAGCTTCCGCTTGTTCCATCAGCGTATGTATAAGTCACGGTAGCCGTGCCTGCATTGACAGCCGTGATAAGTCCGTCACTTCTTACATGTGCAACATTCTCATCCGAGCTTGTAAAGCTCACTCCGCCATCACGCTGATTAGCTGGAATAAAATACGCGCTGTAGCTTCTGTCAAGCTCTATGCTCTGTCCATCGCTTATCGTCCTTTTGGAAAGTCCAAAATATTCTGCAACAGCCGTAGCATCTGCCACGCCTACTTTTCTTATGTTCTCTGTATCATGCATAAAATATGCATCTGATGAATTAGTCACAAAGCTATGCTCGGCTATAATTGTCGGGATTCCCGACTTGATGCCCTCATCTATAACCGTATAAAAATCCTCCGAGGGATTAGAGCCTGTCCTTGTAAGATATCCGCCGCTGAACAGTCCAAGCCCTGCTGCCTGTGCGTATCGTGCCATATTAAGACAAAGATTCTTCGTCGGCTCAACATACCCCTCAGCAACAGAACCATATGCCACGAATCCATTGGTATCCGTATTGGAAGATGAATTGTTATGAAGGCTTATAACCGCATCCGCACCAACCGACTTTCCCATGTGGGATCTTCCGGTATTGGTATTCCACTCATTATTTGCCCTTGTGACATATACACGTACTCCGGCATACGTCTCAAGTTCGGCCTTCATATACTTGGCAATATTCCAGTTAAGATTGCTCTCATCATCCCCGGTTATAGATGAATGTGCTCCGCCGTCATAGCCTCCATGCCCGGGGTCGAGCACAACAACAATGTCACCATTTCCATCCTTTGCGGATACCAGCATGTCATTGCCCGGATCAGCCACAAAAGCACCGACTGTTATCCCTGCTGTCAGTACAAATGCCATAAGCTTAGAACACACCTTAAGAAATCCTGTTCTTTTCATCAATATCTGCGCCTCCTTCTGTTTCTTCTTCCTCTTCTTTTTCCGCTCACTCTGTTCTCCAAAAGGAAAATCACCGTTGCAAGGGCTATCACTATAACAATCCCTGCTGCCATCTTAATAATCATAACTATATCAAAGCTTCCATCATTTTCCTCAGGCTGTTCAGTACTTTCAATCTGCGAAGGCTCCTCACTGGTTATCTGCGTTGTTGTCTCAGGTTCTGCAGGCTGTGTCTCTGTCTCAGGCTCTTTTGAAGTCACCTCCGGTATATAGTCCTCTGTCTGGTTCACAACTCTTACGAAGCCCTTAAGTGCACCGTAGCTTATAGGAATATCCTGTATTCCCGGCTTATTATAGTCCACCTCACCAACCTTCTCCGGTATGACCTGGATAACCGAGCCGTCACTATACGCGATAACTGCCTTAACAGTGCTTAAATCTATCGCTGAGAACTTTTCCTTCGTTTTATAAAATGTCGGGTCGATAAATCCGGTTATCGCTATCTGCTCAGGAATATCAACCTTGACATTCACAACACCTGCTGTTCCATCTGAGGCTGTATAGCTAAGAACAGCAGAACCGCTTCCTACTGCCTTGATATTGCCATACTCATCTACCGTGACACAGCTCTCATTGTTGCTTGTCCACACAGCATCCCCTGATGTCTCAAGCCTGGCTGAATACCCCTTCTCTAACTCAAGCTCTCCTGTCTGTCCGGCCTGTAAAACCCTGCGCTCAAGATTAAAATATGCGGCAACCGCCTCAGCATCAGACCTTCCGATTGCTGCCGTCTTCTCATAGTCAACTGTTCCATTCTCATCGGATACAAAAAGCACATCTGTGGTGCTGCTTAGGAAGCAATGCTCAACAATTATTGTAGGTACTCCCGCTCTCATTCCCTCAGCCATGATTGTATGGTAGTCTTCACCTACATATTCCGTAGAGCTTCTTGTCTGTATGCCATTGTTCTTTATTCCAAGCTGTGCCAGATTATTAAGGATATAATTTCCCATATCTGCCGTTATCGTGCTGTACAGTGGCAGAACCGAAGTGAGAACCATAGCACCATTAGCGCTTATGCTCTCATCCGATGTACTGTTATTGTGGATGCTTATGAGGAAATCCGCATCAAGCTCTGCCGCAGCCATAGCCCTTCCGGTGAGCGTCACCAGACTGTCCTCCGGTCTTGTGAAATACACCTTCACACCGGAATAATTCTTAAGCTCATCCATCATAGCCTCAGCTATGGCATAGTTGGCATCACTTTCCAGAACACCATTGATTCCCTGCTTTCCCGGGTCTGTACCACCATGACCCGGATCTATGACAATGACTATATTTCCGTCCGCATCCTTTGCAGACACATCACTGGTATATGAGCCAACACCGATTAATAATGCCATTGCAGCAGCCGCCGCGTAAGAAAATATTTTTCTAACATGTCGTATCATTACAATTTTCATTCCTTCCGTTCGTTAAACCTGTCATTAAACCTGATAATAAAGCGGACATTCGCAATCCGCTTTCGCTACTTGCTCATGAACGCAGTCGCTTTGCTTATTCTGCGTTCAAAACATTCCTGCTCTTTTATATCATTTAAAATGCTACAATGCAAGGATATATTTAAAATAGAGCTTTCCAAATATATTTTTCGAGACATATATTTCCTTTTGCAGCTCTGAAACATAAGCCATCACATACATGGTGTCATCCTCAGCCGGAAAAGTTCCCGAAAACATTGCTTTTTCAACTATCATTGCTGCCTTTTGTGAATCCATATTCTTTACAGGTGCATTATTTATCAAATCAGAAAAATCCATGTCAGGATCCACCCTGATATTTGCAGCCTTTAACAGTCTTTCATAGTATGACATTATTTCTGCTATGCGCTCACCTGTATACAGACCACATGCATTATTATATAACCTGGCTCTCTTTTGTTCCATATATTTTTGCCTGATTACCAAAAATAATACAATTATAAACGGAATTGCAATCACCTTCAGCACAGCAAGCAATATATGTAATACGGGCTTTATCACACTATAGACTTTTCCTGCTGCGGCAGCAAAATCAAAATGCGGTGTAGTTTCTTCATCCGCTGTTGCTGCCTCACCTATGTCCTCATCTGTTCCCATGCCATTGCTCTCACCTGTGGCTTCAGCATCGCCCGGTAATCTGTTGTCCACAGATATATAGCCTTCGGATTCCGTGTTTCGATTATCCTCGGATGTTCCACCGATTATGTCATCCGTTGTGTCCTCGGCTGTCTCCTCCAAAGAATCCTGTGTGCTCTCGTCAGCCATCATTCCATCCGTCTCCGTCTCACTATCATCCACAGGCTGATTTGCGGGAGAATCTGTTGAAGAGTTATCATACCAGTCCTGACTATCCATGTACCCTGCACCATACCCCGGTGTAGGGTCAACCGTCATCCATCCTATGCCGTCAATATATACCTCAGCCCACGCATGCGCATATCTGTCCGTGACCTCTATATCATAGTACTGCCACATCTCAGTTTCTAAGTCCCCGTCTTCATAAAGCCTAGCCTGTCTCCTGTAATCTGCCTGCTGTGTATACAGGCTCCCAGGCACAACAAAGCCCTCCACATACCGCGCCGGTATGCCAGCACATCTGAATATCATCACGGCGGCTGAGGCAAAATGTGCACAAAGACCTCTCTTCTTTTCAAACAGGAAATATCCCACATAATCCTTTGTGGACGGTGTTACTCCCGGTGATAATGTATAGTCATATTCCCTGTTAAAGAAAGCGATTGTATCAAGAATAAACCGTGCTTTCCCATCCGGCTGTGAAATATCGTACTCACCCTGCATTATATCTGAAATCAGCTCATTCTTTATCCGGTCTGCACAGGAGGTGTTGGTATCAAGATAATTTTCGTACACGAATCTGCGGTATCTGCCTGCACTGCTCCTCTCATCCGGAATATGCTCTGCACCGCTTTTAACAAGACTATACAGCGATGAAAAATTTCTCCATTCAAACAGACTGTACCTGTGATACACATTCTGTGCACCGACAGTATCAGTTTCAAGCGTTATATTCATATCCGTCTTTGCGATTTTGTCAATGGATGTACCATCCACAGCCACAGCCGACATAGGAATATAGCTGCTGCCCCGGCTCTCATACTGCATAACTGTGATGTCAAATGCAGCACTCTTAATCTCCTCCGCCTTATCCTTGACAAGAGATGCTACAGCATTATATTCCATGAGTAATGGCGTATTCTCCTGCGCACACAGCTCATCAAACATATCCGAATATTCCCTGTAAACCGATGAATCCAGCTCCTTCCAGCGTCTTTTCGTATACTGTGCAGCCTGAAATGTCTTAAGATACAGCGTGCCCCCGCTTTTCGGAGCACGTACATACAGAACCGGAACATCACTGTAGGTTACGCTGCCTGTCCTGCCTATCTCGCCCCTCGCAAAATCAGGACTATCATTATTACTATTATTATTTCCTATCCCTTTTTGTTCTATTATGTTCTGTATATCCTTGACTGAAAATACAATTTTTCCTGCAAGCTTATCATAAAAATCCGTAGCTTCAAATTTGTCCTCCGGGACAATCTTTACCGCACCGAACATAATACATATTGATGGCAGAATCACCCACAGCATTGCAAGTATACCCGACTTTCGCGCACGCAGTTCATTCTTTTCCCGCGGGAGATTTCCATGCACTGTGACACATACAATGAAGCAGAGCACTGATACAAGTGTGGGCACAGAGGGTGCCTCCTCAACGGAAGCCGGTATAAAATAGCTGAGCATCGACACAATGCCGGTCAAAAGCACTCCCCTTCTTCTTAGCAGCACAGACATATACCAGCCGCCTGTAAGGGCACATAGAAGCATCACGGTCAACTCCTGATCCGCCTTTTTCATCATGCCATCAGTAAGCAATATATAATAAATTTCACTTTTATAGTAGTAGTTTATGGAATCAATAGCATAATTAAATATATAAGCGAATCCTCCGGCTATAACATCAAATTTGAATACCACCAATGCTATAAGGGCTGCAAATATAAGAAGCCTTCCTATAAAGCCCGCCCTTCCCATAAGCTTTATGCCCACGCACACGAACGCTCCGCTGACTGCAGAAAGAACTGCAATCCACCACACCAGAGGCTTAGTCGCATAAATCTGTGTAAAATTCCATACTGTCACCATTGTGCCCAGTACGGCAACAGCCATGAGAAACAGAACCGAACCCACTCTCTCGAACAGACGCTTTACCAATCCCCTTCACCTCCTGTCGAAATATAGACCACCTCAACATCGGGCTTGTCCATTCTGCTTTGCTCTATATCCGGAAGATATAGTACTATATTGTTAGCTTTTCCGCATAATTGCAGGCAGCTTCTATATAGCTTTTCCGTAAAGGAAACGGCAAACACAAATGCCCCTGACGGAATATCATTCAATCCCTGTTCGTCTGCCTCATTTTCCTCATACACACGTTCAAAGAAATTATCAATATCCTCCTTTGAGGTTATTTCAACAGGAGCTGCTACAGTTCCTTTTAAAATATATCCGGTTGCCTTTTTATCAGTCTTAAGGCGCAGATAGATAACATTATACATAAACTCAAGCATGGTGTCCCTGACATCAGGCTGTGCGCTTTCATCGTCAATGAACACGAATCCATCATCACTGCCCTCCTCGGCTGCATACTCCTTCACCATAAGCTTAGACATTCTGCTGCTTAGCTTGTGATGAATATTCTTCATACTGTCCCCCGGAGCATATTCTCTTATTCCGCTGACTTCGCTTCCCTTTAATGCTATTCTGCTGCTCTCATTCTCCACACACAGCATTCCCTCTATATATTCCTCAGTATTAACGTCAAATAAGCGCGGCAAAGCTACTATCTTTACCACGCCCGGATTTTTTATTTTCATGCCGAATACGCGAAAAAAATCATACAGAGTTATTCTCTGTATATTTTCAAAATAACATCCACAATGCTTCCTTCTGTCCTTTCTGGTCACAATGGCTGTATTAGCGGCTCCCACAGTAAAAGACTGTGGTTTTTTCTGACTTTCATATTTCATGTCAACACGGGTAAGCGGAAATGGCATGACATTTTTTATGTCATATCTGATTTCATGCTCCCCCGCCCTTGTGACATATATTGTTTTCTGTCTGAATCCGTATCTGAGCTTGAAACGGCTTAACATAAGCATAATAAATGAAAGAAGAGAAGCGGACACCACAAATACCAGCATAATAAATCCATCATAGGTTCTATACAGAACATTGTAGGTAATTACTGCGTATAGCAGAACAAAATACATTATTCTCCTGAAAATCATTTATACTTCCCCCCTGTTCTCAGGCTTTCCCCTTTTTAAGCCTTGGTACTGCTGTTGTTTCTAATATATTGGCGGCAAGCTGTCTGTCCGTAAGTCTCTCCATTCTCGCCCTGGAGCTTAAAACCAGTCTGTGAGATACTACATCCGGAAAAACGAACTTCACATCAGCCGGTACGCAGTAATCCCTGTCCTCATACAGTGCATGTGCCTTAGCCATCGCCGCAACAGCAAGGGTACCTCGCGGGCTTACCCCTAACTCAATGTACTCACTCTCCCTCGTAGCCCCTATAAGTCTTACTATATAATCATATATTGCATCATGGATATATACATTCTCAGACTGTGATTGCAGTGATAATATCTGTTCCTCATCCGTCACCTTCTCAATCAGTCTTAGCGGGTCAGACACTGCCCTTGCTTTAAGAATATTGATTTCCTGCTCTCTGTCCGGATATCCCATCGACAGTCTTATCATGAATCTGTCCAGCTGTGATTCCGGAAGCTGCATGGTACCAATCGAACCTACAGGGTTCTGCGTGGCAATCACCGTGAACGGTCTTGGCAGATTCCGTGTACTTCCGTCGACGGAAACTCTTTTCTCCTCCATTACTTCTAAGAGTGCGGACTGTGTCTTGCTGGACGTTCTGTTTATCTCATCCGCAAGCAGAAGATTACACATTGCGGCACCTTCCCTGTACTCAAATTCCTGGGTCTTAGGATTGTATGCCGAAAAACCTACTATATCCGAAGGCATGACATCAGGTGTGAACTGTATTCTGTTACATCTGTATCCCATCGCCTTGGCAAACCCCATCGCCATGGTGGTCTTTCCCACACCAGGTATATCGTCTATAAGTATATGGCCACCAGCAGTGATGGCAAGCATGACCTTAAGCACCGCATCATCCTTGCCTGTAACTACCTTTTTTACTTCGTTAAGTATCGCTTCCATTGTCCCCTGCATGATTATCTTCTCCCTTTATGATTTATTCCGTCACCGACTGCATATCAACCACAAGCCAGTTTCCGTCAAGCTTTGCGTAATAATATCTTGAATTGACGATATCCTGCCTTGCCTCTCCGTTAAGCTTCAAAATCATGTTTTTCTTAAAATATACCTCGACCGAGAACAGCTCCGGTGTGTACACAATGTAATTCGACACTGTCTCATCGGTAAATACCGGTGTCTCATGCGCACTGTACATCCACATATCATTTCTTCTGTAATTCTCCGCCAGCTCAAGATAGTATGAATCTGCCGGGAACATATACGAAATCGGTGCTACACTGTTACTGCAGCCATCTATATCCTTTGAGAAGAAATTAGAATAATTCTTCGCATTCTGAAGAACGGTCGCAGACAATTCCGGGGCTATCGGCGAGGTCGTGAAGGTATCTATTGTGATATTTCCATTCTCATCCGGTGTATACATAACCATATCCCCCTGATTATTATACACTGTGACATCCGGCTCGTTTAAAAGTCCGTCAACTCTATACTCCACAAGCTGCGGAACACTTACATACTCTGCCGCATATTTAAGTGCAGCTATCTCAGTTACATTTCCAGTCTGCTCTCTGGAATCAAGCTTTACACCATTTACAAAAACATTGTATGTATCCGGTGCTGTTATGGTAAAACCTATGCTGCCCTTCTCGTACACAGCTTCTATGCTGTCTATATCCCACTCCTGCCTGGTGAGTATGAACATAAGCGGCTCTGAGGAAGTCTCCTTCAGGGTTATCTTCGCAACAAGCTGCCCACCGGCATACACATTGTATACCGGGTGCTTTGCGTCATAGCTCGTCTGCAGCTTCTCATAGGTGATAGCCTTCCCTGATATGCTGTCTGCAAACTGTGATTGGTATATTCCGCTCTCCTCAAATCTGTTAGTGCTCTGTTCAAAATCAATTTTGTTTATAATGCTTCCGTCCCGGAACTGTGCCAGGTATTTCTCCACTGTATACTCAGGCTGTGAATTTTCGTACTCCACAAGGCTTTTTTTCACATTGTTTATGACCACGCCCCAGAAAACAACCATAAGCGCAGTGAATACGGCAAAGCACACCCAGAATACAGGAAATTTTTTCTTTTCCGCCATGTCTACTCTCCTCTCTTTTCAACAACAAATGCTGTCGGAAGACGCCATGAAGATGTAGAATAATACAGTGTAACACTGGTCATCTCATAGGTTCCATTATAGTACATTGCAGATGAGCTTCCACCATCAAGATTAGCGGCATTGACAGCGCCATACTCCTGCATGATTGAGATAAGGTCCTGTGCCGTTGCGCCAAGATGTCCTGCTGCCCCTCTTCCGTCTGTCACAAGCATAAGAACCGCTCCGTCCGCACGCTGCCCTATAACGGTACGCGGGTTGGCACCGCTTCCGCTTCCTGAAATTTCTCTCGATGTTCCATTTATGATAAGCTTGGTAAAATGATTGTTGTCACCATCATCTATATCCTTGAAGCTTACCGCATCCCTTATCTGATTATCGGCCACGAACTGCTCTGCCTGTTCCGCGCTCATATTCCCGATATCCGCTATCATAAGAATATTGTTCTTTGTGAAGCCGACCATCACATCTCCCGCCTGGGGTGCATTGTACTGTATAACTCCGTCACATACCACAAGCCCCTTAGGGATACCGCCCCAGTTGCCCTCAGAATAGTATTCACCGCCGTTTATACCTGCGGCGTAGTCTCCCCTTTGTACAAGCTGCTCAAGAGTCTCGCCATACTTGCTCTTATTAAAATCAGACCAAGGATAGATTGTCGACAGCTTCACCCTCGATGGGTCATTAATTATAAGCAGCTTCGCAAAAAATGAACGTCCGGATATCTCCACAAGCTCTATACCGTCAATATCAAACTCTTGATTCTCGTTATTCTCGTCAACCGTCGGTATCTCAATCAGATCCGGATTGACGTCCTCCTCAGTCTTACCCATGCCATTCCTGTCTGTTATGGCAAGAATTTCATCCTCACTGAAATACCATGAGGCAAGGAATTTCATCTGACCTGTCTCAAGAATGGTTGACACAAAAAGGTCTCTTGCCGCCTTGGAAGGACCATGGCATATTGTCCACAGGGTAAAATATGCCCCCGCAAATGTGACTGCCACAAATGTCAATATACAAAGACATACCCTGAGGCAGATTTTCAGAGGCTTATTTTCCTTCTTTGTCCTTTTCTTCACGTTATTTCTGCGTACCTTTTTATCGGCTTTATTATCCGCAGCTGCATTATTTTTATTTATCACAGGCTTCTTTTTGGCACTGCTTTTACGGCGGTCTTCCTCGTCCATATTGACGTCTAACAGTTCGATATCGTCTTTCATTTATCCTCCTTAAATACCCATCTGTGCTGTATCTGAAAGCTTATGACAAACAGCACCACATCGACAACCAGCTTTAAGACAACCTCAAGAAATGAGCCTGCCCTGCACAGGTAGCTGAGCAGATATACAAGTCCATAGGAGGCTGCCGTCTGGAAAACACATAATGTATAATAGCGCACCAGCGAACGTCCCACGGAAGCATTTGATTTGAATACAGCCTTTTTGTTCATCGTGTAATTGCACATCGATGAAACGGCCCTCGCAGATACGGTAGCTATCAGAAGTCTAAGTCCTCGTTCCAGCTTTTCTCCAATCAGAAAGACCAGAAGGGCGTATATACCATAGTCGATAACAAACGATGTCCCTGAGCTTAACATGAATTTGAATATAATCTTATATATCTTAAGCGAATCCTTAATCGGATGAAAATGCGTTGAGGCATTGTCATCAAGATAGACTGTCTCTATCCTGACCTCCTCCATGCCGATATGATTTCTCTTTATGGCAAAGAGCATCTGCGTCTCATACTCGAAGCGTTCGCCCTCAACCTCACACATAAGAGGAAGATATTTGTATGGGATCGCACGCAGTCCTGTCTGCGTATCAGTTATTTTTATTCCGCAGAAAATTCTGAATACAAGACTTGTGCTCACATTTCCCACCCTGCTCTTCCACGGCACATTATCCTGTGAAAAATCACGGCAGCCGAGTATGACCTTATCCTTACACTCAAGCATTTTGCACGCACACGCTTTTATGTCCCTGACAGTGTGCTGATTGTCTCCATCAACCGTGATTACCCCTGCCGAATCCTTTCTGTTATTAACAACATAAGAGAAGGCCGTTTTAAGCGCCCTTCCCTTTCCCTTGTTGACCTCGTGTATCAGCAGTGTAACCTCCTTATGCAGACCTGCCTGACGGAAGGGCTCAAGATGAGCCTCATCGCTTCCGTCATTTACAAGTACAATGTCCTTAAAGCCTGCCTCTAGCAGTCCATCCACCACTTTATTAAGCTTATCGTCCGGATTAAGTGACGGGAGTACTATTGTCACCTTACTAAAATCATTATTCATACACCTTATGCCCTATCCTTTTTATGGTACGCACTGTCACACTATCCTCTAAGATGTGAAAGACGCTCCTTAACCTGCTCCATCATCTGTGTATATTTCTCAAGCTTATCCTTCTCCTCCTGAAGCTTTGCAGCCGGGGCTTTGCTTACGAAGCGCTCATTTGAGAGCATGCCGTTAACTCTTGCAAGCTCTCCGTTAAGTCTCTTCTCCTCATTTTCAAGGCGCTCGATTTCCTTTGCAATGTCTACAAGCTCTGCAAACGGCATGTAGATTGTTCCGTTAGGTATAACAACCGATACCGCATCCGAATCAATTCCGTTCTTATTATCCTGTACGATAACCTCGCTTGCATAGCCAAGCGCTGCAAAGAATACCCTTCCGTTCTCAAATATACTTCTGAGAGACTCCTCTGCGGATACAACGTATACCTTTGCCTTGCGGCTTGGAGCAACATTCATGGAGGTTCTTGTATTTCTTATTCCTCTTACAGCCTCCTTGATTGTCTCAATGGCATTCTCCTCAACAGGGAAGCTGAACTCCTCCTTATATACAGGCCAGTTGGAAATCATAATCGACTCCTCCTCGTCCTGAAGGTTGCAGAAAATCTCCTCTGTTATGAACGGCATATATGGGTGGAGAAGCTTTAGCGACTCTATAAGAACTGTCTTTAGTGTATAGAGTGCGGCAGCCTTGGTTGTGTCCTCATCATTGTATAGACGCGGCTTAACCATCTCGATATACCAGTCACAGAACTCCTCCCAGATAAAGTCATAAATCTTGCCTACTGCAACGCCAAGGTCGAAATTCTCCATGTTCTCTGTGACATCCTTTGCAAGTGTATTTAACTTGGAAAGAATCCACTTGTCGGCAGGTGTGAGCTCATCAAGGCTTACAGCCTTAGCCTCAGCCTTATCAAGGTTCATCATAATGAATCTTGAAGCATTCCATACCTTATTTGCGAAATTACGGCTCGCCTCAACTCTCTCCCAGTAGAAACGCATATCATTTCCCGGTGCATTTCCTGTTACAAGTGTAAGTCTCAAAGCGTCCGCGCCGTACTTATCAATAACCTCAAGAGGGTCAATTCCGTTTCCAAGAGACTTGCTCATCTTGCGTCCCTGTGAATCCCTCACAAGTCCATGGATGAGAACATTCTTAAACGGAACCTCTCCCATATGCTCAAGTCCTGAGAACATCATTCTTACAACCCAGAAGAATATGATATCATAGCCTGTTACAAGCACATCTGTAGGATAGAAATATTCAAGCTCAGGTGTCTTTTCAGGCCATCCAAGTGTTGAGAACGGCCATAAGGCTGATGAAAACCATGTATCAAGTGTATCCGGGTCCTGTCTCATAGGTCTGCCGCACTTAGGACATACTGCGCTGTCCTCCTTGGTGACAACCATCTCACCACACTCATCGCAGTAGAATGCAGGTATTCTGTGCCCCCACCAGAGCTGACGTGAGATACACCAGTCCTTGATTCCCTCTAACCAGTGGAAATATGTCTTATCAAAATGCTCAGGCACGAACCTGGTATCACCCTTCTTCACCGCCTCGATTGCCGGCTCTGCAAGCTCCTTCATCTTTACGAACCACTGCTTTGAAACTCTCGGCTCAACGGTTGTATGGCAGCGGTAGCATGTACCTACATTATGACTGTAGTCCTCAATCTTTACAAGAGCACCCTCCGCCTCAAGATCCTTTACTATCGCCTCTCTCGCCTCATAGCGGTCCATTCCTGCGTACTTAGGATAATCGTCAACAATCTTCGCATCCTCTGTCATAACATTGATGACAGGGAGCTTATGTCTTAATCCAACCTCGAAATCGTTAGGGTCGTGTGCAGGTGTAATCTTTACAACGCCTGTACCAAACTCCATCTCAACATACTCATCCGCAATAATCGGAATCTCTCTGTGAACGATAGGAAGAATGACTGTCTTGCCTACCATATCCTTGTAGCGCTCATCGTCAGGGTTAACTGCAACCGCTGTATCGCCGAGCATTGTCTCCGGTCTTGTGGTTGCCATCTGGATATATCCGCTTCCGTCTGAGAGTGGATATCTCAAATGCCAGAAATGTCCTGCCTGATCCTCGTACTCAACCTCAGCATCCGAAATGGATGTAAGGCACTTAGGGCACCAGTTGATTATTCTCTCGCCCTTATATATCTGTCCCTTGTTATAGAGATTTACGAAAACCTCCTTCACAGCCTTAGAACAGCCCTCGTCCATTGTAAAACGCTCTCTGTCCCAGTCCGCAGACGAACCGATCTTCTTTAACTGGCTCACGATTCTTCCGCCGTACTCAGCCTTCCAGTCCCATGCGCGCTTTAAGAATGCGTCTCTTCCAAGCTCTTCCTTGGTAACGCCTTCCTTTCTCATAGCCTCAACAATCTTGGCCTCCGTCGCTATGGAAGCGTGGTCTGTTCCCGGAACCCAGAGTGCCTCATAGCCCTGCATTCTCTTAAATCTGATTAAAATATCCTGAAGTGTGTTGTCAAGTGCATGACCCATGTGGAGCTGTCCTGTGATATTAGGAGGCGGCATGACAATAGTAAAAGGCTTCTTATCCCTGTTTACCTCAGCGTGAAAATACTTATTGTCAAGCCACTTCTGGTACAGACGTCCCTCAATCTCGGAAGGGTTGTAATTTTTTTCAAGTTCCTTTGCCATCTTTTTATTCTCCTTTTTATGTGTGCGGAGAGTTCTGCCCTGATAAAATTATATTTACCAAAAACAAAACCCTCCGCAGAAAAATAGTCTCTGCGAAGGGCGATTATACTTACCGCGGTACCACCTTCATTGACTTATAAAAAGTCCTCTCTGTCACGGCGCGAACTGCTTCGTACACCATGTCTGTTCTTGTAACGGGAACAACTCCGCCATCAGCTAATCGCACATCGTCCATTATATGTACATGTGTCTTTCACCGATGAAGCTCAGAAGCTACCTTCCCATACAGCAATATCCGAAAACGCTTCCAGCAATGATGATCTCACATGCTATGCGTATAACATAACCTGATATGTTCATTCACTGCGTTCCCTCTCTGTAGGATTGCACTATGGTACTCCTCTTCGTCACAGCCTTTAACATATACTTAATATATACGTTTTTCTAAGGTTTTGTCAACCTGTATATTGCTTTTATTTATATTTTTATTCCTGTCCTTCAGTACGAAATACATCAGAATACCGAATGCGGCACCTAAGAGAACCATTCTCACCCATAATCTCTCAAGAATATTCTTCTCCTTGTTAATTGTAAGCTTCAATGTCTCAACTGCGACAGGTTCACCGTCCTCATCCACTTCATCCCCCAGAAGCTCAAACCAGAAGTTATAGCTTCCGCCCGGAAGATTCTCATAAAAGATATGTTCAAGCTCACTTAGACGAACCGTTGTATAGGCTTTATCCACACCCGGCATTATATACCTGACATAAGGATCCTGATTGGAGAAATTGAGCACTGAGCACAGGATATCAATCTGCTCTGCATCCTTTGTGAGGCTTAGCTCATACTCATTCCCACCTTTCTCGACAAGCTCACCTAATCTCTTGTCAACGCGCACGCTCTGAATCATCAGCTTGAGCGACGATATGTCGAATCCCCTCGCCGTATCAATGTATGAATATATCTTTTTTCCACATGGAAGATACAATCTTCCGGCCTCGTTCATAAAGCAGCTGCCAGACTCCGTAAGTTCACCGAAAAATCCCGCATTCTCATCATACATCTCATAAGCGGCTGTGACATTGTCATCCACCCCTGCGAAAATATTGTCAAGCTCTATAATAAAGAATGCTGTCTTACAAACCACATACAGCTTATTATCCCTTATAAAAACAGCTTTGCATTTCTGATTTTTCAAAGCTTCCGGCATATTCTCCGGCACAGACACCTTCTTACCATTGTAGAATGCAACTCCGTTGTCCGTTGCCACAAAGAAGCCCTCCTGATATGCCGCCATATCATTCACATTCTTAGAAGGCAGTCCGTAATTCTCATCGATATTTGCCTCCAGCTTTCCATCAGCAAATACGAATATTCCGGCTCCATGGCTTGCGATGTAGAGCTTCTCCTGTGTCTGCCTGCCAAAGCTTCCGTATATCACTGACGCAGCCTCCGTGTTATACATTCCCATGGTCTTATCGTAGACGGCAGCTGCATTTTTTCCGTCATACACAATGCAGCCGTCATCGGTAAGGACATACAGCATACCGTCAACAACCTGAAGCCTGCTTATCTTAGCGGCATCCACAATCAGCTCTCCGCTCTCAGAATATACACCCTGTCCGTACACAGCTACATGCTTGCTGCCGTTATAGGATATAATATCTGTTATTCTTCTGCTGCTGAAGCTGTCCGTGAAGGAATTGCTGATATTTCTTCTGTCACTCATATCAATCGCTGCTATGCCGCTGTCCGTCGCAGCATAGAGTATTCCGTCCTCCTCAAGTACAGCGTTTATGACATCCGTATCAAGCCCCGTGCGCGCAAGCTCATCCGTGAACTCAGAGCTTCGCAGAAGAAGCACTCCTCTCTTTGATGAGCTTATCCAGTAGTTGCCCTGATAGTCCGTCATAATGTCGGTAAAGCCGCTTTCAAAGCCGTCAAATTCACAAACGTAATAAGGGCAGCTCTCCAACGCAGGTGCAGCTCCGGAACCAAGATAAAAATACCCTATCTGCCCATCGGTGAGCACCCACAATCTGTTGCCGGCATCATAAAAAAGCCTGTTTATTCCCGACGTATCGCCGGACATACCTGTCTTAGACAAATCAACCCACAGCTTTACCCCCGCTTCAATATCATTTTCATCTATGACCGCCATATCCATGCCGGAGGCTCCGACAACGAAATAGCCGTCCACATAGCACACCTGCGCTTTTCCGGAATACGGAAGCTTGATTTTTCCGACCTGCACAGAGTCCTTTAAGAAAACCATGTCACCATTGACCGTGACGGCGGCGTTCAGCTTCTCCCCAGAGGCAACCGAGGTAACATAGTAATACTCCTCACCCACAAGCTCCGTAATCGTATACCCACTTGCCGGATTTATAGTAATCATGTTTTTCAGGGTACCAACATATATTACATCGTCATTTCCCTGCGCAATGCTTGTAGCATAGTTGGAAGCATGTTCACTCACATCATCAAAATGCTGAAAACGGCTTCCAAGGTATATGGCTCCGCCATACGTTGTGGTGGCAAACCACACGCCTCCATCCTTGGTTGTAATCATATCATTCACACCATCAAAATGATAAAATGAACCATATTCGGTAAATTCATTTCCATCATAAGCCGCCAGACCCTCGTCCGTTCCTATCCAGACTATTCCATCACTTGTCTGTGTCATTGAGCTTACCTTGTTGGACATAAGCCCTGTTGTTGTGTTGTATATTGTCCGGCCATATTTTTCCCACGCGATATGTCCACTGTCATCCGCAGCTCCCTGCACTGCTGCTGCCCTGCCCGTACCGCCTCCGGCATCATCGGCTCTCACCGTGCCGGCATTAAACGGCAGACCAAGGGACACCATAACCGCCAAAGCTATCGCCGGCATGCTCTTTATTCTTCTCATATACGATATCTCCTTACAAATCGGCACATCCATAGCGATTGGCAATTTCTAAAATATCGTTCGCATACTGTGGATTGTCCTTCGCAAATTCAGCAATATTCTTCTTCGCTTCATCAATCTTCCTGATGTTAAATTCAATCTGCTCTCTAAGCTTCTGTCTGCGCACATTGAGATTATGCCTTACCTCTACCATTTCCTTTGGATTATACAGCGCTTCAAGCTGGTTCTGCCATATCTCCGCATCATGCATGCCGATTCCGGCAAGTATTACGGTAAGCTGGTCTGTCGCTCTGCCAAGCATTCCTGTCGTCCGCGCGTATCTTTCGCGCTCCTTCTTGTCATCGAGGTACATTTCATACGCATTGGCAAAATCGTAAGAATTCTTGACGCCATACTTTGCGTACTGATACTCTATTGTATTTACTGTGTTTATATACTTTATCTTGACCTTATTCTGTAACATAATAGCCCTGTTTAACTTCTTCTCGGACAGCTTCATGGTGTAGACCGCATTGCGGTTTAACACAAACATGAATACAATAAATACCGTCATTATAAAAAGCATCACCGTAAGCAGATAATTATCCCCGGAAGGAACAATCTTTCCCGACACTCCCATATAAATAAGAATGGCAATAATCGCTACAACGCCGATTATAGAAATATTTTTGACATTATGGCGGCGGTTTACACAATTTTCTATATCTTCCCTCAGCCCCATCTTCTCGCCTTCAAGCATGCTCAGATCCTTGCGCACCATCTGGCAGTACTGCTCATCGTTCTGAAGTCTTCTGAGGGCATCCTCAAGCTCATCCTCATGTGCACTGTAGTAGGCATATTTAGTGGCAGAAAGACGTCTTTTCTTATTGCGGCTGACAACCCGCTCCCTGTTGAGACTGGACATATCCTCTGCAGTCTCGGCAATAAGCTTCCTAGGCTCATCCTCAAGCTCATCAAGAAGCTGTATGTCATTCAAATGCTCCGTCACAGAGGCATACTCCCTCTTTGCCTCCTCAATATAATTGTTCGATTCCACAATCTGCTCGCACTGCGAATTGACAAACTGTATACGCGATACCTCGTCAAACATACTATTGTTTACTTCGTCATCCTTAAGTATCTCCTGCATATCCATATCGGATATGCCATATCCTTCGCTGCTCTTTTTCTTCTTTTTCTTTCCAAATAAGCCCATTTTATTCCTCACTTATATATTACCTGATATACTCAAGATACTCCTGTTTCCATTCCGCCGCAAGCGCCTCACAGTCCTTCAGGCTCTCTGCTGCGTCCACCTGTCCGTCAATGGACAGCTTCGCAAGCTCATCTGCCATCTGCCCGCATTTTTCTGAGGCTTCATTTTCATTAAGCTCATACGCCTTTTCAAAGCATGCACCGGCAGCTTCAAAATCAAACATCTGCACATAAGCATTTCCCATATTGTGCAGCACATTTCCCCAGAATGCCCTATCCTCCGGCATAATCTCCCGTGGCTTCCCGGACACAATATTTCCATAACAGTTAAGCGCTCTTAAATATCTTTTATTTTTAAGGTAGCTGTCCGCTCTCGCCTTCATTCTCTCAAGCGGATTCTGTGTATCTAACCTTTCAAGCAGCTCCTTTATTTTCTCTATCTCTCTGTCCGAATAAAAATCTACATATCCAAGAACCGTGAGCACCAGCTCTGACAGCTGCGCATGTCTCTCCTTCAGATTGCGAAGCCGCTGTGCCAGCTCCGGTTCCTTTATGCTCCGCTCAATAAATACGAATAAATCCTCACAGAAAAAATCTGCTCCCACAAGGTATATGTCATTATATAGGAAATAGCTTATCTCCTCTATTGAATATACATTTACATCCGCACCCTCGATGTAATACGGAACTTTCGAATATTCACTTCTGCAAAGAATCATTCCACTCATAACAATATATCCTCTTTTATCGTCTTCCCACTGCTCCTTACAAACTCTCCGAAGCCCTTGTCCTCAACAGTGAGATGACAGCAGGCCTCATCCGTGAACTCAAGCGTTATGTTAATTCTCGAAGCCTTATCATCCCTTACCGGAAAATCGGTGAGCGGTATTTTTATCAGCTTCTTTTCTTTTCTTCCGACCGGTGATAAGAATATCTCTATCTCCCGGCAGTCATCCACTATAAAGTCATACGAGCAGCCCGCCTTGTACCAGTTCACGCCCGGGCGCACAAGACGCAGAATCTTGTCCACGCCTCTGTCGCAGATTTTCATTTCTATGCCCGACGAAATTCTCTCATTACAGCACACGATGCAGTCCTTAAATCTCTCACCGACGCTCATTTCATACGCCTGATAGCATGCGCCCTTCACATAAAGATTCTGTCCTGCAAATGCCCTTCTCTTATTGCACACAAAATTGATAAAGCGCTGACACGAAAATTCTCCCTCAAAGCCCTCACCCGTCAGGTATACGGTTGATATAAGCTTGCCATCAAACAGTTCCTTTGCCTTTTTTAACAGAGTATCCTCAAGTTCATCCTTATCGGTTGAATATCCGACTTCATCTCGCAAATCAAGGCGCTCCGACATGACAATCGTACTTCCGCAGTAGGGGGCAGCTGCCATACGGCAGTAGGTCAACCCCTGCCTTGCGTAATCAAAAACCACATTATCTTTTTTCCACAGTTCTTGTTTCTGACACATTGCATAATAGACAAAGGCTTCGACATGACTTGAATAAATTATCTTATCCCTGGATATTCCCATAAGTTCTACCGCTTCATCAATAACATCCAGTGTCGGCTTAGTGTACTCATCTATGGTAATACATATCCTGTCCGGTTTTTCATCCCCGCCAAAGCTTTCTTCTGCTGATTGAAGCAAAAAAGTAAGGTACACCATAAGAAGCCTTGCAGGACTGACCGATATTCCCTCCTTCGTCACCTTCTGCCCCGCCGCCGCGGCATCTAAAAGCTTATCAAAGAGGACACCCTCACCAAGCCGGCTGCATGAAACAGCAACCTCTCCTGCCATCCAGCCATTTGTATTATTATACTCTCTTAACACAACCGTCGGCACTCTTAGGTCTGCCGCAGGTGACTGGAATGAAACAGATTCCGGCTCCGACTTTGCGACATTATAATAGCACACCTGTGAATATTCGTTTCCCAGATCAATCCCAATAATAAACATTCTGCGGCTCCTTTCACTATTTCTTACAGAATATCGAATTTACCTCTCACAGCGTTATCAAGCACTGCATAAGCCCTGACCGCTGATTTTACTTCCTGCTCATCGGCATTGCCGGCGAGCTTGCCGATTATATTGTTTAACATTCCAAAACGCCCTGCCGCATTTCTTCCGGCAAGCCCACATTTCAGAACCGGCTTAGGAGTCTTTATTACTCCCTTAGGCGTTTCCTCAGTTATATAGTAATCATACTCGTCATCGCAAAATAACACAAACGTCTTTACAAACACACCTGAACACATATGTTTCATTTCAACTGCCGTATATTCATCAGTTCCATGCCTTGCATAATGTAATACAACCCTGTTCTGCGGATTTGCCCTGTATTCAACCGCTGTCTTATCCGCTATCTGATACGGAAGCACAAAATACCTTGATAATGGAAGAAAGCTTGCAAAAACATATCCCTTCTGTGCCATCGAAGCTATAAGCTCATGGGCTGTCTTTATCCTGTCATTATCAAGACTATCGCACGATGAATAATATTTCAGCAGTGCAAGCCTGCAAATATTGATTACATCCCTGTCTGCAGACAGCCACGCCTCTATATATTCAAACACACATTCTTCAACCGGCTGTTCCTTCACAAAATACATATATGAGCCGTAAGCAATGTATGCCTCAACAATGCGCTCTCCGGCTCCGTTATCCTTGTAGCTGTGGAATACTTTATGGATTTTTTCTGTGTAATTCCCGGAAAAGAGCATCTGGCATATCAATCTCTCCTCAAGCTCATACATATCCACACCTTTTTCTGCTGCCGTCTCCCATATATTGTACATATACTCTGTAGGTCCATTGTAGTATGAGTTTAAAAATCTGAGAATAGTGTTATCATATTTTCCCTTGGAAAAAGCGTAATATGCCAGCCCTACAAGTGTATCCTCAGGCTTAACCTCCGCCTTATGCCCCTTTATCATAACGGTACACAGTCTCATGGCACGCTTAGGACTGATTCCCTCAAAGCTGACTCCTTCTATAAGTCTGCAGGCATCCTCATATCTTCCATAAATTATAAGTATTTCAATAAGCTTAATCCGCTGTGCCTCTAAGAGCGGGTTATGCTCAAATATTCCTTCGCCATGCTGTGTGGCAAGCATTCTTTTCAGCTCTTCGTCCTCATAATTATCAAAATAATAATCTATCACCAGCGAAATAAGCTGTCTCCTGAATTGCGGCACAAGCCGCTCTTCTTCCGCGAGCTTCCCATACAGCTTTATCAGCTCAAGCTGCTTTCCCTTATATGCCCTGCTCTTCTCGCAAAAGTACAATGAGAGCAGCAGATTTCCGTCCATATACGGCATAAGCTGCTTTATCATAAGCTCATTTGTAAATACCCTGTCAAGCTTATACTCCACTGTATCCTTATACAATCTTCCAAAGCCATCCTCAAAGCTTACAGCAGGTTCTGAGGTATATATCCTTACATAGGCACAGCCATCCGAAACAGGGTATTTTTCAAAGGCTTTAAGCTCCTTGTGGCCAATTATAACATTCTTAATATTTTTATTGTTTACAATTATCCTGTATGTAAAAAGAACATCCGCAGTGCCCTTTGCATTATGGCTGTCTATCATGTCCTTCTTCATAAACTCAGAAAGAATTATCCCTGTATTTTCATCCGCCGTTCCTCTTTCTAATTCTTCACCGATAAATTCCCGTATTCTTGGAATATAATTGGCATAAAGCTGCGAATTGTTGTCCTTATTTCTGATTATATTTGCATATAAATACGCCTTCTGTGCCCTGTCTAGCTCACTGTTGTAGCCAAAATACAACAGCACCAGCTTAGGAAGCGGCGATGCATCCTCCCTGTCCCTTGAGGCAAGATAATATTCAAACAGTCTTGTTACCTTTATTCCTCTTTCTATTCCTTTTTCGTACCACTGTATATACCTTGTACCCTTCATGCCATTTCTGATCAGGATACCGCATATCGCCTCAAGAACTTCATCATTCCCGGACAGCCTGTACATACCTGTAAGCAGCCTGAACAGAAGTCTCTGCTTTCCATCACAGTTGAGTGCAAGACCTGCTGCCTGCTCTAGAAGCCTTTCCTCGACAATCCCTTCCTTGCAGCCATATAGCAGCACATGAATTTCAAAATCATTCATAACACGCAGCAGAAGTGGCTGTTCATTGAGAATCAGGCAGGCCTCCAGCAAAAGAGCCGGGCTTCTCATTCCTCTGTTGAACTGTTCCTTTATTCTTAAAAGCTTAAGGCTCTTGTTCTTGGACATCTCGACATCAAAATACAGAAGTATCCACAATATCCTCCAATCGTGTTCCCCATTCTCATATATATCCTTCACCAGCTGCGATGTCTCTACCGCATAAGCTCTGTCCTTGTTATAGAGTGTACTTACATACAGATAATAGCAGTACAGAACCTCATCATTGCCGCGTCCGGCAGCTGCTTCATCCCTTGCACATTCAAGATAGAACTTTGCCTCATTCATCTTATTATCGGATATAAGTATCTGACTCATCAAAAGGTTACAGTACGGATCGTCCTCGTCATTTTTCAGAAGCTCAGAAAGTGCATTCCTGGATGTGAGTATCCACTGTTCCATATTCACACGGTCAAGCCTGAAATTCAGATATGTTTTCATAAGCGTGACAATATTGCGCTTCTCGAACATATTGATAAGCCTTCCGTCATTCACTGCATAATTATCGACCTTAACAACAAGAATTTTTCTTTCATACGGTGTTGAAAACACTATACGGCCGGTATTCCTTCCCGCATGAAGCCCCTTATCGCTCAGATAAAAGGTATATTCAAGCTTACCCCCGATAAAATCTCCTTCATCATAGCTTGTCCTGTCCGTGATGATGAAATCTCCCTCTGCCTCTGCCTGCAGGCTCACATGTCCCCATACGCTCTTATTTATCATTACCGTTACAGGCATTTCACCTTCAAGGCTGTCAAGCGATATTTCCTCCTTTTCAAGGCTTATACCGACCTGGCTTTTTTTATGAACCGCTATAAGAAATTCTTCCATAGCCGTCTTAATGTCCGTTCCCAGAATAAGCTCATCACGCAGTTTACCCAGTCCCAGGTCTCCATTTAAGAAAACATCTGAAAAGAACCTGTCCGAGAATATCCCCAGAGCCTCATTCTGATTAACCTTTGCAAGATTCGCAAGCTGGAAAAGGTTGGATATTTCCCCTATCTGCGAATTATAGGAGCCTGCTATAACCTGAAATTCAAACGGAATCTCAACCTCTCCTCCATTTGTAACCGCTACAATTGAGCCTTCCACAAAATCTCCGGCAGCAAGTCCCTGCACATCCACAAGGTATCCGACAGTATTTTCCATACCAATGAATCTGTCCGTCGAAAGCCTTACCCTTTTATTGGTTGAAAACAATAATCCTTTTATTTCACGTCCTATTCTTTCGGATATTTTTACACTACCTGCATATCCGGTATCAGATGACTCTTCTGCCCCCGCATGTCCCGGGCTTCCTTCAGACTGTTCACAGTTCTTCTTTACGGCAGCAATTATCATCTCCGGCTCTGTAACGGCGGACAATGGCTCATATTCAAATGTTCCTCTTGCATATCTGTTAATCTGCTCCTTCAAGAGTTCTCCTCCAGTCGTTTCATGTGCTCACTGATATGTTTCTCATATCCATTGTCCGTAGGTTCATAGAACCTTCTTCCCACAAGCGTATCCGGCAGATACTGCTGCTTTACATAATGCATAGGGTAATCATGTGCATACAGGTATCCCGTGCCATGTCCAAGCTTAGCCGCCGACTTATAATGCGCATCCTGCAGGTGCGGTGGGATAACCGCCGTCTTTTCTCCTGCCACCTGTGCCATTGCCTTGTCTATTCCAAGGTAAGCGGCGTTGCTCTTAGGTGCCGTAGCAATATAGGTCACTGCCTGGGCAAGTATTATCTGCGCCTCCGGCATGCCTATACGCTCCACAGCCTCACAAGCCGACACCGCAACCACAAGTGCCTGAGGGTCTGCATTTCCCACATCCTCACTGGCGCAAATCATTATTCTCCTCGCAATGAACTTGATATCCTCACCTGCGTACAGCATGCGTGCAAGGTAATAAAGTGCCGCATCCGGGTCTGAACCTCTCATGCTCTTTATAAACGCCGAAATCGTGTCATAATGGTTGTCACCGGTCTTATCATATCTTATAACCCTCTTCTGTATGCACTCCTCGGCAACCTCAAGCGTTATGTGTATCTTACCGTCATCCGCCCTGTTAGTCGACATAATGCCAAGCTCAACGGCATTGAGCGCATTTCTGGCATCACCGTTTGCAATATCGGCAAGAAATTCCGCAGCAGCAGCATCGATCACCGCATCGTAGGCTCCCATCCCCCTCTCCTTATCGTACACTGCAGTATGTATAAGCGAAAGTATATCCTCCTTCTCAAGTGCCTTGAGTTCAAAAATAATTGAACGCGATATAAGCGCCGAATTCACCTCAAAATAAGGATTCTCCGTGGTCGCTCCTATAAGAATGAGCGTTCCGTCCTCAACAAAAGGAAGCAGATAATCCTGCTGTCCCTTGTTGAAACGATGAATCTCATCCACAAACAATATGGTCTTACGTCCATACATCCCCATATTATTCTTAGCGGCAGCTACCACATCCTCCATATCATTCTTTCCGGCAACGGTGGCATTAATCTGTCTAAAATCAGCACTTGTTGTGTTGGCTATCACCTTAGCCAATGTGGTCTTTCCGGTTCCCGGAGGTCCATAAAAAATAATAGAGCTCAGCTTATCCGCCTTGATTGCACGATACAGAAGCTTGTCAGGTCCTATTATATGTCTCTGTCCAACCACCTCGTCAAGATTCCGGGGTCTCATACGCTGCGCAAGCGGCGAATTATCCTTCATGGAATTTTCCCTCATATAATCAAAAAGGTCCATAGTATATGCCTTCCTTATTTTTTATCATCTATAAAATCGTGAATTTACTTATCTGCAGTATTGCAAACTTACCTAATCTATATTGCTGTGAATCTGGTCATCTGAAAATATTCCGGACTTAATTTATAAGAATATCATCCACCGTGACAAAAATAAATCCTCTTGCCTTCAGCTCATCTACAATTCTTAGCGCCGCCGCAACCGATGATGGGTAGATATCATGAAGCAGGATGATGTCGCCATCCTTCGCATTTCTTACCACATGGCTCACAACTGCATCCACGTTGGTTGTATTCCAGTCCTGCGGGTCGATTGTCCACAGAACCTTATTAAGATTTATCATACATTCAAGCTTCTCATTGTATGCTCCGTAGGGCGGACGTATGTATTCAACCGGCTCACCTGTTATGCTCTCTATCGCCTCACAGGTTCTTCTCACCTCATCACACGCCGTCTGATCATTCAGTTCATCGAGCTTCACATGTGAAAATGTATGATTTCCAATCAGGTGTCCATCCTCCTTCATCTGAAGAAGCAGCTCCTCATTGCCCTCTATATGTTCTCCAAGTATAAAGAAGCTCGCGACAACCTCCCTTTTTTTCAGTCCTTCGAGCAGTTCCTTCGTGTAAGTCCCATGCGGTCCATCGTCGAATGTCAGTGCAATCACATTCTCATAAAAAGTTGTCGATGCCTTGACACTGTCTTCCACATTGCTCTCATATATAAGCACAAACACAAACAGGTCAAGACATAATAATGTGCAGATAACAAGCAGCCTCTTAGCCATCTGTAATTCCCCAATATACACTCATTATACATTCATTCGATTATATGCCATAGAGCCCGTACTAATTAACAATTTATGTTACTGTTTTATATCCACATTTCCCTTATCGTCAACAGATTTAACATCAACATAGCCCTCCAGCTCATCAAGCTTCATGCTGACAAAACGATCCTCCTTAAGCTCCGGCTCAGGAAAGGCATTTCTATTAAGCTTATTGGAAGCCTTGAGTGAATTGAGCTTATTTATATTCCGCGGTGGAACTCCCTCATCTTTTTCCGTTTTCTTCCCATGCCCCTGTTTCTTATAGCCATCCATAGACGTAATGGTATTATAGACATTTCTTGCCGGCTTAGCCTGCTTCACATCATCCACTGCCGAGTGATAAAGTATATGTCTTGGTATTGTCAATATCAGAAAAACTCCTAAGGCTATGTAATGGAAGGGCTCATCAAAATCCCCCACATTGACAACAAACATTGCAAGGAAACACAGCTCAACCACATCGAATATCATATATCCGAAGTAACTTCTTCCCTGCTGTCTTGTCATATTGTCAAACGCGTTCATTGCATAAAGTGCAGCAATATTGAATAACAGCGAATATCCCATCATAAGTATCATAAGCGATAACTTGTACCACAATCTGCCATTATATCCCGATATAGTAACCACCATCACATAGACAAGTCCGCACAACAGCAGCAGCATATTGACCACCATGGTAATCTTACGCATATCCAATCTCTTATCGTTCTGTTTCTCTGCCATGTCATATCTCCTTATAAAAAAGCAATCATTGTTTATTGTAACACATTTTCCGGTGGTGTACAACCTAGTTCATGCGCCTATACCGTTCCGTCAAATTTTGCCAAATCCTGCCCCTTTAACGCCATCTCAAGAAGCTGCGGCAGCTTCTGCGGACTGCATGCAAAGCATGGAATCCCAAGTGCTGCCACCTTCCCTGCCATCATCGGGTCGTAGTATGGCTTACCGCCGTCAGAGATCGCAAGCAGTGAAATAACAGTGACTCCCGAAGTTTTCAGCTCCTCAAGCCTTCTTATGAGTGCCGCCCTGTTTCCACCCTCCTCCAAATCGGAGACTATGAAAAACAGTGTCCTTGAGGGATTGGTTATAAACTGCTCACAATATGCAACCGAACGATCAATATCCGTTCCGCCGCCAAGCTGAAAGCCAAAAAGCAGGTCAACCGGGTCATCTGATTTTTCAGTGAGATCCACTATATTCGTATCAAATGCGACAATCCTTGTGGTAAGGCTTGTCATGGATGCCAGTATGCAGGCTATTATTGACGAATATATCACCGACTCGCCCATCGAACCGCTCTGGTCTACATCGAGTATTACATTCCACTTGTTAGCCGCCGATGTGCTCGTCCTGTCAAAAAAATAAAAATGCTCCGGCACAATAGTTTTAAGCTCTTTATTATAATGCTTAAGGTTTCTCGATATCGTGAGCTTGTAGTCCATCGCTGATGCTGATGGAATAGGTGAATGCTTTCTTTTATTGACCGCCGCTGTCACCGCACGCTTAATATCCTGTTCAAGCATACTGTTTATCTGCTCGACAAGCTTTCTTATAAATTCTCTGACACTGTCCTTAGAACGCTTGGGTATCTGTTCCTTCAACATCAGGATTGTTGAGGCAAGACCTACATCCGGCTCTAGATTTTCAAGAAGCTCCGGCTCAAACATAAGCTGCTTCAATCCGCAGCGGTTGACTGCATCTGTCTGTATTATAGTCACTATGTCCTTGTCAAAAAGTGATCTTACATCTCCAAGCCAGCGGCTTATAAGAGGATTTGACGGCCCTCTTCCGGCACCGCCTCCATTTACGAAGCCTCCCTGCTCCTGCCTGTTATATATGGCTGCCAGCGCCATATCCATAATCTGCTGCTCCTCATCAAGTCCTTCAGCTCCCATACCTGCAAACCGCTCCTCGCTGTCCTGCCCAAGTATGAGCCTCCACCTTTTCAGCTTTTCCTTATCTTCCATTATACCAATCTCCCATTCTAAGAGCCTCTTATAAGTCAAAATCAAAGTCTCCGAGACTATCCACCAGCTCCTTCTCATCTGCCTGCAGCTGCGAATTAACTGTCTCGCTGACCTGCCGGCTGTTAAGTCCCCATACTTCGCCAAGATTTTCCGCTATCTCATCCTTCTCTCTCGATGTAAAGTCCGAGAAGGCGCGGCGGAGAAACACAAGTGCACGCTTAAACTGTTCATCGTCCAAAGTGTCAAGGTACTCGTCAAGACTCTGCCACACAGACACACGCGCTATCAGTGCATATCTGTTCTTTAATGACAGACCTTCAAACCAGCCCGCTCCAAGCTCAGCAGGAATCCCCTTTGACAATCTTCTCTTAATCTGGCGTTTTAACTCCTCCTCGCTCATAAGTCCACGCTCTAAAAGAATTGCCGCCGCACAGCCTGAAAGCCTTGAATTTAAGTCATCTCTCTCTGCAATCTCACTAAGCGCCGCACACCACGCCTCACTGTCCAAGAATTCATGCTCTGCTTCCGCACGATTCAACTGTCCAATAGCATCTGCCATAGTCTTTCCCGCAGCATCATCGCAGACACATTCCCCCGGAAGCATAAGACATGCCCTGTAAAAAAGCTGCTCCATGACAGGTAAAAGCGGCTTCGTATCTATCCTTCTTAAACTGTTGTACTGTACTATAAATGACAGACGGCTCACAGCCCCGGCAAGCTCCCTCACCGCAGCCACATCCACCGCCATAGCCTGCAATGCCTTTATCGTGTAGCTGATTGTCTCCTCCATGCCACAGGTAAATGCATCCTCTATCACACCCGCAAGCTCATCTATTCCGCCGGAATTCTCCGTTCTCTCCTTAAACACAAATGATACTGCCTGCTTTATCGTGTCACCCTTTAAAGCCGCCTCAACAAGTTCAATCTCTGCCTCCGGTGTCCATGAAAGCATCCACCTCTCAGCCCATGTCGCATCATCCTGTCTTACCGGTACCTGCTTTACGAAACTGACATTTAACACTCTTAGCCTATGCAGGAAAAATGAACGGTTGAGGTCTAAAAATGCTGTCCGAACCGTTGCCGCATTTCTGTTCTCACGAAGGTCAAGACTTAACTCCATAGCTGTCAAGCTGCGGTATTTTTCAAGCTTTAACTCACCAAGCTTCCCATAAAAGTCATCCTGTATGCATGTCCTGCTGACACCATCAGGCAGACTTCCTATTTTTGTTCCAATCTCTGCATCTGCCACGGCAAGGCTAATCGTGCCAAGCTCACCTTTGCCAAGGCATGTCACAGCCGCATCGCGGATATCCCTGAGTGCCGGAACCAGTCCGCCGCGAAGCCTTGCAAGCGCATTTGCAAGCCTTACTGCCTCAATAACTTCAGCCGATGATACCAAAAAACCGTGTTCTCTCTGAAACTTTGCAATCTCTGCCAGATAGTGCTGTGCAGCATATTGCAGATTACTCTCCTTAAGTCCATGCCATAAAAGCTCATAATAGCCCGGAGCCTGATTTCCCGCTCCATACCCGGAACGCGTAGACAGTCTGTAATATGAATATGGCATGAGAGTGTGCTTAGCCTCCGTTCTCGGAAGAAGCTTATACTCATCATCAGTCATGCCTTCATCAACCTCTTTAAGTCCTGCAACATGATATGAACCTGTGACAATCACAATCTCATCAGGCTTGTAACCGTCCATTAAAGCTTCATTTATTTTGCGGCGCATATATGCTTCCCTGACAAGGCTTAACACATTCTGCCACTCTGTCTTTACGCTCTGCTGCCTTAAGCTCTCTCCGAAAAGATTGCTTCCTCTGTGGTATGCCTGCGTATTAAGCGTGTGCTCAACGGTGCGCTCCCAGAACATATCATGCCCGTCCTCTCCAGCCTGTCTTTCAAGTTTTTCATATATGCTCTCCGTCCTGTCACCGTCATAATCTTCCTTTTCCGGCATGGCAAGAAAAATCTCGGACGGCAAATCGATAAAATGGCACTCCGTCTTATTGTCATGGCACCATTTTATTGCCTGATATTCCGGTGAATACTCCGCTAACGGATACAAAATAGTCCTCACCGGCGTATCCACAGTATACGCAAGCACCGCTATCGGCGGCTTCGACTCACTGCGTACCATGTCAGCCATCATATCGTCAAAGTCATCCGGGCCTTCAACAAGTACCAGCCTCGGCTTTTTCTCATCTAAAAAACGGCAAAGATGCAGTGCCCCTGCCGGCGACAGATGTCTTATACCAAAAATATATGGATATTTCATATACTCCTCATTCTGCCGCCATACAGCGGCACAAATATTGATGAAATTTCTGCTCTTCTCATTTCAGTAGTCAGGATACTTTTAAAGCAGCTCCCTGCATGCATTATATAATCCACTCCACTTAGAGCCTCGCTTCTTCATGACATTTTCAAGATACTCCTTCCATGCAGTTACGTCCTTATCCTCTTCCTTTATAACCGCACCTGCAAGTCCTGCCGCTAAATCCTCGTCACTTACCTTTCCATTTCCAAAGCTCCCGGCAAGTGCCATGCTTCCGCACAGAAGCGATATCGCCTCAGCCGTTGAGAGCACCCCGGTTGTGGTCTTAAGCTTCTGCGACTTATCACAGGTCTCACCGTTTCGAAGTTCCCTGAATATCGTGCATACCTTCTCAACAACATCACTCTCAGGAAGCGATGCGTTAAGCTCCATTCCGCCTGAGAGCTGCTCAACTCTGGTCTTTACTATGTCTATCTCTGTCTCTAGGCTGGCAGGTGTCGGCAGTACTACAATGTTAAATCTTCTCTTTAAAGCCGCCGACATCTCATTTACACCCTTGTCCCTTGTATTCGCAGTGGCAATGACTGAAAAGCCCTTCTTGGCAGGTATCTCCATATTAAGCTCAGGAACAGAAATTCTCTTCTCCGACAAAATCGAGATGAGTGCATCCTGAACCTCCGAAGCACATCTTGATATCTCCTCAACTCTCGCAATACTTCCATTCTCCATCGCATTGAACACCGGACTCTTTAACATCGCCTCAGGTGATGGTCCATTCGCTATAAGCATTGCATAATTCCACGAATAGCGTATCTGCTCCTCCGTAGTTCCCGCTGTTCCTTGAATAACATTTGTCGAACAGCCGTTTATCGCTGCGGTGAGATGCTCTGATAGCCAGCTCTTCGCTGTCCCGGGCTCACCTATAAGCAGCAGTGCGCGGTCTGTAACAAGTGTTGCAATAGCTATCTCGACAAGCCTCTCATGCCCTATATATTTCGGTGTAATTACCGTATTTCCGGCTTTTCCGCCGCATATATATGTTCGCACCGAGCGCGGTGACATCTTCCATCCTGTCGGTATCGGGTCTGTCTCATTTGCAATCAGCGCTTCAAGTTCCTTTTTATATAATTCCTCTGCCGGAAGTCTCAATGTATCGTTGCTCATCATGTTCTCCTTTTCTTTCACAATAAAATTCAGGTAATTAATTGCACAATTATTAAGTAAAAATTTGAATTTTGCAATTACATATACAGATTTTTGGGTAAAACATGCTCATAGTCTGTGAGTGTATAACAAGTTATATTTATGCATATCGCTCCGTTGTCCGAAGCAAGATGTTCTAAGAACAACTAAGCTTCTCCCAAAAGTCGAGATATGCATAAATATAACTTGTTATACCCCTTTAACTTCACAGAGCATGTTTTGACAACCTGATTTTTATGATGTCGGAGCATATAAGATTTTTTATTAAATTGTTTTAATTGTTTTTGAATTGTTTGATATGACTATATTAATCAATTAATTAATTTACTTTATACAGATATTTCTCATATTTAATTATCACACATTTTGCAAACAATTAATTCAATTCGTAAATGTATATTTATTTAACCCCAACATCAGCTTTGTAGTAAAATTAGACGTTTGCGAAATTTATATTACAGTTTTCCCATGCGCAGTTCGTCAACCAGTCCAAGGTACATACTCTCATTACCCTCTGATTTGAAGCCTCCGCCGATTTTTCCGCTCTTTATCAATGGGTATGCACGCATGAGTTCATCTATCTTGTCCTGACTGCTTCCCGGAAGCTGCTCAACAATATATCTAAATGCCCATATGTCAAGTGAAAAGACTTTCAGATAATGGACAGCAAGTCCGTCACAGTGCGTACAGCCACATTTTTTCAGAGCTGTGAAATATTTCACCGGCTTCCCCTTTGAAGTGTATGTGAGCACTCTCTTGTACAGATACTCCTCCACTTTTTCACACAACTCCTTATTTTCCTCACATACCATTCCTATAATGATATCATCAAAGTAACCTGCGCCATCTATAAGCATATCGGTGAAATTTCCTTCAAGCCTCTGCGGTATAGACTGGATATATTTAATCTCTCTGCCGATAATCACATTGTAAAACACGCTCTCCGTACTCCAGCCTTCTGCCGTACATTTTATCCCGGTAGCTGCCTGTAGAAGCTGTCTCATTCTGCCTGAACCTTCCGTGTTCTTTGCCCCGGTAAAGCTCTGTATAATCTGTCCCACAATGCCTGAACGCCGTCCGCTTCCGAATGCTGCATGTGCTCTTATCCATTCTGTGCAGTCACCGTTCTCATACAGCTTTGCAAGCACCACAGCACCAAAATAGGTATTCCTCTCATCGTTCTCGCCGTTCATATCAAACAGCTTAAGTGCAAGACGGCAAAGTCCCGCATCAGGATTTACCCTGAGCATAAGCTGTAAGGTACGCGAAAGCTCATTCCCGAACTTCTCCCCTTTTCCTATAACCGCTCCTCTGCCGTACACCGAACTGACAATACTTCGCTGTGCGTTGTCCGCATCGAACGCACCATTAGTATAGAGTCCCAATCTGTCTGCAAACACTGCCGCTTCCATAATAGCGTCCTCAATCTGTGTGCCTGACTTTCCTATTAATGCAGGCAGAAGATTCTCCAAGTATTTTATATCTTCATCTTCAAGGATAAGCTGCCCTGCATCCGCCGCTTTCTGCGTAAGCTGTGCAAGCTTATCCCTCATGCACTCAGCTATAAGCTGCGATGCCCAGCCTGTCCTTGAAAGATAAAGCAGCTCAAATGCATGCACCGGCTTCTTTTTCAGGAGTTTTCTAAACGGCTCCGCAGCCGCCTCATTATCATTGCACGCTAACGTATACAGCACTTTATCCTTCATTCCTCTGCTCTCTGTCTGCGCAAGCTCAAGCAGAAGGTCGATATTTGACGGCTCATGTCCGAGTGCAAGTATAAGCTCCTCTCGCACCTCCTTCTCAGCCTGCAAAAGCATGCTCACATAGAAATCGTTCTCCTTCGCACCGCATATTGCTTCAATCACATGCACGCGGCGTACCATTTCCTTCTTCCCCTTAGGGTCAAAGTCCTTTTTTAACAGCCACACAACATCACTGCCGCCCTCCTTAAGCCACCGCTCGGCAGAATCGGCAAGCTCACTATACACTGCTCCGAGTGCCTGCACCATAGCCGCCCTGACACGGTAGTCCAAAAATATCTCCGGGTGTTTATTATGCTGCTCTAAAACGTACGCATAATGACCTGCACCGCTTGTAGTGAGCGCCTCAATGAGTGGGCAAAGCTGTGAATACGGTATATTTTTCACGCTGTATGTACCGCCATGCTGTGGAAGTCTTTTTACCGGCTCGCCTGCATTGGCATCCGCTGTACTGCCTGCCGGCACCGGTTCGTCCGCTCTAACCATCGCCTGTGTGCACAGCAGTGCATCTAAAAGAGTGATGGCATCTAAAAGAAGCTCCTCCCTATCATCCCTGTCAGGCTCTAAAAGCTGTCCGGTAAGCTCGGCAAGCTTTGCAAACACAGGAGCTGCCTTGGCATATGGCTTTATATCCTCAACCGCACGTCTCAGCCTGAAATCCTCCATTACAAGGTTAGTTCCCGCTATCATACAATTTCTTAATCTGCTGCTAAGTTCATATAATGGTGTAATGTTCATTATCTATCCTCTTTCTGCTCTAATATGCGATGCGTACAATCTCATTGTCTGTCAGAATACTAAGAACCATAAGCTTTATTCTGTTCTCTGTACGATCATAGAAAAATCCGCCAGATAAAACCTTGTCTTCAAGCAATGAAGTGTCAGGAAGAAGTCTTATCATGTCTGTCGTCTTTTCCTTTCCCGGTGCATCACCTAACATAATGCTTGCGCCTGTCTTGTCAAGAAGTGCCAGTCTTTCACCACATTCTCCTATTCGCTCATAACGTATAAGTGTATAATAAATTTCAGGAGCAAGTGCATTTTTTAAGATATTCTTTGCCTTTTTCACCTCATCCGACAAATAGTCAGCGGCAAATGAGCGTACCTTATCAATATCCTCCTTTGTGACTGCCCTTGTAGTGCTTCCATTCCAGCGCACTCTCTTATTTCCCTGTCCGGGATACATCGCCAGCTCCCCAACCTGTGTCACATGAAAAACAGAATCATCCTGCCTGATATATTTTAAAGCTTTCACAGGACGATAATTGTATGTACAGACTAACTCGCCCGAACCTAAATCAATATAACAGCCCTCATCAATGTACTGCTTTCCTGCATCATCATAGCTCACGTCAAATGAGAGCTGCAAAAGCTCTGCATTGCTACGGCAAAGCCCCAGTGCCCGAAGCTCTTCAAGCTTCCACACACCTCCAAGCTGCTCATAAAGCTGTGTATCATCAAGCTGTGTGTCATCGCTCTCAAGCTTGGCTGTAAGATACTCTCTCGACTTTTTTATGAGAGTCCAAAGTTTCTCAAGCTTGACCGCAGCCGCATCATAATGCTCATCCTTTCCATCCACGTCAAATGCCTTCATCTCTATTATAAGTTCATTTACAAGATGCTGCATCCCTAAAAGGTAGTAGTCTCCAAGCTGCTTTGAGAGCTGCTCATAGGTCTTAACTCCACCGGCTCCCATGGTTGCAAGACCTGACTTTAGTATATTTTTTACCATCTGAGCTGCAAGCTCTATGCCTTCAAGCTGCTTTTTTATCTTCTTGCTCTTAGCTGCTTTCGATGCCTTTGATGCCGTTTTTGCCTTTTTCGGCTCATCGGCACTGTCTGCATCAGCTTCACCTGCCGATGATGCGATGTCTGCTTCTTTCTTATCCCTGCTCTGCTTCTTCTCACGCTTCTTTATGATGTCATCAGGAATCGCACATGTTCCGAACTCCCTTTTTGCAGCTATCTCATACAAAAGGGCAAGCCCATGTTTACACGGAAACTGTCTGCTCGGACACGAACAGCGGCACACCGGCGCATCCGGCTCAATAAAATCCACCGATGTGATATAGTTGCTCTTTCCGCTTCCCTTGCACTCTCCCATGTAAAAGGTATCGTCTGCGGAGTGCTCAAGCCTCACAAAGCCTCCTCCTCTTGAAATCTTCTTTCCGTTGGCTGCCGCCGCCTGATTAGGTGCCATAGCCGCAATCTTTTCCTCTGTTATCTCCTGCACAGTATAACTCCTCCTTTAAATATATTGTCTTGCCAATCATATAAACAATATTTTATTCTTTATTGCACTATTTTACAATCCTTTGTGCCTGCAATCTGAATATATACCTTGTATTTTAATGATGAAGAACGTACAATAGGTGAAGTAGATATTTGAAAAGGAGGCTTATCATGTACACACTTCCAAAAGACCCTGTAATGCTTTTAAGCTTTGTAAATATGAAGCTCCGTGACGAATTTTCAAGTCTTGACGAGCTCGCCGCAGCCTGCTCTGCCACAGTGCAGGAGATTAAGGATGCTTTAGGAAAAATCAATTATGAATATAATGAAGCGCAGAACCAGTTCAAGTAATGCATGAGCTGCTTCATTTAATACATTTGAATATGATTTCAACAGATTTTTCCGATTATGCTTCGGGTGTAAAAAGACTGCTGTCACGACCTATATAATCATCGTGACAGCAGTCTTTTATTCTAAATCAATATTCGAGGTAGGCACCCTTCATAGGACTTGCGGCATGTTCGCTGAATAATCTCAAAACACCTTTTTTGTATTTAGGCTCCCTAGGCTTCCAGTTCTTTCTTCTCTCCTTCAGCACCTTGTCAATTTCCTCCATGGACATTCTCTCTCCGTTGATGCCTACAATGTTAAGCTTTCTCTCCATAACATCAATCTCAATCAAATCCCCTTCCTCGACGAGTGCTATAGGACCACCGTCAACAGCCTCCGGGCTGCAATGCCCTATAACCGGGCCTGTTGATGCGCCTGAAAATCTTCCGTCGGTGATAAGCGCAATGCTCTTTCCAAGCTCCGCATCGCTGCTGATTGCCTCGGAGGTGTAGAACATCTCTGGCATACCGCTTCCCTTAGGTCCCTCATACCTTATGAAAACAGCGTCACCCTTCTGTACCTTATGCTTTAAAACAGCGTCTAAGCATTCCTCCTCACTGTCAAACGGTCTCGCCCTTAAAATCGACTTAAACATCTCCTTCGGACACGCTGTATGCTTTATTACGGCTCCCTCAGGTGCAAGGTTTCCCCTGAGGATTGCAATGCTTCCGTCTGTGCCAATTGCCTTATCATAAGGATGTATGATATCCTGTCTTGTAAGCTTTATTCCGTATCTCTTATTAAATTCATCAAGCCACTTCTCACATTTCTCATAAAAGCCATTATTTTTAAGCTCGTCAAGATTTTCACCCAATGTCTTACCTGTAACCGTCATCACATCAAGATGGAGATGCTGCTTAATTTCCTCCATGATAGCAGGTACACCGCCCGCATAGTAAAAGCACTCAGCAGGCCACTTCCCGGCCGGACGCACATCAAGAAGATATCTTGCATTTCTATGCAGTTTGTCAAAAGTATCACCTGTGATTTCAATTCCGAATTCATGTGCGAGTGCCGGAATGTGAAGGAGACAGTTGGTGCTTCCCGATATCGCGGCATGGACAAGAATAGCATTCTCAAAGCTCTCGTAGGTAACTATGTCGCTCGGCTTCATGTTCTCTGACCCTGCAAGCCTTACAGCCTGTTTTCCCGCCTCCCTCGCATACGCAAGAAGGTCAGGACTAGTAGCAGGCATAAGAGCGCTGCCCGGAAGTGCAAGACCCAGAGCCTCCGCCATAATCTGCATGGTTGACGCAGTTCCTATAAATGAACATGCACCGCAGCTTGGACACGCGTTACACTTTGCCCAGTCTAACTTTTCCTTGTCAATCTCACCTCTCTCATATTTTGCGCTGTACATGCCAAGCTGCTCTAATGTAAGCAGCTCCGGTCCCGCATTCATCGTTCCGCCCGGAACGACAATAGCCGGAATGTCAACTCTTGCAAGTCCCATAAGATTTCCGGGAAGTCCCTTATCACAGCTTGAAAGATATACCCCTGCATCAAAAGGCGTCGCGTTCGCATGTATCTCAATCATGTTTGCAATCATCTCGCGGCTCGCAAGGCTGTAATTAATTCCGTCCGTTCCCTGGCTCTCACCGTCACATATATCCGTGCAGAAATATCTTGCTCCATATCCGCCTGCCTCAGCAACTCCCTTTCTCACCTCATCAACAAGGATGTTGAGATGACCGCTTCCCGGGTGGCTGTCGCCGAATGTGCTCTCTATCATAACCTGCGGCTTCTCAAGGTCTTCCTTCTTCCAGCCCGTTCCAATTCTAAGCGGATCAAGCTCCGGTGCAAGCTTGCGCATTTCCTGACTCTTTAATTCCATATCAAAATCCCTCCTGAATTATTTATTATTATGAAACCACCAACCACACAATCGTAGCTCCTGCAATTCCTACAAGACCCACAAGAGTCTCCATCACAGTCCATGTCTTTAAATTCGTCTTTTCATCAACCTCGAACAATGACTTAGACAGCCAGAAGCCCGAATCATTCACATGACTGAACGCTGTTCCGCCTGATGCAATGGCAATAGTGAGTGTTGCAAGCTGTATCTGTGACAAATCTGCAATCATCGGCATTGATGCGATAATTCCCGCTGCCATCGTCATTGAAACTGTCGCTGAACCGACTGAAATCCTCACAACTGCGGCAACTAAGAAAGCAACAAGTACCATAGGAAGCGGCAGGCCTCCAACAAAATTTCCGAAAAGCTCTCCGATTCCGGAATTTTGCAGCATAAATCTGAGCATTCCGCCACCGGATATCAAAAGTATTATATTTCCGCATGAATGAAGCGAATTTGTCATAACTGTTGTTATCTCTTTTATGTTAAAGCCTGCCGGAAGTCCGAGAAAGAGCATTGCGCAAATTGTCGACAATAAAAGTGCAATCACAGGTGTTCCGAGGAACTCTAAAATCGGCTGAACCGGCTTCATAAACGGAATAATAGATGATAATGTATTCAATATGATAAGGAACAGCGGAAGCAGTATAATGCATACTATAAGCCAGAAATTCGGCGTCTTTCCATCACTCTTTTCCTGTCCTTCCTTCTCATTTTCAAGATAAGAGCTTGGAACCGGACAGTTAAATTTGTTACCGGCAAATCTTCCGAAAACAGGTCCCGCCAATATCATCGCCGGTATTCCTATTATAATTCCTAAAATAATCACATAACTCAACTCGACATTTAACATCTCAGCGACAAGCACAGGCCCCGGCGTAGGCGGCACAAACGCATGTCCTATGGCAAGTCCGGCTAAAAGCGGAATTGAATAGCAGAATACCGATTTTTTTGTCTTTCTTGCTATTCCAAACGCAACAGGAATAAGTATCAGCAGACCTGACTCAAAAAATACGGGCATGCCCACAATTAGTCCTGTAATTCCAAGCGCCCATGGTGCTTTTTTCTCCCCGAACACTCTAAGCAGCGTATCAGCAATGACCTCAACACCTCCCGATACCTGTAAAATGGCACCGAACATTGAGCCAAGACCTATAAGTATCGCTATAGTCTGCAGAGTTGTGCCGACTCCCTCTGCCAAAGTATCTGTAATCATGCTAAACGGCATTCCGGCTACAAGACCGATGATAAGTGCCGATGACATAATAGCTATAAACGGCTGGATTTTAACCTTGATTATCAAAAACAATAACACGGCAAAACCTAGCGCAGCTCCTATAATCAGCCTCTCAGGCGAAGCAGTAAAAACATCCATATCATATCCTCCAAAATCAAGATGTAAAGCAGACATTCGCAATCCGCTTTCGCTACTTGCTAATGAACGCAGTCGCTTTGCGAACCCCCACCGCTTAGTGCTCTACACACTTGAAGCAGGGGATTGCTTATTCTGCGTTCAAATATCTGCATGTCAATATAATTAGTTCCAGCTTTATTAATACGGCGCCTTGTATTAACTTAAGTACAATATAGCAAGCGTGTTTTTTTCTTTCAATAAATGTGATGTATATATTTATTTTTCCCCAATATGTGCAAAAAAAATGTAGTAATTTTGATGAAATTACTACATTTTTTATGCATATTTACCATATTAAATTATAAAACATCCACGATAAACATTATACGTCCGATGTATTTTTCTTAATTTTATTCCTGCTTCTCTGCTCTGTTATAAGCTCCATTATAGCCTGTCTGTTGTAGGTAAGGTGCATGTTCATCGCACATTTAGCACCTACCGCATCACGCTTTTCTATACAGCTCACAATAGCCCTGTGAGTCTCTATTGTCTCGTTCATCAGCCGTCTGTAGGTTATATTGGCAAAAACAACAACAGATGTATTAATTACAGGGATAAGTCTCTCAACAACCATATTTCCGCTTATCTTGGCAATATAGCTGTGAAATTCCACATCCTTCTGAATATGGTCATGTCCTTGTGTATACAGCATTTCAACCTCATCACACAACACCTTAAGCTGTGCAAGCTGTCCTGCTGTTGCATTCGCACACGCAAGTGCAGCAATATCCGGCTCAATCATCAGACGGACTTCAAAAAGGTCAAGCGCAAGCCTGTATCTGTCCTTGATGTGTGCAAAACCGAGCACATCATTCTTCATGTCGATATTGCTTATGACATAAGTTCCGTCTCCGCGCCTTATCTCCAGTACTCCACGGCTCACAAGCCCCTTTACCGCTTCACGGATTGTACTTCTGCCAACCCCGAATATCTGTGCAAGCTCAAATTCGTTCTCAATTTTTTCACCGATTGCAATATTATTGTCCAATATATACTGCATCAGCCTGTCTTCTGTTTTCTGACCGAGAGTTTTCTGCGTCTGTACTTTTTTCTGGCTCATATATCTCCCCCTTTTCATGTGTTTATTAAATCACGCTCATTCGATTTACCGATTAAATTCATTATAGCATGTACACATATTTCATTCCATAAATTTTTTCAGAACAAAAAGTTTCCTATTACATAAAAAGACTGCCTACATCAGCGATAAACTTTTCAAAAAATTTAACCGCTGATGCGACAGTCTGTTTAATACTTATTCTTCCTTTTTAACAGTGTAATTGTCCATGTCAAGGACACTTCCCCTGATGCTTCCGGCTTACGCCACAGGCTTCTCATTTCTCGCCACAAGTCCCTCGGCGGCATCCACGTCTATGATTATCTCATCGCCCGCATTGACATTTCCCGAGAGGATAAGCTTAGCAGAGAGCGTCTCGACTGTCTTTTGAAGATACCTTCTAAGAGGTCTTGCGCCGTACATAGGGTCATAGCCGTTCTCTACAATGTAGTCCTTGGCGGCCGATGTAAGCTTAATCGTAACCTCCCTGTCAGCAAGTCGCTTGTTGAGGTCAGCAACCATGAGATCAATGATGCCTGTGATGTTATCCTTGGTGAGAGGCTTGAACATGATTATCTCATCAAGCCTGTTTAGGAACTCAGGTCTGAAGCTTGCCCTGAGCTCACCCATAACAGCCTTCTCACACTCAGGTCTGAAATTTCCGTTCTCGTCTATGCCGTCAAGCATGTGTACGGAACCGATATTCGAGGTGAGAATGATAATCGTGTTCTTAAAGTCGACTGTACGTCCCTGGGAGTCTGTGATACGACCATCATCAAGTACCTGTAAGAGTACGTTGAATACATCAGGATGTGCCTTCTCAATCTCATCAAAGAGCACAACCGAGTAAGGTTTTCTTCTGACAGCCTCGGTAAGCTGACCACCCTCCTCATAGCCTACATATCCCGGAGGCGCTCCGATAAGACGCGATACGGAATATTTCTCCATGTACTCACTCATATCAAGTCTCACGATATTCTTCTCATCGTCAAACAGGCTCTCGGCGAGTGCCTTGGCAAGCTCCGTCTTACCTACACCGGTAGGTCCGAGGAACAGGAATGAACCGATAGGCTTAGAAGGATCCTTGATTCCTGCCTTGGAACGGATGATTGCCTCTGTAACCTTAGTTACACCCTCATCCTGTCCTATGACACGCTTATGAAGTATATCTGCTAAGTGGAGTGTCTTGTTTCTCTCACTCTCATTTAACTTTGATACAGGAATACCTGTCCAGCGGGAGATAATCTTGGCAATCTCCTCGTCAGTAACGCTCTCATGTACAAGAGAGAGCTCCTTCTGCTTTACAATATTCTCCTCAGCCTCTATCTGCTTCTTGAGCTCAGGCAGGCGGCCATACTGTAGCTGTGCTGCCTTCTCCAGATCATAATTTCTCTGTGCAAGCTCAATCTGGCGATTCACATCGTCTAACTCCTCACGAAGCTTGCTGATGCGGTCAACCGCTGCCTTCTCGTTGTCCCACTGAGCCTTGCCCGACGCGAACTGCTCTCTGAGTGCAGCCAGCTCCTTCTGGAGATTTTCAAGACGTTCACGGCTTAGATTGTCGTCCTCCTTCTTAAGTGCAGCCTCCTCTATCTCGAGCTGCATAATCTTACGCTTTAGCTCATCAAGCTCCGCAGGCATGGAGTCAAGCTCGGTCTTAATCATCGCACACGCCTCATCTACAAGGTCGATAGCCTTATCCGGCAGGAATCTGTCCGTGATGTACCTGTTCGAGAGTGTTGCTGCCGCAACAAGCGCACCATCGGTAATCTTAACCCCATGGTAGAGCTCATAGCGCTCCTTGATACCACGAAGGATTGATATTGTATCCTCAACCGTCGGCTCATCAACCATTACCGGCTGGAAACGACGTTCAAGTGCCGCATCCTTCTCAATGTACTTGCGGTACTCATCAAGTGTGGTGGCACCGATACAGTGAAGCTCACCTCTTGCGAGCATAGGCTTTAACATATTGCCTGCGTCCATGGCACCCTCAGTCTTACCGGCACCGACAATTATATGGAGCTCATCGATAAAGAGAATTATCTTGCCCTCGCTCTTTTTTACTTCCTCAAGAACAGCCTTAAGACGTTCCTCAAACTCACCACGGTACTTAGCACCTGCAACAAGTGCACCCATATCAAGTGAGAACACTGTCTTATCCTTGAGTCCGTCCGGAACATCACCACGCACAATACGCTGTGCAAGTCCCTCTACAACAGCCGTCTTACCGACACCAGGCTCACCTATCAGAACAGGGTTGTTCTTCGTCTTACGGGAGAGAATACGAATGACATTTCTTATCTCATTATCCCTTCCGATAACCGGGTCAAGCTTCTGCTGCCTTGCCCTCTCGACAAGATCAACACCGTACTTTTTAAGTGTGTCGTAGGTCGCCTCCGGGTTATCGCTTGTAACCTGCTGATTCCCCCTGACACTCTGAAGTGCTGTGAGGAATCTGTCTCTTGTTATGCCGTATTCCTTAAAAATCGCCTTCACCGCATTGTTAGGATATGCGATAAGCGTGAGGAAGATATGCTCAACGGACACATACTCATCACCCATCTTCTTAGCTTCATCTTCTGCCGACACAAGCACCTTGTTGAGCGACTGGCTTATCATAAGCTGAACGTCACCCGATACCTTGGTCTTCTGCTCAAGTGCCTTCTTCGCACGCTCTATGAATGACGGAAGATGTATTTCCATCTTCTCCACGAGCTTTGCAATAAGACTATCCTCTATGGTAAGAAGGGAGTACAAAAGATGTTCCTGGTCTACTTCCTGATTACCGTATTCATAGGCAAGCTTCTCACAGTTGTTGAGAGCTTCCGCTGATTTCTGTGTAAACTTATTAATGTTCATAGTGAATACTCCTTTCATTGTAAACATTCTAATCTATCTGTAAAAACATCTGCAATGAGTATGTGCACTGCTTACGTTTGTTATGTACACCTGCACAACTGCTTTGCATTTGTTCTAGTTGTAATATAACATCTCTTATTAGCACTGTCAATAGGTGAGTGCTAATTAAATTATAAAAAAAATATAAAAATTATTGTGCCACTGTAAACAGTGCATAGAAGTACTCTTTTCGTTCCATCAGTTCATCAAAGCTTCCGCTCTCTGTTATCTGTCCGTTTTTGAGCACAAGGATTTCATCGTATCGTCTCATCTGTGACGCGTCCAAGGTATGTGTTACCACAATTCTTGTGATACCTGAAATGTCCAGAATATTATCAGAAACCTCATGTGCCGTCTTAGCGTCCAATGCAGCCGTTGCCTCATCAACCAGCAACACGGAGGATTTTCTAAGCAGGCTTCGGGCAATGGAAATACGCTGCTTTTCACCACCTGAGAGTCCATTACCGTTTTCACCGCAAAGGTACTCCTCGCCCCGTTCTGTTACGAGCTCCCTTAAATGTGCTTTATCTATGGCATTATCCAGTTCGCTCTTCGGAAACTCACGGAACATTGAAACATTGTCCTTTATCGACGCATTGAACACAAACACATTCTGCTGTATCGCTGACATCACATCGTACAATGCTTCCGGTGCAATGTCTTTAAGCTCAATGCCATCAAGCAGTATACTGCCCTTGTAACCGCTGTCCGACGCCATCAATAAATTAAGTAAGGTGGATTTTCCGCTGCCACTGCCGCCAACGATGGCATAGGATTTTCCTTCTTCAAATTTTGTGGAAATGTTATGAAGGACTTCCCTTCCCTCCTCATAGCCGAAGCACACATTCTTTAATTCTATTCCATGACTTATCTCTGAAATAGTCTGGTTTCCGCAGGCTGTCGGATTTTTCTCCAATGCATCTGCCAATTTTCCCACCAAACCAAGTGCCGCCTTGCGGTTTGCAAGCAAGCCCGGAAGTACAGCCACAGGCTGGATTGTAAAATTCATAAGATTGACAAACAAAATCACAGTTCCTGCTGTAAGCCCCTTTCCGGCTGCTGCCAGATATGCACCTGCAAGAAAGACACTTAACTGTGCAAATATTCCTGTAACAGCACCAATCATGCCTACCATGACCTTAATACGTTCACGACTGAATTTTTGTTTCTCCAATGCCTGATTATTTTTCTTAAATAGCTCATAAATTTCTTTTTCCGCCTTGAAGCTCTTTACAACGGAAAATCCACTCAGACAATCGTGCAGTGCTGCCGTGAAGTTCCTGTTGCAGTCTGATACCCGAACTTCAGCCGCTTCCAGCTTTCCTCCTGTCAACAGGGAAGCTATGAGGGGCAGAATCGTGACACCTATCGAAATCACTGTCAGAAGAGGAGAGGTGCAGAACATCATTATGAGTGCACCCAAAAATGTCACCAGCATGGTAATCATCGAAAGCTGCATGCCAAGATAATTGACCTCCATGCTTGTGGTATCATTAGTCAGTGCCGACACATACGCTGCCGTGCTCTCATCCCGGAAGGAAGAAATGCTCTTTCCCACAAGGATATTAAACGCATAATCCTTATACTGCTGTATGGCACGCTTAAGATAAAGCGGATGTGCTATATAATCCAGTAATTTAATACCTACACACAAAATGATAAATCCAACGATTAATTTTAACAGCGTATATAATGGCAGGGCATTTTCCGCTCCCGATGCGGCATCGACCAGCTGCTGTGTGAACCACGACAAAATGAGATTTAAGGAGCCTGTTGCAAGGGCTGCAAATATAGAAATGGAAAAAGCTAAAATATTTCCTCTGTAAAACTGTGCTATGAGCTGTTTTTTTATGCTTCTCTTTTTCATGTTATTCTAGCCCCCTCCACAAATCAGTTAACTCCTCATTTTCAAACGAAGCAATAACATTCGCAATTCCAAGCATTGCAGTTGTACCCATATCGTCGTATACTTTTGCTTTCACCTTTTCCTTGCCACGTGCTCCGATAAATCTTATTGTATCTAGATCATCCTTAGAATTATCATCAAATTTAACCGCCAGCTTTTTAGCCCTAAGCAGCGATTCGTGTGCCTTATTGCTTTCTCCTGACAATAGCTGTGCACCTGAAAGACATGCGAGAAACACACATTCCATCTTATCAAAGTAGCTGACTTCTCCCTCATTTTTTAACCCGGAAATCATCTGTATTCCCCAAAGAATGATTTCCTTTGCTGCTCCATAAGCCTTCTGGTGACAGAACAGATTAAAGTAACCGATAACTGTGCGAATCAGTGCAACAACATGCTCTAAAAGTGCGTCAGACAGATAGGGCATTGCCTTTTCAATGTATCTGTCCTCGGATGCCATGGTCATACCTATAAGGTCGTTGTATATTCCACCTGCATTATGTTTTTTCAGCATGTCGACCGCCTTATCGACAGCACCAAGGCTTAATAAAACCTCTGCAATATGTCCACATAAAATGCTTTCATTTATATTAAAATCCGTATTCTGTGAAACCAGCAGCCTGCTGTTTTCATATAATTCCAATGCCCTTTTAAGAAGCCTTTCATCCTTTTTTTCTATTCCGAATGCCCTGTATAAGGCTGCACTGTTGTATACTATGTCAAAATTATTTGGATACTTTTTAAGGCTTTTTTCCGCCTCAGCCAGACCATCCATATTTTTTTCATGGCGATACTGCTTTAACCGCTCCACACTTTTTTCCAGATGATTGTCCTTCATCTCATATCCCAAAAGTACATCCACCGATGTGTCAAAAAAATCTGCAAGCTCCATCACCATATTCAGCTCCGGCTGCGAAAGCTTGGCTTCCCACTTATATACTGCACCTGTTGTGACACCCAACACCTCTGCGAGCTGCTCCTGTGTCAGAGAGCGCTCCTTTCGTAAAACACGAATATTTTCTGCTAACCTATTTGTCATACTGTTTACCTCCTATATGACTCTGATTATAGCAGACCACCCGCTCTACTTGAACACACCATCCATACAATTTTGAGGTAGTTTTTTATACCACCAGTATGTTTACAGCTCAAGTCTCATAGAAATGAGTTCCTGATATCCGCTGATTCTTGACTTAAAGCCCTTTGGATTGCGTCCGTACTCACCCCTGTCAATTTACTTACCTCATTCACTGTCATCATTGCCATCTCCTCCTCTCGATAGGTATACTTTAAACTATTACGCAACGTAAGAGTCAATAACTTTTTGAAAAAAAGCACCGCGTCAATCTCTGCCGCGGTGCCTGTAAGTTCAAAACGATATTCAATTTACACATGTGCATGATAACTATTCGTCATTATTATCAATCTTTTCAAACAATTTTGCCACATTCATTGTCGGTAAAATAATAGGTTCTCTACCCGAACTGCTTGTTATCATAGAAACCATACTCCTTAAATACGGAAACATAATGGCTATCGCATTTGTTTCCCACTTTGCCTCCCATTCCCCATTACATACAAACCTGCCAGCAATTTCAACAGTCAGTTTATATGTAGCATTAGCAATGTCGCCATCCTGTGAATAAAAAACATTAACTTCCAAATTCTCCTGAAAATCATTTGAAGAAAGCAACATATTGGATTTACTAAAATTAAAGTTGTATGCAACATCCCCCTCTGGAAATTCAAATTCAGGAGCACAGTTATAATGAATATTGACTAACCTGTATCCCAGAAACTGTATTACTGCCATATTATTTTCACTCATGCAACAAAATTCCTCCTCTCGGATACATCAAAAGACATACCTGAACGTGATGTAGCAATCGAACTAAAAGCATATGTTTTACTTGCACAATGTATTATTGACATCTGTTGAGTAGAGACATTTTTAGAACTATTTTTATTTTCATCAATCTGTCCATCTAAAATATGACTATCTGCACTGTGTTCAACAGCCTCCTGAATATTCTTCTTAACAGCCTGAATATCCATAGCATCGACATAGTTCTTAAAATCATTAAATAAACTCTTCATATCCATTAAACATCTCTCCCTTCTCTACCAACTTTATGTCTTTTATTATGGGCTTATTCGTATCAATACAAGCCATTATTACATTAGGTACATATGTTTTCGGAAACTGTCTTTCACCTTTATCAAACCTAAAACGACTTTCTTCTTCTAGCATTCCAAAAAACTGCGGACACCTAATAACCGATACAGAACGTAGCTTTCTGATTGTATCAAATACCTGTGTATCTGCCACAGCAGCGTTATGATACTTATATTCTGGGTCAACTGCTAATGATTTATTCAACATAATATATCTCATTTGATGAAAATATTCCAAACTTTCAGGATTGAATAAATCTAAATACTCCTCATCTTCACATTCAACCACCATACTGTGGTCTTGCCACTGTCATATTTGCATAAACTGCAAATTGCGGCAAAAGAACCAGCATCCAATATAATGCAGGTGGATTCTGATTCTTTCTAAATAGCCCCGCCTGTTTACAGCACAAATATACAACTATAAGATATAGCAAATGACAGCCTATCACTATCCAACGCATGCCCATACAGGATACCAGATAAATCAATACACCAAATAACCATTCATGTGCCATCCAGGGCTTATCACCAATGATCCAACTTCCAATACAGTTTTTTACCATACCATGTTGAACGATCCATTCTCCTGTCTTGATATGCCAGAATGCATCATTCATCTCAAATGATTGGTTTATCTTATACACGCCAACACAACAGATCATGAGAAAAATAACATATCCAAAATAATGATAATAATGATTCAAATAATCTTTTATTTTAACTTTCATATTTATCCTATTTCTTATTTATTAGGATTCTTCGGCGAACTGTTCGGTGAAACAACTACCCATTCTCCTGTATTGGAATCTGCTGTAGGTCCTACAGTAAGTGTACCATCAGGATATGCCCATACCGTATCTGTAGGTGCTAATACATTTACATTCAATCTATCTGCCACACTATTAGCAATTCCGCTGTCAACAGCTCCGGCTCCACAGGAAACCAGTCGAATGTTTTTGCCTTCTAATCCTCTGTTCTTCATTATTTTTTCAAAATTTTTGGAGTTAATATCTACCCACGCGCCATTTGCATATATCTGCATTTTTCCATCACTCGATGCATGAATAATAACATCTACATAACCATCTACCGGTTTTGCCTTAGCTGCATACTCTCCAAACTTTTCGCCTTCTCCGGCTCCAACTAACGTTACCTTGTCACCTTCTACTGCATTACTATCATCTTCTTTATCAGAAGATACCAGAGCTTGCGCCCCCCATGCCTTAGTCTTAGCAGTTTGGACAAAGCTAAATGTAATATCGTTATTAAGGAGATTTAGCAGTTTTACTTTATACTTGCAGATTAAAGTAATATCCTCAGTTCCATTAGTATAGATAGAAGAGCTGTTAAGATTCAAACCATCCAGACCATCTATCACTCCCATATCCCGAAGATTTCTATCGCAGTCAATTTCGTCATTTATCGTCAAATGTTTTACCATTAACCCCTTGGAAAGTGCTCCTGCAAAATATCCCTTGCCAATTTCAAATCCTTCATTTCCTGCTACTTTAACCAATGATTTGATCCACGCGGTCTTATCATCAGTCGAAGCAATTTCCTGAACTATATCTTTGACGTTACTGCCATCCTCTTTTATTTCTGATATTGTGTCACTAAGTTCTGAACCGCCTCTACCAAATTTCTGCAGAGATTTAATACCATCCGTTATACCGTCTTCCAACCCCTCTATTTGCTGACGCGTTTCGCTGGAATCAGCATAAACTTTTGCCTGAATATCATTCAACCCACTCAAACTATAGAAGTACAGATATTGTGACATTTCCTCCGCAGTCTGATTCAGTGCAATTCCAATTTTCGCCTGGGCAGTGCATATATTCACTATACTTAGCAGTATTACTATCAAAAACATAAATACAGATAAAGATAAAGTTGCCTCTATGACGACTGCTCCATTTTCCGCATTTGAAACTTTCTTTTTTCTAAACATATCTTTTACTTATCCTTTTTCCGGTTCTTTCTACTCCAAATGTCCAATCATCTATAACATCCGTTTTTACAAGGTCTATGTCCAATACATTATCTTCCTGTGCAAAGATTCGCAGTTTCTTCAACTCTCTGCGCTCATTTTGTCTTATAAACTCCAGTTTTTCAGATGTATTCAGATTAATGTCTTTTTTATAAAATTTCGCATTGCGTCCCTAAAAAGTCTACTTTTTCATTTACTATTTTAATTCCTATCCCTTCCTCTTCATCCCATTTTGTATCCAATAAAAGAATAACTACTCTATCCTCTTCTAATGGTAAATAAATAGATTGAAGCTTTACTAATTGTGCCATTTCACTTTTATTATGAATGATTGGTGCATAAATATCTGCCTGTTCCTCAAACATATTTCTATACTCTTGACACTGACTCTGGTAATAATCATATATCATATTTTCTATTTGATTTGTTAATATGCCTTTACTTTCGTTAAAATTTATAAATGCCTGCCTTTGGGTTTCTGCTATTTCTTCATCTTCGTTTCCTTCTACTGATAGCTCAACAACACATGCCTGTTGAAATAACACATATTCATATTTTCCCTTCCAAGTAACTTGAAAATACAAATCGCCAAAAATACTATCTTGTTTCATCTACTTTCCTCCTTTTTTATATTCAGAACAACCTCCCAAATGTTTAAATATAGGTGCATTTATGTTGGTTGGAACTAACTGTATTGTCTCAACATCATTTAGCTCATGCCATGTATAGTTATTTTCTTTCCGCCATTTCTCTATATCTTTAGCCGTATACACCTTTCCATCTGTACTCAATTGCTCTGCTAATTTTGCATCCGCTGATTTAAAATTATCTACACGTTTATCTGTCATTCCTGAAATTTTAACTTCTGCAACTTCAAAAGGTGAGAAATCTGGAATACCATTTTTATACTCTACACCCTTTACCCCATATTTATCTAAAATATCTTTAACTCTAGGATCATCTGAGATAAATACAGACTCTCCTCTCTCTTCTGTCCAATGTCCATTAGTACTGGAATTAGCTGGGCAGTTCTTAATTCTTTCTTCATATTTACTATTTTTAGGTACTACATCATACCCTTTTGTATATAATCCATCTTCATGAATTAAATTGAGAATAGGTGCATCCTTGCCGGAGCCGCCTGCAACGGCTTCGCTGGGGTCAGGTTTCTTCTCGCCATCTATAAACTTCTCAATTCGGGCATATGTATTATCAAGAGTAGTTAAAATACTCTGTCCTG
>OAUU01000045.1_pt1 | contig 133981 bp, 122 predicted proteins | sample 1501381 | NCBI WGS metagenome assembly OAUU01 (sample SAMEA2580057, study PRJEB22360) | human gut metagenome | reverse complement strand
AATTGCTTGAAAGTATAGTGTTTATGCGAATAATCGAAAATTATATATAAAATTTAACATAATTTCATAAACATTACTAAATTTCGATTTTGAGTTTCATCAAAATATCTAAGCCTTTCACGAATACTTCTAATATCATGAAGGTTAACATATGCCATAAGTGCACCGTTAATTCCTGAAACCATATCAGACAATTGTATCCATCTACTATTTTTAGAATTTAAAAAATCATAATTAGGGGTCTTATTAACGCAATATGTATCTATGTATGTTTGAATATTGCTCTCTACTATTCCACATTTATCAAAATGAATATTAGAATTTGGAAAAGTAGCTGCCCTCATTGTATATATGGGAACAAAATTTTCAATAAGTAATTTATCTGTATTATCTTCTAAAAATAACAAATGATTTATTCTGCGCGATGTTTTTGTTCCTTGTCGCAGCAATTCAAGCGCAAAATCTTCTTCTATACTTTGAGGAGTTAATGATTCAATCCAACAGATAAGTTGTTCACAAAAACTCGATATTATATCTTTTTTTATATTGGGGTAATCATACTGAGCCAGCAAACTAAGTAATCCTTCTTGGTCTTTTACCGCATACTTATATAATATATTCTTAACTTCATCATGTATAAACGGCAATTCTAAAACTGAATCCACAATGTCTACTAAAGAATAATAAAGAAGATTTTGTGTTCCTTTCTACAATATAGCCTGAACAACTTTATTGTACACGGAAAGGTAACACAAATGATGAAATCATGGATTACTTTGATCTTGCTCCTGATCGCATCCCTTCCCAATCTGCCTTCAATCAGAGAAGGTCTCAAATTTCTCTTTCCGCTTTTGAGTATCTCTTTTCGGAATTCTCGTCAGCCTTTCCTTCCACTACTAATACTTTTAAAGGCCATTGCATCTTGGCTTGTGATGGTTGTCATGTTGTTTACACAACAAATTCCGAAATTATCGAAGATTTTAATAAACCGCACCTTATTGATTATAACGGTTATAACCATATGCATCTTAATAGCTTCGTTGATGTTATTAGTAAGGCTTTTATTGACGTTGTTATACAACCGGGTCAAAAGCCTGATGAACGTCAGGCTCTCCACATCATGCTTGATCACTTTCAGCCTGATGAGCAAGATGAATTCGATGTAACGATTAAACGTTTCCTTACAGACAAAAAGACGAATATTATGCGGAGTCAATCTGATGTTTATCGTTATATGAATCCTTCTAAAAATATTCCTCATTTCCAACAGCTTTTGAATCATAAGCATCTTTATTTTATGCAATTTCGCGTAATTAAAATGAAAGTGGCTGAAGATTCTTATGAGTACATCATTACAAATTTACCGTATTCTTTTGATCTGGAAGATCTCAAAATCTGCTATCACTGGCGATGGCAGATGGAAGTTGCTTTTCGCTATCTTAAACATGCTAACGGACTTCTCTACTTCCATTCAAAGAAACCGGAGTATTTAAAGCAGGAAATTTATGCCAACTTGATTCTTTACAACTTCGGCGTATTTCTTGCCAATGAAGCAATACAGGAAAATCAAAAGAAGAAGCATCCTATCACTAACAAATATCAATATGAAGTCGATTTTTCTTCTGCACTTAAGATTTCCAGAAAATATTTTATTCGTGGACGATCATCGGAAAATCGAATTATAAAACTCATAGCTAAATATATTCATGCTGTCAAAAGTGAATTTCGACAATTTTCACGTCCTTTACGCGGAATTGGTGCTATTCATTTTGGGTATCGATAGTTTCTTTTAATCAAATATTATTTTTTTGACAGATTTCTTATCTGTCTTTTTGTCATGCCTTTTTTTACTGATTTTCTCTTAATTTTCTATACCCATTTTCAGATTTTGACATTTATTATCAACACTTTATCGAACAATTAGCTTAATGGCATTGCCCGGTTCTGTAGACCTTTGTAAAAATGACCTTTTGAATCCCCCTGATCACTGATTGGCATAATTACAAAGCATTTTCTTGTTCTTTTCTTGCAACTCTTTTGATTTTTTTCTGTAGTATTATTCATCTGATAAATCTTAAAACACCTTTTATATCAAATAATATCTCTCTACACATTTGATCTGCAAAAAATTTTCTTTTGCTATTCTATAATTATTAAACTTTTCTTTCCATTTATTTCGATACTGTGATGTTCTTATCACCATTAACAAAGACTTATCATCAAAAAAATTAATTTTCTTATTAGTATAGTATTTCTTACAATATATATTGAAAATTTTCAGTACAGCATTCTCACAGTTATCTGTATCCCATTCTGGCGGATATTGTTCTACAATTCTTTCAATATCTTCGTCAAAATATAACATATCCACTGGAACATCAAAATCAACAACTTCTCCATCAATATAAATAGGAATAGGTGAAAGATCTATCCCGTTCTCTTTCAGTTTCTCTTTAAAATATGACGATAAACTATCTACACATACAGATTCATATCTATAATTGCTTACTGCTTCATAAGCTGTAACTAGACTCATAACAATTTTTCTTTCTTCTCTTTTAAGATACTTCATACTATAATCTTTTGTATATTCTACTAATCGCTTGTATCCAGCTCTTGAAGGTTTTTTTTCTAATAATCTGGATATTGGATACAAAACAGATACCTCAAGATTATTTCTATTTCCTATTGAATAATAAATTGCTGAAATTAACCACGACAGAATCCCCGATAATATAACAGAAATCATAGTAAACATATTTGCATATTTATTTGGGGCTGCAAATATCCATATAATAAATTCCTTCATCATAAATTAACTCCGCTACCACATTTTCCCTATGCTTAAGGTAGTGCCGCAATCTCCTCTATCTTAACCCAATCCAATATTGCTGTTGCAGCATATCCTGATTCTCTATATCGCATCATATTATCTGATACACATTTTTCTATTTTTTTCTTCAATTCATCAATTGATTTTACGCCAAAGATTGGCATTATCTTCTCACAGAAATTCTTTGATTTTAATTTTTTCCACATGGAATTATGTTCTTCTGAATATACATAACAAATCGGGAACCAACCAAAATCTTTCGTAAGCTGATCCAAGTCAAGCCCATTATAGACTTGATATAAAAACAAATCTGCCTCTGCAATCCGTTTTTTAGTATAAACTGGAAGGAATTCCCTTTCCATACATAAGAAATGACCTGTCAAAGTAAATTTCCTGCACAATTCACCTGGCATATTCGGCTTGACTTTCTGTTCTAAAACTTTCGACGTAAAACAAAATGCTTCATAACTTACTGGCTCCATCTCTTCAAGTAACGGTGAAATACGTAAAAAATAAGTATGAACAAGTAATTCATTAATACTTTCATAGTCTTCAATATGTAAAAGATAAGCCGTTGTGCAAATGAATAATTCCCATATGTGTACCTTAAAAATATCAAAGCTATCATATCCACAGGTATTAGCTCTTGGTTTAAAAGTATGTACATCATATAGTGTATTGTATAGCTTTTCAAATGTATCTGCCAAAAAAATTCCATAATGTTCTGTTTTCAGAGCAATATTTTGTATATATTCTAAAAATATATTTCTATATTCCAGTATTCCTTCAAAATCTTTTAAATATTCTTCATTCGTAAATTGATCTTTATAATATTTTTTTAATGACTCCAAATATACATCCACAAATTCTTGCGTAGCACTTGATTTAAATCCATTTAATTCAGCGATTTCTACTTTTTGTTTTGCTTCTTTTATTGAAAATAAATCATCTGCTTCTTTCTCATCCAACCATGTCGGTCTATGTCCTAATTCAGGTTTTCTCTCAGATGGACACTCATATATATTTTGCAAAAGTGATTTATACCCTTTTAAATAATTATCTCCTGCTAAATCCTTATACATTCTGCCCTTCAGATAAGCTGGTATAAACGGCTTTCCATCCTGGTTATATTCCATAATCACAGGAATAAATTTTTCCTGTTCCGCATTACCGTATATTTCAGGTGAAATGATAGCTGTTTCATCCCCAACACCGCCTTTACGTGCATCTGCTTTCTCAGCGTATCCGCTATCACATATAATCAAAACTCGATCAATTTGTGGATCTGTGACACATTGTTCCATAAAATGAAATTTGTCTTGTCCATCCTTCAAATCCCATATGTCTAATACTACATCTACACCATCATGAACTAATCTTTCAGCAAGTTCTTTTACCTGTTGCTGAAATTTTGTTGATGTCCATGAATATGATATAAAAACACGTGGTATTCTATCTATCATGAGCAATAACCGCCTTCCTCATATTGTTCTTTTACTTTTCATTCACTTCACATAATAATGTCTCTTCAGCCACAGCGTAAGTCCATCCAGTCCCGGATACGCAATTCGTTCATTTATATTCATCTGATCCAGCATATCCCGTACCCTCCACTTTATGTTCTTATCAATGACATATTTCTTTGTTTTCGTTGTATGTTCTTCCAGAAACCGTTCGATATCTTTCATCTGAGAAGGAACAACCGAAAAGTAAGAGTACTGATTGATGATTCTCTGATCGATTGACGGTGGTTCCAACAGCGCCATTGCTTTATCAGCCATCTCAGAATCATATTTCTCTAAATTTTCTGTCAGTTCTCCTAACATATCTACTGTGAACAGATATGCACTCCGCTCGTTCAATTTATCACGATATCTTTTGGGGAGTAATCCGTTTATTTCATTGATATCTATGCTCCAGACAACACAGTTATTGTTCTCCATGTTTGCGAGGTCTTCTCCACTTGTCGCAAAATGCAACGCCATCATCGGCGAATAGGACCAGTCTAACAATCTAGTCGGTAATCCGTGATGCTGACCGATAATCAACTGCCTCCAAATCGAATTCTTGAGCTCACTATCTTCAATTGCCGCATACTTTGTAAAATTTCGCAATATGGATTTTTCCAGTTCATGCTGTTTTGCTTTGCAATTGCGCTTTAAACTTGTAACCAATGAATAACTTTCATTCGGCAATCCTCTATAGAGACAGGCACTTCTAAATCTTCCTATTTTTTTATCTTCTTTCTGTTCATACAATAATGTACTTAATTCTTCAATTGTATTTAATTCTATAACGGTTATCATTCGTCATCCCCCCACATAATATCTGCTCTGGCTTCTAATGATTCTCCTCTGATTTCTTCTTCAAAGTCACTGTATACCCCATTCCAGGTACTGCCCATTCAGGCAGTGTTAAACTACAAACGCCAAAATTCTTCATCTCATTGGCTTCAAAAGATCCGGCATATGAATTACTAAAAATAGAGTTTGTTGAAGTTACAATTGAGAATTTCTTCTCCAATCCGTCTCTTAAATGTATATCAATACTAAAGTTCTTACATGGGAAGAACAAACTATATGCCTGGAAGAAATCTAAAGCAGGGCAGAGATAACTGCTTTTGTAAAATATATTTACAGGATAGTTTTCTCCCATTGGTATTGATTTTTCACTTTGCACACAATATCTCAACTGACCACGATTGTCATTTTTTGATATTTTCATTTTAAATTCATCCGTAAAATCGGCATTGTTGATCAACAGTTTTTCAACATTATACGATTCTGCCTGTTGTTTTGTTGCAAAAAATTTCTTTCCGAAAGAACGATGCTTTGGATCTAGATATCTATACTCAAATTGATCCATGATTTCTACTTTTATGGTTGTATCTGAATCTTTATAAATTTCTATAATCCGATGAAAAGAATTCATTATCCCCTGTTTTCTTACAACAGTAAGAAGATTTTTTCCCATCGTAGCAGCGAAATCTGACATATCCACATCTTTATAATAACGTTCTATATAAAGCGAAAGAATCTCCGCATACGTAGATGACAGTACTTCTTCTTTGACTGCCTCCCACTCTATTTCTACCGAATCAGCTCTTATCCACCCAATCAAATCATAGGATGAATCATTCATAACTTTTGTAATGTGGCTATAAACTTTTGCTGGTATGTCATCTATGCTCAAAGCTTCAAGAGTCCAATTTTCCTTATGTAATCTTTCTACAAACTCTTCATATTTATCCGGATGATCCATTTCAAAAACCTGAGTGTCACCTTGTTCAGAAGCTTTTCTATATAACATTCTATTACTCAACACGATAACACATATCGGTTTATTTTTTGACATTGCATACCTGTACTCCCATTCAACAAATCCTATATTCTCTTTTTCGTAAATGGATCCATATTTTCCACCTATAAGTAAAAAGAAAATATCTGAGGCATCTATCATTTTTTTGATTGTACTTGTAATTGTATTGGCTCCTCCAAGCAATTCCATACCTACCGGAATATGCCCGCTGTCCAATATAGCTTCAACTACTTTCGCACGTTCTTTTTCCAAATCATAAATTGTAGATGAAACAAATACCTGTAGTTTTTTCAATTTGAAATACCTCCGTATAAAACATCTTATAACTACTTTTTATTGTACTTTTGATAACATATATCAACGATTTTCTCAATTCCCTCTGCAACCTCTAAATATGCCTCATCCATATCTTCATATCCTTTTACTGGCTTTCCATCTTTCGGTAAGGCAATTATGTTCCGCAAGGGTGTTTCTTTCCAAAGACACGCTCGAACAATTACCGGTACTACATAGCATTCATCCCTTTCCGCCCGGGTCATTGCATTTTGCATTTCAATCTCATAGCAATAATCAGAATTTATAAAATCCGAACTGATCAACAAAATGATAATATCGCTCTGTTCAAGTTTTTGCTTTATTTCATCATCAAATGAGCTTCCTGGTAATAATTCCTCATCATTCCATGCTTCAATTTTTTCAGATCTTTTCAACGGTGACAAATGTTTATTTAGCTCATTTTTATATGTTTCATCGGCGTGTGCATACGAAAAAAATACCTTTACTTTACGTTTCTTTTGAACCTCATCATACTGTTCATATTCCACTGGAAATCGTAACTCATCTTTCTCTTCTCCCACTATTCTGAGACGCTTTTTTAAGTCAATCGATGATTGGTCGTATCTTAGTAATGATTTCTTATCTATTTCATACAGAACTGTCGATTTTCCTGCAATTTCATTCGGTATGTAATTCCTGTCACATTCCGGGCATACAAAACCGTTTCTTTCCAGTTCTTTCTGATATACGGTACAATCATTTCCACAATCGCACTGAAAATCATACTTTTCTTCCATCAAATTAGCTTTTAGCAATTCATCAATAAATGTTCCTAATTCTCTTTCCTCTACTCCAACCCACTCCTGTAATTGAAATGGATAAATTCTCCGCAGTTCATTACACGATATTTCTTTGATTCTGGTTTTTAATTTCTCCAATCGTTCCATTTGCATACTGATTGTATATCTCCTCTGCTATTTTCAAATCTTCTCTTTTAAAACGAATACCAGATAGTATTTTAACTTCAAGAAATTCATCCTTTGTTGCATTGTACGCCAAAGACAGTTTCCCCTTCTTTCTGCTTTTTTCAATCCACAATCTGTCAACCACTTTTGCATCTTCCAATGATTTTTTCAATGATAAAAATGTTTTTGTACAAAAAATAGGCATCTGACTTGATTCACTACTCATTATAGTCAGCACATGCTCAATATCCTGAAATTTTATCTTAGATACAATCATTTCCACTCCCATACCCCATACTGCTGTTTCATATTGCACGTCATAGAAATAATCGCAAATACACAGTTTTTCAATCACTTTCTTCAGTTCTTCCTGAAAGTCAAAAACATATTTTGGAATCAATCCTTCTTCCTGTTCATCCAAATGTTTCAGCGATAATTTTTCCAAGACCTTCTTCTCGAATTCACCGCTCTCCTGCTCTATGTTCTGAATCTCATTGAAAGCTGGAATCTTACTGTATAAATCAGCTACAATTCCCTGGCTCATATTATGAAGTGCCTTTTTATGTTCAGACATATAGTTTCGTGTTATCACATCAAAGTTACTCGATAATAATCCCACAATACGATCCATGTACTCTTCTGTTCTATAGTTTTCAGTCAATCCCTGACGATTCCATGCTTTGATGTTCATGGTTTCTTTCTTCAAGTCTATCTCTACCGGATAGTAAGAACATGTCTCGTTTATTCTTCCTTCCTCCCATGTTTCAGCATAACGTACTAATAAAATCTGAATTTTAGAGAGATTTCCTTTATAGTCTGTTTCTGACGTAACTGCTGCTATCTTCTCCGGTTCCTCTTTTGACGGAATCGTTGTTAGAATCCTGTTAAAGTTCAAATCATTTTGTCCAAATACACGGTTAAAATTTGAGACCCAATCCCTCGGGTTTCTAATTTTGTTCAGACAATCCAAATGATAGATTCTAATACACTTTCTCCTTCCGAAAAAAAGCTCCTCATATAAGAAGTCTTCAAACTCCTGGACATCTAGCTCCTTCTGTGTTATCAAGTCATTAACCCAATATTCCACTCTCTTCGCCTTCTGTTCCTCTGTTCTTACATGTCCTTTTTTCCTCAAATATGTCTCGATATAGTTATCCCCTATATTAACTACAATCTTTCTACTCAATGTCAGCATGATTCTGCCTCCCACTTTATCAATGTCGTCTGGTTCATCAAAATGACCACTTTTTCTATTCAATACAAAAAAGTGGATAATACATCTTAAAAATCGTTTTTGCAATTTCTCAGATCTATCATTCACTTCTTTCATCACAAACCACCACTTGAAGTGATGATTTGTGTTTAATTTGTTCTAATTACTGATCCATTTTATAAATTCTTCTGAAAATTTTCATTTGGGCTTTCTTCTTTTTATCGCATTTTTTGTGTGCCTGATACCAATGTGGTCATAGTAACCTGTGTAGTAAGCCCCATCTGGTTAAAGAACATCAGGCCGCTCACATAGCCACAGCGTTTATCTTTGTCCCTTAAATACTTACACACCAATACCTTTTCAGGTGCGAGCCGTGAACCAGGCTTGAAAAATGTCTTTTGGGGCAAAAAGTAAATACCATTATCAAAGCGTCTTACCTTGCCCGTATCTGCCAGTTTCTTAACCTGTTGACGAACATTGGTACGGGTCATGCCATCAATCTGAAGGTCTGCAAGGAAGATTGGCTCATTTTCTTTATAGTTATCTAACAGGTACTCATATAAAGTTTTCATACTTGCCTCCTGTCACAACATCGTGTATCATTATTTCTATTCTGTTATCATTATACCCACTTTTTGTAACAATATCAAGCCTGCTATTGTTGCAAAAAAAGGCAGCTTTTTCCTGCCCACTTATTTTATCTGGATTCAGATAAACAGTATCTAGAAGATTCCAGTTGTGGATTGCGCGTCCATTCCAGCATTCCGGATGTTCTGCTTTGTGTCGAGAATTATCTCTGTCATGTTTACGATTATTTTCACCGTCAGTTACTGATGCGTAGATGCAAACCACCACTTGAAGTGAAGATTTGTGTTTAACTTGTTCTAATTACTGATCCATTTTATAAATTCTTCTGAAAATTTTCATTTGGTCTTTCTTCTTTTTATCGCATTTTTTGTGTGTCTGACACCACTGTGGTCAACTTAAGAATTTTAGAAAAATTTTAGAATTCCTTCAGCCCTGATTTCATGGGCATTTGAAGGAATTCTTTTCTTTTTTTACAAAAAAGTACTTGACAAAACCTCCTAAAAGTGAGGTCGCTTCGCGACCTATTAATTAAGGAATTGTTCGTCTCGCCACGAACCTTAATTACACTTTAGGAGGTATATCATATGAATCGAATTGACATCTGCAAAAATATCATCCAATCCATTAAGGATTATATCACAACCCCAGAAAAACTGGAACCACATCGTGTAAAAAATCATTTTGTTCGCAAACGAAAACTTTCTCTTTTTCAGGTAATTATGTATCTGCTTTATACTTCAAAAGCCTCCATGTTTCAAAATCTTTCCCGTATTCGGGAAGATCTTGAATGCCTTGATTTCCCTGACATTTCAAAGCAGGCTCTGTCAAAGGTTCGCCAATTTATTAACCCTGCCTTATTCAAAGAGCTCTACTATTTATCGGTTGATTTATTCTATATGCAGCTCCCATCTCGTAAACTTTGGAATGGATATCATTTATTTGCCATTGATGGTTCCAAAATAGAATTGCCTAATTCCAAATCGAATTTCGAATTCTTCGGTGAAATGTTTGGATATCCTGATCCAAGCCGCCGTTTTACTATGGGACTTGGTTCCATTGTTTATGATGTTCTTGATGATTATATCGTCCATGCTTCTTTTCAGCGATATCTTGCATCTGAACGTTCTGCTGCTTTAGAGCATTTGCATAATTTAGAAGATTTAAATATCTATCAAAACAGCGTTATAATCTTTGATCGTGGCTATTATTCTGAAGATATGTTTCGTTACTGTGTCGAGCATCAGCACCTTTGCCTTATGCGCTTGAAGCAGAATTATAACATTGCCAAGAAATGCTTTGGCGACATAATCACTGTTCTTCCTGGCAACACAAAAGACGGAACTGAGAATATCAAGATAAGAGTCATCGAAGTTACTCTCGGTGATGGAACAAAAGAGTATCTTGCCACCAATCTTTTTGATTCACATATTTCTCAGAAGATGTTCCGCGAGCTTTACTTCTATCGCTGGCCGGTCGAAACAAAATATAAGGAATTGAAAAGTCGTCTTGCTATTGAAGAATTTTCCGGGGCAACAACCACTTCGGTACTTCAAGAATTTTATATCAACGTACTTCTTTCAAATCTGTCATCTCTTATTAAAAATCAAGTTGATGAAGAAATTCAGATTACCGCTAAAAGTACGAATAAATATCGATACCAAGCAAACCGGGCATTTATCATCGGACGTATCAAAACAATAGTTCCCAAAATCCTGTGTAATCTTTTCGATTTATCTGCAATTGATAGACTATATAAGGAATCTCTCCGATGCAGATCTCAGATTATGCCTGGAAGAACATTCCGACGAAAAAAGAACAAAGCAATAGGCAGAACACATTTTAACAACAAAAAAGTCGCATTCTAATAATCAATAGTTTTTAACATGGCTTTTCCGTGAAGCTCTATTAAAGTGCGTCTTCTTTTCTAATCTACTTTCCTCTTTTCCCGATTTCACACCATTGGCCATTGCTCTGACCAGGCACTTGTCTTAAGTTGACACTAGGTTGACCACATTGGTGTCTGACACCAATGTGGTCTCATCATACGCTTCTTCCAATTCAGAACTCTTCTTTGCCATCTCTTTAAAATCCTTTCTGGTTTTTCTCATAAGATGCTCCTCACTTCTATATAATTAATCATCGCTTGAAAAAAGAATTATAAAACAACTGCCTTCTCTAAAATTTCCTGTATATATCCATTTAATGTCATATCATGCGACATTGCACAGATAACTAATTGTTTATGCAACTTTGGAGAAATCCTTATATTGAAACTCCCTTTATATGCTTTTTCCGGTTTTCTTCCCTCGTCTTCACACCATTTTAAATATTCATCTACAGAGTTATGAAAATCAGCAATCAAATCTTTGGCATTATCACCTTCATAGGAAATTAAAGAACGAATTCCTAGTACTCTTCCAAAAAACATTTCATCTTCTTCTGAAAATTCTACACTTCCAAGATATCCCTTATATTCCATGATATTTTTCATATCAACTTCTCCTGTTCTAAAAACTCTATTAACTGTTTCACTTGATAAGCTTTTAACTCTTTCTGCGGATGTGGCTTATGCAATAAAATATTTCCATGATCTTCATTTACAAACATAACTCTTGATCCACTTGTTTTTCCCTTGTTTACTCTTGAGAATTCCAGATAATTAAGCAACGCTTCGGCCTCATCAAATAAGAAAGTCTTTGGATTTGCTTTCAGTTTTTTAATTAATTTATCTTTCTGTCCCATATTATCCTTTCTTTAATCAACATTATATCATCTTTTGGCTAAAAAGTGCAACTATATATAGTTGCACTTTTTTTCTTATACTCTCTTTTATTAACACTGTTTTTCTTAACATTTTTTTATTTTATATCATACTATCATTTATGATTGTTATAGAAGATAATAGCGTGAAATCTCGCTACTATTTATCTTCACACACTCTTATCTCTATATGTTTTCCCAGTGCATTCGCATACTTCTCCAACATGATCAGTGTTGGTGTACACTTTGCCCCCTCAAACCTGGCTATATTAGATGCCCTCACTCCGGTTATATCTGCCATCTCCTGCTGTGTCTTATTTTGACGGTATCTCTCTTCTACAAGTTCTTTTATTATCTGCTCCGAATCCCTCTGTACCTTTTTCTGTATTGCTTCTGCATATGCTGCTAGGCGCTTCTCTCTTAATTCTTTCTCCGCTTCATAGATTTCTACTGTATGATCCATATTCCTTCACCCCATTAAATTTTTCGTTATTATATCATTAATAATAGGTTTGGTCGATATAGTTTGATAAGTTTATATATCTTTCATGAGATCTGACCACAATATGGTCAACTATAAATCAAATTCTTCCAACAACTTTTTCTGATATTCCTCATCAGCTGCTGCTTTCACGATATCATCTGTACGTCCACGCTTCGATAATTCAAGAATTAATTGATTAATCCTGCTTACTCCCAAAGTTTCTCCTTCTGCTCTTCCCGCTGCTCGTCCTTCTTCTATTCCAATCTTGCGTCCAGCCTCAATTCCTCGTCTTTCCGCGGCCAACATTCCGATATTATAATCCCTGATTGCTCGTTGTCTTGTCTCGTATTCTAATCTCTTCTTTTCATCTGCGCTTAATTTATCCAATACGTCATATGCTTCTTCCAATTCAGAATTTTTCTTTGCCATTTCTTCAAAATCCTTTCTGGTTTTTCCTCCAAGAAAGCGCATCCATTGTAACAGGCTTGTCTCATTCTTCTCTTCCGGTGGAAGTTTCGACAATTCTAAGATATGCATCTCCATAAGATCTGTATACTCTTTTCCTGTCTTCGTATCACAAAATGCAATTCTTCGATAGCACTCCTTATCATCTCGGAAATGATCATATGCAAGAATACTTACATGGATACACTTTTTCAAACAATCGTATCCCTCACCTTCTTTGATCTCACTTGCATACATCTTACTCAGATAATAAACAGAACGATTTGCCCAGCAATCAAATGCTTCTACCTGCATCTCAAAATCAATTTGTTCCCCATCCTTCAGTCTCACCCGAACATCTAAGATTCCATACTTATCATCTTTCGATTCTTTTCTAAGAATCGTAGGCATAAGTTCTGTGTTCTCCACCTCACTGGACGGAACATTTAATAGTGCTGCAATAATGTTCTTGCGAATGTTATCATTCTGCATTAATTCCTTAAAGCAGAAATCTACCGTTGGAAGCATGATAAAATCTTCCTGCTTCTCTTTCGATGCTTTACAATGTGATGATGCTCTCTTAGTTGATACACTTTTCTTGTTTTCTTTCATAGAATTCTCCTCTCTTCTGTGCAATGAATGATTGCCTGAAGTAGAGGATTCTAAAGTTATATTTATCTTAACACAAGATAGTTTTCTATGGAAGTAACTATCCCTTAAAATCAGATATTTGAGAAACAATAACGCGAAACTCACTCCATCACATAATCTTCAAACAATATTCATCTTTTTGGTTTTGTCATCGGGTTATCTGCTCGAAAATCTGAGCTTTTTGAATAATTACCGATTTGGTTCATAGATCTTTTTGCAGTTCATCAGAATGATGACTGCGTGGTATTAGATTAACATGAGAATTCTATTATTGCAAGCTGAATTTTTTAATGCTCTGGTATTCGCAGGTGTTGTGTTACTGTTCTCGCTACATGTGACCAGTAGCGTACCTTCCGTGTCAATCCGCAGATAAACTAAGTGCCGGAATATCTAAAAACTATTCCAGCACTTCATTTTCTTCTTCACTGTACTCACAATCCCTTATCGTACATTAATAAAACTCTTATATATTTTTATCTTTGCTTTATAGGATCAGAGCACAATGTGGTCAATTCAATTTTTTCTTAATAATATCAAGACTCCTGGTTCCCAGCTCTTCCTTTGAAAATTTTTCTATTACGCTCGTCATCGTTTCAGCACTCCAATATATTTTCAGTTTCTTTTTTGCTCGTGTAATTGCCGTATAGAAAACACCATGCGTCACTCTTTCCGAAATACTGTCTGGAATCACTATTTTCACAGAATCATATTCCAGCCCCTGAGCTTTATGAATTGATACTGCATATGCAAGCTGAAATGGAACCACAGCCTTCATTCGCATCTCATCTATTTCATTTTCTGGAACATTATAGTTATATTTAAAAATCTGAAGACATATTCGCGTATATTTTCCTGTATCCTTTACAAACTCAATCTCATTTTCTTTACATTCTTTTTCAGTAAGCTTCATATCAATATCAATGGTAAACCTGATATCTGTCTTGTTTTTTTCTATTTCTACAATCCAACCCTTCAAATTATTGTAAAGTACTGGAAAACGTTTAGAATCATTGAACAAAATCGGATCACCTTTTTTATATATCCATTTTTCCCCCCCCCCAGACAACGGCCTCTCCTTCATGATTCGCACATTGGAAATAATTGTTCATGTTATTTAATCCAAATTTACCATCATAATTAAGGCACAGAACAACATTATCTTTATATCCATCTTTTTTCAAAAGGTTTGCCCCGAGCTCTTCTGAAAATGGACCATCCATAGCCATTTTTTCAGTTATCAACTGCTTATGCTCTCTCACCTCATTCCATAACTCAATAAGCTTCTGATCATCTGTTCTCCAAGTATTAGACAATTCAACTTTTGTTTAATAGTACCTGACACCAATGTGGTCTACTCATTCTCTCTTCTCAATTTTAAATATCCTTTATATTTCCCAACAAATACCATAAAATGGACTGCTTCTCATATTTTTCTACTAGTGGGGGCCAGAGGTACGACCTCTAGGTGTAGTTTCATTTATTTACGTCTTTTTCTTCACTCGTCTGTTTTGTTCCATGCAAGCATTTGGCTACGAACCCCACATACACCCGTAGGATATCCCATCTGAACCCACATAAATGTTACAATAAGACTACTCATCATAGCGCCTCCATCAATCTCAATGCCTTTGGCAAATCCTTTGGTTTCAAACTTTAACTTTATGCAACTCAGCCAAGTTCCAAATAAAACAATAAGCGACAAATTAATTTTCACATCTTAGCCGCCTCATCAGCGTTGCCTGCTGCTCACCACGAAGAGGTGTGTGATTATCAGAACAGCGTAGAGAGCTACGGTCTCCCGTAGCTCCAGTATATCACAATTTGATAAGTTTTTACAGAGGCTTATTCTTTCCGATTGATATCTGCCGCATCAACAAAGCTACGCATCTTCTCTAATCCAGTAGCTTCATTGTACAGATAGACTTCAGGCATCTTTCTTGACAAGAACAATGCGCTGCCTTCCGTTACAGAATAAGCTCCACAACGGTGGAATAAAATCACATCATTTCTTGAAACAACTGGAAGTTCAACCTCACGAACCAAAACATCTGCAACAGTACAAAGACTACCACATATACAATACGGTCTACTTTCTGTAGAAACATTAAGTATCTCCATCTCTGGAATCTGCATCGCCATTGTTTGTCCATGATATTTCAAGTGGTGAATTCCCCCATCACAAATAATGTAATTAGTGTCACTATTATTTTTAACATCCTTTACTCTAGATGCAAAAGTACCACACGGAGCAGCAAGATAACGTCCCATTTCAATTCCCAACGGATATTTTTCAGCAAACGCAAGAATGGTTTCTTTGTTCTCTCTCAATGTCATCTCTTCAGTTTCATCATAGGGCGGATTAAAATAATCCACAGGGAATCCAGGTCCCATTTCTATCAGCTTCGGAACAAATCCTGTTTTTTTCTTAAATAGTGTTAGCGCTGCATCCAGTTTCTCAAAGTCCTTATCAATCTGACGTTTTTTCTTCTGTGTACCAGAATAATAATGGATTCCATAAATATCAAGATTCAGATATTTTTCCTGATTTCCAAGAATACTCAAGATATCCTCTTCGGACATTCCAAACTGATTTCCACTTGTAAGACGCAGAATCACTTTCTGCTGTTTTCCTGCTTTATATGCAGCTTCCTGTTCAAGTTTTACGTGAAGAATGCTCTCCGCAGTGGCAATATCAACTCCATATTCAATTGCCTCTGTTACATCTTCGATTTCCTTATTGACACCTGAATAAATAATTCTGCTTCCTGGAATTCCGTAAAACTTACAGATTTTCAGCTCACCAGGACTGCACACCTCGACATGTCTAAGATTCTGCGGAAGCCGGCTCAGAAGAAACGGATTCGCTTTAATTGAAAAAGTTAAAGGAATATCCAGCAGTTCCCCTTTCACAAAGTCAATCCGCTTCTCAAACACATCTGTATCAAAATAATAAGCTGGTGTGGATATATTCCCGGAGTTTTTCAGATATTCTCTAAGCTTCATACTACGCACCCAATTTCTGAAGCATTGTTACCATAGCATCCACAGAATTAAAGTTTTCAGCAACAAGATCCTTCGGCTTAATCTTTACATCAAACTCATCCTCAAGTTCTGCTACCAAAGACATGATATCAAAAGATTCAAGAATGCCATCCGCAATCAGCTTTGTCTCATTTTCAAAATCAACGTCCGGGCAAAGATCCATCAAAATATCCATTACTTTCTCTTTCATTGTTACATTTCCTCCTTAAGTGTAGTCATATCTATCTTTCCACTTGCCAGTTTCGGCAAGGTAGAAACCTGTTTAACTTTTCGCGGTACCATGAATCCTGGAAGCACTTTACGAAGCTCCAGAACCACCTGTCTCATCGCAGTTTCACCTGAATAGAAAAGATACAGCACTTCTCTTTCCTTATTGTAAAGAGAAACGCATTCATCTACTCCGGCAATCTGATTCGCTGCATATTCGATTTCATCCAGTTCCACACGATGTCCCATGTGTTTCACCTGACGATCCATTCTGCCATGAAACTCTAAAATCCCATCTTCACGAACTCTTCCATAATCCCCTGTTCGATACATCCGTTCCGGATAACCTTTATAGTTAGGATTAACAATAAAACTCTTTTCTGTACGCTCTGGATCATTGTAGTAACCCAGTGCAAGAATTGGTCCGCTCACACAGATTTCTCCGATTTCACCGTTCGGTGTCTCAGTCAGATCCTCATTCAAAAGAAATACTCGATAATTATTATAAGGTCTTCCAATAGGTAGCTGTTCATTCTGACTTACCAAATGATCTACCTCGTAATAGGTACAGGATGCCGTTGCTTCAGTCGGTCCGTATTGATTTACAAACTTCGCATCTGGCAAATTTTGCTGCCATACAGACAAGCACGATGCCGGCATCACAGATCCCGAAAAACAGATTTTTTTCAATGTATTCAGTTTCACTTCCTCGAAAGCTCCAAGAGAAAGTGCAACAGTAAATGCAGATACACTCCATCCGACTGATGTAACTTGATGCTCATTCATATAATCAAACAGTCGGTTCGGCTCCATGAAGTACTCTTTTGGAACAATCACAGAAGAACAGCCTTTATACAAGGGAACATAAATATCACGAATTGCAGCTATATAATCAAGTGGTGACTGATTTCCCAAACGGTCATTCTCATCAATTCCCATGACCGATACATAGCTCTTAATATAGCAGATAAGTGACTGATGAGAAGTAATCACTCCCTTTGGTTTTCCTGTTGAACCGGAAGTAAAAATAACATACAGTGGATCTGTCATAATCATGTTTCTGCGAATTTCCTGCAGTTTCTTTTCATCTATGTTTTCCTGCATCGCCTTTTCCAGTTCAACTATAGGAATTCCCTGCGCCAGTTCCTCTGCCAAAGCAAGATTGTCTGAATCCGCAAGAATAGCTGACGGCTTCAAAGTTTCAACTATAACATCAATTCGATGCCGCGGCAGTTTACCGTCAATCGGTGCATAGGCATGTCCACTATAAACGATTCCCAGATAAGCTGTAATAGTTTCAACCTTTCTTCCACTTATCACAGCAATCGGTGCCGTCCCCTTCACATCTGCAAGAGCTGTTCCAATCTTCTGACTTGCACATAACACATCATGAAATGTAATTTCTTTAGAATCTTCGATATATACTACTTTCTCAGGATATACAGATTCGCTTACTTCAAGCCATTCAAGTACATTTTTCATTGCGTTACCCCTTCTTTCTTTTCGTTCAAATGACTCAGAACATCGTCATAGTTATCATAAAAAAATGCTTCTTTATTCTCCGAGATAAGAATTTGTCCCAGAACCGCACTTTGTCTATCTGCCAGTTTACCCATCATATGACCATCAATGTCAACATAATCGTCATCTGTTCTTGAAAGATACTCATCTTTTAAGTAATTAAGATCATAAAACGGCACGTTATATTCACCACACAGTTCTGTAAAATATTCATGAACCTGGTCCATGTTCTCATTTTGCAATCTATGTGGTGGTAATGCCGACTGTACACATACAAGTTCTATATCATTATCATTGCAATATTCAACGATTTTCTTAAACGCATCTACATTTTCCTGTTTTATACTGCTTTCATCAAAATTCCAGCTTGGCCATTCAATCCCCGATTTTTTCAAACCATAACGGAAGCCTCTCCCTTTGTATTCAAAACTACCGACTGCACCGATAATTGAATATGTATTCTGAATAGACGATTCGTCTCCTGTCAGGTAAGCTTTATTTAACTTACACTTCATATTTTGGGGAATTCGTTTAACCATTGCCACATTCAAGTTGTAATCCGCAAATGTATCATTATAATTATCTTTCACCAAAATAGTCTTCACATAGTCAATCCATCTACTTCCTGTCAGTCGAAAAAGAAGGTTTGTATCAGATCCAAACGTGCCCTTATGATCAGCATCCCAGTAGGACGGATCTATATCCAAAATCACTCTTTTATATTGACCATTCACATTTGCTTCTTCCATGATATAGCTAAGATTCATAACTGGCATCGAACGCCTTGATAAGTTAAACACCTGATTTCCTGTTACATCTGACATCACATAAGGGTCATAGCTTGTTTCACCATGGGATTCTCCAATAATCAGAGTATCACACTCTTCGCTTTTAGCTTCCTTTAATAAAATTTTCAAAACAGATGGCTGTGCCAGCATAAAAGTCAATAAAATAACTACGATTAAATTTACAATAATGAACCCTGTAATTCTCTTAAAAGTTCGCATACATGAAACCTCCCGCCGAAGCAACTCTTCCAAAGCAAGCTATCATCTGAACAACTATCGTCCAAAACGCAACCTGCACCCAGTAGTTTTTAGTTCCAATAATCTGTCGAACTTCAAGAGTTTTTTCATGAAGTACATCAACAATCAGAAGAACAAGACAACCCACAAAAAGCACTGCTATATCTGTGGTTGTCAACGAAATTACAGACAAATCTGTTTTTCCAAACTCAAACAAATGAATAAACAGTTTTCCTGCCTCACTCGCAGTATAAGTACAATCAAATATCCATCCAATTGTGACAATGAACAAGGTACGAATCAGACTAATCACTTTCCAATACTTAGCCTGACTGTCGATATGTAGCTTGTTTTTCCACATTGCGTACTCGTCAACCAAAATTGCACTAACTGCCAAAATAATACCGTTGTATAATCCCCAAGCCAAATAATTCGTGCCTAAACCATGCCAGACACCAACCAGTGCAAACACAATAAGATCCGCAATTGCCATGGCAACACGTGTAGCTGTTTTTCTGGATGTAACCTTTTTTAATTTTTTCTTAAGTGTTCCCATCCATCCAGCCATTGAAACCGGATAGAAGATATAGTCTTTCATCCATGTTCCAAGAGAAATATGCCATCTTCTCCAGAACTCACCAAGAGACAATGAAAAATATGGTTGTCTGAAGTTTTCTTTTAATCCGATTCCGACGCACCACGGATCACATCAATGCCTCCACTAAAATCACAATATAACTGAATTCCATAAAACACAAGCCCAAGCCAAGCAGTCAAGCCATACGGCGTTACACCTTCGTGAAAAATTGCGTTTACATATACACCGATACGATCCGCAATCAACATTTTTTTGAAAAATCCCCACAGCATTAGTTGGACGCCATACTTGATATTTTTCCAATCCAACTTATGCTCTTTAAAAAGCTCTGGAGCAAGTTCGCTATATTTGCTGATTGGTCCCTGTACGAGCTGTGGGAAATAGCAGGTAAACAGTAACACCTTCCAGTAATCTTGTTCTGCCTCTATCCGCCCCCAATACACATCCAACAGATAAGAAACGACCTGAAGCGTATAATAAGACATACCAATTGGAATCAGATATTTTTTGATTATACTTTGGAGTGTCATTTCATTTCCGAAAATCAGAAGATTTCCTTGTGAAAAAACAGGCAATCCAGATAAATATTTCAAAAAAATCAAGATAAACAAGCAGGCTCCCATTGACAATAATAAAATCTTCTTTTTCCTGCCATCATCTACTTTCTCAATTATCTTTGCTGCGAGATATACAATCACGCTCGTTAACACCACGAAAAATAGACCAACTGTGCTTGCTGCATACACGAATGCAAAACTAAGCACAATCAGCCATTTCCAGCGATATTTTTGAGGAATACTATAAAATAGCGTTACCCCCCCCCCTAAAAATAGGAGAAATCCAAGAGATGTAATATCCATTTTCTTTTTCCTTTCCTTTTGCGAATTCTATAAATTATTTTGTTTTGAACGGACACACTTTCAAACACTGATAGCACCGAACACATTTATTTTCATCTATCCGTGGGTACTCAAAGCCCTCTTCGTCCACTACCATAGAAATAGCCTCTTTCGGACATATGGCATAACAGGCTGTACAACCACAGCATTCTTCTTTTCTTTTATATAATACTGGTATATCTTTCAATTCTGCTCCTCCTTACAATCAAACATGAAACACAAAGAGTAATCCGTATTCTGTATTACTCTCTGCCCCTCCCCCCCCGATTACTCGGAGTATATTTTTTGCAGTGTTCTTAACTTTTCTTTTAACTCTCGTTTTTAACGTATATTTGATTGGAGATGCATATTTTGTTTCCAATTCTTCAAAACTCATCGTTTGCATATCATCAAAGAATGTATCTCTTTGCAAAGGTCTTACACAAGACTTATATTCAGCAGGATTTCCTTTTACACCAGACTCATAAGATACCTCTTTAACTTTCAGCGTATCACTAATATTGTCAAATACAGACTGTCCTTTATCTGTGCGAATTAATACCAGTGATGTCCCCATACCATCATTCATTTCAGGCGCAACAGCTTTAATTCCCCAAAAGTCTGCAATTGTTAAATCAGACTTTTTTTCAGTCTTAGCAATGCACTCATAACAGGAAGGGCGCAGACAATAGTCCCTCAGAAACATCTGCATATATGGATCTTTTTCTTTAGATATATACAGTTTCTTTTCTTCGCCCCATGGAATATTATTCAAGATCTCTTTCATACCAAAATCAATCCAGCTATCATCTTTGCAACGGAAATTGATACCTTTCAACTTCCCAGCATTTTTTTCTTCCTGATAACCAACATACCTCTTCCACAATGCTGGCGATGGTGCACCATGACAAATTACATCTACACATATAAGATTGTCATAATCTCTTTCAAGAAAATTCTTTAATCCATTTACCTGACACCCAGTTCCTGTAAACAGAACTATTTTTTCGGCAAATAAATCCTCTCTAACTCTCTTGAATGTGTCTCCAACTTTTGCTTGAAGATATTTTGACCCACGTAACTTTGATAGTCCATCTGAATCTCTTACAGCAATAAACTCAGCCAGATAGCAATCCTCAGACATTGAAACGCCATAAACAACCCCCTGATTGTCAAATACAAACTCTGCCAAAGAAGAAAATACTGCTCCAGATGAACTACTTAATCTCACATCTTTATCTATGTTGTAACAAGCATATACTTTTTCTGGATTCATTCATATCCCTCCTAGGTTTATAATCATTTCCTTAATATTTTTTTAACGGGTCCAACAACCAACTGCTTTTCTTCAGAATTCATCCCCAAGAAATACATTGAGAGACCATATACTGTTGTATAGACAATTGCAAGCACTCCTAATTTAACGAGTCCCATAATATTAGCAAATTTCATAATGATAAATCCGATCACACAAGGTGCAATCAATGCTGGAATAAACTTTGCAATCTCTTTCCAGAAATAAAACATATTCATTCCAATACGGGCATGATAATACCAGTTCATAAAAATAATGTTTCCTACTATGAGAGAAATTGCAGTACCAAGTGCTGCACCAACTGGTCCCACCAACTTTATTAGTGGAATACTGATAAATACGTTTGCAATCGCAATTGCCAAATAAACAACTGCTCTAGCTTTATGCATATTCTTAGCCCTCTGGATTTCAATTCCTAAATTTTGTATTAATGGAACTGTAACCGGAATAATCAGCAGTAATGCCACAGCATATGAAGCACCATACTTTGATCCTGCCCAGATTTTCACAAAAGGAACTCCAAGAAATATAAATCCAGACAAAATCAATCCTAAAACCGTAAATTGGATTCGTCCAACCTTTGTAAAAAGTCTAGTCAATTGATCATTATCATTTGTCTCAGCAACAATGCGGTTTACTTTCGGAACAAAAACATTTGACACAGACGTAGAAAACTGAAGATATAATGTATTAATCTGTCCGCCTACTCCGTATACGGCAACCGCTGTCGTACCAGCAAATCTACCTAACAAAAATTTATCTACACTCCAGTTAATTTGATCTATAATCTGATTTAGGAAAATAAAAAAAGTAAATACCCACATTTCCTCAAGCAAACCAACCTGAAGTCCTCTGAATGCAAATCTAATATGCAACTTCTTAAAACAGTAAAACATATTAGATATCAATAACAAAAAGGTAAGGAATGTCGTTATCGATACCATTCCTATTGCCCCGTATCCCATTATAAGTAACGGTAGGGTCAAAAACGGACTAAATAAATTCTGAAGAAGTATCAACAGTTTCTGGAATAAAAATTTTTCATGCGCAGTAATTGAGCAGTTAAAGACGCTATTAGGAAAAGTCAAAGTCAAATTTATAATGAGTAATTCCATCAAGACTTTAGCAGTGGCATATTCGCTTTCTGTGAGACCTGTACCGAAAATGGCACGAATGTTCCCCAGCATAACTGTACCGCACAAAACACAGATAACGGAAATTGAACAGAATATAAACATAAACATTCCGTTCAGTTTTGCAACGCCGTCTTCATCATTCTGTGCTTTATATCTTGAGTAGAATCGTAAATAAGAACTACCAAATCCTAAGCTCAAGAGGCTCAAATAAGAAACAACAGAATAGACTAATTGATACAAGCCATATTCGCTTTGTCCTAATAAGCGAAGCATAATCGGCGTGTATACTAAGTTTACTATAATTTTCACTATTTCACTGGCATATGACAAAATCACTCCAGCTTTACGTTGATTTATATGCAAGAAATCATCCCTCCATTTTCAGACACAAAGCTATTATAAAACACTATATTTATGAGACAGCTTATTCCCGTTTAAATAGCTTACGTATTTTTTACACAGCTTTGTATAATTCATTATCAAATCAGTATAATCACAATATTCCATTAATTTTTCTAATTTTTTCACTTTTATTGCTTCGGACAGTTTAATGCTTGGAGGGTGCAAGTAGTTTATTAATTCCTCTGTTCTGCTATCATGCGGTATCCATAATACTAGGACTCCATTACGAAATGCTTCCATATTCCCGTGAAACCTTATTCCAAATGCAAATGTAATATTTTCTTTCTTGTAAAATTTATTCCAACTATCAATATTTCAAAAAACTTGAGACACTTTTTTATTGTTACTCATGAATATTCTTACCGTCAAATAGCATACCTGGAACATTTTTTATTAGCCACTTATAAGACACACACTCCTTGCCTAACACATTTATTGTTTTCGAATATTCTCCATTTCCTGAACAATCCAAAAACATCCATTACTCATTCCTAATTTAAGAATCTTACTTCTTTCAATGGTTCCAGGCGTAAAAGTCATCTGCCTCCACCCGAATCCTCGAAGCCGCTACTTCAGGGTAAAATCCATCAAAATATTTATAAAAAGATGTGCATCTCACGATTTGAAGATTATGAACTCCCATTAAGGATAAGCATTCCGCTGTAAATTCTCCTCTTACACCAATCGACCCTGCTCTTTCTGATAGCATCTTAAAAAATTTCATTTGAATTGTATGCAAAGAATCGACAAGTTTTTTCGGAATATTCAGAGATTTTGTACTCTGCGCTCCAAGTCCACAAAAGGTAATCTGATTAATTGTTCTATTAAAGAAGTCAATAAACCTATTAAAGAAAATCGTACTATTGACCTTACACAAAAAGTTTGAAGCCGACATCACAATAGCTACATCCTGCGGAATATATTCAGTTGGTGTTTTTACATTAATAATATCCGTATAATTAAGTTCTTCCTTCATTGCCTCAAAAAAAGTAAATTTCCTGGATTTCCTCCAACCTTTATAAATTAATCTCTTCGAGTCTTTCCTTCAATTCCGACAGGCATCGGATTCAATATAATAGTATTCTTCACTTCACATCTCATATTTTTAATCTATTCTTTCGTACATTCTATTTTAGCAATTCACTCAAACATTTATGGAAGTAATTTTCAAAAGCATTTCTTTCCTTTGCAATATTATTTTCGACTTCAAAGTAATCGACTTGCACATCATTCATTGTACTCTGCAATGGTTTACTATATATTCCGAGTTTAAAAAAAAGTGTTTCAAACCGACTATTCATATTAATTTTTGATCCCTCCCTATTACAAAGAATAAGCGGAACATGAAAAATAATTGCAAAAATTGTTCCATGATAAGAGTCTGTAAAAACTTTTTGAGCATTGTGTATCAAGTAAATAAACTCATCAGGTCCAAGCGATAAATACTTTTTATCGTGTAGAATGTCTATCACGGTTAGCCCTTCATTTCGACAAATTTCATCAATTTTGTCTAATTGGCTATTGTTCCCCAAAAAATAGCAAAACGCATATCGTCCCTGACATATATTTTGCGGCTGCTTTTCATATGCACTCCAAAAGTCGGAATCAAATAATAGTGTAGGATCGATTAAGGTTTCAACTAAATTTCCAGTTAATTTTTGAACCAAATTTGAACCAGAATACTCTCGTGTAGAAATATAATTAAATCCTTTAAAATATTCCCTAAATTCTTCGACTTTATTTTGTGGAATGTCTTCAGAAGATATGCTTGGTGCCAAAGCAATTCTCTTATTTTTTTCAACAAATGTCAAAAAAAACGTATTATTAACATCACATGAATATGGTGACCATATTTGATCACTTCCACAAATAAAGAAATCAAATTTATCCTTCGGAAATGCTGTCACGTCATTAGTATCAATTGGAATGCTGTAAAATTGGATATAGGAATCATTAAAATTATTAAAATTATTTTTTCGCTTTCTCAGGATAAAAAATCGTCCTTGTACTAAAAGTTTGGCGGAATGTTTTATTTTACAAAACAATGACTCTTCTTTTTCAATTTGCCTAATAGTATATACATGATAAAAATAATTCTTCAAGAACTCCTGCATTGCAAGATTTTGCAAACGCTGGCCATAATTATCTCCATACGTGAATGTTAAAATACCGGCACTATTTAACATTTCTCTCCTATCTTTCATTTAATCCGCCTCATTTCCCTCTTTAATAGACTCACATCCAAGTACTGTTGTGAACACCAAGAAAACCCATGAACATGTTAACGATACAACTGTCATCGGTTGTGTATATATAAGTACGACTATTGTGAGCACGAAAAAAGTGTATCCCGCAATCTTGTCTTTAAATACAGTTCGGTACACTGCTAATAAGAAACAAATTAATAATATGATAAACAAGATGCCTCCCAAGCACAAAAATGAGCCAAAATCACTAATTCCGAAATGAGCGAATCCCAATCCATATGATTCTTGCCATTCATGTTTTGCAACTCCGCTACCATACCATCGAATGTTTGGATTGTTCAATGCGTAAACAATAGTTCCTAATCGTTCAGCACTTCCATATGCTGCATTTGCATTTGTCAAACCAGATTGTGATTTTTCGATAATATCACTAATAAGATCAAGTGTCCCTATTGCAGGCTGCAGTCCGACAATAAATATTGCAAAAACGCAAAGCCCTTTGATAATGTATCTAAACAGGGATCGAATTTTTTGCAGAATATTCCTATAAAAATTCATTTTGAAGACAATAAAATACACAATTAAAAATAACGGCGCAAGAACAAATAAAGCCTTATTATCACTATTTGCTGCCACAAAAGACATAAATCCTAATAGTAAAATATTATACAGAACAAACATTTGCTTTTGTTTAATGTATTCACACTTATATTGCACAAAATTATATAGCATTAGGAAACAGAAGTACATTGTCAAAAGACCTGTTCCATTATATCCGAATAAACCAGACACTAAATCAGCCGAAAACGTATTAGTTAATGATTCTGGATGCCTCCCTGATAATTCCGTATGTCCATTCAACTGAAGCACCAGAATAGGAACATTTAATACCATATATATGTTGAATAAGAATTTCTTTTTTTTAAAGAATTTCGTTATAAAATCTCTTCTATACTTACACATGAACGACAAATACACAAATAGTATAGTCGTTGTAGCGATAGTTCTCATATTTGAAACTAAGAAAACTTGATTCCCGCCTAAAGATGTGTAATTCCATACAGGATATACAAAGCAGAAAAGTAAGCCAAAATAAAAAGCCGGCAAACGTGCTGTTCGCTTGAAATCCAAAAACAGTCTCAGAAAAATCAAGCAAATCATAATCATTGCGCCCTGTTTTATATAAGCAAGCCAACTAATAATAAAAACATATATTATCATCCAATATATAATTAAATAATCCAAAACATCAGATTTTTTTACTTTCACTTTGCTCTCCTTAAATGTGAATACAGAAAACTCAAAATATACTTTGGTTTCTTTAACTTGTTACATGATATTTTGCTGATATCTATCTCTATTGGTTCAAATTCAGTTAGGCTACTATTAGTCTTTACATTTTCAATCCTTGTCACGTGAATTTCCTCTTGCAGGTTACTCAAAAATTGTATACATTCATCTAAATTCTTGAAAGCCTTCCCATTTTCATTCTTTAGAACCTGATCAGTAATATTACCACTGTGTAATGATGTCGCAATCCAGCAACCTGCTTCAAATGCTTCATAGTATGTATAACTATATGTTTCTTGACAGTTAGACCATAGAAATACAATATCAATTTTTTTCTTTTTAAGTTGTTCCACCATTCCGGGCATCTCCGGGAAATTGAAATCAACCATCACTCCATTTGCTCCATCTTTCTCTGCCTGTTCAATTGCACCTCCAAAATAATAGAAATCAAACTTTCTATTATCTAGTTTTCTCATCAGCTGTAACCATTCCGAGTATCCCTTAATATCAGAGATGAATCCCAAGTATCCGATTCTGATTTTTTTATTCCATTTTTTTTCTTCATTTAGAATGTCATATTTTAAATGTGGACGAACTATGCTTTTTTTTGCTAAACTCGGAAAAACATTTAACCAGTTTTTCTCTGCTGAACAAGATGGAAAAATCACTCTACAGATCTTTTCATTATTATTAATAAAAAAAGCTTTCATTTCTTCAAAAAGCTTTATTCCAATTATTTTATATTTACATTCACCACAATGACTTACACTAGGTTGAGCAATAAATTTTCCACATTTAAGAGCATCACTATCTTGACTCATCATATATGGACAAACCATCATATAATCATGTACAATCAAAATAATCGGCAATCCTAAATCATCAAATATTTCTGTGAGTTTTATCAGATTCCATGAATGTAATTGATTAATGATCACACGATCATATACGAGGTTGTACTTTTCAGCCAAGTAGTTAGTTGCCGATGCCATATCTTCTAACAAATATGTTCCCACAAATATGCCATCGTAATTAACACCAATATAGTTTCTCTCAACTCCTATTCTTTCGAATCGACTATTGATATTAATTAGCGGAAAAAATTGCAAGGAATGTACATTTTTTTCTTTAAAGGAATCTATAACTCCTCCTATAAATTTTTCTGTTCCTGCACTTACTAATTTATAATTTGTAGAAGATATATATATTATACACTTTTCACCCATTTTATTTTTACCTAAACTTTTATTCAATTACAGATTTTCTTCCCCAGCATCTTACATAGAACACCTATGATTTTCATTCTCATTCTTTCAAAATTTTCTGTCTGGCGAGAAAAAAGCCATTCTTGATATCTGTAATCATAACCTTTAGCTTTATTATAGTTTGAAACGCATCGTTTTTTTAATTTGTTTAATTCTTCTTTTGGTAGCAAATTTAAATCGTCTAAAATACCACATACTTCCAAATCAGATGCATATCCAATTAATTTATTTCCTGATGTGTTTTCGCCTGTGGTAATGTGTTCATACAGCAACTTATTAACATATTCCGCCTTTTGATTTCTCAAAATCAATATCCATAATAAAAAATCATCTGCACAATTACTCTGCATAATATGCTCTGTCCATTCCTTTGGAATCGCAGATTTTCTAATTAAACATTGCCCCGGCGAAGCTAATAAATTTCCCACTTTTAAATATGTACGGTAATTTTCTGCCCCATAAACTTTTCCATATGAATTAAGAATCAATTTAGATTTTCCATTTGAATCCTCGAATACACCATTTGCATATGCAAAAGCTACAGATTTATTATTATCGAGTGCTGCACTCATTTCTTTGAAAAATTCTCTTTTTATTTTGTCATCTTGATCCAAAAGAAGAACGTATTCTCCTTTTGCCTTTCCAATACCTGTCACGCGAGCCTTATGGATACCATAATTTACATCATGTTCCACTATCACCAAACTATATTTTTCTGACTGTATCAGTTTCTTCTCTATCTTTTCCTTAGGGCTATCATTAACCATGATCACTTCAACTTTTCCTTCATAGCTTATACACGCATCCTCAAGAGATTGCTTTAACCCTGTTAAATATTTATTTCCCTTATAAAAAGGAACAATAACAGAAATATTATACATTTTTATTCTCCATTTGCCTTGCTCAAATAATACCCTTCAAGCCATTTTGCTACTGAATGAACATCATATCCATTTTCAGCAACTATCTGTGAACCATCTGTTCGTGGTACATCTTTATACTCTAAAATTGTCTTACTCCATTCGCTGACTGGCACATCTAGAGAAATTTGTTTTGCATTATCTGTCAGCGCAACTTCAGTTGTTATGTTTGTTGACATAATACTTGGTAGACCTGAACATTGTGCTTCAATTGCAGCAACCGGAAGCCCTTCATAAAGAGACGGCATAACATAGCAATCAGCTGCACAAAGATAATCTTCGACATTAGGTTTAACTCCCAAAAACAAAACATCCTTCTGCAATCCAAGCTTTTGTGCCTTATCTTCGATCTCCTTCAGCAAATCTCCTGTCCCAAGAAAAATCAATTTTACGCATGAATATTGTTTTTTTATTTCTTTAAAAACGTCGATCACAAATCCTTGATTTTTTTGATCTATAAATCTTCCAGTGTGGATTAAAACAAATTCGTCTTTCAATCCAAGTGACTTACGCATTGTCACTCTCTTTTTTTCATCATATTTAAACCGATTTATATCGATTCCATTGTATACAAGCTTTACATTTTTTCTTTCAACCAACTCTTCAGGAAAAATCCACTCTGCCGCTGCCTTCGAGCAAGCAAAGCACGCAGTTCCCCAGTTCATGATTTTTTTACGATAATGCTCATAGATTAAAAGCTTTAGTTTCGACTTGCCCAATACAGCTGCACTGTGTGCATGGTATATTCTAGTTGCCACACCAGCCTTTTTTGCAGCCGATAAATATGGAGCTCTTAATGGAGTCGTATAATGGATATGCACTATTTCATACGGATGCATTTTCAAAATTTCTTCAATTTGATGCGCTTCATCAAGAATTCGAAGCCACGTGTTTTTGATATTGGAATGTACAAAATACTTCTTTCCACCTAGGCTTTTTATTTCTTCGTCATAAAATTCTTTTTCATTTCTCAAAACTAAGAAATCGAATTGCACTTTATCTCTATCAATGTTTCTATACATATTCATGATAAATGACTCTATGCCCGCTGCAGACAACATTTCTGTTATATGCAGCACTCTTATTATAGGTTCTTTCATATTAATCTACCCCAATTTTTAATGAATAAATCAGTTCCTTTTTTCCCGCCATTGTTTAAGGGTAATAACCAAAACAATCAAAGAAGGCCAACTCATCTTTTCAAATATAATTATCAATTTTCTTGATTTCGGTATTTTTACACAGCCCAAATTAGAAAAAAGATCTTTATAAGTTAAATCTTGTTTTAAATCAGATATTCTTTTTCGTTTTTGCCAAAAACTTAACTGTTTATTAAGACAGATTCCATTCTGACACACTAGCAAAAAAGCTATAGCTTTGAATGAATAGTATGCCTCTTCATGGAAAGGCATGCTCATACTCAACCAATCTGATAGACATTCAAGCACCGGTTCTAGTTTATCTTTAATTTGCGAATCATATCCATGTATTGCAGACTGTTCTAAAATTCTATAATGTAACAACGGTGTTTGAATATACACTGCTTTATTTACACGATCATATATCCGATAATTAAACTCTACATCTTCCGCAGTTCTAAGTGACTCGTTATACTCGCATTTATGTAGAATTTTCGCACTATATATTTTTCCCCACGCAGTAATAGTTCTCATATCATACAAGAAGAATTCTTGTTTCCCATCTTTATTATAAATTAATTTCTCGTGAGGATATGTTCTCATTTGAACAGTCTTATTTTTATATTCCTTGTAATATTCAAAAAAAATTAAATCTGCCTCATCTTTTTGCATTTCACTTATAATTATTTTGCAGCATGTTGGCTCAATCCAATCATCTGAATCAAGGAACATAATATAATCACCATTCGCATATTTCATTCCTGTATTTCTTGCATTTGGCAATCCACCATTTGGCTGATGAACCGCGCGAATTCTATTATCTTTTGTTGCATAATTGTCAATAATATCGCCTGTTCCATCTTTTGATCCATCATCAACCACAACAATATCTAAATTCTTATAACTTTGATTGATAACAGAATCCAAGCATTTCGCAATATATTTTTCCACATTATATGCTGGAATAATGATGCTAATCTTTTTTTCTCCCAAAGCTATCACCCTATCTATCAAATACTTTCTCATACTGCCCGCAAATCTTTTCCCACGTGTACTCTTCAGCCACGCGCTTCTTTGCCCTCTGTCCCATCTCTGCAATTTCATCTGCATTCATCTGATCTGCTTTATCAATCAACTTTGCAAGACTGCCTGGCTTGCGGCTCCAGTACAAAGCACAATCTTCTGCAACTTCTTTATTGAATCCAACATCAACCAGCAGATTCAGGTCTGTACTACCAAGAGCTTCAATCAACGATGGATTCGTGCCACCAACGGTATGACCATGAAAATAAGCATAAGCATTCTCTCGAATCTTCTTCAACAGTTCCTGGTCATAAACAGTTCCAACAAATTTAATTCTCTTATCGCTCTTGAAATGAAGTTTTTCCTCCAGCTCATTCAGGAACTTATCATTCACATTAGTGATAATGGCAAAATCTTTCTTGCTCTTACTTTTCATAAACTCTCGAATCATAACTTCGAAAGAATTCTCCGGCACGAAACGCCCAACGACAAGATAGTAGTTCTTTTTCGTCAGTCCTTTTTCTCTATACCAATTCATCAGCCTCCCATCGTCATCAGCTAATTTGCTGAGAGTCAAATCTGCACCATAAGCGATAAATGTCGTCTTCGGATTTCTTCCTTTGAGACCTTTACCGTCATAACACTCATGGATATACTTTTCGATATTCACAGAGTCACAGATAGCAAGGTCACAATATTTGACCATCATCTGCTCAGAAATCTTCCAGTATTTCCGAATCGGTGCAGACCACTTTGCTCTCATCCATTCGTGTCCGTCCGGATTCAGGTACACAATACCACCCAACTTATGGATTTCTTTATAGAAATGACCAGCAAAAGGGCCGATGCGGCACGCCATGATGTAAACGATTGGATGCTTAATCTGATGTTCTTTTATGTACTTGCAGCAAGTCTTCAATGCCGCAACATCATAATAAATTGCCTGTGCAGGTCCAATCTGAGGAATATCTATCTTGAAACAATGTGCATTGTGAAATTCAAACTCATGATCATTGATTCTGGTTACACCATCCACTTTTGTTTCGTCCATGCAGCCGTCACCGTTAGCTTTACACGCCACATGATATTTAATATTTTTCTTGTTCTGGTGGTACTCTGTGAGCTTATAAACAAAAGTCTCGTATCCGCCATATGCACCTAAGCTCTTAGCTCCTACCAGAAATACGTGTTGTACTTCGTTTTCCCGCTGCATTCTTCCTACCCCTATGTCCTTAAAATTTAAAAGTATCCTTCAGTCCCAGCCACTTCTGGTCCTTATCGCTTAGGTTCAGTGCCGTACCGTCTTCCAGCGTATAGCCCTCTGCGCTTGCGCTGCCCTCATACTCGCCCTTCAGTTCCGGCCACTCGATGCCGATTTCAGGATCGTTCCATGCCATGCCGCCTTCATCATTCGGATGATAAAAGTCATCGCATTTGTAGCAGAACTCAGCTGTCTCACTTAAAACTAAGAATCCGTGTGCGAATCCTCTTGGGATTAAGAACTGTTTCTTGTTCTCTTCTGTCAATTCGATTCCATACCATTTTCCATATGTTTCACTTCCGGCACGCAGATCTACTGCCACATCGAATACAGATCCTTGGATTGCACGAACTAATTTTGTCTGCGGATACTGTTTCTGAAAATGCAGTCCTCTCAGCACACCTTTTGTAGACATAGACTGATTATCCTGTACGAATTTGATATCAATCCCTGCCTCTTTCATATCATTCTCATTGTAAGTTTCCATGAAGTATCCACGTGCATCTCCATGTACTGCTGGAGTGATCACACAGAGTCCTTCGATTCCGCCTACATTTTTCTCAACTGTAATCTGTCCCATTACACTCAACTCCCACTTTGTTTCTATTTTTCTATTTCTTTCAGATAACGGCTCAGCGCATCCTGCCAGGTTGGCAATGGTTTGAATCCTGCTTCTACAAGCTTGCTTTTCTCCAAGCGGCTATTGAACGGACGTGCTGCCTTACTTAATCCATACTCCGCTGTCGTTACCGGAAGTACTTCTGTTGTATATCCCGCCTGACGATAAATCTCTTTTGTAAAGTCATACCAGCTGATATATCCGCCTTCGTTTGTTGCGTGATAATATCCATACTTTTCTGATTCGTTCATATCAACCAACAGCCTTGCCAAATCATACGTATAAGTCGGCGTACCAATCTGGTCATTTACCACACGGACTGTGTCATGGTTCTTACCTACATTCAGCATTGTCTTGATAAAATTCTTACCATTCAGACCGAACACCCAAGCAATGCGGACAATGAAGTATTTCTCCAATGTTTCGCTAACAGCTAACTCTCCCTCTAATTTTGTCTTTCCATATACGTTCAAAGGAGCATACGCTTTACAATCTGGTTCCCAAGGCTCTGTTCCCTGTCCATCAAATACATAATCCGTACTAATATATGTCATCTTGCAGTCCAGTTTCTTACAGACTTCTGCGATATTCTGTGTTCCTCCTGCATTGATGGCACGGACTTTCTCCTGTTTATCTTCATCCTCCGCCAGATCCACTGCTGTCCATGCAGCACAGTGGATCACGGCATCCGGATGAATCTCTGTAATTGTTTTTTCAACTGCTTCTTTATCTGTGATATTCAAAGATACATAAGGTGCTTTCGTTACTTCAGAACCATCAGCTACACCACTGTAGATTTCCTGAATGTCAGAACCAACACCTTCATGTCCTCTTTTCAGCAGCTCGTTCATCACATCATGTCCCAGCTGACCGCCGACACCTGTTACAAAAAACTTCATTCTGTTTCTTCCTCCGGTTAATTCGTTGTTACTTAGCGGTTGCTGTACATCTTGTCATAGTAGTTCTGATACTCACCGCTAATGATTGTCTCCCACCAGTCACGATTATCGAGATACCACTGGATTGTCTTCTTGATTCCGTCCTCGAACTTCGTTTCCGGAAGCCATCCGAGTTCGTTGTGGATCTTTGTCGGATCGATTGCGTAACGCATATCGTGTCCCTTACGATCTCCAACATGAGTAATCAGTGACTCTGGTTTTCCAAGTTCTTTACAGATGATCTTTACGATTTCGATATTCTGTTTCTCGTTGTGTCCGCCAACGTTATAAACTTCACCTACACGACCGTTATGGATAATCAGATCGATTGCTTTACAGTGATCTTCTACATATAACCAGTCACGCACATTCAGACCTTCTCCATATACCGGAAGCGGTTTGTCTGCTAATGCATTTGCAATCATAAGCGGAATCAGTTTTTCCGGGAAGTGATATGGTCCGTAATTATTAGAGCAGCGGCTGATTGTTACAGGCAGTCCGTAGGTACGGTGGTATGCCAGAACAAGAAGGTCTGCTCCTGCCTTTGAGCTGCTGTATGGAGAACTTGTATGAATCGGTGTCTCCTCTGTAAAGAAGAGGTCCGGGCGATCTAGCGGAAGATCTCCGTATACTTCGTCTGTAGATACCTGATGATATCTCTTGATTCCGTATTTACGGCATGCATCCATCAGTGTCTGTGTTCCCATGATATTTGTCTCAAGGAAGATTCCAGGATTTTCGATAGAACGGTCTACATGAGACTCTGCTGCAAAGTTAACAACCATGTCCGGATGTTCTTCTTCAAACAATTTATTTACTGCTTCTCTGTCACAGATATCTGCTTTTACAAAGCGGAAATTCGGGTTATCCATCACTGGTTCCAGTGTGGAAAGATTTCCTGCATAAGTCAGCTTATCCAGACAGATGATTCTGTAATCTGGATATTTATTTAACATATGGAATACAAAGTTACTTCCAATAAATCCGGCTCCTCCGGTAACAATAATGTTCATGTTCTTGATTCTCCTAATCTCTCGTTTTCAATTCCTATGTAAATGACTTTCGAAATTTTCTTTATCTCACTTTCAGTATTCGTTCAAATCAGTAAAGATGTTCTCTATATTTTCCATCCATAACATCTTTCAGATATTGTCCATACTGATTCTTCTTCATCACTTCATAAACTTCCGTCAATTCATCTTTACTAATCCATCCATTCAGATATGCAATCTCTTCCAGACATGCAATCTTACGATGCTGATGCTGCTCAACTGTCTTTACGAAGTTAGTAGCATCTACAAGACTCTCATGTGTTCCTGTATCCAACCAGGTGAATCCCTGTCCGAGAAGTTCTACATTCAGACTGCCTTCTTCCAGATAAATACGGTTCAGATCTGTAATCTCCAGTTCACCGCGTGCGGATGGTTTTAAATTCTTTGCATACTCAACCACATGATTATCGTAGAAATACAATCCTGTTACACAGTAATTACTTTTTGGATATTCCGGTTTCTCTTCAATTGAGATTGCCTTTCCTTCTTTATCAAACTCCACGATTCCAAAACGCTCCGGATCGTCTACATAATATCCAAAGACAGTCGCACCTTTTCCATTTTCCGCATTATGAACTGCCGCTTTCAGACGTTTCTTAAGTCCGTGTCCTGCAAAGATGTTATCTCCAAGAACCATCGCAACAGAATCATCTCCGATAAACTCAGCACCGATGATAAATGCCTGTGCCAATCCGTCCGGTGATGGTTGAACCTCATAAGTCAAGTTGACTCCGAACTGGTGTCCATCTCCTAATAAACTTTTGAATCTTGGGGTGTCCTGTGGTGTCGAAATAATTAAAATGTCTCGAATCCCTGCATTCATAAGAACTGACATTGGATAATAGATCATAGGTTTGTCGTAAATCGGCAAAAGCTGTTTACTTGTCACCATGGTCAACGGATACAGACGAGTGCCTGATCCACCTGCTAAGATAATACCCTTCATACCTTTCTCCTTTTCCTTTTTTCCTGTAAATTGATTTATCTGCATCCTGCTTCTACCTGTAACTCTCCGTCTACTTTTCTGACATTGAATACCAGCGGATGTTCTTTGCCCCACTCTGGATCTTCCTGTTCCTTTTGGTTCCATTCTTTCCATACTTTAACAAAACCATTATGTATCAGGTTCTCCGCTTTAAGCCTGGCCTGAACTGCTTCGTCGTAATCATCAAAGAGACCAACATAATAACGCTTTCCCTTGAAACCGATATCGACACGGTATCGATTGCTGTTTTTTAATCGGAACACACCGCGAAAACCACTCTCGTTATCTCTGCGTTTTTTTCTCTTCTCTAATACTTCAACGCAAGTTCCATCTACCAAATGTCTGCGATCTGCAATTGCTTTCTGATTTTGCTCTTTTAAACACCCGCAGCTTCGATTGTGTGCATGGATCAATCCTGCTGCTGGCACGTCAATTGTATTTCCGCATTCACAGACACAGTGCCAGTAAACAGATCCTCGTTTATCTCTTTGTTCAGTTGGATACATTGCTGTAAGAAGGCCGAACTGCCTTCCTGTAAGATCTTGAGGCTTTCTTCCCATTATTCTCCCCTGTATTTTTTTCGTAGAGTATACAACTCTACGAAAAAAATGAAATTAAGTTGAATTTATGGGGTTTTTAAAAGATATGACCAATTATTTGACGGTAAATACAGCGTTTAGCTTATCCATATTTTGCTGTTTCTGCTCCATAGAAGGATGCACATACCGGTTTAGAGTTGTGTTAATATTGGAATGTCCTAAAATCTCACTTAATGTCTTCATATCGAACCCAAGTTCTACGCAACGGGTTGCAAAAGTATGGCGCAGACAATGAAAATGAAGTGGTTCGATCTGACATTTTTTCAAAGTTTTTTTGAAATAATATTCGATCGACCGCGGCTCGCGAAAACTCATCTTCTTTCCGGTGAGAATATATGCTTCGGGATCTATCTTGTGAGATTGGACGTATTGCTGCAAGATCTCAAACAGGAAATCTGGAATCGGAATATTACGGATGGAGCTTTCTGTTTTTGGTGGAGTGATAATGATTTTTGTATTATGTTCTGAATCATCTGTGTGATCCTTAACTCTGTGTAAAGTCTTAGATATCTCCAGATATTGTTCCTGAAAATGAATATCCTTCCACTGCATTGCACAAAGTTCCCCAAGACGTACTCCTGTATATAGTGCAATCAGCGTTCCGATGTTTTTATGTGTCAGATTCCCTAATAAGTAGTCCTGCAAGGCTTGCTGTTCCTTTAAAGAAAGAATCCGAAGCGGTTTTCTGACAGGCTTAACAGGACAAAGTTCCGGATTACAAAGAGACAGTTCCCCTTCCTTTTCAGCAGTTTTTAAAATTAATTTGACAACAGAACGGATATCGGTAACTGTTTTCGGAGCCAATCCGGAACCATCACTTTTCCCTGAAACCAATAATCTGTTCAGAAATACTTCACAATCTTTATTACTGAACGTATAGACAAGGCGATCACCAATCATAGGACTGATATAGTGGCTGAAAAGATAATGGTATCTTACATAAGTAGATTCCTTGCTGGAAGGCTTCAGCCGTTCCAGCCAGAGCAGTCCATAAAAGGAAATGTTCTTCTTCATACGGACACTTTGAAAAAGACGTGGATCCATTTTTCTCTTTGCATCATTTTGTTTTTTCTTAACAGTTAAATAATCTGCTGCATAGATAGAACGGTACCTGGGACTTCCATCTTCTTTGAATGAATAAATGTATCTGGCTTCCCAGCGTCCATCCTTTCTTTTGTAAATATTTTCTCCTTTTCGTGGCATGTTTTTCTCCTCCATTTTGACCATTTTTTTGACGGTAAATAAGTCAATAATCACAAAATTTAATTATTGCTGTGTAGCAAAAAAATTAAAAATTCGTCTTATTATTGATAAAAATACACAAATTTCGACATTTCTGCCTTGACTTGAACGTATTATGAGAGTAAGATATCAATGATTAAAGTCTTTTTAAACCGTAAATTAACTATAAATGAATTCGTAGAGTTGTATACTCTACGAAATATTTTTATCCAAAACTTCCCTTATACATAAAAAGAGCCTTAATATCTTCCGCAATACCACTGTATCGTTCAGATATTAAAGCTCTTTTTATTTCTTTTATTTTTCTTTTCTTATACCACAGCTTCTATGATCGTCTTAGAATTCACTTCTACCTGCTGCACTCCGATTTCTTTCTTCTGATAAAAGCATGCGGACAGCTCATATCAATATTAAACTCTGCTGCAATATTCCATGGACTGTTATACTGATGTTGTTCATCAGGTCTTAATTGTGCCAAAAAATCAATAAATACTTGATTATTGAATACTTTCGGCATATTATCGCTCCTTTTTGTCCTGCACATTTTCCTACTTAAGATTCTACCATTGCACCTTATAAAAGGCAAGTTTGTTATTTTCTGTCTTGTTCTGCAAAAAATACATTTTATCGTCCACTCTCCGCCCTGCCCTCCTTGAATTTTCTCCTGAAAAATGGTATAACGTTAAATGTATAATGATTAATCTGTTAATTCTAATTAATCAATTCACGTTACTGTCTGATTTCTTAAGACAGTTAAAAACTAATTCACACTGAGGAGAAGAAAATGACAAACATCGAAATGTTAGAAAACACACTCCCGATTGCACCTCTGAAACTGATTGCTATGGAGAGTTGCAAACCTCTGGGACAGAAGGTAAATGATTATATTGTTTCCTTCCGTGAAAACACGATCAACGAAGTAACAGAATCCCCACTTTACAGAAACTATAAGGCCAACAATTACCAGGTAGACTGTAGTTGTCCGAGATTCGGTTCCGGTGAAGCTAAGGGTATCCTGAAAGAGACAATCCGTGGTACTGACCTTTTTATCATGACTGATGTATGCAACTACAGCCTGACTTACACAGTAAACGGACATCTTAACCATATGTCTCCAGATGACCATTATCAGGATCTGAAGAGAATTATCGCTGCTGCAACAGGTAAGGCTCGCCGTATCAATGTTATCATGCCTTTCCTTTACGAAAGCAGACAGCACAAGCGTACAAGAAGAGAGTCTCTGGACTGTGCTCTTGCACTGGAAGAACTGGACGCAATGGGCGTTTCCAACATCATTACATTTGATGCTCATGACCCACGTGTACAGAATGCAATTCCACTTAGTGGATTTGACAGCTTTAACCCACAGTATCAGTTCTTAAAGGCACTGTTCCGTGCAGTACCGGATCTGAAAGCTGACAAAGAACATCTGATGATCATCAGCCCGGATGAAGGAGCTATGCACCGTGCAGTTTACTTCTCTAATGTACTTGGTGTTGATATGGGTATGTTCTACAAGCGTCGTGACTACTCTACAGTTATAAACGGAAAGAACCCGATCGTTGCCCATGAATTCCTCGGTGATGATGTGACAGGAAAGGATGTTCTTATCGTTGACGATATGATCTCTTCCGGAGAAAGTATGCTTGATGTTGCAAAACAGCTGAAAGAGCGTAAGGCCGGACGTGTCTTTGTATGTACAACATTCGGACTGTTCACAGACGGATTTGATAAATTCGATGAGTATTACAATAAGGGATATATCAGTAAAGTTATTACAACAAACCTTACATATCTCCCACCGGAACTTTATGAGAAACCTTACTTTGTAAAAGCTGATATGAGTAAATTTATCGCACTGATCATTGATTCCCTGAACCATGATGTACCGATCAGTTCTGTTATCAGCCCGACAGATAAGATTCATGCTCTTCTTGAGAAGCGTGAAAAAGGACTTCTGTAAAAATCCATAAAAATACCTGCAAGATGTCAAAATTGATATCTGCAGGTATTTTTTTAATACTTAAATTATTTTATTTCATCTCCGCAACGCGGTCCTGAATTGTCTTATTGAAATTCTCAATCTGTCTGGAATAAGGCTCATTCATGAACTTGCTGTTCAGCATGAAGTCTGCTGTTGCAAGGTTGTTCGCAACCGGAATATCATATACTACTGCAATTCTAAGAAGTGCCTTAACGTCCGGGTCATGTGGCTGTGCCTCTAACGGATCCCACAGGAAGATCATGAAATCAATCTGTCCTTCTACGATCTTCGCACCGATCTGCTGGTCTCCACCAAGTGGACCACTGCAGTATCCTTTTACCGGAAGTCCTGTTTTCTCTGCGATCAGACGGGCTGTTGTTCCTGTTCCGCAGAGGAAATGTCCCTGTAATACTTCTTTATTTCTATCGCACCATTCAATCAGTTCTTTCTTCTTTCCATCATGGGCTACAAGTGCAATGTGTTTTGCTTTTCCAATTTCCATTGTTACAAAATTATCTGTAAGCATTTTGTGTCCTCCTTCAAGTCTTCCTGTTGTTGATTTTTTTATCTTCTTCAACAGTTTTTCCTCTGATGTCTATTATATTTTCTTTTCCCTGTTACCTCAACCTGTTTTGTTGATTCTTAACAGAATTTTTACGGTTATCATTCACAGATTTTTTACTCTTCCATGTTCCGATGTTCTTCATCGTAGAATTTCATCAACGCCTGTGTTCCGAGATCTCCGTATCCTTCCTGCTCAAGTTCTTCGTAATTGGCAAGAACCATACTGAGTACATCAAGGGAAAGTCCTTTTCTGTTCGCTTCGATCAGTGCAAGCTTCATGTCTTTGATAAAATGTTTCATAAAGAATCCCGGTGCATAATCATCTTTTAAGATCTTTGGTCCGAATGTGTCAAGCTGCTTGCTTCCTGCTGCACCTGTCGCAACGGACTTCATGAATACTTCCGGATCCAGTCCCTGTTCTTTTGCGTAAGTAAGTGCCTCGCACACACCGGACAGTGTTCCGGCGATCATGATCTGGTTCGCCAGCTTGCAGTGCTGTCCGCATCCAGCCTTACCCTGGTAATTAATGTTTGTTCCCATTGCTTCAAAGAGTGGCATACAGGCTTCGTAATCTTCTTTCTCTCCGCCAACAAGGATGGACAATGTTCCGGCTTTCGCTCCTGTATCTCCGCCTGTGACAGGTGCATCCATCACATGGAAGCCTCGCTTTGTACCTTCCTCGTAAATCTTCTCAGCAATCTGCGGACTTGTTGTTGTCATATCGATCAGATAAGCACCTTTCTTTGCACTGTCTAAGATATTCCCTTGGTCAAAGTATACTTCTTCTACATCCTGTGGAAAACCGACAATTGTGATAACTGCATCACAATCCTGCACGCAATCCTTGATTGACTCATGGAACTGTGCTCCTTCGCCGATCACATCTTCTACTTTACTCTTTGTTCTTGCATAGATATGTAATTCAAATCCGGCTTTCATGAGATTTCTGACCATGGATTTTCCCATGATTCCTACACCGATAAAACCTACTTTATTCATCTGCTTTATTCCTCCTGTCTAAGATAGCTCCCATGTTATCACACAGGAGCCATTCTTATCATTTTCTATTTTCAACTATCTTTCTTCTTTTGTCACAACTTCGCCCTGTTTTTTGTAAATGCTGTTTGCCGGAACGAATCCACGTACAGAAGAAAGTGGATAGATGTTGCTGTGATTTCCAACAACTGTTCCCGGATTCAGAACGCTTCCGCATCCTACTTCTACTTCATCTCCGAGCATTGCGCCGAACTTCTTCATGCCTGTCTCAATCTTCTCTTCTCCGGCTTTTACCACAACAAGTTTCTTATCTGATTTTACGTTAGATGTAATTGATCCGGCTCCCATATGAGATTTGTATCCAAGAACAGAATCACCTACATAATTATAGTGCGGAACCTGAACTTTATTAAAGAGGATCACATTCTTAAGCTCTGTGGAATTTCCTACAACAGCTCCTTCTCCTACGATCGCATTTCCACGGATAAATGCACAGTGGCGAACCTCAGCATCCTTTCCGATGATTGCCGGTCCATTGATAAATGCAGTCGGAGCAACCTTTGCAGATTTCGCTACCCATACATTTTCTCCGCGTTTCTCGTATTCGTTCTCGCTCAATGTAGCTCCAAGTTCAAGGATGAAGTTGCTGATCTTCGGAAGTACTTCCCACGGATAAGTAACTCCGTTGAAGATATCTTTTGCGATTGTCTGGTCTAATGAATAATTTTCTTTTACTGTTAATGCTTCTAACATAGTAATTCCTTTCTGTCGGTTAGAACCGACTTACATTTATGTCTTATTATTGTGTCATTTACTTCTGCTGCCTGTTTTTGTTCTACCTGTCGTTTTATTACTGTTTACAGACGGATAAAACCCAGCGGCTTTTTCATAGCAGGCTCTAAGCTGATATTGATTGTTCAGTCCTTTCACCCCAACGGTTCTGCTGGTGATGAAATGATCGAGTTTTCTCATATATTCATCTGATGTGATGGAACCTTCTGCCACATAGTTCAGCCCCTTCTCCCAGCTTGCTGTAAGTTCCGGGTTCAGGAGTGACCGGATGGAATGGTCTACAACATCATAGATCATCTCTCCCTGCAGCGTCGGTGTGATCACCTGTGTCTTCTTGTTCAGTGCGAGATACTTGATATTCACAAGCTTTTTCAGAATCTCTGCTCTTGTCGCACTTGTTCCGATCCCGCTTCCTTTGATCTGGGCACGGAGTTCCTCGTCCTCGATCAGCTGTCCTGCATTCTCCATTGCCAGGATCATGGAACCGGAATTGTAGCGCTTCGGAGGTGATGTCTCTCCTTCTTTGATATCCAATGCTCTGACCTGAAGGACTGCCCCCTTCTTTAATGACTTGATCACCTCGAACAATCCGGTGTCCAGGTTCTGATCGGAAGAATCGGAACCTGCCTCGTCATTTGTATCATTACTATTATTCTCACTGTTTCCATTACTGCTATCTTTTGTGGCTGTCTGAGAAGCTTTCTTCTTCGGAATGCCTGCCACTTTCAGATAACCTTCCTCAGCAAGTACTTTGAAGCTGGAGAAGAAGCTTTCTTCTTTGATCTTCGTCACGATAGCAACCTTCTGGTAAACTGCCGGCGGATAGAAGATACTCAGGAATCTTCGCACGATCAGGTCGTACACACCCTTCGCAGTAGATGAAACAGTACTCAATGCATTCAACCCTTGTCCTGTAGGAATGATTGCATAATGGTCTGTGATCTGCTTGTCATTCACATAGCGTGTCTTGGCAAGTGTCTTATAGCTTCCGAAATTCAGGATATCCTGCATATACGGTGCAGCCATCGGATATTTTGACAGCCCGTTCAGATTTCTTGTGATTTCCTTTGCCACTGCGGTAGACAGAACACGGGCATCTGTTCTCGGATAAGTCACAAGCTTCTTTTCATACAACTCCTGCACGATTCGCAATGTCTCATCCGGACTGATCTTAAATCTCTTAGAACAGTCGTTCTGAAGCTCCGCCAGGTTATATAAAAGAGGGGGATTCTTCTTCTCTTTCTTTTTCTCAATCGACTCGATCCTGCAGTTCAATCCTGACTGTCCCTGTATTCCTGCTACATTTACAGACTCGTCATCCGGTGTCTGCAGGTATTGAATCAATTCTTCTGCTTTCTTGCGCTCTTTGAATCCATTTTCCTTATAAAGGTCATAGGACTCAAAATAGCGGGAGCCTTTCACTGCTCTCCACTCACCCTCGAACGTATGCCCCTGTGCATCAATTGTGCTGAGTACACGGTAAAACGGTGTCTTGACGAAATCACGGATCTCACGTTCTCTGCGCACAACCATGCCAAGAACACACGTCATAACACGTCCTACAGATACAACAGAATACTTCGTTTGCAGAAAATTTGAAATACTGTTGCCATATTTCAAAGTCAGCAGACGGGAGAAGTTAATTCCCATCAGATAATCTTCCTTGGCACGCAGGTATGCAGATGCTCCGAGGTTATCATACTCTGACAGATCTTTGGCTTCACGGATTCCTCGAAGAATCTCTTCTTCTGTCTGGGAATCAATCCACACTCTCCGGCGCTTTTTTCCCTCAACGTGTGCTTCCTGTTCTACGAGACGGTAGATATATTCTCCCTCTCGCCCGGAGTCGGTACAGACATAAATCGTATCGACATCTTCCCGGTTCAGAATCCCGCTGACGATCTGAAACTGTTTCGCCACTGACGGAATGACTTCGTATTTGAATTCTTCCGGGATAAATGGCAGCGTCTGCAGGTTCCATTTCTTAAGTGCCGGATCATATTCCTCCGGATAACTCATCGTCACCAGATGGCCGACGCACCAGGTGACGATGGCTTCGTCTGACTCAAGATATCCGTCCCGTCGTTTTGTATTTAGTTTCAATGCTTTTGCGAATTCCTGGGCAACGCTCGGTTTCTCCGCAATGTATACTGATTTTCCCATAAATTAATTATTTATCTTCCATTCCATTATTTTACACGAAATCTGTAGGCAGTACGAGTATCATATTTCTCGCCTTTCTTACAGATCGGTCCCGGGAAGTTTTCGTGGTGGATTGCATCCGGATAGTACTGTGTCTCCAGACAGATGGCATCTCTCATCTCATAAATAGCACCGTCTCTTCCTTTCTCTCCGTCAAGGAAGTTCGCAGTATAGATCTGCACTCCCGGAAGGTCTGTCAGTACACTCATGTGGATTCCACTTTCGTCCCCGGCCACTTCTGCTACTTTATCAAATTCGCCTTCATTTTTCAATACCCAGTTGTGGTCGTATCCATTTCCGAATACCAGCGGTTCATAGTCTGCTTCAATATCTTTTCCGATTGTCTTATCTGTTCTGAAATCCATCGGAGTTCCTTCCACACTGCGGATCTCACCTGTCGGAATGGATGCTGCGTCTGCCGGTGTAAATGCATCCGCATTCAGCCATAATGTATGATTCAGAACATCTCCGCTCTTATGTCCGTTCAGGTTAAAGTAACTGTGATTTGTCATATTGATGATCGTATCCTGATCCGGCTCTGCTTCGTAGTGGATCATCAAAGTATTCTCTTCATCCAGAGAATAGGTCACTTTCATAACAAGTGCTCCCGGATATCCCTGATCCCCATCCGGGCTGTCCATCTCAAATGTTACATGAGTATCATCTGCATCCGCAACCTTCCACATTCTTCCGTGATAGAAATCAAGTCCGCTGTGCAAGTTGTTCTCTCCGTCATTCTTTGTCAAGTGATATTCTGTTCCATTGATCTCGATCACTGCCCCACCGATACGGTTTGCGTTACGTCCGACAGATGCTCCAAATGCATTTCCAAGTCCGGCCTCATATCCGGTTGCATCATCATATCCAAGTGTCACTTCTACCAGATTGTTATCCTTATCCGGAACAAGAACGCTTGTCAGTGTTGCTCCGAAGTCAGATACACTAATCTGCATTCCTGCTTCATTTTCCAGTGTATATACGGTAGCCAATTCCCCTTTCGATGTCTTTCCAAAGTCTTTTTTCTGTAACGGTTTCATCTTTCTCTGCTCCTCCATCTCTCGTCCTTCTATTGTTTTTTTCTGAAAATCTTCCGTACGGTTGTTAAGAATCCTTCTTTTTTCTTCTTCGGCACATTGGCTGCAGCCGGACGTTTTGCCTGTGATGCTTCTCGCATAAAGGTCTCCTGTGCATTCACAAGACTTGCTCCGTCTTCCACCGGTTTCTTCACATATGTTCCGTCACTTGTCATCGCACGGGCTTTCACATTGTCAGAAAGCATTACATGAAGCTGATGGAACAGGCGTTTCCGGATCTCTACATCATAGACCGGGCACGCGACTTCTACACGCTTCTCTGTATTTCTTGTCATCATATCAGCAGATCCAATATAAACTGTTGCATCTGCTCCTTTTCCGAAGACGAAAAGTCTTGGATGCTCCAGATATCTTCCGACGATACTTGTCACACGCAGATTCTCTGTCTTTCCCTTGATTCCCGGGAGGATACAGCAGATCCCACGCACGATCAGATCTATCTTCACCCCTGCCTGAGATGCTTCTGTTACTTTTCGAATGAAATCCATGTCCGTAACAGAATTCATTTTCATAATGATTCTTCCGTTCTCACCTTTTGCAATTTCTTCATCCATCAAGGCAAGTACTTTCTGTTTCAGGCTTGTCGGTGAAACAATCAGATGCTTGTAAACTCCATTCAGATTGCTGATCGACATATTTTGGAAAAAGACTGCTGCGTCTTCACCAATCTCTTGTCTGCTTGTCATCAGCGAGTAATCGGTATACATCTTCGCTGTCTTTTCGTTATAATTTCCGGTTCCAATCTGTGTAATGTAATGAATTCCGGTACGGTTTCTGTATGTGATCAGGCAGATCTTGGAGTGTACCTTATAACCCTCGAATCCGTACAGAACACGGCATCCGGCCTCTTCCAGACGCTCGGACCAGTCAATGTTGTTCTGCTCATCAAAACGTGCTCTCAGCTCGATCAGGACCGTAACCTCTTTTCCATTCTCAGCCGCTGCACAGAGATATTCTACAAGTCGTGCTTTCTTCGCCAAACGGTAGATTGTGATCTTGATCGTCAGAACTTCCGGGTCTGTTGATGCTTCTTTGATCAGCTGAAGGAACGGTTCCATGCTTTCGTATGGATAGCAAAGGAGTACATCTTTCTTCTTTATCTGCGGAATCACCTTACCCTCTGCAAGCATGGAAGACGGTTGCGGAGAAAATGGTACATCCACAAGCGTTTTTTTCTTCGAATCCGGAAGTTTATCAGCGATTGCAAAGATAAAGTCCAGCTTCATCGGCATCTTTGTTCGGAAAATGCATTCCGGGCGGATATTGAATTTCTCACAGAAATATTTCTCCATCTCTTTACTCAGAGAATTGGCTGCCTCAAGACGGACAACGGCCATCCTTCTTCTCTTATGAAGTGTCTCCTGCATCACATGACGGAAATCTCCGCTGTCTGCATAAGCTTCATCATCCGGTGATACATCTGCATTTCTCGTTACACGGATATAGTTCTTGTCTGAGATCTGATACTGGTCAAAAACAAGATCAATAAATTCCAGGATAATCTTTTCCATACGGATATAACGGATGTCATACCCCGGAAGATAGAGAATATTAGAAATATATTGTGGTACCGGGATGATTCCGAGCATCGTCTTGTCTCCCTGCTTCAGATTCGCAACCACATACAGTTCTTTACTTAACAGATGTGGGAACGGATGGTTCGCATCTACAATCTGTGGAGAAAGCACCGGCATTACTTCTTCTTTGAAATATTTCTTTACAAACTTCTTCTCCTGCTGTTCCAGTTCCTTGAAGTCAAGACCGCAGACACCATACGGACTTAACTGTTTCTTGATCTCTGCATATGTCTTATCGCGTTCCTTGTAAAGTGGGGAAACAGCTCGATAAATTGCATCTAACTGCTGTTTTGCTGTCATACCGGATCGCTGATCGATCTTTTTGCTGTCTGCTGATGCCATATCATACAGACTTCCTACGCGGATCATAAAAAACTCGTCTAAGTTACTTGTGAAAATAGCTACGAATTTCATACGTTCCATCAAAGGAACTGTCTCGTCCCGTGCTTCTTCGAGAACGCGCTGATTGAACCGAAGCCACGATAATTCACGGTTCTGAGTTTCTTCTAAAATCTCTCTCATATAACTCAACTCCCTTTTCTCTCTTCTTTTAACAAGTCGATTTATTTTTATTACTGTTCAAGATACTTCAGCATTTCTTCTGTCTTTCGCTCCATCAGATGATATCCATGCTCATAAAATGCATGCAGGACGTCAGGATGCTGTTCGAGTCGTGATACTGGTTTCACATGTGGACGAAGGACATAAATCTCTCCACGCTTCTCAAGCTGGTCCAGATAATTCATCGTTTTATTATAGATAAAACTTCTTCTGAAGATTGTCCGGACTGCATTCGGATAGGACTTATATGCCTGTCTGTAAAGCTTCTGCACTGCCGTTGAGATCACTTTCTTACGATAGCCCTGATTTCTCGTCAGGATCACTATGATCTTCTCATTCCCAAGCTTCTGTGCACGACGGATCGGAACAGAATCTGCAAGTCCGCCATCCAGATACGGGACACCGTCAATATTCACCATTGGAGTCACAAGCGGCATACTGCTTGATGCACGACAGATCTTCATCAATCGGTCAGGATCTTCTGTTTCCGTCATATATTCTGCATTTCCAGTCAGACAGTTTGTCGTTACCAGCTCACAGTGCATCTCTGACTGAAAATATGTATCAAAATCAAATGGGATCAGTTCATTCGGATATTTATCAAAAATCAAATCCATATTCATCAGACTTTTCTCCCTGATCGTATCTTTCACTCCATTAATATACTTCATATCTTTTGTATTCGGAATCATACAGTCTCTTGTACGTCCCGGCTGTCTGGAAACATAATCTACTGCATTACATGCGCCGGCAGACACACCGATCACATCTGAAAAATAAATATCCTGTTCCATAAGGTAATCCAGAGCACCAGAAGTAAATATGCCTCTTGTTGCTCCACCTTCCAGTACGATTGTTGCTTTCTTAAGTGCCATGGTTTCTCCTCTTTTCTACTGCTATTTATATTGTGAGATTCTTAGTAACATTATAACTTTTTACAATGGAAAGAACAAGGATTAGTTCTTATACATTTTCACACAGTTTGCCCTGTTTTTTCGTATGCATTTTTCTATTTCAGTACTTGTCAGCACCCTTTCTTCTATGTTAATATATGGATTGGTATGTTCTTATTCACACGTATTTGAAAAAGGACAATTATAACAACGTAATCACAATTCTAATTTATTTACAAGGAGACTTTCAAATGATTAGTGCAAATAACGTAACCCTTCGCGTCGGGAAAAAGGCGCTGTTCGAAGATGTTAACATCAAATTCACAGAGGGGAACTGCTACGGAATGATCGGTGCGAATGGTGCCGGTAAATCTACATTTCTTAAGATTCTTTCTGGACAGCTTGAGCCGACATCCGGTGATGTAGTTATCTCCCCGGGCGAGAGACTTTCTTTCCTTCAGCAGGATCATTTCAAATATGACGAATTCCCTGTTCTTGATACAGTTATCATGGGAAATGCACGTCTGTATGAAATCATGAAAGAGAAAGAAGAAATTTACGCAAAAGAAGATTTCACAGATGAAGACGGAATCAAAGCAAGTGAGCTGGAAGCTGAGTTCGCTACAATGGATGGATGGGAAGCAGAATCTGATGCTGCCAACCTTCTGAACGGACTTGGTATCGAGACAGAGCTTCATTATAAACTGATGAAAGACCTGACAGGTTCTGAGAAGGTTAAGGTTCTTCTTGCACAGGCACTGTTCGGAAACCCGGATATCCTGCTTCTTGACGAGCCTACCAACCACTTGGATCTTGATGCGATCGCATGGCTGGAAGAATTCCTGATCAACTTTGACAACACTGTTATCGTTGTATCCCATGACCGTTACTTCCTGAACAAGGTATGTACACAGATTGCCGATATCGATTACGGTAAGATCCAGCTTTACGCAGGAAACTACGACTTCTGGTACGAGTCAAGCCAGCTGCTGATTCGTCAGATGAAAGAAGCCAACAAGAAAAAAGAAGAAAAGATCAAAGAGTTGCAGGAATTTATTTCTCGATTCAGTGCGAACGCTTCCAAGTCCAAACAGGCTACTTCCAGAAAGCGTGCCCTGGAGAAAATCCAGCTTGATGAGATCAGACCTTCCAGCCGTAAATATCCTTACATTGACTTCCGTCCGAACCGTGAGATTGGTAATGAAGTTCTCACTGTAGAAGGACTTTCCAAGACAATTGACGGCGAGAAGATTCTTGATAATCTTACATTTACACTTGGCCGCGAGGATAAAGTTGCTTTTGTTGGTGGAAATGAGTTTGCTAAGACAATCCTCTTCAAGATCCTGATCGGCGAGATGGAACCGGATGAGGGAACATATAAATGGGGAGTTACAACTTCTCAGGCTTACTTCCCGAAGGATTTCGGCGGAGAATTCGACAATGACTACAATATCACAGAGTGGCTGACACAGTACTCTGAGGAAAAGGATGTAACTTATGTTCGTGGATTCCTTGGAAGAATGCTCTTCTCCGGTGAAGACGGAGTGAAGAAAGTTGCTGTACTTTCCGGTGGTGAGAAGGTTCGCTGCCTGCTCTCCAAGATGATGATCTCAGGAGCAAATGTACTGCTTCTTGATGAGCCAACAAACCACCTGGATATGGAGTCTATCACAGCACTCAATAATGGTCTGATCAAGTTCCCTGGAGTACTTCTCTTTACTTCCAGAGACCACCAGATCGTACAGACAACAGCGAACCGTATCATGGAGATTGTTCCGGGCGGTAAGCTGATCGATAAGATCACAACTTATGATGAATATCTTGAGAGCGATGAAATGGCCAGAAAGAGACAGACTTACTCTGTACAGACAGATGATGAGGATTAAGATATAATTAAGAGCCAGAACAGACACCGTGTGTTGTGCCTGTCCTGGCTCTTTCTAATATTTATCAATTATTCACTCCATGGTGCGCTGCCACACTATCAACGGTCAGTCCTTTGAATGTGTATCCCTGACTTCTATAGTAATCAATAATCTGTGGCAATGCCTGTACGGTTGTATCTTTTGCATCTGTATCATGCATCAGAATATCAACATGATTTGCCGTGCAGGATGTTGCGTTGGAAACCAGCTTTTCTACCGGCACATTATTTCCGCTTGCGTCAGTAGAATCACAGTTCCAGTCAAAATACTGATATCCTTTGTCTCTCACTGCTTTCGTAAGTGTTGTCATCAATCCTTTGACATATTTTGCACTGACGGTGTTGCTGGATCCTCCCGGGAAACGAATGATCATGGATTTCGTTCCTGTGATACTCTCTACCAGATCCGATACTTTCTGCAGATCTGCGAAGTATGCATCTTCGGATGCGTAAACTGTTGCATAATCGTGTGTATAGGTATGAAGTCCGATCGAATGTCCTTCGGAAAAGGCTCTTTTTATCATATCATCATGTTCCCGATTATTTCCTGTGACGAAGAAGGTTGCCTTTGCATTTTTTTCTTTCAGGATATCAAGAATCTCTCCGGTATTCTCTGACGGACCATCATCAAAAGTCAGATAAACAACTTTCTCATTCCAATCCGGATTCTCTTTCACTTTGATCTTTCGCTCAATCTTTGTCTCGTTTCCGGAACGGTCTTTTGCAAGATAGGTAACAATATAGGTTCCCGGTGTCGCAAAATCCACTTTGTCAGCCCCCTGTACTTCCAATGTTGGCTCTGGATCCATATCATCCTTTATCGTAACCCCTTCATTAAAGTCCATCGTATCGCCCTGTGCAAGTTCTTTATCGTCTGCTCCTTCAATAGTCGGTCCTGTTGTATCCTCTTCCAGATTCAGTGTTGATTTACCTTCTGTTTTATGACCGTCACTATCTGTTGCAGCAACAGTTACTCCGTATTTTCCTTTCTTCTCCCAAGAATCCTGTCCGACAAATTCAAGTGTGACATCTGATGCATCTTTTACTGATTCTACAAAATCTTCCGGCTTGATATCTTTCGGAAGTTCTGTTGTATAACTGTCTTTCATTTTAAGCTCAGGTGCTTTTGTATCCTTAACTTCGACTTCCGCTTTTACTTTTTGTTTACCGTAGACATAGTAAACCGTATATTTTCCTTCTTTATTCGTATCTACTTCCCCTTCTGTCTTCACATCTTTCGCTTTTCCACCAACAACGAAACGGATGTTGGACATTAGATCCATACTTTCTTTCTTTTCCTGCGCAATCACTTTACTCCGTAATACAATCGGATTCATTTTAAAATAAGTAAATGTTGAAACTGCCGGAACTAATACAACGAACAGAATCAATATGATTGCAATTCTCCTTCGTCTCTTGAGGCGTCGAATGCGTTGTTCATTCCTCTTGCGTCTCTCCCACTCTTTTCTAATGGAATCTGTGCTTTTTCCCATCGCGCCATAATGTTCATAAAACGCTTGTTCTTTCTTGCGTTCTTTTTCTTCTTTTGTTTCTTTAGACCACATGCTTATCCCTTTTTTTCTTTTCTATTCTTAGAATCAGGGGACAATCAAAATTGTCCCCTGACTTTTTCTTCCATATTAATCATAGCATTCCTTTTTTGCAGAAACAAGAGAACTTTAACAATCCTAATGATTTATTAAGAATCTTAAAGATTGTTCTTTAGAATTCTTCATCTTTCCAGTGTTTCAGACGCTTTACTGCATCTGGATTCTGTTTCTCAAGTCTTCGCTCCAGCCGCTCTCTTCGCTCTTCAATATGCTCAACAATCTCTGGATGCTCTTTCAGAAGACGATCTCTAAGTTTTCTTCTTCTACGCTCGATCAATTCAATGACGAGTTTTTTGTTTTCTTTTACATCACTTGGAAGATCATCTAAGTGAAGCTCCATTCTGCGGAGCAACTCATCTTCATCAAGTACTCCAAGTGAATTCCAAAATTCCAGTTTTTCTTCGATTCCTTCTTCGGAAAGTTTCTCGAGATCTGTAATCTCATGGATCTGCTTCACAATAGAAAGCACTCGTTTCTCAATTTCTTTGACTGCATCATCACCAAATGCCCATGCAAACTCTTCCAGTGTATTTTCTTCTTCTGCAGGAAGGGAAAAATATTCTCTTCGCTTAAGTTTTTCGAGATCTTCTTCTGGAATATCCAATGGGCAAGGCTGCTCAATCCCCGCATCATAAAGCGCCGCAAGAATTGTTCTTCGCACAGCACCTTCTTTTATCAGGTGTCCGATTCCAAGCTTTCTCATCTGATCGTTAACTTCTCTGGAATGTTCTGTAATATAGAACTTAATTCCACGTTTTTTCAGACTTGCTGCAAGCATTTCGAGTGCATCTGCCGCTGTAATATCCAGGCTGTTGATTGCTGATGCGTCCAGAATTACGACCTTTGTATCCTCTTTGATGCTGTTTTCAATATCTGAAACCAGCACTTTGATATTTGCAAAGAAAAGGTTCTCGCTAAATCTGTAAATGATCACATGCTTGATTGGATATGCAAAACGGTTTCTCTCCAGATCATAATAAACTTCTTTTCCCGGAATCATTCCACGGAAAGATCTCGGAGGGTTTGTAGCCCTTAAAATCACTGCAACAAAGGATAACAGAATTCCGATCACAACTCCGTAAATCGTACCAAGGAACAGCACACCGATCCCTGCTGCAATAAAAATATAGAATTCGTTTCTGCTTACTCTAAATAAGCGTACTGCAAGATGTGTCTCTACAACATTCATCAGTGCAGAGATTACAATTGCCGTCAATACCGGAACCGGAAGATATTCGATAAATCCGGTTGCACCTATAAGTACAACTGCCATGGTCAGTCCCGCTGTAATGGATACAACCTGTGTCTTTCCTCCATACTGTTCATTCATGGAAGTCCTGGAAATACTTCCATTTACCGGGCAGCATCCAACTGCACCGGCAGCAAGATTTCCTGCGGCACAGGCAAGGATTTCCTGACGGTCATCCAGTTCATATCCGTTTTTGGATGCAAAATTGTTCTCTGACAAAAGTGTCTCTGCCATGATCACAACAGCAACCATAAGTGCTCTTCCCACGGCCTGTGTAAGATTGATCCCTGTAAAATCCGGGAAAATAAGCCGCGGAAGCCCTGGTTGAACTGCCTGCAGGAGAACTACACCATACTGGTTTACATGAAAGACAATTGTCGAGAGAACTCCGGCAATCATAATAACGATTGCCATCGGGAACTTTGGAATCATTTTTTTGGATACAATCAAGATTACAAGTGCTCCAATTCCCATTCCAAAGGACAACCAGTTTATCTTTGTGATTGCCTGAAAAATGTGTTCTGCAAGTTCTATGAATTCTCCAGTCCCCGCCGGGCTTCCCATCAGTTTCGGAATCTGCATCATAATAATTGTCACTGCAATACCACTGATAAATCCACCCATAACCGGTGTTGAGATAAAATCAACAATCTTATCTGCATGTAAAAGATAAAACAACAATAACCAGAGTCCTGTAAACAATGCGATCAATGGTACATACTGCAATGCCTGGGCTGATTCTGCCGTCACTCCAAGTGTTGCCAGTGCAGCTCCGACAATTGCCGCCGGTGCCGCATCTACTCCGAAGATAAACTGTTTTGAAGTTGAGAGCATGGCGAATAGCAGGATCGGCAGAACAGATCCATAAAGTCCATACACTGCCGGAACACCTGCGATCTGTGCATACCCCATAGAGATTGGAATTGAGACCGCTGCCATGATAATTCCGCTTAAAATATCTTTTGGCAAATATTCTGTTTTATAATTTTTTAATGTTGGAAATATTTTTACAGACACTTTTATGTCACTTCTTTCTTTTACTTCTTTTTTGCTGTTAATTCTCTACGCTTCCAAATGGTCCGATGTCCAGAGGATTCTGGTTCTGAACTGCATCTGTTCCATCAGCATCTTCTGATATACCGTAACCCTTTTTATCACCTGCTGTCACTTCTTGAATCTTATCAAGAAAAACTGCTCCGTACTGTTCATATTTCTTAAGTCCCATACCGTGTACTTCAAGCAGTTCCTCTTTTTTCAATGGAACAAGTACACACATCTCATGTAATGTACGATCTGAAGCGACCATGTATGGCGGAATTCCTTTTTTCTTTGCCAGCGAATAACGCATAGAACGCAATTCTTCGAATAATTCTCGGCTTTTATCTGTAAGATTCCCGAAACTCTCTCCCTTTCTATGAGACGCTTTCTTTCCACTTCCGGACTTTTTCTTTTCTGTAAGTTCTGACTTCTTGCAGCGAAGTTTCAATTCTCTTGATTCCAGTAATTCTTCTGACCGGTCTGTCAGTTTCAGGATCGCATAACGATCTGCGCTCTGTTGAAGGTATCCGTGTTCGAGCAGTGTATAAATTACGTCTTTCAGCCTCTGCTGAGAACATTTACTCTGTCTTCCATAAACGGAAAGTTCATTCATCCCTGCACTTCTGATCTTCGCTGTATTCGCTCCCGCCAGTGTGGAAAGGATCATTGTCATACCGTATCTCTGTCTGGATTCGCGCACACACTCGATCACGTCTGCCGCAATCTCTCCGACATCAAGCTCTACGAATTCTTCCAGACAATTGGAACAATTCCCACAATGTTCTTCTGTCTCTTGTCCAAAATAATTCAATATGTATTTTCTAAGACACATGCTTGTCGTACAATAATTACTCATCTTACGCAGCCGGAGAACATCCTGTTCCCGGATCACCCGGAGTTCTTCTTCTGTGTATTCTCCAATCTGCTCTTTACTATCCAGCAGGAGCTGATTGATCATGATATCCTGCGGTGAATAGAAAAGGATACATTCTGCCGGTTCTCCGTCTCGTCCGGCTCTGCCTGCCTCCTGGTAATAATTTTCCATGCTCTGCGGCATATTATAATGAAGTACAAAACGGACATTGGACTTATCTATTCCCATTCCAAATGCATTCGTTGCGATCATAATCTCTATCCTGTCATAAATGAAATCTTCCTGACTTTCATTTCTTGCCTCTGTCCCCATTCCTGCGTGATATCTTCCGACAGAGAATCCGGCATTCTGTAATTCCAAATAGAGTTCATCTACATTTTTTCTTGTTGCACAGTAAATAATCCCACTGTCTTCTCTGTGCTGTGTAAGATATTCCTTAATTGCATCCTTCTTCCCACGCGCTGGTCTTACTTCGAAGTAAAGGTTCTCTCTGTCAAAACCGGATACATTTATATAAGGAGATTCAAGATCAAGTACTTCAAGAATATCTTCTCTTACTTTCTGTGTTGCTGTTGCTGTAAATGCACTGACGACCGGGCGTCTTGGAAGCTGGCGGATGAATTCTGTGATCTTCACATAACTTGGGCGGAAATCCTGTCCCCACTGGGAAATACAGTGAGCCTCATCGATTGTCACCATAGAAAGTTCTGTATGACATGCAAAGTCCAGAAACCGTGGTGTCAACAAGCGTTCCGGAGCGACATAGATCATCTTATATCTGCCTGCCGCTGCCAGTTCTAATGCTTTTGTAATCTGCCGTTCTGTCAGTGCACTGTTAATATACGCTGCATGAACTCCTGCTTCATTCAATGCCTTCACCTGATCGATCATCAATGAAATCAGCGGTGATACTACGATCGTGATTCCAGACATCAGAAGTGCCGGAACCTGATAACAAAGCGACTTTCCAGCTCCGGTCGGCATGATTGCCAACACATCTCTTCCATTCAAAATCTGATCTACAATCTCCTCCTGTCCTTTACGGAAAGAATCGTATCCAAAAATTTCTTTTAATATCTGTGTTTTTCTACTGTTGCTTTCCATCTACTGCTGCCTTTCACCTGTTACTAACTTTCACTTCTAAAATCCAAACATTGCATTCAGTCTTTCCAGTCTTTCTTCAAATTCCGGATAAAACTGTGCTTCTTCCTCTGCCTGATAAGGCATTTGATAAAAGTTGCGGAGAACCACAACCGTCAGTACTTTCGCGTTCTGCTCATCAAGTTCTTTCATTCCTTCTTCACAGTTCTTAAGAAATGTATGCCATCTCCACACGAAATCTTCGTATCTCTTCTGATCTGCAATTCCAAGCCACTTCTTAATCTTCACTTTACCACGTTCCTGCTTCTTACACTCATGCACCTGGATAAAATACTTGAATCCATTCTCCTCATAAATACGTCCAAGAGGGAACAAACGGCAGATTCCCGGTCTGTATCCATGAATAGAACATCTTCCATCTTTCAAGAACAGACAGGCTTCTTCCTCTCCTGCCATCTTTAAATTAGGAAGTACCATCCCGTCAACTACATTCAATTCCAGATAGTTTGCAAGCAGTGTATCAAAATTCTCTTTTTTTCCGAGTTGTAATCTCCACAGATCCATTGGATCCAATAGGATGGAATTTCCCATTCCCTGGCAGCATGCAGAGCAGCCTTCACAGTCATGACAGTCCACCTTAACCATATCTCCGGAGGAATACAGACGTCCGTCTGAAATTTCATTAAGATCTACTTCGCGCTTCATTTTTCTATCTCCAATTTCTTCTGAATTTAATCGTGTTCTATTAGTATAATACAGATGGACTGTTGGTTGCAATAGCTGTGTTGCTGTTCTCGGTTGGTTAACATAATTTACAAATGATACAAAAAAGTTGTTGATGGCACAGGAAACCGCACTATCATCGTACGCCCCTGCTCATCAACAACTTTTTATTTCACATTATAAATGATTAATCAAACTTAATCCTCGTATCCGTTTGGATTCATGCTCTGCCATCTCCAGGAATCTTCACACATCTTGTTCAGATCTCTCTCAGCTACCCAGTGCAGTTCTTCCTTTGCCTTGGAAGCATCACAGTAACATGTAGCAATGTCTCCTGCACGGCGTGGTTTAATCTGGTAAGGGATCTCTTTTCCACAAGCTTTAGAGAATGCTTTCACCATGTCAAGTACGGAATATCCGTTTCCTGTTCCAAGATTATATACGGAAACTCCTGCTTTCTCTTTCAATTTCTCTACTGCACGGACATGTCCGATTGCAAGATCGACTACGTGAATGTAATCACGTACACCTGTTCCGTCGTGTGTATCATAATCGTCTCCAAATACACCAAGACACTCAAGTTTACCGATTGCAACCTGTGTAATGTATGGAATCAGGTTGTTCGGGATTCCCTTCGGATCTTCTCCGATCAATCCGCTCTCATGAGCTCCGATTGGATTGAAGTAACGAAGAAGTACAACGTTCCACTCCGGATCTGCTGTATGAAGATCTGTCAGGATCTGCTCCAGCATCCATTTTGTCCATCCGTATGGGTTTGTACATGTTCCCTTTGGGCACTCTTCTGTGATCGGGATAAATGCCGGGTCACCATATACTGTTGCAGAAGAACTGAAGATGATATTCTTCACGCCGTGATTTCTCATTACATCACAGAGAACTAAAGTTCCTGCAATGTTATTCTCGTAGTATTCAAGTGGTTTAACAACGGATTCACCTACTGCCTTGAGTCCTGCGAAATGAATAACCGACTCGATCTCTTCTTTCTCAAAGATCTCGTTCATTGCTTCTTTGTCGCGGATATCTGCTTTATAGAACTTCAGATCTTTTCCTGTGATCTGTTTTACTCTGTCTACAGCTTTCTCTGATGCGTTGTAAAGGTTATCTGCAATTACAACATCATATCCTGCATTCAAAAGTTCTACACATGTGTGGCTTCCGATAAATCCGGCGCCTCCTGTTACTAAAATTGCCATTTTAAAATTCCTCCTCTGAGCTTTATTGCTCAAATTGCTGCTCCTCACAGTAACTGTGTTCAGCAGCTTGCTTATCTTTGCTTTGCTGTCTCTGATTATAACACATCCACCACAAAAATCTTTATACGAATAGTTCCTCTTATGGTAAAAATGTTGCATGATCATTATGATTCACAAATTCTGTGACTGACAACACATAATCTAATCCCACAATTTCTGTGGATAAAGACCTTCGTCTTTCAAAGCCTGTACCGCTGCAACTACAACCGGCTTGTCCTCTTTGTATGTAACTCCATACCATTTATCTTCGGATTCAAGCACTCTTACGGTTGCTCTGCCCTCTGCCAGAAGGTCACTGACTACGGATGGCAGGAAGTACTCACATTTCATCGGATTCTCCTTAATACCTTTCTCAAGGAATGCCGGGAATCCTGCTTTGATCTCATCTAAAATACTTCTTGTGAATCCCCACATATTCATGGATACAAGAGTATCTCCGTCGATAGTTGTCCATGTCTCTCCGTCGTCTTCTGAGAAAGCGATTCCACCGTCACGCTTCTCGATCTTTGTACGCTCTGTGATTCCAACCAGCTCTTTCGCCTCATTGAGTTCACATACGCCACGAGCAACATGTCCGTTATCTGTAACTGTATTCTTCAGACGATAACCTACCATTGTATAACGATACTTATCATCATCTTCATGTGTTGTAAGGAATTCATAGATTGTCTCAAATGCATGACGTCCGTAATAATCGTCCGCGTTGATTACTGCAAATGGTCCATCCACCTCATCGATCGCACTTAAAACAGCATGTGCTGTTCCCCAAGGCTTTACACGTCCTTCCGGAACTTCGTAACCTTCCGGGAGATTGTTCAGATCCTGGAATACATACGCTACATCCATGATCTTCTCAATTCTCTTTCCAACAGCTTCTTTAAAATCTGCTTCATTTTCTTTCTTAATAATAAATACGACTTTCTCAAATCCTGCGCGTTTTGCATCAAAGATCGAGAAATCCATAATAATATGTCCTTCCTGATCTACCGGGTCAATCTGCTTCAGCCCGCCATATCTGCTTCCCATTCCTGCTGCCATAATGACCAGAACCGGTTTCTTCATAATGAAATCCTCCAAATATTTTTAAATATTATGTTGCCTGATGGCAATTACATTTCTATTGTATGACATATAGATAAAAAAATCTAGATGAAAATCAAAGAAATATATGCACAAAAATCCATGCATTTCATCCCACTGAGATCATAAAATGCATGGATTTTCCTGACTGTCAGGTTATTTTACTGATGTTATCTCACATTAAATGCGTCATTTCCCGGATATACTGCGCTTGTTCCAAGTTCTTCCTCGATGCGGAGTAACTGATTATATTTCGCTACACGCTCCGAACGGCTCGGCGCTCCGGTCTTGATCTGGCAGGTATTCAGCGCTACTGCAAGATCTGCAATCGTTGTGTCCTCTGTCTCACCGGAACGGTGGGAAGAAATTGCTGTGTAACCTGCTTTGTGTGCCATCTTGATTGCTTCAAGAGTCTCAGATACAGACCCAATCTGATTCAGTTTGATCAGAATAGAATTTCCGCATCCAAGCTTAATTCCTTTCGCCAGTCTCTCTGTATTTGTGACAAAAAGATCATCTCCAACCAGCTGGACTTTATCTCCCAGCTCTGCTGTCAGCTTTTTCCAGCCTTCCCAGTCTTCCTCATCAAGTGCATCTTCGATTGAGATGATCGGATATTTCTCTACCAGTTTCTTCCAGTGGTCAATGAGCTGTTCTGAAGTATAGACTGTTCCTGCCTTTGGAAGTTTATACTCTCCAATCGTCCCTGTCTTCCATTCTGAAGATGCCGCATCCATCGCGATCTTGAAGTCTTTTCCAGGCTCATATCCGGCCTTCTTCACAGCCTCAAGAATTGTCTCGATTGCTTCTTCGTCTGATTTCAGTGCCGGGGCAAATCCACCCTCATCACCTACAGATGTTGCAAGTCCTCTGTCTTTCAAGATTCCTGCAAGTGCATGGAATACCTCTGTACACCAGCGGATGCATTCTTTAAAAGACGGCGCTCCTACCGGCATGATCATGAACTCCTGCACATCCAGTCCGGAAGAAAGTGCATGACACCCGCCATTTACAATGTTCATCATTGGAACAGGAAGTCTGTTTCCATTCACTCCCCCAAGGAAACGGTACAGCGGAATCTCAAGTGCATCTGCTGCCGCTCTTGCACATGCGATTGAAACCGCAAGAATTGCATTTGCGCCAAGATTTGATTTATCTTTTGTTCCATCTGCCTGGATCATTGCCTGATCAATTGCATAAGTGTCTCCTGCATCCATTCCAACCAATGCACTGTTGATTGTTGTATTAATATTTTCTACCGCACGGGAAACACCTTTTCCACCGAATTTTGACTTGTCTCCATCACGAAGTTCAAGTGCCTCAAATTCTCCGGTAGAAGCGCCACTTGGAGCCGCACCTCTTGCTACAGTTCCATCTACAAGATGCACTTCTGCCTCAACCGTTGGATTTCCGCGTGAGTCGATAATTTCTCTTCCAATTACTTTTTCAATTTCCAGATAATTCATAGTTGTCCATCCTTTCTGAGGACTCCCTCGCCTGTGTTCAGGTATTACAGACAAAGGAGTATACATGATTTATTCACACAGTTAGTTTTCTCTAACCATATGTATTCTATCAAGTTTCTTTACAAAACGCAATATTTCTACATGATAATGATTCTCATTTTATAGGCTTCTACATATTATCTGCACTTGCTATTATTTATATTCTTACTTTTTTATAAATACTCCCTCAGCTTCTCAACCTTCTCCATATCTGTCGCCCAGCTCGTAGCAAATCTGACTACCGTATGTTTCTCATCCGTCTTCTCCCAGAAGCTGACCCTGACATTCTTCTCCAGTTCTTTCAGCTTCTCGTCTTCCATCTCAACAAAGATCTGGTTCGTCGGAGAATCAATATAGAAGTTATATCCTTTTTCTTTCAGGATTTCTTTTAGTCTCGCAGCTGTTGTGATTGCATTCTTACTGATTTTCATATACAGATCATCTGTAAATAATGTATCAAACTGAACACCAAGGAACCAGCCTTTTGCAAGCAGTGCCCCGTGCTGTTTGATCAGTGTCACAAAATGTCTCGGTGCATTTTCTTTTGTAAATACAACTGCCTCTCCGCAAAAGGCACCTACCTTTGTTCCACCAATATAGAAAATGTCACAGTATTCTGCAATATCTTCCATTGTCACATCTGTATCTTCTACTGCAAGACCGTATCCAAGACGTGCTCCATCGAGATACAGTGGAATATGGTACTGCTGACAGATATCAGAAAGCTCTGCGAGTTCGCCACGTGTATACAGTGTGCCATACTCTGTTGGGTGAGAGATGTAGACCATCCCAGGGAAAACCATGTGTTCATGATTCCCATCACTATAAAACTGATTCAAATAATCTGCCACATCTTTGGGCTGAATCTTTCCTTCCAGCTGCGGAAGGGTCAGTACTTTATGACCGGATGCTTCAATCGCACCCGCCTCGTGTGATGCAACATGACCTGTCTCAGCCGCGATAACGCCTTCATAGCTCTGGAGCACGGAATCAATTACTGTCTGATTTGTCTGTGTTCCTCCCACAAGGAAGTAAATGTCTGCCTCCGGGCATTTACATGCCTGACGGATCTTTTCCTTTGCGGATTCACAATATGAATCATTTCCGTATCCTGTAATTCCTTCTTTATTTACTTCTGCCAGTCTGCGCAGGATTTCCTCATGTGCGCCTTCTGAATAGTCATTTTCAAATAAAATCATTTCTTAGCTTTTCCTTTCTTTCTGAATGTTGCATTTTTATTCACAGTTCTTTTCTCTGGAGATTTCTTGCTCCTTGATTCATTTTTTGTTGTGATCTTCTTAGCAGTTCGTTTGTCAACGGTCTTCTTTTTTCTCACGCTGTATCCAAACGTTCCGATCTTTTTTCCAAGTCCAAGATATTCTCCATGGGAATATGCCAGAAGACCTGTCTTATTGAGTTCGAATTTGCCCTTCTCATCCATATAGGACTCGTCCACCTGAACCGCTTTCACTTCTGCAAGAAACATATGGTGACTTCCAAGTTTCTCAATTTTTGTCACTACACATTCAATATTGACCGGTGCTTCTTCAATGACCGGTGCGTAAGTAAGCTTCTCTGCCTTTTTCGCAGTCAGATGACACTCTTTCCATTTATCCACATCCCGTCCGGAGCGCACACCACAGTAATCAGTCGCATGGGCGAGCTGTTCGGTTGTCAGATTGATCACAAACTCTCCGCTCTCTTCAATCATATGATACGAATATCTTTCCGGTCTTACGGAAATGTATACCATCGCCGGATTTGTACATACAGTTCCTGTCCATGCAACGGTAAAAATGTTCGTATTTCCTTCTTTATCTGCCGTACTTACCATAACTGCCGGAAGCGGGTAGACCATATTACCGGCTTTCCATATCTGTTTTGCCATTTCTCTTTCCTCCTGAAAACCGTCCCCTGTTACGGAGACGGTTCTGACTTTCTATTTGAAAATATCTTAGGCTTTCTTACTGCTGCAGTGCTGATACAAGTGCCGGAACGAGCTGTTTCTTACGTGATACGACACCTTTGAGCATCAGTTTCTGTGCATTATCTTCCAAATCATAAGCTCCGATAATCTTTTCTCTTGCTTCATTACCACTGCAGATCAATTCAGAAGACTCTGTAATAATATTTGTCAGCATAAAGAAAATCATATCCAGACTGTGATTTTGTCTTGTCTTTTCCATCTCCGGAAGTACTGTTGCCTTAATCTCTTCAAGCTCTTCTTCGCTCATTGAATTCACCTGACCAACACCAAATACCGTATCATTCACTGTAAACTGTTTGAAATCAAGGAAGAGAATCTCCTCGGCTGTCTTTCCTTTGAGGTTGCTTCCTGCCTTGAACATCGCCTGTGCAAGTTTCTCTATATTGATCCCGGCAATCTCTGCAAGCCTTTTCGCTGTGCTTTCATCAAGTGGTGTACAAGTTGGGGAACGGAACATCAATGTATCGGAAATGATCGCGGAACAAAGAAGTCCTGCATTCACCGGATCTATTTCGACACCATTTTCCTCGTACATCTGAGATACAATTGTTGCTGTACATCCAACCGGCTGATTTCTGAAAAATACAGGTCCGATCGTCTCGATACTGCTCAATCTGTGGTGATCAATGATCTCCTGGACATCTGCCTCTTCCACTCCGTCTACTGCCTGGTTCTTCTCATTATGATCGACAAGGATCACCTGTTTCTTGCTGACATTGAGAAGTCTTCGTCTGGAAACAAGACCTAAGAACTTTCCATCTTCATCTACAACAGGGAAGTCGCGGAAACGCTTGCGTGCCATCACTTCTTTCACATCATCTACATAATCATTCTTACGGAATGTTACGAGTTGATCCTTTGTCATGAAAGATCTTACCGGAATACTCTGGCTGATATGCTGCGCTGCCGTAAATGTATCATGCTGTGTCCAGATAACGACAATTTCTTTTGCCTCTGCCTGACGCAGAATATCTTCTGAGATCGGATCATTCTGGCAGACTACCATACAGCTTGCATCCAGATCAACTGCACACTGCTGTGCATCAATTCGATCCCCAATAATAACAAGATCATCTTTCTCGATAAAGCTTGTCATCAACTCTTTGCTTGATGCTGCAACAGTTACTTTTCCTTTATAAAAATAACCATGTTCATTTCCTGTTACAATTTCACCTTCTACTGCCGCTGCAATATTACGGTACTGTGTTCTTGCCTTCGCAAGCATTGTGTTATCATAGACTTCCATATAGGATTTCGCAATATCACCTTTTGTGATCACACCTTCCAGCACACCATTACGTGTGATTGGAATCGTATGAGTATTCATCTCTGACATCTTTTCCCATGCTGTACGGATTGAGAGGCTTCCCTGAATTTCCTGACTTTCTTTCAATTCCACATTTTTAATCTGTTCTCTAAGATCAGAAAGTAATAACGGAACTTTTACGCCAAAGTGTTCCAGTACATATTGTGTCTCCTCGTTAAGCTGCCCTGCACGACGAGGCTCATACGTTTCTCCGGTAATCTTTGTCTTAAGATTTGCATAAGCAATTGCTGTACAAATAGAATCTGTATCCGGATTCTTATGACCTACAACATACACCTTTTTATTCTCAGCCATTTTTTCTATCTCTCCTTCTCAAATTTATCTCTTATTTACTTTTATACTCACATCAATTTATCTCTGTATTCTGTCATCTTACATGAACAGCTTCTTCATTAAGTATTAAACCTGACAATTCACTATTCAATAAGTAGAGTAACATTTTTTTTCTATTAATCCAACCGCATTTTTCATTTTCTTCACGGATTTTGGCTCTTTTGTTGTATTTTTTCTCATACATATGTTATACTTTTGATTAACGAGAAAAAGAAAATGAGGTGCTTTTAATGAGCGAAGAAATGAAAGAATTACAGACAAATGAAGTAACAGAAACAATGGCAGACTATGAAGATCATTTCGATGATGCGAATCCATGGAACAGAGTCCAGGATTATATGGATAAGAAAACAGTTCTTCCTGTTAAAATTGAAGGTGTTGTCAACGGTGGCGTAATTGTAATGGTAGAAGGACTTCGCGGATTCGTTCCGGCTTCTAAGCTGTCCCTTTCCTATATCGAGAATCTGGAAGATTATCTTCTCAAGGATATCGAAGTACAGGTGATTGATGTTGACCAGGCGAATAATCGTCTTGTCCTTTCTGCACGTGAGCTTCTGAAGGAAAAGGAAAAAGCAGCACGTGATGCACAAATTGCAAGTATGAAGGTTGGAACTGTTCTGAAAGGAACTGTAGAAACACTTCAGAACTATGGAGCATTTGTAAAGTTGGAGAACGGACTTTCCGGTCTGGTTCACGTTTCACAGATCTCCCAGAAGCGTGTAAAAATGCCTTCTGATGTTCTCACAGTTGGTGATGAAGTTGAAGTGAAAGTCATCGGTATCAAAGATGGCAAGATCAGCCTGAGCATGAAAGCTCTCGAAGAAGACAAAGAGAAGGCTGAAGAGAAAGCTGAAAAGGTTGTGATCCCGAAAGCGGAAGATATCGGAACAAACCTTGGAGATCTCTTTAAAAATATCCAGTTATAGAAATTGGTGCTGTGATCCTGTTCAGATTGATAATCTGCGTAATTGGCAGCATGATACAGAAAAAGTCCCTTTCAGGAGTTTATTTCTTCTGAAGGGACTTTTCTATTTTCATAGTTTCAATAATTCAGCAATATTTATTATGCACAAACATTCTCCAGAATCTCTTCTAACGCATTCTTGGAACTCGTATGACAGCGAATCACATCCGCATTACATCTGCCGGCCTCTTCTACCGCACAGCGGACCATTTTATGGGATACTGTGTTTGTGAAAAGAACGATCAGATCCGGACTTCCAATCTGTTTGCTTAAACTTGCTGACATCTGGGTGAAGATCTTCGCCTTACAATTAAACTGTTTACAGACTTTCTTATACTGACATACCATTCTGTCATGTCCTCCAATGATTACTACACTCATACTGAATTACCTCCTGAAATCTGAATCTGATTGTCTATTACTCTACCTATTCTTTTCCTGTATGTTTTATGAATTCATTTCCACATATCTTCCTTGTTCGTTAGTTGTGTCTAACTTATGTATTTACTATACTATAACGAAAACGTAATATCAATATCATTTACTGATAATGTTTCTCATTAGAATAACGAATGTGCCAAGGCACATTCTTGCGCCTGCGGCGGTCGCTTGCGGCACCTACCTTGTACGCCGCAGTGCGCATCCTGAGCGGAGTGTTTTTTATATGTTAGGAAAGAACTTTCCTAACATATAAAAAAGAACTACCGGGACAAACCTCTACAAAAGTTAATCCCGGCAGTTCTTTTTCTTGCCTTTTTTATTTTATGTTGTTTCACTCAAGATTGCTGTTCACAGTAACTATTCAAGTTCTGTTCTTTTATTTTCATCCAGCAGATTCTTCATACTTCTAAGGCTTATCATCAATGTAGACGCATTGTGCAAAAGTGCAGATACTGTCGGCTGGACAATTCCTGTCACGCCAAGCAGAATCAGTCCTGAATTGATTCCGACGATATTTCTGTAATTCTTATGTATCCGCTTCATCATGGCATTTGCCAGAAGTTTCAGCGTCACAACTTCACGCAGGTCATCTGCCGCAATCGTGATATCTGCAATCTCTCTTGCAATCTCTGCGCCGTCACTGATCGCAATCCCCGCATCCGCTGCTGAAAGAGCAGGTGAATCATTGATCCCATCACCGATCATAATTACTTTTCTTCCTTCTGCTTTTTCTTTCTCAACGAAATTCGCTTTATCTTCCGGAAGAACCTCAGCATAATATTCATCAACGCCAACGCGTTTCGCAATTGCCGCCGCTGTACGCTCACTATCACCTGTCATCATAACGACTTTACGGATACCGGCTTTCTTCAGATCACGAACCATTTCTGTTGCCTCTTCACGAAGTGGGTCTTCAATACAGATAACTGCAACAAGTTGTTTTTCGATTGCCAAATACAGATGAGAGTATTCTGGTTTTAACGAATCGTATCTATCCTGATATTCGGACGGGATCGTACATCCTTCATCTTCGAAAATGAAATGACTGCTTCCGATCAGAACCTTTTTATCATCAATAGAGGAAGAGATTCCATGTGCCACAACATATTCTACCTTTGAGTGCATTTCTTCATGAGACAAATGCCTTTCTTTCGCTGCATCTACAACGGCCTTTGCCATAGAATGAGGAAAATGTTCTTCCAGACATGCTGCAATACAAAGCAGATCATTTTCTGAGTATTCACTGAAAGCAACAATCTCTTTCACTGTCGGCGTTGCCTTTGTCAATGTTCCTGTCTTATCGAAAACGATTGTATCTGCATCGGCCACGGCCTCTAAGAACTTACCACCCTTTACTGTGATATTGTTCTCGCCTGCCTCACGGATTGCCGAAAGTACAGTGATCGGCATCGCAAGCTTCAATGCACAGGAGAAATCTACCATCAGAACAGACAGTGTCTTCGTAATATTTCTTGTCAGGAGCCAGACTGCACCTGTCCCCAGTAATGTATATGGAACAAGTCTATCTGCAAGATGTTCTGCCTTACCTTCTACAGAAGACTTCAGTTTTTCAGAATCCTCGATCATTGTCACAATCTTTTCAAATCTGGTAGAGCCTGATACCGCTTTGACAAGAACTTCAATCTCACCTTCTTCGAGAACTGTTCCGGCGAAAACAGACTGTCCTACACTTCTTCTTACAGGAAGTGACTCACCTGTAAGAGATGCCTGATTGACCATTCCTTCACCAGTAACTACTTCCCCATCAAACGGGATCACATTTCCCATACGGATCACAACATGGTCTCCCGGCTCAATATCTGATGATTTTACAAGAATCTCCTGTTCATTTCTCTTCAGCCACACTTTATTGACATTAAGTGACATACTGCGCGCAAGATCTCCGACAGACTTTTTATGCGTCCATTCTTCTATGATCTCACCAATTCCAAGCAGGAACATGACAGATCCAGCTGTAGCATAATCTCTACGGAATACGGAAACGCTGATTGCTGTAGCATCCAGGACAGGAACCTCTATCTTACCATGCATCAGGCAACGGATTCCGTGCCAGATATATTTCACTGATTTTACAGATGTAATCACTGCACGGACCGGCATTGGAAGGAATAACTTACTTCCATAATGAAGAACTGTCTTCATGACCAGCTTTTCCTGATAAACAGCATTCAGCTCTCTTCCAGAACCTGCAGCAACATGTTCCGGAAGAATTGCATTTTCATAAGAAAACTGCTTCAATAAATTCAAGACCTCTTCCTTATCTCCAACATAACAGATCACAGCATCTGCGGTGCGTTCATATACTTTTACATCTGTTACATTCTTCTGATTGGAGAGAAACCAGGATAGAGTATCCGCCTCCGTATATGTCATCCTTTTCTGGACAACATGGATACGAAGGCGGCCATTGATCTCATGCTTTACAATAAATTTCATAGAGATTTAAACTTCTTCCTCTTTGAAATCCTGCGCACCTGTATTCTCTTCCTGAGTTTCTGTCTCTTCTGCTTCTTCTGCTTCGTAGACAGCCTCAGCCTCTTTTGCTGCACGTGACTCATTGATCTGCTGAGCCTCTGCAAGGATATCTTCTGCATTCTCCTGAACAGTTGTTGCTGTCTTCATCACACAGTCTTTTGCTCTTAAAACTGCTGCTGTACAGTTTGTGTAAACTTTCTTTGCATCATCACTTGCAAGAATTTTCACTCCCGCTGTTCCGAAAAGAACACCTCCTGCAAAGATTCCTGCTTTTTTCAATTTAAATATATCCCACATTGTATAAAACCTCCTAAAATTTTTATACATCATATCAACTCACTATGCGGATAGTCAATTCTAACTGCATTTGTCGATAAATTTTATCGTTTATTATCCGGTAATTTAATTGATGTTACTTTTTGATCTTTTACATAACCGCAATGTTTCAGTCCTTCGCGGATCACCTTGTTCCACCCTGTTTCTGTGAGTTTAAAAATCGTATCATCATCCAGCATGATGATACATCCCCCATCTTCCGGACAATCCTGCGCACAATCAACTTTATACATATTTTTTCTGTTGATTGCTCCGATTTCTTCTAATGCATTGATCATTCTGTAAACAGTTGCCACACCGATCTTTTCATCTGCCTGGGATGCCTTATAAAAGATTTCTTTACAGCTTGAGCATTCATTTTCTAAAATAATATCAATCAACATTTTACGCTGTTTTGTGATCCGGCACCCGTTTTCTTTTAGTTTTTCAATAATCTGTTCTTTCTTACTCACGGTACACCTCCTGCTTCCTGGTTTTCGCTGTATCAGTTGCTTTGCCATCTCTCACAGAGTTTTACTCTTATGAGATAGAAGTGACCTCATACCCTGCTTTTTTTACTGCATTTTTCAAATCTGTCAGATCAATTTCTCTGTCGTAGGAAACTTCTGCACTATTTTCCTTCAAACTCACCTTTGCAGTAACACCATCCAATCCATTCAATGCATTCGTTACGGTATTTGCACAATGCTCGCAATGCATTCCTGAAATCTTCAACGTCTTTCTTCCAATCACCGGACCGTCTAAAAACTTTGTTTTTGCTTTCTTGCTGCTTCCTGAACCGCCTCCGCAACAAGGACCTTCTCCTTTAAAATGTTTGATTGATCCTTTCAGAGCCAACCCAAGCAAGATGATTACAATTAATATAATGATAATATCTGCCATTTTGTGATCCCTCTTTTAGTCTTCTTTCTCTTCTCTGTTTTCTCGCCATTTCTTGATCCACAGATAAATCTGATAGATGGATACACCAACAAGGTAAATCAAAAGAAATGCACCAAATGCGTAAAACATAGAACCTGTTGAATTTCCCATTCTAATCACCTTTTACTTTTTCTTTGTATATTGAGATTTTCCAGCTGCCGCACTGCATCCGCCGCAGCTTCCACAGTTGCCACTGCATCCGGCGCATCCGACATGTTTCCCTTCTTTATGGTTCTTATATCCTTTATAAATGAGAAAAATACAATATCCGATAATTAAAGTTATTATTACAATATTTGCTATCATTGTCATCAACACCTCTTTTTTCTCTTATTATAACAGAGAGCCGGATACATTTCCTGCATCCAGCTCTATTTTTCAAGAACGCTTTCACGTTCTTGTTTCTCTCATATTACGCTGCCTGCACAGAACGTTTTGAGTATACTTTCTGATCTTTGTACGGATCTGGTCTGAAGAGCATGAACAGAAGGAAGATCAGTAAGATAAATCCTACTGCTGTACCTACGCCAAATGCTCCGCCTGTTACGAAAGATCCTACCTGGTATACGATCAGGCAAACAACATAAGCAAATACATTCTGGAACAGGATTGCAAACCAGAACCATTTTCTGGACTGCATCTGCTGTGCCATTGTCGCGATTGCTGCAAGACAAGGTGAGTCAAGCAGGTTGAACAGAAGGAATGTAAATGCTGCAATTGTTGACGGGAACCAGGAAGCAACTCCCTGCGCTACTGTCACTGCGTCTTCTGTATCTCCGGACACATTTGCAAGAACTCCCATTGTAGAAACGATTGCTTCTTTCGCTGTAAATCCTGAGATAGATGCTGCTACAGGCTGCCACTCACCAAATCCAAGTGGTGCGAACAGTGGAGCGATCACTCCGCCGATTGCTGCCATTAAGCTGTCTGCGCTGTCTTCTACAAGTCCAAATCCATCTGCTGTAAATCCGAATCCTCCAAGGAACCACATTACTACGCATGCAAGGAACAGGATTGTTCCGGCTTTGATGATGAATCCTTTCAGTCTCTCCCAAACATGAAGGAGAACTGTCTTAGCCTGTGGAATATGGTACTGTGGAAGCTCCATTACGAACGGAGCCGGTTTTCCTGAGAAAGGTTTTGTCTTCTTCAGGATGATTGCAGAAACAAGTACTGCAACGATTCCTACAAAGTACATCAATGGTGCAATGAAGGAGCTCTCCTGATATCCTGCTACTTCACCGGCAATAACTCCACCCATCATAGCAATAACCGGAAGTTTTGCTCCACATGGGATAAATGTTGCTGTCATGATTGTAAGACGTCTGTCGTTGTCCTGCTCAATTGTCTTAGAAGCCATGATTCCAGGGATTCCACATCCTGAAGAAATCAGAAGCGGAATAAAGCTCTTGCCTGAAAGTCCGAAATGTCTGAACACACGGTCCATGACGAATGCGATACGTACCATGTATCCACAGTCTTCAAGAATAGACAGGAAAAGGAACAGGATTGCCATCTGTGGAACGAATCCAAGTACTGCTCCAAGTCCGCCGATGATACCATCCACTACAAGTCCGTTGATCAGATCACTTGCTCCGACATTTGTAAGGAATCCTCCAACTGCCTCCTGAATGGCTCCAACGAATGTATCATTTGTCCAGTCTGTTACAAATGTACCTACTGTTGTGACAGATATGTAATATACAAGCCACATAACTGCAATGAAAATCGGAATACCGAGGATACGGTTGGTAACGATACGGTCAATTTTATCCGATGTTGTCAGTTTTTCTTTTGCTTTTTTAACAGTAGTTCCTACAATTTTCTGAATAAACTGATAACGTCCGTCAGTTACAATACTTTCCATATCGTCATCATGTTTCTTTTCCAGTTTTGTTCTTTCATCTTCAACAACTGCTTTTGCTGCACCTGAGAGCTTTATCTGATCTACAACTTTGCTGTCATTTTCAAGGAACTTTACAGCGTACCATCTTTTTTTATCTTCTGTAATTGTATCAGGAAGGATTTCCTTTACGCTTTCTACAGCAGCTTCTATATCTTTTGCAAAGATCTCACCAGGAAGTTTTACTTCCTTCTGCTTTGCAACTTTGATTGCTTCATCGATCAGTTCATCCAGACCTTTCTGCTTCAATGCTGAAATCTCAACAATTGGGCATCCGATCAGCATGGAAAGACGTTTGACATCAATCTTAATACCTCTCTTAGCGAGAAGATCGCACATGTTCAATGCGATTACAACCGGTACTCCTGTCTCAACCAGCTGTGTTGTAAGATACAGGTTACGTTCGATGTTAGTTGCGTCAACAAGGTCAACGATTACATCCGGATTCTCATTCAGAACGTAATCACGGCTGACAACCTCCTCAAGTGTATATGGAGAAAGGGAATAAATTCCCGGAAGGTCAGTTACTGTAACGTCTTCCTTTTTGTACTTCTTATTCTTGATCTTACCTTCTTTTTTCTCTACCGTTACTCCCGGCCAGTTTCCAACATACTGGTTTGCTCCTGTAAGAGCATTAAACAGTGTTGTCTTACCACAGTTCGGGTTTCCTGCAAGTGCAATTGTGATTGCCATTACTCTCTTTGCCTCCTTAAATTCTAGAATCTCTCATCAGGTTTTTTGTATCTGTAGGCTTATTTAACCTCTACACACTGTGCATCTGCCTTTCTGACAGTAAGCTCGTATCCACGAACTGTAATTTCAACCGGATCACCAAGTGGTGCAACTTTTCTGATAAAAAGTTCACTTCCTTTTGTTATTCCCATATCCATAATACGGCGTTTGTAAGCACTGTCTCCTTCGATTTTTGTAACTACAACAGTAGTTCCTACTTTTGCATCACCTAAAGTCATAACACATACTCCTTCCTTACTTTACTCATCACTTTTTCAGCGTCTCAATCAGATCATGATATGGCGCGCCATATCAGCATTTACTGCTACTCTCGAATCTTTAATATTAACAATAACGTTACCGCCAATTGCAGATAACACGATCACTTCTGCTCCGGGCACAAATCCAAGATTCGCAAGAAAACGCTTTGTCTCATCATTTCCGCTTACTCTCTTAATTGTATTGGTTTCGCCAATGTTGGCCATTGTAAGTGGCATAATCTCACGCTTCTTTCTTAAATGATATTAGAATCCATTCTCATTTGATATAGATTATTAAAAACAGTTGAGATTGATAATTTTTTTCATTTTCTCTTCTGTTCGTAAGTTAGTATATGCTAATCTCTATTAGTTGTCAATGACTAATTTATATTTTTTTAATTTTTCTGTTCAACGCCATTCCAAATCTATGTTGAATTTGTCTGGCAAATTATTTGCTGTCAGGAATAAATTATGATATACTAAGCAAAGACATGAAAATTCACTGTAAATAGTGATACAGATAAATTATAATTTATATAGAGGAGGCATTACCTATGCATGTAAATGAATCATCCGAAAATTATCTGGAGACAATCCTCATGTTAAGCAAGAAGCTTCCTGTCGTACGTGCCGTCGACATTGCAACAGAGCTTAACTTTAAGAAATCAAGTGTCAGTGTAGCTATGAAAAAGCTCAGAGAAAGCGAACATATTATTGTATCTCGTGAGGGCTATATTACATTGACAGAATCCGGACAGGCAATTGCTGACATGATATATGAGCGTCACACGCTTCTCTCTTCCTGGCTTGAGAGACTCGGTGTTGACCCACAGGTTGCCGCTGATGATGCTTGTCGTATGGAGCATGTGATCAGCGAGGAAAGTTTCAACGCAATTAAAAAACATATTGTTTCTCATTCTTAAAACGAAAAAGCACCTTCAGAAGAGTGATATCTCTTCTGTTAGTGCTTTTTTCTTACTTTTACTTATCGTTATAATGATACCTACATGGTAAACATACAAGCGGAGTTGGTGGGATTCGAACCCACGTGCCCCGGAGGGCTAACGCATTTCGAGTGCGCCCCGTTATGACCACTTCGATACAACTCCTTCTCTTGCATCTGTCAAAGCAGACACAAGAATAATTATAGCATTTTCCTCTGAAAAATCAAGGGAGAATTTGCTTATAGCTTTTCTCTTTCTTTCATAATCCAGTCAATCACCTGTTCCAATCCTTCTCCCGTTTTCGCACTAACCGGAAGAACAACTGCATTTGGATTTAATTTCAAGATACGTTCCTTAGCAAGTTCAAAATCAAAATCAAAATACTCCAGAGTATCTATTTTATTGATCAGCACCAGATCACTTACCTGAAACATCAACGGATATTTCAGTGGTTTATCGTCTCCCTCAGGCACACTAAGAAGCATCACATTCTTATGTGCCCCAGTATCGAACTCTGCCGGACAGACAAGATTCCCGATATTTTCAAGAATTAACAGATCAAGGTTCTCTGTATCATATTCAAGCAGTGCGCGCGATACCATATCCGCATCAATATGACACAATCCGCAATTATGGATCTGAATGGATTCCACGCCTGTCAGATCTGCGACTCTCTGTGCATCTAGACTTGTCTCGATATCTACATCCATCTCACCAATTCTCAGCTGCTCTTTCATTCTGTTGATCAATGCACTTAATAATGTTGTTTTTCCACTCCCCGGTCCGGACATGACATTTAAGAATAGTGTCCCCTGGGCACTCATTTTCTCGCGGATTGCCTTTGAAGTAGCATCATTATCCGCAAATACACTTTCTTTTATTTCAATCACTCTGACGTTTCCCATGTTTTTATTCCCTTCTTTTATATATCATGCATTCACTTCCTGTATCTTTTCCAACAGATAATCAGCCAGTTTCTTCATACCCTCTCCTGTCTTTGCAGAGATGTAAAAAATCTTAATCTGTGGATTCAATCTTCTTGCACATGCTTCCACATAGTCTTTTCGGAACTCAAAAACAGGTAATGCATCGATTTTGTTTATCACTAACACATCAGATACTTCATACATCAACGGATATTTTGCCGGTTTATCGTCTCCTTCCGGAACTGAAAGAATTGTCAGATTAAAGTTTGCGCCTGTATCAAACTCTGCCGGGCAAACAAGATTTCCAATATTCTCAAGTACAACAAAATCCAGCTCAGCTCTGTCAAATGCTCTTATTCCTTGCCGTGTCATATCTGCATCTAAATGACACATTCCTCCTGTATGCAGCTGAATCGATGGAATTCCCGCCTCAATCAGTGTATTCGCATCTACATCAGAATCAATGTCTGCCTCCATCACACCCCACTTGATTTTCCCTTCAAAATACGGTTTCAATGCCAGAAGCGTGCTTGTCTTTCCACTTCCCGGACTGGACATCAAATTCATCAGACACGTTTTCTGTGCCTTTAATTCCTGACGTAACACCTGTGCATCTGCATTGTTATCTTCAAGAATTGTTTCTTTTAATTCTATTACTTTTGCTTTTTCCATGCGTTCTCCCCTCGGTGTTGAACACCGCTATTATTTTCTTTTCATTATAACAAAAAGAAATAATTTTGTACATTTGTTAAATCACTTATAAATTTTATCGTTACAAATATAATAAATACGTATATAATAGATATGATATCAAAAACAGGCTCTTCCTTCTTATCTATATTACTTTCTAAGGGGGACTCTCATGAACCACAATACACTCGTAATTGAAATCAAATCTACACTTGATAAACTTATTGCTGCCAGAACTAGTCTTGGTTATGATTACATTGTGTATGGATTACTCTTGATAAACGAGGATCAGACTCGTGTATCCAATATTACCAAAGCTTTGTACATCGATATTGCTGCCCATTATGAGACAAGCTGGTCTTGTGTAGAAAAAAACATCCGCAACACGGTCAATGCAATCTGGACTTCGGAAAATAAAACTATTCTTGAAATGATTTTCAACAGAACCTATATGGACAAAAAACCAACGAATAAAGAATTTTTTGAATATTTATACGATTTTATTTTCTTATCACAAGAAACCGCCCCTACCCAATCCGAAGAAAATGTATCTTCCATCCTCTGCCCTGTCTGTAACAATAAATGTCAGGTACTCGAAAGCATGCTTTCTTTTGTGGCAAAACGACTTCAACCTGAACCTGACTGCACGCATGTATAAAATATAATAATCAATCCGTTTTTCAAAAAGGACCTCCCTTCAATCATCGGGAAGCCCTTTTTATATCTGAAATAATTATAATTTTTTACATTTCTTATAGTGTCTTTTTCATCTTCTTTGTGTTATAATTTTGTTAGTTATAGCTAACGTATGCTATTCATTTCTAATATGTGTGAGTTTTATCTATCCTTTTTTTAACAAGGGAGCCTGAAATAAGATAAACTCAATTCTCACACAAGACAGGAGGCTGACTATGTTTTTATCCTTAACCAATATCAAAAAATCCTTTGGACAAGGCGACAGTCGTGTAGAAGTCTTAAAAGGCATTGATCTATCGATTGAAAAAGGAGAATTCTGTGTTCTTCTTGGACCTTCCGGCTCAGGAAAATCCACTTTACTGAATATCATCGGTGGCATTGACCGTGCAGACAGTGGTCAGATCATAATTGAAGACGAACTGATGGAAAAAATGACTGCGAAACGTCTTAGTCAATACCGAAGAAAACATCTTGGATATGTTTTCCAGATGTATAATCTGATTCCCAATCTTACTGTGCGCGAAAATATTGAAGTCGGTGCTTACTTAAGTGATCACGCGTTAGATGTAGATGAACTTCTTGATACCCTTGGTCTTTCTGCACATCAGAAGAAGCTGCCGAATCAGCTCTCTGGTGGCCAGCAACAGCGTACTGCCATTGGCAGGGCGATTGTAAAGAATCCGGATATTCTGCTCTGTGATGAGCCAACCGGTGCGCTTGATTATAAAACATCGAAAGAAATACTGAAGCTGATTGAAACAGTCAATCAAAAGTACGGTAATACAGTTGTAATGGTAACACACAATGATGCGATTAAGGATATGGCAGACCATGTTGTCCGAATTCGTGACGGTATGGTACGAAAGAATTACCTGAATGACCACAAAGTCACTGCCCAGGATCTTGACTGGTAAAGGAGGCAACAGACAATGAAAAATCCATTAAACAAACGTCTCCCCAGAGAATTCCGGAAAGACTTTGGTAAATATCTTGTCATTTTCCTTCTTCTTGTAATAACCATTGGTTTTGTCTCCGGATTCCTTGTTGCCGATGGCAGCATGATCAAAGCTTATAATGAAGGGATTGACAAATATAATACAGAAAACGGACATTTCCGCACTTCTGAAAAAATGAATGATGCACAAATTCAGTCTATAGAAGAAAATGGTATCCGTATCTATGACAATTTCTATCTGGAACAAGATTTAACAAATGACAGTACGATGCGTATCTTTGAAAGCCGGGATCAAGTGAATCTTGCCTGTCTCATGGAAGGAGAATTTCCAAAAGCGGCAAATGAAATTGCCATCGATCGTATGTATGCTGACAACAATAAGATTTCCATCGGAGACACACTGAAAAGTGGTACACAGAGCTGGAAAGTAACCGGATTCATTGCTCTTCCGGATTACAGCTGTCTTTTTCAGAACAACAACGATTCCATGTTTGATTCTGTCAAATTCGGAATTGGAGTTGTAACGTCCGAAGCATTTGAATCACTAGATTCTCCACTTGTAAAATACTGCTATGCGTGGAAATACAATGATGAACCTACGACAGAGAAAGAAGAAAAAGAAGTATCTGATAATCTGATGAAAGCAATCAACAAGGAGGTTTCTCTGGAAGAATTCGTTCCGCGTTATCTCAATCAGGCAATCACATTTACCCGGGATGATATGGGAAGCGACCGCGCAATGATGATCGTATTTCTTTATATCGTAATTGCGATCATGGCTTTTGTCTTTGGCATTACAATCAGCAACACCATTGCAAAAGAGTCGAATGTCATCGGAACTCTTCTTGCCAGTGGCTACACCAGAAATGAACTGATCCGCCATTATATGACCATGCCAATCCTTGTCACGCTAATTGGTGCTTTGATTGGAAACATTCTCGGTTATACGATCATGAAAGATATCTGCGCCGGCATGTATTACGGAAGCTACAGTCTTCCAACATATGTAACCGTCTGGAACGCAGAAGCATTTCTGCTTACTACGATCATTCCGATCTTGCTAATGCTTCTCGTCAATTACACGGTACTTCACAGAAAATTATCACTTTCTCCTTTGAAGTTCCTCCGCAGAGACTTAAAAAGAAGACAACAGAAGCATACATTATCACTGAGCAAAAGAATTCCATTTTTCAGTCGCTTCCGACTACGTGTGATTTTCCAGAATATCAGCAATTACCTTCTGCTGTTCCTCGGAATCTTATTTGCAAACCTTCTGTTGATGTTTGGTCTGCTCTTCCCTGCTGTACTCGATCATTATCAGACTGTTCTACAGGATAACCTGCTTTGTAACTACCAGTACATTTTACAGATACCAATCAATGCCATGGATGAAGATCATAAACTGGAGAGCCTTGTAAATATGCTCTATTTTCAGCATGAAGTAGAAACTGATAATCCTGATGCCGAGAAATTCAGTGCTTATTCACTGAAAACAACCGATAAGGAATATAAGGAAGAAGAAATCCTTCTCTATGGACTTGCAGACAACAGCCGCTATCTTCCAATTGATTTTCAGGAAACTGTATCTGACAAAGATGTTTCAAAAAAAGAGGTCGCTTCTGATGCGACTGCTGCATACATCTCTTCTGCTTATGCAGATAAATATTTTCTGGATATCGGTGATGAAATCACTTTAAAGGAAGCTTATGAAGATGATACATATACGTTTTCTATTGAAGGAATCTACGATTATGAAGGTGGTCTGACCGTTTTTCTTCCACAAGAACAGCTTAATAAACTGTTTGACCTTGGTTCCGATTACTTCAGTGGTTATCTCTCTGACAGCGAGATCACTGATATTGACCAGAAATACATCGGCTCTGTGATCGACCTCGACAGTCTGTCTAAAATCTCCAGACAATTGAATGTTTCGATGGGAAGCATGATGTATCTGTTAGACGGATTTTCAATCGTGCTCTTTATGATTCTGATCTATCTTTTGTCAAAGATCATTATCGAAAAGAATGCACAGTCAATCTCTATGACAAAAATATTAGGATACTCTGACCTGGAGATCAGCAGTCTGTATCTGCTTTCTACAACCATTATGGTCGTGATCTTCCTGCTTCTGAGTTTTCCGATTGAAACAGTTCTTATGAAAGCGCTCTTCCGTGGAATTATGATCAGCAGTATTTCCGGTTGGATTCCGTTGTATATTGATCCGGTCCTGTATGTAAAAATGTTCCTGCTAGGATTCGGAACTTACCTGCTTGTTGCATTGATCGAATACCGCAGGATCAGGAAAGTACCTATGGATCAGGCATTAAAAAATATTGAATAATCGTGACTGTGCCTGTATCTGCTGCCTGCGAACGTTACTGTTCACACGATGTGCGACCAGCAACGCATCTCGCCATTTTAAATCGCCTTTGGCGATGGGGCGAGATGCATTCAAGCCAAAACATGCATCCTCCGTGTCAATCAGCAAAGTGATTGACACGGGAGTGAACAATAACCTGCAAACTTCTAAGTTAGGCATAACAGTGCAGGTACCATTTGAAAGGAGGATTTCTTGTGAAAAGAAAAATATTACAAAAATTAGTTCCCGGCCTGTGTGCCAGTCTTGTCCTGGTTTCTGCCACAAGTCTGACCGGATGCTCAACTGACACCAAAACAGCTACTACTGCTTCAGATGCTGACAAATCAGAAACGGTATATGTAAAAGCTGATGCAAGCGGAACGATACATGAGATCAAAGTCCAGACAGACTTGAAAAATAACGGAACGTCAAAGGAAATCAAAGACTTCTCAACTCTGAAAGACATAAAAAATACGAAAGGAAATGAGTCCTTCACCCAGTCCCCTGACGGAACGATCACCTGGGAAAACAAAGGGGAGGACATTCATTATGAAGGTACTTCTACAGAAGAACTTCCTGTAAATGTAAAAATCAGTTACACATTGGATGGAAAATCTATACAACCGGAAGATCTCTCCGGAAAAAGTGGCAAACTTGGAATTCGTTTTGATTATAAAAATACTACCGAAGAAAATGTAACCATAAATGGTGAAGAGATGACTTCTCCGGTTCCATTCGCAGTGATCTCCGCCATGATTCTTCCGGAAGATACTGCTTCTAATATCCAGGTGACGAATGGTAAAATATTTACCATGAATGACCAGAGCGTCGTTGTCGGTTATGCCTGCCCGGGACTTAAGGACAGTCTGAAGCTTACTGATTATGAACCTACGGAAGATATCTCTATCCCAGAATCAGTGGAAGTAACTACAGATGTAACAGATTTTGAGATGGACTTTACTGCAACTGTGGTCTCCTCCGGTCTGTTTGAAGATCTCGAAGAGGATTCCTTTGACGATATGGAGGATACGGCTGACAGCCTGCAGGAACTCGGAGATACATCCGGCAAACTTGCTGACGGAGCAGCGCAGCTGCTGGGCGGTGCTTCTACTTATCAAACTTATCTTGGGCAATATGTAGACGGTGTCTCACAACTTGCCGAAGGAACAGACACTCTAGATGACGGTGTAACTGCACTTAATGAAAATTCCGGAAAGCTGGTTGCAGGTGCTTCTTCTCTTCAAAATGGTCTTGAACAGCTGAATTCTGCTCTCTCTGGCCAGATAAGCACGGATTCTGGTTCTCTTCCGTCTGCTGAGACACTTTCAGCACTTCAAGAACAGATTAAATCACTCAGCCAACAGCTGGATTCTGTTGACTCCTCTCTTGCAGAGGCAAAATCTTCTTTCGCATCCGTCAACTGGGATACTCTGAAATCTTCTATCACAGAGGACGCAAAAGAACAGTCCAAAACTGCTGCGACAGATGCTGTCCAGTCTGCGATCGATCAGATTGTTTCTGAAACTGCATCAGATTCAGAATTATCAGAAGAATCTAAAAATGCTGTCAACGATAAGATGTCACAATTAAAGAATGAAATAAATGATACGATTGCATCTGCAATTGATCAGAACCTTGATCTTTCTTCTTCCTCCACAGATATCGATCAGCTGAAATCCGCCACGGAAGGAACATTAAACAGCCTGACGGAACTGATTGCTTCCTGCCATACTACGCTTGACCAGATGTCTTCCGGTGGCGGTTCCTTTGCTCAGGCAGCACAGAGTCTTTCTTCTCTCAGTGAGACATTAAAGACTTTACAGAACTCACTTTCTGCTTTATCTGCCGGCAGTTTACAGCTCACTCAGGGACTTACCTCTTTCCAACAGGGAATCAGTCAATTATCTGAAGGCAGCTCAACGCTATCTCAAGGAGCTACTAAACTGGGCACAGCCGGGAAAGAACTAAAAGAAGGATACACAACCCTTGCCGAAGGAATCTCTTCTCTCTCTGAAGGACTCACTCTCTTTGATAAAGAAGGAATCCAGGAACTTGAAAAACTAGGCGGGGATGATCTGAAGAATCTCTCCAAAAGAATGAAAGCAGTCAAAGAAGCTGACGCTGAATACGATAATTATGGCGGTAAGTTGGAAGAACAGACCGGGGAAGTACGGTTTATTATTGAGACGGATGGGATTGATTAAGAAGAAGGCTTTGGGTCATTTCTATTGACCCAAAGCCTTCTCTCTATAATTCTTTTTCTACATTCCACTGCCTGCCCAAAACTCCATCTAGTTGTATTTGTAGGTTTACAAACTCCATAACATATTTTCTTTTACTCTTTTACAATCCAACTGCCAGTTTTCTTTGAACCAACTCTCTCTAATCGTCCTAATTCAGACAACTCTTTGCAACAATGTCAAGTGATGAATTCAATAAAAGTCAAAATCAAAGAGCAACATAACGTAATTCTATATTTTCTCTCTTTCCTTACGCGATGATTGACTTGAGTTTCGTGGATAAGGCAGCGGAAACTCAAGAAGATTGACGCTTGACAGTCTCCGGAAGGTTCGCTATAATGATAGACGTAAAATTTGAGTGGACTTTTCCGGATTCGGTCATCTTTTTGCCACACAGCTATCTTGTGATAGTTGTGTGGCTTTTTTTGTTGCCCGTATCTCGGAAGTATTGGCAGAATGGAGAACTATATCAATATGGAAAATGATTTTTTATCTCTTATCAAGACGCGCCGCAGCGTACGGCCTATCAAGCGGAACCTGTATCTGCTGAGGCTCTGAACGCTGTACTGAAAGCAGGGACTTACGCCCCTACCGGCGGCGGACGTCAATCCCCCACCATTATTGCAATTACAGACCCCAAATACCGGCAGGAAATCGCCAAGTTAAACGCAGAAATGATGGGGAGCAGCACAGACCCCTACTATGGCGCTCCTGTCGTGGTTTTGATTTTGGCAGATGGCTCCGCAAGTACCTTTGTGGAGGACGGAAGCTGCGTCCTCGAAAACATGATGCTCGCCGTCGGGGCGATTGCATTGGGTTATCCAGCCCAGGAAGCCGGTCAACCCGCAGCACGCAAACAAAACTATATTGTTCGGATTTAATGTCCTGCTGTCCGGCGCAATTTTTTTGTGCCGGATACTTTGTAGAGAGGAGGGAAAGTATGCAGACCAACAATAAAATGGCGGTCGCTCCTATTGGAAAGCTCATCTGGCAAATGTCGATACCGCCGCTGATCTCCATGTTCCTGCAATATTCCTATAATTTGATAGACAGTGCGTTTGTGGCGCAGTTGAGTGAGAATGCACTAACGGCTGTTTCTCTGTCGTTTCCCATTACAACGCTTATGAATGCGGCGTCTATCTGGATCGGCGTCGGTGTGAATGTACTGATTGCAGGGTATCTTGGACAGAAAAAGCAGGATGATGCAAATACAACCGTCACACATGGATTGTTACTGGCCTTTGGAATTGGTGCTTTGCTCAATCTTCTGGCATTACTGATTATGAAACCCTATTTTCGGGCGTTTACCAGTAATGAAGAAATCTATCAGTTGAGCATTGCCTATTTGAGCGTGTGTTCGTTCATGCAAATTCCCAATATGGTGCATATCGCCATCCAGAAGATGATACAGGCAACCGGGAATATGGTTGCTCCCATGTGTTTTCAGATTGCGGGAGTGATTGTTAATTTTGTATTCGATCCCATCTTGATTTTTGGTATTGGTGTTTTTCCGGATATGGGCATCCGCGGCGCTGCAGTGGCTACTGTTGCGGGCTATTCATTATCCATGATTTTGGCATTTGCTTTGCTGCTGGGCAAAAAGCAGAAAGTGCAGGTAAAAATCAAGGGCTTTCATTTGCAAAAGCAGATGATTCGCCGTATTTTTGCCTTTGGCCTGCCATCTTTTATTATGAACGCCCTCAGTTCGTTTATGGTGACGTTCGTCAATCTGTTCCTGGTGGCGTATTCCGATACGGCGATTGCTTTCTTCGGCGCATACTTTAAGGTGCAGCAGTTGATCGTTATGACGGTAAACGGCTTGATCCAGGGCTGTTTGCCTGTCATGCGGTTTAACTACGGCGCAGGCAACAGCGAAAGACTGCATTCCGCTTTCCGATACGGAACCGCTTTGGTCACTGGTATGATGATACTGGGGACATTGGCCGTCATCCTTTTTCCAGCACAGATTTTGGGATTGTTTACGGCGTCGGAAACCATGCGCTCCTTTGGGATATCCGCTATGCGGATTATGGCGGCAAGCTATCTGTTTTGCGGTCTCTCTACTATGATGTCCACCTATTTTCAGGCTACGGAAAAAGTAGGTTCCAGCATGGCAATCCAATTATGCAGGCAGATGCTTTTCCTTGTTCCCGCCGTATGGTGTCTGGACAAATTGTTCCATCTGAACGGAATCTGGCTTGCATTTCCGGTTGCCGAAACTGCCACTTTGCTCGTTGCTCTTGTGATGATGGCATGGCATCGCCGCAAAAATATCTCATAACGTGTTCCAAGGAGGAAAAATGATGAACGACACTTTCATGAAAGAGAAACCGGTATTACCGCTGATTTTATCCATGTCATTGCCTATGGTGTTATCCATGCTAGTTAATTCTCTCTATAACATTGTGGACAGTTTTTTCGTCGCGCAGATCAGCGAGGAGGCTATGACGGCATTATCATTGGTTTACCCGGTTCAAAATTTTATCAATGCTGCCGGAATTGGATTTGGCGTTGGGATCAATGCAGTGATCGCCCTCTATCTGGGCGCGGGGGATCACAGAAAAGCGGATCAGGCAGCCACGCAGGGACTTGTGCTTGCCGTGATTCATGGCGTTGTTATGACAGTCTGCTGTATTACAATCATGCCGGTTTTCCTGCGGATGTTCACTTCATCCGAAGCGGTCATTGAACTTGGCGTCCGCTATTCTGTCGTTGCGTTCGCCTTTACACTCATTGTTACCGTCAGCATGACGTTTGAGAAATTGTTCCAGGCAGTAGGAAACATGAAAACGACCATGATAAGCCTGATGTGCGGGTGTATCACAAACATTGTCTTAGATCCCGTTCTGATTTTTGGCTATGGCCCATTCCCGGAAATGGGAATCGAAGGCGCTGCGCTGGCGACCGGCATCGGACAGGCTCTGACGCTGACGATTTACCTTGTAGTCTATCTTGCGCGGCCAATTCGCGTGCATATCCGCAGGCAGTACATTCTCCCCAGCAAAAAGATGGTAATAAAGCTGTACTCCATTGGCATTCCCGCAACCCTGAATCTCGCGCTTCCGTCTCTTTTGATTTCGGCGCTCAATGCGATTTTGGCGGCATATTCCGAAGTGTATATTCTGGTTTTGGGAATCTATTACAAATTGCAGACATTTGTCTATCTTCCAGCGAATGGCATTGTGCAGGGGATGCGCCCCCTGATCGGCTATAACTACGGCGCGGGGGAACACCAACGGGTCAGCCAGATCTTTAAGATCGTTTTGTGCATGAGTGGTATCATTATGGTGTTTGGGACAGTAATATGTCTGCTGATCCCCGGACAGTTGATGGGGCTGTTTACCCACACAGAAGCGACGATTCAGGCCGGGGAAACCGCCTTACGCATCATCGGGGCCGGGTTTATCGTCTCGGCGGTTTCTGTTACATCTTCCGGCGCATTGGAGGGACTTGGGAAAGGAACTCCCTCCTTACTGATTTCCCTTTGCCGGTATGTAGTGGTCATCATCCCGGCTGCGTTTTTACTCAGCAGGTTTTTCGGAGCGGTTGGCGTCTGGAATGCGTTTTGGATCACGGAAGCGATTACTGCGATCATTTCCCTTGTCATTTACCGCAAGGCAATCACAGGCCCGTGACGGCGGCCCGAAAGCCATGAACACCGTCCTTACTCCACCTCCTGCATCTGCGAGACGATACACGCCAGCCGGTCAACAGCCTGTTCGTTCAGGTCAGCAAGATATGTCCAGAGTTTTCCCAACAGAAGCAGTGCATTGTACTGGCCGGGCCGGTGTTCTTGCAGAAACGCCTTGTGCATCCAGCCCCACCGCCCAATAGGGCGGCTTTCCTCCGGCAGCTTCAGATCGGGGGTGTAGTAGTCTCCCACCAGCGTGTAGCTGATGCCGTTTTGATGGCTTTTCTTTGGTAAATGCTCCATGTTCGACCTCCTGTATTCAGTTTTTCAGAATCCAGTTGATCGTGTCCCTGTTCATGATAAATTCAAGGCAACTGAACTCTTCACGAACAAGTATGGCATATCTTTAATCATTCTCTGAACAGTGCTTCTCGATTGGATTGGAAGGTCGGTTCCAAACCCGGTTGATAATTTGCTGCATTTTCGTATGCGGTACGGATTTTACTTACATACTTTACTTTTCTTAAAAAAGTACTATACTTATTTATGGTTTAAATCAGTTCTATTATGAAAGACTTTACAAGAATACGGAGATAATTTTATGACAATCAGTATACTTCTCATGAAACAAATTGCACAGCTTTTTCTTATGATCTTTATGGGATACTTAATTGTAAAAACAGGTATTGTCGAGGATACCGACAGTAAGGTATTATCCAAAATCATCCTCTATCTGGTCATCCCTTGTGTAATTATAAACGCTTTTCAAGTTGATTATACTTCTGACACTGTGAGAGGATTGCTACTGGCTTTTATAGCATCTGTTCTCACACAGATTTTCCTTCTTATTGTTGTCTCTGTTTTAGGGAAACTTTTTCATTTAAACGAAGTAGAAATTGCCTCTATCTATTACTCTAATTCTGGTAATCTGATCGTACCAATCGTAACTTTTATCTTAGGAAAAGAGTGGGTACTATATGGATGTGTATTCATGAGCGTGCAACTCATTTTTATATGGACTCACTGTAAGAAAATTATCAGCCAAGAGGCTTCTTATGACTGGAAAAAGATTGTCCTCAATATAAATATGATTTCTATTTTTATTGGAATCCTGCTTTTCTTTACAAAAATCCATTTACCGGAAATCATAAATGATTCGATAAGTTCTGTCGGTAATATGATTGGACCAGCAAGCATGATCGTAACAGGTATGCTTTTCGCCGGTATGGATCTGAAACAGATTTTTATAAATAAGAAAGTATATTTTATCTCTGTTCTTCGGTTAATCGTATTACCCGTATTTGCACTGATTCTGATTAAGTTGAGCCATCTCGCTGCTTTTTCAGCAGATGGAGATAAAATCATGCTCATTGTATTTCTTGCAATCATTACTCCATCTGCCTCAACTGTAACCCAGATGTGTCAAGTATACGGAAATGATTCTCAATATGCCAGTGCGATCAATGTTGTTACAACACTGTTTTCTATTGTTACCATGCCGCTTTTAGTGATGCTATTTCAAATGTTTTAGCTATGAAATTCTTCCATTCTCCATTTCATATACCACATCTGCCACGTTCATTGTGGATACTCGGTGGGATACCAGAACAACGGTTTTCTTTCTGGCTGATTCTTTTAATGATTTCAAAATGATTCCTTCGTTCAGCGAGTCCAGATTGCTGGTTGGCTCATCCATCAGAATCATCGGTGCATCATGGAGAAATGCTCTTGCAATTCCGATTCTCTGTTTCTCACCGCCAGATAATGTATCACCTAGTTCTCCGACTTCCGTATCATATCCTTTCGTAAGTGTCATAATGAAATCGTGGATAGAAGCTTTCTTTGCGGCTTCCATAATCTCTTCTCTGGATGCTCCCGGCTTTGCGATTGCGATATTATTTGCAATGGAATCATGGAACAGGTGTGTTTCCTGCGTGACATAACTTTCCATATCTCTTAAATGCCTAGTCGGAATCTTTCGGACATCTGTACCGTCTACCGACATGCTTCCACCCTGCACATCCCAAAAACGCATCAGCAGTTTTAAAAGTGTAGATTTTCCGGAACCGCTCGCACCATGAATCCATGTGATTTTACCCGGCTGTAATTTCAGTGAATAGTTATCCAAAATAACTTCTTCTCCGTATGCAAATGTTACGTTTTCTGCCTCTGCTCCTGCGAATACATGATTTGCACTCTCCTCAGAATTCACACCCTGATCAGCGGAAGTTTCCACATCACCCGGAATTTCTTCCACAAGCGGTGTCTCTTCCAGAAGAGAAAGGACACGCTCACCACTTGCCAGTGTCTGGTTCAGGTTGTTGGAAAGGCTTGATAATGCTACTACCGGTCCGAAAGAACCCATCATTGCGATGGTACAGGTTAAGATTCCCTCGAATCCCATCACACCTTTGTCGTACAGCCAGATCGTCAATGCCAGCATCCCAAAAGATGCAAGCAGGATAACCATATTCGTAAATGAACGCTGTGAGCCTTCCATTTTGCTTAATGATTCCTGCATTCCTGCAAGATTTTTGGATTGCTTGCTCATCTGCTCTCTTCTCTTTTCGCCCTGTCCATACTGAATGGTCTCGTCCAGTCCACGTAGGGAATCCAGGACAAAACTATTCAGTTCTCCAAAGTTTGTTCTAAATTCCATTCCCTTCTGACTGCCACGTTTTCCATTCCACATTGGGATAGCTACACCGACAATAAGATAAGCTGCCAGTGCAAGCAGACCTGCCAACCAGTGATATCTTCCAATAAAAATCACCATAATGATAGAAGTCAATGTTGCAATCGCAATCGGCGAAATGGTATGTGCATAGAACACTTCCAGTAATTCAATATCGGTTGTAATAATGGAAATCAAGTTTCCTTTATCTCGTCCTTCCAGCTTCGCCGGACAGAGCTTTCGTAAGGCAGCAAACACTTTGTGGCGGATAATTGCCAACAGCTTAAATGCAATAAAATGATTACAATACTGTTCCATATAATGTAGGATTCCACGAAGCACTGCAATTACGATCATGACTGTGATAATCGTTTTTACCGGGGTAAATACCAGCCACATATTGTTCACCGGAACAATCATTCCGGCTCCCCCTGTCAGAAGTCCATGTATGATGACCTGCCCTGCCAGTATCGTCAGGAAGATTGCACACAAATAACCCAATGTTCCAAGAATGATTGCTGCCAGCATGATATGAAGCAGGGGTTTTACCAGACCAATCAGACTTCCCATGATCTGGAGGGCACTTCTGCGTTTTGTTGTATTCGTATTTTCACTCATTATGCCACCCCTTCTTTTCCATAGTTTTCCAATGCCATCTGACTTTCATACAGATGTCTGTACGCACCATTCTGGCTCATCAGTTCTTCATGCTTTCCGCTTTCCTTGATTTCTCCGTCTTTTAAGAAATAAATCTTATCAGACTTCACAACATTTGCCAGTCTATGGGAAATCAGAAGCACCGTCTTTGTCTTTGCCAAATCATGAATCACATTCATGATCAGTTCTTCACTTTCCACATCGATATTAGATGCAGCTTCATCAAAAATGTAAACCTTGCTGTCTTCTTTTAATAAAGCTCTTGCAATCACCAGTCTCTGACACTGACCGCCGGACAGGTTGCTTGCTTTTTCCAATAACTGTGTCTGTAAGCCATCCTGTGTCTGCAAGAACCCTAAGAGATTGACTTTCTGAAGAACAGCTTCCATCTCTTCTTTCGTTGCGTCCGGTTTTGCCATCTTCAGATTTTCTTCTACTGTACCTTTGAACAGATAACTGTTATGGCGAACCAGAACAACCCTCTGCATCAGATTTGTTTCATTCACTTCGTTAAGCGGTACACCACCGATGGTGATTTCTCCGCTGTATCCCCGGTTCTTTGCTGCAAGCATTCCAGCGATTGTACTCTTACCACATCCGGATTCACCAACCAGTGATACAAAACTTCCTGCCGGAAGATTCAGATTGATTCCTTTTAAAATTTCTCTGTCCTCTTCATAAGAAAAATGAACATCTTTTAATGTAATATCTAACGCTCCGTCCGGCAGTGTTTTTTCTCCTGCCTGTGGTTCTGGTAAATCTAAAATCTTGAAAATCTTATCACTCGCTGCCATACCATTCATTGCGATATGAAAGAACGAACCAAGCAGCCTGAGCGGCAGGAAAAACTCGCTGGCAAGCAGAACGATACATAATGTTCCTGCTACACTGATATTTCCCTTTAAGAATTCAGATACAACCACTGCCATACCGATCGCTGCTCCACCATATGCCACAATATCCATCACACTGGTGGAATTGAGCTGCATAGTCAGCACTTTCATCGTAATCCTGCGGAAGTTCTGGGATTCCACATCCATCTCGTCTGCTTTCTGCTGGTCTGCCTGATAGATTTTCAGTGTAGTAAGTCCCTGTAAATTCTCAAGAAAGGAATCTCCCAATCCGGTATAGATGCTCCAATAGTTATTTAATAATCTCTTTGCGATCTTCTGTACCACTACGATTGAGATCGGGATCAGTGGCACACAGATCAACAAGATCACACTTGCCTTTACACTCACTCTGCAAAGAATGAGAAATAATGTCAACGGTGCAATCAGGCTGTAGAACAACTGCGGAAGGTATTTTCCAAAATACGTTTCCAACTGCTCCACACCTTCTGTCGAAACCTGTACCACTTCTGATGAAGATACCTGCTCACTGTAGGATGCCCCCAGTTTCAACATCTTGTCATAAATCTTTTCTCTTAAAATTCTCTTTACATCTACACATGCAAGATACGAAGACCTTGCCCCCATCCGTTCGCATACAAATCGTATGGTCACCACCAGTGCGAGGATCATGATTGTCTTCTCAATCACCGGCACTGTCACCGCACGATAGACTACGCGCTCCAACAGGTCAGCAATCGTAAATACTGCCAGCACCTGTGAGAGCAATGCTGCCCACTGCCACAGGATGGTGTAAACAATATACTTTTTTGCGTGGGATAAAAGTCCCACCAGTCTTGTTTTAATCATAAAAAACTTATCCTTTTGTTTATTTCTTCGCTTCTTTTTTACTGCATATCAAATGCCATACTGCAAGCACCGGATGATACAACAGCATCCTCGGTCCTGAGAACCGCATAACCTGCCTGATCTGTTCTCTCATCTCCGGCTTATAACAATGCACCTTACAATTCGCACAAAACGTCTTTTCTTCCATAAATGGACACTTTTGACTTCTTTGTTTTGCATAATCCGAAAGTCTTTGACATTCTGGACACATCTGCCCCTCCTGTCTTTCTTCTTTCGGATGTTTTTTTCGGCAATACAGCCGAATCATCTCTTCCACGACATACTGTTCATTTTGCCGTTTCTTTTCTACTTTGTCCATCTCACTCTCCTGTTTCTGCCATTTTGACTTCTGGATTTTCTGTCTTAACTCTTAAGAAGAAGTATAACAAATGACATACCCAAACCACTGCGATACAGATTCTTCCAATCGGTACATTCTTCATGCAGATAAAACCAATCAACATAACTGCTGTTACCATTCCGATAATCTTGCATTTTGTTCCCATTGTCATAACTCTTTTCTGAACAAAACTATCCAGATGTTTCTTATATAAATTCGTTCCTATGAACCAATCGTGCAATTTCTTAGAACTCTTTGCAAAGCAAAACAGTGTTGCCATATAAAATGGAACGGTTGGCAGGATAGGAAGTACAATTCCTACCGTACCAAGTCCCAGGCAAAGAAATCCAAGCACAATCCATACTATTTTCAAAGGATTTTTTCTCGTTTTATTTTTCTTCTCCATACTCCTCTCCTTTATCACTTATTTTCATCTGTATTTATAAGATAATGATGGTCATTTCCGAACACGCAAGGTTAGTTTCTTCCATTTGTTGTTAGTTATGACTATTGTCCTGTTAAAATATATATTATACTCTTTCTGACTGTCAATATTTTTCCACTTATTTCGTACCCTTAAGTACGAAATCTTCATTTTCTAATCTCCTTATAAATACGTTATTTTTCATATTATTTGATAATTTTTATCAATATTTTTTTCTTTTTACTTGTTAATAAATTGTAAAACAGCGGCATTATACCATAAAAAAAGAAGTACTATATGCTCCTGATTTTACACACATTACTTCTTTTAAGACATATTATCAAATCTATTACCTGTTAACCTCTCGCATTTTTAACACTTACAGCTTAAAAATCAATCGTGCTGTACTCTCTGGCATATGTGCTTCTCCAACCGAACTGGACACAGTAATCAAAAGATTTCCACGTAACGTTCCATGGTCAAAATTCTGAAAACCACATGCATTCAAAGGTATTTTTATCCTTCCGTTCTTTACATCTGCAATTTTATACATATCCCCTTGCAAATATTTCAGACAGGTAAGATGCCCTTTCATCTGTTTTCCATTAATCCGAGATACCGCATGCATTTCTCTGATTATCAATTCGAGATAACAGCCTCTTTTATTACGTTTCACAATCCCGAGAGGTTCGAATCCATTTTCTGCCATGGATCGACGACTCCCATCTGTCTGCAGGATAGAAATCACAACTGGATGATTCCCATACTCCACAAGTTCTTCTATGTTTCTAATCTGATTCTGTTCTTTTTGCATTTGAATTTCTTTATTGATTCGCATATGGCTTTTTGTAAGTTCTTCCAGTCTTCTGTAATCAATATTTTCGATCATTCCTTTCAGAACATCATCGATTCCTTCTGTAATCCCACTGCGTTCCAGATACTCCCTAACGTCTTTTTGGACTTTCTGATGCCAACGGAGCATCTTTTTCCCTTTATCCGTGAATTCAAGACTTTCGGTCAGATATCCTTTTTCTATACAACTTTTAAAGAATCGGCTTACTGTTGGATGTTTTACGCCACATTTTGCAGCAACTGCACCAATTGTCCCTCTTCCCTTTTCCAGTTGTTCCAATTCTGTCAGATACTGAATTTGTAATACTGTCAGATGATTAATTTCTACTGTCTGGTTCCTGGTCATGACTCAACTCCTCTACCATATTTCCACTTCTAGTTGTCCACAGTCCCACACTTCCGGTTCTGTCTGATTCTCCGGCATAAATGCAATCAGAAGTTTTCCCTCAATCACTCTGTCATTCGGCTTTATAATAAATTCAAAGACTCTGGATGGAATCTGTTCTCCTTGTGCTCCTTGTTCAGCTAAAACCCACTGTTTATCATAGTTCTTATACCATAATCTTTTGTTTCCCAGACTGCTCACTTTCTGTAATTTAAAATAACCCTTTTTTGTTATTTCAAGAATTACATTCCTGGAATAACAATGATATTCCTTCTTTAATTTTCTAGGACAGCGTTGCTCCAGACTATACATCTGCATTGAAAAAATATAGTTTCCTTTTTCATAACGGTCTGTCAGTTCTGAATTTCTTATTCTTCTCTCATAGTACATGTTTTCATAATTGATAAACTGGCAGATTGCTCTCGTAGATTCATCGGTTACAATGTGTTCAATCCGACATGCATCCTGGTCTGCCGTCTTTTCATTTACACCAATAAACTGTAACATCTGACTGATTGAATTATGCCGGTAAATACAATCATTTCCTACAGATAGCCCATAATCTGTCAATTGTATCTCCTGTCCTGCAATTAATTTTTCAAGATATCCTTCCTTTTGCATCCTCTTGAGACACACCACTATATCTCTTTTCTCCATTCTGAAATGCTGACAGATTCGTTCCAGATCTAATGAGATATTCTGTGTCTTCCAGATACACAACTGCTCTAAGATATCCTCTTCTTTCTCTAATTTCGAATGTGGAAAATTATGTTTTTCAGTACTTGTATCCATTTTTATTTCACCTTGCCCACTAAGAAATGAACTCAAATTAACGAGCTTTCTTCCACCCCTATCACACAATCCATCTCCTGATAATCTGCCGGACAGCAATCTGTCAGAATCTTTGCATTCGCAAAAGCAGAAAATGTCACTGAACTGATACATCCGAATTTTGAATGATCTGCAAGGACAAACCTGTTCCTGCATCGCTCGATCGCCGTTTGTTTCACCAGAGCCTCATTTGCATCCGGTGTCGTGAATCCTTCTGCTTTTGTGATTCCATTTGCTCCAAAGAATCCTTTGGTAAAATGATATTCCTGCAGATTCTTCATTGCCTGGGCACCGATCACTGCCTCTGTAGAGTTCTTAAGTTCTCCGCCGATCAGAAACACTTTGATTCCCTTCGCTGCCAGCCTCTGTGCATGTGAAACAGCATTTGTCACAAAAACTGCATTGGTATGTCCAAGAGCATCAATCATATAACCTGTCGTTGTTCCTGCGTCAAGATAAATGAAATCTTCGTCCTCTACCAATTCTGCCGCATATTGCGCGATTTTCCTTTTCTCTTCCACATTGAGTTCGCTCTTCTGCTCAACTGTCGGTTCATAAGCAGAGACAGTGCCTTCATCTTCTAGCGCAACCGCTCCGCCAAATACCTTGATAAGCTTTCCGGCTTTATGAAGTGCAGTAATATCTCTTCTTACCGTAGACTCTGATGTGTCTAAAATCTCTTTCAGTTCTGTCGCCGTAACACTTTTCTTTTCTTTCAGCAAATCCAATATAATCTGATATCTTTGTTCTGTAAGCATTTTAATATCTCCTTTTAAAAAAGAACCTGAAGCCATGAATCCAAATGCTGTTCCACCGATCTGTTTAAATACTGCCGCAACCGGAGTGATCATACCAAAATTTGCTCTCTGGTCAGCCGGAAGTGCATTCAGATCTACGCACAATCCGTAATTCTCATCCTACCGCTCCTCCTTTACAACCTGTTGATATACTCCGGCAATCTCCTCTTTTGTTGCCAGATTCTCTGAAAATGCACTTGCACTTCCTGATGCAACTCCCATGTGGAATGCATGTCTGTATTCATGTTTCTCCATCCAGCCTGCCATAAATCCGGCTACCATAGAGTCTCCTGCTCCAACACCGTTTTTTAATTCCCCTTTCGGCGCCGGAGTGTCATAAACACTTCCATCTTCTGCTACAAGAACGGCACCTTCTCCTGCCATGGATACAAGAACATTTCTTGATCCTTTTTCCTGCAGTTTCTTTGCATATGGTACAACAGATTCTCTTGTCAGAAGTTCCACATCAAAAATCTCTCCAAGTTCATGATTGTTCGGTTTTATTAAAAATGGATGATATTCAAGAACGTTCAACAGCAGATCTCTCGTTGCGTCTACAACGATCATAACACCTTTGCCATCAAGCTTCGCCATAATCTTCTGATACATGTCATCCGGCATAGAAGTTGGAATACTTCCTGCCAGAAATAAAACATCACCTTCTCCAAGTTTGTCAAGCTTCTCCATCAGCTTCTCTACATCTTCCGGAGAAATCACCGGTCCACTTCCGTTAATCTCTGTTCCGTCGATTGATTTTAACTTCAGGTTGATTCGAGATACACCTTCATTGATCTCAATAAAATCAGATGCAACTCCCATCTCTTTGAGTCTTCTTTCAATCTCTTTTCCGGTAAATCCGGCTAAAAATCCAAGTGCAGTATTCTCGATACCAAGATTACCAAGCACTGTAGAAACATTGATGCCCTTTCCACCTGGAAGGATCAGCTCTGAACTCGTTCGATTCGTAAGTCCAAGCTTAAAGTCCTCAACAGAGACAATGTAATCCAATGACGGATTAAATGTTACTGTGTAAATCATTTTGCATTCTCCTTCTCTCTGACCATTGTTTTTCTTTATGCTTGTATTATACGTTCAAGCTCGTTCATAGTCAATCAAACTAATTAACAAATTTCATGACTGTTTTTGGTTGATTTTGCACGATTTTGGTTTTTATCCTTTAAAACAAGAACTCCGCCAGCACACAATTGCTGACATCCATCCCCCGATGCGTCAGTCTGATTCGATCTCCACTAAATTCCAGCAATTGTTCTTCTTCTAATTTATCAAGAATTTTTCCATAAACATCATCCACATTCTTTCCAAAATAGTTCTGAAAATCTGTTCTCGAAACTCCCTCTACTTTTCGAAGCCCCAGATACATGAACTCTTCCATCTGCGATTCCACGGAAAGAATTTCTCTGTCAATAAGAATCGACTCGCCATTTCTAATCTTTTCAATATATGCTTTCCGATCTCGAATATGATCAAACCGCTCTCCTTTGATCAACGAGGATGACCCTGCTCCAATCCCAAGGTATTCCGTTCTGTCCCAGTATCCCAGATTATGTCTGCATTCTTTTCCCTGCTTTGCATAATTGGAAATCTCATATCGATGCATTCCGGCTTCTGCGAGTCTTAGTATTGTCAACTCTCCCATCGCATATTCTTCTTCCTCAGATGGAAGTTTCCATGCACCACGATCTAATTTTCCTTTTTCATACCAGTCGTAAAATACCGTTCCTTCTTCTAATATTAAACTGTATGCGGAAATATGTTCCGGCTCAAGTGCCAGAACTTTTGAAAGTGTATCTTCGTAGCTTTCTATCGTCTGTCCCGGAAGCGCAGACATGAGATCGATATTTCGGTTTTTGAATCCAGCCTGTTCTATCAGTTTCCAAGTCTCAAGAAATTCTTCAAATGTATGGATTCTTCCTAGCATTTTCAGTTCTCCATTTTGTGCCGACTGAAGTCCAATACTCAGTCTGTTCACCCCTGCTGCTTTCATGGCATGAAGTTTCTCGATATCAACTGTTCCCGGATTCATTTCCATTGTGATCTCTGCATTCTCATTTACTGAAAATGTATGATAAATTGCATTAAAAATCTGTTCTATCTGTTCCGGTGTCAGAAGCGACGGAGTCCCGCCTCCCAGGAAAATCGTCTGAACTTCATACTCTCCAGATAATTCCTGATAACTCTGAATCTCCTGTACCATAGCACTGACATAAGCTGCCTGTTCTTCCTCTGTTCCACTTGCTGAGAAAAAATCACAATAATTACATTTTCTTACGCAGAACGGAATATGGAGATATAATTCTAAATTTCTCTTTTTCATCTTTAAATACAGAAAGATACTGTCTGATAAAAACAGTATCTTTTCCTTCCTTCTTTTATCTAGTTCTCATCCAGCTTCAGGACACTCATGAATGCACTCTGTGGAATCTCTACGTTTCCAACCTGACGCATTCTCTTCTTTCCTTCTTTCTGCTTTTCAAGCAGTTTCTTCTTACGTGAAATATCACCGCCGTAACATTTCGCAAGAACGTCCTTACGCATTGCCTTAACTGTCTCTCTCGCAATAATCTTACTTCCGACTGCTGCCTGGATCGGAATCTCGAAAAGCTGTCTTGGAATCTCTTCTTTCAGCTTCTCGCACATCTTTCTTCCACGCTCATAAGCGCTTCCTTCGAATACAATAAAGGAAAGAGCATCCACTTCTTCTTTGTTAATCAGAATGTCAAGTTTGACAAGCTCGGAACGTACATAACCAAGCATCTCATAATCAAAAGATGCGTATCCTCTGGATCTTGATTTCAATGCATCAAAGAAATCATAAATAATCTCGTTGAGTGGCAGATGATATGTCAACACGGCTCTTGTCTCTTCAATATATTCCATTCCCTGATAGATTCCACGGCGTTCCTGACACAGATCCATGATCGCTCCGATGTACTCGGATGTCACCATGATCTCTGCCTTTACCATAGGCTCTTCCATATATTCAATCTCTGCAGGATCCGGCATGTTTGTCGGGTTTGTCAGATCGATCACATCACCGTTTGTCTTATGGATCTTGTAAATAACACTCGGTGCTGTTGTAACAAGATCAAGGTTGTACTCTCTTTCCAGACGTTCCTGAATGATCTCCAGATGAAGGAGTCCTAAGAATCCACAACGGAATCCGAATCCAAGTGCTACCGATGTCTCTGCCTCAAACTGAAGCGCAGCATCATTAAGCTGCAGTTTCTCAAGTGCATCTCTCAAATCCGGATACTTTGCTCCGTCTGCCGGATAAAGTCCGCAATATACCATCGGATTTACTTTCTTATATCCCGGAAGTGGTTCTGCACAAGGATTCTCTGCATTCGTGATCGTATCTCCGACACGGGTATCCTTTACATTCTTAAGACTGGCTGTGATATATCCTACCATTCCTGCTTCAAGTGCGTCACATGGAATGAACTGTCCCGCTCCAAAAGTTCCAACTTCTACAACTTCTGCTTTCGCACCTGTTGCCATCATAAGCATCGGTGTACCTTTTTTGACAGTACCTTCCTTGATACGGCAGAATACAATAACTCCTTTGTAAGAATCGTACTTGGAATCAAAGATCAGTGCCTGAAGCGGTGCATCCGGATCTCCGACCGGTGACGGAATCTGCTGTACGATCTGCTCAAGAACTTCATGTACATTCAGTCCTGTCTTAGCAGAAATCAGTGGTGCATTCTCCGCATCGATTCCGATCACATCTTCTATCTCTTCTTTTACACGCTCCGGCTCTGCGCTTGGTAGATCAATCTTGTTGATAACCGGCATAACATCCAGATCATGATCGAGTGCCAGATATACATTCGCAAGCGTCTGTGCCTCAACTCCCTGTGCTGCATCAACAACAAGAATTGCTCCATCACAGGCTGCCAGACTTCGGGATACCTCATAGTTGAAATCGACATGTCCAGGTGTATCGATCAAGTTGAAAATATACTCTTCTCCGTCATCTGCCTGATATACAGTACGGACTGCCTGTGCTTTGATCGTGATTCCACGCTCTCTCTCCAGATCCATGTTATCGAGAACCTGTGACTGCATTTCTCTGCTAGTCAAAAGTCCTGTCTGCTCAATGATACGATCCGCCAGTGTAGACTTACCGTGATCGATATGTGCTATAATACAAAAATTTCTAATATGACTCTGATCAATTGTTGACAATACTTCTTACCTCCATCTATCTTTCTGACTGTTTTACAATAAAAAGTTCTACCGCAAGATTGTCTGTCAGCAATCCTGTCTTTACATCCTGCTCCAACTGTGCCCCTTCTTCCATCACACGGCGCAGCTGTCCCATCTTAAACCGCTTCGCCTGTTCCATGTTCTTTCCTGCCACAAATGGATGTAAGCCTGCTTTAGACGCAATCTCTTTTCTTCCATACCCCTGGTTTGCAAGTGCCTTGACATGGAAAAGCATCCTGTACTGACGCACCAGCAGAAAAAGAATACGCATCGGCGGTTCTTTTAAAGCCAGCAGTTCATAATACAGATCCAGTGCTTTCTGCTGATTTCCGGCTGCAACCGCATCTACCATCTCGAAAATATGATTCGTAATCTGCGTCACACAGACAGCATCAATATCTTCCTTCGTGATCGTATCCCTCTCCAGTGCATAACAGAATACTTTCTCCAGCTCTCCCTGGATATTTTCCATATCTGTTCCAACTTTATCCAGAAAATACACGATCACAGACTCCGAAATCTGCTTCTGCTCTTTTCGGACCAGACCTGCAACCCAGCGTTTCAAAGTTCCTGCATCCTGCGTGGACAGCTCTGCAATATATCCTTTTGATTTCACTGCTTTATAGAGCTTATTTCTCTTATCAATCTCTTCTTCCACAAAGATAAAACAGGTTGTCTCTGGCATGTCCTTAATATAATCCGCCAGATCTGCCCCTGCCGCAGTTTTAAAAAATCCCGTATTCTCAAATACGATCAGTCTGCGCTCTGCAAAAAAAGGTAAGGTCTCTGCAAGATCGATTGCTTCTTTCACTGGCGTATTCTTCCCTTCATAATACGAATAGTTCATCGTATCACCTTCCGGAAGCATTGCCTTCACAAAACGGTTCTTATACTGTTTCTTCAGATATCCTTCTTCTCCGCAGAGAAGATATACCTGCTTAAATTGTCCTGATTTTAAATCTTCATTTAAGGTCTTCATAACTATTCTATTATAAATGAATAACCAACACTTTGACAAGAGCCTTTTTATCACCTAATCCTGTTTTATAAATACTTGTGAACCTTTATTTTTCGTCCATCGCTCCTTAGTGTAATTGCACCACATTCCTGCGTGGACAATACTTCACTTCCGATTTCCTGCAGGCGTTCCAGCGTCTCCTCATGTGGATGTCCGTAGCGGTTCTTTATCCCCGCTGAGATTAATGTTAATCTGGGTTTCACAATCTGAAGAAATTCTTCACTTCCCGAATTCTTCGACCCGTGATGTCCTGCTTTTAAGATTGGACAGCTTTCCAATACTCCGCTTTCCACCAGCTGTTCCTCTCCTCTTCCTTCCAAATCTCCCGTTAGAAGCATTTGAAACGCCCCATCCTTCAATTCAAGTACAACAGATGCTTCATTTCCCGCTTCCAGACGAGGTACCTCCTCTTCCTTGCCACGAATACGCTCGTTTTTCCTCGTTGTCAACGGAGCGATGCATTTTAAATACGTTCCTACTTTTTCTCCGGCATAAATTGTCAACACTCTCGTCCCATTTTCTTTCGCTATTTCTGAAAGATGGAGTAATTTCTCATCCATATATTCTTCCGGCGGCAGAACAAGCGCATCGATTTCCACTCCTTGTTTCTGATTTTGCAGAAGTTCTTGAATTCCATTGATGTGATCCGCATCACCATGTGTCACAAAAACATACTCCAGTTTTCTGACCCCCTGCGATAATAGAAACGGCTCTATCCGGTAAGTACCGACAGAAGACAAATCACTGCTCCCTCCATCCACCAGCATTTTCTTTCCTTCCCTGTCTCTTATAAAAATACAGTCCCCCTGTCCAACATCCAGAACAGTCACCTGAAGGTTTTTTGAATCATTATTGAGTATTCCGCATCCGTAGATCGATCCTGCTATGACAATACAAACAAGAAGTGAAAATCCCGCCTGTTTTCTTCGGTTATCTGTCTTATTTTTCATTGCATGAAACAGGAAGCACAAAAACAACAGCACACCATAGTAAATAAGCACCCACCATAACTCTGGCTGTCCGGTCACGATCCTGCTGCCCGGAAGCGCTGATGTCAGCTCACATAATTTATCATAGAAGGACAACAGGCGATCACAGCTTCTGAATCCAATTTTTCCTACGGTTCCCGATAATTCTGAAAACAAAATTGCACCTATACCTGTCAACATCACAAATGGAAACAACGGAATTAAAATAACATTCAAAACGAGTGCATACGGCGGCACCTCAAAATAATAATACAGCATGATTCCCAGAAGCATTCCATTAACAGCTAAACTAATCTTAAATCCTTCCCATGCTTTCAAACGTGTTTTCTGTTCAAAAATTGGATACAATAATAAAATCCCAAGAATTGCACCAAACGAAAGTAAAAATGCTGCATCTAACAGATACAGCGGTTGATATATGCTTAAGATAGCTGCTGTAACCGCCAGGCTTGTAGGTTGATCCACATCTCTCCCGGTAATTTCTGCCCCCATGCGGATAAAAAACATAAGAAGTGCACGAAGACTGGATACCTGTGGACCTGTCATAACCAAATAAAAAAACAGAATCCCTCCTCCGGCAATTCCGGAAAACAGAAATGAATTTTCCATTTTTCTTAATAACCGGTAAACAGACATTCCGATCAGTGACATGTGTAATCCCGAAATTGCAAGCAGATGTCCTAATCCGTTCTTCTGATACAATTTTTTCATCTCCGGATCAAGTCCGCTTTTTTCTCCCAACAGGATTGCAGAAAGCATCGCGCCATGTGTTTTTCCCATCTGGCTTACAATCTTCCAGTTCCAGTAATTTTTCAGCCGGTCCAGCTGATTCCGTATGCTATTCCATCGTGATACAATCCAGTTCTTGTCTTTTTCAGACAAAACTATCTCAACCTGTTCTGCCTTTGTTAAAACCCCAACATGGATTCCCTGTTTTTGATAATAACTTTTTTGGTTAAAATTACCCGGATTCCTTGGCGGATGAAACGACTGTTTTGTCCCCCACACATTCAGCTTCTGTCCTATTTTCATTCTGATTTTTTTACCGGATTTATTATTTTTTATTGTTACAAGGATTTTCTTTTCTTTGATTATCTGATTCTTACTCTTTTGATCTGTACAAGAAACAACCGCATCTTTCAGATAAATTGCAGTTGATTGTGATTTATTTTCAATTCTATAAACCGTGCCCTCGCAAATCACATCTTTCTCATCTGAAATCAATGTTTCTGCAAGGGACGGTTTCTGATCTTTTGTATTCTGCAAAAAACTCACTCTTACAAGCTGTATGGCAAGCAGTATAAGACATACCATACAGAGCGGGCGTTTTCTCATTCTTTGTTATCTGCTGCTATCCAGTCCTGCTCTTCATTCAATGGCTGTGACAAGTCCACCTTTTCCATGTATTTTGCATTCGATTCACCATTGATCGTAATCTGTACCTGCCTTACTCCTGCTCCCTCTACAAGAGAATCCACAATAGAATAAATCGTGATCTCAGGCAGTACATCATACGCACTGATCAGAAATGTGCTGTCAAAATTCACATAACAGATTCCATCCTTTGTCGTTACACTCAACAGATTAGCCGCCGGATTGATCGTTGGATATGCCCCCTCCTCAGATGGACCTTGCATCAGCTTTTCTACAATCAGTTTTTCTTTCAAGACATTACTACTGTAATGAACATCAACCTCTTGCTTGACCAGTTTGGATCCATTCTGATCTGCAAAATACAATGTCAGTGTATCCGTTTGATAAGAACTTAATGAGGATCCTGTTGCATCAACAATGTCATCCTCATTCATTAAGCCAACATCATTTCCCTCATTATCTTTGAGCGGTTCCCCTTCCACACGGACAGATACTGCATCAATTCCATCAATCTGAAGCAGTGACTGCACAATTGCTGCCCGCATCAGTTTCTCATCTAAGGATTTCACTTCATAATATTCTTCGCTGAAATCAATCTCAAGGATACTGCCCTTTAAAGCACAGTCGAGCAATTTCACCTGTTCCGGAATTGCCTGTGTATATTCAATTTCATTCGTTGGTTTCTTCATCTCATCGATTACAGATTCCGCCTTTTTTATCGCAGAATTGCCGCTGATCTTAGCCGCAACCTTTACAAGTCCTGTCTTGTCTGTATTCATACAGTAAATGTAAGATTCGCCTTCCTTTACTCCATAACGATTCCCACACGCAGTTACTGCGAGAGAAAGAATCAGAATAAGCAACACTGCGATTCCTTTTCTTTTTTTCATAACTTTTCTCCTAAGAAGCTGTATAGATCAGTGGAATTCTCACAGTAAATGTTGTTCCTTCGCCTTCTTCACTATATACTTTAATCGCACCTCTATGTGCAATCACAGCATTTCGCGCAATTGCAAGTCCAAGTCCTGTTCCTCCGATCTCTCTGGAATGAGATTTATCCACACGGAAGAAACGTTCAAAAACATGCGCCTGATCCTCTTTCGGAATTCCAATTCCTGAATCTTCTACTTTTACATAGAAAAATTTGTGGTCTGCATTCAATGATACATGAACCCATCCATTATCATGATTATACTTTACTGCATTTTCTACCAGATTGGAAATCGCAAGTGACAGCTTTGTCTCATCAATCTCCGCCGTAACCGGACGAAAGCTCTCCATTACGATCTCCACATTCTTTTTCTCTGCAATTGGTTTTAATCTCTTCAAAATCTGTTCCAGAAGTTCATTGATATTAATGGATTCAATATTCAGCGTCTGCCCCTTCTTGTCCATCTTCACAAGTGATAAAAGATCTGTAATGATCTTATTCTCACGGTCAATCTCTTTTGCAATATCACCCATGAATTCCTGATACATCTCAACCGGAAGGTTCTCCTGCTCCAGAAGTGAATCGGCCAGTACTTTCATCGATGTCATCGGGGTCTTCAGTTCGTGAGATACATTGGATACAAATTCTTCCCTGGAATCATCCAAAAGCTTCAGCCTTCCCATCATCTTATTAATTGCTTCGCTGATACTTTTCGTTTCTGTAAATGTATCCACATGCAAAACATCGTCGCTATACCCTGCGCTTACATTCTCGATCGTAGCTGCAATCTGATGCAGCGGACGTACTACACGATCTGCTGCAAACACTGCAACAATTGTCAGAAAAATCATCACAAGACCAATAATCACGCTCCCCTGTGTATATAATACATCCAAAGAATCCTCAATACTATCAGTTGAAACACTTGCCAGCATTACACCGCGAATCTGATCCTCTCCGGGTATTGCAATCGGTGCAGTCACCTCGATATAATGATTCTTCTTATCATAATTATTCGTGCTCGTCCCCTTCATACAGCGCACTACACTTTCAGATACATCCAGCTTTCCCTCATCCAGACTGTAAGTATCCTTGACTACCCTCAGCTGATCATCAATTACCATAACTCTTCCGTTATAAATGTTAGTCAGCTGATTCAGGCTGTCATTGACCACCTCTTGTGAAGTGTCCTCAAAATAGTGGCTCGCACTGATCTGATTCGTTAAAATTGTACATTGATTCTGAATTTCTGCTGTTCGAAGTGACACAGCACGTGACTCATAGACTTTTACGATTCCAAATAGTGCTACTACGCTGGGCACAAGCCCGGCAAGAAGCACCATAATAAAAATTCGGAATCTAAGATTGTTAAAGATCTTTTTCTTAAATGAAAATGTATTCTTACCCCTGGAAATAATAACCCACTCCCCACTTCGTATGTACGTATTTTGGTTCACTTGGATTCTGTTCTATCTTCTCTCGTAAACGACGGATATGTACATCTACAGTTCTTGCATCACCCGGATAATCATATCCCCAGATCAGATTCAGCAAATTCTCTCTGCTGTAAACCTTATTCGGATTCATTGCCAGAAGCTCAAGCACATCAAATTCCTTCGCTGTAAGATTGATCTCACGTTCCCCGATGAAAACACGGCGTCCTTCGCAATCAATCTTCATATTCCCTTTCACAAGCACCGGACTGCCGGCCGGCTCTTCCTTGCGTTTCGCTGTTCTGCGCATGATTGCCTTGATTCTTGCCTTCACTTCAAGAATATTGAACGGCTTTGTGATATAATCATCCGCACCATATTCCAGACCAAGGATCTTATCCATGTCCTCACTCTTGGCAGTCAACATAACAATCGGCATATCTGAAAATTCACGAATCTGCTGACATACCTGGAAACCATCCAGTTTCGGAAGCATGACATCAAGAAGTACAAGATCATACTCACATCTTCTCGCATATTCTAATGCTTCTTCTCCATCATAAGCACAATCCACTTCCATTCCTTCCTGTTCCAGACTGAACCGGATCCCCTTTACGATTAATTTTTCATCATCAACAACTAATATCTTCTTGCTCATACTCCTCTTTCTGGCCGTTCTTCTGCCTGCCCGCTCCTATACCGTAATATCGTCTTTTATCTTATTAAACACGCCATCCTTGATTCCCTCGATCTTCTTGAGATCCTCTATACTCTGAAAGTTTCCATGCTCCTGCCTGTACTTCAGAATACTCTCTGCCTTTGATGCTCCGATTCCACTCAAGGTCATCAATTCTTCTTTTGCGGCTGTATTTATATTAATTTTATCACTGACTGATCCACCTGCATTTCCATTCGGATCTGCCCACTGACCGGAAACAGATTGTACTGACTCCTCTGCTTCTTCCTGCGTTGGCACATAGATCCGCTCTCCATCACTCAAAGCTTCTGCCTGATTGATCCAATCTGCAGCAGCATCTTCTGTCATTCCACCGGCCGCTTCCAATGCTTCGTAAATCCGTGCATCTGTCCTCAGTTCGTACACCCCCGGAGCATTCACAGCTCCACATACATGAACATATAACGTCTCCGGCAGTCCTTCTTCTGCATCTTTGCCACCCTGAGATCCTTTTTCTGACTCTGTTTTGGAATTTGAGGAATTCTTCTCTACATCAGATTCTCCCTCCAGTGTGAACTCTTCAATTTCTTCCGCTGCGTCATGCTTCTCTGCACAGCCACACAATCCCATGGTCAAAAAAGCCAAAGTTAAAGTCAATACAATTCCTTTTAGCATCTGCCCTTTACGGCATCTGCATATTTTCTTCCATCCGTTCTTCATCCTATTGCCTCACTGTTCTCAGACAGTCAGACTTCCCCTTAAAACCGGACATAAATATTGTAACGAATTTTTCTCAAAAATACAATAGACAATTTAACGCTTTGTTACAGACTTGTTACAATACCCGCAAAACTTTCTATTTCCATTGGAAAAGAACAATTCCACCGGCTGCGATCAACAATCCAATCAGTTTTCTCCATGAAAATGGTTCTTTTTCCATTCCGAACATTCCGGATAGTGAGATCAGATAAGCAACCGCCAGCTGGGAAACAACAATGAAAAGTGCTGATCTTGCAGGTCCCAGGGCATCCACACTTTTAATGACAGTCCATGTGATCCCTGCTCCGATCACACCTCCCAGCAACATATAGCGCGGCTGGACTTCCATAAGTGCTGCAACAGAGTCTCTTCCAGTTGCCAGCCAGACGAACAGACATACAAAAAATGCTGAAAGTTGCACCCACCCATTGCTTACCCAGATTCCTGTCGTCTTTGTCACCTGCGCGTTGAACACTCCTTGTACACTCATCAGCGCACCTGATAGCAGTGCAATCAAAAAACCGGCCATAAGCTCATACCTCCCTATAGAAATAGTATAAGCAAATGCCGGCTTTTTTATGTATAAGATTTCTTATGCAAGTGCACGTTTCAGTTTTTCGATCATCTCATCAATATGCTTTTCTTCTACGATCAGCGGTGGAACAAATCGGATGACATTTCCTTGCGCCTGAATGATTAAAAGTCCTTCTTCAATTGTCTTTTTATTTACTTCTGCAAGAGGTTTTGTAATCTCGATTCCCTGCATCAGACCTTTTCCTTTTCTTTTGACAACACAGTCCAGCTCATCCACAAGCTCATCCAGTTTTTTTGTCAGATATGGAGCAACCTGATTTACATGTCCTACAATATCTTCACGTTCAAAAATCTCGATCACTGTCTTAACAGCTGTACATGCCAGTGGATTTCCTCCATAAGTTGCGCCGTGATCTCCCGGCTGCAGAGAATATTTTGCCACTTCTTCCGTCATTGCAAATGCACCGACCGGAATTCCGTTTCCGATTGCTTTCGCCATAGTCAGAATATCCGGTTTTACACCAAATCCCTGCCATGCAAACATATTTCCGGTTCTTCCCATTCCGCACTGCACTTCATCACAGATCATCAGGATTCCATTTTCATCACAGATTTTACGGATTCCTTCCATAAATTCCTGTGTCGCAAGATTGATTCCGCCTTCGCCCTGCAACGGTTCCAAAATAATTGCACAGGTCTTATCATTTACCAGTGCTTTCACACTGTCAAGATCATTAAACTCTGCAAATCTTACACCTGGAACAACCGGCTCAAACGGTTCACGATAAGAATCATGTCCTGTCACAGAAACTGCTCCGAAGCTTCTTCCATGGAAAGAATTCTGCATTGCTATAAATTCATATCTTCCTGTCTTCTTTGTGTAAGCATATCTTCTTGCCGCTTTCAGAGCACCTTCATTTGCCTCTCCACCACTGTTTGTAAAGAAAACTCTGTCCATTCCGGAAATGCGGTTTAATTCTTTTGCTGCCTCTCCACAGCTCTCGTGGAAATAAAGATTTGATGTATGGTATAACTTATCAATCTGATCTTTTAATGCCTGATTCAGTTCTTTATTATCATATCCAAGTCCTGACACAGCAAATCCTGCTGCAAAGTCAAGATATTCTTTTCCTTCTGTATCATACAGATACATTCCTTCTCCGTGATCCAGTGCAATCGGAAATCGATTGTATACATGGATCAGATTCTCTTCTGCCGCCTGTATTTTACTGTTCACCATCATAATACCTGCTTTCTTTCTGATTTAAAATTGCTGTACCGATTCCTTTGTTTGTAAAGATTTCAAGCAACAGACAATGTGGGATTCTTCCATCCAGAATATGAACACGGGATACACCACTTTCAATCGCATCAATACAATTCTGAAGCTTTGGAAGCATTCCACCTCCAATATATCCGTCTGTGATCAATTCCTTGGCTTCTTTGATCTCCAGTTCAGAAATCAATGTAGAAGGATCTTTTGGATCTTTATAAACACCTTCAATATCTGTCAGGAATGCAAGCTTCTCAACTTTCATTGCACGGGCGATTGCGCAAGCTGCATCATCAGCATTGATATTATAAGTATTGTATTCCTCATCCATACCAACCGGGCAAATAATCGGAAGGAAATCTTTTTCCAAAAGGTCATACAAAATCTCTGCATTTACTTTCTTGACATCACCTACGAATCCGATATCCTGTCCGTCTGAAAACTTCTTCTCAACCTGGAGAAGATTTCCATCCTTTCCACTGATTCCGATCGCACGCACGCCAAGACTCTCTACAAGCTGTACAAGACTCTTATTCACGCGTCCCAGAACCATCTCAGCAATCTCCATTGTCTCTGCATCTGTCACTCGAAGTCCGTTGATAAACTCTGCTTCTTTTCCAACTTTTCCAACCCACTTGCTGATTTCCTTACCACCGCCATGCACGATGATCGGTTTGAATCCACACAGTTTCAGAAGTGTAACATCCTCGATTACTCTGCGTTTCAGGCTTTCATCCACCATGGCACTTCCGCCATATTTTACTACGATGATTTTACGGTTAAAGCGCTGGATATAAGGCAGTGCCTCGATCAGCACCTGCGCTTTATCCAGATATTTCTGCATATTGCTTGTCATTTTTTCTGTCTCCCTTTTTCTGTATTTCTGTTACTGTTCACACGATGTGCGACCAGCAACGCATCTCGCCATTTTAAATCGCCTTTGGCGATGGGGCGAGATGCATTCAAGTCAAAACATGCATCCTCCGTGTCAATCAGCGGAGTGATTGACACGGGAGTGAACAGTAACTATTTTCTATCTTTTCAGCGTCTTTAAAGAAATAATAATTTCTCTATAAATCAACTTCTGTAATCCGCATTGATATCAATGTATCCATGTGTCAGGTCACAGCCCCACGCAGTAGCTTCTGCATCTCCGGCTTTTAAGTCAGCAATGGCTGTCACTTTTTCCTGTGAAAGGATCTCTGTTGCCTTTTCTTCGCTATAATCTGTTGCTGTTCCATTAGCAATGATCTGAAGCTTTCCTGCACAGCTCTCGAAGAAAAGATCTACCTGCTCCGGATCAAACTGCGCTCCGGAATATCCCATTGCACAAAGGATTCTTCCCCAGTTTGCATCGTGTCCTGCGATTGCAGCCTTTGTAAGATTCGAGCATACAACAGATTTTGCAAGAACTTTTGCCTGCTCTTTTGTCTGTGCTCCGACAACCTTTACTTCAAAAAGTGCTGTTGCACCTTCTCCGTCCCCCGCCATTGCCTTCGCAAGTGTCTCATTTACATAATGAAGAGCCTCTTTGAATGCATCGAATTCCGGTGTGCCTTCTTTGATCTTCTCATTTCCGGCCATTCCATTCGCGAGAAGAAGTGCTGTATCATTTGTTGAAGTATCTCCGTCAACAGAGATCATGTTATAAGTATCCTCAACATCACTGCTCATTGCCGCCTGAAGTGCTTTTTTGGAAATTTTTGCATCCGTTGTAATAAATGCAAGCATTGTACACATATTCGGATGAATCATTCCAGAACCTTTCGCCATTCCTCCGATCGTTACTTCTGTATCTCCTGCCATAAATGTAACCGCAACTTCTTTTTTCTTCGTATCAGTTGTCATGATTGCTTTTGCAGCTTCTGTTCCACTTGCCAGATCAGCTTTTTTTCCCTTGGCAAGTTCTGTAATTCCGGCTTTGATCTTATCGATTGGGATCTGCATTCCGATGACTCCTGTAGAACCTACAAGAACACCTTTCTCATCGATTCCAAGAACTTTTCCAGCCTCTTTTGCTGTCTCTTCACAGTATTTCATACCTTCCTCTCCGGTACACGCATTTGCAATTCCGGAGTTTACAATAACTGCCTGTGATTTCTGTTTGCTCTCTACAATCTGTCTGTCCCACTTCACCGGAGCTGCCTTTACTACATTCGTTGTAAATGTTCCGGCAACTTTACACGGTTTCTCACTGTAAATGATCGCCATATCTGTACGTCCCTGGTATTTGATTCCTGCTGCCGTTGCCGCTGCTTCAAATCCTTTTGCTGCGGTAACTCCGCCTTCGATAATCTTCATATGATCTGCTTCCTTTCTACTGTTCATTAAATGCTGTAATATTTTCTTCATTTAAAATAAAATCATAATAATTAACATCAAGTCGTTCCGTCCATCCGATTGTATTCCAAAATGCATTTCCTACATTATTCTGTGCAAATGCGATCAGGCAGACTTTATTAATTTTCTCTTCCTGAAGAGCTTTCATGCTATGCACGACCATGTCTTTTCCGATTCCATGTCTTCGGTATGCCTCATCCACACATACATGATAGAGACTTCCCTGTCTTCCATCATGACCACAGAGAATACTTCCGACGATTTTTCCTTCTTTCACTGCGACAAAACTCGTTGTCGGATTACGCCGCAGAAAACGTTCAACACCTTCTTTCGAATCATCGATACTGCGGATTCCGAATCCCCGGATCTTCTTCCACAATTTATATACTTCATCATAATCCTCTATTGTCATTACACGTATCATACATACCACCTTTATCGTTACTGTTCACACGATGTGCGACCAGCAACCCTTTATCTCACTGTTGTCCTCACTATTATGTGATTTAGCAACTTTGTTGCTTCTACATTTATATATCTTATGGGAACATCGGAACGAGTTCAAGTCCTTCACTCTCCGGAAGACCAAATAGCAGATTCATATTCTGAACCGCCTGTCCTGCAGCACCTTTTACAAGGTTATCAATAGCTCCCATCATAATGATCCGTCCTGTTCTCTCATCGATCTTAAATCCAATGTCTACATAGTTGCTTCCTTCTACCCATTTGGTCTCCGGACACTGATCTTTCTCCAGAACACGAACAAATTTCTCATCCGCATAATATTTATCATAAATTGCTTTTACTTCTTCATATGTAACTTTTTTCGTAAGCTTTGCATACTCTGTCGCAAGAATTCCACGATTCATTGGAACTAAATGCGGTGTAAAGTTCAATACAACTTTCTCTCCTGCTGCATATCCGAGCTGTTCTTCAATCTCCGGTGTATGGCGATGTGTAGCTACTCCATATGCTTTGATATTTTCATTCACTTCACAGTAAAGATTCGGAAGCTTTGCTCCTCTTCCTGCTCCTGAAGTTCCAGACTTCGCATCGATGATCAGAGTGCTCATATCGATCAGTCCTTCCTTTGCAAGCGGATATGCTGTCAGGATAGAACATGTTGTATAACATCCCGGATTGGCCACGATACGTGCATCCTTCACTTTGTCCCGGTTGATCTCGCACAATCCATAGACAGCTTCATCAATATACTGCGGTGCTTTGTGTTCGATTTTATACCACTCTTCGTAAACCTTCACATCTTTCAGACGGAAATCTGCACTGAGATCAATGATCTTTGTCTTTGAAAGGATTTCTTCATTGATCAGAGATGCACACAGTCCCTGCGGGGTTGCTGTGAAGATCACATCTACCTGCTCGGCAAGCTCATCCATGTTATCATCCATGCATTTTGCATCTACAATCTGAAACATGTTTCTATATACATCTGCATATTTCTGATCTACATAACTTCTGGATCCGTACCAGACAACCTCTGCATCTTTATGTCCCATCAATATTCTTACGAGCTCGCCGCCTGCATAACCGGTTGCTCCAATAATTCCGACCTTAATCATCGTTCTCAAGTCCTTTCTTTTACCATTTCCATGGGAGCCAATAGAAGTTCCCTGGGAATTGCATATTTACTGTACTGTGGTAACGTGTTACCGCAATCATTTCTCCTTATAATATACCACTTTAATCGGGATGTAAAGTATTTCCTGAAATTGAATGTATAAAAATACACTTTCCCTGCTTTACTTGCATAATAATACATCTTTCATGTATAATATGCAAGCGTTTTTTCAAAAAAGTTTGTAGATAGTATTTTCCTACTATATAAAAACATATAAAAAAGGCGATGATATTGGCCTAAATATTTTTTTGACTTTCTTCTTATTTCATTCTTTTCATCATATCTTGTATATTTTTTCTTATAGCCTATTGTTTTATGCATTCTTTTTGTTTATTATGTGTGTCTTTATGCATTTTATTCATTTTTTTAAAATAATACTTGCATAATTATAAAATGTGGTGTATAGTATGTTTTAGCTTGTTAAAGCAGAAATCTTTAGAACTCAAGAAACTGAGAAACAGAAATTGATAAAATACATTCAGGAGGCAATAAAATGAGTAAAGAAAAAGTTGTATTAGCATATTCAGGTGGTCTTGATACTACAGCAATTATCCCGTGGCTGAAAGAAACATTTAACTATGACGTTATCTGCTGCTGCATCGATTGTGGACAGGGAGAAGAACTGGACGGACTGGATGAAAGAGCAAAACTTTCCGGAGCTTCTAAATTATATATTGAAAATATCATCGATGAATTCTGTGATGACTTCATTGTTCCTTGTGTAAAAGCCGGAGCTGTTTACGAGAACAAATACCTTCTCGGAACTTCCATGGCTCGTCCGGCAATCGCTAAGAAACTGGTTGAGATTGCACGTAAAGAAGGCGCTGTTGCTATCTGCCATGGTGCAACAGGAAAAGGAAATGACCAAATCCGTTTCGAGCTTGGTATCAAAGCTCTTGCTCCGGACATCAAGATCATCGCTCCATGGCGTATGACAGATGTATGGACAATGCAGTCCCGTGAAGACGAGATTGATTACTGTAAAGCTCATGGAATTGATCTTCCATTTGACGCAAAGCACAGCTACAGCCGTGACCGTAACCTGTGGCACATCAGCCATGAAGGACTTGAACTTGAGAATCCGGCAAATGAGCCAAACTACGATGATCTTCTCGTGCTGAGCACAACACCAGAGAAAGCTCCGGATAAAGATGAATACGTTACAATGACATTTGAAGCAGGTGTTCCTAAGAGCGTAAACGGAAAAGAGATGAAAGTTTCTGAAATCATCACAGAGCTGAACCGTCTCGGTGGAAAACATGGAATCGGAATCATCGATATCGTTGAAAACCGTGTTGTCGGAATGAAATCCCGTGGTGTTTATGAGACTCCTGGTGGAACAATTCTTATGGCTGCGCATGATCAGCTCGAAGAACTCGTTCTTGACCGTGCTACATATGAAGTTAAGAAAGATCTTGGAAATAAATTTGCTCAGATCGTATACGAAGGAAAATGGTATACACCACTTCGTGAAGCAATCCAGGCATTTGTTGATGTTACACAGCAGTATGTAACAGGAGAAGTTAAGTTCCGTCTCTATAAAGGAAATATCATCCGTGCCGGAGAGACATCTCCATACTCACTGTACAGCGAATCCCTTGCAAGCTTCACAACAGGAGATCTGTATGATCACCATGACGCTGACGGATTCATCAACCTGTTCGGACTTCCTCTGAAAGTTCGTGCTATGAAAATGCAGGAAGTAGAATCACAGAAGAAGTAAGAGGAATTTGTTGAACTTGGATTCAAGCAATTAATATGAAACATAAGAGCCAGAATAGTTACCGTGTGTGGTGCCTGTTCTGGCTCTTACTTTAATTTATCTCTCTCCCCAAAGTTCGTCCGCTTTTGTTTTCCACTCTTTGGCGTAATGTTCGCATTTTCCGCAAAGGTGTTCTACAGTTTCCGGGGACTGGAGGTCTGTTGATTTTGCGCCGGTTTCGTGTACCATCTGCTGCAGTTTTTCTGGATTTTCGAGCATTGGGCACGGACGCAAATGATTGTTGTTAAATGGCTGATTGTTATGGTAAGCCATAAACAGTGGCTGGCGCAGTGCATCAAGCACGCTCACTTCTTTAATGTTTGCACTTGAATAATGGATAAATACGCATGGCTCTGCATCTCCATTTGCATTAATATGGAAGTAATTTCTTCCGCCGGCAATACATCCTCCTACAAACTCTCCATCATTCTGGAAATCGAATGCAAAGAGCTGTTTTCCACCTGTCAATCCACGGATCTCACGGATGCGGTGATACATGTATTCTCTCTGCTCTTTTGTTGGAAGCAAATCCAGTGCTGCATCATTTCCAACCGGCATGTAGTGGAAATACCATGCATAGCGACATCCTTTTTCAATGATCATATCAAGGAATTTGTCAGATGTTACAGTTTCAATGTTAGCGCGTGTATAGCAGATTGATGTTCCGAAAATCAAGCCGTATGTTTTCAAAAGATCCATTGCATGCATAACTTTCTGATAAACGCCTTTTCCACGGCGGCCGTCGTTGACTTCCTCATATCCTTCCAGACTGATGGACAAGGATAGATTACCAACCCGCTGCATCTCCTGACAGAACTCATCATCTACAAGTGTTCCGTTTGTAAATGCATGGAATACACAATCGTTGTGTTTCTCGCACAAGCGGATGACATCTTTCTTTCTCACGAGTGGCTCTCCACCTGTCAGCATATAGAGATAGATTCCAAGTTCTTTTCCTTGTGTGATCACACGATCCATATCTTCAAAAGAAAGGTTCAGAAGATGTCCGTACTCTGCTGCCCAGCATCCGGTACATTTCAGATTACATGCACTGGTTGGATCCATCAGAATCAGCCATGGAATATTACACTGATATTTTTCACGTGACTCATGCATTAACTTTGTTCCGTAAAGCATTGCATCAAATCCAAGATTCAATGCTGTTGTCTTAAGGACATGCGGATCTACTTCATCAAGAAGTCTGTTCAGATACTGAACCCATTTGTTGTCCGGATCCTGAATCATCTTTCTTGCAGCTTCATAAGACCCTGGCTGGAAACGATCTTTTGCAAAATTTTCTGTAAGATCTACAAGCTTAAGAAGTGCTTTCGTTCTATCATCTGTCTTGTTCATATATTTAAGTACTTTATCTGCTGCCAAACTAAATGCTGCTCTTTCTGCCTGAAATTTTAATCCTGCCATTTTTTTCACCTTTTCCTTACTTTTCAAGGAACCTTTCTTAAGTATAAACTATTATTTCATAATCTAGCATTTTCCTTTTTTTCATGTAAGATTCAGTTTTTTCCAAATGTGCTGTAGTTTGAACATTTTCTTTTTGTTGTTCTTTTTTGGCTACAAATTATGTGAAATGTATCCGAAATTTCAAGAAATTTCAACACTAGGTTCTCGAAAAGTCATGTTAAAGAACTGTCAATCTTAGAAACTTTTTTAATCACATTCTCTTTTTTATGGTATAATATTTCCATTGTAGAAAGGATTTGAACAAATGACAGAAGTGAAAAAAGAACTGACAAAAGATTTGCTGGCACTCTCTTTCAAAGAACTTATTATGAAGATTCCTTTTGAAAAGATTACAGTTAAGATGATCACCGACGGAGCTGATGTGATCCGTCCAACTTTTTATAAACATTTTCAGGACAAATACGAAATCATCGAATATATCCTCAAAAAAGAAATCAAAGATAAGATCCAGGTACTGATTGAAAATGACATGGAAGACGATCTTCTCCGTCTTCTTTTCACCTGTCTTTCTAAAGACAAAGAATTTTATAAGAGACTTTATTTGATCGAAGGTCCTAACTCCTTCGATCATCTGATGTTCCAATTTATTTATGATACATTGCTTACATTATTAAACAAATATCCATTGAAATCACCTGCGAAGCTCCAGATACTCAGTCGCGAGACAATTGCGCGATTTTATACCTTTGGGCTCGCAGATTCTGTAAAATATGCGATCATGCATGATATCACATATACCCCGGAAGAAATTGCAGCTGCTTATAATTATCTGATTCATAACTCCGCATTTGATCTTGTGGAACATCCAAGGATCTGATGATACATAGAGGACTTAGGAACAATTTTTAGACATATTACCGCAATCTTCCATTTACTCCTAATTTCACCATAAGAGCTTCTTGAAGAATCTGAGAAAAGTTAAGATTCTCTCGAATAGCCGCTTCATTTAACCATTCTGGAATACTGAGCGTCTTTTTTACAGCCTTTGATCTGTGCTTTCTCCGATACTCTGCCATATCAAATTCTACAATTACCAGAATCCCATCTTCAGGATCCACCGTTTCAAATTCTGATGCTTTTGGGATATCAGTTCCTTCATCTTCTATACTGGACAATGACAAACCTAATGCATCTATCGCCATTTCATATGCTTCATCCATGCTATCGCCCTGTGTCATGCATTCAGGGAAATCGGGAAAGCTAACCCAGAAACCGCCTTCTTCTGCTTTATGAAAAACAGCTGGATAAAATAATCTATTCTTCATCAAATAACCTCTCTTTCAAGCGACAGGACTATCTAAGCCCTGCCTGTTTAAGTATTGCCTGCTCCAATCCTTTTTTCAAGTCCTTGGAGTGATAAGGAACAATTACTGTCTTATCAGTTTTCAGATTCTTCATTTTTACATGCGAACCATTCTGACTGATTACTTCAAATCCATTTTCTTTCAGGAGTTTTAGCATCTCCTTCGAGCTCATTGGCATCTTTTGTGTCTCCTTTCCTTATCATATTTATATATTACTACGTAAAAATACGTGCGTCAACGTATTTTTACGTATCATTGCAAGGACGCTGGAAATCTTTAACCTTACTATATTTCTCTCCTCTTAGAAACTATGAAATCATAAAGTTAAACATCAAAAATAACGCAGACAATATCTCTACCATCTGCGCCATTTCTCATTTATTTGAATTATTTCTGAACAATATTTATATTCACTTGCAAACATTGATTTTACGCTGTTTTTCGCTATCTATCTTTTAATTTACTCCATTTTTACTCCAAATTTAAGCCAATATTTTCAGTTCAGCTACTTCTTCTTTTTTCTTCTCTTCTGAAACGTGAGTGTATAAATCGGTTGTCATTGCCAATGTTGAGTGACCTAAGAGTTTCTGCACTACCTGTTGGTCTACTCCATTTTCATAACACCTTGTAGCGTATGTATGTCGCAGAGTGTGACAGGTAAACAGTTCAAATATCTTCGGCTCTCTCTTTTCTTCCTTTGCCAGTTCAATCTCTATTAGAATCGCTCTATCTCAAGCAGAACATGAAGTAACGAACAAGAGGACTTGCAAGGTTTTTGACCTTTCAAGTCCTCTGCTGTATCATGGTGTGATTAGCAGCGTCCGTTCCGTCAAGGACTGCCCTACGGCGTATCAGCTTCGCCTTGTTCCTTGACCTCACTACTGTTTAAACTTATCTATAGATATCAATTTTTCATAAAATTAATATGTGTATCAAATTCTTGTATTATATATGTTCCATGTTTAGTAGCATTATTATTCTCCGCACTAATATCAATACTTTGATTATAATGTATTCCTGTTACATTTTCCATTTCGATTAAAAATTCTATTTTTAAACAGTTCTCTTGAAAGCATTGTGTATTATCTAATTCAAACAATATTTCCTCACCTTTATAAATAACACTAATTGTAGAAGATACACTTACATTTTTTCCATTAATCTTTCCAAATATGGGACGCGCATTTAAAATTATATCTTCTCCAATGTTTTTTATCCATACTCCTAATATTTTATCTTTTGAATGGTCATCAGTACCATCAGCATTACAATATTGACCAACTTGTAACGGTTGATATATATAACATAAATCTTTTACATTCTTTACGTTTTCTTTTAATCCAAAATAACCTATTTTTTGTCTTAATTGTTGTTTCATAAAATTCTTACTAATTTCTTCCGTCTTTATACTTTGTAGCCAAGACACAATTGCTAAAGATACTGTTCCAAAATATGCCATATATCCATACCAAAAATCTGGATTATCAAATATAACTTTTTCCCAAAATATATAAGCAGCCAACATTCCGATAAAAGGTAATACTAAAACAACACTCCCTACCAAAAGCACTTTACTTCTACTCATTTTAAAATCTCCTATTGATTATACTTTCTTTCTAATTTTATCATATATTTACTACAAATACATTCTCATTATAAGCCTGCAAAAATTCGTTTACCACCCGAAATATTTTAAAACAGTAATTCATAATTTTTCTCGACAGTTGACCCTATATATCAATTTTATATAACATGTGCGATATTTATAACAACAAGAGGACTTGCAAGGTTTTTGACCTTTCAAGTCCTCTGCTGTATTATGGTGTGATTGACAACATCCGTTCCATCAAGAACTGCCCTACGGCGTATCGGCTTTGCCTTGTTCTTGACCTCACTAATTTATAAGTAAATCTGTTTCTTCCAGATATTTAATAAATGTTTCTTTCATTCTTTTTGCTCGTTCTATTATATCATCTTCTGTAAATTCATCTGCATTATTAGCTAGAGACAATAATTCATAAATCTTTGTTCCTTCCTTTTTCTTTCCAGATTCTGTAACAAACCCTTGATAATACTTCTTCTTGTCCTGAAAACGATAGTCAGAAGCCCTAATATTAATATTTTCTTCCAATAATGCTTTATTTCCCAGCGATTCAATATTATTCTTATCTATCAGCGTCTTTTCATTCTCCTGTCTTTTCTTCGGGAAAATATGTTCTATCTGTAATTGAGTATCTAACTTTAATAAATCTTGTTTTTCATTGTGAAATGCCCACCATGCCAACATTGATTTTGTTATAGGTCTTCCATTAGTAAAACTATAATTATCTAAAACATTTTTAACTTGTTCAGCATCAAATTTGTAATCTTTAAATTCTACAGGAAAACCATCAATTATATTTATCATCTCTGGATATGCGGGCGTTCTCAATGCATTAACACCCGGATGAACCAACGCATATGCCCATATAAATGCAATAATTTTATTCAAGAAATAATAAAATTCTTCCTCTTCTAATTCTCCATTTTCATTTTTATTCTTCAAGAAATACACACTTACCAAATATGTCCACATACCATTCGGAGCATATTTTAAAACGAAGAGTTTTCTAAGTATTCTGTCAGAAAATATATCATCTTGATATACAACATTGCACCAAAAATTCGCCAAATCTTCCAAGTTTTTTAACGTCTCTTCCTTTTTCAGCAATGCATATTTATCTTTTTCATAAAACTTTCTCAATGCTTCCGTCGTAGTTTTTCGATTACGTTGCTTCGCTCTTTCATAGTACATATATCTTGTAAATAACTCATCCATTGGCGAACCAGATGGTGCTTGAAAGATTTTATCGCTTAACTCTTCAAGTGCCTTCCACCGATTAATAAACTCTTCTTTTCTTCCTTTGTCTGAATAAAACTTATAAAATTGCGCCTTAAAAATATCCGTATCAGACAATGGCTTTCCTCTATCATTTAATGTAGAAAAGATTCTCAACGCAGTATCTTGTGATTCCGCTTCAATAGGCAATAATATACAGTTTTTTAGTATACGTGTAGGTAAATACGCAAAATAAGATGGATAATCCTGCAAAAATTCATTGATTTTATCTGTAAAAAATCTATAGGTTTTTGCATATCTGCTCTTATTGTCACTTGCCACTTCTCCTGTTTTTAAAATAGTTAAAAACTCTTCCTTATCATCATCTGATGACACTTCTGAATCTATTTTCAGCCTATTCTTATTTGGCTTTCCAAATTCATCAGTTTTCCAAATACATCTAGCAATATCATCTCGTGTGCTTATTGAATTTTCATCTTGCATATTCGAGAATTTGGAATAAAACGCACGCAACAATAACATTAATGTTGTCAATCGTTGCTGCCCGTCTATAATCTCCAACTTATTCTGATTTTTATATGTAACTATCGGTCCCAAAAAATATTCATCATTTTCACTATCAAATTTAGAATAATCATTTTCTGGAAAAGCAAATGAAAATATGTCATCCCACAACGTCTGACATTCTATCTCTCCCCATGCATATGGTCTTTGATAGTCTGGAATTAAAAAGTCAGACTTTTTATTTTCAAAGAGTTCTTTTATTGTCTGTTGGTCTATATTTAACTTTGACATCTTTTTCTCCTTTGCATAAATTAACAATTTCAATATTCATTCTAGCATTTTCCCAATAAACTGTCATCAACATATTACACGTTTTCTTTATTTTTCATCTACTGTATTAAAAATACACACTAGACATAACAACTATTCCTCGTATTTTCAATAAGATATCTTCCCTATCATTTCCCAAACAATATTGCACAAACCGCCGATAATATTTAGAGGTTGGTAATATTATTTCGCATTGAGAATACTCGAAAACAATTTCTTTTGGAACCCGCCATTCTCTCTCATGTGTCCAATCCACAATATTATCCGAATTTGATAAATCCAATTTTACAATTCTCCACCACTCGTTCTTCAATAAATATTTTTTTGCCTCATCTTTATCATCATATATTACAGGACGTCCACCTTGTTGATAAATAAAGTCTTTTTGAAATCTGACTCCAAATCCTAAATATCTTATTTTTTGATTTTCTTCTTTCCTTAACACTTCTTCATATTGCAAATTTTCTGCAATCGCCGAAAGAGGCGCATCTTGCAAACAAACTGCTGGGATTTCTCCACATATAAACCCACTTTTCCTCGTACTCCCCTTGATTCTTTTTTCTTCTAGGATATTTATTAAATTGTCGAATGCTTCATCTTCATCTCCACCCTTTGTTAAATGTGTGATTCTTGACGATAAATCCATTCTATATTTAAACCGTTTTCTCCATTCTTTTCTATCCATTTTTATTTCCATTCACCCTCTCAAAAATAGCAAAACAGCGCAAGTAATGCAATGGCACTACTCACGCTTTTTCCTATCTTTCTTGAAATATTTACTCCATTTTCTTTCGACTTTTACTCCAAATTTACTCCATTTTAAAAATCTGTTACGATATTTTACGGTATTCTACGATACTTTTTCTTTAAAGAAAAATGTCAGTAAGTCTTGATTTTAAGCGAACTTTTCAATATTTCCAAGCACTTTATTCTGTTGTGAGATTTTCTCTCAAATTATTTCATTACAATATTGATAATCTTCTTCGGAACATAGATCTCCTTGATCACATTTCCTGTCAGCTTATCAGCGATTGCCTCTTTACCTGCTGCGATTGCATCATCTTTGGAGATATCTGCCGGGATCTCGATTACAGCCTTTGTCTTACCGTTAATCTGAACCGGAATCTTGATCTCATCATCTTTCATCTCATTCTCATCATATTTTGGCCATCCTGCATTGAAGATTGTCTCTTCATGTCCAAGCTGCTCCCACATCTCTTCTGCAAAGTGCGGTGCAAATGGAGAAAGAAGTACTGCGATTGTCTCGAGTGTCTCTTTGTCGATTCCGCCCTCTTTCTTTGCAATTTCCATGAACTTGTTGTTATATTCCATAAATCCGGAAATAACTGTGTTCAGGCTGAAGCTTTCAAGTCTTGTTGTGATGTCATAAACCATTCTGTGACGAAGTTTGATCATCTCTTTTGTAGGCTGAACATCCTTCTCCTTGCTTTCCATAAGGATATTCCAAAGACGTTTCAGGAAACGGTTTACGCCGTCGATTCCACGGTCATCCCACTCTGCATCAAGCTCCGGTGGTCCTACGAAGAGCTCATACATTCTCAGGGAGTCACATCCGTAATCACGTACGAGGTCATCCGGTGATACAACATTTCCTTTGGACTTACTCATCTTGATTCCGTTCTTACCTGTGATCATACCCTGATTGAACAGTTTGTGGAATGGCTCATCAAAGTCGATTGCCCCGATATCACACAGGAATTTTGTATAGAATCTGGAGTACAGAAGGTGAAGTACAGCATGTTCTACACCACCGATGTACATATCTACCGGAAGCATCTCGTCTGCTTTTTCTCTGGAAACAAGTGCTTCTGAATTGTGGTTATCTACATAACGCAGGAAATACCAGGAGGATCCTGCCCACTGTGGCATTGTGTTAGTCTCTCTCTTGGAATCACTTCCACAAACCGGACACTTGCAGTTTACCCACTCATCGATTGCAGCAAGTGGTGACTCACCTGTTCCTGTTGGCTCGTAGGAATCTACCTCTGGCAGACGAAGTGGAAGTTCTTCTTCCGGTACCGGAACATTTCCACACTTCGGACAGTGAATGATCGGGATTGGCTCTCCCCAGTAACGCTGACGGGAGAATACCCAGTCACGCAGCTTGTAGTTTACTGTTGCGCGTCCGATTCCCATCTCTTCGATCATATGTGGAGCTTCTTTCTTAAGCACAGAAGACTCCATACCGTTCCACTCACCGGAGTTGATCATTGTTCCGACTGCATCTGTATATGCCTCAGTCATATTCTCGATCTCTTCTCCGTCTTTTGCGATAACCTGAATGATCGGAATATTGAATTTTGTTGCGAACTCGAAGTCACGGTCGTCATGTGCAGGTACACACATGATTGCTCCTGTACCGTAGTCAGCCAGTACATAATCAGACAGCCAGATCGGTGTCTTTGCTCCATTCAGTGGGTTGATCGCATAGCTTCCTGTGAAAACTCCTGTCTTCTCTTTGTCCTGCATACGGTCAACATTGGACTTCATAGATGCATCATAAATATATTTCTCTACCGCTTCTCTTGTCTCATCTGTAGCGAGAGATGCTGCCAGCTCATGCTCAGGAGCAAGTACCATAAATGTAGCTCCGTGGAGTGTATCCGGTCTTGTTGTATAAACAGTGATCTTCTCATCTCTTCCTTCTACCGGGAAGTCAACTTCTGCACCGTAAGATTTTCCGATCCAGTCAGCCTGCATCTTCTTAACCTTCTCCGGCCAGTCAAGTTTATCAAGGTCATTCAACAGACGGTCTGCATATTTTGTAATGCGAAGCATCCACTGACGAAGGTTCTTCTTTGTAACGTCTGCACCACAACGCTCACATTTACCATTCACAACCTCTTCGTTCGCAAGACCTGTCTTACAGGACGGGCACCAGTTGATTGGGAACTCTTTCTCATAAGCAAGACCTTCCTTGAACATCTTAACGAAGATCCACTGTGTCCACTTGTAAAACTCAGGATCTGTTGTATTTACTTCCATATCCCAGTCATACAGTGCTGCGATATCATTGATCTGTCTCTTAATGTTCGTGATGTTCGCCTCTGTTGATTTTGCCGGGTGAACGCCCATCTTGATCGCATAGTTCTCAGCCGGAAGACCGAATGCATCCCATCCCATTGGATGAACGATGTAGTATCCCTGCTGTAATTTATAACGGCTCCATACATCAGAGATTACATATCCTCTCCAATGTCCTACATGAAGACCATTTCCTGATGGATACGGGAACATATCCAGACAGTAATATTTTGGCTTCTTGTTTCCGTCTTTTCCATTTCTTGGATTGACCGGTGTCTCTTCCCATTTCTCACGCCATTTTTTCTCAATGGCTTTGTGATTGTAAACAATCTTTGTACCCATGTACTTAATTCCTCTCTTTCATCAATATAAAGAAAAGCCTCTTCTTCTCATATATCCAAGAGACGAAAAGGCTTTAATTCCGTGGTACCACTCTTATTCATCTGACACAAAGTCAAATGCACTCATTCATTCTATAACGGGAACTCCCGCCTCCGGCTAATCAATATAATATCTTTTCACCGAAAGAACTCCGAGGTCAGTTCAAAGTCTGTGCTGCTGTCTCACACCTGCCGACAGCTCTCTGAAAAGCATCTTTTCCTTCTACTACTCCTCATCTGCGTTTTTACAATATACCTACTTATTATAAAAACTATATGATTATAAGTCAAGGCTTTTTTCCGCTTAAAGTCCTCTTTTTATTGCCGGTTTCCATTCTACGACCTGGCCTTCTTTCAGTGATTTCTTCACATCGATCAAACGCTGATTTTCCGAACCTCTGAACAACAATGTAATATTTTTCTTATCTTCCTCAAATCTTCCATCCACAAGTACGTCCAGCATAGAAAGCATCTCATCCGTATACTCACATCTTGCCCTGCTTTCTTTCTTCAGTTCCTCATCGAACAAATAACCGCTGTAACACCAGATGTTCTTCTCCGGATAACGTTCCTTCACTTTTCTTAAAAGCTTCACAAGTACTTCCTGATTCTCCGGTTCGAATGGTTCGCCACCAAGCAATGACAGTCCATCAATATAATTCGGCTTCAACGCTTCCAGAATCTCTTCTTCTGTTTCTTTCGTAAATTTCTTTCCATAATTAAAATCCCATGTCATACTGTTAAAACATCCCTTACAATGATGCCTGCAGCCTGACACGAAAAGGGCAACACGAACACCCTCTCCATTTGCAATATCACATTTTTTGATTTCTCCGTAATTCACTTTGAATCCTCTTTTCCACTTATTCCAAAATACATTTCGTATCATATCATTGATTGGAATTTTCTTTCCATTTATCCCTATCATACCATATCTTTTCATCTTTTGCTATCTTAAGTGATGCTGCTTAGAAGTAACCGCCCAGAAGTAACAGTTCATTATCGAAAAGCATTGAATATTGTACATAAATATGTTATCCTATTTCAAAGCATATTTTCTAAAACATCTAAATTCATATAAAAGGTTTCATTACAGGTAGAATACACCTGTCAAATCAGAAAATTCATGCTTTTAAAATCCATTATTTAAAGCAGAGGTTTTCTGATGAAGGGATAACTTCTGTGAAAAATCACATAAGGAGGTCTCTTAGATGAAACAAAAGAGAAAACAATTGCCGGAAGAACAGCAACCGGCAGATGGGAAGCTGCTTCAGTGGCATCCGGCATTTTATGCAGACTTGCAGATTGAATTTCAAAGAAGATCAGCTATATCAGGCTGTTATGGAAATTATAGTAAAAGCAAACGAGAATCGGCTAAAGGAGGGGAAACGAGATATGTGTAATGCATTATTAGAATTAATGAAAGATGAATTAGATGAAAAAAGAGAAGAAGGGATAAGAGAAGGGGAATCTCTTGGAGAAAACAGGATCAATCAGCTGATTTTAAAGTTGTCCGAACTTAACAGAACTGATGAGATTCTCAAAGCAGCTGCAGACCGGGAATATCAGAAGAAATTATTAAAAGAGTTTGGGCTTTAAAAAAGCCCATTTTTTTAATTAGACTTTATTGCAAAATGAACTTTATGATTCCACTTCATAATGTTTATTTTTCACCTACTACAATAAAGAGAATATTATGTTCATTCCCATCTATTTCACTAACAGATAGAAATAATGTTCATTCTCTTTGCAAAAAAATGTAATCTTTTCAGAAATATCAAATCCTACAACATACTCTTTTTCTTGTTCGATTATCTTCCATATTAATATAAGGAATATAATGCGAAAGGTAGGATAGATGCAATGATCAGGGATAGAACAAAATAATTAAATTGGAAATGGTAGCAAGTTGATATTTGAAAGGAGAATTTATTTATGAAATCAATGTTGGAAGAATACGGCAAGATCGTTGTTGTACCTTAGGAAGATTTGTTCTCATGCTAATTAATATAGACAGGGAGGTGCTTTAACGTGAGTTTATATGCTATGGGAGACCTACATCTCTCCTTCTCAAACAATAAACCTATGGATATTTTCGGCCGACGTTGGAAGAATCATGTTGCTAAGATAGAAAAGAACTGGAAAAAGAAAATAACATCCAAAGATACCATCGTACTTACTGGAGATCATTCTTGGGGACGGAATTTAGATGAAGCACAGGAAGATTTAAACTTTATCATAAATCTACCAGGGCGTAAGATTCTTCTCCGCGGAAATCATGACATGTTCTGGGATGCAAAGAAAACACAAAAGCTCAACAATCTCTTTCAAGGAAAGCTCGAGTTCCTACAAAACAATTTCTATAACTATCAGGATTATGCACTTGTTGGAACAAAAGGATATTGTTATGAAGGAAAAGATTCGATAGAACATTTTTTAAAACTTCGTACTCGCGAGATAGATAGGCTTCGCGTATCATTCGAAGCTGCCCGCACTGCCGGCTATGATAAATTTATCATATTCCTGCATTATCCGCCGACAACAATCGGTGAACAGGATAGTCCATTCACAAAAATAGCTTTAGAGTATAATGTTTCCAAAGTAATCTATTCACATTGTCATGGAGAGGAACGCTTTGATGACAGCTTTAAAGGATACGTAGACGGGATTGAGTATAAACTTGTTTCCGGAGACTATTTAAATTTCAAACCTGAATTGATACTGCCATAATTTCCTAATGAACGTAAATCCTCTCACGAATGGATTCCCCTCTCTTTCAAACACAAAAGCGGAACAAAGTTCCGCTTTTGGTGTCTTCTCTGTAATTCTCTCTGGAGTTTATTTGTTCATTTCATCTGTGATCAGTTACCTTAAAAACTTATTGTTAATTACATTTTATCTCCAGAATCAACTGAATTAATTGCTCGGAAGATGGAGCAAAGGAATGCTATTCCATTATCTGTTGTACTTTTTCTTTCTACTGACAACCGTTGTGCCAATGGCTGCACCGCCGCTGACAAACAGTAAGGCAATCCATAATGCAAGGTTGCTTGTGTCGCCAGTCTTCAGACTCTTATCGGATGTTCCCAGTTTGGTACTGGCAGGCTTTTCCTTCTTCAAAACATTTGCCTTGGCAATGGCTTCATCAACCTTTGTATAATCAGCATCCTTATACTGCAGAGCTGCAATCGCATCTTCGATTGCTTTCGCCATTGCATCTACTTCGTTCTGCTCAGTAATGTTCTTGTCACGGACAACAGCATTCACAGCAGCTTCCACAGTGGAGAAATCTTTGTAGTCATCCTTGTTCAGGGCATTCGCCTTGGCAATGGCTTCGTCAACTTTGGTGTAGTCCGCATCCTTATATTGCAGGGCTGCAATCGCATCTTCAATTGCCTTTGCCATTGCATCTACTTCGGATTGCTCGGTAATGTTCTTGTCACGCACAACGGCATTCACAGCAGCTTCCACACCAGTGAAGTCCTTGTAGTCATCCTTGTTCAGGGCATTTGCCTTGGCAATGGCTTCGTCAACCTTAGTATAATCAGCCCCCTTGTATTGCAGGGCTGCAATCGCATCTTCGATCGCTTTCGCCATTGCATCTACTTCGGATTGCTCTGTAATGTTCTTACCACGGACAACAGCGTTGACAGCGGCTTCTACACCGGAGAAGTCCTTGTAGTCATCCTTGTTCAAGGCATTCGCCTTAGCAATGGCTTCGTCAACCTTTGTATAGTCAGCCCCCTTGTACTGCAGGGCTGCAATCGCATCTTCGATCGCTTTCGCCATTGCATCTACTTCGGATTGCTCTGTAATGTTCTTACCACGGACAACAGCGTTGACAGCGGCTTCTACACCGGAGAAGTCCTTGTAGTCATCCTTGTTCAAGGCATTCGCCTTAGCAATGGCTTCGTCAACCTTTGTATAGTCAGCCCCCTTGTACTGCAGGGCTGCAATCGCATCTTCGATCGCTTTCGCCATTGCATCTACTTCACTCTGCTCGGTAATATTTTTGCCACGCACAACGGCGTTGACAGCGGCTTCTACACCGGAGAAGTCCTTGTAGTCATCCTTGTTCAGGGCATTCGCCTTAGCAATGGCTTCGTCAACCTTAGTGTAATCAGCATCCTTATATTGTAAAGCTGCAATCGCATCTTCAATTGCCTTTGACATTGCATCTACTTCGCTCTGCTCGGTAATATTTTTGCCACGCACAACAGCGTTGATAGCAGCTTCCACAGCAGTAAAATCCTTGTAGTCATCCTTGTTCAGATTATTTGCCTTGGCAATAGCCTCATCAACCTTAGTGTAATCAGCATCCTTGTATTGCAGGGCTGCAATCGCATCTTCAATTGCCTTCGCCATTGCATCTACTTCGGATTGCTCGGTAATGTTCTTACCACGGACAACGGCATTCACTGCGGAGTCTACAGCGGAGAAATCCTTGTAGTCATCCTTGTTCAGGTTATTTGCCTTGGCAATAGCCTCATCGACCTTGTCATAGTCCGCATCCTTATATTGCAGGGCTACAATCGCATCTTCAATCGCTTTCGCCATTGCATCTACTTCACTCTGCTCCGTAAGCTTCTTGCCACGGGTCACAGCATTAACAGCGGCTTCCACACCAGTGAAGTCCTTGTAGTCATCCTTGTTCAGGGCATTCGCCTTGGCAATAGCCTCATCAACTTTGGTGTAATCAGCAAACCCGACAAACTTCAAGGTAAAGGTTTCGCTTTTACCTTTTCCACAGTCGTATTTGTAGGTAACGGTGTCTTTGCCACTTTCCACTGTCAGCGTGTTTCCACTTACTTTCCCACCGCTCCAGTCGCTTGTCCTGGCAACGTCGAAGTTTCCCGGCAAGGTAGAAAGGTCAAATGTGCGGTCATTGTCAACAACGATCTGGTAGATGTTGTCGCGGCAAGTCAAGTTGTCCGTGTTTGTGTTGCTGATATCTAGAGAGGTCAATTGGTTATTGTCGCAGTCTAAATAAGTCAACGCCGTATTCTTGCTGACATCCAGAGAGGTCAATTGGTTATTGTAGCAGGCTAAATCAGTCAACGCCGTATTCTTGCTGACATCCAATTTAGTCAGCTGATTGTCCCAACAGTATAATGTAGTCAACGCCGTATTCTTACTGACATCCAATTTAGTCAGCTGATTGCTCCTGCAGTCTAATTCAGTCAACGCCGTATTCTTACTGACATCCAATTTAGTCAGCTGATTGCTCCTGCAGTCTAATTCAGTCAACGCCGTATCCTTGCTGACATCCAGAGAGGTCAATTGATTTCTGCCACAATCTAAATAAGTCAGCGCCGTATTCTTGCTGACATCCAGAGAGGTCAACTGGTTTCCGTAGCAGTCTAAATAAATCAACGCCGTATTCTTGCTGACATCTAGAGAGGTCAATTGATTATCGAAGCAATTAAGAGTCTCCAATGCTGTAAAATGACTGATTCCGGTAAGATCGCTGATTCCTTTGTCTGCGCAGTTTATACTCTCGACCGCATTGATCTCCGTATCGCTCAAATAATTGTCGTTGTCCTCGTCAAACGAAGAAGCAACAAAGCTGCAAAAATCTGCATCCGGAAAGTTGGTATCGTCAATAGCAACACCGGCACTCTGAACGGCAATGCCATTTTCTCCTTCGCCGCTCATCTGTGCTAGAGCTGCTTCGGATTGTATCTTCGGCATATCGCTGTCTTGGTTCTCCTGAAGTTCCTCTCCTTCCGGCTGTGATGCTTCACCCTCGGCTGCTGGTTCGGCATATTTTCCACAGTTTTCTGCCAAAGCACCATCTGCACCGCAGACAGGGCACTCTGTGTTCATTGTTTCTTCCGTGCAAGCTATTTCGCAGGTGCATACAGGTGTTTCTTCCATGTTGTCCTCGGCAAAGGCCGTGGTTGGCACAAGACAGAGCACCATGCACTGAGCAAGCAGGATACTGAATAATCGTTTTCTCATCTTGTTCCCCCCATTTCACTATTCTTTGACAGCTTAAAATCGTATTTCATTTCCAGCATTGCAAACAGCTTATACATAACCTCTGTAGCAATTGCTTTAATATCCAGTGATTGAATAAAGGCAAGCACCTTTGCCTGTTCTTCCTCTGGCACACGATATACTCTCATTGCTGCCGTCAAAAAACGACTGAGCTTGCGTTCCAACGGAAAATGAATATCACATTTTCTCGCCATATAGCTGCGCATCAATCCCGCCGTGCCAATTTCCATCTCATAAAAGTCGCTCTCGGTATCATCGGGAAAATTTTCACCGAAAATCTGCTTCAGCTCTGCCGTAGTATGCAAATAAATATATTCCGACGTGTCGGGCAGGGAATAAGCTTCAATGTAGATTTCCCTCAGGTTCTCATTCAGCTCGGTCAGTGTCAGTTGGATCGCCGTTTCCACCGCATAGGCGTAAACCGGTGGCAGCTTGCTGTCTGCAATGCTTCTTGCCACACCGAACTGTCCGCCGAACATCGTTTCGGTCAATTCCAGCAAAATTCTGTCCTTGGTAGGAAACAGATTCAAATAGCTTCCCCTTGCAACACCTGCCTCGTCCACAATCTGACTGACAGTGGTGTTTTTATACCCCTGCTCCAAAAAGAGACGGACGCATACGGTCAGTATTTTCCTCTTTGTTTCGCTGCTGTCTCTTCGCAAATATATCACCTCTCTTCAAATATTTTAGTATATATACTAATAATATCACAGCAAGTGCAAAAAGACAATATAAAAAGAGCCTGACGATTAATCGTCAAGCTCCATTTTTACTTTACTTTTGAAAACAATTCCTGTTACAAATACAATTGTGATTCTACAGATGCAGAACTCTCTCCTTGATCTCCTGCGTTCTTCCCTGATTCCAGAACTGCGTTCCGATATATCCGCAGGTACGTCTTGCAACATTCAGTGTATCCTGGTTGCGGTTTCCGCAATGTGGACACTCCCATACAAGCTTTCCTTCCTCATCTGTTATGATCTGGATCTCTCCGTCATATCCACACTCCTGACAGTAATCGCTCTTTGTATTGAGTTCCGCATACATAATGTTGTCATAAATGAAACGGATGACCTGAAGTACGGCTGCAATGTTGTCTTTCATGTCCGGAACTTCTACATAGCTGATTGCTCCACCGGAAGAAAGTGCCTGGAACTGAGATTCAAACTTCAGTTTCGAGAATGCATCAATCTCTTCTCTGACAAATACATGATAGCTGTTTGTAATATAACTCTTATCTGTAATTCCAGGAACAATGCCAAATCTCTTCTGCAGACATTTTGCAAACTTATAGGTTGTACTTTCAATCGGTGAACCATAGATACTGAAAGCAACGTTCGTCTCCTCTTTCCACTGGTTACATGCATCGTTCATGTGCTTCATAACATCCAGTGCAAATGGTGTAGCATCCGGATCTGTATGGGATTTTCCTGTCATATATTTCACACACTCGTAAAGTCCTGCATATCCAAGAGAAATCGTTGAATATCCTCCATAGAGAAGTTTATCAATCGGTTCTCCCTTCTTCAGGCGGGCAAGTGCTCCGAACTGCCACAGAATCGGTGCTGCGTCAGACAGTGTTCCTTTCAAACGGTTGTGTCTGCACATCAATGCGCGATAGCAAAGTTCCAGTCTGTCATCAAAGATTTTCCAGAACTTATCCATATCTCCACCGGAAGAAAGTGCAACATCAACAAGGTTAATCGTAACAACTCCCTGATTGAAACGTCCGTAGAACTTGTAGTTTCCGTTCTCGTCTTTCCATGGGCTTAAGCAGCTTCTGCATCCCATAACCGGGAAACAATTTCCTTCTTTAAGCTCTTTCATCTTTTTCTCGGAAATGTAATCCGGAACAAGACGCTTTGCAGTACACTTTGCTGCAAGTTCTGTCAGATAATAATATTCGCTTCCTTCTTCGATATTATCTTCTTCCAGAACATAGATCAGTTTTGGGAATGCCGGTGTCACCCATACTCCGGCTTCATTCTTAACTCCCTGATAACGCTGACGAAGTGTCTCTTCGATAATCATCGCCAGGTCTTTCTTCTCTCTCTCGTTCTTTGCCTCGTTCAAATACATGAAAACTGTAAGGAACGGTGCCTGTCCGTTTGTTGTCATCAGTGTAATCACCTGATATTCGATTGTCTGGACACCCTTTGTAATCTCTTTCTTCAGTCTTCTCTCTACGATCTCATTGAGCACATCTTCCGGATATTCCATTCCGACCAGTTCCTGCTCGCTGATCACTTCCTTGCGGATCTTCTCTCTGGAAACATCTACAAACGGTGCCAGATGAGCAAGTGAGATACTCTGTCCGCCATACTGGTTACTTGCAACCTGGGCAATGATCTGAGTTGCGATATTACATGCTGTAGAGAAGCTGTGTGGCTTTTCAATCATTGTACCGCTGATCACGGTTCCGTTCTGAAGCATATCCTCCAGATTCACAAGATCACAGTTGTGCATATGCTGTGCATAATAGTCAGAATCATGGAAGTGGATGATTCCTTCTCTGTCTGCCTCCACAATATCATGTGGGAGAAGCATTCTTGTTGTCAGGTCACGGCTGACCTCTCCTGCCATATAATCTCTCTGTACGCTGTTGACTGCCGGGTTCTTGTTCGAGTTCTCCTGCTTTACATCCTCGTTGTTGTACTCGATCAGTGACAGGATACGATTGTCTGTTGTATTCGCCTTACGTACAAGGGATCTCTTATAACGATATCTTACATACTTACGTGCAAGTTCAAAAGCTCCGGTAGCCATAATCTGATTCTCTACCATATCCTGGATCTCTTCTACGGATACTGCACGATTCAACTTGTTACACTTGAATTCCACATATTCTGCGATATCTTCAATCTGGCTGTCTGTCAGCGTACGCTCCCCATTATCCTTATCCGCTTTCGTCACAGCAACCACGATTTTCTGTATATCAAATGTCTCTTCCGACCCATTTCGCTTGATAATTTTCATTGATCAGTCTCCTCACTTTTTCTTATTCTTGCACGATATCTTGTGTTTTATCCGTTTCTATCGTGCTGTCTGATACTTATTCTAATACAAAATATAGTATAATGCAATCCCCAAAACACAGTATCATGTATTTTCAGAACATCTGCTACATTTTTTGAGTTTTTCATTTAACTGATAATCTTTACTCCATCTGTTATACAAAATCAAAACTGTCTATGAATTATCTGTCTACTCATTCTCCTTTCACACCTGCGGAAAAGGCAGCCAAACAGTCCTTATTCAAGGACTTTGGCTGCCTTTTCTTTCGTTTTATTTCAGGTAATAATTCTATTTATTTTTCGAATTCACAGATAATTCGGTCAATTCTTTTTCTAATAAGATCCGTTATGTTTTGCATGGAAATCTCTTGTCTCTTTGACGATCACTCCGTTCAATGCAAGAAGTGCGATCAGGTTCGGAAATGCCATCAGTGCATTGAAGATATCTGCGATATTCCATACTGCTTTTACTGTCATATAAGGTCCAATGAATACTGCAAGGATATACAGGATACGATATCCCATTACAACTCCTTTATTTCTGTTAAACAGGTATTCCACGCATCTCTCGCCGTAATAGTTCCATCCGAGAATTGTTGTGAATGCAAAGAATACAAGACACAGCATCAGGGAGAATGTCGCTACGAACGATGGGAATGGAAGTCCTTTCTGGAAAGCATCCATTGTGATTGCCACACCTTCAAGTTCCGGGTTCAGCCAGGAACCGGCGATCACGATAGAAAGTCCTGTCATTGTACAGATTACAATTGTATCAATAAATGTTCCTGTCATAGACACAAGACCCTGACGGACCGGCTCTTTTGTTCTTGCTGCTGCTGCTGCGATCGGTGCACTACCAAGTCCGGACTCGTTTGAGAAGATTCCTCTTGCAACACCTTTCTGCATTGCTACGAACACGGATCCAACCGCTCCTCCTGCAAGTGCACTTCCTGTAAATGCAGATTTCACGATAGAAGCCAGCGCTGCAGGAACAGCTGTGATATTTGCAATAATGATGATTACTGCAAGTCCTACATAAAGAACTGCCATAAATGGTACGATAACTTCTGATACTTTAGCAATTCTCTGGATTCCTCCAAGAACAACAAGACCTACACACACTGTCAGAATTACTCCTGCGACTACAGTTGCCCAAGAATAATTTCCTCCAAACAGGGAAACTGTATGTGCCATATCCGGGTCGAAGAAATTCTTAACCGCTGATGCAATACTGTTTACCTGTGTAAATGTACCGATTCCGAAGAGACCAACTCCGGCTCCGAAGAATGCAAAAATCTTCGCAAGCCATGTCCACTTCTTACCCATTCCGTTTTCAATATAATAGAATGGTCCGCCAAGTACATGCCCGTCTTCGTCGATTGTACGATATTTGATTGCCAGAAGACCTTCTGCGTATTTTGTCGCCATTCCAAAGAATGCCGCGATAACCATCCAGAACAACGCTCCCGGACCACCAAGTGCGATTGCTGTTGCAACACCTGTGATATTACCGGTTCCGATCGTTGCTGACAGAGCTGTACAAAGTGCCCCAAAGCTGGTCACTTCTCCGCTACCGTCTTCTTCATCTTTAAACATGAATTTGAAAGCTTTGCCAAGATGCCTGATCTGTACAAGACCAAGTCTGGCTGTTAGAAAGATACCTGTTGCCATGATGAGGCAGATCAACGGAAGCCCCCACACAGCATTGTCGATTGCAGTGATGATTTTGTCGATTTGTGCAAACATTTCTTTATTCCTCCATCCTTTTGCCTGAGAGACTCGCGGCATGTAACTGCATCCATGACCGCTTACACCTTCGGCGCTCTTTTTAAAGAGACTCTCCTGAGTATTGCTGTCATTCACGTCAGATGTAAATGACAGCAAGTTTTCTCTTTCGTGCTTTAACACGATAAAATTAAGAATAGCACTATGTTATAAGAAATGCAATACGTTTCAAACATTTTTTCAATTAAGATTACTAATATTTATTAATAAATTTTATATATAATTTTCGATTATTCGCATAAACACTATACTTTCAAGCAATT